>JAABUW010000051.1_pt1 | contig 234802 bp, 43 predicted proteins | sample 5560081 | NCBI WGS metagenome assembly JAABUW01 (sample SAMN10711882, study PRJNA513363) | rock metagenome | isolation source: Antarctica rocks | place: Antarctica: Victoria Land, Knobhead sud
GCAGCCATGAGTGCGCATATCTATGGGGGCAGCAGTAGCCATGAGTGCGCATATCTATGGGGGCAGCAGCAGCCATGAGTGCGCATATCTATGGGGGCAGCAGCGTTATTAGAATGATTATTAGAAATCCGCCTTGGCGCAGTGGGGATCCCTAAGGGTGACCCCCACCCCACCCCACCCCACCCCAAGCCCCACGCCAATAGATCCCCACGCCAGGCTGGGGTGGGGATTACACCTCGATCCCTACCCCACCCCACGCCAATCCGAAGCGTAGGAATAGGGAAGGGAATTTTGACTTTTTCGAAAATCGAGGAAGGGAATTCAAAAAATTAGGACAAATATTAATACAAAAAAAAATCCCTTCCCCAAAGAAGGGAAGGGAATAGAGTTAAAAAGGCCGATTCCCTTCCCTATTCCGCAGCGTAATATTTAAGGCGGTAAATTATAAAGAAAGTTTTAAAGAAAATCTTCCTACGGAAGGCTTCTAATATTTCGGTACTAAGAAAATTAATATAATAGAAGACTTCGGTATTCGGCTCCTCCGTAATATTATATATTATTATATTCGGTATTTCGATATCGTTAAAATCTACTAGCTTAAAGTTATTAAAATTTAATAAATTTAATAACTCTTTAATTTTAAAGTTATATAGAATTTAAATCAGTACTAAGTATATATTATTATACTTCGTCGAATTATTTAATATAGCGGAAAGTTATAATAGGATAATAGGTTATTTATTAATATCTACCGTTAATAAAAAGTAATATAGAGTAATTTCGACGATTTTATTTAACTTTTCTAATTACCCGTCGGTTTAGGGGTAATATACGGTTGAATATAATATATCGATTTTAAGTTTAGTTATAATCTACTTCTATAACTAGCCGATAAAGCGATAGTCTCTATTTAAAATAATTACCGATAATAGCCCCTAATTTAGAAAAAGAAAACGAGTTAGTAAATAATATATTTATTATAAGTCTCCCTATATTACTTAACTAGGTATTAATATAACTTTCTTATTAAATTTATTAGTTACGGATATTATATAGTTCTTTTTTATAGTAGCCTTCGGTAAAACTAAAATAAAGTCGATTATTAAAATATGAAATAACTTTACGGGATTATAAATAAGTTATAAAAATCTATAAAATTAATACCTAGGAGTCTAGTATAACTAGTAGTATAGATAGTATCTAAGATATTTATATAATTTAGTAGATATATTAAAGATATAGACGTAACCTACTAGTTTTTTATAAATTCTAGTATAGTTAAGGTACCCTATATCGTCGTAGGTCTTCTAGAATACTTTATATTCTATAGAGCTCGGTAAATAGAGACGTAAAGTATTATATTCGACGTCGTCGAAATAAAGTAGCCCGTTAATAAATTTATAAAGGAGCTTTACGGCGTTAGTATTAAAGATCGTATTCTATTCTACTATAACTATAATTCTAGTCTATCGTGTTTTCGTTTCGTAGCTATTCTATACACGCCCTTTAAAGTCTTCGTTAATAGCGATAACGTTAATAGGGAAAGTTATAAATAGAGTATCTAGGATCGATTTATTTATTTTAAGGCGGTACGTCCGACTAGTAAAATATAATAAGATATTAAGTATTATATTAACTTTACTAAATTTATATTTTATTTCGATTCTAAATCTTTATAGGTATTTAGATACTCGAATTAATCTAAAATTTAACTTCTCCGTAGACGTAGTATTTATTAACGTCTAGCGAACGATCTTAATAGTAGCGGAGTAGTTAATATAGATAATAATTACTTTAATAGTTATTTTAATAAAATATCGGACTTTCTTTATAATTTATATAATACTAGTTATTTCTAGTTCGGTAGATTAATATTTAATTTCTACTAGAGTAAACTACCTAGAGAGGAATAAAATAAATAATATAAATTTCTATCTAGAGTATTCCGTATTAGCGACGGTATTCTTTATATAATATATATAAGCGCCGAAACCCTATTCTTTAAATACGTCGAGGTCGATAAAGAGTTATTTCCTAAAGTCTATATAATAGAGTATTATTAAACTAGCGAATATCTTTTATAGTTATTAATAGGGTTTTATTTTAGATAGTAAAGAGGTATTAAATAGAGTTTTATTTATTATAAATTTATAGGTATTACCCCGAATACCTCTAGTACTAAATATACTTCGGTAATTTTAATTTAATAGTATTTTATATTCTTATAACGACTTAACGATCGTTATATAATATAGAATATATTATTTTAAGTATCCCGTTATATTTAAATATTATTTAAATATTTATAAAGTCTTAAGGAACTTTAAGTTCCTAATAATAATTAATTTATCTTCGGTTATAATAAATCCTAGGGCGTTAACGTATTATCCTAGTATTATAGTATGGCCTTATTAACCTAGCCTAGCCTAACCTACCTTAGATCTAATTTAGGTCTAAGTTAGTTTCCCTGTTTCTATCCTAATATAGCCGGGATAGGAAATAAATAAATACTCCGTATACTAGCTCTTATTTAGATAATAACTAGCCTTACCCTAGTTTTCGTCCTTTATCTTTTATCTTAACCTACTCCTATATTATAACTAGGCTATAATTTAATAAACCTGGCCGTTAATTTAATAAATATCTAGATATTAATCCCGTCTCTTAATATTATAAAAGATTAATTACCTAGTTAATACTCCTTAGTACTAGGATAATTATTATAAAGGATTAACCCCCTAACCCCGAAGACCGCGTATAATAATTCCTCGCCGAAGTTTAAAATAACCCTACTAGCTTCTTAAATACCTTCGATTACTTATATATTTAGGTCGAGAATAATTCTTTATTCGATACTTTATCCTCGTTTACGCCTCCTCCTCCTCCTACACTAGATATATAATCCTTAATCTATACTATCGTTTAGGTAATGGCCTAGGCCGTACCTACTATAACCTAAACTATACTTTAGCCCCCGCCCTAGGTATTCGATAAAAATACCCTTAATAATATTATTATTATAGGCCTACGCTCGTCTTCCCCTTTAAATATTTAATAACCTACTTCTTCCCGATCTCGAACGCCTCTTAGATCCGAAAAGCTCCTAGATATCTCGGAATATAAAGGGGATTAAGATAAATTAAATATTTAAGAGTAAACGTTAATATAGCGGATATATATTAATTATAACCGTTACCCTATTAATAACGATAAGATCGTTTATATAGAGCTTAAATTAATTATTAATAAAAAAGTCTTTAATTTAATAAACCGTTATTAAAAGGAGGGTCTTTATACCTTAACTAGCTTTACCGATTAATAAAAGAAACTAAAAGAAATATATAATAACCCGTTTAAATAGGAGGATACTCGGAATTATATCTAGGAACTTAAATAAGGCTTTATACCTTTTAACGAGTATTTTAACCTCGTTATTTAAAAAAAGAAACATTCTCGAATAAAGGACGAATCCTTAATTAACGCTATAAAATATAACGTTAATTATATTATTTAATAGGCCTTTATCTCTTAAAGGAAAACTAATAATTAACGGTTATATACCTTCGATAAATACGTCTATATATACTCCGAAATCGACTAAGAACTCCGGTAGATTAAATACCGTTTACCTCGTTAGAGTATTACTTTTACTAGATTAAAATAAACCTTAAAGAGGCCTATTATATCTTTACTAGCTTCTACCCTTATAGCCCGCTTTATTATAATAAATATTTTTATCCCCGTTATCGTAGCTCTAACTCTTTTATTTAAGGAGTTAATAAACCTCGATTCTACCTAAATTATTATTAAAGGTAAATTAACGAGAACCCCGGTTATTAAAGTTATCTATAAGAAATAAAGGCTTTATTTTTATTATAAATCGCTTAGGTATAATATAAAAGCCTACCTAATTAAACTAGCCAGTCTCCGATCTAGTATTATAATTATTATTAACGACGACGAGAGCGTTATAAGAGGAGTTACCCTAGATATAGAAAAAGAATAGTCCCGGTATAAAGTCGCGTACTAGGACTATAGATACCTAGAACCCCATATATACCTTCTTACCTATCGGTTATATTATTTAATTTACCTTCGTTATTAGCTAAGCTTTCGTTTAAATCTATTATATAGCTTTTTAAAACCGACCCTACTTTTCGTAATAAATATATAATTATTTCTTATTAACTACGGTATAACTAGTCCCGAATTTAAATTAAAGCCTTAATTAATATTAATATATCCGGTTATCTTTTTATTAATTATAATTTTACGTATACCTAGTATTTACCCCTTCGCCTTCTTCGTTATCCTCGTATCGTCCGACCCTTTAATAGCGTACCTACCGTTATAAAACATATTATTTATATCGTAGAAACGATTTTAAATATCTATAACTATTAAGAACGAATAATTTTCTTCGTTATTAAGCTTAGTTAGTACCCCGTCGTAATCGGCCTATTATATCTTTATTATTATAAAGTTACTACCGATTTCTTAGATAATTCCTTAACCTTCGTCTTACGTTTCTATTTAAGAAATTATACTTTAAATCCTATAAAAATCTTCGCGGAAGATAAACTCTTTTTTATACTCTAAGAAAGTTTCTAAACCTAAAAATCCTAGTTTTTAACTTTATCCGATACCCGTATAAAGTAAACCCCGATTTAAAACGAGTCGCTAGTATATAAAGAGCCGTTATTATTTATAAACGATAACGTTATTATTAAATAACTAATTCCGACTCGAGAGAAGTTACTTTAGCTCTAGGTTTATTAATAATATATTTAATCCTAGGTTTATAAGAAATAAACCTCGACTTAAGAAAATTTAACCTAATCCTAGGCTTATTAATAATATATTTAATCCTAGGTTTATAAAAAGTAAACCTCGATTTAAGAAAAATTAACCTAGTCCTAGGTTTACTAGAAGTAAACCTAGTCTTTAGCCTAACCTAATACTCGTATAAAATAACCTAGAATTTAAAAGGAGTTACCCTAGTTCTAGGTTTATTAATAATAAATCTAGACTTAAGAGGAGTCTTCCCCGTTTTAGTCCTAGTTATTTATTCTTATAAGAACTAACTATAATAACGAGTATAATCGTATCGTTACTACCGTTAAGTAAGGAAAGACGCCTAAAATTAAGTATTATAGCCTAGCCTCGCTTCGTTTTAAGTTCTAGCGTTAAGAATAACGAACCTAGTACCTAGTTATTTTTAATATATACGAGATAGGATCTTAATTATTTACCCGGCTCGTTAGGCTTAACGAGTAAACCGCGTTTAATCTATTATTTATAGAAATCGATCGATTCCTAGGTATTCTAGAAGAAATCTCGACCCTAAATACCTAGCCTCGTTAAGAACCTAGATACTATAAACTTAAACCCCGCCTTAGTTAAAACCTTAAATTAAATATTTACGATTAAATTTAAAACCGAGTTATATTTAAAATAAATAGGGAGCTTTACCTCGCCTCCGCCGTTATTTAAGAAAAGTTTTAAATTTACCGAGATAATAAGAAATTAACCTAACTACGATCCTACCTACGCGGTATTATAAATTCCTAGATATCTTTTCGAGAAAAAACGCTGATACCTTACCCTTATATTGGTTATATAATTATATTATTAAATTTAAAGAAGGGTTATAACCTCCGTCGTCTAGTTTATATAGTATAAACTATAATAAGATCTTAAAGCTCCGCCGTTACCTAGATAAAAACCTTAATAAAGGTTTTATTTAAGTTAATCGGTTTTATACCGCGTTTCTTATCTTATTTATAAAGAAATTTAACGGAGGCCTACGTTTTTATATTAATTACCGAGGGTTAAATACTATTATTATAAAGAATAAATACCCTTTACCTTTAATATTAGAAACCTTAAATCGATTAAATCGTATTAAGGTATTTTCTAAGTTAGATATTATATTTATTTTTAATCGCCTCCGCGTTAGGGAGGGTAACGAAGAATTTACCGCGTTCCATACCCGATTCGGCCTATTCGAATACCTTATTATATTATTTAAATTATATAATAACCCTACCTCGTTCTAGTACTATATTAATAATACTCTTTATAAATTTCTCGATAAAACTTATACCGTATATCTCGACGATATTCTAATTTATAGCGATATCGAGGAAGAGTATAAAATCTACGTTAAACGTATCCTCTAGAAGCTCCGCGAGGCGGGGCTTTAAATAGATATTACTAAATATAATTTCTATATTAAGGAAGTTATATACCTAGGATTAATTATTATTATTTAAAGGATTAAAATAAATCTAAAGAAAATCGATACAATCTTGAATTAATTATAACTAGTTAATATTAAAGATATTTAAAGTTTCCTAGGGTTTATTAACTTTTATCGGCGCTTTATTTATAAGTTTAATAAACTCGTTATACTATTTATAGCCTTAATTAAGAAAGGTATTATCTTCGAGTAAAGTACTCGATATTAAATAACTTTTAATACCTTAAAGAAGGCTTTTACCTTTAATACTATCCTAGTTTATTTCGACCCCGACCGTAAGATTATAGTAGAAATAAATACGTTTAATTACGTATCTAGGGGGGTTTTATCCTAGTACGATAATTAAGATATCCTTCGTCTTATTATTTACTTTTTAAAGAAGTATAATCTTACCGAGTATAATTATAAGATCTATAATAAAGAGTTTATAATAATTATCCGTATATTCGAGGAATAGCGCTTTAAACTAGAGGGATCTACTCTTTTTATCGAGGTAATATTTAATTATAAGGCTCTTAAATATTTTACTTTATTTAAGGTATTATCTCGCCGTTAAACGAGGTAGAGTAAATTTCTATCCCGTTTTAATTATAAGATTACCTACCGGCCCGGTAAAGAAGGTAGTAAATCTAATATATTAATATATCAGTTAGGAGACCTCCCTAAAGAGGGGGATAAATTAGACCCTAGATATTAATATTAATATTAGATTATATTAAAAAGAAAAAACCTAGCCCTAGAAGTCCTCGAGGACTATATTTATAATATATCGTTAAATATAGCGACCCTAGCCTTAGTCCTAGTTACCCTAATTATATCGGTAGTAGATCTAGAGATTCTCGTCTAACCCTTTTAATTATACCTCGCACTAATTTATATAACCCCGATAAATCTTGATACGGACGTCGATCTAGAACCCTAGACCCTACCTACGTCCTACGAGTTTAAACTAGATAAAGACCAGCCTATTAACCTAGATAAAGACCTATACGATACCCCGACCTATTAATTATAGGATATAATTAATTAAGCCGATTAATTCGCCCCTAGAGTCCTAGAAATACTACGTTCTAGAACGCGCTATTATAGCGGAATTCCCTTCGTTAAATACGAAGATAAGGATAAAATTCTCTACTTCCGAGGAAAGAGATATATTCCGAATTCTAATAAACTACGCCTTCGTCTAATCTAGTTAACCTACGATAATATCGCGGGTAGTTACCTAGGTCGTATTAAATATTATAAATTAATTAATCGGGCCTATTAATGGCCTAACGTTTATACTACTATCTAGCGATTTATTAAGAATTATTATATATACCGAAGAACTAAGCCTTCTCGCTAGTGTATTTAAGGATAATTATATTTATTACCGCCCCCGTAACGACGTTAAAGAGGTTTTTAATAGACTATATAAGTCCCCTACCGCCTTATACCTTTATAGGAATTATTTATCGGTATATCCTAGTTTTCGTAGACCGCTTAACCAAAATACGGTATTTAATATTAACTACGTCGATAGAAGTAGACGAAGCCTGCGACGCTTTCTACTAGAATATATAAAAGCTTTATAAACTACTAGATATCTTTATTTTAAATTAAGGATTTTAATTTATATCGGAGTTCTAGGAGGCCTTATATAAGCGCCTTAAAATCGACTAACGTATATCTACCGGATATTATCCTTAGACGGATAATTAAACCGAGCGGTTTAATACTATAATAGAATACTACCTCCGTATATATATTAATTATATATAGAATAATTAGGTGAAATGGCTCCCTAGAGCGGAGTTTTCTAGTAATAATACCGATTCTTCTAGTACTCTAGCCTCGCCTTTCTTAACTAACTATAATTAATATCTACGTATTGGTTTCGAGCCTACCGAATCTTTACCCTAAGATCTTACTACTTAAGCCCGTATTTATTTAATTATTACCGATAAATTCGTAATATAAATAGAAGCCTTAAACGACTACCTCCGTAATAAGATATTTATCGTTTAAATTATCTTTAAATCCTCGGCTAATTAACGAAGGCGCCTATATCCGATATACTTAATAGATAACTAAATATAATTAAATATTAAGAATCTAAATATTATACGCTCTTTAGTTAAACTCGATAATTATAATATCGGCCCCTTCCGAGTCTCTAAGGTTTTTAATAATCCTTTTATAATCTAGTTAAACTTTCCGTATTTTATAAAAGTTTACCCCGTCTTCTACGCTAGCCTATTATAACTAGTAGTTAATAACCCTTTACCTAGATAAGTCTAGTTTATCCGAGAACCTATAACTACCGAAGATAACTAATATAAATAGTACGTTAACGGTATCTTAAATTCTAAGTACGATCGCCGTTATAGTCTACCTTTATTAAAGTACTATATTAATTAAAAAGGCTACGTCGCTATATAGGAACCCTTTTAGTACCTTACCCGTTATTAATAATTTATTAATAAGTATTATATCTCGAATCCCAGCGCCGCTGGCCTCTACGAATTACCGTATATTATTTAAAGATACTAGTATAAGGAACCTCTACTATCTTTATCTTAATCCGATTTTTAAGAAATTAACCCCCGCCTATATTATAGCCTATTCCTTATCCGTTATTATTCCCTCGGTTATCGTTCCGTATCGGCTTCGACCGATACTTCGTATTACCGTATAAATAAATAGTACTCTATAACCTAGCCCCGCCGTTATCGTTTATAGATAATAACGTTAACGCCTAACCTTATTCGTATACCGCCGCCTATTCCCCGTCCTATCCTTTATCCGTTATTATCGATTACTTATTTTATAGGAGCTCGACCTTAAAGAGGGGGCTATTATTATAATATAGCCTTATTAACCTAGCCTAGCCTAACTTACCTTAGATCTAATTTAGGTTTAAGCTAGTTTCCTTATTTTTATCTTAATATAGCCGGGATAAGAAATAAGTAAATACTCTATACACTAGTTTTTATTTAGATAATAACTAGCCCTACCCTAACTTTCGTCCTTTATCTTTTATCTTAGCCTACTCCTATATTATAACTAGGCTATAATGTAATGAACTTGGCCGTTAGTTTAATAAATATCTAGATATTAATCCCGTCCCTTAATACCTAGTAATTATATAAACGGGTATTTTAAAAAGAATTTCTTAACGGAGATATGAATATTTATTTCTAAAAGAGCTTAAAATACTAGGGTAAAGTATAATATATACTCTAATAATAACTTCGAGTAGATAATAATATTATTTATATAGGCTTTATAGAACTTTCTAAATAATCGTAAAATACGATTAATTATACACTATATATATACGGGTAAATTACGGTATCTTATTATAAGAATATTAAATATCTCTTATCCTCTATAGGATGAGACGGTTAGGTAGTAACGATAATATCGTTTTACCTACTACTAGTAGAAGAATATAACGGCGTCGATAGTCGAGATATATATAATATAAAGGAGTTTTACTAGAATATCTATTTAGGACGGGACTAGATATATATTAAATATAGTAATTTTATTTAAAGCCCGAATATCGATAATTATATAATCTTTAGGGCTATTAGGAGTCTCTTTCTATATAACGAAATAAAAAAAAGAGAATAGCGTAGATTTAGAAGTTTATTTTATTCGACTTTATTTATAGAGTTTATTAAAAACTTCGTTAATTACGTCTTTATCTCGCTTTCTTAACGAATATACTCGTACTTAACCTACTTTATAAATTTCTCTCTAGTTATTAATAAGTAGTATATCTATTTATTTAGATTCTAGGATATTAATAATATTTCCTATATCTTTCTAGAGTTCTAGAAACGAATCGATAATATCGGTAATAAAATTAATAGAAGTATCGCTTTTATAGATTATAACGCCGGTAGGGTATAGTATCTTTATAGTTATATAATTTATAAATAATATTTCTATAGTAGGATTCCTTACTACTATAATACCCTCTACGGAAGGTTTCTACGGTATCGTAATAATATTAAATACTATTATTAATACTAGGGATACTTTAAAATACTAAGAGATAAATAATAAATAAGATTTTAATAGTCTATAAATTATCCCTATATATAATATATTAACGGGGAAATATTTTATAACTTTATATTTAATAACTTTACCGAGCCTAAAGTATTTTCCTAGTATTATAAATTTATCTATATTATTACGTACTATAACGTAGTCCATATCGTAGTTAATAATATAGACGGAGACTATAAAGGAGTTATACTATATAGGTTTAAAAATAAAATCGCGGTTTTTAGGAAGCGAAATAGATTTGAATAAAACTACTATCTTTATATATAATAGTATAGTCTACCTACTTTTACTAATAATAATAGTATCGGTTCTAGCGCCTTTAATAACTATAAATATAGGTACTTTTAAATTACTATAAAATATAATAATAACTAAATTCTTTCTAGTATTAAAGATAATATTTTTAGGTTTTATAATATCTACCCCTATAAGTACTTTTATCGAAAGATTATTAACGATATATAACTCTCTAGTAATTAAGGTAATATTATCTTTACTAAAAATATATATCGATATAAAGATATACTCGTTAATATTATATTTACTAGAACCGAGACCGCGAATTTTTATAGTAGTAGGTATTTTACGAATATCGACTTTTAAGCCGAGTTTTATTAACTTTTTTAAAAATATATAGTCGATAAAATTTATAATATATCTAGTATTAAAGTAGAAATTATATAGAGTACTATTTATATTAAAGGAGATTTTAATTATAGTATAATAATAACCCCGAAAGATATAGCTTTATATAGGGTCATCCTTCGCCGTAGATATAATAATATTCTAGGAGGCGGAATATTAAATATTTATCGAGATAGAGTAAATCTAAATAGTATTAAAGGCGGTTATACTAGACTAATTAATACTAGGGCGATATTATTATATATATTTATAAAGTTTATTATTCGATAAAAATAACTATTTATATAACTAGTATACCGCTTTAATAGTAAATTACGTACCGACGAAAAGACTTTCGATTAATTCATCGAAAGATTTTTCTAAATCGACGGTGTTTTTATTATCGCTAGTCTATATAGTATCTTAGAAGTTATTATACTAACTATAATAGTTATTTAATTCTTCTTCGTTATAACGGAAATCTCTTTAATCTTCTCCTACTAAATTTTTTTAATTATTAATAATATAGTATACCTTTATAAAAGGTTTTTTAAATAAATTTCTATTGAAGATTTAACTTCTTTTTTACTTTTAGAGTTTAGTAGGAAATATCCGTTACCTAAATAATGAATTTAAATTTCTATTTATAATTTAGAGTTACTTTCTAGGAGGCGGTAAACGAGGGTATTATTATTATTATTATTAGTTAATATTATTCTACTAGGTTTAATAGGAAGAAGAAGGAAAAGATTTATATAAATTACTTTTATAAAAAGATCTAAACCCGCCGCCGAAGGCTTCGGTAAGTTTATAAGGAATAAAAAGTTAACGGAAGTTCTAATATTAATTATATTATTAAAGTTAACGTTATCCGTAGTTATTATTACTACTACGGGTCTATTAAACTACTCCGTCCGACTACCGATTAAACTTTCTTATTATTATAATTTATTATTCGTACTTTTTATCGTCTAGCTCTATTAGGAATAAATTAATAATAAACTAGTTTATAAAATATTAAATATAGATCCTAAGGTCTAGATTAATATTATTATAAATTATATCGAGTTATAATTTTAGCTCTATAATCCCGGTATCTTTAACTATATATAGTATTTTCTAAACGAACTCTTTAGGCTCGCGTCTACTAGTAGCGTCCTTAATAGTATATATCTCTCGTAGTAGGGAATTAATAGCTACGTTGGACGGTTATTTAATATTTAATAAAACGTATCGATACGCCGTTACTACTAATTAACAAGGTTATATTCTATAAAGTAGTAATAATTAATTAATTACTTGGCTAGGTATTCGTCTTTAACGAATTAATATAGTAAATAACTTTCGTTATTAAGGAATTAACCTAGTATAATAAAACTAGTATAACCGTATTAGGCCTATAAATATAGAGTATATTATAAGAATACGGTTTTACTAAATAATAAATTACGAAACGCGCGGCGGTTAATACGGGAGTTCGTTTAATTTTATCCGAAATATTAAATCCCTAAGTTCCTAGTTTATTATAGCGAAATAATTTTTAAATTATTAAAATTAACTTTCTCTCCGATAAACTTTCGATCTCCCTTTTAATAACTTTACGTCGTTGAATCGATATAATATCTTCTTTAACTACCGTCTTTAATTATTTATTAAATAAATTTATAATAAACCCCGACGAAAGAATATAAAGAGGAGTATTAAACCCCGTAATAAAATAATAATTTATTCTTTATATATAGATATTATCTATAAAACGCTTTCGAGTAACTTTATAATAAGATCTTAGAATATCGTATATATCTTTTATAATATATTCTACATTATTAATATAAATCTTCTACGCCGCGTTACCCGGGCCGAAAGAATAATTATTATAATTTTATTCTACGTTATATTTAGATCGGAATTTATCTAAATTCTCGCTAAAATAATAATTTATTATTAATAAATTACCTAAATATTTAGTCCGGAGGATAAACCGAATATATTCGATTATTCTACGATACCTTTAAAATAGTCCGTCTATTAATAACGACTAAAGTATAGTTATAACTCGTTCTTCTATATAGAGTCGTACTAGTATAATATTATAAAAATAGTAGATAGAGGTTATAATTTTATTAATATATATCTCTACTAGATTTTTTTATTTCGTCGATAATTTTTAAAATAAGGTTGGGAGGATTATTAGATTAAAAATACTAAACTCGAAATCTCTAAATAATTTATATTCACGCTTAATCTACTTTATTATATTATTTAATAATAAGAGAGGGGTAGTCGATATAGTAAATAAAATATTAATTAACTCTAAATATTTAAAATAATTAATCGTTATAGTATTTTAACTTTCTACGGGCTTTTTATTTATAAAAAATATCTCGAAAGATCCTTTTAATTTTAATTTTCGAGATTATATTAATTTAAACTTTTAAAGGCCTTTACTAGAGGAGGATTTAATTTTATTAAAATTTATTATATACCCTCTCTTCTCTAGGTCCTCGGAAAATACTATATTAAAATTAATTATTAATATTATAAATCTTAAATTCTTATTATTCTTTAGGAATTAATAACGCCTATATTAAACTTTTAATACATCGGTAGTAATTTCCTAGAATTTAGTCGCGATTTTTAAAAAATATCTCCGTTATTATTCCGGTGTCTATCGACTAGGCCCGAGGTTACGTAATTCTTCTTTATAGATTAATAATTTATTAATTATCTCCCGAACGATTATTAGAAATTCGCGCCGTATATATTATACTATATTAAGACTAGTTTTATAATAGTTATTAAATATAATATATAGATCCCCTAAAGGGAGTATACGGCGTGGTTACGCTATTTATATTATAGTATTATATTATAATTTCCGTTACTTCGGAGTCTTTTTAGAAATAGGAAACTCGGAGCCCTCGCTCTAACTCTTTAAAGATTAATTCTATTATTTAAATATAAAGATTATTTTCTTATTAAGACTTTATATTTATTTTTATATTATTATAAATATCTTAAGTATTATAATTTAATAATTTTAATCTCTCTTAACCTTTTTAGGTAGTAATTTATTAAAAGTATAAAAAATCTTTCTAAAAATAATTATCTTAAAGGCGAGACGTACGGGATTAATACTTTAGACGAAAATACGGGAGATTTATTAAAAAATATTAATCTTATAGTAGATTAATGATTTATAAAATTAAAACGTAAATAAAAAGCCCTTAAGAAAAAGGCCTTTATTATTATAATTTAAAAGAATATCGAAAACTTATAATATATTATCGTAGGTAAAGGAGATAAGGAAATCGAAAATAATTCTTAAAAATTAAATATAAAAGACGAAAGCGGCCTAACGGTAAATCGTAATTAAATCGGTTATAATATAAATTAAAATAATTTACGGTTATCGAAACTATAGGATTTTTATACGAAGAATCTATAAAATTATCGAGAATAAATTTATAATATAGAGACTATATTCTATTTAATACCCGTAAACTTTCGAATAAATAAAAAGAAGATTTTATATATAATACCCTATTTAAAGGGGTAAATTAAGAAGTTATAAAATAAATATAAAGAACTTTATTTAATAGATATATTAATATAAAAGTTCTTTACGGATTATTTATTTAACGTAATTAAAGACCCTTTAAACCGAGTTATAAATACGAATTTTAAATATTAATATATACGTTAAAGGAATAATTAATTAATACGAGATTTCGATATTTATTTTAATACCTTAGAAACTAAACTACCTCTTTATAATAAAGAGTAATAAATAATTTATTTAATAACCCGTTTAAAATTTAATATTTTAAAAGAAGTTAACCGAGCCTAAAATATTCCTATTAAGCGAACCGAATTTATATTATTTACGGCGCGTTATAAATATAATCTTAATCGGGACTTTAAGATATAAAATAATAATTAAAATAATAAATTAAGACCTCGGAAGAGGTATAAAAAAAAGTTAAAAAACGAAGATAATAAAGATAAATCTAATATAAAGGGATAAGGTTCTAATAGTAGTAATCGTAATAATATAAATAAAATATATATAATTTATACGAGCGATAAGAATCTTAAGGATATTAAATATTTTAATTATTATAAATTCGGTTATTACTTTAATAAATATCCAGAGAAGAAAATAAAGATTATTAATTATATCGGCGATTATACCGCCGAGTTAAAAAATAATAAACTCTTAAAGAAGTCTTTATCCCGAGGGAATAAAAAGAAATAAAAACCCGACCGAGTATAAATATCGATAACGAAGTTATTATAAACCTAATTAATATCGATATAAAAATTATTCGTATTAAAATAGATAAAGATCTAGGAACGGAGATAAATATTATTAATAAAATATTTATATAATAATATAATTTAAAATATCTCGAGAACGAGTCGTTACCGACTCTTAAATAAATAAACGGGTAATCTATTTATTATTATAATATTTATAATATCGTCTACTAGTTAACTAATTTATAGGGATAAACTAAAGAGTATAATAATATTTTTTATTTTATTAATAAAAAAGGCTCGCCTATTATTATAAATATACTAGTTATAAAAAAGAAAAAGATTTAAACCGATTATAATATATATACCTAACGGTTCGGTATCGCGCTAAATACGTATATATTAAAATTATTTAAAGATTTTACGAAATTATTAAAGACGTAGCTAGTTATATATATATTAATTTATACTAAGACTAGTCCTTTTAATTAAGATCTTATTAATAAAAATAAGACTAGGAAAGGCGATATTATCGTTAATATAATATTTTTTAATAGTTTTATTATCGTACCGCCTACGCTTCTTAACGAATTTATAGATTTTAACGATATCTTTTTAAATAAAGAAATAGGTCGATTATTATTATATAAAAATAATAACTATATAATTAATATAAAGGGTAATCTATTATACGGGCCTTTCTATAATTTATCGAACCTAGAATTAATAGAGTTAAGGAGATATCTAGATAACGCTTTAATAAAGAGTTAAATTAAATACTCCGTAAACCCCGCCGGGGCTCCTATCCTTTTTATTTTAAAAAAGAATAATAAATTATAATTATATATCGACTACCGAGGTCTTAATAAAATTATTATTAAGAATCGTTACTCGTTACCTTTAATTAATAAAATGTTAGACCGCTTAAATAGCGTTATATAATTCACGAAGCTTAATTTAAAAGATATTTATTATTAAATAAGAATTAAGGAAGGCGATAAATAGAAGATAATATTTCGTATATAATATAACCTTTTCGAATATATAATAATATTATTTAATTTAACGAATATACCTACTACTTTTTAAATTTATATTAATAAATCGTTAACGGGTTTAATAATATATTTTATATTATTTATCTAGATAATATCCTAATTTATTTAAATTTAAAAAAGGAGTATATTAATTATATATAATAAATACTCGAACGCTTATAAAAATATTCTTTATTCGTAAATCTTAAAAAATACGAGTTCTTTACTCGGTTAATTAAATTTCTAGGGTTTATTATAAATACCGAAAATATATTAATAAACGAACGTAGGATTAATATAATTTAGTCCTAACTAAAACTAAAGTCCTTTTATAATATATAAGTATTTTTAGGCTTTATTAATTTTTATCGTCGATTTATTTATTATTATTCGTAGATAATAAACCTATTAATAGGTCTATTAAAAGGTAGTTAAGATAATAAAAAATTTAGTTTATTTAAATAACTTAAAGAGATAAAGTAAATATTTTACCTACTTCGCGATTTATTTTTATATATACCTATTCTAGTATACTTTAATCTAGAATTAAAAATTCGGATTAAAATAAATACTTCTAATTTTACCGTAGCTACGATTTTAATATAATTATAAAATAATAACGAATAATATCCCGTCGTTTTCTAGTCCCGTAAAATATAAGGTCTAGAAATTCGATATAAGATTTATAATAAAAAGCTTTTTATAATTATTATAATATTTAAATAATAATAATACTACCTCGAGGGTAATTTATATAAAGTAGAAGTCTTAATTAATTATAATAACCTAAGGGGTTTTATAAATATTAAATAATTAAATAATCGCTAGGCGCGTTAGGTAATAAAACTTTTATCTTTTAATTTCTTAATTTTATATTATTTTAAGAAAAGTAACTTAACCGATAACCCCTCGCATCGTTTTAATTATAAAAATTAGGATAATTTTTTAGATAATATATTACCTACTCTATAGTAGAAATTATTAAATTTAAAAAATACTAGTTAAGGCCCTATTTTCGCTATAATATAAGATACGTTCGTAAATATAAAAGATCTAGATATAAATAATATTTCGCCGGCGTTAAATAATATATCCGTAAATATTATATAAAATCTAATATATATAAAATTTACGTTACTAGGGTCTTTAAGGTTTATTATAAAAAAGATATATTCTTCGGTAATAAATCTATTTAGGCCTAAAAAGTTAATATTTAAATAAGAAATTCTAAAGAGTTTAAATAAGACGTTTATTTAAATCGATTACGATATAATAGAGGAACTATTTAATTTTATCGCTAGAACTATAAACTATAAATTATTTATTCTATATATTATTACTAAATTAATAGTATTTTATAAAACGGTTTATAACGCTAAAAGTTTATTAATAATTAAAATAATTCGTATTTTATAAAAGGATAATTCCTTCTCGTAAATAAGAATCGCCGAAATTATATAGGCGGATTACTAACGTTCCGCTAAAGTATAAACTTTAGATTTCTTATTAATTCTTAAATATAATAATAAGATTTATATATTTAAAAAGGGATTAGTCCGCGAAGAGTTATTAGAATAATATTATAATAATATATTAGCGGGGTATTTTAGTGTAAAAAAAACAATAAAATTATTTATTAGAAAATATTTCTAGAGTATTCTTAAGGCCGACGTATAAGAATATATTAATATATACGATATATACTAACGGGTTAAGGTATATCGATATTATTTTTATAATAAAATTAATTCTTTACTATATCCTACGGGACCGTAGAAGGAAATTATAATAAATTTTATTATTAACTTACTTTTAAATAAGTGATACGGGCGCGTTTATAATACGGTCTTTATAATTATAAATAAATATATAAAAATATTACGATATATTCTAACTACTAAAATAATCGACTCTACGGGGTTAATAAAGTTAATATTCGAAAAAATTATCCTAAAATTTAGATTTCTTAATAGGATTATTTCTAATAGAGGTTTTATCTTTATAAATACGTTTTAATTAAAGGTATATTATTTAATAAAAATTAAAAAGCGCCTAAATACCGTATTTTATTTATAGATAAATAATTAGATAAAACGTTAGAATTAAACTTTAGAATATTATTTAAGAACCTTCTATTTAAGCGAATAAAATAATTAAGTAGTACTTTTACCTATAATAAAATAAATATATTATAGTACATAGTATATAATAATAAAATAAATATTATTTATAATTATATATAATTATAGTCCCTCTTTAGAACCGCGTCTCGAGGGCGAGATATATAAAGGAGAAATACTATCGGTATAAAAAAGAATTAAAAAATTAAATACTTCGAGAGAGTACCTAATAAAAGCGTAGACTATCGCGGTCGAGGCGTAGAAACGTAACTATAATAAAAGATATAAACCGAAATCATTTAATATAAATAATCTTATACTATTATTAATTAAAAACTTAATGTAAAAATAACTAAATAAGAAACTCTCTTATAAAGTAATTAAACTATTTAAGATTTTAAATACCGTCGGAATATAAATATACTACCTAGGATTATTAATTAATTATTATATTTATAATATTTTTTATATATCGCTTCTAGAGTCGTATTATTAATAATAAAATAACGTTTTAATTCCTAATATACCTCTACCGGAATTAATAAATAATATAAACGAATAAGAAATAGAAGAGGTACTAAAAAAAAAAGAAAATAAAGAGCGAGGTATTTTATTTTATAAAATAACTAGGATAACTAGAGACCTTTAATAAATAAATTAATATAAATACTTTAAATAACGCGCTAGAACTACGAGAAGTATTCGAAGAGAATACGAAAATAAAAAAGATATAAAAAGTAAAGAGTAGGAAAAAGAAATATTATTAATTACTAGTTATTACTAACTATTTTTTATTAATAAACTTCGAGCGAGATATATCCTTACGGTTAACGGGGCGCTCGCGGGTAGGTTTATATCTAAAATAATTAATTTTCTTAATATTAAAACTCGGCCGTTTATAAATAGGGCCGGGGCCGGGAATTCGAACTAAAAAATAAAAAGTAAAAATAGAACTAAAATTAGGATTATTAATTTTATTTTTAACTTCTTCTTTAAAAGCCTTATAAGAAGATATTAATTTATTTAAAATATAACGACTTATACCCTTTATACCGCCGTATTAAGGGTAAGGCTTTATAATATTTTTAATTAAAAAAGTTTTACGACTAGATACTATAACTCTTTATATACTATTAAAGAATAAAGTAGGATCGATAATACTAAGATCGTCGATAATAGATATATTAAATTAATCGGTAACGAGATTAGAGCCGGGAGAAAAATCGTATTTAAAGATATTTTATATATAACGTATATAAGTTTCGTTTTCGTCTTTATTATTAATTTTATCTTCGTCCGTCGATTTAAGAAAATTATTGGGTTAATATTATATAGTCCTATTTTAAAATATATTTATATCCCGGGTAATAATCCCTCTCTAAAAAATTATTAATATATAAATTATATCTAAACTATATTAATTTATAAAAGTATAAAAGGTATTATCTATATCCTCGATATTTATAATAAATCGAGATATTAATTATAATATATCCTTCCCCTTTCTAATATTATTACTTTTAGATTTAATCTCTTAAAGGAAGATTATAATATTTTTTATATACCTAGCGATATACTCGCGAAGATATTTATCGGGGCCTCGGCGTTCTAGACGGTTAAAAAGAAAATTTATAAAAGTATAAAATTTAGACGGAATCTAAATACGTTAATATAATTTAGTTTTAAAATATTAATAATATATAAAATTATATAGGTACTTATTCTTTACGTAATAAATATACTTTATATATAATACTTTATTATATAGGACGTAGCTATCTAGGTTTATCTATTTAAAATAATAAAAGTATAGAAATACGGATAAAAGCGGGGTAGGAATAAAGTAGGTAGTTATTTTACGGGAAATAAAAGTCGGGGACGTATTAAATATTTAAATACTATTATTAATATCGTATACCGTAGAGATTAAATTAATATATTAAATATTAAAGTAATCTAGCTATATACGTATCGTTAATAAAATAAGATTTAAAACTAATAATTTAAAAATAAAATAAATATTATAATAATATTAATTCTTTTAAAATATAAATAAGTATCTTATTTAAAGATAGAATAAATTATTTATTTACTTTAATAATTATAAAATTAAAGAAAGAATTTAAAAGAAGAAAAGAAAGATTTATTTAAATTATAATATATTAACTCTAGCCTTACCTACGGGATATATATATAATATTTATAATCTTAAAGAAAGAGTTTAAAGATACGGCCGAGATTATTATAAATTAATAAAAGTCTAAATATAGTATAGTTTTCGATAATAGTATATAGGAGTTTATATATATAGAAAATAATAAAATATTATAGAAGAAGAAAAACTTAAAGATTAACGAAGGCTTTATACCTACGTTAAAATTATTACCCGTATATATTTACTCCTATAACTAGAGTTCTTCCTAAATAATAAGATAGAATAATTTATTTTATTACCGATATTATTAAAGCCCTACTAATAATAAAGATTTATAGTTTTTAATAACGATTATAATATTCTTTCCCTTACTTTTCCTTTAGGGTTTTAAGATTTTTATCGAATACTTAATATAATCTATAACTATATAATTACGCCGATTACGAACTACACGCGTCGTATTATTAGTTTTAAAATATAATTTATTTCCCTCCCTTTTTCTTATTAGGTTTAGAGGTTTTTCTTTAAGAATTACTACTATAAAACTAGAAAATTAATAAAATTAGGTAGGAGGCGTAGGTGTTACGTATATACTTTATTTAATTTAGACTCTCCCTTATTACACTCTTTTATAGAAAATATCGAAGTATTAAATTAATATTTATTAATTTCGAGGGCGAAACCCCTAAAAGGGGAGGTAATTATTATATTATATTAAAACCAACTTTATAGTAATTATTAAATATAGTATATAAATCCCTTAAAGGGAGTATATAGCGTAGTTACGCTATTTATATTATAGTATTATATTATAGTTTCCGTTACTCCGGAGTTTTTTTAGAAATAGGAAGTTTAGAGCCCTCGCTCTAACTCTTTAAAGATTAATTCTATTATTTGAATATAAAGATCATTTTCCTATTAAGGTTTTATATTTACTTTTATATTATTATAAACACTCTAGGTACTATAGCCTAATAGTATAATTCTACCGAGGAGATCGCGTAGATATAGAGAGAGGGTAGGAATACCGATACGATCTTTATCTAGCGATAATTAAAGATTTATCTTAAAGAATTTAGATTCTACCCGGTAATATTCGGTTAAAATTATATTTCGTTCCTATTTCTCTCGATTACGAATTATATAATATTTAAGTTTTAATTTATTCTTCCTACCTCGGATTAAATTTATAATATTTTACTCTATTTCTTTATTTATAAAGTCGGGTTTAATAGGATTCTTAGTATTTATTATCTAGACGAATCGACATTTACCGTTATATTAAGTATTTCTATAATTATAATATCGACGTTCGCTACTAGTATAGTAAATATAATAGTTCGCGGATTTTCGATATAGCGACGTATTATTCTCTTTATTAATAATTTATCCTCTTTAATAGTTAGGCTTTCGGTAGTAATCCGAAAAATTCTAGGTATATTAATCACGCTTAGGTAACTCTTTATAGGACTATATAACTCGATTTTAAAAATATCGTCGGAGAAAGTTAACTACCCGTCCGCCCGGATATATTTAAGAGTAGGAATATTTATTATATCGCTAGTCTTTATTTCCTTTAGCCTAAATATTAAACCGATGCGGGTAGAGTAGTATATCTTTTCTAATATACGTTTAAAGTCTTCCGCGGAGAAAGTCTTTAAACCGTTATCTTTAAAACCTTTTAATTTTTCCTCTCTAGTAGTATTATTTAACGGAGATAAAATAATAAAGACCGAAATACTCTCCTACTCTACTCTACGAAAGATAATATATATAGTAAAACGTATATATAAAGTACTATCGCGAGGGAAGGGAAACTCGGTAAAGCTTTTTAAAATAAAGAACTTCCTACTAGATTAATCGCCGACGACGACTAGTTATAAAAAATAAATATAGTAGAATATATTACTTAAAGCTAGGAAGCCTTATTTACGATAATAGAATATATTCGCTAATTTCTTTCTTACGGAGCTTGTTTATTTTCGTTAATAATACTAGATCTCCGAGGTAACTATTATATTCGGAAGTTATAACGATAAAAGGAAGTCGGTTTTCAAACCGATTTAAACTATCTCTTCTCAGATTTTCTAGTTTAAATATCGAACGAGAGTTATATCTTCTCGAGATAAGAGTATACTTTTTATTTTAAATATAATAATTTATACTACCGGGAATAACTCTTTTATTTATTATAACTATATTCTCTAATCGGATATATTAAAATAAAGGGGGCTAGGGTTAAACCTCTTATTAACTCTAATATATAGAATCTTTTATACCTCTATTCTAAATTATCTAAAAACTATTAAAGAAGAGTATAAATATATATATATATAAGTTATCGATAGGAGCTAGTAGTAATTTTAATACTCTTAATTTAGCGACTTTAACGACGATTTTACGAGTACTAATCGGCTTTAAATTCGTTACGATATTTACTCCTCTTTAACCCCGCTTAACGCCCTATATACTCGGCGAATTAACGTAGTATATATAATTATACTATACTTATTCTATAATTTACTCATCTTTATAATAAGTATAATTTATTTAATAGAATAATATTATTATCTTAATATACCTTATACTCTAGAGTTGAATGAGAAAATTATTATATTTACTAATTTCTATAACTAGCTAGTATAGCCTACTACCTAATTAAAGATATTTTATAAATATCGCCGACGGTATAGAGAAGAGAGAGAAAGGTATTAAAGACGATAGGAAATTACGTTAAAATAATATTAATAAGTTTATATAAAGAGGTTAGATTTTCTAGCGCCCGTAAAGGGCTAGTAGAAACGGCCGGAGAATAATTTTAGAGCTAGATCTAGGGGTTATAATACTAGAGGCGAGTCGACTAGTATCTCTATTAACGCCTCCGATATCTCCTATTTATTCTAGAGCTCTAACCGATATAGTATCTATTATACCGTTAACTTCGCTAACGAAATCTTAAAAAATCATATACCTTTAAACTTCTCTCGAAGACCTTTAATCCTAGATCTATATATTTACTCAAGTTTAAGGTTACCTAAAACGAAGTCTAACGCCTCCGCGATAAACGCCGAGAAGTATTTAAAGAGTATTTATATATAGTTTAAAAATAAAGAAGAAAAGATCGAGAAGTATCTTTAATAAAAGTACGAAAATATCTAGACTCTTTAAAAGGCCGAATAGGGGAGGAAATTAAATTAGATAATTATTACGTAAAATACGAATAAATATAATAAAGATAAAACTTAAAATTATTATTACTAGATCGAGAGTTAACGAAAAGAGGTTACGTAAAGTATTAAAGGAAAAACGTTATAATAGAAATATAGGGAATTATAGATTAATAAATAATATACTCAAAAGAGGGAGAGTTATAGTATAGGTAGTAACTACGGCGCCCTATTTAACTATATATAGTTAAGTCGCGCGGCTAGGCCACGCGATAGATATAATAAAACGGCGCCGCTAATACGCCTATCCTACTAAATTTAATATAGATAATATTAATTAATTTATCTTTAAAGAAAGCGAAGACCTATAAATAATAGATACTATGATTATAAAGAATGAAATCTCGGGACCTATTCACGACGTAGTTTATATTAATATTCTACTATACCGAAGTCTTTCCCCGAGATAATTATTTATTAAGGGTCGAAAGTAATTCTCTTATTATATAATTTAAATATCTCAATATTTCCCTTTTATAATTACGTATTTAATATTTTAAGTATCCTCCTCTTAAAGTAGATCTTCCTCTCTCTTTCGTATATCTATTATATCTTTAATATAAGGTTCTCTAATTTAATTCTTCTCTAGGAAAGGGTTTTTTAACTAGAAAAGGGGTATAATTAATAGAATCTAAATTAATATAAAATAGTAGTAATACTTTTTACTAGCTCTAAGACCGAATTAATTACTAAGAGATTTAAAGACGATGAGGAAGTTTTATAAAGTATATTATAATTACTTATTAAATTATCGCTAATTGTATATAAAGTCTTCTATCGTTACTCGAAGATCGTTATCTAAGAATAGTAGAAGTTCATTACTAAAGTTAGTATATAGATATAACCCTCGAATAGGTCGAAGAGTTTGTACCGGTAATACTCGACTTTCTCCCCGATATACTTATTAGATAGAAAGTTATAGTTTTGGATAACTACGAATATAAACCTAAAGGTAGGGTTTAGTAAACTTATCTCCGTATAATAATACTATTTACTTACGGCGAACTAGTATAGTCAAATTAATAAATATTTATATAGAAATAGTAATAGGCCTACTAGATTCCTAGATATATATTTTATTAATTAAATATAGCGGATTAAGTTATCTCTATTTAAATAAATCCTCGTTAATACTATTCGTGAATTAAAACCGTATATAGAGGCCGACTAGGTTATAGTTACTACGAAATCGACTTATAATATTTAGCGAGATATTCTCAAATCTTATCTTTATAGTAAGATATATAAAACTAATCCGATATTAAATTATAGAACGATTTAAAAATATACGCTACTCTCGAGTTATTTCTATATAAGATATAGAGACTTCTTATTCCAATATTAACTTAACTATAAATAGCGGTTTAGGATCTTTTTAATTTAGTAAATTAATTTATAACTTAACTCTCCACGAAAGTTAATTAATATATCCAAGTTTTAAAAACTCTAATTACTAAGTATCTAAAATTCAATACTCTAAACGGAGAAATAAAGGAAAAGGGGGAGTTAGAGAGTACTTTACTATTTTATAATTTATCCGTAGAGGTAGGTATAATACTTTACTCCTTCTAGTTAATTATTAATATTTATAAAGAATATACTCAAAGATTAAATATCCGGATACTCCTTACTATACGGAAAATAAGAGATCGGGGGTAATAAGAACTCGATAGGGAGGAGAAATAAATAGAGTAGTATATACGAGTAATGAATAGACGATATTATTCTCAAAGTATAGTAATAAAGGGAGGAATATACAAGTAGGAAGGAATAATTCGTGTAAAGATATACTTTTAGATACTCTTAGAGGTATATAGTTTAGATAAAAGTAGAAAGAATAATATATAGTAGAGACCTTGAGCCTATTATATTTTAGGATTTATAAGAATATAGCGCTTTTTATAACTATAATTGAGAACTTGTAAAAAGACTCTATAGTTAACTACGATAGTTATTAGAGTTTCTTAATAAACTCTTACTATAAAGTTTTTAAATTAATCTAGGGCCAACTAAACTCCCTTTATTATCTTCGTTTAATAATTAGTAAAATATCTCGCTCTATTATAATTTAGTATTCTAGAAGAAAATACTTTTTTAAAATCGTTACGAACTATAAACTCTACTAAAATCGCGACGTAGTTATATATAAAGTATTTTATTCCTCTAGTATTAGACCCTCTAGTATTAAACGACCTTATATATATTCTAGGAATTTCATTCCAAGAATATAAACGAAATCGATAGTTAGTAAAGGTATTAGTAAGATTATAAAGAATTTAAAATTAAATTACGAGTTAGTAGAGGGGGGCTCGTATAAAGTTAAAGATAAAATATTATAATAAAGATATACGGATCCGCGGGACCGGCGAGTTATACTTAATATAGAATAACTAGATCGCGGGTAATAGCCTTAGTATTATCTAATTATATATAGTTAAATCGCGCGGCTAGGCCACGCGACGGATATAGTAAAGTGTATAGTTTATAAAACTTTGATAGATCCTTTCGCTTGGAGGTATATATACTTTATAAGAGAGATCGAGGATAATCTACGATTTAACTTAGTGCTTGGCTACCCTCGAAGCGGTATAGGAGGCGCAGATCGTCGATTCTAGAAAAATTAGGATTTTATAAATTGAATCCCCCTAATTTCGGTCCTCCTCGACCCTGCCGCCGATGTCCTAAGATTAGTATCATACCTATAACTCTAGGCGTTTTATCCGTTTCTGGATCTATGAAAGCGATTTATAGGCCAGTATAAGCTGTTATTATAGTTTAATTTACATGATCTTATATAATCTAAATACTCCGCTACCTGCCTTCGTTTTCTTGAAACGTTTTCTGCGCTTTTAATTATTCCGTCACATTTGAATTACAGCAATATGTTCAAGCCAGGTCTAACTTTTTAATTATACTTATTAATACTTTCCTATCATTCATTTGTCGAGCTCGAAAAGGGTTATTCTCACGGCTATTTTGATACTGCTGCGAGATGTGCCGACTCATAATGCCATACTAGAGCACGGAATCCATCTAGGTCACCGCATGATAATAACTATAGGAACTTTGCTTCCCTGCGAGCTCGGACTTTACCTCCTATCCAGAACGCTATCCCGAGCCCAGCATCATAAGATGTCTTCCAGGGAGTACCACCAGCCCCAAACGCTCCTATTCGACCTTCTTTTCTCTCTTTAACACCGCTAGATCAATTAAGTTCGCGCTCAGTCAGTGTTCAAGGCCTCCTCAATCCTGCAGGAGGTCATTTCTCTGATATATAAACTTGTCGGCGGACTACTGAGCGCTTCGACTCTCCCCCAAGGCTAGCTTCGATAGGATCGATATCTCGTAGGGCAACGCCCTCTATGCCTACGGCCTCCATGATAAGCCGTTCACTAATCGACGTCTCACTACCCAGTGTTACGCCTTCTCTAATAGGCGTATACCCTCCGCCTATAGGTCGATCAATGACGCCTAGTTCTCTATCAAATCATGCTCCGAGCGGAACCATCCACACTCGATAGTCGTTATTCGTGCTACCTCGAGATTATGTAAATGCCAACAATGCGCCCGGTTCTCTCAGTCTCTCGGAAATGACTATAGGTCTTCCGGTTTCGTCAAGATCTCACGCTCCTAGTCTGCCCTAGGCCAGATCTTCTCCATGCCGCCAACTGAGTTAAGGGGCTCCTTACTCTCAGGGGCAGAAATGTGGACGCTCACGCGGTGATAACCCAGCGCCTCCGCAGCCGGCTTCTTAAAGCGATAGCCTTAGTACCTAGTGCTCTTCTTATAGCTAGGTCAGCCGGACTAAGCCCGCTATTACACCACCCATAGCGTCCACCGGCCAGCCTCGGCACTTTTTACCTAATCCGTTATCTGGTCCCGCATCGATAATGCCGCAGATACCGTAGAGTGCGAAGGTTTTCGAGGTGCCTATATCAAGCACGGCAGCGTAGAGCCAATACCAAATGATGCTACTGGAAATAGAGTAAGGTCCTATTCAAGTACCTATTAACGTGTAAGCCGCGTTAAAAGTTACTGACGAGAAGCGAGAGCGAAATGCCACCGCCTCCCACCGTTTTCGTCAGCGCCGAAAGTAGAGAGAACGGGAGACTACTAAGAAAATTGCCAAATAGGAGGTACAAGTATGGGAGATATTAGAGGATAAAGAACACTACCTTAAGGAGAGGGACTACTTCCGGGACTTGGCCCTCCGCTATCGTATACCCATTATACCACGGCCACTATCGCTAAGGCACGGACGGTATAGTAGAGTATCGCTTACACGATATTAAGAAGCTAAGGATAGTAGTTAAACTAGACTATATATAAATTCCTTCGTCCCGTCTTAAAGTCTATTATTATCGGCCGTGGAGCTTCCTCTACTAATACGTTTATAGGAATATATAAGTACTATACCCTCCGCGTTCATTTAAGGCGGTAATAGATAAAGACTATAAAGGCCCTTTCTATCTAATTCGGGGCTCTTCGACTAATCTTTATAATAATAGCGACTAGTATTTAGGTTTCTAATACCTAATTACTAAAAGCGATATATAAATTATATATATTTTAATTAACGGTATTTAGATAGGATTCTATTTATTCGGAGTATTTATATATAGAATATATATAGCCTAGTATTAGTAATAGTAGATATTATCGTATTTCTCTAACGTATCTTTTCGCTAAGAAAAAGTATACCGATATTAATAACTTATTTAACTAGTAGAGTCTCTTCGATTATTAATTTATTACCTCCGGGCCTTTTATAGAGCCCTAATTCGATTATATAACTATATAATATTATAGAGAGGTATTAAATATTTACTAGTATACCTAATTAGATTTAACGGTAAACGGATTTAAGGGCGGGTAGTTTAAAAAAGTAATATAAATAATAATTAATAAAAATTCTTTACTCTATTATAAATTAATATCTTTAAAGAGTTATAAAGTCGTCTCTATTTTCTAGTCTACGCGGGATCGTTAGAAATACTTATATCTAGATTATTATAAATTATAGATATTACTAATACTACGACGCGGGTATATATAAAGTATTTAATATTTCTTAAATTAGATCCTTTAATATTAAACGATTTTATATATAATCTAAGAGTCTTAACTTCTTTTACTTTTATAAACGTAGTATTAATCGACGATTTAATTTAACTCAGCTTTATATTACGTTTTATTATTACTCTTATCCTCGTATTATTAATATCCGAAGAATATAAATAATACCGACGGTTAGCGGGTAAAATAATCGAAGTTATAAAGAATCTAAAGATAAAAGGAGTTATTTAATTTCGATAAATTATCGATAATATTTACGGCCTCTACGTAATTTTATATACTATTTATAACTTCGAAATAAGACGATCTATAAATATATTAATTATACCCTTAAAAGAAACTTTATATTAACTATAAATAACGGGGTAAAACTCGAATCTCTATTAAATAAAGTCTATATTTATTTAAATAACGAACGAGAGGCTTTATTTAATAACTCGGTAGATATTAAAATAGTTTATAATAAAGTTACTCTATATAGTAGTATATTACCTCCGCCGGCCGAAGACGAAGTCGATTTATATTATATATACTTTATTAAGTCTCCGAATAACTCGGTTTATAAAATAGATAACGATATTAATAAACTAGTTTAAATAGATATTATATTAAAATAGAGTAAAGATATATTAGAGGTATTAGCGCTCGAGTATATAAAATACTATATTACTAGAGAGGATATAGATATAAAATTCAACCTTTTTATATTTATATAGAATTTTAATAATTTAAATTAGATTTATTAGACTTTTTAGTATACTCTAATATCTATTTTGATAGTCCGTATTATTATAGATATTAAATATATTCTCGCCCGTAAATATCTATATTTATTAATTTAAAAACTTACGACTATATTACCGGAGTATATCCGTGATACTAAAAAGACTCTAGGATACTACGATATATAAAGGAGTCTAGTCTTTATAATTTATTATATTAATATTAATACCGGCTATAAGGAGGATTTTAATAATTTTAATAATATCTTCGTCTATTTATACTAAACGAGGTCCGGCGATTATAAAATAAATAAACGACGAGAAACTACCGTCTTTAATAAAACGAAGTTAATTTAAATTAATACTAAATTTTAAAAGTAATTCGATAGGAAATATAAACCTATATTTAATAATCTATATAAACGGCGTCCTACCTAATATATCGGGTATATCGATAATAATTATAATTTCCTCCGGTTTAAGGAAAATAAGGTAATTAACTATCGAGTTATACTTTATATCGATTTTAAGAAGTATTTTATATAATTTAATAAAACCTCGATTAAATTTATACTTTTCGTGGGCCTAGTTATAAACTCCTATATTTTAACTTTATACTCTAGCTATAAATAACTAATTATTTATCGTCTTAATTAATCGATTTAATATAATAAATTAATCTTCTCCGCTCTTAGGATTTTAAAAGATTTTTATTTATTTTCCGATCTTATTTATTCTTTTAATAAAATCGTCGTCCTACGCCCCGAATCTTAAAAGAGTAGAATATATAGTTATCGTATATTTTTACCTAGAACCTCTCTAGTAATAATAAACTATATATTATATACTCTAGTTAATAGATAATATATAATAGAGATTATTAATTTATATAAAGAAGGCCGAGTTTATAAAGATTATAATCCTATAAACTACCTTCGTAATATATAAAAATATTATAAATACCGTAAATATCTCCGTTAACGACGTATATAAAAATCGTGGAACCGTACGGTCTCTAGTAGATTAGAGTCGAATTCTAGTTAAAATTAACTTTAAGCGATAAAATAGTATTTTAATATATATTTATTTTAATAAAGAATCTATAAAGTCCTTTATCTAAAATAAAATTACTAGTTTAGAAGATTTATATATACCCGAAACCCGCCGACGGTAACGAAGGGTATTCTTCGATATTAAATATTAACTTATTTATATAATTATCGCCTTCTATTTACTCTAAAATAATACTCGGTATATAAAGGCTAGGCTAATTTAAAATATCGAAAAGAGTATTTTATAAGATTTAAATATTTCTATTAAAGAGAGGGTAGATATAAACGGTCGCTATTATAATTAATAAAATCTCCTTTTAAGGAAGATAATATTCGTTATTAAAAATATATATTATATCTTCCCTTTTATATTCTAATCCTAAAGTTATTCTATCTTTAACGATGTTTTTATTTTCGTAGCGTTTATACTTCTTATAACCCCTTATAAAAGAAGGTTTTATTTTAATATTTATAATAATTTAATAAATATAAAAATATAAAGGTAGATTTATATATATATATAGTAAAACTTATAACGAAAGACTTTATCTACAAATTTAGGATAAAAGAGAGAGTCACGGTATTAGGTAATATATTTAACGAGTTTTATATATTAACTTTAGTCGAGTTTCTATAATTTATATTTACTTAGGGTATAAAGTATTAAAAGTATATAAAATTAACCTATAACTCTTAAAACGAGTTATAGATATTACTTTACAATTTTAATTTTATTATACTCGATTTAAATATCTCTCGGATCTATTAAAAATAAATATAAGTTTTTCAAATAACTTTTATATTTATCGGTTAAACCTCTCCTATTTATACGATTAGTATTTTCTAGAAGTATATTATAATAATCCTCGAGTATTCGGTTCTTTTAAGATTTATACTAGTTCGAAAACTCGGTAAAAAAAGTAGCCGTTATATTATAATAATAAATAACGATCTCTTTAAACTCTTCGTTTATAAGGTTTTTAAAGTTATTATATTACTAAAAACTAGAATTAATTAACGTACCGAAAGTAATACTAATTAACGATATTATATACTAGTATAAAGATTATAAAATTAAGCTATAAAATTAAGCTATATAACTAGACTATATATTTAAATTATAAGAATAGAGTAGGTTTAATAAAAGGGGAAATTTTAGTTATTAATATATATATATAATATTAATAGGGTAGTATTATACCTTCTTTATTAATTATATAAAATATAGGCTACGCCCGGTTTTATTTAAAGCGAAGAGGATAGTTACTAAATTCGTTTTATTCCGTTATATAGATAGGTCTACGACTACCTCGGTTTCTATATTTAACGTAATTTATAATACTCTACTATAATTAACCCTATATCCGCGAGGTCTTTCTTATATCGCTTTACTCGCCGTAAATCGTAGTATTAAAGAGAATACCTAGGTAATTTTATTTTAAAGAAATATATAGGAATTTAACCCTAAACGAAACTCTTTTAAATAAATAATAGGATATAGATTTAGAGTATATTTCTTAAAGTATTTCTACTACCTAAATATATCTTTAAAATATATTATTACGATCGCGCCTCTAATAATATTATAGGGATAATACTTTATATATACGTTATAAAAATAGGGATTTCGATCGAAGGCCAAAAGAATACTATTAATTAAATACGATATAGTAAGAAAATATAGTAATAATATTAGTAATATTCTATACTAACTAGTTTAAATCCTATATATCTTAATATTAAAATTCTATAACTTTCTACCTATATAGCTATTTTCGGATAAAGAAGATTAACGAAGTTATAGAATTAATTAATTCCCTACCCTACCGATTCGATAAAAATTTTATTATCGAGTTTACCGGCTCCTAGTAGCTAGTAAATTAAATTAAAGAAGAATTAAAGTTAGGAGATAAATACATCGTTATAAAGACTTAAAATAGAGTAACTATTACTATTAAAGACTTTTACTTTAACTAGGAGGTAGAAAAATTTATTTTAAATTTTAAATTAATTAAATATACTAATAAACTTCGATAGAACCAAATTTAATATAAAATATATTTCGTCTCTACTACCTAATTCAGGATTTACCCGTATTCGGATTATATAATAGGATTCTCTTTTACTTTTATAATAAATAAAAGTAATATACTTATTTTTATAATCTTCAAAAAAGTAGGTACTAATAACGTTCGTTATAATAGAAGTCTTACTACCCTCCGTAAACGAGAAATTAAATTTAGTAACCCGAGTATTCTCTACGATAGTTTTTAACCGAGCTAGATTTTATACTTTCTATAACGAGTTATTTAATAAAATTCGTAGTTTCTAAAACCGGGTTATTATACTTTAACTACCCTATTAAATTTCGTTAATTCTTCGATTAACTTCTTAACTTCTTCTCTTTTCTCGATATTTCTTATAACTAAAATTACCTTAACTATATTATAGTAGGTAAAATAACGAGTTATTTCGAGACTAAATCCGATATTCGAGTTTATAACTATAATAGTTTATCCTAAAAAGTCGTTATTAGGATATAAGAGTCCGATGGAAAAATATCTATAAAAGAAACCTAGATCTATTATTATTATAATTTAATAGTTTACTTACTATATCTCTCTAAAATAAAGTTTAAAGGAGAGGTTATAAAAAGTAATAAAAGAGTTAATAACGAAGATATTTAAAATTATAAATAAAAACTTTATCGGCGTTAATAGTATAATACCGATTAAATATTAAATATCGATATTAGAGTTTATAATTCGTACTTATAAATTATATATACGTTTTAACTTCTTTTATTAAGAAGTAAATTAGAAATTACTAAAGAACTACTACGGGTTTTTAATAAATCAAGGCCGATAATTAAAGAGAGTAGTAAAAATAATAATTATAATAATAAAATACTAGCTAGTAGAAGTAGTAATATAAACCGGCGTTATTTATTCTCTTTTAAAAATTCTACCCTAATTTAAAGATCGTTAAATAAATCCTTCGCCGTATTTCGGTCTTCTAATTACTATATAAATATCCTATTTATAAATTTTAGGAATATCCTTTTATCTTCGCCGTCGATTTTATTAATAGAGTTTTTAAAGTTAAAATTTTACGGAGTAAGATTTAGGCCCTTTAATTTACTTATTTCGTATATAAATAAATATAATATAGAATTTAAACCTATCTCTAAATAAGGATTTACTTTTAAGATTATAAAATATTAAAGTCCTTTTTCTCTATATAAAGAGATTTTATAGCGGGGGCCCTAGTAGTATAATAATATATATAAAATATATTTAATCGTTATACTCGGATTCTAGAGGATCGACTATTTCGAAAAGGGGTTTATTTTCTAGTAAATTCTATAACTATAATAAATATTAAACTTTATAACTCGTTAATACTAGAAAAGTAACGAGACTACTATAATACCCAAATTCTATATATTAATATTATATATCTAATTTACTTTAAGAATTATTTCTAGAGTATAATAAACCTCGGTTTAAATATAACCGTTATTAGAAACGTCTCCTTAAACCGAGAGACTAAAATCGATAATAGAAACTATACCCGTTACCGAAGTAAATTAACCGTAATTATTCCGAGAGAGATAAATTATTCGGTTATTGTATTTCTTTTAGGGAAGCGGATTTTCATTTTTATTATAAATATCTCTTTTAAAAATCAATTTATCTTTAAATCTAATTATAATATTATTAGATTTAAAATCTATTATATTAATAAATAAATCTCTTCGAAAGGGTATACTCTCTATATTTAAACGGAATATATATTATATTTACCGGTATAAATAATATAGTATTCCGTATAAAGGTAATTAAAACTATAAAATAGTATTTCGACTATAATTTTAAGGATCTCGGAAAAAATAATATTTCCCTCGAATCGCTCGTTTAATAATTAAAGTAGTTCGCGTAATAACTCGAAAACAAGATAGATATAATCTTTATAAATATCTTTTAGCGTAAAAGAGTCGAGTAATATCTAAATAAAATATCGTCTTTTATAATACGGATTTACCTTCGAGATAAACTACGTAATATATAATTCGTTTATAACTACTTTCTTATTAGTATAGTCGAGAGCGTTTATTTTAACTATAATATAATACTCGGCGGACTACCGGATTCTAAATCGATATTTCAAAATAATATATAATAAATAATATAGGACGGAGAAATATAAATTAATAAAGATCTCTCGCGAGCTAAACGGTAGAGTTAATATCGTAACTAAGTTTAGTAGCGACCTAATATCTATTATTAAATACCTCGTTAAAGTAGGTTAAATAAAAGTATTTAAAATATTCTCTCTTCTTTAATTAACTAGCTTTTATTAAGAACTATTATAACGACTATAAATAACGGCTAGAGAGAAGAATATAACGCTTTAAAAAAGTTTATTATCTAACTTTTAACTCGTAATATAATACTAGATATTTAAATATTTACGAAATAAAGTATTTACTTAAATACTAGATAGATAATAAGAATAATTACTAAATAGGAGTTTTATTATTTATTTAATAAATTACGAGAAGAGTTTCCCGAGAGGGTTTAGCGTCTTTATTAAAGAACGAAATCGCGTTAGAGTTTTACGTAATTAAGTAATAACTTATAAATTACTCGTTTTTCACTAACTATAATCGTAGTAATAAACTATAATTATAATCTCTAAAGAGAAGTTAGATAATTATTAAATTTATTATTTTCTAATTTATTACTTTCTACACGTCCTTCTATATATCGATCGTTGAATTAATAGAGAATTCTTTTAAAATTATAGAGAGCTTATCGCTACTATACTCTAAATCCAAATTAATCCTAATTAATATCTCAAATAGTATTTACTATATCTCGGTCATTTTCTACCGCGGCTCGAACTCTACTTTACTTTATCTAGAAAGACACCGATATAGTATTAAAGTATAAAATTATAATTAGTAATAAAGTCGCTTAAAATTCGAAGCTTAAAGGAGTCGATAAAGTCGAAATTAAATAAATAATTCCTCTCGCCTAAAGTTATCTTATTAATTATTTTTAATAGAAAAGAGTATAGCTTACCGAAGGATAAAGTAAATCACGTATTCGGACAAATCTACAACGAAGTAACTCGTCTTATATTAGTATATATATATACCGATAAAAGGGTAGTTTATTTAAAGGATAATTATAACGATACTTAATAATAAAGTTTCGAATCGTTAATTCACGAAATAGACTTAAGAGTAGTAACTAGGTAAAACTATTAAAATATTTATTTTATTTAATAATAGGCCACGACTTTACGTAGAGATTATATCTAAATTCTTTTATAATATAAAATCAAGGTTAAAAAAGAGCTTTTAAATAACTAGCGACTAGCGAAAATAAAGAGGACACTAGTTAAACTTAATTTAAAAACCGAGGGCGGCGGTAGCGGTAATAATAATAACGACGAGGAGGAGTTTATAGATAATTTAAATAAGATAAGAATTTAGTTATTCTTTATTAACTATTAAAATTTATAAATATAAACTCGTTTAATTTATACTTTAAATTAAACTTTACTCGTAACCTTAATTAAATTAATTTAGTTAATTAATAGAAGTATAGTCTACTCGCCGCCTAAATAGAGGTTCTTTATTATTTAATCTCGTTATTTTCTTATCCTTTTTAGTCTTAGAAGTTTTTAAGTTATTATTAAATTAAGAATTATTTACCCGAATAATTTCGTCTTTATAAAAGAGTAATAAGTTCTAGGTCGGTTTATATAACTCTAGTTTTCTAATACCTAAAGCTCTAATATTTTAAAATACTAGTATTTATTCCCGAATAAGTTCTTTATTTAAACTAGAATCTACTTTTTTAATAATTATTTTAGGGTTTATTTCGAGGCGGTCGAAGACTTCGTTAAATTAGTTTATTAAAAAAATATTAACTCTCGTAAATATTAATTTAGTTATACGGAGTATAAATAAACGATATTTATTAACTTATTAATTTATTTCGATTAAGATAATTCAGGGTCTATAATCCTACCTAAAGACTTTTTAATTTCTTGATTATATAAACTCTTTCTATCTATAATTCTTCGGTCTCTACGATAATATTTCTTATTAAACTATTATTAAATCTTATTACTATATTAGGTAAAAACGTATTAGAGAGTTTATTTAAAATGTAATTTTTAATCCCTAAAATACTAAAATTATCTACTATAACTTTTATTATAACTTATTAATATATTATAAACGTCGGGTTCCTAGTATAAATATTATACTTTACGGGTTTTGAATTATTAATAATATTTTTTTAAGCTCTAAAGATAATTTATAAAATTCGAATAATTATATATAAACGAGATTCTACCTCTATTTATAATAGTCGAGAGGTAGTATAATAATTTGCCTCGTATTAGAATCTTACGGCCGGTACGGGGCTTTAATAGAGTCGGAGAGTATAGAGAAGAGAGAGGGCGGTAACAACTCTATAATTTCGGATTAGTATATTTAAGGACTTGGATCGAATATAGTAAAGAATAAAAAAATAAAGAGTTAGGATTTAACGATATATTAAGACTTTAGGCGGAGTATAAAATAGTAAAACTATTATCGTAATAACCTATTAATAGATCTTATATATAGATAATAAGTCGTACCTCTAATATATATTAAAGAATTAAAAATTGCCTAGGTTTATCTTTTATATATAATTCTTTTAATAAATATAGGCTTCTTTAATACCTAGGATTATTCGTATTCGCCGATAATTTATATTATTTCTTAAGAGGTTTCTCGCCTATTATAGGAGGGAGCTAGGCGGAAAAGAAGAGAAAATAAAAATAAATAAAAAATATAGAGGGAGGGTTTTAATAGCGGTTCGAGTTATAAAAATTAAAGAAGTCTATATATTTAAAGACGAGTTTATAAAGTAATAAAGACTAAGAGTATAAAATATTATAAAGGATTTAGATCTTAGGTAATATAAATCTTCTAAAATACTAAATACTCTAGATTATTATTTTTATATATTTACTCGGAGTAAAAATTAAATTAGGGCGTCTAATAACGATATAATAGAATTATAAAATTACGGAGTAGATTAAATATTAAGTAATATAGAATATATTATATAATAATTATATACTAGTTACTTCTATTATATAAGTCTAAATAAGAATACTCGGTTCTATATTAATCTCTCGTTTTATAAATATATATATATTTTTATAGCCCTAAATAAAATAGTCTTTAAATCTTTTATAAACCTCTATAACCTATACTAGGCTCTTTATCGACTCGGACCGGCTTCTTTTTTAAATATCGATTTAACGAGATCTTAAATAAAGAATTCGTATAAACTCTAATTAACGTTCTATAAATAAAGCGAATATAAATTCCGTTATCTAGAGTAAACTCGTTAGCCGATATTTTAGATTCTAGATAAATAGAGTTATTTAATAATAATGATATAAAGTTTTATATAGATAAATTTAAAGTTAAATAATTTATATTTAGCGCCTTATCGTTCGCCGAAGTTATAAACTCTTTACGTTTCTTTTTTATTTAGTCTTTAGTATTTCTTAAAGCGCTAGCTCTTTATTAGAAAGTATTTAAATTATTAATTATATCCTAGCCCCTAAATTAAGTTATATAAAATTCGTAGTCGCGGTTAAGATTAATAAATAGTATAAAATAAATAATATATAATTTAAGCGCCCTAGAGCTACTATAATAAATCGATATAATTATATACACGTTATTATTATAAGCCGTCTCTAGATTAATAAATAATCGAAGTATATATATCCCTTTAACCCCTAAAGTACTATTATATAGAGTTTAATTCCTATATATTAATATATCCTCTTTAGGACCTTTCCCCTCTATATAAAAATTAGGTACGTATAATACGATTATATTCGTCGATAATATAATATAAGGCCCTAGCTCGTCCCGAATACGTTTATCTAAATTAACTAGTCGAGATCCGTCGTAGAAATCTAGTTAGGCCTTAGTAATAAAACTATCTATTAAATCTTTAAAATTTCCGAATAAAAGATTCTTAGAATAAGGAATATCTACGGGGCTAGCGATAATTAGGAATATTTTATTTATTATTATAACTTTCGTTAATACTTCTTTATTACTTTACTAAAAGGATTTAAATACTATTTTAAAGAAGCGCGACGGGGAGAGAGACGATCTTAGTTATATTATCTTATTATTAATCTCTATTTAATTATCTAGTCTTTAGGTATAATTATTAAGGAGGATATTATAATCTTCGAGATATTATTTAAAGATAGGGTCGTAGGTAGAGAATTTCTTCGTCCTCGAGGATATATCCGATTTTTTTCCCGATTTAACTCTTTTCCTAGAGCCCGATTAATTTAAAACTATATTTCGCTAGGAGGGCTCTATATTCTTTAATTTAAAATATTAATATATAATTAATAAAACTCTTTAGAAGGAGTTAAATTTTTTTATAACTTTTAAATTATTTAAATTTAGTTTACTATACTTTATAAAATATTTAAACTATATAAAGTAAATACTTTCTTTACTAAATTAATAAAGTAGTAAAGAAATAATAAGTTATATTATTCTTCGATTAAACTCTCGAAGAATATAACGAGTAAATTATTATCGTAAAAGATTATCTTAAAAGAAATTAAATATCCGGTATTATTACTAATTCTTTTACCTTTATCGTTTAGCGAGTAATAGCGGCGAAGAAACTATTATAAACTCTACTCTAATAAATAGCTTTCGCTTTTTAATATTAAGTACTAGAGTCTCTAAAGGTATTAAATCTTAATCTTTATAAAATAACGAATTAATAGGATAATAAAGTACGATTAAATATAAGCGTGAAAATAGTATATATCTCTATAACTATATTAATATATTTATAATACGGGGTTATTAATTAATTAACGGAATAACTACTACCTAAATAATTAAAATAATCTACGTAGTATTATATATAAATCTTTTCGTATTTTTACTATAGTTATATCGATTAAAATAATAATAATATAAGTAGTTTAGTATATAGCGGCTAGGAGTTAGCGCTTTAGGTCTATTATATTTATAAATAAAAAATTTAATAACTAGATTTTACTTTCTATTTTATTTCTTTATTATATTAAAATATCTCTTATTAACTAAGATATAACTATAGTATATTAATAATTTATTTATAATAGGATTTATATATAGCCGGTAAATATCGGCTATAAAGGAGGATTAATAGTAGTAGTTTCGGCGCTATATATATTAGTAATAAATATAGACGTCCTAATTACTTTTTAAAACTTATAGTATATAAAGAACCTACGTCGATACTAGCGACGAAGTCGCTATTAAACTTAAATATATATTAATCGATCCGTCCGTTTTAGAGTATAAAGCCGACGTTTATCGATCTCTTTTTAATAATATTAATATTCTACGAGTTTACGCCTTTAAGACCGAATACGAATTTAATATTATAATATTTAATCTTCTAGGCCTAAATCTAGAAGATCTCTTTAACTTTTATAGTCGTAAATTCTCTTTTAAAATAATATTAATACTAGCCGACTAGTTTATTTATCGTCTTAACTATATTTATTTTAATAATATTATCTATCGAGAAATTAAATTAGAGAATTATTTAATAGGTATAGAGTAGTATAAGAATTAAATTTATATAATTAATTTAGGTCTCGCTACGGAGCGCTATATAACCTAGGTAAAAGTAAATACCGGTTTTACTTTAAATCTAAAATTAGTAAATACGATACGTTTTACTAATATTAATAATTATTTAAATATTAGTAAATAGAATATTCTTAACTCTTATTTCTCGAAGGTTAATAAATACCTAAATATAATACTACTATAATAATTTAAAATTATTAGAATATATATTTCTTTACTTTCTCCGGGGCTATCTCCTATAATAAGGTCTTATAGTTATAAATTAAAAATAAAAAGAGAAGTTTATATTAACGATAAAATAAACGATTAATACGGAAAATCTATATAAGGGTCTTTCACGGGAATTTATAATTTATTTCAATTATATTCGTTTTTATAGTTTTAATAATAAATCTTAATATATTTATCTACGTAAAATCTTCCGCGCTCTCTTCGTACGCTAGGGTTTCGATTATAATTATATATTCGATTAGATAATTCTTAAATATCTAATAACTATCTAATAAAGGACGGTCCTATAGAGTATAAATACTTTATTAAAAGAGTCATATAAATTTTACTATTTAAAAGAAAACTAAAATAATATAAATTAATACTAAATAAAGACGGACAAAGGTCGGTATTTATAAATACGATAATAAGTCCTAGTCCTTATAGAGTATCTCTCGTACTCTACTTAATACGGAGTCCGTGAATCAAGTTTATCTAGAAATAGTATTAAGAGTAGATATTAAGAGAAAGGGTAACTAGAAGTAAATATTAACTAAAAGAATTAAAAACGGAGGCGGAGCTAAAGATAAATACTATAAAAGGAACTAGAAGTAGATACTCGAGCTAGAATTAAATACCCTATATAAATAAGAATTAAATAATATAATTAAAAGGTAAAGATTATTAAAGAATAAATTAATTTAAATAACTATATTCTCTAAGAGAGACGTATTTAGAGTTAAAACTATAAAGATCTAATCCGCGATTTACTTCTATAAATTCGATATATCGTAATCTACTAGTATATTATATTTTTATTTATTATTTATAAATACCCCGCTCCGCCCGAATCTTAGATTTAATATAAATAGAGGGCCGAGACCCGCGATAAAATATAAAAATATAGACCGTCCTCGAAGAAAATAATAAGTAATTTAATATAAGGAAATTTAAAAAGGAAAGGAGCTCCGCTTTAAGAATTAAATATAGCGGTGGGAATATCTCGACGAATTATTTATTTTTAACCCGGAGATCTCGAAAGTACTAGATATAAAAGAATATATATTAGAGGTATAAGGAATATTATTAAGAAAACTCGCTACCGAAGAGAATCGTTTAAAGAGACTAGTAGAGGATTTAGGCCCGTTAATTATAAATTTTAATAAACGAGTTCAAGAGATAGAAGAAGTAATACGATTTATATAATATTAACTACCTTAATCAAGCTTCGAACTTGGGAATACGGAATAAAAAAAGTAAATAGAGTTTTAGTTATAGCGGTAATCGTTTTAAATAAATAGTTTAAATATTAATATAAAATGTTACGAGACCGTAAGGACTACGTCGTCTCACCCGCGATTTATTTAAATCTAGTATTTAGAGCGGTAGGTTAAACCGCTCTACGTATTATTATACCTAGATAGTAACTATAAACTCATTCCTTAGATCTATACTATATATAGACTTACCGACATATAGTAAAGGAGGCGAAGGTTTATAAAGTAAATTATATAATTTATTTCTTTTATATTTAATTTTCCGTGGAGATATTAGTATTAGTAACTCTCTTTTTAATATTACTATTAAATAATCTAGCGTTATTACTTAATTAGAAAGTAGATATAATAAGTTACTAGAATATATAAATTCTTCTTATTAGGAATAGAAGAACGATATATATACTATTTACTATAATAGCTTTAAAGTATTCCGAGGGGTATAATAACTAAAGAGTTATATCGAATAAATATCGTCTCTCTTTTATATATTTTTCTATTATAAACTCTACCGAAGAGGAAAGAGATAAACTAAAAAAGTATTCTTCTATCGTAATTTAATCGTCTTTATCGCGAAAAATGAATTTAAATTATTCTTAAAAGGGTTCGTTCTTTTCTATAGTTTCTATAGGCGCTAAAGTAATTGCCCGAAGAGTTTTCTTAAACGGGACTCTTTCCTCGAGTAGGTCTTCTTCGGGAAGGATCTCGTCTAAATAAAAACTTAATAAAATTATAAAAGACACTACCGAACCCCGTTCTCCCTCGCCGTTATATATTATTAACTCTTTAATATTATTTATAGATTAAAGTTCTTAATTCCCCTAAACGCTCTATAAATAGGGCGGACTTTTAAATAAATAATTTATCTTTTATAATTACTCCGTAAAATTATACCGTCCGTTTATATCTCGATTCTTTTATATATCCTCCGCGTTTAGTTATTTTTAGGGTATATATATTTAATTTATATCTTTTTATATTAGGTCTCGTTTTTATTTTTAATTACTAATTTCTCTCTCTTAATTATTTAATTTAGGTTCCGAATAGAATACCCTTCTATTGAAGTAAATTAAATAAACGAACTTTTTTACGAAAATAAGTTAAATACTACTCCCTTAACTTTTATTTATATTATATATATTATTAAGGAAAAGAAAGTCTTTACTCTATTTATATATTAAGTCGAAGGGATATATATATTTTCTCTTTTAATACTCTTTAGATCCGTTAATAATATATATAAACTTCGATTACCTAAATAATAACCGTTTATTTATATAACTAAAGTATTTTATTTTTAAATCGTTAATCTTCTTTAATTTAAATCTTAACTACTCCGCTAAATCGGCTAGTTTATATAATACGGATTTATTAAAATCCTTCGTTATTCGGATTTTTCTTTTACTCGGTTTAGGCTCTAACTTCGTAAAGTTTAATAATAATTTACGAAGGTATCGTATAACGTAGAGAAATACTTATTAATAATATAGAGTTACGCGGTTTTAAATAATATTAAATTTAAAAATAAAGACCGATTCCGCTTCCTAGATAATATATATACTTCTCTTCTAATTTATTTCGGAGAAACTTTATATTATTACTATATATAAAGTTCCCCTAGAAAGTATCTTTATTAAACTCTTTATTTAATAAATATAGACTTTAATATACTTAAAGTTTTTAAAGAAAGTTTAAAAAGTAGAGATAAGATTTTTTTATATTTATAACTTCGCCTAGATCTTTATACGACGGTTTAAATTAAATATATTAAATATCTCCCCTTTTCTTAATTAACGATATAAAATTATATTATTAAATATCGATATACCCGGTACTTTAAATTCTAGTATCTTTATTATAATATAGTCTACCTTCTATAAATCGTATTTATTATATCGAATTAAATCGGTCTAGAATCTCTTAATATAGTTAAAGTAATAAAATATCTCCTACGATTTAATAATCTAGTAAATTTATAATATATAAGAAGGGTTAACCTACTTCGTTATATTTTAAACTAATTATAACCTTCGTTATACCGAATTATATTCCGTCTAGTTATAAACCCGGAAAAGTTAATAGAATATCGAAAATCGTTATATAATCTTTTTTTTATAGTAGCCTCCTTAACTCCTATTATTTATTCTCCGTTAAATATACTTATTATCGAGCCGCTATAAACGGGTTAAAGTAATATTAACGGATTTTATAATATATTTTACCGTCGGTAGGTTTCTTTTTATTAAATAGTTATTTAATTAAATAAGTTCTTAGATCGTTATTTAAATCTAGAGGTATAAATAAAAGATATTCTATTTAATTAAGAATTAACCGATTATATTAACTAGGTAGAGATCTACGGTTTATTAAAATTAAGAAAGAGTTATCTCCCTCTTTATTTAAACTCGATATTAATTATAAAGATATTTAAATTAAAATCCCGAAGGTAGTTATAGTTTAGGTCGTTCGATTTATATATTATTAAATAAAACGGTAGAAGAGATCCCGGTAGAGTAAATAGTAAGATTTAATTATTCGCGGTCGATTACGGCCGATATATAATATTGGTTTTTTTATTAAAAATAACCTCCCCCTTCGAGAATTAATATTAAATTCTTTATATTAAATTTATCGGGTATATCGGGTTCGTCTTTTAAGAAATCTAAATACTCGAGTTTAATTCGTATCGAGTTTTTATATTTAGTCTACTTCTCTCGCTTTAGACTTTCTTCTTAATTTTATACTCGGGTATATTATATTATAAAAGTATTATTAGATAATTAATATTATTATCTTCGTTTATAGGAGGGAAGTTTTAATATTAAAAAATTCTTAATAAGACTTTATAACTAGGTTTAAGGGGGATTGAATTAGTTATAAATTAAAATAATTAATACCTTATAAGAGATAAATATACCGTTATAATTAACGACTTAAGACGCTAGAAGTAGATATTATCTTAATTAATAAATAACTCTCTATTACTCTATAAATAGAATAATATATTCTTCGATTTTTTATTATCTCCTAAATAAGTTCTTTATATTTTTTACTATATATTTTCCCTCTCTATACTTTACGTACCTCCTATTTATTCTTCGTTCGTTTTAATTATTAATAATATTCCGTCGCGCGATATCTAGAATAGCTTTTTACTCCGTTAAATAGTATATATAATTTAATTTAAAAAATCCTTAAACTTATCTACTCGCTTCGAATAATATATTATTAATTAGTAGTAATCCTTTATTATCTAGAAATACTTAAGACTCGTCGAATATTTATAATAATATTATTATTAAATTAAAAAGGAATAGGGTATACCCCGATAAAGAAGGCGATAAACGTACTACTAGTTATATAGACCGAAAATATTTAATTTTTACGAGGCCTAGCGTTAAGTATAATATTAAAAGGGCGGAGTTATCTCCCCCGAGTAATTTTTATCCTTTTAATTAACTTACTCCTACCGATAAAATATCTAGAAAAGATAACACTACTAATAAATTAAACGAACAGATATTTTTTAAAGTAAAAGAAGAATCCCCTTAACGGATATATAACGAAGGTTATAATCTTAGAGTCGGTAGGCTTATTATTATAACGAAGAAGAAATATATAAATTCTAAAATAATAGAAAGTTATTTAACTTCGGAAATAATCGCGATAAAAAAACTCTCCGGTTTAAATAAGAATATTAATCTCTCTACGCTCCTTTAGGTCTAAGGAGAGTATTTTATTAAATATATTAAAATTTACGAATTCGGAGTCGAACTTTATATTATTTTTAAATATATATTTATTTCTTTAGTTTAAATTATCGCGGTACCCGTTTATTTAGAAGAGATTTATATAGTAGTAATAATCGAATAAATAAAATTCTAGCCTATTTTATTTAAATACCGGTATTAACGAGTCTAGATATTAAGTAATATTAAGTTCCTTAAATCTAAGGATCTAGTTTATAATAATAATATTTATTTATTTATTTTTTTAAATAATAACGGTAAGGTTAAAATTAATATATAGGAGCGTTATATAATTATATCGAAAGAAACTAAAAGGGGGTATCCGGATATATAAGTTATCGAAGATATTATAATATAATTATTAGAAAGGTATAAAAAGGGTAAAGCGAACGATTTATATCGTTAATTCTTTATAATTAAAGAGTTTTTATCGAAGATTATATCTACTTCCGTAGAAGAGTTTTTATAGATTAATAAATTTGGCCCTCTCTAGATAACGATAATTTGAATTTTTAAAATATATTTTTCTCTATAATTAGAAGAAGGATAATCTCGGTTTATTAATATTAATTACCTAAGTCTTATCGCGTAGATTTTATATAGTAGAGTAGTAAACCGTAATAGTCTTATTTCGAGTATAATTTATTAATTTCCTATACGACTCTATACTTTATATCCTATCCTCGATTCGTTAAATTATTTCATATTATAGTATAAATATAGTTATAAGCCGAAATACTACTAAATTTGTAATATAAATAAACTATAGTCTTAAATATAGCCTAGAGTCTATCTTTCCGGATATTATAGTAGTAATTATAAATACTAAAGTACTCTATTCTATAGTTAATTCTAGATACTCTTATAATTAGTTCTAGATATTATAGAGCTATTTCTTACTTCTTTACTAGTTAATTTTAGACTCTAAATTCGTCGTTATTTCTAATATCTCTTAGTACCCTTTAATATATAGTTAACCCTCGTTACTTTATCTCTTCTTTATATTATTCGCGTTAATTTTCCTTATACGTTTTTATTATATTACTAGTTTATTATAAAGATTATTTAAATCTATATTATCGTCGTAGGCGGTGTCTTCCTCTTTTTAATATTTATAAAAGGTTTTCCGTTTATCTAGTAAATTCTTTAATCGCTTAATATTACTATATCTAGGTATCTTGTTTATTTATTAATTATACGACGTTATTATTTTTTAGGGCCGTAGAGTCCCGCCGATATTCTATTTTAGTTTTTATATATTTTATTTAATATTTTCTACGTCGCCTTTCGCGTAACTTCCTTCGACGAAGCGGGAGATAAAGTAGGAACTCTTTCGATTATTAATATAATATTATTTTTCTTTAGTTTTTACCTAAGTTTTTTAATGAATTTATTAAATTTATTATTATTTAACTACCGACGGATCTATTACTCCGCGGGGATAATATCTTTCGTACTTATCGTATTATATATATTTACCGCTATTTATTACGACTCTATATATTCTTTACGCGTACCCGGGAATCTTTATTTATTTATTATAAATTATATAGTTACTTCCGTCGATACGTTATTTATAAACTAATAGGGTATATCTTTTTTTAATTTCTTAATAATACTCTCTTTATATTTTATATATAGACTTTTATATAAATTCTTCCTTTATACCTACTAAGCGTTAATATTTTTAATCGGGTATATACTCTAGCGCTATCTAAGTTCTAAATTATTTATTAATTAAAATTATCTTTATATCTCGGTTAGGATCTTCGGTTTTATATTCGTAATTTAACTCTTTATTACTTTATATCGGAATAATATATTTCGAGGATATTTCCTACGAATAGTAATTACTAAAGTTAATAACGGCTTTAAAATAAACCTTATTATTTATAGTAAATTAAAGATCGACCTAGGATAATATATTAATTTATAAATATTATTAGTTAACTTTTAGTCCTTCCTATAAAGTTATCCGTTTATAATAACGTCGTACGAGGAAGGCGAGTAGATAATTTTAAATTTACTAGTCGACCTTTAGAAAGAGTTTACCTTTAAATTTTAACAATTTACTAGGTACGAAAATAGATTTAATTAAAGCGATTTCCATATAATATTATTTACTAGTCCGTATAGGGCCAGCGCTCCTCTAGGGGAATTTAAAAAAGTTTTTATAATTACTTCGGGATTCGGAATAATCGTCTAATTACTATACCTACGATAATTAATCCGAGGCTATAACGATTTTACCTCCCGTATATAGCGAATTTACTTAGTCTAGTAATTAGGAAATATCGGTATATACGTAGATCGTTATTAATAAATTAGCCGTTAATAATAATAGAGGATAAGATACTAGTATAAAAGATTTTGAATTAAACCTTAAAGGAAGATATATTAAATAATAATTATATATATAAACTATAAATATTATCCTGAGATCGATATTATTAACTCGTTTAGATTTTATATATCTTTATCTACTACGCGTCCGAACGTATTAAGTATAACTTTTTAAACTAGGGTTAATACTAGCGAGTCTCTATTTATAAAGAGACGGTAAATCTAGATAATATATTATAAACGGAAGTATTAAGAGAGTATAAATCGAATAAATTAAACGCGATATTTATAACGATAGAAAATAAAGAAGAAGATTAAAATAAAGATATATTTATAAACGAAGTTCCTAGGCCTAGCGAAATAAAATTAATATTTATAAAAAAAATATTAAGTGGGTTTAAGGAAAAGAAGAAGAGTAGTAAAATATTTATTATAAATAAGACTCTTTACCCGGTCGACTATAATAATTTATTAACGAATACCGAAGTATCTAAATATTAGGAAATTCGAGATAATTTACGAAAACTTATACGAGATTATTTAAATAACGAATTAAGTTTATTAGAGATAAATTATTAATTAAATAAATAATACGTAAGTTCTAACCTCCGTTTAGATGAATTCAAAGTATTTTATTTAATTATAAATAGGGTTTTCCTTCGACCTAACGTCTATCTCTAGATAAAGAGAAACCTACTATATCGAGACGAATTTATTATTTAAGAGTCTTAAGTCTTTCCCTTCGCGAGTATATAAAGTTATAATTAATATATTATTATTCTTTAGCCGTTTCTCTATAAGGATTCGGTTTATAACGAGAATATATCGCGGTTTTAATTATACCGTCGACTATCCCGTTTATAACGTCGAAAGCGGCTTTAGTTATTCCCCTCTACTCTATTATAACTATCGGCCTTTCTCTAGATTTCCGGGCTATAGTATAAAGATTCTATTAAAAAAGAATATAACTTTAGACTTTCAAGATATAGAGTATAAAGAAAATCTATATACCGAGTTTATCTAGATAAAGAGGTAGGTATATAGAATACTAAATATCTTAACGAGGATTTAATACACTATATAATAACGTATTAACAATCACGCTAGTTATATTACTATATAACTCATTATATTTTAATCTATACCGAAAACTTTCAAAATATAATATTCTTCTAGAAATTTCTATAAGTAGCTACGTATCTAGTTTAGTCTACCTAGCGGCCTTATTTATCCTTTATACTCGTTCCTATCCTATCTTTATTATTATAATAATTTAATATAAATAACCGCGCTAGTAAAGCCCTTATAGAGGGGTTTCTACTAGGATAAACTCTTTTATAGAACTATTTACCGTACTAACTAGTATCTCTTAAAAATAATATAAAAATTATATAAATAACTAGCTAGCTTACTATTAATTAAATATAAATACTTTTTATTTTAGGATTTAGTTACGTCGCCGGTTATTAGCGATATCTTTAATATATTAGATAAGATAATTAAATTTCTACTAAATTTATTATATCTCTAAATATTCTATTTTAATTTAGAAATAATATCCGAAAATCCTAACCCTAATTCGGACTTAGATCTATATTAAACTCTAATTTTAATATTAAAATAAACTCTATACTTTTCTTACTAGGACGTATCCTCTAATTTTAATCGATATAATGTTTATAAACGGGTTTTATACTATTTAATAAAGTATTAAAAATAAAACTAAAATAGGAATTATAAAAATATTTATAAAAAACTTATTATTTTAAATAAATAGAAGGGATATATACCCTTAGCTAGTAAATATTAAAATAACTACTATAACGAGTAGGTATATTATTTAGTAAAACGAGCGAGTAAATTCTAAAATACTTTATAGGTATTAAAGTTCTTAGGATCTAGTACTCTAAATTCTAATAAATTTAGAAAATTAGTTAAGTATATTTATTCTTTTATTATTAATAAAAACCGATCGCTAATAAGCCTAGGTACTATTATTATATTATATTTATATCGGAGAAATTTTTAAATTAATATTTATAGTTAGCTATAAATTATATTATTATTACTATTATAGAAAAGAGTTTTAATTTAAAGATAAAGTGAACTTAAATATTTATTAATATTATTTTCTTACTTTATTCTATCTCTCCTATTAATAAATATATTTATTAACGAAGTATACTACTTTATAAAATATTATAACCGATAATAAAATTATAATAAATCTCCGCCGGCGAACGAGAAAAAGCTCGACTATTTCTTTTACTAAATTTCCTAGAAAATAATATTTTTTACTCTCTTCCGTAAAGAATTAATATAATTACTATATAAAGTTTTTAAATATAGGTGGCTTTATATCTAAAATAAACCGAGATTTAAAATATTTAATAAACGACCCTAAAGAACGAGAATTCGTCGAATATATAAGATACGGTATTAATATAATAAGAATTTAACTTATTTTAATCGCTACTTTAAAGGCGATAATACTTAATATTAATACTCGGGGTTCGATTAACCTTTATATTATAAATATAACTAGAGTTAAATTTACCTTTATTTTTATATTCGAGGAGTTATTATACTTTCTATTATCGCTAATAACTCTTTAGTTATTATTCGTAGGTCTAAATATACTCGAGGATTTTAAAAACGATATAGAAACCTAGAATCTATATATATTTTAATACTATACTATATATATTAAAATAAAACGGATAATTTCTATTACTACCTAAAGAGGTCTATATTACGTATATATCGATACCGAATTCTATAAGATACTAGATCTAGTAGTAACCTTCTATTTAGGATTTTCAATAATAAATAAATAGACTAGTATCTAATTATTAAATATCTTATATATACTCTATATTTAATACTCTTTACTACGACTAGATATATTAAAATTTAAAGAGATATAGGAGTTTAAAAGAATTTAAAAACTAAATTTATAAAGAATATTAAAATAAATAAATAGAAGGGGATATCTCCTTTATTTATAATTTATAAAGATAAACCGAATAAGGTCGTCTATTAAAATTATTAATAATATATCGTGAAATAAAGGTAATTAGAAATATAAAGGGTTATTATATAAAAGAAACGAGAATAAATTTATTAAAAAAGACTACTACCTAGTAAATTTTAATATAAAATTTAGAGTAGATATATAATATCTTATTAACAGATCCTAATAAACTTATTTTCGCGCCTAATATTATATAAAGTAATTAATTTAATTTTACCGGTACTAGCGCCTAATATCGGATCTTATTAATTAAGAAATTTAAGAAATAACTAATTTAAAAAATTATAAAATAAGAGTTTAAATAGATTAATAAATAATTTTATAAATATTAAAATTACTTTCGAAGATTTATAATTTAAGGTCCCTTCGTAGTTTAATCCGAATATTTAGAGGTATAATAATAATCTAATATTTCCTCCTTAATAATTATATCGTTTATATTTTCTATTACTAGTTTAATAACGTCTTTCTTTTCTTATTTATTTAACCCTACTATCTATTTTATTAAGGTTACGAATCGCTCCTCGTATATAGCCCGAATTATACTCCTCGTCCTTTATTTAAAAATCGCCGTATAAAATATAAAGTATAGTATTATATTAAAGACTTTAATACTATCTTATATCTTATTTTTAAAATCTTTTAAAAGTATTAAATATAATTATTTAAAAACTATATCGCGCGCTTTTAATTTATTACCTTTAATTTCTCGTCTCTCTTCGCGATTATAGTCGCTTTAACTAGATTTTAAATCGCGGAAAATCTCGTTAATAAATTACCCGCCAAGAACGTTAACGCGGAGAAAATTATATATATCGTAAAGAATACGGTACTAGGAAAGGTCGGTAGAGAGGGAGTAGAAATATTAATAATAACTAGATTCGATCCCCTTAAAGACTATATCGAAGAGAGGAATAAAATCGTAAATAAACTTTATTAATTTAAAAGTCGACGAAAAATAATAAATATAGTATTTTAGATATATTAATATTATAGCGTATATCCCCAATTCTAATAATAGTATTTAGAGATAATATTATAGTTATTAATTACTAAAGCTATTAAGTAGAAATATATTAATTTTATTAAACTTCGTTAACTTTTTAGAAACTTATTAACTTTAAATATATTAAATTAATATAATTTATAAATAAGTAGCTCTACCCTATATATAACTCTTTTATAGATAATATTTATAAGAAAAAAGTATAAATTTGAACTATAATAAAATTTATAACTAAATAATTATATATTAAATAGTTCTTTATCGTTCTAGATATATACGAGTAATATATTCTAATAATAAATATAAGTTATATTTACGTAGAGCTCGTTATTATATTTAAATAAATATATTCTTCGTAGCCCCTATACGACTACTTTCCCCGTTATTAATAAGAATTTATACTTCAGCCTTTATAAAAACGCCTTCTTTTATAATATATAATCGTTTCTATCCTCTTTTATATTTTTAGTATTAGTTTTCGATTAAAAACTTCTTATTTTCGTTTATAAATAAAATAATACTATATATTACTAATTTATAGTCTTTGACGAGTTACTTTAAAGATTTTTCGTATAGAGACGGCGGGCTTTGCGTACGACGTTTTAAATATTACGTAATAAATTTAATTTAAAGTTATAATTAGGAGATATCGTACGGTATTTCAACGATCCAAGTTAATTAATTTTATAGACGTAACTACGGCGACGGCGTCTTAAATTGGGTATATATAAACGATAATATACAATCTAGCTAGTACGGTACGAGTCCTATAACTATAAATCTACTTTAAATATTCTTTAGATATAATACCTCCGCGCGAGTTTATTAATAAAGAGGTAGAAACTCTTATTTATTAATATAATTAATATTAAGACTTATAAACTATTCGACGCGTTATTTATATAATTATTTAAATACTAAAAAATAACTAACGTTAAACGGTTATAAAAGATAGGACGAATATACCGGTATATAAAGTATAATAGTTAAATTATTAAAATAATATTGATTAAATTCCGGCGTAATATAACTTCTATAATTATCGAGAATTAATAACCTATATCGACCGATTATACGATCTTTTATATATTTATCGAATACGATTTTTAATTAGATTAAACCGATTTCGTTATTTATCTAACTATTTTCGTTTATAGTAATTAACTAATCGTATAATAAAAGGCCGTTTTCGTATCAAGTCGATTAATATATTACTATATCGAAAATCACGAGCGGCGGAATCGTCTCTCTATATATATTTACAGTTTCGATTACCGTAATTTATTCTCGATTCTCTAGTTATATTATTCTTAGTCTACCTACTCGATTTATTTTTATTACGACTTTTATTATTAAGATCACCCCTATTTGAAAACCCGTTTCGTCGAAATTATAAATATTATCTTTGAAATTAACCTCGAATTAACTCTAGATCTTTATATTTAGCTCGTTAATAATTATATTTACAATTATATTTCGATTTTAATATATTATTATAGTTAATAAAATTTCGTACCTAATTCTAATTAACGGATAATTAAGTTATTAATATTTTATATTAAACGACTAAAAGACTAGTTATCTACCGTACGATCGTAACTTTAGGTAATATACCGCGTCGATCTATTAATAGGATTTATTATACGAGGCTTTCTTCTTCGGTAAGGGTAAAGAGACGATTTCTAGCGATAGAATTTAATTTAGTTTATATACCGGTTAAATAACGAAGTAAAGTTTTATATAGGACGTCGTAGGCCTTTATAGTAGTCGTAGAGGTCCGAAATTAACTCTTTTAATAAATTTAAAAAACTAGATCAAGCCTACCCTCTTTATATAAAACTATTTACTATTATATTATTACTATAAGAGGTAGTTATAAAAAGAACACGACGCGTTTTAATAATTTTAGTAAAGGGGTTATATAGAGGGTAAAGTTATTTATTTATAAATTATATTACTTTATCGGAGTTAAATCTTTATATAATAGTACAAGTAGTAGAAAAGTATAAATATTTTAAATTATACCTTTACTATAAGTAAGATACGGAGAGTATAAATTAAATAATATAATTTATATAGTAGAGTTTAGTTTAGTTTAGTATTAACTATAGTTTTAAAAAATTAATAAACTTAGTAAACGATTATATAAATAAAACTATAGAAGTTACGTTATAATATATAGGAATTATTATTTAGGACCGTACGGAGTTATTTCGTATTAACTAGAATTATTAATTACTTTAATAAAAGGTACCGACCCCCGTAGCGACTTTATATAAATTTATATACTATAATAATTATAAAGTTAATAACGATTTCCTAGTATAATAATAAGGCCTTAAGGCTCGGATAAGACCCGTTTATAAATATTAAAAGTAATAAGAACTCGATAGTAGAGTTATAATAAAGGAATTCTATTATATTATAAAAGGGGACTTTCTATAAATTAGGCGCGAAGGCGACGATACGAATATAGTTTTCTAAATAAAGAGGTCTATATTATTTAGGAGTAACTATAGAATATAACTTATATAAAACTATAGGAAATATCGATATATATATAGAGCCTGAATTATTTAAAGTTAAAATACTTATGATTTTTCTCGGTACGGTGAGTTTCTCGCTACCTAGGGAGGGACGTTACGTAAGATCTTTTAAATAATTAATGAGTCGGCGCTACTACAATTAACTACAAAACTTCTAGTAAATATTATTAATAATATAAATAACTTTTAGTATAAACTATAACTCGTAGTATAAATTACTTTTATTATATATTATAACTAATAGTATAAACTACGCCTCGTAGTATAAACTACTTTGGGTATACTCTACTACTAGTAGTATAGACTACGCCTTGTAGTATAGACTACTTTGGGTATATACTACTACTAATAATATAAACTACTTTGGGTATACGCTACGACTAGTAGTACGGACTATTTTTAGTATATACTATAGCCGCTATTTATAGTTTATATTAACTATCTCTCGTTTAATTATATAATGAAAACTTCTTATTCTCGAAGCTTATTATACGCCTTATCCTTTTATATTAATATTTATATTTTATTTCTAGTATTTACTTCTAACTACTTTATTTAAACTTCGTTCACGTAAGCGCTCTATAAAATAAGTACCGGAATTAGAGTAAAGTACTAGAGGTAGAGCGGGTACTAGTTCTAGAACTAGTAAATTTTTCTAATATAAATAAACTTTATTTAAGAATTTAGATTAAATATCGGATCTACTCTTTTAATTTATTTATATTATAGTCTATATATCTCTTCTATATATATAAAGTGTTAACTAAATAACTATACTTCGACTAGGTAATTTAAACCGTACGGTTTATAAAAAAAAAGTACCGCGAGAAATTATCTAAATACCTCTATACGATCTAGTTATCTAGTAGAGAATATTAATTATTAATAAACTCTTAAAGTAACTAAACTCGGAATATTAATTAAATTAGTAAAAGTATAACTAATTATAAGCGCTAACGATTCGTATATTTAATAAATATTACTAGAGAAATAATACCTCTTTACGAAATATTTAAATAAATATTCGGTCGGGGTTTATAAAGAATTATATTAAAGAGTTAATATATTATTCGAGGCTATTCTAGTATTTTAGTTAAATAATAATATAAAGGGGAAACTACTCGAGTAAAGATAAAGAACTATCGTAAATATATTTACTATTACTTAGTAATAATTAATAGAATAATAGAATTTTTATAGTCTCGAGATTAGCTTTACTATAATAATCGAATAATTAAAATTAAATAAACTCGAACTAACCGCTAAGTTAAATAAGTTAAATAATTAAATAATAAAGGCGATAGAATTATAAACTCTAGCCGAAGAAGAAATAAATTAATTAAAATTAATAATATAAATAACTAAGATAGATAAATAAATATTATAGTAAAAAGTACAAAACCTAATAGGTATAATAAAGTACTTAAAATATATTATAATAAAATCTATTAATAAATTCCTTAATAAACTTAAACTTGACCTGAATCTTTTTATTAATAAATAAATATATCGGTTAGAGGGTTCCACGGGAATAATATAAAATAAATATTAAACCAGATAAAAGACTATATAAATTAACGTAGAGATTATATTAAAGATAATATTCTCGTTAATATATTAAAGTAGTCCTCCTCTAGCGCTTTATCTCTTCCGTTTAATACTCTCTAATATATCTCTTATTAATATATTTAAAAATATTAAATAACTTTATATTTATTAGTTTTCGGTCTAGATAAGGTTCTCCCTATAGTGTTTTAACTATTATTTAATCTTTGTATTTAAATTTACTTTTATTCCTAAGAGAAATTACCTAGGAGAATTTCTTAAATAAATAAATATAATTAAATCCCGTTCGATTTAAAGCCGGTTTATAATACTTAACTTTATTCCTAGGAGAATTCTCTAGGGGGCGGTCTTATATATAGTATTAAATCGAAACTAAATACTAGAATAAGAGTAGGGTACTAGAATAAAAGTAAGATATTAGAATTAAAATTATAATAATTTACTAGAACTAGGAGGTAGCGCCCAAACTACCTTTTTAAAATATAATCGATTCGTTCTTACTTCTATAACCTAATTTATAGTCTTTAATTTATAGAGGAAAATAAACCCTATTAAGATAACTATTAATAAAGATACTAGAAAGGGAGTAGTAATAACTAATCTAGATTAAATTAAAAATACTTTATTATTATAGGTATTTTATAGTTTAAGATATATCGCTAGAGAATAAATTTATCTAGAATATATCTAGTTCGTTTATAACGTGCGAGTAATTAGGTTAATAAGTTTTCGTATAATTAAATAAAGCCCCTAGAGACGAAGAGGGGACTAGAAACGAATAAAAGAATTAAAAATCTATTTTAGGAGGACTAAATATACCCGGGGGGGGGGGGGAATTAGAAATAGAGCCTAGGGCGCTAGAGTTGAATACTAGGGAGCTAGAATTAGATATTAAAAGATCTAACGAAATCGGAGTTAAAAGTATCTAGAAAAGAGTACGAGGTCTTAGAAATATATTAATATTCTATCGCCGTCTATTTACTCTATCTTATAAAAGGATAATTATAAATTAATTAAAATACTAAACCTTATTATAGAGATTATAACGATTTTAATTATAAAACTCGAAATACCTAGAAGTATCTCTTTACGTAACGACTTTAGAAAGGCTATAAAAACGTTTACTAGGTATATAATTAATTCAATCTTCGTAATATCTAAACTAATTACTTCAAATTTTCTTAATAATTCTAGTTACTCCGATATTACAATCCTCTTTAGGATAACGGGAATAGAATTTCCTATTTATCGAATAATTCTCGTATATCGAAGTCCTTATATTTATAACTCCTTAATAAGAGTCCTAGAGACCGAGGTACTTTAATTTAATTTTAATAATTATAGCGTATATTCGTATTAGAGGGTTTTCTATTATATATATAAAGAAAGGTATTCTATATAGTTTATAGAAATTTTTAATAATATAAATAAATCTTTCCGCTCAAACGCTTCGTATAGAGTTAAGAGTATTTTATAAAAGATAAGTTAGAGTTATTAAAATGTTTAACCGTAGCTCTAATTATATATTATATATAAATCGATTACTTAGAAATACTCGCTCTAAAACGGCTAAGATATTAACTATACTCCTAGTTAATTAACGAACTTATTTATTATATTTAAAATATATATACTATTAAAAATAATTATATAAGATAATTAGTAGTTATAGAGGTAGCGAAATTTTATTTATAAATTCTACTTCTCGCTAAATTCTTTAGAAAGCCACTCGCGAGATTAGAGGTTTTATAGTCGATTTAATAGAGATTTTAAGGAAAGTTTATTAATAATATAAAGACTAAGCGAGCCTATAAACCGCTCGAGGTAATAATTCTCTTAAATTTCTAAAAGCGATAGCGGTAGTATTACTACGATTAATACGAACGCTAAGGCCGAAGGGTATTTCTCGTATATAGTCGAATTTCTATTCTCTAGTTACCGCGCCGTTAAATTTCTTTATTTATTTACGAGGGTATAGGAAGTAGAGGACCTTTTCTTTATTAAATAAGAAAAATCGTATATTATTTTAAATAACTCTCTAACGTAATACTTCTATAATTATTTTATATTCGGGCTATAATCGTATAGCTTAGTAACGATTATATTTCTTTATAATAGTTACTACGGTTCTAGGTTTAACTATACTAACGCTAACTCCCTACTTTAATAATAACTCCTCGATTCTAGTAATATTTCTCTACTCTAAATTAAAAACTTAATACGTTAATAATATATTAGTTATATAAACCGCGACGTATATAACCTCGAATAATACTTTCGTTAAACGAAATTCTTATTAGGTTATTAATTATTAATATCTCTATATTTAAAGCGGAAGAGTTTAAAACGTTTACGATATTATATACCGAAGCTTCTATACCCGGGAGAGAGGATCGAATATATAATATTTAAAGTAAAAAGAATCAGTGGCTACTAGATAAATAAAAATCTTTACGTGACTTTTTATTATAGCGGCCCTATAGAATTTATTACGACTAATAGAATAAATTAAATATAATAATATAAAATGAAAAACATTATAATAATCTTTTATTATTAATAATTACTATATTAACTAGATAAACTAAGACCTTTAGAGATTTCGCTAGGAAGGAGATAAATCTAGGAGAAATATTCAAATAATAATATTATTACTAATTTTCCCGTTATACTAAATTTACGAAAAATCGATTACGATATAGCGATTTATATTACCGGTAGTTTCTAGAAATATCCTCCGTTACGTCTTTAAAATAAATATATCTCTCGTAGTAATAAAATTTAGTATACGTTAATAATAAGTCCTAAATATAACGCCTTTCGGATATACGTAAATTTAAAATATATTAAACTCGGGCCGTAGAGGCGGGTTCTATATAAAGTCTTAATCGGAGTACTATTATAAATAAAATTACTAGTTTATAAAAAACCTACGATCTCTCTAAACCGCTAGTAGAATTACTTAATATAATTTAAATAAGAAATATTTAGGCGAATCTAGACTATATAATATTAAAAGATTCTAGCTTTCTCGTCCTTAAATCGTTAAGATACTCTAGGATTATATAAAAGTTTATAAACTTTAGGATTCTTTAGACAAGCGCTATATTATCTATAATAAAAATATATAAAAAGTATTTAAAACGGATAGAGTTCATATATCTATAATAAATAGAATATTTAATAACTATTTATTTATAAAGAAATAAATATAAACGCGGTTAATATTAATAATAATTTTACTACTTTAGTACTAGTAGAGGACTATTTATATAAACTACTTTTAGTAGATTTATATATTTTAGTAATAATCTTTATAGGTAGATAAAAGCCAGATTAAATACTTATTTCTAATTTAATAAATCGATTTTGGAATTATTACGATACCGTTTCTATCTAGTAAATATAAAGTTCTCCTAGGTCTTAGAATCCTACTTCTTCTATAAATATATTTTCTTTAACTTCCGCCTAATATACTTCCTCCTCGGTTTTATTAATTAATTATAATTAGAGTAATTTATAAGTTATTTTTATCGGGGCTAGGGATATATAAACTATATTATACCTCGTTATATTATATAATATCCCTAGAAGTTATATTCGAGGGAGTATTCGGGTAAAAACTATTCCTATCTATTATTTATTTATATACTATATATTAATAGAAATACTATCTACGTAAATAAATCTCGTTAATACGATTAGAATATTTAGGGCTATTATTATTAGTATTAAAATACTACTCGTAAATAGAAATAAACCTACTATAACCTAGTTTCTATATAGTAATCTTCGATTTACTTTAAAGCCCTCTACTATTCCTCTTTTTCTTTTTCTATTATCTCTATTTATATTATCTTTAATAAAGGCGGCGTTATTCTTTTTATAAATATTATTCGAGTAATAATATTACTATTATATTAAGAGATACTAGTAACGGACTTATTTATATCGGCCTCCGATTTATTTATACTAGTAAATAACTCTATCCCCACGTCTCTATTTATAAAAGTCTTCGATAATCTTAGTTATTTAGTCTCTTTATCTATAGTATTAAATTTAACTTTAAGTTTATTTACTCTCTTATCGATAATCTCTACTATTATCTTTACTATATTTTCTATTATTTAATTATAATTAATAGAATAAATAGATATTTTCTAGTCCCGAAATTAGCTTCGCTATAATAATCGACTAATTAAAGTTAGATAAACTTAAGTTAATAATTAAATTAAATGAAATAATAGTTCACTAACTACTACCCGCACGCGACGGCTAGATTAATTAGAGTTAGTAATCTCTTTATCTAGCCTAGGTAATATAAATAGCCGAGATAAATAAATAAATACTATAGTACGATATATAAAACCTAATAAGTATAATAGAATTCTTGAGGAAAATAATATTAGAGTTTATAGATAAGTTCCTAAATAGGTTTAAATTTAATTTAAATTATTTTACTAATCGTAGACTAGTTAGAAAATTCTACCGGGATAATATAAGATAATTATTTAATATATAGGAAAATAAATAAGAAGACGATAATAAAACTCTTTTAACGTAGAGTAAATATCTATATTAAAATAATAAGAGAGAGAATATAAATTAAAAACTCCTTTTAACTAGCCCGTTTTAGAAATACTCTATTTAAAGAATTATCCTAGGAATGAGTATTAAATAAATAGATACTAGTTTTCTTAAAAACTAGGCCGACCGAGCTCCTAAAAGGTTATACCTAGAATAGTATAAATCCTAGAGATCCTATTCTTAAAAAAGCCTAGTTTAGAATTAAACTATAACTTTTAAAAGTCTAGGCCTAGGAGTATTAATTTAGGAGTATATAGGATAAAATATAACTCCCTCTAATTTAATATACTCTAAGCCTAGAGTTTATTTACGTAATTTACGACTGTGGATAATTCTTGGACCACGTTTACCCCGTTATTTTAAATTATAATATAGGAAATTATTTTATTCGTCTCACCTAATAGCTCCTAATAACGCTTAGAGCGGAAATTATAATTTTAAATTCTTTTAGAACCTCTCTACTTCCCCTAAATAAACCGTAGCGATAATATATCGAAAACTTTTTAGTTTTCTTCTCGCTCTCTCCTATATACTCCCCGCTTCCTCTATTATAATAACTAAGTATATAATAAACTTTTCTAGCGCCTCGTCTTTTCCGTCCTCTTTTTATAAACTCTTAACTATATAATTAATAGTAAAGGCGACGTTACGCTTAAAAGTCTCTTTTATATCTATCGATATCTCGCGGAGGCGATAGTTTCGGGCACCCCCGCTTTTACCGAGTAGGGTACCGACAAAGACTTCGAGCTCGCTAATAAGATACACGGGGTTAGTACTATATTAGTAGATAATATTAAGAAATTACGTTTCGTAGTTAGGATATAGTTAGTTTATTTTCGACTAAACGATTTAGAAAGAAACGAGGAGAGGAGAAAATAAAAAAATATTTATACTTCTTTAATCTCATGCGCCTATTTATAATAATAATCTTATTATATAAAGCGCGTCTAGCTCCGAACGTAAACTCATAATTAATAGATTAAAGTCTAGTCGAAACTATCAGTGGCTTCTAGCTCTCGGGATCGTCTCTATAATTTAATAAAAAAGTTCTTTTTATCGATAGCGCGATAAAGTTTACCTAGAACTTTTTCGCTTTCGGAGTAGCGATAACTTTTAATATCTAAGTCGAGAGTATTTATAAAGTCTTCGTCTTCTTCGGTAAAATTATATAACGACTTCTCTTCGAGGACCTAAATATCTTTCTCGACGATTACTCGAGGACTAGGAGTGTTAAAGTTAGGTCGGTAGTAATCGTATTTTAAATACTTTTTCATATCGATTTATAAACGTCGTTAACGATTATTTTATTAGAATAAATATAGTATATACTAGGATCCTAGTTTTAGAAAAGTTTATTATAGTTAAATATATTTTAATTAAAGTAATATAATTAGGGTATCGGGTTCCTCTATCGCTATAATTTATTAATTATATATAAATAATAGTAATCCTCCCTAGTTAATCGTTCTCTATAAAGTCGATAAAGAAATTAATTATATTCTTTCTCGTAACTAGCCTACCGATATCCTTTAGAGTAACTCTCGGATAATTTATTAACTCGATAACGCGTAGAGATAGTAGACGGGGATTATAAATTATACTATAAATATCCCTATTAAGATTACTACTATTTAATTAACTTAAGAGATCTCGCTATCTATATTAACTAAAAACGATATAGTTATATAGAGTATTAAATAGAGATTCACCGGGAACGTCGACTATATTAATAATTTATATATCTCCTAGATATAATACCGGCGCCCGAGTAATTATAACTTTATTAATAATAATCTCTTTATTAATATAATAATAGATTTTACTCTCGGTAAAAGTATCTATCTCGTTTATAATATTATAAAATATAATACTTTACTCTATAAAGATACAAGAACGATATTTTAACTCCCGAAATTATAATAATATTATTAACTCGATTATTCCTTAAAGAAAAGAGTTCTTTAAGAATTTAAATTCTATATAATAAAGTTTCCGAATAAATTAAAGTATTTAAATAGTTTTATTAACGAGTTCGCGCTCTAAAAAACTTACGATATTAATTATAGAAAACGTAGTACGACGAAGCCGCTCTATAGTAGTATTTTATAATTTTATAAATATATTAAAATCTACCTCTAGGTCTTCTATAATTTTAATATATTAATAATTAAAATATATCGGAAATAGTCGGGAGGCCGATTTATAGATCTCGATATCCGACGCGTTCGAGCCCGTAAACTTAATTATAGATCGGCGAAATAATAAGGCCTCGTTTTTAAATTTTATATCGAGAGAGATTATCCCCTTAACTCCTACGCGACGGAAAGTTAATATTAAATCCTATATTACTATCTTTTAAAAGAAAGGAATTAGGCCGCTTCCTCGGAGGCGATAAATAAATTATACTCGATTATAATAAATTTAATAATTATTTTAAAAATATAGATATAGTTACGTACCTATAAATCTAATTTAATATAATATTAGTTTCGACTTCTTTATAAGAGTATATTCTTTCTAAAGTATAACTAGAGTCTCCGCCGAGATTATTTTTATATTATTAGAAAAAACCCTTTTATTTCTCTCGATATTTAAAATCTCGTCGATAATCACTAAAGATATTTTTACGGCTCCGTCGGTATTAGAAAAAACTTGGCCGATTCTCGTAGTATATTTTACTAGAGATCGAATTATAGAGAAATTACTAAATTTAATAATAATAACTATTATATTTAATAGTATATCGTTATACTTGAAAGGAGTTATAAACTAGTAAGTTTAGTTTTATAATAACGAATACAAAAAGTTAAGAAACGCGAAGCGATAATCTATTATAGAAATAACTCCGTTAAGGACGTTTTTGAACCTCGAATAAAAAATCTCCTCGAGGGATACGAAACGGTCGAAGGTTATCTACTCTCCGTCTTTATCCGAGAAGGTAACGCGGATGAAATAATCTATATAGTCGGAATACGCCTATAATACTCGATTTTTTATCTCCGGTTCTAGTCCTTCGAGGTAGACGCCGGTCGGCGATACTAATACCTTATAAATAAGACCGATATATAGTTGTTACTTCGTAACGCTGAAGTTATGAGATAACTCTCGTGTACTAGCCTTCTCGTTTTCTCTAAGGAGCTTCCCTATACGTTCTATAGTAAATACTTCGCCGTCGATATCGGGGCCCGTAAATGGGAGTTGTCTAGATAGTTTTCGAAGAGCCTCAGCAGCTGTGAAGCCGCCCGAACGATAGAAAATCTGTAAGATACGGGGTAGTAGCTCGAGCACCCGAGCTGGAGTTAGATAACCGTTCTAAGCAAGTCTCTGTACCTGAAACTAGAGACCGAAAGTGAACGAGTTATATCGATTACATAGGGCCGAGATGAGTAGATCCATTTCCGTCGCGTACAACGACCTAGGCGTAACGACAGAAGTAGGCCACAGGATACTTGGCGGCATCTCCTAGCCTTTTCGAAGTAGTAGGCCAATGGGACGGAACTTTCCTGCGACGTACGTGGTATAGGGGCTGAGGATGAGAGAATTAGAGCAAGTCTTTCTCCTTCAACGACGGCTAGCACACCTCTCACCATCAGAACCCCGGACGACACTGGAAGGACCATCAACTCGCCTTCATAAAAACCAAGCAGGGCTAATACGATAGGCGGGCGTATACCGGCTGCTGCGCAAGAAATTACCTTTATCGGGCGAATCGTATAGTGCCTATCGGAGAGCAGATCGAATCAACCAAAAAACGAGCTGAGCTGTTGCGGTCGAAAACAAGGAGATTCGGCGAGGAGAAGATACGGGAGAACTTCCACGGAGGTAAAGCTCGTTGATTGCAACGATCAGCTGTACTTAGACGGTTAATGCTCTAGTCAAAATCGAGTTCGAGAGGCCCTTGCATACAAAGCAAAATCGGATTCTTGGAGGTTAGGACTACACAGTGCGGGCCACGGTTGGGCAAGAAGACTGCATACATGTCACATGAGGCCATTAGCATAGAACAATGGAAGTGAGCATGAGATCGTTGGTGAGCTTGAGATCTGAATCCCGATAAGAGCCCGTCTACCTTCGTTCGCATTATTGTTCAAGGCTCGAGCGCTCCAAATAATTCGCAGCAGTCTATATCTCCCTGCTTTCTACTTTGAACCATGGATCAATGATTTCAACAAGGCCTCAACGTCCGCCTCCGTCTTGCCCTTTACTCCCAGGAGCTCGTTATCGGTTTTAATGAACCGACCACCGTACTCCGGTGGCCCAAAGATGACTCGGAACAGGAAGCCCATCATCACCGGCGGAGTAATTTCACCTTTGGCCAGGCTCTCATAAGAAGAGTTTTCAAGCTCTGCTGTATCGATAAGAATAGGCTCCTCCCATGTCTTTCCGGGGTCGACCTTCTTCGCGATCTCCAAGAGCTGGTTCTGCGAGATGTCGATATCCTTGACGTAGACGAATCGGTTCTTGGTCTCCTCGGGGTGACTGAGGACACCGACGACAGCCTGTCCGATCGAATCCAGCGTGGTGGCGCTGAACACGTTCTTGCCGCTGTCGAAGAGCTTGGGCTTGTTCTCCTTCCAGTTGAGTAGGAAATTCTTCTGAAGACCCCAGTCCAGAAAGGCATTATTGCAAACTAGGGTATACGTAAAATCGGGCTTGGCGGCAGCGGCCTCGCGGAGTGCCTTGTGCGTGGCAGTCTTGAATTTGAACACGGGCAGAACGCCGGTCTTAGGGTTGGCAATGTCACTGCCAAAGTCGGACGGAATAAAGCGCTTCACGTTTGCAGCTACAGCGGCTTCGACGAGGACGCTCTGCCCAGGCAGTCCTGTTGTTCCAACGGTCGAGACTACGGCATCCTGGCCTTCGAAGGCAGCAGTGACAGAGTCTACCGATGAGAGATCGGCTGTCCGGGCTGTTACCAAGTCTGGAAAGCTTGCGGAAGATGATGGGCGCTTGACGACGGTGACGTTGAATTTTCCAGACTTGACGAGTGCATTGAGCACTGGCCCTCCGAGAGATCCAGATGCCTGTGGATATTGGATCAGTGTTATCGTTCTTCACTACAGAGACACTACCTGGGACGGCCACCTACCCCGACAATTACGACGTTCCTGATTGCAGCCATTGGCGACGGGTTTGTTTCTAGGGAGGAGCAGAATTACTTGGGGAGGAAGTTGTCTAAACTGGGGAAATAAAGTGGTGTTGTTTTGAGCTGACAGGAGGTATTTAAGTAGAAAGGAGTTCACTTTATATCGGGAGTAATCCCTTCAGCTGAGTAATACTTTCATATACTAGATGTTATGTAAACTCTAATACTGACTGAGAGCCGGAGGGTTCACGGAGGGTCCGGCCTAGAATAAGGAGCGAGGATATTACTATAGCTTGCTTTACCTCCGCCCCGAACCCGAATTTCAAATCACTATTACGGCGTGTTGATTTCTAATCCCCCAATTACTCGACGTGATTTGAAATCCATTTTGCACTAGTCGTTCTTTTAGGATTCTATAGCGTAAAACGACCTCTACTAACTTAAGCCCGCGGAGAAAATATCTACAGTCGATTATAAAGTCGTTGGCGGCGAAGCTAGTAGAACTAGGCCGTAGAGCTCCGTCGATCTTCTACTAAAAATAGGTATATAGGAGCTAGACGATATACGAACCTCTAAATACGCTATTCTTATATTAAACCGTAAAGTAGAGTATATTAATATCTTAATTAAGAAATAATAAAGTTTAAATTTATTATATATATAGTATTTAGGCCCTCCCCCTACTCCTATAACTATAGACCTCGCTAGCGTATATTTCGCCGTCTTTATAATATTTAATAAACGGGCCTAGAAACCCTCTAAAAAGATCTCCGAGTAATAGATTTTTTTTTAATAAACTCTTAAATAGAGTTTTTATTTAAATTCTAATATTTCTACTACTCTAGAGTATATAGTCCCTCGGAAGCGTCGCTTAAATACTATATTTAAAGATAGTACTTTTACTCTAGAGCCTATTCTAGTATTTATTATAATATTAAATAAAAGTTTTATTAGTTATATTATTATATATTTAGGTATTTTTATAAATATTTAAAACCTAATTAATTACTACCTCTATTTCGTTAGCGTATATTAATAAAACTTTTTCTTAATATTATAGTATAATACCCTCTTTTAAATTAAATATAAGTTTTTTTTTAAAATTAAAAATACCCTCTTTAAAGTTTAAAAGACTAAAAGCGCCTAATATACCTCTCTCGTCTATATCTAGATATAAAGATTTCTAGTCTTTTTTCGTATAAATTATAAGAATTAAAGTATCCGCTCCTACTAGTATATTTAATTATATAAATATACCCTCTACTCTCTCTAAAATCTTTATCTCTTCTATATTACGACCCTAAATTATATTAATTTTATATCGGGTAATATATACTTAAACTATAAATTAATTCTTAATAAAAGAGGAGTATTAAGGATTAGAGGGTTAATAATAAATAAATTATAATTAATATTTAAGTAAATATATTATATTAAATATAAAGAAGATTTATTTAGTTATTTAACGAGCGTAGTTATATATCTAAAAGTACTCGCGCTACTCGCGTATCTCGTTTATATTTTAGGTAAATAGGGCGAGATATACTTATTACTTATATTAAAACTTTATAATATATATAAAATATTATATAATTTTTCGTTTTAGTCTTCTTTATAACTTAGTTTTCGTTAAATTAATATAGTTCCAATATTCTACCGATTAATTATAGCGTCGATAGAAGAAGAGTATAGTAGGAAAGAAAAAGTAATATAAAAGAAAATACGTAAACGTATATTTCGGACTCTTAATATTCTAAACTCGATACTCGTCGCTATAAACTTATTAATAAGGTTTTTAATAATTTTTTTATTAATATTAAAAACGAGTTTAATAAATTATAGTAGGCCTAGGAGAGTTCTTTTATAAAGTTTAATATATTTTTAATCCCTCTAAATCGATTTAAATTAGTTTTATTATTTATTATTAATCCTAGGAGAGACTTCTTAGAAGAAAATTTATAAAATAATTAAAATAAATAATTACGTCGAATCTAGGCGACCGTAGGAAATCTAGTAAAATAATAGAGTAAAGACTAGAAATATATCTTTAGAGGACTAGAAATATATCTTTAGAGACTAGAAACGGAGCGGGGTAACGAACGTTAAAGCGTATTTTAAAAATATACTAAAAACGTAGTTTATAGAGACTAGAAATAGAGCGGGAGAAAACGAGAATTAAAATATAAATTCCGCCGTCAATATAAATTATATGAAATAACTAATAGGATTTTATATAAAGACGTCGCGCTAATATAAATTATATTAATATAATTATATAAATTCGAATACGACTAGTTAAGAGGTTGAAAAGCGATAGAATTTTATAAATAGACGAAATAAAGATTAAAACTCTAGAAGATACTACCGAAAATAATAAATATACGTACGATAGGGGAAGATATCTACTCTATTAATACTAGAGATATAAGAAAGAGGATTAAAAATCTACTCGTTATAGCGGCGAGGGTCAAGTTTATCGAATATATTAATATATATAGACGACGCCGGCGTCTCTATAGTATCCGTAATCTCGTCTATAATAAAAGTATTAAATAGAGACGACCGGTCCGAGCTAATCGAAGGAGGTATTAATATTCTAGTATTATATTAACTATATAACTTCGTTATCTTATCTATAAACTTATATATAAATTCGAGTTATAGGGCGGGCTTTATATTTAAATCGCGATTCTTTATTTATTTAAACCTCTTTCTTCGAGCCGGTATAATTTCTATTTTATTTCTAGATCTACGCCTTTTAGCCCCTTTAATAAACTCGATATAATAAATATTCTTAAAGTAGAATTTTATCTCTAGTATAAATAAAAAGACGTCGACGTATTTTCGTCTCGGATATATATATTTAATTACTTTATAACTATCTAGTATCTCGATATATCTATTAATATATATTTTCTATTTTTCTCGGTCGAGGAATTACTATATCCGTATAGGAGTTAGAAGTACTATATTTCCTAGATAAAAGAGATAATATCTAGGGTAGGCGAGAGTTTAACTATAAACGAAAAAGTTATATTAAATAGGAAGTATTTCCGGCCTCCTTAAATAAATTTTATAATAATTATTCTATATATCTTTACCGATAATTTATTTATTATAGTCGAAGTATAGCTCGGTAAAGCCGTAGCTAGTTACGAGTTTTTTTTTATAATAATTATATATATACCTCTATCTCTCGGCGGCCGGTTTATTATAGGAAAGAGTCTCGTTAACTATTTAATATATATATAGAGGATATAAAGAGTAAAGAGATTATAAATTTATCTAGCTTTAATTTATAATTTATTATTAAATAAATATATTTTTCGGGCTTTAAACCTAGGCGGAAGGGAACCTCGACCTCTTATTAATAAAGCGCGATTATATCGCGGAGGATAAAACGACTCTTATTACTCTAGATAAAAGCGACGAGGAAAAGATTCGATACTAGTCGGTCGCGTTCGGATATAAAATAACGAATATAGTAAAACTAGTTATAATAGTATTTTATTAACTCGGCGTCGTTAAGGTTAACTAGAAATTTATTTAATTAAAACTCTTAATATTTATTAAACTCTTCCGCTACGAGTTTTCGTTTATTTATTATTAATATCTATCGATATTTTTTTATAACTAGGTCCGTCTTTATTTTTAGAGTTAAAGTATTAATTTTAATTTCGATAATAACGAACCTAGAAGTATTCTCTAACTCGTATTATTTCCTAACTAGTAATATTTATTATAATTTTAAATTACGATATAGAGTTAGCCCGCGGAAGTAATTATTTATAATATTATATAATTTTCTATCGAAATAACCCCTTTAAAGATCGGTCCCGGTATTATTAAATATATAGGAATCGTAATAAATATATTTATTCTAGTATTTATTATATTTTATTCTTTAAGTCGCCGAATAGAGTTTATTTACTATTTATATTAATTTAAGAAATCGGGTTAAGAGAGAAAATAATAGAATTTTATTAACGAGGTATAAACCCTCTACCCTAAAATTATAAATAGTAGAGGGTTATAAATATTTAATATATACTCCTAGCTCCTTTAAATACTTATTAAAGATATCGGCTTTTTCTATCTCGCCGGTAAAGACGATATAGAAAAAGAGTTTACCGAGTATATTTTTATTTTATTAGAGATAATATATTTCGTTCTCCGGCGGTTCGATCTCTAGTAATTCCTTTATAGTATTATAATCCCTAAACGTATTATCCGTAATAATTCTAGCTAGTATTATAAATACTAGATTATAAAAAAGTAGTTGTAGCTTTAGACCCTCGTATACGAAATATTCTAACCTATTTATTAATTTAATTATTAGAAAAAATATAGTAATATAGAAACTTTAGATACTATAAAAGCGAATCTTTTCTCTAGTATTAATATTATATTCTTTATATCTCGTATAATTTAAATAGCGATTTCGGCTCTTTTATATTTATTCTAAAAGACTTTAAAGATTATATCCTATATAAAGAATTCTTAATTAGTTTTATTTTTATTTGAATTCGTTTTAATTTACGGAGAATATTTATATAATAATAAAGGCCGCGACCGGAACCGGTATAATAAATAGATTCGATATATTTATTTATTTTAGCCGAAGTAAATATATAGAGCTAGATCTTCGCCTATATATTTATACGGATCCGCGGTTTATTATAAATTTACTAGTCTTTCTCTTAAAGCTATATTCTTAAATAGATAAAATAATTAATTATATTATAACTTTTAATCCTCTTTCTATAAATAAGGTTAAATTTTATTCGTAGAGATTCTTTAATAAATTATAAACTAGTTAACTTTAATATTTAAAATATAAATTACGGAAGTTATAGAGTATTAACGTTTATAACGGACTACGTTATTTCGGGAGGTATAAGGGAAGAATACCTCCGTTAACTAACTATAAAATCTTTCTAGTATTATAGAACGGACTTCTCGCCCGCCTTTAAATCGCTATAGGAGTTATTGATATTATATATTATTATTCTTATAAAATCCTTTAAGGTCTCTAAATCGTACGGGTTAATACTAAAGTAGTTTTATATATATTTATTTAATAAATATTAGTTTCTTTTAGAACGCGCTAGGGTTTAGGGTAATAGATCTACCTATTTTATAATTTTAATATCTATACGTAGTTTTTCTCGATCTTCGGTTCGATATATTTCTTAATTATAGTATTATTAACGATCGTTTTATTAATATTAGAACTCTTTTTACGAGCTCGTTAGAAGAAATCCTCTAGAGATTTCTTCTTCGATATTACCGATAATAAATAAAGTAGTCTCGACGAGGCGAAGAGTATAAATACGAGATTATAAAAGGAAGAGAAATATAAAGAGAGAATATTTAAATATTATAAAGTAATAATTTACGGGGAGTAAAAAAGGCGTATTATAAAATAATTAATATAATAACTAAAGTACGGTAAATAGGTAGAAAGGAAGAAATAAAAAAAACGAGGGTAATAAACTAAACTTTATATAAAAAAATCGGGGGGAGAATATAGCGTAGGCTTTATATCTAGTTTTATATTTTAAGGAGTTAACTCTAGCCCTCTTTATCCTATTAAAGTTCGTTGTCTAAAGTTAACGAATTCGAGTTAATAGGATATATTAAAAGTTACGAGAATAGGACGTTTAAAGAGTAGGAGAGAGTAGTACCTAAATAGTAAATAAATAAAAGTAAATTAGAGTAAATCGAGGGTAACGCGACGGTACGTAGTAAATAAATAGAGCGGCGGGAGTTAATTAACCCGAGTCGGTAAATAATAATATTCTCGTAGGTTATTAAAGAGTCGGATTAGTTATTAACTTTATAAAGTTTATATATTAATAGAATTATATTTAGCTAGAAATATTATCTATAATTTAAATAAAAGTCTCTTCTTTTTATTATATTTCTAAGTCTTTTAAATAGAGGTTGAACTAGGATATACTATTTATTAATAATAATAGAATAGGAAACCGAAACTATCGTAAAAAATATATATATTTTAAAGGATTAAGGCCTATACCCCGTATCGTTAGAAAGAATTAATAGAGTAATAATAATAATAACGGGGACTCGAAGGATAAAGGATTTACTAAGCGACTCGAAGGACTAAATATTAATAATTAATTATTTCTATTTCCTTTTATCGGTTATCGTTTATTCTCGTATTTATTATTTATTATATATCGTTAAATTTCGTATCTTTCTTCTTAAAAAGTACTATAGTAAACCAAGTTAAATTATTAGAGAAGTTATTAGGGAAATTATTAAAGAAACTAGAGCCTAACTCTTTATTCCCTTTTAAATATAGAAAAATTTAATTATTTATTATAAACTCTCTCGAAGTATTCTCGGAAAATATATTTTCTATAGATATTTTATAATTAGTAAGCTTCGAACCTCCCCTAGTTACTATAAAAGCTTTAAATAATATTATAATAATAGGACCTAATTTATTAAAATTTATTACGATATTTAAATTTACTACGATAGTACCTAAACCCTCTTTATTAAATTTACCGAGGTTAATTTTATTATCGAGACCGACGTTACTATCTACGATAAGTTAAATAAAGATTCGAAATTTTAAAAGTCTATATAATAGTAAAAAGAACCTAAACGAGTTCTTTAAAAATATTAATTAAATATATAAATAGGACTATAAAGTTAAAGAGCCTAAGTCTACCGGGGATATAAAAATAAATAATAATACTATCGAAACCTATTAAGATAAAACGTAATATATCCTTTTTTAATAATATATTACGGATATTATATAAGATTAATATAATAATCTCGATACCGAGATTAAAAATAACTAGACCCGTATTAAGGATCTTTTCCTATTAGTATTCGAGGTTACTATTAAGGATTTATAAATTAAAAAGTTCGAGCTCCGAGTTAAACTATATAACCTAGAATAACTAAATATTAAGAATATAATTAAATATTTAAAGAAGGTAGGCGAGTTAATTATAAAGTTACTTATTAATAATATTAACGTAGGTATAATTATATTTAAAAGTATAAACGATATAATAAAGTAAGAGAAAGTCTTATTCGAGTATAATAAAGACCGTAATTATTTATTCGCTACTATATAACGCCTTATTAAAGTAGTATATAGCGAAGTCGGGAAGTTAACCCTATTTAATTTAAAATATAAGAATTCGATAAAGATAATATTATTTAACGGATTAATATTAATATCCTTATTTATTAATAAAGAGTTATTATATTAAGTTTTAATTAATATATAGTAAACCTTCCCTACCCTCCTATATAACTTTAAGAATATTAATATAAATATTAAAACTTAAGAATTACGGCCGCCGAATTAATTATAAAGATAAAAATACTTTAAAAAACTCACTTAAAGTTATTTTAAAAATATAAGTTTAATAAAGTATTTTAAATATAACTAGTTCGGCTACTACGTAAACCGGTACCCGGATTTATTATTAAAGATTATAGTAAACGTTTTCTCTTATAATTATAACTACGACTAAAGTTATAGTTATAAAGAGGAGGAAGACGACGAGTTATAGAAATAGTATTAATATCGGTAAAGCGGGAGACCGCACGAGAAGAGTCGAGGTACTAAATACGCATTTTACCGGCTTTAGGCGGAAAAATAACGAAAAGACAATATTTAAAAAAAAAAACCTAAAAATAGTAACTTCGGATTTAAGATTTTAAATCCGTGATTTTCTACTAGCGCCGGGTAGCTCGCTAAGGCTATATAGAGCGCTATAACTACGCTAATTTAATTTAGATTTTAAATTACGTCGATTTACGAAAATTATATACGCGCGTAATACCCCCTAAACTAGCGCGGTATTATAGACTATATAATTCACTTATAATTATATATCTAATTATCTACCGGTACTACTTAGACTAGTTTATTCCTATTTATTTAAATTTATTTAAAATAAGTCGAGGTATTAAATACGTATTTAGATACTTTAGACGAAAGTAGGTATTAAATCGATCTCTAGGGCTAGTATATAAACTAAATAGATCTAAGCGCCTTTTCCGCCTTTTTTAATAGAATATAAATTTACTACTTTACCGATAAAAGAAATTAACCTCCTATATTAATATAATACCTTATTCCGAATAATAGCGCGAATATTATAATAGTTATAAAAATAGTACCGGAGGGTACTAGTTTAAAGAAATAGATCCTATAATACTCTACTATTATTAAAAAGATAGTATTAAAGAAGGGATTTTTAAATTATAACTCTCTTTCTTTACCCTAGAATATCCTAGATTAAATAAAGATTTATAATAATTAGAATTAAACCGGAAACCTCTTAAATATCGACGATATAAAAGAAGATTTAAAAGAATCTTTAATAATATTTAATTTAAGTTTATAATATTAACTTTTATAATAAATTTAAGGGAATCGAGGACTATTTTAAATTAAAATAATAAAAACGGGTAAGATTTAGGAGTTAATAATTATAAAAGAGTTAAAACTAGTCGACCCTATCCGAGGAATAATAAACCGGTAACCATTTAATATTACCTCGATTATAAATCTTCTAGTATAGTTTAATTTTAGATTATTATTAAACTATTTAAACTAAATAATTAAAGAGCTCGTATATAATATATAATAAATTATACTATATTATTAAATATAAAAAATTATAAAAGTAGGCCCGTTAACTATAGGAGTAGAACTAAATAAAACTATTATAATAATCTCGGTAATAATATCTCTATTAATTACTATTTAAGTTTATAAAGATAATAAGTAAACTAGGCCCGTAATAATTATATTTTAAATATACTCGCTAAAAATATTAAAAACTTTATTTAATAAGGGTTCTTTAATAGAGTTAATTAATTAAAAGAAAATTAACTTTATAAACCTACGACCCGAGATATATACCGACGGATTCCTTAGGGTTAGTCTTACTATAGATAAATTAAATACTTTTACTAACTATATTTTATTACTAATAAATATCGAAGGTATCGAGGTAGTTATTAAAGTATAGATTATATAAATTAAAATTTATAATTTACTACTTAATTTTATATAAATATAAAGAGTATATTATAATCTTTATTATAGTCTAGGGAAAGTTATAATTACCGGAGATAATTTAAAAGAGAGGGAAATTCTAGTATAATTAATTATTATAAAAGTAGGCCTATTTATAATAGAGTTTAAAAATAAAGAGTATAATAACGCGGACTATATTTATTAATAATTATTAAATAAATAAGAAAATATTATACCCTAACTTTCTTTCTAGGGGGGAGTTAAGGCTCGACTAACCCTAATATTATATTAATAAATTAATTTATAATAATAATTATAATTTAACTACCTAGAATAATAAATACCTATTTAGCCGTCGTAGTACTCGTATATTATAGAATATATCGGACTCTCTTTATCGATTTTAAGCCCGCGGTTTTAATAACTTCGGTTATAAAAGTCGTAATACTAGCGCTAAAATATTTATTTAAGAAAAGTAATAACTTTTTACTATAATATAAACCTATATAACGGCCGCTTAGTTTAGAGTTAATAGATATTATCGAAATATAATTCTAAAAAAGTAGTATTATTATTAATTCGATTATAAATACCCCCGAGAAAGTTATTATAAATAAATAAATATTTTATATTTAGAGAGAGTATTTTATAAAATCCGTTAAAGATATTTAATCTATTAATTTAATCGAGTACTCTATCGAATTAAAAATATATATTAAATTAATTAAAACTAGTCTTCCCCGTTATATTTTAATAGAGTAAGAATTTATTAACCGGATCTTCCCTAAATTAGAAGACGTAGGTATAATTATACGGAGGAGTAGTTTTTAAAATTATTAGATTAAATTTCCTCTAAAGAAAAAAGATTCGTTTTTATTTTAAATTATATATAATTTTATCCCCGTTAATTTATTTATAATTAAATCTAGCTACCCTATATATTACCTAGAAGAAATAATAGATATATCTAAGAATAAAATAAGAACTAAAGAATAGTCTTTATATATATATTTAATTTATTAATCTAGTATTTAGACCTCTACCGGTAAACGACGAAGGGGTAAAATATATATTAACCTTTATTAAAAACTATAACGATTATATATTCTAAATATTTATAAATAATTATACCGTAGTAGTTATAAGATTCGATACTTTATTTAAGTTCTTATATAAGGATTATTTTCCCTAAATCGTATTTAGCCCTATTTATCTATTAAAGTATAAAACTTTCGTATTTATAAATAACTTTAAATTACTAGAATTTTAAGGGAGTATTATAGGTTTATAACCTTTTATTAAATATTATAAAAAGATTTAAATATAGTTTATACTAGTTAACCGAGCGGAATTAAATATTTTTCTCTAGTTTATACCCTTCCTAAAAATCTTTATCTCTAGACGAGTAGTATATATTTTATAAATAAAAAAGGCCTACCTCGAGTTTATACTAATAAAGCTAAAAGTTAAAAAAGTATATAATAATAAGGTCGAAGCTTACGACGAGGATTTTACGAAAATATTAATTCATAAACCTAGGTCTAAGAAACTAATAGTTTAACGTAAATATATCGAGAAAGATATATTTAACTAGGGAAATTCTTAATAAGAGTTCTTTAATATAATTAAAGAAATAATTATATTCAACGTTATAATAGGAGTAGATCCGGATTTATAATTCTATCTAGTAGTTAATACTAACTAGGAAGCCGTTAGCGGGTATCTTTTCTAATTATAAAATTAACCGGCCGGTATAAAAACTTCCCCGAAATTCCTACCTAATAAATAAATTATTATATTTTTATTCTTTAGACTTAATGATACGGAATCTCGGTATATTAATTCGGAAAGAGAATATCTAGTTATTATTAAATACCTAGTTAAAATTAAGTAACTCGTTATCGGGTCTAAATATCTAGTTAAAACCTATAGTAATTATAATATATTAATACTAATTTTTACTAAAGGCTAGACGGAGAAAAGTAGAATATTAAATTAAATAAACTAGTTAAGAGAATATAACTTCTAATTAATTTATAAACTTTCGCGAGATTAGTATATTAGGATTACCGACGGTCTTAACTAAATATTAACTCGATTAACGTTTATTAATAGAGTATAAAATCAAGACTATATAATTATAATAACCCTATAACTAGTCCATCTTAAATAGTACTCTAGGTTAAAGTTAATTCGTGAATAAATAAAGGATCGAATAAAGAGGTATATAATTTCGCTAATATATTACTAACTTATTAATTATATATAGAATAAGAAAGTAGTAATAAATTAAATAAAACTATTAAAGAATTAATAGAGACTTTTACGGGAAGTAATAAAATATTATAAACTACTAAAGCCCTACGAATCCTAGATCCTCCGTTACTACGAGAGTATTAGCGCCGAAAGTATTTATTTTATAAAAGCGGAAGTACCTAGATTTTTATATATAGTATATAAGGATTATAGATATTACGCGGTAATTTTAATATTAGATTTCTTTATAAGAAGGGCCTATTAACCTATAAGAGTTAAAGATATATATATATAAATATAGAATTACTACTCCTATTAATTAAGGACGAAGAAATTAATTAAAATTAGTATTTAAATAATATAGTACTTCGCCCTATTATTTATATTAAAGATGGATTAAATCGGCCCGATAAATTCTCCGTATTTAATTACGGGTATAATATATATCTTATTAGTAATAAATTATTTTACGCGATTCGCCTAGGTAAAATTATATATTAAATATATAATTATTAAAATTATTAATATATTCGAGAATTATATTTCCTTAGTCTTCGGATAATTAAAGAGTATATATTTAAATAACGGATCCTATTTCGTTAATAACGATATAAGAAATATATTTATATAGTATAAAATAAGTTATTTTATAGGCCCTATTAGTTATCTTTCTTCGATAAAATTACTAGAGAGGGGAGTCTAGGAAATAATAATCTTTATAAATAAAAAATATATTAATAAGTAGATAAACGTAGAATAATTATTTACTATATAAGAAGGAGTATTAGAGATAAATATTAAAGAAGTAAAAATTTATAACTACTCGCTAAATTAATTAATACTAGGATTTAAGTCTTAATTATATTATTTCGATATTAATTTAATACCTCTCCCCGCGTTTAATAAAGCTAAAGAAGACTTATTATAATATTAATATTAAATCTTCACCGCTTTACGAGAGGAGAATAAACTTTTATCTACCGAGGTAATCTTATATATATATTATAAATATAGGAAGAATTTATATAAATAGCGAATCCTAATATTAAGAGATCTAGTTCTTATTTAAAATTATATTAAAACGAAGAAATATAGAAAGAAACTAGAATAGAAATAATTAGAATTAAAACTATTAACGAGATTAACCCTATATAAATTAAGCGGATATATTAAAGAATTATATAATAACTGAAAAGAAAAAAGATATAGTATTAATAATTTACTATTATACTATAAAAAGAAACCCGTTATTATAGCGGGAGTATAACTTATTTTATTAATATAAGAAACTACGTTAATAGTTATAAGAGGAATAAGGATAATATTAAATAAAATTAATAAGAGAGTTATAATACTCTCTTAATCTAAACTATATTTAATATTCGGAATATATATCTTTAACTTTTATCTTCGGCTCGTTAATTACTAACCTATTATAATTTTATATTATTAGATATTAATTAACTCCGAGGGCGTCGTTATTTTTAAATAAAAAGAGAGTTAGAAATAAATTTCTATTTTATTTATTTCTTCGAACTAGTATTTATAGCGAAACTTCGGCTAAATAACTAAATACCTAATAATATTTATTTATAAACTTTACTCTTCGCTTAATATAATTTGATTTTTAGATTTTTAAACTTTATTTATCGAACCTACTATAATACTATATTACCTCTATTATTAATAGAGGACGACGGTTATATATTATTTATACTATTAAATCTTAACCCTTATTTAGATCTACTTTACTTCGCTTAATAATTAAATTTTATTATAATTTTATTTACCCTACTACCCAAAGTATATTTAGGTATTATAAAGATTAATAGTAATAAACTAAACCCCGAGATATAACGGAGAGGATAGACGAGATAAAAAAGAAAATAAAAGTAGAAATTAAAAAATTAAACTCTTAAGAAAAAGAAATTAGGACTTTAATAATATATTATAATATTTATAAATACTACGGTAGTATTATCCCCTTTTATATAAGAATTTTAAAAATCTATAAAAATAGATTTTTAATCGAAATTAACAATTTCTATAACTAAATTCATTAGAGTAAGAATTAATAGATTAAAAAAACTAGTTATATTAAAAAAGTAATATGGGTTCGAGATTTACGGAAATATGTTTTAATTTCTAATAATAGAGTTTTAACGGATAAACTAGCCTAAATAAGAAATATTTATAAAGTTATTTAAGAATATAATATTATTAGCGAAGAGAGAGTCTAATCCTTTATTATAATATTTTATTTAATTATAGTAGAACCGCCCGCCGTTATTACTATAGTAAAAGTTCTTTAAAGAGACTATAAAAGTAAACCCGAATACTCGGCGAGGTAGGAGGGAGGATTTTCTTTAATTCGACTCTCGCTATTACCCTAATTATTTAAAGGTAATTCCGAGATTTAAGTTTTTTATTAATTTAGTACTCTTATTTAAATAGAGCGGGGAATATAATAATCTTAATATATTAAAAAATATAGAAGAGAACTATATAAACTTAAACTATATAAAATAAAATATATTTATTAAAGAATTAAAATAGGCGAATTAATTAAGATTAAAGGATATTTATATAACGGAAGCCGATAGAATTAATTTAGAAATCTAGCCTAAAGAAGTATAATAATCTTAATAATTATTACTAGAGTAGAATAATCTAGTCTAGGACTTTAATAACTACCCTATACTAAACTATAAGGAATTATACTAGTAACCTATTTTATATTAATAATATATATAATAACTAGCGCTATCTACGGAAGTATAGTAATTATTAATATAATTTTAATATTTAAATATTACTCCCCTTAGAAGGTCGGAGGCTCGAATCTATATTATTTCTAAAATTAATATAGACGATATTAATCCCGTAAAGTATAAGAAGGGAAAAAAAGAGACGAGTATAATTTCTATTAATACGCCGGACCTTAAGTTTAATCTAGATTAAAATAAATAGGTCTATTAAAGTCTATATAAACCTTTCGAAATTATATACGAAAATATTATAGAAATATAGAAAACTACGTTCTAGAACGATTTCTAAAGAAGAGTTAATATTATATATTAGATAATCTATAAAGATATTTTTAACTTTAGTTATTTATAAAAGGAACTTAACCTACTAGACTTAAAAAGCGCTAGTAAACTACTACTAATTTTAATAAAATTAGATAAATTTGTAAAAACTAGGGTAGAAAAATAGAAAGAAGATTTCTTAAATATTATTAAATAGTTAAAAAAGAAAGTTAAGTTATTTTATTAAATAACACTCGCCGTTATTAAATAAAAGAAAATAATTAGAAATACTATTATTAATAAAATAAAGGTAAAAATTAATTAGTAAATTAAAATTATAACCTCGCTAGATAAAATTATAACTAATTTATTAACTTTAATTATTACTTTTCAAGTTAAAGTTTATATTATCCGAGTATATATATATATCCTAGAACTTAATAGATTATATAAATTAAATTTTAAATAAATATCGATAGGAGTTAATACCCGTATTTAAAGCTATATATAAAGATAATAAAATACTAGTAGAAAAGAAATACCGGTTATTATAATTATATTAATATATTATTAAAGCTACGAGACTAGAGGTTAAAAATCTACGAAGGTACTTCTTTTTATAATTTATCGAGTACTTAACTCTAAATATTTATCTTTATTAATATATTAAATATAAAGATATTTATATTTAGGTAAAAGTAATTATAGAAAGAGTAAATAATTTTATATAAATAACCCTATTAAAACTTATACCTATTTTTATATACTATTTTCCGTATATTAAATTTATTAATATTAATAAATACGAGTCTTATAAAGGGCTAAGTAAAGAAATTATTAAATAATTTAACGAGTTCTTTAAAGGACTAGCCTATTTATACGTATAATAACTCTAAAATCTCGAGTAATAATAATAAATTACCCGAGATAGGACTATCGTATTAGAAATAGAGTATAAAACTAATATTAATAATAAATAAAAGAAACTATAAAATAAACGGGATAGAAAGATAATTATATTAAATTAAAAGTTAATATTAAAGATTTATAAACTCTTTATAACGGAAATAAAAATAAACGAGTAACGAAGCCTCGTAGTTTATTAATAGGTTATGAATTTCTACGATACCGAGTTAAATAAATAGGTTACGGGGTTCTATCTAGATAAAAAAATTAAATAAATTTAATTAACTCTAAAAAAAGAGTAAATATTAAAACTCGTAAAAAGAAAGAGGAGGAAGAAACTATATATTAATAAAAATTTCTAAAGATTTATAAGGATTTCCTAGGAGAGTATTTTAAGAATAAATTTATCGAGAATAAAATAATTACTTCTATATTTTAAAATAATAATATATTTAATCTATATTCTTAATACTTGTTATAAAATATAAAGGATAAAGATTACTAGTATAATTAATAATATTAAATTATATTTAATTAGTTTAATAAATTAAAAGTCGATACCTATAAAAAATATCTCCGGGAGATACCGAGAGACTAGCGTCCTATAAAAGTAAATTATACGTTATTAAAAAATAAAACTAGTATTATAAAAGTACTATAAATAATATTATTTAAAGACTCTTTCGTTATAGGACCTAGATAAGAGTATATACCTCCTTTAATATAATAGTAATTTATATTTTAACTCTAATTATTATACCGATAAATTACGTATCTTTAATAATTAGCGCCGTTATTTTAATAATTTATTTATTAATAGAGGTTTTTAATTTAACCGGCTCCGCCTATATAATAATATTAATAATCGATTTAATAATATTAATAGTCTTTATAATACCCCCCGCCTTTATTATTTTACTAGTTTAGTAATTCTTATTTCTAAAATAATAAGAGTTAGTTTTATATATTATATCTACTTCTTTAAAAATATATAATATAACTAGACTAAAACCGATAATAAAGAGTATATATAACTAGCGATATTAAAAATACGAAGATAAATACTATTATAACGCGTTAGTAACTTTAGATAAATACTAGTAATATTTCTCCCTACTAGCGCTATTTATATTAAATTATAGATATTTATAAACTAGATAACCCCGTTATTAATATTAATAAAAATACTAGTTTTAAAAATAATAAGAATTACCGCCTCTATTAATTTATAATTAATAAAGTAATTTATTTCTCTTATTAAGTCCTTACTATAATCGGCGCTAAAATAAATATTATATTTTCTCCTCGATTACGCTATCGAACTCGATTCTTATACTAGTTATTATTTCTAATTTTAAGTAGTATTTTCTTCTTTATATTAACTTTTTAAAATAATTATTAGAATATATAATATAAATAATATTTCGTTATTAATACTGTTACGATCTTGGCGCGGGACCAACTGAACCCACGACAGGAGTAGTTGTGGTCATGATCGCAGCGCTGGGCGAGCGACCATGCTTGGTAGTTCTTGGTAGCCAGGCTACCATGAGCGACCATGCTTGGTAGCTCTTGGTAGCTATGCTACCATGGGAGACCATAGAGGTCTTGGCACGATTTCCTTCTTCTATATAGACAGCGTGCTTTCCCAGTAGATAGGAGCTTCGTGCTCAACTTCCCTTAAGACTTTCAATCATAGATTCTGAATACAGACGTTCATTAAACCATTGATCAAGTTCATTGAACCTGTCCAGCCTTATCTTATACTGACACGAAGCCTGCTATCCTTTGATCCTTGACACTCCTCTCCACGAGTACCAACCTAGGTCCTATCGACGTTACACCGAGGTGTTGAACGGAGAGCCTTAACAAATACCCCCTCGTTATTAACTCTACTTTTTTCTTAATTAATTATCTCGCTACTTTCTTTATATAGGTTAAAACTTATAATTTTAAATAATAAGTTAAGCCTTATATTTACTTTTTAAAATAAGGACTAGAAGTCCTCGTATTAATAACGGATAACTCCGAGGGCGTCGTTATTTTCTAATAAAAAGAGAGTTAAAGAGTCGGATTAGTTATCAGTCTTATAAAGTTTATATATTAGTAGAATTATATTTAGCTAGAAACATCATCCATAGCTTGAATAGAAGTCTCTTCCTCTTGTTGTATTTCTAAGTCTTTCACCACCCTACCTAAGTAAATCGAGTCCCTCCCTCCTCGACCCATGAAAAGTAAACCATGCTCTCCACCAGTCAACATGATCTATCTCAAACGCAGCTTACTACACCAACATCAACGTTTGAGTCGCTGAAGTAAATAAGTTGACCTTTCTATCCAATCTCTCAAAGCATCGCTCGCCCTGCAACATACCATCTCATCCTCTTTCACGTCTCGCTTTTCCTATCACTACTAGCATAAATATCTATAACAAATCCTTACATTCTTGATTTTGCTGTATATAGCATACCCTATTGTATTGATATCTATCGTGTAGCTGTGGATGCGCACTTAGATATTACTCCCTGTTAGCCTCCCGTTCAAAAACGGAGTCATCTATCTAGGCATAACAAGCCCAGTTTGCAGTATGATCTGATTGCAATGTTCTTATGATTTTAGGTTACGTGACTGAACAATTTTAATTGGAAAGCTATCTAAAGTACGTCCCAGTTCGCTTTGGCTGCTAAGCACCGTCTGTGCCGCACTCGTAATCCCTGAATACGATCTTTCGCTTTATCACAATAGCAATGGACTTTACCTCTTCTTTGGATCTTGATTGACTTGGTCATCAATCAATTGAGTTTGCTTGGATGTTGTCTCGTGCGTGAGACCTCCATCCAACCCCTGTTCCTCATCATCAGAAACTGCCATGTCGCTTGTTATTTGTAGAAGTCAAATTTGGTATCCCCAGACTCCCCCCTAATTTGACTTTGGTAAGCAGATTCAAGGTCAGATTGAATAATGTTGTAACGGTTCTTCCTCACAGCCCTCAGTCCCGCTTCTTGCATGATAGCTGCAATAATGGCTCCAGAGAGTGGGTCGTTGCGGATGATGAGCGAGTCCAAATCGACTTCTGGTGACAGCGACATCCCGGACGAGATGGTGGTGAAAATCAGTCTTCGCTCCCTTCTATCTCGTAAAGAAGGAAACTCAATCTTTCGATCCAGACGACCAGGACGTAGTAAGGCAGGATCCAAAGTATCTGCTCGATTCGTAGCCATTATAACCTTGACATTGCTGGTCTGATCGAAACCGTCCATTTGGTTTAGGAGCTCCAGAAGGATTCGCTGCACCTCTCGATCTGCGCCTGTCTGAGCATCGAATCGTTTCGTTGCTATTGCGTCGATCTCGTCGATGAAGATAATTGCTGGCGAATTTTCTCTCGCCATGCGGAATACATCGCGGACCATGCGAGGGCCCTCTCCGAGGTATTTCTGCACGAACTCTGATCCCACAACACGTATGAAGTTCGCTGTTGTGCTGTTGGCTACAGCCTTGACAAGCATGGTCTTGCCTGTTCCAGGTGGTCCGTACAATAGAACACCGCGTGGTGGATCAATACCTAGACGTAGTCAGAAGCGGCTCGGGTCATTCTAGATTTTGCGAGGACTTACCAATTTGCTTGTAGAGGTCGAAATGGGTCAAGGGCAGCTCCACAGCTTCTCTGATCTCCTGCTTTTGCATGTCTAGACCTCCGACATCTGCATATGTTACATCGGGCTTCTCATGAGCGCCCAACATGGCTATTGAAGAATCGGCCTCTGGTGGGAGTATGTCGACAAGTGAATTGGAGTGGCGGTGAAGGGCGACGGAGGATGATGGCTTGAGCTTTTCTCGATCGAGGGTAGAGAGGATACGAACGACATAGTTAGAGCCGGTCGACGACTGTACTATGCCGGTACTAGACAGTTGTCAGCCGTGTGAAGCGCAAAGTATCTGCAATCGGCAGAATACTTTTGGTCGATGGCTTCCATGAATTGTCCGATGACCAGAGGCACGCTCTGTATCCGCTTGATTTCTTCCTGCGCTCGCACCAACTCTCTCTTGAGACTTCTGTTATTCTGTCAGCTCTTGAACCTATAGGCAGCATGGTCTGTAGCTGCCGTACCTCTGCTCATCCTTGATGTACTCTTCCTGTAGATTGATATATCTATTGAAGGCTTAGCTGATATATCTAGTGCTGATTCGGCTTCCAGCTTACTCGAGATGCCTCTGAAGCCTCTTCAGTGTTGAGTACTCATCGCTGTCATCGTTGCCGATACCTTCGATATCAATGTTTGGTATGTTCGAAGGTATTTGCCGCTTGTGAGGAAGAACTACGTTCAGCGGGCTTTCCACTGCGACGTCGCCCATGGTGGTTAGTGCGGTAGGTGAGGTGACAGAGTGGTTTAGATGGTCAAGCTTATCGATGTAGGTAAGATCCTCTTCAAATGGAGCAATGAAGATCTTTCGGAAGTGAAGTTGTTGCACCTGGAACATCAACACTCCAAAAGCCTACTTAGTGCTTGTCTGCTATCTTAGTCATCAATTCCGCCTCGGAGCGGATCTAAGGTAGCACTCTGTAATCCGTCTGCAAATATCTTGCCATGAAAGGCTCCCAATCCATTCCTCTGCCACGATTTACGAAGTACGTGCGGCACCAAGATTGCCCTACAACATACAGAAGTGATGCCCAAGCTCGAAACAAAACGACGCATGCCCCGATCCGCCACGATCTAACGGCGCAAAAGCTTCACCTTCCTTGTATTCAAATATCTAGTTCTACGAAACCCTGTTGGCAACTCATGGCAACACCATCTGGAGATTCTAGGTGCCTCGGCCTCATGTGATTGGCATGGTGACGGATCACAGATCGAAAGTCCAGTGCCAGGTACCTTTCATAGTCCCAAACTTCAGGGTTCGAAGTGTTCAAGCTCAAGCCATGTCAGTCATGCTGTCTCTGCATGATCCGCAATAGACAGGGCAAGCAACAGCTGGCCGCATAGGGCCTGGCTTGTGTGGGACAAGAAGAGATGGTGCAGCTCTTCTTCGTTGATGATTGGACAAGCTCGACAAGCAAGTAACACCGTCGGGAATCCACGCTATTTGCGTGAATTCGTAGCCTAAAAGCACTTGGTCAAAGTCATTCCGAGGAGAGCTGGATCTTCAAGGATCAGGATTCATCTAATTTCAAAACTAAGTAGCTGTTCATGAAGTATAGAAATAACTGGTGTAGAAATTAAGTATCCACAAGTGCGAAGATGTTGCTTTAGAGGTTGCGGGGCTGTTGAGGGACTCGCGCGAAAATTAGGGGGAGGTTGCGCTAAATATGTCGCTCTTTCAACGACCACATATCCATCAATTTAGGGTCCCGCGTGCAAGGTGTCTAGAATTTCGTTTGTTTGGGTGGGAGATTGATGTCCGATAACAGGTATGCATTCATTATCCTTGATTATTTGTTTCGCGTTGTGTCGCCGCTGGCTCAGAAGCACCACGCACGGTAGCCTGCCGTGACCACGCCTCCCATCTCAGGCTCTCCTGTTGGATCCGATCGAACTTGTTTCATCAGTCCACAAGCTCTTCCTCCATCAAATCATTCTATTCGCGTCCCACCTTGAGCCTTGCCTGTGCTGACCCGCGTGATGGAAGAACGTAGGCCTAGGAGTGGTTCATCAGCGTAAGTTTTGACTAAGACTTCATATCTGGATACGGCAGTCACACTAACTATTACGGATAGCAAACCAAAATCCTGCAACTCCAGGTGAACCCTTCCCTGCATGCCCCTCTATATAATACACTTGCCCGATACGTCTCATCATTCACTACTCCACCTTCACCAATGCGCCCTTCACCTCCGTTCAACCTCTACTACTGCCTCTCAACCATTACCCAGACCACGAAAACATCAAAGCTTGGCTTGCCCACGCGCACCAAATCGTGCTCTTTACAACTGGCGCGAGTGCCGTCAATGGTCCAAGATGCTAACCATGTGTCCTACGAGCAGATGGGCCACTGCGAATTCGAGTCGACATGAGTATGCCCACCTGGCTAAACGACGCCCAGCCCTTCCCCAATAATGAACATGGAGCCTTCAATAATGCTGGCGACCCTTCCATGGGCTTCATGCATACCCCCACCGCGACCTCGTTCGAGTTTAACCAAATGCAAAACCAGCAACTACAGCAGCGTATGCAGAATGGAAGTACCCGCAACGGCTCGCCTGCCTACCACAACCCCACCTACCCAACTCAAACACTCGTACCTTCCAAACGACCGCGACCTCGAGAAGATAGTGTAGGAGCATCGCCTCAGCAACATCCCGGCGTGCTCCCAGCCTCCCGGTCTCAAACACCACAAGGGCCATATCCAGGGTTCCAGGGAGCTGTCAATGGCAATCAGCAATTCTCAGCACCAAACCCATACCCCCAGTTCCAGCAAGCTAGCAACAATACAACCCAATCTCCGAACATACCGAATCAGATTTTCAACCCACATGCTCCACAACAGCGGCTCTCAACCATGTCACCTTCTCCATTCTCACCAGCTACGCAGAACTTCGGCGCCCAGACCTCTCCTCCCCATTCAGAACATGGCAGTCGAGTGAACACACCTCAAAATGGTGGTCAACAGTATCCTCAGGGAATGCCATATGGGGGTGGTGCCCCGAATCAGCCATTCACTCCCCCACCTGGCTCGATGACGAATGGCGCTGCCTTGTCTCAATACAATCAACATCTCCAACGTCAGCAACAACAGCAGAGGGTAAACGACGCGCGCATGCGCCAGCTACAACAGCAGTACCAACAACAGGGTGGTGCGCTGAATCCGTCAGCTCAAATGCCAAATCAAATGTCGCCTCAGCAAGTGGCTGCACTACGGGCTCAGCAAGCCCAAATTCGGGGGAACAGTCCAGAGCAGCTCTTACGCACTATCATATCATGGACCCAACAGAATGGCTTGCCTTTCAACCCTCAACCTTTAATTGCAGGCAGGCCAATCAGTGCCGTGCAACTGTTTATGGGGGTCATGAAAATGGGCGGCTCAAAACGATTGACCATGTCACAACAGTGGCCAAATGTTGCTACCTTTCTGCAATTCCCTCCTCCACAAGCTATGGTGGCTGCTCAAGACCTTCAGAACTACTGGCAATCGAACCTCGCCGCCTACGAGCAGTTCTTTACATCACAGCAGCTCCAGCAGCAACAGCAGCGACGTATGGCAGAGTCTATGAGAGCACCGGGCCATCCACAGGGTGCAGATGCAGCCGTCAAGCAAGGAATGTTTTCTCCTACCAAGCAATTGCACAATCAACAGGGCCAGCAGCTCATGCAACCTCCACCTCATATGCATGCTCAGTATCAGACACCAACGAAGACCATGAACGCTCAGCAGCCGGACCCCCAACAAATGCTGCAGAATGGATATATGACGCCTCAACAGGCTCAAGTTCAAGGACGACCATCGAATATGTACAGCATCCCTCAACCCTCTATGCAAGCTCAGCCGCCTGTAGCTCCACGGCAAGAAGTGCAACGGACGCCTGGCGCAGTCAAAGAAGAGAAACGAATTGCATCACAGAAGAGGGATATCTGGCCGTCGAAGAATCCCATTCACGAACCTTTAGAACCTCGAGTGGACAGGCAAGGCACGGGATCTCCCAGAAGCTATGGTGGCCTTGAATTGGATCCACAGGATTCTCAAACGAAATCCCGGGCTTACTTTCTACAGACCGTGGATGTACTTTTGAAATGGAAGCTCAGCGTGCCAAAATTGGAGGAGCTTGGCGTGATTGATATTCGAACCCTGATCCTATCTCTTCGCTCAGGTCTTCATGCAGAAGTCCGATACGCGCTTGACACTCTGTCTTCTTTGTGCGCGGAAAGAGGAACGATTCTCGCTTTGGAAGACTGCGAGGATCTGCTCGAGAGCCTGGTTGACTGCGCAGATGATCAAGTTCAATTGCTTGCCGAGCATTCTGCCGAGGTTTCGGATGCCATGTTAATAAACTCATACGAAGAAACTCTTCGGGGGTGCAAAGTGGAAAATATGACACTTCAAGGCACTCCGGAATTCGGTACGCTTGAATATGATCTCGATCGGGCAGCCGATAGGTTAATCTGTATCACCACCATATTGAGGAATTTATCGTTCTTGGACCGCAATCATCAATTCATGGCAGATCCCATCGTCATAAGGTCAATATCTACCGCCATCCGACATATTGGGACGCGCAGCATGCTCTTACGGACACATCAGAATCTCCTAGACTTCACTAAAGATATACTCATTTTTCTCACCAATGTGTCACACCGCATCGATTTACCAGGAAAGGAGGAGGCCTTGTGCATACTTCATTTCTTGCTGTCATTTGCGCCTACGGCAGCACCGAATGGTGCTGAGGATGGAGAAATTACTTTCTTCCCCTACATTCCTGGTACCCACCGCTACTACCCGCACGCGGTCGACAGCCTTGCGAAATTACTTGCTCGAGATGATCCAAATCGGACAATCTACAGATCTGTCTTCGCTGCAGACAGCGCCTCGACTCCAATTAACGACTTGCTAACTCGGGCTTTTGGTCTGGCCATAGCCGCAATACCTGAGGTGGGAAGCCCACATCTCTTCAGCATTATCAAAACACGAGCACCCAACATGGTACAAGGTCTACTCTCTGCAGAAATACTTGCTAGCCTCATACCTGCCTCGGAACATGAGCTTGCGCGCTCATGGCTAGCTTCCCAAGACGGCTTTGCCATGAGTCTGCTAAGGATTGTAATTGATCTTAGCAAACAGCCGCAACCGCCAGTCCCACCCCAAAGAGACCATCGTGGACGGGCCCCGGATCCTGACCCTTTTGGCATGATGACCATAACGGAACGAGGTTTTGCGGTATTGAGGAAGCTAGCTGAGAAAGCAAAGGACGCAGACGGGAGTGCAATGGGTTTGCCATCTGGCAGACTGCCTGACAAGCGGACTGTGGTGGCCGCTTTGGCTCAGCGACACCTTGATCATGTTCCGAGGGACTTCAATGCTAATGTGGTACGGCAGCTCTGTGCTCTTTCTAGTTTGGATACTTGAACGACATTCGGGCTGTCGGGTAACCTGTGCAATTGTCTGTAGCACATAGTTCTACCTGCATATACCCTTTCCCTGCTGTGCTTGGCTACGACTTCTTGATGGCATTGATGGGCGTTATTTACCCTGCTTAAAAGCGAAGTAAAGCGGTGGCTATGCGATACTGTTACGATGGCGCTGGCTTGGATAGGGTGTGTTGGCAATGTGCATAGCTATCTACATAAATGTTGAAAGAAAACCTATCGGCCATGGGCTTATTTTGTACTCTGCCCACCATGACCGTTTCCTAATTAGGTATACAAGGAAACAGCAGCTGGACCTTTGATAACTCATCCGCCGTCAAAAGTGCCTATCCTGTAAAAACTTCTTGATGTCTTCCCGATACCATCCCTGTGAATTTGCAATGATATTAGCTATCAATCCATTCATGAAACATCTCCGGCTCCTGCCTCGAGTCTCCCGAGCCAGACTTCGCTTCAAATGCTCCATTGACATACCTTAATGATGATGTGTCCCGTCAATCGATTTATAACCACGTGCTCTTGCTTCATCCCTATCACCTTTATAATCTCGTCTCTCAGTTTCTCCACGTCACCTTCTATCTTCCGTATCCGCGTCTGGTGTAAGTTTCCGCCACGCTTGGCGAGGTGATATATTGGCAATTTCTGTGAAGCTGTTCTGTGGACGTGGTACGGTAGCGGTGGAAGCGCATTGGCTGGTAAAGGTTGCGATGACCTTTCGATCGCAGCAGTAGAGGGAGGCGGCGGCGAAGCTAGGGGTTTGGCTGCTGTTACCGTTGCTGTTACGTAGTATCACTGTCAGTACAGTTGTAAAGCTCAGATTGATAGAGGCAAATACCTTGTTGACGGAGACAGGGTTGGCTTGATATTCGTCGTTGTAGTGCGCGAACGGAGGCAAGTCTGGGGAGCGGAAGTGGTCGAAGGAATGGCATGAATGGTGCGGACGGCATTGTCTCGGGGTCTTCTCGTCGTTGTACTCGAACAAATATTTGTAGTCGTTGATACCGAAATATTACCTAGAGGAGTTCACCACCTGCCCGTCCACGCGTAGGGCTGAATCCCGTAGACCCCGAAAGGGTATTGTCTCCGGTGCAGCCTAGGGGGGCTTACTTAGTCGGAATCTTAGCGCCTAAGGGCATTCCTCTACAGGGGGTCTACGCTCGGAACCGGGTAAATCCTAAGAATAAAACTTCTACAGCGTAAATTACGACTATTAATAACTATTAATATTTCTTAATTTAAAAGTATAATAGAATATTATAAACTAAAAAACGATAATTTATATAAATTATAATTAAATACCGATAATTATTTACTTATAATAGAGTTTTAAAATCTAAAATATTTTTATATTCGATATAAAATACCGACGTATTTTAATATTAATAAAAATCAAAATCTAGATTTCTTTATTTATAGTCGAAGTAATAGAGGGGTTTTTAATTCGTTTTTAAAAAAAATCTATTAAAAAATAACTAATTTAAAATATATAATTAAGAATAAATCTACGTCGGGATATTACGGGGTAGACTCTAATATAAATATTACTAAATTAAACCTCGGTACTTTTATAATAAAACTAGTATTTTAACTAGATTCTAGTATATTAGGGCCAAATCCTCTATAGATAATTAATATCTTTTATTAAATTAATAAAATTATATATTCTATATATATATTTTAATAAATAGTAGTAATAGTTTATATCGATTACTTTATCTATTAAAATACTTTTATTTATTTTATTTAACTAGTAATCTAATAGTTCTATTTACTTTAATATAAGAAAATATTTATTTATTTTAGACTAGTACTTATACGGTCTCTCTTTATTTAATAGACTCTATATCTATAAAAGTATAAGCGACTCCGAGAATCCTAATTTATTTAGAGCGCTTAGGCCCGCTTACGAGCGCTAAAAGCGCTCGCGGCCGCTTAAGATTCTTAGACTCGCTTACGAAAATATTTATTATTTACGAGTATTTACTAGCTATATTAATCGCGCTTATAAATTATATCTTTACGATATTAACGTAGCCTAGATTCCTCGTCTTATTTAGGTTATTTAGATATATATTAATCCTTACTATAACGTATATAATATTCGATCCTACGTTATAAATTAATCGCCTATAGTTATTTAATAGAATTAAATATATAAAATCTATTTTAGATTTCTAACCTAGGTTCTAATTTAGGATATTTATTACTTTTATATTATCGTAACCGCTGTTAAGAAACTACTCCCGATCTTAACGCCTCTACTACCTCTTCTATATTATTAATTTAGATATTTATCCTAGCCTAGCTACTAAAGGATTTTATCTAATATATTAATTAGCGCGGTCGGTAAACGTCCGTTATAATACGTAAATATTTTCCCCGCGAGTATTATAACTTTATTAATTTAATAAGCTTTCGTTTATTTATCCCGTAATTATATTTAAATTATTTCTCTTAATCTCGAGCCCGCGCTCTACTTTTAATAGAAAGATATATACCTACGTACTTTTCGCCCTTATTAAAGTCGCGTAGGTATTTATTATATCTATATCGTTATTTTAAGGAACGGCCTTTCCTTCGGTATTAACCGAGAGGCGTATTAATAAAATAGAAACTTATAAGAGCCTATATTTAAATACGGAGGACGGGTTTTAAGAGTTATATATTTAGAGAAGGCTTTATAAAAGTACCCGCTATAAACGGTATTTATTATAATATTATAAAGCCTAATTACGTAGGCGGTCTAGCCGAGGATAACGGGTAGAGTATCGAAAGGCTAATAATACTATACTTTTTATAACTAGGCGGGAGTTTTAGGCTTTACGTAATTAAATATAATTCTATATAACGTAATTATTAGATATAAATAACTACTTTATATTAATAAACTCTTAACGGATCTTAAATACTCTATATAATATAATACTTAGCCTAATTCATCGTTACGTATCGTATTTAATTATACTTTTATTATACTAGTTTATAAATAGAGTTATTTTAAAATTATACTCTTCTTCTTATTAAAATTTAGGTAAGGGGTCTCTACTCCCGCCTTTTATTTCCTAATTTATAATTTATTTATAAATATAATCTAAATTAATTTAGCGTATTTATTACTTTACTTCTAATAAACTTATATCCTATTTTTTTTTATAAACCTACTTCTTATTATATTACGTTATTATATCGTTTATTAGATATTACTTTAATATATTAAATTTTAATTATACTACCGTCTTAACGAATTAAACGAAGAGGAATCTAAAAAAGGGTTTTAACTATATAACTAAAGAGTTTTAACTAGTATTAAATATTATAATTAAATAATTCGTATTATATCTTAAGGTTTTAGACCTTAAAAAGTAGAGTAATAAAGATACTACTTTCGTATTCGTTATAATATTAATAACCGATTTTCCTTCCCTATTTACTAGGGTTCTAGTAAATACTACCTAGGAAATAGAATATATAAAAGGTATTATAAAATTCTACCGGAATAGTATAATCGCCTTTAAAGAAGAGATATTTATACCTCCCTTTAGGCTCGTTTAACTCCTTATACTTAACTACTTTTTAAAATCTCTCTCTTCTTATTTTATAATATTTACTACTCCTATACTAGTCCCTTAATTTATATTTAATAAAAACTTTAATATTATAATTATTAAAGGCGCGGTATTAGGCGGCGAAGTAATTAAATTTATAATTTATAAATTTATTAAAATTAATCCCGCGCGACCTCTAGGTAATAATATTAAATTCGAGTTCGTTAATTATTTAATCTTTATTATAATCTTAATTAAAGAGTAAATTATAAATTTAGAAAATAACCGACTTTATAAAATACGTCTTTATAATAAATTATTACTACTTTTAATTACTCGCCGGTTAATTAAATTTCTTAGGTTTCGGTATAATAAAGAATAAAGCCGAGCTAATTTATATATTAAATTAAATACTTATTCTTCCTCCGAGACTCGTAAATTTTATAATTTACGTTTAATCTTCGTAATAATAAATTCTTTAATATTTATAATACTTGCCCCTCCGCCTTAAAAGCGTACTCCTTCCCCTTTATTATCTTTATTTAATTATATTACTCCCCTTAAATATTTAATTATTACGTTTAAACTATTAAAACGTTCTTAAATAGCGAAACTACCCTACTTTATAAAGTTTAAAATAAATAAACGTCGTCGTAAATCTATTATAATTAAAGGGAAAGGCGATTTATATATAACCCGGAGGCGAAAACGATAAAGGCGACTTCGGAAGGTAGTATTAAATAATAAAGATAATAATTATAAAAACGATTAATTATTAAAGTTATTTATATTTAAAGAGTTAAAGGAAGATAAATAAAAAAAGTAGACTAGTAATAAAGAAGAGCCGATTAATATTAAAACGGATTATTAATTTTAAAATAACAAGGAACTAGGCGAAAATATAAGCTAGTAAGAATTATAAGTTTATATACTTCGCCGCCTTCGTAATAACTTTTATTAACCTCTTTCTTAATATTAAAGCGTAGCTTAATAATAAAGAGTACGAATATATAATTAATCTTAACCTATAAGAATTTTATTACTACTTAATAAATTTTAAAGCTATTAATATAAGAATTAATTAATATATTAAAATACCCGGTATAAGATATAATTTTACCTAGTATTAAGTCTTTAATATTTATATTATATACTTCTAGGCTAGAAACGGCTTTAATAGTAATATTCTCGCTAATAATATAAGCCTCGGAAAGGTATATCCTATTTTAAAATTAAATTAAACTATTAATCGCTAACTTTAAATAACTTCGTAGATAATTTAAGTTATTAATATTATCCTTTTTAAAAATCTTCTCTACGAAATATATATAGTTATTAAATAATATTATTACTCGTTAAACGCTAAAGAGTAGATAAAGTATCGCGCTACCGATAATAATAATTATTACTTAAATCTATTAAAGTTCTTTAAATAATATCCTTATAATTCTTTATCCGATATTATTAAACTAATCCTTAAGAAGGGGTTTTATCTTATATATAAAGTAAAAAGAATTATTCCCGTATAATTTAATTAATAGCCGAAGATATACGCGCCCTATATAAGCGTAAGGTTTCTTTTTCGCGTCCTTTATAATTAATATAATATTAATAATCTCTTAACAGCGGAGGAACTTAATATAATACGACTTAAATATTCTTAAACGCCCGCCTAGTTCGAAAATAAAAGATTTATAAAATCTCTTTCCTCGGATCTTTAAAAGAGAAAAGGAGTAACTATTAAAAAAGCGGAGTAATATATAATCTCGATAACTCCTAGTTCTTATAACGCGTATATCGCTTAGCTTTTTAATATCTTATATAATTAGATTAAAGACGTAATATTACCGTTTAATAGGTTAAATAATAAGGTTATATAAAAGTAATTTAAAGACCTTATCCCTACTATTATATTTATATAAATAATTATCGACGAATTTTATTTATTAAAGTCTATAACTTAAGGATTATAGAGGGCTATTTAAGCTATATAAATATATTATTAAATAAAAGTTTTTTTATTATTTATTATAAACGGTATATTTATTACTATTAAGCCTACCGATATCGAAGGCGTAGTTCGTTATTTTAAAGATCTTAAATTTAATAATAAAGATCTATATAACTTTATTATAAATAAAGTTTTATAGTTTAATCGTAATTTAAGGCCTATACTAAAGACGGTAATAATTATCCTAGTTTATAAAACTTAATTTTAATATTCGGCCGTTAAATAATTAACTTTACGCTACGACGTATTAAGAAAAGTAAATAATTTAGATATGATATTCTTAATCTCGTTAAATACGTATATAAAGATATACCCTTCGACTTTTTACTCGGTCGTTATAAAGTACTCGATAGTTCTACCTCGAAGCTCGTTAATAAACTTTAAGCGTTATTTTAAAAATAAATATAAAATAAGAAGAAAAATATATATTTTATATTAAGAAATTCGTTCCCTAGGATTATAACTCGATAATTTATCTTCGCCGCGATATTCCCTTTACTCTTAAAATATTAAAGAGAATTAAAAAATAATATAAATTAACGGTCGCTCGGTACCGATTTTACTCGCGATATACTCGACTTTAATAATAGGATAAAGGAGGCCATATATTTATTTATAGGGATTAATTTTTTTATTAAAAATATCCTAAGATCTAAAGGACTAGATAAGATTCTTAGGAAAATAAAACGGGAGGAAAAAAAGATTTTAATCTTCTCGAACTATATTATAATTATATTATTTATTTAATACGTAAATATTTTTACTCCCTCTTAACTACCGCTTTTATAATTCCCGTATGAAAATACGCTCGTTTATTATAGAAACCTTTATTAAAAGCCTCTTAATATATCGCTAAATATCCTCTCTATTTTATAATTATTTAGTTATATTATAATAACCTAAATAATCGAATCCGCTAGGGTTTAATAAATAAATTTTAAGAAGAGTATATTAAAAACGAGTCGAATACCCCTTTTAAAATCGCGAATCAAGAGCTCCGCCCGTAGGTACTTATTAGTATATTAAATATTTTAGGCACCGGCTATACTCTATATAAAATAATAATAGTAGTTTTAATTAATTTTATCGGCGCTTCTAGTTATATAAATTAAGTTATTAAGCGATTAAATAGGATAAATAAAAGTAGACTCTCTCTACCTACCGGCTATCGTATATAAATCCTTAAGATAATATCGTAGTAGAGGTAATAGTAACGAAAAAAGTATAAACTCGTAATATATTCGCTACGGGTATTATTAACCTTAAAGGGAAGAGAGCTATATCGTTATAATTTAATTAAATTACTTTAGTCGTAGGCGATTAATTAAGGATAAAAATAACGACGAGGATACGGTATAATTATAGTATATTAATTTAGAAATAAAGGGTCGAGTAGGTTTTATATTAAGTATTTAATTACTTTTATCTTAACTACCTAACCTAGATTCCGTAGAAAAGAACTATATACTATAAGGCGATTCTATACTTAATAGCTAGATCTTAAATTATATTAATTATTTATAAATTATTTTTATTATTATCTTTAATCTACCCTTGAATCTTATTTACCCCCCTTTAAATAATTAATTATAAGAGTCTTATATATTTAAAAGGAAACCTTTCATCCCCTTTTTAATACTTCTCCGCCTAATTCTACTATCGCCCGGCTAGTATTACTACGTTTACCTCTAATTTATACTCCTCCTACTTTTATTATAATAAGGTTACGATTAATATCTATTTAATAAACTAGTATCTAGTTCGAATTCTATCGGTCTTTATTATAAATCTACGTTATTTATTAATTTAGATTTTATTACGAATTTAGAATAACTTAATATCCAAATACTTAAAGTTATATATTAGATTTACGAGATCGTGTATTCATCGTAATTATAGGTAATACCTAATATATTAATACGTTTTAATTAATTAATATACTAGAGTTTATATATATATATAGTTTTATTATTAAAAGTTATTTAGGCCTAACTCGTTATCGCTAGACCGGATATAAAAATAGACGGAAAACTATACGTTTAGATATAGACGAGGATATAGACGAGGAGTTTAATAAGGAGTCTAATAAGGAGTTTAACGAGGAAGGCGAAGCGTGGATCCTACGTATAAAATTACTATATTATATAAATAGTAAATAAAAGTCGATATAACGCGGGCTTTATACTTTAATCTTTACCGATATAAATTTAAATATAAACCTAAATATAGTTAAAGTTAAAGATATAATAATTAAAGTTATTAGCCTACTATATAATACGCCGCTATAGGATATATACGTATCTTACTCTAGTTAACGAAACTATAACTTATATTTATTTATAAGGCCGGCCGATAATAGGATATAAAAACGGTCGAATTATAACGGTTAATAATAAACTTTCCTTTATAAATATAATATCTACGTCTTTATCGCTAAGGACGGAGACCTACCTAAAGGTAATATAAAAGAGCGTTAAGTTACTAGTAGATAACTAATTTAAATAGGATAATTCGGAGCGGTTATCGGTTATATACGATTTATTAACTTCTAAGGATGAACGGATTATTTACCGGTTATTTAGGGGCCGTAAAGATTATAACTTTAACTCTTAGTTCATAAGTAATAAAACTAGTAAATCTTAAATAAATAATTTCTTAAAGAATCCATATACTAACCTTAATCGACGACGTTTCTCTTATATTAATATCGACGAGTAGTATTATTAAGTATATCGTATTCTATATAGTATCCCTAACGATATATAAGGGGTAGAATTAATTTTAATTTATAAAGAGGTTAATAATATTCTAGAAATAAAGTATAATATTTACTATCGCGATATTATTAGAGTTTTATAATTCTTACTAGGTTATCGAGCTTTTTAGTATAATTTAGTCTATACTCCTATTTATATATATAATCTAAACGGGGAAAGAGTCTATACAGAGATATATATAAGAGATTAATAATAATTAAAGTAGGGAGAGGTCGTTAAAGGTAGTATTATTATACCGATTCTACTCGCTTTAAATAAGATATTAATAATGTATTATCGCGGCGACCTTTTATTATAGCTTATCTATATTACGATAAATAATTTAAACTACGTTATATATAAAAGTTAACTACGTCCAAGCCTAATTCTTCTTAGATTAATACCGGTAATTAAAACCGGTAAAGATATAGGCCTCTCTCCGAAAGTTTAACCTAATCTCTATTATACTATAATAAATATAATACTTAAGGGTACGTTCTAATATTCCTAATATATACTATACTTCGGTCGATAATTAATAATTATTAGCGCTCGAATAGTTTATTATACTAAGACTTAATATTCGGTATACTAATGGGTAGATCCGGCGGTATTACCCTATTATAACTAGTATAATAACGGATTATCCGGAGTAAATCCTTATAATAGGAGTTAAAAGTGGCTAGTATTACCTTATTTATTAAGTTCCGCCTTAATAAAGGGAAAATATAACGATATAATAATTACTTCGAATATATAAATATACTTAATAGTATCTTTATAATTAATAAATAAACCCGACTTTAAATAACCCGATGAATATCCGCTATATTCGGAACTTCGCTTAGAATTATATACTCGTTAATATATATTCGACGATAATAGTCGATATCCTTTATTAATTCTTAAAAAATATAATTATAACCCTCTTTAAATAACTCGAATATTTAATCTAAAATATAATTCTTATAACTTAAAAGAGAAAAGATTAAAAGTAGATTATAACCGAAATATTTATAACCCTTTAATTAAATAAACGTTTCCGTTAAATCTTAAGTTTTACTAGTTTTAAAGAGTTCCTACGCTTTAACTCCGTAAATTAATAAATAAAGAACGAATAAAAGGCGATTATTAAATAATTTATTATAATTATAACTCCTCTCCTCTAGAGGGCGCCAGCTATTCTTTATTATACTCGCGCTATACTCGACTTCGTTACGTTAGCGTCGTATATAATATATAATAAAACGACCTTAAACTATATACGCTAGGCTATATATTAGATTAATAAATTAAAATAAATATTTAAAAAATATCGGCCTATTATAATTTTAAACGAGACCGCGGATAATAAGGAGAATTAATATTATTTTAATATACCTAAACTATACGGTATTATTTATTACGAAGACTTTATTCGGCTTTATAAAAGCGTATAAAACTATAATATTTATTATAACGAAATAACTTATAAATTCTTATTAAAAGAATTCTATATTAAGATTAATAAAAATTAAAGAATTGAGACCTAAATCCTAGAATATAATACCCGTCGAACTAATATACTAGTTATATAGGATCTTTTAGATTTTCGCGATAACCGAAGGTGTACTATTATTAAAGTAGTATTAAATACTTATATTATATAACTAACGCGTATAAAGTCTATATAAGACTTATTTAAAGAAGGTCTCGATATCGAATATATAGCCCGGTAGGGCCTTAATCGGCGATAATAACGATAAACTAAATAAATAATAACGACGTAAAAAATTAGGTCCGGCGACTTTATCGATACTCTTATTATATTTATCCGAGAGAATCGTAAAAAGCTGGACGGTATTAAACGCGATTTAATTAATATAATTCGACGTAAACGAGACCTATCCTAGATAGAAGAATATTATATCGGTATATATACTTCGGTAATTTATTAGGCCCTTAATAATAAAGATAAAAGTAATATTAAGTATTTAAAGAAACTTATAGTTCGATATATACTTAATTAACGAGATACGTCTAAAAGCCGTTAAGATTATATATAAATATAATCGGATCCCGTTAACGACGACCGAGTTAAAGAGGAAAACGAGGAATTTAAAAAAGAATTAGGATAGCTTAAGATTATTATTATTATAATTAATACTAAAAAGTATAACGAAAAGGGTAGGCCGGCGACGTATACTAGTACCTTTATCGAGATACTCCGGTAGCGAAATAATAACGAAATCGACCCCGTTTATAATATATTCGAAGTCGAGGCTATTTTTAAAAGTAAAGTAATTAACCTTTAAGTTTTAAATTCTCGGCGGTTTTTTAAAGTATATAATATCCTTTATAATACTTATTTAATACCTATAAATAGGGAGAAGATAATATTCTATATAAATAATTTCGTTAATTAGGACTAATATAATATTATTTATAATTAGGATTTCTTACTTAAAGGGATTCGGGCCGCCGATCGTTTTATAAAAAAGAATTAATAAAGTATAATCGTACCTACCCTCTTTTATCTTATTAATATTAAATAACTTATATTTAATTTAAAATACTTTCGTCGGTATTATAAAAACTTTAAGTTTGGTTTTAATATAATACTTTTATCTAGTTTAAATCTAAAATAAATTAGGCTAGTTTTAATTTAAACGTATATAAATACGTTAAATAATCTTTTATTTTAATTTCCTCCTAAAGTACTCTCTTTTATAAATTATATTATTAAAATCGTTTCTATACCTAGTTATCGCGCCTTAAATCTTAAATATATCCTATAATATCCGTTTCCTAGTTTACTTCTTATAGTATAAAACCGCTAAAAGTCTTAACTATTAAATTAATTATTATCTTATTAATTAGTTATCCTAACTACTAAAAATCGAATTAGGAGTAAATACGTTTAAAAGACGACGGTTATTTATAAATAAAGTTAGGTATAATTATTAAAGACGGAGACGAGGACGAATTTAAAGATAAAGGAGGCGAGATTATCGACCCGTCGCGACCTCGGAAGAGGCTACGAGAGGATCGGACGTACGATTAATGATATAATATTATATTCTTACTATCGCGAGTATATCGGGGGGTAGGTTTATAAATAAATCTAAATTAATACTCTACTAACCTAAGCTAATATAGCCTCCCGTATTTTTTTTACGCGGTTACCGTATCTCGACCTATATAACGCCCTCTTTATATAATAGTAGTTATTTTATATATAAAGGAGCGCGTTTATCTAAAGAGTATATACGCCCTACTAATAATTTTATTCCTTCGTTACTCCGGTCCGAAAGCTCCCGCCCTAGTAATAATTAATTATTCTTATCCGCCTACGAGTCGAGTTAATTAAGATATAAATACCGTAATAAATAAAGATACTCCTAGGAGGTTAAATTTCACGATTTCTATAAAGATAAAATATAGTATCTTTAGGTAGGAATAAAGCGGCGAGATACTTTAATATATAATACCGCGGGCTATAAAGTTATTTTATTAAATATACTTTCGTACCTTTCGGTTACTATTTTTATAAGATAAAAAAATAATAACTACGGACTATAAACGGACCTTAAAATAAAACTTAAACTCGATAATTATATAAGGTAAATATAACTTAAGGTTAGAAATAAAATAATTAAGAAAGGGGAGCCTAACGAAGATATTAATAATATTTTTATATTAAACGAGGTAAGAAAGGTAACGCGTTATTAATTTAATATATTATCGATATATACTAACGACTATATTAATTACTAGACTTAATTAGTAAGAAAAGAATTCGGATAATAAAAAAGATCCGCGAATACGTCTAGAATTATTATATTTTTAGAAAAGATATAACGGAAACCGTATAAGAACTTTTAACTCGGAAGTTATAAATAATTAATTATAATAATAGTTATATATAGGCCTATTATAATTAATATTAATAACTACTATCTTATTAATTATATTTATATAGTAACTAGCCGAGAGGTAAATATAGGTTCCTAAATAAAATTATAATAAAGATATATATTTCTTTATTCTTCTTAAAGGGAGTAGACGTATTAAAGATAAAGAATATAATAAAATATATATTCGAACTAATTCGAGCTAAGACGCTTTATTTAATATATTTAATAATATATATTATAATAAAAGACTACGAATTTAGCTTTAAGAGGACGATAGTATTTTAAAGCGAATAAATTAAGAATATATTATTCCCTTTAATAATTCTGATCCTTTTAATTAACGCTAATATTCTATATATAAAAATATACGAAGATATATAAAGGGGTTAAGAAGGATTTAGACCCGAATACCGTAAATTAATTCTATAAATACTACGGGAGAAGATTAAAATATAAATTAATTATATATTAAAGGAGGATAAATATAATATTAAGACGATCCGGGATTCCTTTAAAGAAGAGAATAATTATAATTTATTTAATAAAGATACGAATAAAAGAGGGCAGGATATAATAAATTTATAAATTTTATTTAATTTTATTTCTTTACTAACTTCTTATAGATACCTAGTAATAACGATAATAAAGGTAGCGTATATTAAGAGAATACTACTAACGAAAATAATAATATATAGGATAATCTAAATAATATAAAATAATAAATAATAAATAAACGAGATATAATAATACTCGTCGACCGTATAATTTATTAATTTACTAATATAAATATTAGGTAAACGTTAGGAGTAGTAACGAGTAAAAGCGACTATCGAATATAATAATATTATTCTCTTCGTATATTATCTAGCCTATTAACGGGAATATTAGGTAAATAAAAACTAAAGTAAAAAAAAGAGAAAACTATTATAAAGAGTAATAATAATCTCTTTTTCGCAGAAATAACTAGTTAAAATAAGATACTAGGTTATAAATAAAAGTTAGACTAGTACTCTAACTAGTCGATTATTATAATCGCCTATAACCGACCGTATAGAAGAAGTACGTAACCGCCTATAACGGAGTTATATTCGCTTATTACTATATTATACTATATATACTAACTTTTATTAAATAAGAGTAATTAATAATAATTTAATAGCGTAAGATAAAGAGCTAAAAGATATATTAAATCTAATAGATTTTATACTTCGATTCGATAAGAGAGAAGATACCCTATATTTAAATATTATATATATTAAATTTAAAGTAAAATATAAGGTGAAAAAGGACGAAAGGATTTAATACTAGTTACTAGCTTAGACTATATTCGATAATAACCAAGATTTTCAGAAATTTTTAAAATATATATTAATAGTTAAGATTATTAAAGTTACCCGGGGTTCTAAACGTAACTAGAAGTTATTATTACTATAATAATATATTTATAATAAGAGATCTAATATATAGACTTATATATCTCTTACGTTAAAGAATATAAATAAAGTAATAATAATAAAAGCCAAAAAAGAGTATAAGTTATTATTAACCCTAATATAGATCTAAGATAAGAATATTATCTGCGTTAAAATTTCGCGTTAACTATAAAGTTATATCTAAGATAAAAAAGTAATATAGGTTAAATTATCCTAAAAAGACCTTTAATCGACCGATAGAATTATATTAAATAAAATATTAAGGAAAGTACTTGAAGTACTTTCCTTCTAGTAATCATTACGTATAAATTAAAAATTAAGTATATAAGTTTTAAATATTCTTATAAACTAAAAGTATTCTTAGAAGCGAGCTAGATTCTTAATTACACTCAAATAAATTAATAGCGCTCGGGAGTTAGGATATAATATCACCCCGCTTAAACCGGCTTAACCGGCTCACGAGCGCTTAAAGTGCTCAAAGCCTACTCTATACTTTTATAAATATAGAAAAGACTCTTTTAATAAATTTATTATTACTATTACTATATTAAATAATACTAGTTATAATACTCGCTCCTAGAAATAACTCGGTAGTAAGAGTTTAAATACTAAATAATAGGAGTTAATACTACTTTAAGAAAATATACCTCCTCTATTTTATATATTTAATCTAGGTCTTATATTAGGCTTCACCGCCGAATAAATTATATTATTATAAATAATAATAACTACTACTATTAACTAAGTTATAAAGTAAATATTAATTAGTTTTATTAATTAATAGTAATACTAACTAGAAGAGTATATTCTAGATAATAACGTCGAGTTTCTTAATCTTTTATAATTTATCGTTAAAACCGATAAATTAAAAATTAAAGATATTAGTTTCTTTAACTTTTAATACGAGCCTAGAAACGACGTTATAAAATAATAATATATTATATATATTTATACCCCGTTAAAAGTATTAATATATTATATATATCTACGCCCCGTTATCTTTATAATATTATTATTTATCGATATAAGGTTCTAGCCTTAATATCGCGGGATTTTAATTTTTAATAATTCTATATCGAGTTAATATTCCCCCGTTTTATTAAAATTTTTAAAAATTATTTTTATTATTAAATCTAGGATTTAAAAACTACCTAATAATAAACTCTATAATTATTTTATATTTTTCATATTATTATTAACCTACTAGCTCTACGCTAGCGGCTTTAAATATTATAATTTTAATTTTTTAAATCTTTTTAGGGAAAAGACCTATTATTATTATAATATCGGGTTTAACCTCGGGACGTTTAAAAGAATTTAATAATAATAATATTAATTAACCCCCCTCCGACGACCCTCGTTATAAAGATAATAATAAATTCGAAGGTATTATTACCCCCGAAGAGACTTTAGATATATAATTTAAAATTATTAAAAAAAATAACTATCGCCTTAAATAATAATAAAAGTTAAGAGTATTATAAATTAAAAATTAAAAATTATATAATCCTACTACTCTTATACCCGCTAGCGGAGTATTAATAAAATTTATTATTTATAATAAAGATCCCCTAATTATTACGCCTATTAGTAGAATAATAATAAATTTAATTATATTTAATAAGGATATTCTTATTAGGGCGAAAATATTATACTTTAATAAAATATATTTTTATAAAGATACGAGCGAAGGTAAATATTTATACTAGTTCCGCGATATAAATATTAAAATTTTAATTAATTTTAAGTATTTTACTACCGATTATTTAAGAATTATATATTATATAAACTCGTTAAAAAGTAACTCTTTAATATAGTAGTATAAATACTATAATTTATATAGTTTAATTAATATTATATTTAGCTTTTTTAAGAAGTTTCTTCTTAATTTAATAATAAATCTAGTTAATTATTATTTCTTTATTTATAAAAAGTAGGAGGAAGCTAAATAATAATTTTATTAAAAAATATTATTATTTAAAATTTATTTTAAAAAAATAAAGACCTAGTTATTTTTATTTTTAAAGAAATATAAAGTAAATTTCTTTTTAATTAAATTTAAACCTAAATTTAAAAATAAAATTCTCAATATTAATAATATATTTATTTAAAGGGAAGAAATTCTTATTTAAATTATTATATAAAAAAAGAATTTAAAATATATATAGTTAATAAACGGTTTTAATTCTAATTTAGATTCCTAGTTAAAGAACCTTAATAAAGGAAAATTTATAATAAACCGAATTATTAAATTTAATACCGGCGATAATATTAAATAAATATATTTAAAGGAGAAAAGTAATAAATATAAAATTAATACTATTAATTTTTTATATAATAAGATTATTTATTATTATTATAAAACGGAAGGTTATATTAAGCCTAAATATCCCGATATTAATAAATTAATTATATACGTCGGCGCGGTATTAATAAAAAACGATTAAGTCTAATTCACGCCTCGGAAGAAAAATAAGAAAAACGATTAATAGAAATATACCCTTTTATTCTTTCTAAGAGTTAGATTACTCTTTAAAATAAAATAAAATAATTTATTATTTTAATTAACTCTAAAGCGTAGATTAATTTAATTTTATAACGGTTTATTATTAAAAATAATTTAGAATTTTATAATATTATTTTATTATTAACTAAAGTAATTAACGGGTAAAGTATATATTATTATAATATATATTAATTAGACTATTAAATAGTCGATAGCTAAAATTAAAAATATAAATATAATATTTTATTCTATATTATAGACCTTAAAGATTTAAACGTTATTCTAGGTATATTTAAATTATATTAATTAAAGATATTAATCGATTTTAAAGCGGACTAATAACGGTTTAAAATTAATTCTAGTAATTTATAAATTAAGGAACCGGTTAAATTCATTAATAGTTTTAAAAATAAACCGAATATATTCGCGGTTATATATATTATAGTAGTATAAGGCGAATAGGAAGAACTTCTTAATCTAAAGATTCCTAAGAAACTTATAGGGTTTTATAATATTTTTTTTAATAAAAAGGCGAATACCCTACCTATTTTTAAATAAAGGAATTATATTATTAAAATAAAAATTAATAAAGAACCGCTTTATAAACCTCTTTATAACCTATTTTAAATTAAATTATCGGAGTTACGACGTTATTTAGAATCTTTATTTTATAAAGATTAGATTTATTATTTAATTTCTTTAACTAAAGTATTTATTCTTTTTATATTAAAAAAGAATAATAAACTATATCTTTATATTAATTACTAGGGCTTAAATACGATAATTATTAAAAATCGATATTTATTACTTTTAATTACCGAGATATTAAACCGTTTATATAGTTTTAAAATCTTTACGAAATTAGATCTTAAAGATATTTATTATAGGATCAGGATTAAAGAAAGCGATAAATAAAAAATTATTTTCTAAACTCGCTATAATTACTTCGAATATTTGGTTATATCTTTTAGGCTCGTTAATATACCGGCGATATTTTAAATTTATATTAACTATACGTTTATAAATTTAGTAGATATAATATATATAATATATTTAAATAATATCCTAATTTATAGTATTAATCCGGCGGAGTATTAATAATATATCGAGTAAATATTTAAACGATTATATTAGTTCTAGTTATTTATTAATTTTAAGAAATATTAATTTAATACCGAAATAGTCGAGTTTTTAAATTTTATTATATTTATTAATAAAATAATTATAAACCCGGAACCCGTTAAAACTATTAAAGAGTAACCTTAATCGAAAACTTATTAAAAAATATAAGTCTTTTTAGGCTTCGTTAATTATTATAGATAATTTATTTATAATTATTCTAATATAGCTACGTCGTTTACTAGCCTATTTAAGAGTAATAAAGTAAATAAGAAAATAAATCCGTTAAAATAAATAAACGACGCTACGGAAATATTTTAGATTTTATAAAATATATTTATAAACACGCCTTTTCTACGTTATTATAATCTAATTAAATAATTATATATAAAGACGGATATTTCTAATTTTAATCTTAACTCTATATTATTATAATAAAATAAAGATAGTTATTAATACTTTATAATATTTTAATTATAAAAATTAAATTCTCTAAAATAAAATTATAAGATTTATAATTAAGAATTACTCGTTATTATAATAGTAATAAAATAATAATAATACTACTTAAAAAGTAGCCCCTATTATATTAAAATCTAAATTAATTATAATAACTTAAAGGATTTTATAAAGTAGAAGGAGTTAAACTTTAAATAAACTCGTTAAGTATTTAAATTAATTATTTATAACTTTAAAATCTTTTATTAAACTAGAAAATTAAATCTTATTAATATACCGTCGCGGTGTTTTAATTATAAAGGAGTATCGCCGTTAAATATTAAATTATTATTAATACTTTAGAATAAATTTACTCTTTAGACTAATAGTTAGTTATTAGAAAAGAATAAAGAAATAAGAGTAATTATAACTTCTACTTTTTAGATTATAAAATTAAAAGTAATAATTTTAAAACGGGATATTATAATAGTATTTAAAACTATATATAATAATCCTAAAAAATTAATTAAAATATTAATTCGGGAATTATAAATTTATAATAATTAGGTAAGCTTTTTTCGAACTAGAGCGAATATATTAAAGAACCGCCGTTATATAAAGAATAAAGTATAAATTATAGACTCCGAGAAATTATTAAAATATAATAATTATTTTTATATATTAAGGGATAAAGCTCTAAGAGAAGAGTTTATAAAAAAGTATTATAATAATTCTCTAATAAACTATTTTAGTGTTATAAAGTTATATAAATTATTTACTCGAAAAATTTTCTAGGAGGGTAATTTAAAATAAATTATAAACTATATTAAAATTTACGATATATATTAACGGACGAAGGCGCCGTAATATTATTTATATAATAAATTAAATTCGCTTCCTATTACTATTTAATCTTAGAAGGAGATTTTTATAGATTTTATAACTAGTTTACCGCCTAATAAATATAGAGGTACTATTTATAATATTATCTTTATTATTATAAATCGATTTATTGAAATAATTAAATATATATTTATAATTATTAAGATTGATATCGTTTAGCTAGCGGAAGTATTTTATTTTAAAATTATTTACTATTATAATATACTTAATAATATCGTTAGCGATAGAGGCTCTATTTTTATAAATATTTTTTAATCGACTATATATTTTTATTTAAAAATTAAACGATACCTAAATATTATTTTTTACTCTTAAATAAATAGGTAAATAAAGCGCTAAAATTAAATACTAAAATATTATTTATATATATTTATTAATAATAAATTAATTAATTAGGCTAGATTATTATTTATAATAAAATTCTTAATAAATAATAATTAGAGTACCGTCGTCGGAACGATATTATTTTTCTATATATATAATTATTATCTTAAAATCCGTTAAGAGGTCGAGGACGACTTTAAAAAAGAAAAAATATTAATTATAGATAATAAAATATAATAGTTATAAACTCTAAAGAATAAAGTTATAGAGTATTTATAAAGCGCTACCGAATATTAAATTAAATAGTATAATAAAATATATAAACTATAAAGTTATAAAGTTAGTAATTTAGTTATATTAATAATAAAGAATTTAAAGTAAAAGCGCCTAAATAAAAAATTATCCTATAAGTTTATAAAGTTCTTTAAGATTATTAATAAAATTAAAATTAAAATTTACCGCCTATTACTATTTTTTATATATAGAATTTATAATATCTTTTATATATCGTTACTTAAGTTATATTATCTTCGCGACTATATTAATACGACGGAATCTTTTATATAAGCCCCCGAATTTATTAATAATAATAAATTATAGGAGGTAGAAGAAGTAATCGATAAAATTAAGAATAAAAAAAATATTTAATATAAAATTAAATAAACTAGTTAAGGCGAAGAATATAATTAATAGTTATTAGACGAAGAGTTTATTAATATTAATAAACTAATTAAAGTCTTTAAATAGGCGGGTAGTAAATATAAATATATAAATATAATTAAAGAGATTACCTAGTTATATAAAATAATAAAGCGGAGTAAATAAAACCGATATTAAAAGTAAATATTACTACTTTTATATTAATATTTATATAACGAATATTCTCCTCTATATTTATAACTTTATTATATAGTTTTAAAGTATAATTAAATTAAATTTATTATTAAACTAATTATATACGATAGCGATAAGATATTATATTTATAAAAATACTTTTATTTTAAATATAGTTTATATAAATATTTAGAATATATTATTAAATAATATATCTAGGTAAGTTTAATTAGCGCCGATTTAAGAAAAAAAAAGAATTCGATATTATTATTATATTATATAAAAAATTTAATTATTATCGGAATTATTGAAAGAAGATATAATCTCTTTAATATAATTCTTAAAGATATTATTTTCCTTAGGACTCTTTAGGTCCCGTTTATATTAATAGAAACTCTCGGTCTTTTTTTCGAGAATTTTATTTATCGCTTTTAATTCCTTAATATACTAGTTCGTTATTATTAATTAATTTTATAGATTAATAATTATAGTAGAGGTTTACCTATTAATTATTATTATTTTATTATATATTTTACACTATTAAATAATTTCTTTATTTATTAAATTATATTTATATTCTTCTTTAAGAGTTTTATTATTAATACGGGTATATTAATATATAGACCTCTTTACCTTCCTTCGGAAAGATTTAAAGATTTATTATTATTAATATATATTACTCTAAAGTTTATAGTTATAATTTATCTTTATATAATAGTCGATTCCGTAGTAATTAATATAATAAAGCGTATAAGGAGGGGATATACCTCGAATATAATTATTATTAAATTAATAGAAATAGACCTAGTAAAGGAGTTACGAAGCGTAGTAAATTATTATTATAATTAATATTATATAGTCGCGCTAATAGCGGATTAATTATATTTACTAGTATATTTATAATTAAACTATATTAATATAAATAAATTAATATTATTAATAAATAGGAGTTATTTATAAAGTTAAAAGAAAGTTATATATAACGAGAGTATTATTTATATATTAATTATATTACTAGAATACTATTATAGAGCTAGAGTAATAATATATATAAAAAATTAAAGAAGTTACGAAAAGAGAAAATAAATAGGCGGGCGAGTTTATTTTAATAATAAACCGTCGCGCTAAATACTTTATTATTATAATATATTAATACGCGCCTCCGCTCCGCTACCTCGCTTTTATTAATATATATAATTATTATTATAATAGTTATATTATTACTAATCTCCCGGTATAATATTAAGACTATACCGTTTATATATAATATTTTACTACTAGTATTTTTATAATATAATAGAAGTATATAGTAAAAGTAGTTACTGTTATTCCGTTACTAGTATTATAAATACTATAAAAATGATCTAATATACTATATTTACTATAAGTATTATAAGCGTTATAAGAACGATAGTATATACTATTTCGCTCCGTTACTATTATATATAATAGTATTATAAAGACGAAAGAAATATTATTTATTTAATTATTATTACTATATATTAGCGCTATAGAGATAGCTTTATAAATATATTATTTATTTACTATTAATACTACTATATAGTAGAGGTAGTTTAGTAGTATTAGTTTTCTATTATTAATATTATATAATAATACTATAGGAAATAGTTTCGTATTATTCCGCGACTAATATTATATATTAATATTATAGGACCGATAGTATAAATTTAAAGACTCTTTTCTCTTATTTCTTTTAGGGGGTTTAAAGATTTTTTAATAAACTTCGTAATTTAACTAAATATTATTCCGTAACTAGTACTATAAATATTAAAGAATTAAATATATAATCTTATATTTAGGTTACTATATAATAATACTATTATATTAAATAACTTTTTCCCCTTATTTCCTTTAGGGGGTTTAAAAGTTTTTTAATAAATATCTTTTAATTAAAATATTTGGGTATTTAGAGACTAGGGCCTAAAAGGGGAGGTAATTATAAAATAATAATATATTATATACGCCTACGCCCCGTTAAAGGCGCTAGTATATTATATATATCTATACTCTATTACCTCTATAATATTATTATTTATTAATATAAGGTTCTAGTCTTAATATCGCGGGGTTCTAACTTTTAATAATTTTATATCGAGTTAATATTCCCCCGTTTTATTAGAATCTTTAGAGATTAATTCTATTATTAAATCTAGGATTTAAAAACTATTTAATAATAAACCCCGTAACTATTTTACGTCTTTTATATTATTACTAAGTTACTAGCTCTACGCTAGCGGCTTTAGGTATTATAGAGGACGACTCTAGAGAAAAAAGAGTACTAGTTATAAATCTTAAAAAATAAAGTTATAAAGCGCCTATAAAGCGCTACCGAATACTAAATTAAATAGTATAATAAAATATATAAACTATAAAGTTATAAGGTGTTACGGTTTCGTTATATTTCTATATAATTAAACTTAATTAGGCTAGCGTACCTTGGCCCTAGTTTAATCTCTAATTTATAAATACTTTTATAGAACTCCTATAATTAGAATTCTATTCAAACTACGGTTACTATATAATTCCTATATTTACTAAGTCTTTAATATAATTCTAATTATCTTTCTTTATTAGTAAATAAAGAAAGTTATATTAAAAAGTAGTTATAATTTTATTAACGCGAAAGGTAAAGTATATTATAATACCTATTAATAGTAGCCTATAGAGAGAGAGCGCCGTTAACGAAGAGGATAATTATAATTAATATATACTCTTTATACTCTAAACTCTTATTTTAATAAAATTTAATAAAGTTATAGAAAATATAATATAAAGAGTAGGCCCGAAGGGCCTAGATTTTAAATCCGCCTTAATATATTAATAAAATAATATTTAAAGTTAGATTATTCGAGATAATAATATAGGTTAGTAAAAATAATTTATTCTTCCTTTATAAAACTCCGATAAGAATAAATAAAAAGAAGACGGTTAAAGTCCTAACCAACGCGCTAAAGAACGAAATACTAGAATAATACGAAAATATATTATCGAGCCTAGTAAATACGATAATAAGTTTATTATCTATAATAATAATAAAAAAGAACTCGTATAGATGACGAGCGATATAAAGCTCGCCGAGAGTTTTAATATTAATTAAAATCTATAATATAATACTATTTAAAGTATAATTAATAATATAGTTATTCTTAATAAATAGAATAATAAAATTAATTACGATTATATAGAGAGTAAATTAAATAAATTAGATTTAAAGAGGTAGTTTAAACTAGTTATAATTTAACTATTAAACGAGTAAATAAAAAATACTCGGATACGAGGTTTAAGAGACTAATATTAATAAAAAGAATAAAACTTTAAAAAGGAGGTTTAGAAATTAAAAAAGCGTCTTTATAGAGAGACTCGATTTATAAATAACTCTAATAATAGTGATAATAACTTAAGAGTCGATAATAGTCGACGATATACGACTTTTAATTTAGCTCGGTTTTCTATACTTCTCGATAATAATAAAAGATACCCGGAAATCTCTATATTCTTTAGAACGTATAATAGAATTTAATAAAATAATTAGAAAATATACCTAAATTTAAAATTCCGTTAAAGTACTATCCTATTCCTATAAAAGGAATATAAAATAAATTACGTTCGAGACTATTATAAATTAATAGCCTTCGACGTTATTAAAGCTCGCGTAGACTTTATTTCTATTAATTTTTATTTAACGGCGAAAGAGATAGTAGAAAAACTAGATAATATATTCGGTAAATATAATTAAATTAGAAAAATAGATATAGATCTTTATTACCCCTTATTCGGAATAAGTATAAAGAGACGTAACGAATTATTTAATAAATTCTTTATACGGTTCTTAATAGCGATCGCCCTATTATAGTTTTCGGATATTTATAAAATATCTAATTTAAAGCGACTAGTAACCGAGTATTTAAAATTAAAAATATTCGATAGATCCGTATATACCTCCTTCCGCGAGCTCGTAAAATATCTTCGATAATATAATATAAACCTAAGGTAAAATAACGACTTTATTATTTATACTATTAAAACTACTACTAGCTTTACTAGGTATATTATTAAACTAATAACTTTTATCGCTTAAGGCTCCGTTAGTATTATAAATATTTTTAAATTAAAAGAAAATAACGGTAAGAGTAACCGTTAAAATAATAATCGCGGTAATAATTATATATTATTCGGTATATATCGTTACTTATAAAAGACGTAAAATTATTTTAAATAAAAGAATCGTTACTTTAAATACCTAAAGTAAAGATACCGAGTTAATAATAAAAACGCCCTCTATAAAAACTAAATAGTTATAAGGCTAGTTATAATAGGATTAGAGATTATTAATAAAGAAGTTATAAATACTAATAATTCCGACTCGGAAAACTAGTTATCTCTAATAAAGTCGCTACTAGGGATAAATATATTTAAATACGTAAAAGAATTAAATAATTAGAATAATAAACTAAGGAGAACCTAGTATCGGTTTTATTATCTTTATATAATACCTCTAAAAAGTTTTAAAAGGGGAGATAACTAGATTTTCTAAAGAAAATCTATACTAAACGGGGGTTATTTAAAGTAAAATATTTTATAAATATAAAAGTGTCGGTAAAAGTCTTTATCGATATTAAATTTACGATATTCTATAAACTCTTAATTATTCTACTAGTTAAACCTTACCGTTTAAAACTAGTTAATAATAAATTAATATTAACGATTACTTATATAACCTAAATGAAATTAGTTATTAATAATTATATTAAAGAATACTAGTATCTAGTTACGGATCTAGGCCGTTTCGATTTTATACTAGGAATATTATAACTAGAATTATATAACCCTTATATCTCCTTTAAAGATAGGTCTATACTATTTAATTTAAACTATTATATATCGAATTATCTACGATATACTAAACCCGCTCTTATTTATAGCGATCTAAAGTAATAAGAGAAACGAGTAATATTTATAAATAAAAAAGATATTATTAAAATCTTAATATATATTTATATAAGAATAGTAGAAAGGGAAGAGAACTAGGCCTTAACTATATAACTAGAAGACTTTAAGCGATTAATATAAAAAGAGTATATATATGAACCTAGATTTATTATAGACGTAGTAATTATATCGCCCGAAAACTATAAAAGATTCTTCGAAAGAATAAGAGAAATCCCCGTTATTATTATTAAATTAAAGTAAAAAATTCCTAAGATATATTATAAATAAATTAAAATTTAGAATTTTATAGAAGTAAATAAGCTTCCTCCTTATAGAGTAATTAATTATAAAATATATTTATAGAAGGGAGTTACTCTACCTATAAAGATAATTTATAATATATTAAAAGATTAAGCCGTAGTAGTTAAAGAATATATCGATAAAATACTAGGTAAAGGGTATAATAAAAAGAGTATATTTTTATATATAATACTAGTATTTATTATTAAGAAACTTAATAGAGGACTATATATATATATTAACTACCGAGTATTAAATACTTTTATAATTAAAAATAAAAATACCCCGCTACTTATAAAAGAGATCTTTACTAGATTATATACGATTAAGATCTATAATAAATTTAATAGTATTACCGCTTTTAATAAGGTCCGGATAACATTAAATAATAAAGAAAAAACTACTTTCTTTACTAAATATAAATTATTCGAATATATAGTAATATCTTTCGGGCTTTATAATATATTAAATATATTTTAAACCTTAATTAATAAAGCTCTTTAAAAAGATTTTAATATCTTTTATTTAATATACCTCGATAATATCCTTATATATAGTAATAATAAAACCGAATATATTAAATATATTAGAAAGGTTCTTAAAATACTCCGCTAAACTAGGCTTTACTTTAATATTAATAAATATAACTTCTATATTAAAGAGGTGAAATATCTCGGGTTAATTATTATTATTAACGGGTTGAAAAAAGATCCTAAAAAAATAAATACTATTTTATAATAGAAAACTCCTAGGTATATTAAAGACGTTTAAATATTCCTAGGATTTATTAATTTCTATCGACGGTTTATCGACGGTTACTTTAGAATAACGGTACCGTTATCGAATTTAATATAAATAGTTAAAAAAAAGGACTTCGTATATCCCTAGGTACTTAATAATACTAAATAAAAAATACTTGATATTTTAAAAAAAGTATTTATATCTACCTCGATCCTAATATACTTTAACCCTAATAAAGAGATATAGGTAAAAACCGACGCCTCCGACTATATTATAATAATAATATTATTATAAAAGGATACTTAAGGATTATTATAACTAGTAGTCTTTATATTAAAAAAGATATTACTCTAAGAATATAACTATAAAATCTACGATAAAGAACTATTAACTATTATATAAATATTCAAAGAATAATATTTTAAACTAGTCGGTATATTTATTAAAGATTTAATTAAAATAATAATAAATTATAAAAATCTAGAATATTTTATAACTATAAAGTAGTTTAACCGCTAGTAAGCGCGGTAGGCGGAGTTTTTATCGGAATTTAATTTCCGTATTATATACCGGCCTAGTATATAGGGGATAAAATTTAATAATTTTATTTATAAAATAGGCGATTTACTAGAAATAAAAGATAATAATAAAAGGAAGTTCTAATATTAAACCTTATTTAAATATAAATACCTAGATTAGGAAGTTTATTTTATAATCTCTTTTATTTTTATACTCCTCGACGAAAGCGAGTAAAATACCCTATATCTAGCGGTATTAATCTACGATTTAAATAAATAGGGTGGTAGTATCGATAATAATAAATTATTATTAAGGATTTGAAATAAACCTAAAGTTAAAATTAAAGACCTCGTTACTAAATCGGATATTATATAACGGATAAAGGGATTTTATAGAGACGATAATATAATTTAATATATTATAAATACGAAGTAGTTTAATTTAAAGAAAACACTTTAGGACTTAATAAAAAGTAGTATTAAATTAAAACTAGGAGACTATAAAGTTTTAAATAGAATACTATATATAGGTAAATATCTATATATATTAAATAATCTAGAATTACGTACTAGTATTATTAAAGAACTATATAATAGTCCCTCTAGAAATTACGACGGATATTTGATTATATATAACCGATTTAGTAGTTATTACTATTAACTAAGAATAATTAATAGCGTCGCTCGATATATAAGGAGTTACTATATATATAAAAGAACGAAGGTATACTAGCAAAGTAAATAGAGTTTATTAAAACTTCTATTAATATTAAACTACTATTTCTAGGATATTTTAATAGATTTTATTATATCTCTACTAATTTACTCCCGGTATAAACGAGTATATAAATATATTATAATTATAATTAATAGATTATCGAAGAAGAAAAAAATTTATATTATTAAACTTTATAGAGGTTAAAGTTATAATATAAGTATTTATCGAGTAAATATAGCGAGAGGAAAGATACTCTAGGACTATTATATCCGATAGAGGATTTTAATTCATATCCTATTTCTAGTAAAAACTATATTAACGAATTAATATTAAGTTTAAACTATCTACGACTTTCTACCCCGAAATAAATAATTAAATTAAAAATATAAATACCGTATTTAAATAATACCTTCGCGCGTATATTAATTATAATTAAAATAACTAGGTAGACTTCCTACCGTTAACCGAATTCGAAGTTAATTTTAATAATACTTTATTAGGTATCGAGTTATTTTTAATTATAAAGAGGTATTTACTTTATTCGGGAACCGAATTATTAATATTTTAAAATTTAGAAGTTTTTTAAAAAATAAAAAGGGAAATAAAGCTAGTTAATAACTTTATCGAAAAAATAAATAAACTAAAGTAGTATTTATAAAAATAATTAAAATAATTATAAATACTATAAACTAAATAAGTAAATAGAAACCGCCGCTTAATATTAAAATTTAAGGAAGGGGATTTAATAATACTAGATTATAAAAATATTAAAATAATATAACCGGCTAAGTTTTTAGACTATAAAAATCTAAAGTTATTTAAAATTATTCGCGTAATTAATAATTTAGTATACGAGCTAGAATTATTTAAATCGATGAATAATATCTTCTCTATATTTTATTTATAGTTATTATATATAAACGGGAGTAATCTTCTATTTAGATAATTTAACTTACTATTACCTCTAATATATATCGATATTAAAGGAGGCGACTACGAGGTAGATAAAATCTTAGAAATAAAACTAAATAATAGGAGGAAGAACTTTATAACGGGTAAAAAAAAATACCTTATATATAAAATTAAATATAAGGGATAGGACGATATATTTAAATAATAATTATATTAGGAAGTAACGGGCTACCCTAACTTAATTACTAATTTTTATTATTAATATATTAATAAGCCGGTACTCTATATATTTTTCTAGATACTAAATAACTAAGAACCCCTACTAGCTCTATTACTAATAAATTAACTTTATTATATTAAATTAAGACTATTTACTAGGATAAATATTATTATTAATAAACTAAATCTATTCGACTAAAGAGGCGGATTTATATAATAGTTATAATATTATTAATTACGTCTTTAACGAAGACTAAAAAGGGTTAGCGCTTAGTACTAGTATATACTTTTCGTAAAAATACTTATAAACGATAAGAATTAGTCGTAGGAGCTCCCATTTAAAAAGGGGGGTAATATCACGATTTCGCTATACTTTTATATAATTAAATTTACTTAGGCTAGCGTGTCTTAGCCCTAGTCTAATCTCTAGTTTATAAATATTTCTATAGAACTCCCATAGTTAGAATTCTATTTAAACTATAATTACTATATAATTCTTATATTTACTAAGTCCCTAATATAAGATTAACGATTTAATTATATTAATAATAAAGAATTTAAAGTAAAAGCGCCTAAATAAAAAATTATCCTATAAGTTTATAAAGCCCTTTAGGATTATTAATAAAATAAAAATATAAATTTACCGCCTACTACTATTTTTTATATATAGAATCTATAATACCTTTATATATTATTATTTAAATTATATTATCTTCGCGATTATATTAATATAGCGAAATTTTTTATATAAGCCCCCGAATTTATTAATAATTATAAATTATAAAAAATAGAAGAGGTAATTAATAAAATTAAAAATAAGGAAAATATTTAATATAAAGTTAAATAAACTAGTTAGGGCGAAGAATATAATTAATAATTATTAGACGAAGAGTTTATTAATATTAATATACTAACTAAAGTCTTTAAATAAACGGGTAGTAAATATAAATATATAAATATAATTAAAAAGGTTATTTAGTTATATAAAGTAATAAAACGGACTAAACGGAGTTAATATTAAAAATAAATATTACTACTTTTATATTAATATTTATATAACGGATATTCTCTTTTATATTTATAATCTTATTATATAATTTTAGAGTATAATTAAATTCGATTTATTATTAAACTATTTATATATAATAGCGATAAGATATCGTATTTATATAAATATTTTTATTTTAAATATAGTTTATATAAATACCTAAAATATATTATTAAATAATATATTTAGGTAAGTTTAACTAGCGCCGATTTAAGAAAAAAAAGAATTCGATATCGTTATTATATTATACGAAAGATTTAATTATTATCGGAATTATTAAAAGAAGACATAGTTTCTTTAGTATAATTCTTAAAGATATTATCTTCCTTAAGACTCTTTAGGTCCCGTTTATATTAACGGAAACTCTTAATTTCTTTTTCGAGAATTTTATTTATCGCCTTTAATTCCTTAATATATTAATTCGCCGCTATTAATTAATTTTATAGGTTAATAATTATAGTAGAGGTTTACCTATTAATTATTATTATTTTACTATATATTTTATACTATTAAATAATTTCTTTATTTATTAATTTATATTTACGTTCTTCTTTAAGAGTCTTATTATCGATATAAATATATTAATATATAAATCTTTTTACCTTCCTTCGGAAAAGCTTAAAGATTTATTATTAATATAGATTATTTTAAAGTTTACGGTTATAGTTTATCTTTACGTAATAGTAGATTCCGTAATAATTAATATAATAAAGTATATAAGGAGGGGACGTATCTTAAATATAATTATTATTAAATTAATAAAAATAGACCCGGTAAAGGAGTTATAAAGTATAATAAACTATTATTATAATTAATATTACGTAGTCGCGCTAATAACGGACTAGTTATATTTACTAGTATATTTATAACTAGAATAAATTAATATAAATAAACTAATACTATCGGTAAATAGAATTATTTATAGAGTTAGAAGAAAACTATATATAACGATAGTATTATCTATATATTAGTTATAATACTAGAATACTATTATAGAGCTAGAATAATAATATATAAGAAAAACTAAAGAAGTTACGAAGAGAGAAAATAAATAAACGAGCGAGTTTATTTTAATAATAAACCGTCGCGCTAAATATCTTATTATTATAATATATTAATATATACCTCCGCTCCGCTACCTCGCTTTTATTAATAGATATAACTATTACTATAGTAGTTATATTATTATTAATCTCCGGGTATAATATTAGGGCTATACTATTTATATATAGTATTTTACTATTAATATTTTTATAGTATAATAAAAGTATATAATAAGGGTAGCTATTATTATTCCGTTACTAATATTATAAATACTATAGGAATAATCTAATATACTATATTTACTATAAATACTATAAGTGTTATAAGAATAATAGTATATACTATTTTACTCCGTTATTATTATATATAATAATATTATAGAGACGAAAGAAATATTATTTAATTAATTATTATTATTATATATTAGCGCTATAGGGATAACTTTATAAATATATTATTTATTTACTACTAGTACTATTATATAATAGAGGTAGTATTACGGGAATAAATACATTAGGGTTAAGAGTTTAAATAATAATATATTATTCTATAGAGAGGTAATTATAGACTAGTTAGGATTATTAAATAATAAATAGTATTAAACCCCGCGCGCTAAGCTCTTTAATACTCCTATAATAATATACTCCCTCTCTATAGTACTCGCCGCGAGTATATTTAATTTATAGTATAGTAGTTAGGTTAGGGTTAGAGTAGTATTAATAGAATATAAATAATAATAGTATTAGAATATAGTATAATATTTATTTTAAGCGGAGTTAATAGTTTTCGCCGTTATCGATAGAGCCGAGTTTTACCTTTTTAGTTTTATCGTTAATTTTATTCGCTTTTAATCTTTTAAGATTCTTTATAATTAATAGAGTAGTATTTAACTAGGGTAGTTAAAAAAGTAATTTAATCGAGAAACTATTATCGGTATTAAAAATCTTAGTTAGGGGTAGGGTAGTAGATTCTATTTAAATTATTAATATAGTAGGGTAACTAAATTCTATCTTATATTAAAAAACTCGCTTCGACGTAGTAAAGAATTTATTAATCTCTTTTTATATTACCGCTCTACGGTCCTAGGTTTTATATATTATTATTTTTATACGGAGTCTTTTCTTTTTAAATACTTCGACTATAATATCTACCGTAGCGTCGTTATCTTTAAATAAATAAATTATATTTTTTAATTTATTTATTATAGCCGTTATTTCTACCTCGTAATATTAGATTATATAATCGAGGCTTTCATTAGTTAGTATTAGGTATATTATCTTCTCTTTTACCGTTAGTATTATATCCTAATATATTAGGCTAGAGGGGTACGTAGGTTTTTTTTTTATAATTTCTACGACTTCTTCTTTATTATTAGATAGCTCCTAGCGCTAGATAAAATTTATAATTAATATAATAAGGTCGGCGGGGTCTTCTAGTATAATAGTATTTTTTATAATAATATTTTATATATTCTTTATAACGGTATCCTTTTAGGTTAATACGGATATCTTTTTCTTTTTATTTATTAAGGAGAGTTAAAGTAATAAGATATATTATAAAGAGATATTTTCTATTATATATTATAAAGAGATAGTTTCTAACTATAAAATATATTATAAAGAGGTAGCTCCCGTTATTAATATAATACCTTTAATTAAAGAGGCTTTATTAATAGTATTTAGATTAACGCGTATATTTATTTTTACTTCGAAAGAGAAGGTACCTCTACTTTATATTAATTCGGGGAAGTTTCCGTAAAAAACTTACTCTTTATAATTAATAACGCGATTATTAATTAACTAGGCGTTTTTATAGTTTATATAATTTAGGCTACTTTTATAGGGTTCTTTATTAATATTAAAGTCTAGTAACTAGTTTACGGACCGAAATCGTTTAGAAAAACTAAACTTTATAACTAATCCGAGCGCTACGTCGTATAATTTAATTTAGTATAAAAGAATAATACTCTTTATCTCTACGTTAAAGGCGACTAAATCCGCGTTAAACGTATTAATATTCTAGTATATTTTAGTTATTATTACCTTATTAGGGTTCTAGTAAAATTAATCTTTATAATTATTACTAACTATTACGCCGGGCTATTATTTATATTTATCCTTATTAATATTTATAGTTATTTAATTATTAATCTTTCCACTATTCTTATTTACTATTTTCTAGTATATTATAAGAATCTAGATCTTTATATCTTTTACGCTAGCGAGGAGCTCGAGGTCCGAGTTAGTATTAATTAAAAGGGTAAAGTAGTAGTATAGTATATAAAGGAATCTTTAATTAAAATAGTCGAAAACCGCGTTATAAGGGTTAGCGAGATAGAAAGGGTAAATATAATAAAGAATTATTCTAAATTAGAGATTAAAGAATTAATAAAGTAAATAAGTAATTTAGAAAAGATATATACCTAAAATTAAATTCTAGATTCGTTTCGTTATAATTATAACTAGTTAATTTATAGTTATTTTATATTCGTATAAATAACGCCTTTAGATTTATTTTAAAAGAATATTGATTTTAGTCTATAGTAACGGCGCCTTAGTATTTAATATAAAGGAATTATTAATATTTATTATATAAGTTAATATTAAATAGAGAGGGTATTAAAAAATAAAGTAAAAATAAATAGAAATAAAAGTAGAAATAGGAACGGTACGATTTAATCTACACTAGTAGTGAATGTTTTTTATTTATATTATTGACTTTACTCTTTAATATCTTAATATAAATTTAGAGGGCTCGAGGAGGTAGATATAGAAAACTAAATAGATTTTATAAATATTAGGGAGCTTTAGGCGGTATATTTATAAATTTATATAGAAAATAATTTTAAACGGACCTAATTTCTTATTATCGAGTTTTTTATTAAAACGGTCTATTTTTAGATTTATAGTCTTAAATATAATAAAGTCGCCTACCTCGAACTCGATTCTTTTATAATTTTAATTATAGTATTTAATTTATTTATTTTAGGCTTTAGAAATTCGTACTAAAATTTTATATTATAATATTACGATTTCTTATATAATTTCTTTTATATTAATTAAGAAGTACTTCTTTATATAGAAATATAGTTAGAATAATATAAAGTCGTAGCCGCTATTTATTTTAAATAAGGAGTATTTAATTATTAAATAATAAAATATATTATATATATATTCTATTAAAGGGAGGTAATCTACTTAATTATTTTATAAATAATTAATAAAGTATCTTAAATATTATTCTAGTATTTAATTCTAGTATTTAATTTATTTATCCGTTTAGGGGTAGAAGTTAATAAAGAATTTATAATTAATCTCTAATTTAGTAAAGAGTATTCTTTAGAAACTAGAGGTAAATAGTACTCTACGGTTATTATAAATTCTCTCTAGTATATTATAATAACTAATTACTATTTTAATAAAGAGGTATACGAATTATCTAGAGTCTATATCTTTAAATATATAATATATAATAAGTTATTTTTATTAGTTTATTAATTATAATTATAATATAATCCGATTTATCGTTATTTCTATATACCGAAGACCGTAGTAAATCGGTAACGAAGTTAACGGTAATATTTAATTATATTTTAATCAATACTAGTAATAATAATAATTCTCTATACTCGGCGTAATAATTAGGTTTAATTCGGTTATATATTTCGTAGGTTTTAATATAATTTATTATTTAGTTAAGTAGTCCGGGCTAGAAAAACTAGCGAGTTATAATTATTATAATTTTATCCCTAGCGAAGTATCCCGCGATCGGGTTATTATAGAAGGTTTAAAGAATTTAAAATCGGAGACTTTTTAGAATATATAAACGCGATTCTTTATAATAAAAAAGCCCGTTTTTTTAAAAGAAATATTTATTATCTTTAATATTATTATTCTTTAATATCTTTTTAATATCGTCGATTAAGATATAAAATAAAATATTTTCCTCTCCTTCTATTATATATATTTATAGGTCGGTATAAATATTAAATACTATTTTACGGACTTCGCCTAGGGTTATTATTACGAGTTTAAAAAACGAGGTTATTATATAACTCTCGCCGGGTAGGTAATCCTAGTAATTTAGGTATTTATTAAAGCCGTTTACGGGGTTCTTTTTTCTTATATAATATTTTATTATAAAGTTAAACCCTATAAGGAATTCTATGTAACAAATTTAATATTATATAAATAGTTTAGTTCCTAGGAAATAACGGAGGTTATTATAATTTATAATAATTTTAACGATTTTTTAAGATTCTTTAAAGTAATACTTTTATATATAGAATCTTTCTAAAATAACTAGGAGTTCTTTATTATATATAGTATAATTCCTTTTTAATAATTTTAACTTTCTAGAGTAGAAAGCGATTAGGTATTAATAAAAATCGTTATACTTTTATAAAAAAATCGCTACGATAACGAATTTATTAGTATTTATCTCTATACGAATTTTTTTAGAGTAGTCGAACTAGACTAGGAGTAGTATACCTAGGAATATTTTTCGGAGTTCGTCGAAATTATTCTAGGCGTTTTTATTCTACTCGAAGGAGGTATATTTAATAAAATCCGTTATAAAGATTATAATCTTATTATAATTTTAAATAAAATATCTATAAAAGTTATAAAATCCTAGGAAGGATTATATATTTTTAATATAATATAATATAGGTTAATCTTGGATTATAGTAATTTTATTAATATCTATTATTATACTATCTTAGGATATAATAAATCCGAGGTATTTAACGATTATTTATTCGAATATATACTTTTTTAATTTAGTATATAACCCTATACTACGGAGGTTTTTAAGGATTTATTTAACGTAGTTTTTATACTCTACGAGGTCCTCCGAATAAACGAGGATATTATCGAGATAAACGATAATAAATTTATCTAATAGGTCCGATATAACTTTATTAATATAAAACTAGAAGGTTAAGGGTAAATTCGTTATATTAAAGAATATAACTTAATATTCGAATAATCCGTATTTAGTACGGAAAGCGGTTATTTATTCGTCTCTCTTCTAGATATAAAGGAGGTATTACGATCCTTAGGTCGTAATAGATACTACGCCTACTATAGTATTAATAAATATACTTACTATATTTATACTAATAAGTATCGCGAGTAAAGTATACTTACTATATTTATAATCGCGAGTATATAGAGTATATTACTCTTAATATAATTTCCTTTTATTATATAAACTATATATTTCTCTAGTAGATAGGAGCTTTATATTTAACTTCCTTTAAGACTTTTAATTATAGATTCTAAATATAAACGTTTATTTAAATTATTAATTAAGTTTATTAAATTTATTTAATCTTATTTTATATTAATATAAAGCCTATTATTCTTTAATCCTTAATACTCTTTTTTACGAGTACTAACCTAGGTCCTATTAACGTTATATTATAGTATAGAACGGAGAGCCTTAATACTTTAAGTACTTTTAGGATAAATATCTTAAGATTAATAAAAACCCTAGCCCTAAATACTTAAAACGGTATTAAAAGACGTAATATTATAGAAGAAAGGGACCGTATTAAAGTTACCCGATTAAATTATTACTATAGAGAGCGCGAGAAGTTTAACGACTAGTTATTATAACTTTAACTATTCTTCGTATTTAATAAGAATATTATACTAGTTATTAAATAAATAATCTTTATTATAATTTATATAAGAGGTAATATTTAGAAATAGGTTAAACTATTCTTAAAGCGCTATATAAAAGTAGTATATAATACCGATAATTTATTAATAAAGCTTTAGATAAAGAACTTCTTTAAATTTAAAACCGAGATTTATTATATATTTAGATTATCTAACGAAAGTAGTATAATAATTCGTATTATTTAATACTTAATATAACGAAGGTCTACGTCCGATTACTCGGTATAATTTTAATATTATATAATATTTACGGACTAGGACGATACTACTTTTATAATAATATATCGACGAGGATTAAAAGATAATATAAAAAATAAATTTATATAAGTAGGAGCCGCTATAGAGGACCTCGATATATTTATAAAATAAGTAATTAAAATTAATAATAAACTATATAAACGTATAATAAAGAAATATTATAACGGAGGGGTTAACGGATAAAAATATTTAAGAGTTTATAATAATAAATATAATTCGGCTAGCCGTTACCACTATAAGAAATTTAACCCGTATAATTATATATTAATAAAACTCGATTTTATTAAGAGGGGACCTATAAAAGAATTCTAGAAAAGAGATAAATAGTAATAAAGGGGTAAAAAAATAATAAATTACTATAACTATAATAAACCGGGCCATATTACTAGGAATTATTATTCGAAAAATATAATAAATCGATAATAATTAAATATATTTAAGAAAGAGATATTAAATAGCGTAGCCGGGTCCCCTAAAGATTTAATATAAAATAATTCTACTTTTAATAATTTATTTAAAAAGTAAAGGGAGATTAAAGAAAAAATCGCCTAAAGAATTCGAGAGCTCGAAAAACTAAATAATAATAATAATAAAACTCTAGAGGAAGATTTAGAGGAAAGATAAGAATAAAAATAAAGTATAATAGATTCTAAAGGATAACTTTAGGTAATAAGTTACCTCGATAACTCTAAAACCTAATTTATCGTATTAAAAGAAGAACCCGAAGATAAGAAGAAAGAGAAAAGATAAACCTCTAAAATTAATTATACCTATAATAAATATTACCCGCGATATAAAGAGATATATTAGTTAGTATATATAAACGAATATTATAAATATTATTATAATAGTTTAGGAGAGCGAAAGTATATCGTAAAACTAGGATATAATTATAGTTAATAGAATAACTACGCTAAAGATAATTACCCGTAGTATTTAATTAAGAAAAGGGAGAACTAAGTTTTCTTAGGCTATAATAAAAAATAGTAGTTATAGTTATAAAACTAGATAGGATATAGTAAAAAGACGGAATATTATAATTAGGACGAATAATACTATTATTTAGCCGAAGATTATAAAAGGTATTTTAAGTCTAAAGAGTACTACGGATTTCTATTTTCGTCGGGAAAAGATTAGTCCCTTATATTAAAGAGAAATATAAAGAGATTAATATATTAATTTTAAAATAATATTTATATTTAGCTTAATACGATATATATATATAAATACCGGTAAGAGTTAACGGATATAAAATCGTTATAATAATAGATTTAGGAGTAATTAATAACTTTATATCTCGAATAATAATTTAGGTAACTAACCTATTAACTTAAGAAAAAAAGAAATAATATAAACTTTAGTTAACCGACGGGTCGAAGTTATTAATAAGGAGAGTAAATAAAGAAATATTCTTATTATTAATTATTATTTAACGCTACTATAAGGAAATTACCTTCGATATAATAAGAATAACTATTTATTATATTATTCTAGGAATACCTTAGTTAAAGAAATATAATCTAATAATAAATTAAATAAGAGGAGTACTTATATTTCCGTATACTAAAGATATTATTAATATAATACTTATATACTTATAGAGGATAGTTATAAATAAAAAGTTAAACCGTAGCCCGGTCGAAACCTATAGTACTTTATCTTTATATAAGGATAACCTCGTATAAAGATCCGATTCGATATATATTAATTAAAGAGGTTAGTAGGGCGAATAAATTAAAATTTCTAAAGATAAAAATAAACCTCTTAATATCCCTCAAGAGTATTAATAATAAAAGTACCTTTTTTAAAAAAAGATAACTATAAAAGTATTACCTAAATATTAGTTATAGGATTATAAAATCGAACTCGAATTTAATAAAACGCCGATATTTAGACCTATTTATACTTTATTAGAAAAAAAACTCGGAGTATTTTACGGGTATATTAATAAAAAAATTTAAAAAGAATTTATTCGAGAATTTAAATTACTAGTAGGTTATTTAATCCTCTTTATAATAAAGAAAGATAAAAGTCTACGACTTTATATAAATTATCGGAAGTTAAATAATATTATAGTAAAGAATCGGTACCCTTTATTAAATATTAGCGAGTTATAAGATCGGTTTATAATAATAAAAATCTTTATATAACTAGATCTTCGAGGCGCGTATAACCTAATTCGAATAAAAAAAGGCGAGGAGTAGAAGATTATTTTCAGAATTAAATATAGTTATTACGAATACCTAGTAATACCCTTTGGATTTATTAATATACTAATAACCTATTAAGTATTAATTAATAATATTATATAAATATACCTAAATATAACGGTAATTATATATTTTAATAATATCTTGATTTACTCTACTAATAAAGAAGAATATATTTAATATATATAAGATATCCTAATTTATTTATTACTAACTAGACTTCTTTTTAAACTAGAGAAATATAAGTTTTATAAAGAATTAATTAAATTCCTTAGATTTATAGTTAATATTAAAGGTATTTATATAAGCCCTAAAAAGATTAAGAGTATTAAGGAATAACTTATATTATATAATATTAAGATAGTATAAAGTTTCTTAGGATTTACGAACTTTAATAGAAGGTTTATTAAAAACTACTCTAAAAAGACCTTACTACTAACGGATATTATAAAGAAAAACATTACTTTCTAATAAAAGAAAGAATAATAACGATTTTTTAAAATATTTAAAAAGACTTATAAGAAACCGCCGGTATTATATTCCTTTTAAAATAACGAACTAGCTCGAATCGAAACCGACGCTTTAGATTTAATAATAAATACTTATATACTCTAATAAAGAGATAATAAATAATACCCTATTATATATTATTCTAGAAAAATATTATTAATAGAATAGAACTACGATATCTATAATAAGGAATTACTAGTAGTAGTATCCGTACTAGAATAATAACGGGTATATATAGAAAGTTACTTAGACCTTACTATTTTTATAAACTATAAGAATCTTCTTAACTTTATAATAATAAAATAATTAAACCGGAGATAAATTAGATAATTAGAATTATTAGGATAATATAAATTTAAGATCTTCTATACTCTAGGAAAGAATAATAATCGCGCCGATATACTTAATAGGCGAGAGGACTATATAGAAGATAAAGACGTAGTAATATAACTAGTCCTTACTTAGTAATAAAATAGATCGCTAGTTCTAATATAATAAATAATAACGACGTTTTATATCTTTATTCCCGGAATTATAAATAGTATCCGGAAGGAATACGAAAACGATATTTTAACTACTACGCTAAGAAATTAATAACTATAAACTAAACTATTAGAGTATAATAAAAAAACATACCTTCCTAAAAGATATCTTAAAGAAATTATTCGTAATTATTATAATAATTTAGTTTAAGGATACCCTAGAGTTATTAAAATTATAGAATTTATCTATAAAGAATATAACGCGCTAGGACTAAAGTCGCACGTCGAGAAATATATTAAAGAATATATCGAATACTAATAAAATAAATCTATAAAATATATTAAATATAGTTAAATCTAATTCGCCCTAGTACTAGAAATATTATAAGACGATGTTATAATAGATTTCGTTATTAAATTACTAAAATTAAAGGACTTAATTACTTTAGAAATCTTTAACTTAATAATAATAATTTATAATAAACTTAATAAATACACTATAATAATATTTATTAAAAAAATTTATAAGGCCGAATAAATCGTCTTTATACTACTAGATCGATTTATTAGAGATTATAAAATACCTAGGTCGATTACCTCTAACCGAGATAAATAGTTTATATCTAATTATTAGAAGATACTAATTAATACTATCGGAATTAAATTACGAATATCGACCGTATATTACCTATAGACGGATAGGTAGATAAAGCGGATAAATTAAATAATAAAGATATATTTATAATATTACGTAAATAAGAAATAAAATAATTAGGTAAAACTTCTACCTATAACGTAACTAGCGTTTAATAACGGGTAGTTTAATATAATAAAACTTATACTATTCTTCATAAACTATAATAGATATATTAATATATTTCTAGACCCGAAATAGGGACCTAACGTATATAGGGCGCTAGTTTATATAATTAATATAAAGATATTATATAAGGAAATATAAACCTAAATCGAATCGACGAATACTCGAATAAAATTAATAGTAGATAAATATCGAAAAGAGTATCTTTAATTAAAAGAGGGGGATAAAGTATACTTTTTAATAAAAATATAATAAATAAAAGATTAAATAAGAAACTAGACTATATTAAAATCGGATTATTTTCGATTAAGAAGAGTAAAGGATTAATTAATTATAAACTAAATCTTCTAACCGACGTTAAAATATATTTAATATTTTATATCTTTTAATTAAAGCTAGCGGACTTTAAAATACTTTTATAAAATACTTTTTATTTCTAAATTAAAGAAGAAATAAAGTTCGAGGTAAAAAGGATTTTAGATAAAGAAAATTAAAACTACCTCGTTAAATAAAAAGGATATAATAAAATAAAGAATATATAGGAGCCTAGTATTAATTTTATAAATTATTAATAACTCCTCCGGGAGTTCTATTAAAGTTATAAAGAGAATAAATAATACCTAACTAATTAAAGCTAGCGGGTATTTAAAACTACTTAAAAGAAATATTAAACGGGAGGTCGCTAAACGATATCTTTATAACCTTAATAACTTATTACTCGTCCTCTTCTAGTTCTATAATATTCCTTTACTCGGTAATTACTAGTCCTTCCTCTTTATCTTCTAGGTATTTAAATTATTATTTAAAATAATTTATTTAAGTATACTACTCGGTTAATTAAATATAAACTTCGCGGACTTTCTTTTATATTTATAAATATTTATTACGAATTCTCCTTAATATTAATAAAGAAATAACGAGATCGTAATCTCGTCTTAAGTAAATATATTTTATATATTTCTCCGATAACTCCCCGATAAGGTACGCCTTCGATCCTTTTATATAATTTTAATACGGATATATTACGGCGTTAATATCTCTTAAATTATTTAATATTTCCTTTTAACGGGATATTAAATTACGAAGGTTAACTTTATAAAATAATATAATAACGAAATTAGGAAGTTTTTAGGACTAAAGCTTAATAGGAGAAAGAATAATATTATAATCTTTAAATTATAATAAATACTACGCCTACTACGGTACTAGTAGGTATATTTACTATATTTATACTAGTAAATATCGCGAGTAAAGTATACTTATTATATTTATAATCGCGAGTATATAGAGTATATTACTCTTAGTATAATTTCCTTCTATTATATAAATTATATATTTCCTTAATAGATAAAAGCTTCGTATTTAATTTCCCTTAAAACTTTTAATTATAAATTTTAAATATAAATATTTATTAAACTATTAATTAAGTTTATTAAATTTATCTAGTTTTATTTTATATTAATACGAAGCCTATTATCCTTTAATCCTTAATACTCCTCTCTACGAGTACTAACCTAGGTCCTATCGACGTTATACTACGGTATAAAACGGAGAGCCTTAATAGGAGGTTATAAGCGCCTTTAAAGTTAATTTTTATAAATTATTATATCTTTCCTAAGCGGTCTAGGATAAGGTTAATAAAGAGAATAAAGTATTTATCTTTAATAATAATAATATTAAGGCCTCGGTAGTTTATATAAAATTATAGTCCGTTATCTTTTTTCTTAACGAATAATATAGGTACCCTAGTTAGGGATTTAAACTATTTAATAAACCTATTTTATAAATTCTAATCGATATAGTCTTTAAATATTTTAAATTTAGTCTTTATTAAATTATATTATAGTTTAAAAGAGGGCGTCTTATTTAATTCTAAATTAATTATATAATCTAACTCTTTATAATATAGAACTAGTATTTCTCTAATAGTTTTATTAAAGACGTCCGCGTAATCTTTATAAATTTATAGGAGTATAACGATTATAGAGATATTATTCTTTTTAGGGTCTAGAAAATATATTTAAATAAATTAATAATTTATTTTTATTTCGTTAGCGAAGTCTAAGGGCTAGAGTATTTTAATATTTTTAAAGATCTTTATTTTTTTTATCTTCTAGTTAATAAAAGGGTTAATTATTTATAATTATAATAAACTTAAAATAATCCGATCTTTTATATTAATAACTCTAAAAAGGTACTTTATAGGTATATTATTATTAATTTTAATATATAATATTAAGTCATAGTACCTAGGGTATTTATAATAATATGAAAGTAAATATAAAGCCTTAGTAGGAAAATGATCTTTATATTCAAATAATAGAATTAATCTCTAAAGAGTTAAAGCGAGGGCTCCGAGCCTCCTATTTCTAAAAGGGCTCCGGAGTAACGGAAACTATAATATAATACTATAATATAAATAGTATAACTACGCCGTATACTCCCTCCTAGGGATTTATATATTATATTTAATAATTATTATAAAGTTAGTTTTAATATAATATAATAATTACCTCCCCTTCTAGGGGTTTCGCCCTCGAAACTAATAAATATTAATTTAACGCTTCGATATTTTCTATAAAAGAGTATAATAGGGGAGAGTCTAAACTAAATAAAACGTATATATAATACCTACGCCTCCTATCTAATTTTATTAATCTTTTAGTTTTATAATAATAATATATTAAAGAAAAACCTTTAAACCTAATAGGAAAAAGGGAGGGAAATAAATTATATTTTAAAATTAATAATACGTCGCGTATAGTTTATAATCGGCGTAGTTATATAGTTATAAATCGTAATAAATATTCGATAAAAACTTTAAAACCTTAAAGGAAAAATAAGAGAAAGAATATTATAATCGCCGTTAAAAATTATAAACCTTTATTATTAGTAGGGCTTTAACGATATCGGCGGTAAAATAAATTATTTTACCTTATTATTTAAGAAGAACTCTAGTTATAGGAGTAAATATATACGGGTAATAATCTTAACGTAGGTATAAAGCCTTCGTTAATCTTTAAGTTTTTCTTCTTTTATAATATCCTATTATCTTCTATATATATAAACTCCTATATATTATTACCGAAAGTTATATTATATTTAAACTTTTATTAATTTATAATAATCTCGGCCGTATCTTTAAGCTCTTTTTTTAAGATTATAAATATTATATATATATTCCGTAGGTAAGACTAGAGTTAATATATTATAATTTAAATAAATCTTTCTTTTCTTCTTTTAAATTCTTTCTTTAATTTTATAATTATTAAAATAAATAAATAACTTATTTTATCTTTAAATAAAGTATTTATTTATATTTCGAAAGAATTAATATTATTATAATATTTATTTTATTTTTAAATTATTAATTTTAAACTTTATTTTATTAACGATATATATATAACTAGATTACTTTAATATTTAATATATTAGTTTAATCTCTACGGTATATAATATTAATAATAATATTTAAATATTTAATATATCCTTAACTCTCGCTCCTTATAAAATAACCGCCCGCTCTATTTTTACCCCGCCTTTATCCGTATTTTTATACCTACGTTACTTTAAGCGGATAAGCCTAAATAATTATATCCTATATAATAAAATATTATATATAAAATATATTTATTATATAAAGAATAAGTATTTATATAATCCTATATATCGCTAGTATTCCGAAACTAGATTATATTAATATATCTAGATTCCGTTTAAATTTCATATCTTTATAAAAAAAAAATTTAACTATCTAGAACGCCGAGGCCCTAATAAATATCTTCGCGAGTATATTATTGAGTATATAAAAGATATCGTAGTTTTCCTTCGGGAGATTAAGTCTAAAAGTAACGATATTAAAAAGAGGAAAAATATATTATAATTAATATCTCGGTTTATTATAAATATCGAGGGTATAGATAATATCTTTTATACTTTTATAAATTAATATAGTTTAGATATAATTTATATATTAATAATTTTTTAGGGAGGGATTATTACCCGGGATACGGGTATATTTTAAAATAAGATTATATAATATTAACCTAATAATTTTCTCGAATCGACGGATAAAGATAAAGCCGATAATAAAGACGAAGACGAAACTTATATATATTATATATAAGATACCTCCGAATACGACTTTTCTCCCGGCCCTAATCTTATTACCGATTAATTTAATATATTTATTATTAATAATCTCGGTATTATTAATCCTACTTTATTCTTTAACGGTATATAAAGAGTTATAATATTTAGTCGTAAAGTTTTTTTAATTAAAAATATTATAAAGCCTCGTCTTTAATATAGCGGTATAAAGGGTACGAGTCGTTATATTTTAAATAAATTAATATCTTCTCGCGAGGCTTTTAAGGAAGAAGTTAAAAATAAAATTAATAATCTTAATTTTAATTCTATTTCTACCCTTTATTTTTTAATTCGAATTCCCGGCCCCGGCCCTATTCGTAAACGGCCGAGTTTTAATATTAAGAAAGCTAGCCGCCTTAAATATAAACCTACCTATAAATACCCTATTAATCGTAAAGATATATCTCGCTCGAAGTCTATTAATAAGAAATAGTTAATAATAATTAATAATTAATAATATTTCTTTTTTTTATTCTTTACTTTCTATACCTTCTTTATTTTCGTATTCTCTTCGAATATTTTTTATAGTTCTAGCGCGTTATCTAAAGTATTTATATTAACCTATTTATTAAAGGTCTTTAATTATCTTAATTATTTTATAAGATAAAATACCTCGCTCTTTATTTTCTTTTTTTTTAATACCTCTTTTACTTTTTATTTATTCGTATTATTTATTAATTCCGGTAGAGGTATATTAAGAATCGAAATATTACCCTACCGTTAATAATACGACTTTAATAACAATATATAGAAAATATTATAAATATAATAACTAGTTAATAATCCTAGGCGGTATACTTATATTCCGACGGTATTTAAAATCTTAAATAATTTAATTACTTTATAAAAGAGCTTTTTATTTAATTATTTTTATATTAAATTTTTAATTAATAATAATATAAGGTTATTTATATTAAATAATTTCGGTTTATATCTTTTATTATAGTTATATTTTTACGCCTCGACCGCGATAACCTACGCTTTTATTAAATACTCTCTCGAAATATTTAATTTTTTAATTCTTTTTTATACCGATAATATTTCTCCTTTATATATCTCGCCCTCGAGATATAGTTCTAAAGATGAATTATAATTATATATAATTATAAATAATATTTATTTTATTATCGTATACTACGTATTATAGTATATTTATTTTATTATAAGTAATAATACTACCTAGTTATTTTACTCCCTTAAATAGAAGGTTTTTAAATAATATTCTAAAGTTTAATTCTAGTATTTTATTTAGTTATTCGTTTATGGATAAAATACGGTATTTAGGTACTTTTTAATTTTTATTAAATAATATACCTTTAATTAAAATGTATTTATAAAGATAAAACCTCTATTAGAAATAATCCTATTAAGAACTTTAAACTTTAAGATAATTTCTTCGAATATTAACTCTATTAACCCCGTAGAGTCGATTATTTTAATAGTTAAAATATATCGTAATATCTTTATATATTTATTTATAACTATAAGGACCGTATTATAAATATACCTATATTATTTATTTAGAGGTAAACGCGAGATTCATCAACATGTCCAAAATCAGAGGATGATCCCTCCCCAACACTTCCTCTTTTATTTTCAACATTCGCGACATATGTCCTTCCAATACTTCCCTCCCTTCCTGCTTTCCCTGAAAATGTGCCAGCGAATCGAATTTTGGTATGATTAGAGTAGTGCTAGATTGCTCATTCTGCTTTAAGATTAGTCGACATTCTTGCCCGGCCATCAGCTTGTGATCGTTACCTGCACTGCCGTTGTTTCCTGCCTTTTCCAGAAAACTCGTTCTTCGTTGAAATAAGTCAAAGTTTCCGAACTGTGGATGGTGTCTGGGTTTCCTAAGCCTAATGCGTTTTTCCTGATTTCTAGCACTTGCTTTCCCAGTCGTTCAGCCCTCCCCCATTTTCCTTGATCTTGAAATATTGATGCTAGAATGTTCATGCTGGTCAGTGTGACTCGGCCGACTTCATATCTGTCTTAGCCAATGCCCGAGAGCTAAAAATCGACTTTCTCCCAATAATCTGGCAGCCAGCACTAGGAAAGATGGGAGAGGGTGGTACAGCAGAAGTGCGACAGTCATTGATAAACGTGCAAAAAAGGTTTGCTTTTAATGCTTTATTCTCCACAGAAAGACTTGCCTGATCCCACCGAATCGAACGAGTTTCAGAGCCCCATTGCTGAGATCAACGTGCTTGGTCATCCTTCTATACGTCATCATTCCAATGTGATAAGCCGCGAAGGCATATGTTTGTACCTTTCATCTGACGGCAAAGATATTGCCCCAATGCTGGTCTTTGAGGAAACCCAGCGCGGGAACTTGTTGGAGTGGTCTAAGTCAAGCGAGGGCGTAGAGGCTGGGTTTTACAGCAAGTTAAAAGCTTGTGTTGATGTTGCGAATGCCATAGCAAGTCTCCATTCGCAAGGTCAGCACCTTGTCGTAGAATTTTGGCTTCAACTAGATGATGTATGAAACAGGTATCATTCATGGCGATGTCAAAGCCCATACAATATTGTATCTTCAAGGATAGCTCCGACTGGTGGGTTGCCAAGGTAGCCGATTTTGGGTATTCCACCAATTCGATTGGCCACGATAAAATTTTCATCTCTAGATCTGGACACTGGACTGCCCCCGAGTGGCATCATCGGGCTCTCACATTTTCAAGTGCCAAGAAGAAGATGGATGTTTGTTCCTTTGCTGTCCTTTGTTTGGGGCTCCTTTTCTACAGAGATTGCAACCACCAAAGGCATGGCTTTCCCCAATACATCGATTCGAGAAGTCGCTCTTCATCCTATTTTTCGGATATCGTCCTTGAGAGCACCGATATAAGTGAACAACAGAGGAAAAATTTCGTAAAATTCTTCACCACAACCGTAGCTTTGGACCCGGAGGATCGAACCGCAGATTAGGCCGAATGCATAACGCTTCTTACCCAAGAGCAGTGAGTCCCTTTCTTCGGTTCTCAAACTCGACTCTTACATATAGCAGAATCACGGAGAAAGCTCTTCCCGCCGTAGGTATGGAGCAATCGTCTTTGAAGCGATGTGCCCTCCACGTAAGTTATCCTGTTCTAATCCTTCGATTGGCTAAAGAAAACTTTCCGAATAACGCTAGATCACGCCCTCGATCCTACAGCTGTACCACATGAATCCCAGCGTCCGCTTTCACATTGGGGCTTGCCTTAGTCAAAAGGTCTCTGTGCCTCCTCGAATTGCCTCAGTCAGCGAGGAGCGTCGGAATAGCACTTTTCAATGAGGCCTTTGTTATGCGCTGGGCTTCGGGGTTGCCAAAGATGACACGCAGAGCCTCATGCTCCTGGAACAAAGCGAGAGAGAATTACATGACCTCGAGAATGAGATCAGCAAAATCAGAATGATGCGCAATCCACCTTTTGAGGAGGGTGTCTTCGCAAGCTTGATTTTGCAGGACACGTCACTTGGGATAGCTCTTTCAGTCTAGGTAGCATAGAACATGATCAAGTGGGCGCAGTCGCAAGTGAGTATAGAAGGGAGCTGATGGGGCTCGAGGACGTGATTGGGGACTCCCACACCATCATAAATCTGCTAAGACTCATACTATCCACAGTTCTGTTGAACCATGGAGGTGGAACGAGGCTGAGGCGCTAGCGAAGAAGGTCCTGGGAATTCGGTTGGAGACACTGGGAGAAGACCATTCGGACAATTTGTTGAGCTCCGCGAATCTTTCCTCGACTCTGCAACACCAGGGTCGCTGGGCGGAGGCCGAGACCTTGCAGGCTCAGGTACTGGAGATCAGACTAAGAGTACAGGCGAATATGCATCGGCAGACGCTTTCCAATCAAGGCAATCTCGCATTGAGTCTCGCGGAGTTGGGACGGTGGAAAGTAGCAGAAGAGCTACAGATGAAAGTTCTCCATGGTCATACAGTTAAAACTAGATCCGTCGGGGCTTGCTGCTTCAGATGATGAGGGTTGGTGCTCGGATAGGTCCGACGATGATGAACGAGTATCTTGTTTAGCTTCGAAGAGAAGCTGGTCCTGGCCGTAGATGCGTGTCAGACTTTATACAGAAACAACCTTCTGCTTGGGTCAACTACGCTGTTAGTTTTCTGCAGGTGGTTGCGATTGGTCATTATCTTCCTTCACAAGTGCACATCAACTTTCTAGTATGGCTTAGTAAAGACCATTAATACTGAACATGATGAGAGTAGATTGGAATCAGAGTCGGTAGGTGTGAAAAAAAAAAATCGACGTTTGAAGTCGTTCCGCGCATCACACTGCTAATTAGTACGAGTAGTCGCAGATAATTTGCACAGAATTCTGCTCTCATCTTCCTCCCAATCCCAATGCGCCTCGGACATAGATAGTACGCCGCTCGTTACAGAATGGCCCGCACGCCATGGACAAAGCCTTCATTGACAAAGTATTTTGTCCATGGCGAGGCCCGCAAAACGCAGTGTGAGATCGACGCAGATCCAAGAAATCTTGGCGCCAAGACCGCACTCCAAACGGCTTTCGAACTTCCACTCAACAGCTCACTCTGCCACTCCGCAACCATGACAGATAACACGCCCACATCGGCAGATGCCATCCTGAATGGTAGACTCCAAACAGCGCCCACGGAAATATCACAAGGGAATGACCTGCTACCAAAGCTGATCCCATTCTTCGACCGACATCTAATATTCCCTCTTCTCCAGTTTCTCGAAGAGTCGGAGGAAGATGAGAGCGATGCGCGCAGCGAAATCACGAACACGAAATATGAACTTCTCAAAGAAACCAACATGACCGACTACGTGGCACAGCTTTGGCAGGAGATCAACGATAGTGATGAGGTGCCCGAACGTTTCACCAAGAGGAGAGAAGAGGTCCTAGAAAGACTGTCACTCTTTACACAAGAGACCAGCCAGATAGATGAGCTGCTCAGTGACGATAGTGTCGTCTCCAACCTCCGTAGCGACAAAGTTGCCAACCTCAAATTTCTCGAGACCAACCACGGCGTAACGATAAAAATGGTGGACATGCTCTACGACTACGGCCGGTTCCAATACAGCTGCGGCAGTTACGCCAACGCTGCTCAACTCCTTGACCAGTTCCGTATCCTCTCCACCGACAACGACAAAGCCACCTCCGCTACATGGGGGAAGTTAGCCTCAGACATCCTCACCACGCAGTGGGACATCGTGATGGAGGAAGTCAATAAAGTGAAAGACAGCATCGATACCAAACTCTTCAACAACCCTCTCGCGCAACTGCAACACCGAACCTGGCTCATCCACTGGACCCTCTTCCCGTTCTTCAACCACGAGCCAGCACGAGACCAAATCACCGAACTTCTCTTCTCGCCAGCCTTCATCAACACCATACAAACCAACTGCCCCTGGATCCTTCGCTACCTCGCAGCCGCCGTAATCACCAACCGCAGCCGTACGCGAAACACTGGTCAGTACCAGAAACAACTCAAAGACCTGGTGCGCGTTGTGCGACAAGAAGGCTACGAATACCACGACCCAGTCACCGACTTCATAAAAGCTCTCTATATCGATTTCGACTTCGAAGAAGCGCAGAAGAAGCTCATTGAAGCGGAGGAAGTGCTCAAGAGCGATTTCTTCTTATCAGCGGCTACCGATGCTTTCGTGGAGGCTGCAAGACATTTGATCAGTGAGAGCTACTGCAAGATTCACCAGAGGATCGATATCAAGGATCTGAGTGCAAGGTTGGGGCTGGAGATGGAGGAGGGTGAGAAGTGGATTGTCAACCTGATCAGAGACACGAGGATGGATGGGAAATTAGATTATAAGGAGGGTACGGTGCTGATGAATCATCCGGCCAATTCGGTGTATCAGCAGGTATGCACACACTCTCATACACTTGGAAAATTCTGCTAATCCATTTCCAGGTCATCGAACGCACCAAGGGCAGCTTCTTTCGGACGTCTGTTCTGAGTGCCGCTGTTGCGAAATGATGTCCATGAAGTGTAGTCTTCGCACGGCGTTGGGGTCTCATCCGGCTCTTACGAGAGGCAAATCATGTGGTTACAGCATAGCATTGCAATTATGTTAGATATGATAGTCATAGAAGAAACGAAAACAAAAGCTTGTAACAGGAATTTTTCCACCCACAGCTGTTAACACAGTGCACATTTATAGGCATGAAATCACCATAGGTTTGTTTTCCTGTAATTGCGAACTAGAGTCATGCACTCGAGTCGTCAAATGGCAATAATTCTCAGCACGTTCGTACCTGAAGCGCAGTTTACTCACTTCTTTCAATTGTAAGGCTTTCGACAGAAGGATGACTTGTTGATATATCCATCTTGGGGAAGTTTGGCAGAGCAGCGTTGCCCTTTGAAGCTCAAGCCCGGAGGTTTCTGGTCCAAATCTTTTCCAAACACGCTGCTATTGAATATTCCCGAAGTACCAGACCCTCCATCCATGCTAGTCTACACTCAAGATCGAGAAGAAGCATTCTCTGCTCTTTATTTACATAGCGGTATACGCCTCCCTTTGCGAACGCTCAAACGCTAATATTGTTTACCTTCCTGGCTTCTCTTCGGACTTGGATTTGCTATCTGACGCCGGATCTCCATTTTCACCCAGCGACGTCTCCTGCGCATGCCAGAGCTCGCCATAGACTCCACCTGCATCAATAAGCTGGTTATGCGTCCCACTCTCGGCCACGTGCCCATCTCGCAGAACAATGATCTTTTCACTGTCAAAGATAGTTCGCAGCCTATGGGCCACGAAGACGCTCGTCCTTGCTTTCTCCTTGAGGATGCTGTTGATGTTCAGGAGCAGCGATTGCTCAGTGTACGTATCCAATGCTGATGTCGCTTCGTCGAAGAAAAGTAATGGTGGATCTTTCAAGATCAGTCTCGACACCGCGAGTCGTTGCTTCTCTCCACCACTGATCATCATCCCTCGCTCGCCGACCATGGTGTCATAACCGTCGGGAAGACCCTCGATGATATCGTGGACTCTTGCTCGCTTTGCGGCGCTTCTGACTTCTTCCGCAGAGGCACTCATGTTGCCATAACGGATGTTATGTTCAATGGTGTTGTTAAACAGCGGTGTATCCTGAGGCACAACTCCTATTGCTTCACGCAAGCTCTGCAAGCTGACATCGCGAATGTCCTGGTCATCGATCAAAATTCTTCCGGAGTCAACGTCGTAGAACCGGAACAGCAGGCGCAGAATGGTAGATTTTCCGCAACCGCTTGGCCCAACGATAGCGATCTTCTGACCCGCTGGGATAGTGAGATTCAGGTTGCGTAGAATGGGTCTGTCCCTATGGTAGCCAAATGTCACGTCCTCGAATCTGATCTCTCCACCTCTCGTCAATTGCAGAGCTTTGGGCTTCTCGGGTTCTTTGACGGCAATATTCACTTTCTGCAAGTTGAACAGTGTCTCCATATCGAGCAGGGACTGTCGCATCTCACGGTAAACGGAGCCAAGGAAATTCAGAGGGACGGAAAGTTGAAACACCAACTGATTGATCAGGACCAAGTCTCCAATGGTGAGGCTTCCAGTGGCGATGCCATCGGCAGCTAGATACATCATGCCGGACAGAGCGCTTGTGAAAATGAGATTTTGTCCTGCGTTCAAAAAGGCAAGTGATGTAGTGACTTTGATCGAAGCTTTCTCATAGTTGCTCAAAGCTGTATCGTATCTTCCTACCTCATATTTCTCATTGTTGAAATACTTGACAGCTTCGAAGTTGATGAGAGAATCTACGGCGACCGTAGCGCCAGCGTTGTCTGCGGCATTGGCTTGCTTTCGAAATTTTGTCCGCCAGGATGTAGTGATCACTGTAAAAGCAGTGTAGCCAACCATTGTCGCTGCGGTAATACCTGCAAACTTCGGTCCATACTGATATGCTAATATTCCACATACCATTGATATTTCCAGGGCTGTAGGTATGATGTGGAAGACCATTGAGGTTAATAAAAAGCTAATACCTTTAGTTCCTCTATCAATAGCTCGTGTGAGGCCACCGGTCTGCCGCGATAGATGGAAGTTCAGATCGAGACGGAGCAGATGATCAAAGACGTTGCAGGCAACTCGACGAATGGCTTTTTGGGCAACACTCGCAAAGATTGCATTCCTCATTTCTTGAAAGACGACTGCACCGATACGAGCTGCACCATCTGGAGAATTATGAGTGACGAGATAACCGATAAATGAGTGTAGATTTCGTACATGCCACGATCATAGCCCCTCCCACAGTCCAAGCGGCGCCACCAAGAGCAGCAAAGTCCACGTTCATTGAATCAACGATGCTTTTGAAGTAAAAAGGGACTTGGACATTCAAGATCTATGTAGGCCTGAGTCCTATACACGTATTTATACCAGAGAAAATGTCCTACCTTAGAGCCTATGAGCAGACTCAAGGCCGTCACTACTCGTGTCCTTGCTCCCAGATCATCCTGTAGGTACCATTAGGCGTTTGCCTATTTCCAATACATATGCCTACCATACCTTCGGCCATAGATATCTAGACATCTCTTTCATGATAGCCCAATCAGCCTTCCTCTGCTCTTTGTTCGAAACGGTCTGCTCAGACAGCAGACCGTCCGTCTTTGGTGCCTCATTCAGCTTCGCGTTGTTTGGCTCTTCGTATGACTCAGGCGTGATGTTCTCTGGCTGCTCTGTCCGCAGCTGGACCCGTGCCTGAGCCTCTTGTTGCCTTGGTCTGTCATTTCGCCGCAGATGGTTCGTGTGTGAGAACTGTCGGAGTAACAGGAGCGCCGATGGCCTGTGCACCGGACAGCATTTTGAGGCGTTGAGTGAAGACCTCAGGAGTGCTCTATGCAGGGGACGAGCCCTGGGAGATCCAACCCACATCATATGATTGCGCTTAAAAGGCCTTGGTCATTGGCATGAGCATCTGGCAATGACGCCCATGCCTTCACTCCGAAAACTCGGCCTCCTATGTACAATCAGCAAACTTGGTGACAGGCTCGTGTGCCTGCAGATCCTTTTGTTTTGTTAGAGCTGCAGGTGAGGTGAAAAGTTGAGGAGCACCTCACGACCAAGTCAATCTTCACGCTACACCTACCCGGCGCTCAGCCTGCCAATCCGCGTTTCGTTCTCGCGACTTCATATGTAGCTCCCAAACAGCCATGCGGACCCCATTGAGAGGACCAAATAGCTTGTCTTCGAGCTGTTCGAGGGCTCGAAGGATACAGCCTTGGTCACCAGCAACATGGCGAAGAAATTTGCAGATATTTTCCCAGTCGGCTGACACCCTTGACATCAACCCTTCTGAACCCGCCCCAAGCTCCACAGGTGCCACTCCAGGTGCGTAAAAGACCCACCAACAATTGCAGATACTGATTAATTGTCAGATGCCAGATTCGAAGTTCTTGGTTCCCCATTCTCCCTCCTCTCCGTTTCCCTCTCCGCATCCCAGAATCTCTACACCCGAAAAGGAACATTAGTTGGCGTAGGAGGAAAAGCGGAAAATGTAGGTGGTCTACTCTAGTAGCAAATTACGTGCTAAGCCCCCACTTGTTAGGCCATCTCAACGCTCTCGATGTTGGAGCCTTTTCGTAGAGCTGTGCTCAGAATCCCTTTCCTCTATCAAAGGATATCCTCTACGAGCCCAGTCACAGCGCTCATCTCAACTAAGGCCGCCAACACATCCATGACCACTATAAATCTAGATGGTAGTACAGACTGGATGCTGGTTGGCAAGTCTCTTCTGGCTTTCGCTGGGCACACTCTTTCTGTCTCACCCTCTATAAACCGCACAATGGTATGCCATGAGGCCAATTGAACGATCCAGGCTAATTGTTCAAGAGTCTTGCGCATTGGGGTAATTCCGAGGTCACTGGTAGGGGACTTCTGGCTCTGGTAGGTCAAGGGTCTATCTCGCAGATAATCCTTGGGGCAGGAGAGTCCTATGTCGTTCATCCAAGGTACGCTTGCAGCAATATTTGGTGACTATCTTTCCTAAGACTTGGTGCAGTAATGTGCTTGCGTATACCATCAATCGCAATCCACCTCTACCGTATCGTTTAAAATCTTTCCAGCTTCAGATACCTACTTTCAATATCTCCAGCCTTCTACCAGATTCAAGATTTATTCGAGCAATGCGGGATAGCCGAACATGGCAAACCATCACGCGAGTGCTTTTCACAGTACGAACGTGGGCAAGAAGAACAATATGGGGAGACAGAGTGAGTGTGTGTGTGTTCCCTGCTCAATCGTGCCACATCCTTACTTTGGCAGCTCTTCCTGCAATTCTACGGTCCGACGACAATCTTACTACAGACTCGAGCTTCCAGGATCAGCGATGTACTGACAACCCAAGATGTCAACGAAATTGCGGACGCACAACCAGGAATAGTACAATCTGTTGTTACGCTCTCAGAGGCAAAGAGCGAGCCTACAGGCCAAAGAAAAGCTAAAATGCCCGTCACAATCAAAGCTCCTACGATGAGCACGGCGAGTATTGGCAGCGATGGAAATGTGACTTTCGATCCAATAGGAAGATAAAGCATCGATTGAGATGATGATGCGGGCTGTAGTTGTACCTTCCTCATCTCAGCTTTGCTGTAAATAATGTAGAAACATGCAAAAGCTTGGTCATGTCCCCTTCAAAACTGCTCAGGCGGTGGGCGTTGACTGAATGCCTCGACATGCTGGAGGATTGCGATGAACCGCATTGCTCTAATAAGGCAGAAAGATTAACTTGTTCGACTCTTCAATGCTAGATCGATTTGCTGCTTCTGTTCGAGACAATGAATGTCAAGCAGCAGCGGCCTCATCTGCCAGGCCCCTCTTCTTTTTCAACCGCAAACATTACAAGATAAAGAATAAAAGGCCTCGCTCTTCATGAAGGCCGTCATTATTCTCTTCGGCGTGGTAATGGCTGACTGTGATCCCTTCAATTGCGGGACAGAGTAAAGTCCAAGGCTCAAGCTGAGCATAAGTAGCGCAGTGTCTCGGCTCTGGCGCAGTACCAGCCCACCGTCCCCTCGGTCTCGCATCAAGGATCTGTATGTTCTGACCAACGTCTTTTGTCCCAAAGCTCCACTGTGAACATCACCCTCTTCCACATATATATTACCATCTCTTTAAAGGTACTCCCGTAGGTAGCATAACCTCCGATACCAGCCCTCAAGCCACACCAATGCACCCCAGGTATCAAGCCAAATGCCACACAAATAGATCCACCAGCGCCATCGCTCCTAGGAAATGCCAACAGTATTCCACAATCTCCCTCCCACATTTTTCCGCCACAGATTTTCCTCCTCCCATCGCCCTATCGTTATCGTTTCTTCTCGCCCCCCACCTCCCTCACTTGCGGTACAACAGCCTTCGCGCCCTTGGCTCGCACATATTCCCCATCTCGGTATTCGGCATTACCTCTGTATGCAGCGCGGTGAGTACGTTTCGCGTAGCGTTTTTCGAGGCGGAGGACTTCGAGTTCTGTGGGAGAGATTGTTAGGATGGAAGCGTGGGAGAGAAGGGGGTGGAGTGGGAAACGTTGGGATTTGGGGGGGGGGGGGAGATGTGGGGAATATGCAGGGTCAATTGGGGGGGTGATGGGGGGACGTACTGTCCTTTACTCGGGTGATGAGACTGTCCATGTTGGATGTGATGTCGAGTACCAAATCTCCTATTATGCCAAAAGATGAGGAGTCGCGAATAGGTGGATGTAAGATCAGATAGAGTGGGTGTCTGAAAAGACTGTCGGGACAAAGATGCGGGAAAGTGGAGATGAAAAGACGCTACTGTCTTTGTGATAGTCTGCGACAATTCGTGAGTGGTGAAAGGGGCACGACCAGAGCGAAGGATTTACAGAACGGTAGCTGGAAGCCCCTGATCTACGTGGAAGTGGAACTACCCGAGCCACGAGGCAATCCGGCCGAGGCCCGCTATATAGACCCTTTTCTTGGCAGGTGCGTCAGCTACTTTACTGTATGCCTGGCACGCTATCGCCGAAATGATTGGCAATTAGGCTAAGGTGATTACGGGGCGCAGCTTAGGGACAGCTTAGGGACAGCTTAGGGACAGCTTAGGGGCTCGCTTTAGGGCCCCCCACCTTGCAAATCATTTTGGCGATAGCGTGCCTGAGTGTCGAAATATGCAGAACAATGCAGCAATAGCTGTCGTTGTATTAGACTCGAGGTCGAATCGAATAACGTGACTAGCAATTTGTCGAGCAAAGAGCATCATTTTTCCTCATATGCACAACTCTTACGCCAACCTCTCATATGACAATTGTACAATGACCGAGTATAAAGTATGTGCTACAAATCTATCCAGAAGAATATGTTTCTAGTGGGTATCGAAACTCGTGAGATACCAATCGCCGGCCGCTGTGCTATACCCTTGCCCCAATGCTTCCCTCCCAAATACGCCGATGTCGAGTTCCTAACCAATATCCCTCTAAATCTTAGTCGCAACTTTCAATCCCCCTTTCAGACTTGCTCTAGCCGCTATGAAGATACAGCTTCCCGCAAGCATCGTCACCTGTTTGTCACAGTCAGTATCTGTTCCAAAATACCATGGGTCATTGCAGATTCACAACACGTCTTGAAATTCGTTCTCGTAACGATTGGGAACGAGACACTTACTCCGCCGAATATTTGTAGATGCGTGTAGCTGCCCCCTTCCGCAACAACAAGAGCTCCGCCTATCGGGTTTCCAACCAAGACCGCGAACGATATCACCATGAACATCGATCCAGAACGCACCCCAATTTGGCGAATATCGCTGATTTGAGCAATCAACGCTGGTGCCAAGGACACAAAAGCTCCCGAGGTGAAGCCATAGAAAGCTGCGAACAAAATATATGGCACATTGCCTCGGGCTGGTAGCCATAATGCTAGCACGAGGATCGTAGACAGAAATGTTGTGACAATCATCGTGTTGTATCTTCCCACCTTGTCGGCGATGAAACCAGGCAAAGTACGGCCAAATACCGAGACAGCGTTAAGGATCGCTAAGAGGTATCCCGCCAAACTGACGCTCATACCATCGTGCTCGGCTGAGAGGATGATGAAGGTGAACGGCAAGAACATGCCGAAGAAGAACAGGAAAGAGGCGAAAACGGTGAGGAAGAATGGTAACTCTTTGAACGGGGTTACGAAATCCAGGAGCCGCCAGGGCTTTGGCATTGGTGGAAGTCGAGACTTTATGGTGAAGTTGGCGTAGATGAGCAAGCCGAGAATCAGGAACGCTGATGCTCTCATTGCCCATCCAAATCCACTCCGCGCAATGATACGTTCCACCATTATGGGAAAAATGACTCCTCCTAGCGAACTACCAGCCGCCATGACGCCCAATGCAAAGGCACGTTTCTTGAAAAACCAAGTCGTGGTTGATGTCATTGCAGGATAGAAGATCATAGACGCGCCGATGGGGGAACATATGCCTAGAAATCTATCAGATGGAATGAACTATTTAGGGTTTTCTTCGTAGCTTGCATACCTTGCGATAGGAGGAATTGATAATACTCGGTAGATATCGACGCCATCATCAAACCGAAGACGTGGAAGAATGTCCCCACGAGTAGTAGGTATCGTGGGCCATAGTTATCGTACATTTTGCCCCAGATAGGCCCACCACTGAACATCATAAAAACCTCAAGGGCAGGAACTATACGTCGTTTCTGAGTCAGCATTGCGATCACAGCATGCGCAATGGGTCGAGAAACATGTTTGTAGAGTACACCACGTGCCGGGGCTCCCAAACCATGTCTCTGGACTCAACAAACGGTATAGTAAGGAAGATAGAGCTCCAAAAGAACGTACTCCATGAGATCGTACTTGGGGAATAGTTTGATAATGGGCCAGTTTCGTAATAGGCTTGGAATTCCCCAATGGCATTGATCCAGCCGAAGCTGCAGAACAAGCAGCAGAATGCGCCAGAGACAACGAGCCATGCTTCGGCGCCTCCATCGGGGAAGCTTGCCGGGTCCATTGGCCCCAGTGGCCTCGGCTCCTCCTCAGCCTCGAGAGCTTTCTCGACGTCCAGCTCTTGCGGTTCGTCTGTCGTTTCAGGCATTATGTGTGCATCTGTTTGCTGTGGACCTCTGGGTACGCTATCATTATGGATGGAGCGGTCCATTTCGACAGACTTCTGCTCGTCCTTGATTGAGACTGAGGAGCCTGAAGAGTCGTCCATGGCGGTGTCCAAGTCTGAAAATGACGTGCGTGTAGTATTGAACGTTTGCGGGACGGTGTACGCGAATGCTTTTGTGGGGAGAGGATGGCTGGCGACAGGGTATTTATAACAGTGTACGTCTTGCGCTCAGGTACGAATCACATTTTCCATGACTCTTAGCCGTTCGCTTTCTCGCTCTCTCGCTTTCTCGCTTTCTCGCTTTCTCGCTTTCTCGGGAAGGGAAAGGGGAAGGGAAAGGGGAAGGGGATGGCGAAGAATGTACCTAAGTATACTCGTACATACCTTACTATGCGGAAACAACTTAGAACCGAAAGAGCGAGCATCTAAACCTTAAAGGTACGGGTCGGCGTTCAGCAGTCTCGGCCGGTAGCAGCCCCTTCATTTGCCTATCCATTTACAAGAGTCTATTCAACTTTGGACAGCTTCAAGCTCTTTGTGAATGTACCTTACTTCAGGATGGACAAATTTGGAAAGGGAGATCCTCACTTCATGGATCAGTCACGATTAGCCCCACAAGGTTCCATGTCATCGGGCCGAAGAGCTACCCGATTAAGTAGTAAGCACACATAGACGCTGCTTAGAATCAGGCTTGGTGTCAGAATACTTCAAGTGGTAGTTACGAGGGCTGTACAGCCCGGAATCTGCAGCGTGAAGTCCCCCTAGAGCGAAGAGTCACCCTATAAACGCTCAAGATGAGTTGAGGGTGCAGAATATAGGCTCTGGAATAGGCTTAAATGACCACTTCCTGCTTTATTCGACAGTGTTTTGTGCTCAAGTCCATTGCACTGGCGTCTAAGACTGCCATTTGTTTGGACACTAAGCCTGGAGTCTTGCCGTGGATTCTGAAGGATTTGATCTCAAGAGCTAGCTGGCTAAGTGTCATCCATTCCCGACGCATCAGACCCAACACCTAAAGAAGTATGCAACTCCCAAGCTATGCATGATCATGCAGTACAATTCCCTTCTTACACCTCCGCCGTCAGAGTATTGTCGAGTCCGAGCCGCATATTCTCAACCGTCTTTGCTCCAACGCCACGCAGCCTTCCAAGCTGCCCTAGATTCTGTACCACCTTCAGCTCATCTTCGTCCTCTTCGCCAGCACAAAGCGCCTCGATGATGACTTCTGCCTTCTTCGCGCCTACTCCTTTGAGCAGCCGTATTTGACTAACGTCTCTTGTGTTTATAATCTCTAACAGCTGCTTTGTGCGAGGTGTTTGTAAGCCATCGATCCTCGTCTCGGCCGAGGTAATCTGGACCGCCCTTGATCTTGGCCTTTTTGTCTTTGCCTTATCGTGGAAGCTTACGTCTGAACCATAATCCTGATCGTCAGCTGCTTCAGCTTGATAATCGTCATCTTCTTCGCTAACTCTGTGTTCTTCCCTTCTGACGTCGGAACCAGAATGCTTGGTGAGACGTTGGTCATCGACCGCCTCTTTCGACGCTCCCTCCTGCTTCTTCTTCTGTAGCTTCTCGCGTAATTTCTCGATCTTCATGTCGAGTTTTTTGTTGTCAGGGAAGTAGTCCTTGGCCAAGTTGTACATCCTTAGAGCACTCGTATCTTCTCTTCGCACGGCGTGCTGTTTTGCCATTAGTAGAAATGTCAGCCCTTGCTCCCTGCCATCGTCTTTGCCGTCAATCTTCTGCTCCAGCATTTCCAGGCGTCTCTGGACTCCATCGCTAATCTCTAGCTGAGGGGCAATGGAGTGTTGGTCAAGGGCACGTGCTGCAAGAATATCGGTTACCTTCCTTTCGATAATATCTTCGATGGCCTGCTTTGACATCGCGGGCTGGGGGTTTGATATCAATTTATTTGGAGTCCGCCTCTTTGGAGGGCGGGAAGCCGAAGTTACGAAAGGATCCGAGGTTGACGGCCGCTTCAACGGCGACGACCGCCGGGGTGGTTCACCTCGAGTTGGACGAGTTGCTGCATTCGAATGCCGCTCTTTATCTGCGTAAACAAAGAAAGACTTCGCCTGCTTATCGCCTTGCCTCTGAGCAGGTTTCGAAACATGGAGAGTAGAAGCGTTGTGCACCGTGCTCGTCAATGGTCGAAGGGGCTGCCTCCGTAACGATGATCCGGTGAAGTTAGGTATCGTCCTTGGGCACGCCTTGAATACAGGATCATTCTCAATTTCTCTAATCTCGATTCGTTTTGTCCGATTAGCAAAATTTAAAGAGCTTATGGTATCGAGGTGGTAGGATCTCGTAGGAGCTAGGTTTAAGATCATGACCGTCAAGCCATTGTTTTGACCAAGGGAAAGGATGCGAGTCATCTTGCTTTCTCGGTAGGGTATGCGTGACGAGTTTGTGCTGACAGCCTCCACACATTTGGCCAATGTGAAAAGTGATTTATTGATACTGGCAGACTCCACCATTCTCTCCTTTCCGTTTTCAGTTCTGCGATTGTCTTCGGAGCCTGCCAGATCAATCGCAGATGCTGTGCTGATCCTCACTTCATCGCCTGTGAATACTGACAGTTTGATACCGAGAATGGCGTGCGACCTTGAGGAAGCGGCGTTTAGCTAAACGTCTTTTAGTACGCTCCTTGGCATTGTGCCCAAGTGGCAATGCTCACCTTCGTTGCACTAGTCGAACGGTTGATGTTTGCCTGGTCATAAAGCCTCTCGAAGTCTTTCAGACTGTCGCAGGGTCTTTCGGTCAATCCGACAACCACCGTCTTGCCTCCGTTATCCCGCAAAGGTAGTCCCGCCAATGTTCGCTTCTCCAGCGCTTCGAAGAGATCGAAGACTTTGTCGTTGTAAATTTCGTAATATGAGAGGGAAATCTCCGCTATCGTCTTCCCACCAGAGTCTTTGTCGATTTTCCGAGCCCTTCGATAGATTCCTGACAACAGACGCGGAATAACTCCCCGCTCTGCCAGGCTCTTCCCGCCTCGCATTGTATGAGTCTTTCCCGTGCCTGTACTGCCATACGCAAATATTGTGACATCGAATCCACTGAATAGGTGCTTGATTGTAGGCGATACTGTAGCGGATCAACACCATTTCCTATACGCTCCCTGTTGCTGCGCGCTCGCTTACCTTCATTGTCAAAGATTTGTTGCTGAGTCGCGGCATGATTGTAAACACTGCTGAATTGAAAAGTGAAGTCCTCGCCTTCATTCTTCGGGTTCGGTATCTTGACCAGCGTAGGTTGATCTGAGGATTCATTGCCGGCCGCCGAGACAATCACGTCCTTCTCCAACTCACTAGGCTGCTGAGGCCTTATCCTAGCGACCACTCGTATAGCCATTGCGGCTACTGTCCCGTCCTTGGAGAATTATTCACTCAAAGTGAGCTTGTCACCATGACGCTCCCTCGATTCTGCAAACATTGACCTCGGGTAAGGCGGTCACTGCAGAAACGTACGGCAGATCATTAGGATAAAGTAGCAAATGGATGGCATCTTACCGGCTGCCGTATAGATCGGGTGGAATTGGCTGGTGCTGCCAAGACAATCAGGTCGCGTCGCACATTTCTAAGTGTTCGCGTCGGTCTCTGGCTCCACAATTTTGTCCAGCTCCACCAAATCATGGCGCCCGAAAAGCGACGGCGTGTGCTCGAAGACGATGAGGAGCTTGAGGTTTTCGAGGTAGAGAGCCCATCGTCAAGTCTACAGCAGGCCTCAGTGAGTCCGTAGAGACTGACTACTAAGGCTAGACTGACCGCTTCAACAGAGAAAGAAATTCCGAATGTCTTATGATGAGCCAGACACAGAGGATGCCGACGCCTCGTCAGATGAAGAGCGCTTCCAGGAGGTAGCCTCGCAATATGCTACACAACAGCGAAGCAAACAGAGGGTGGAAAACCTCCCCGCAAACAACGGCATTATTGAGACTGTCACATGTACCAACTTCATGTGTCATAGCTTTCTGGAGATCGGCTTGGGACCGCTCATCAATTTCATCATTGGGCACAACGGAAGCGGAAAGAGTGCGGTCTTGACAGCCATTACTATATGTCTAGGGGGAAAAGCAACAGCGACAAATCGTGGGCAAAGTTTAAAAAGCTTCATCAAAGAGGGCGAAGAGTTAGTTGAAAATTATACCTTGGTTTGGGCGATGCTAAAAGGCGTAGGACCTCAATGCTCAGTGTCAAGATCAAGAACACTGGAGACAGTGCATATCAGAACGATGTGTACGGCGACTCAATCATAGTCGAACGTCACTTCTCACGCTCGGGTAGTAGCAGCTTCAAGTTGAAGAGCTCGACCGGAAGGATGATCTCTACCAGGAAAGGCGACCTTGACGACATCTGCGACTACTTCGCCCTCCAGATTGACAATCCAATGAATGTCCTAACTCAGGACATGGCGCGTCAGTTCCTGAATAATTCAACCCCACACGAAAAGTACAAATTTTTTATGAAAGGAACACAGCTTGAGCATCTTGATGGGGACTATATAATTGTTGAGAACAACCTTGAAACGATCGACCAAGACTTGTGGAAAAAGATGGAGGACGTCAAGGTCTTCGAAGAGCGCGCAGAAAAAGCGAGGCATCTACTATCGCTCTCTGAGAAGCAAGATAGGCTTCGGGAGAGGATCGATCACCTGGGGCACATGATAGCCTGGTCTCAAGTAGAGGAACAAGAGCAAGAACTGTCAGACTGCAACAGGAAAGTGAGCATGACGGATGAGAAGATTGAACTCGCGGAGTTGAAGGCTGAGAGTTTGGGCGAAGCTCTCCGCCAGACTGAGCAAACATCAGAACATGCCAAAGGAGGTCTAGAGGAAGCAACGAGCGCTCTGGCTCCGTTGGTGGAGGAGAAGGACGTCGTGAAAAGAGAGCACGACCGGCATAAAGCCGAACAACTGGCATTACATGTAATACCGCCCTTACTGATGTCAAACTTTTCACTAATATTGTGTCACAGACGGAGCAGCGCGAAATTTCTGGAGAGATCAAAGCCGCAAAAGATAGAATCAAGAAGGTTGAAAGGGCCATCGAGAATGAACATCAGCTACTTAGCGACGCAGATGGCGGGACCCATGCCTTGCGACGCGCAGAAATCGAAGAGAAGAGAGAAGAGTCTGAAGCTGCAAAGACTCTACTCCGAGAGCATGAGGACGGACTTCCTGCTCTGGAGGACAACAGAAATCGAGCTTTTGAGGGTCATAAGGTGTCTCAAGACCCCACCAGGCGCAAACGACTGGATATCCAGTCAGCTGAAGAGCGTTTGAGTTCATTAATAAAAGATCGAGGACAGCAGCAGCAAGCCTATTCTGGGAACATGAAACATCTACTCAGCGCCATTCGGCAAGACGACGCTTTCAGGCAGAAGCCAGTGGGACCGCTCGGCTCCCATGTGAGACTGCTGAAACCCCTCTGGTCAAGTATCCTTGAAAAGTCCTTTGGTGGAGCTTTGGAAGCCTTCGTTGTTACGAGCAAGGATGACCAGCTCAGGCTATCAGCTCTGATGCAGAGAGTTGGATGGTAAAGTTCCAAATATCAATTTCCTGCTTAGCCTGGCTAACGTACGCAGTCCGTGTCAGATACTGATAACAAACAACAATCCGATAGACGTTACAGGGAAAGAACCAGACGAACGCTTCGACACGGCCCTGAAAGCCCTTGAGGTACTTCCTTTTCATATCCTGTGTATATACGTGCTAAGTCATAACTAGATTGATAATCCCCTCGGTCGAAAACAGTTGATCATCAATCAAGGCATTGATCAGACGATATTGATCGAGGATCGGAGGACTGCCATTGATGAAATGAATAGTCAAAGACTGCAAAACGTGAGGCAATGCTTTTCGCTCAACACCAAACCTGGAGAAGGTCTCAGAATGGCCTATGGATATGGGGGTGGTCTCTCGCAGTCACATCTTCAAGCCTGGCATGGGTCGCCGCGTATGAAGACTGACATTGAATATCAAATCAAGTAAGTCATCTATCCATGCTGACTCACAGCCTCTGCTCTGCTGACCTTCTCAGTGCTCAGCGAGAAGTTGTCCAGGCTCTGAAGTCAGAGCTCAATCAGTCGGAGCAATTTTCAAAGGAAAAGCAAAGGCATCTTACTAGATGTGAGCAAGCAATCAAGAAGCACCAGCAAGATGCAATACAGCTCCGCATCGAGCTGCAGCAAGCCGAGACCGTTGTAGATGAGCTTCAAGATGCCTTGGACAATGACCGTATCGAGGAGGGTCGTTTGGACGCCCTGAAGGAGCAGCTTGCCGAGGCGAAAGAGGAGCAGAGCACTCATGAAGGCTCTTATGGAGATATGGTCGTTGCGAAGGATAAAAACAACGAGCTTGTCAAGAGCACGAGGGACCAGATGGCAGCCATGGATGTGAACATAAGAGAAGCCGAAGCCAGAGTTCTTAAGGCAGAGCAAAAAGCGACAAGATGCGCAAATGACAGATCGGCAGCCCTTCGCGAGAAGAACGCCGCGATCGAGTCAGTCGATAGACTGAAACGCGAGAGGGAGCGAGAGCAGAAATTACGCGAGGATAAACGTGCTTACGTCGAGAATTTCACAGCCCAAGCAGCTCTAATCTGCGCACGTGTTGCCGTGGACGAAGGCGAGACCTACACGACATTGACTCGGAAACACGAGAAGCTACGGAAGGATCTAGCGGAGGCGCACAAGCGGTATACATTCAAGAGAAGTGATATCCTTATTGAAACATCGCTAACATCAACATAGTGCTGGAGGTACTAGAGACGACTTCGCTTTGGCTGCAAGGAAAGCAATTGTAGAGCTCAATCACGCATCCGAGGAGGTCCAAAGCATTGAAGAGCTCTCGCAGATCCTGAAACGAACGCTCGTGGACCGTAAGAACCGATGGAGAATGTTCCAGAAGCATATCACAGCACGCGCTCGGATCCAGTTCATGTACCTTCTGAGCGAGCGCGGTTTCCGGGGTCAGCTGCTTGCGAACCACAAGGAGAAGAAGCTTGATCTGAAGGTCGAGCCCGATGTGACCTTGAAACAGTACAAGGGGCGCAAGACTATGACACTATCTGGCGGAGAAAAGTCTTTCTCGACCATCTGCTTGCTGCTTTCTCTTTGGGATGCCATGGGAGCACCAATCCGATGCCTGGACGAGTTCGACGTTTTCATGGACTCCGTCAACCGAGAGATCAGTATGGGGATGATGATCAAAGCGGCAAGAGGCTCGATGGGGAAGCAGTTCATCTTGATTACGCCCCAATCGATGGGTGGTGTCGATTCGGCGGTGGACGTCAAGGTCGTCAAGTAAGCATGATCCTTCTCTGGTCGGTGTGGACTCCAGCTAATCAATGCCACAGGATGCCTGACCCAAAACGCGGTGATAAGCAGGCCAGGCTGAACTTCGCCCCTGCTACGCCTACATGATGAACTTATTAAGTGTTGCCTATTCTGATATTCTTTTCTTGTAGATACATGCAGCGAACGACAGTGGTGCTGCAGCCATCTCACCACCTTGATTTTTGGCTTTGTGCATAGAGGAATCCTACGTCGTATCTTACTCTTACAACTTCGACTAGCCATGCTTTCTTCCTCGCGTGAACCTGCTTCATCCAACCGGTGCTTGAGCAGCGGCAGCCAGTGCTCGCTCAGCCTTTGCCCTCAAATCTGCAGCATCTTCAAGACCCACGCTGATCCTAACCAAATCGGCCTCAACACCAAAATGTCCTGCCCACTCAAGCTCTCCATAATGCGCCAATATCACATATGGTGAGCTGAGTGTAAAGTTCGTACCAAGACTGGGCCCTTTCGCGGTCTCTAGCTTATCAAAGAACGTGACTGCTTGGGCTGTGTTCTTGAAGGTGACGCTGAGAAGACCACCGTAGCCACCGTTGGCATTACGGCAGTGGTCGTAGTTTGCTCGTGTCGGGCTGTGTTTTGGATAGTAAACCTCCTTGACAATTGGTGAAGTTTTCAGTGTCTCGCAGATTGCTTCCGCATTCTGATTTATCCTGGCGATGCGTGAGATGAAGTCCCGGCTGTTGCGTTCCATGAAAATGGCATCCTCGTGCCAGTAGTTATCCTCGTAGTCTCTTGCCACGAAGTCTTTGAGTTGAGAATAGTACCGGCTTTGTGGGTTGAGCACTGAGCCTCCACCCATAACGTTGCATTCGCCTGTGAAAACCTTGGTCAGACTACTGACGACCACATCCGCGTAAGGTAGGACATGCACGTTGACAAAGTTTCCGATCGTTTCGTCTACCACGACGGCAAAGTCGTATCGATCGGCGAGTGTTCGTATCCGGCGTAGGTCCGGTGTTTTTAAAAGAGGGTTCCCAGGAAATTCACAAAATAGAGCAAGATACTTCTCGCCCGCCTTACAGCGTCGTTCTAGGTCGTCAAGGTCTGCCGATTCTCCGTGGCCGTAAAATAGGCACCCAGGACCCCATCTTTCCAGTATCTTGAGTGTATCAATGTATGGGAACCCGAAGCTGATACTCTTCAATTCTCCTCTAACAGCCATCATGCTTCTGTGAGTATTGAAAATCGAGCTCATACCGCATGGGTACAGGTAGACATCGTTCTCTGAGAAACCTGCAACATGTTCCGTCCTTCTTGGTGGATCCTGTAGTTCCAAGGCCTCTTTCAGGTCTACATTTGCGGTTAAAGCACCAGCAATACGCCTCCTGATGGCCAGCTTGGCGCTAGCGGCAAGAGATACATCGAGGTTTCGTCCGAAGCGCTCTTCAACAAATAGAACATGGTCCTTGCCATCAACAGCGTCCGCTTGATGGACCTTGTTTTTTCCAGTCAGATCTAGTGAGCCTTTCTTCTGATACCTTCGAGGTCCCTTGCTTGGTGACTTGAACTGGACACTGTTTATTCTTTCGGTGAGATGACCGTCGTTGAAAGCCTTATGGCAGTACTCGGCCCGCCGACTAGACACGCCGTCGCCCGAATGCTGCCAGAAGGTTTTCGCGATCTTCGAGTGGCTTCGTGGAAAGATGACGGCTGAGACGATCGGCCTAATACACGATTCTGTACTGCCTCCGCCATTGGTCTGATCGTCATTTGGATGCAGATCAAGTATTCTGACAAGATTTTCCACGTCAAGAGATGGCGTTTGTTTTCGGAAGAATTCCACACATCGTAGCGCGACAGCATGAGAGGGAAAGAGAAATGCGTTCTCTGTCGTTGAAGAGCCATACTGCTTGATAATGGCATCTGCAAACGCTTGGATGGTCTTATGTACAAAGAAACTATATTTGTTTTCTCAGAATGATGTACTCGAACGCGGAATGAGTCACAAACCGTGGATAGCCAGTCTTCATCTTGCTCAAGACCCAGTCCTCCCCTTCTTCGTAGCCAACGTTGGCCTTCCAAGTCGGTAGTGACACGGACACAGCCTTGCCGTAGTCGCTTAGAGAAATTCCAACGGATGAGTGGGGGGGGGCAAGTCTTACATGGGCGGTATCTGGAGGAATTGACTCCCCAACCTCATGAGACAGCATCGTTGCCGTCTCTGTAAGGGCCATGTTGTGATAATTCAATGGATAAGACACCTAATAGGTCGCACGTTCAGACCGACGCGGAACGACTTCTCTTAAGCGCTACCTTCTTATGGCTAAGCGTGGAAGAGGAATTATGTTCTAACGTGACTGCAGCTGACTCCAGAGTCCGGCCAGGTCCCTTTCTTGTAGGAAGGGGGTTGAGGGAATACTGAAACCCTCTCTTAAGCACGGCAGGTGCTCCTGACAAGGCGTGAAATGTAGTGAATTGCGACTTCACTAAAGTAAGGCTCAAAAGGTCATAAACAAAGCTTGCTCGTGTGCAGGGTAAAATCTGCTGCCGGATAGCGAGAAGAGGAAGGTAACGGCTTGCTCGTGCTTGAAGTCTGTTTGTTACGAGTACCAAAGGTCAAGCAATAGATACCTTACATACGGTAAGTAACCATACACAAAAAAGGGCGCCGAAATACCTTACCGATTGTCGGGCACGAAAATGTTACAGCAAAAAAACGTGATTCACTCCGCAATCGGCTGCAGGAACAGTGTGGTGGTCCTTCGGGTGGCGTGATCTACCCGGAGGCTTGGAACTCTAGATTACCCGACGCCTTGGTTACTTTAGGCTAAAGAGACTTCGCGAAAAGTTGAACCGTCTTCAAATTTAAGCTCAAGACTCAAAGCTCGTGAAGGAAACCCTCAGCTCCCGCTTTGAGGTACCAACGCTCTACAATTTGCGATGGATCCTCCCGCACACAAGAAGAGAAGATTGTCTCCCCAGCCTACTGTCGATCTTGAGAATGAAGCATCGGACGAGGAAATATCGGTGCAATCATCCCAGGAAAGCCATGCGGTGGGAAAAAGCATCCATCGAAGCAAACCGAATCCCCCAAGAGCAGAAAACGGGCCAGCGCTATCTAATTACGGCGTATACCACACGAACCTGTTCCAGCTTCAGCTCAATGAATTGCTGTCCACGGTGCGACCCGACTACGGTAGACGAATGGTCAAGGCAGAAAATGCACTTCGCAAGCTCAAGACTATCATAGAGCGCATTCCCAATCGCGGAGCAAAGTTAGTACGCTAGCCCGCTCCCCAATTCAACTGGACCTATCTCCTGACCTTCTGACGCCTACCAGATTCCCCAAGCAGAGCGGGAGCAGACCAAGTCCCACCATGTTCGCATACCCTTCCCCGCTCCTCGACCAGATAAAAAGGCAAAATATACATTGGCATACTCTAAGCCAGCAAATATCAACGTCGTGGGAAGCTATGCGCGAAAGACGGCAATTCAGGTGGGAGACCGATTGGGGATTGACCTCGCCGTTACTATGCCAACGTCATTGTTCCAAGAGAAGGACTATCTGAATTACAGATACTTCCACAAACGAGCATACTATCTAGCTTGCATCGCAACTGGGATTGCGGAGGACGAAGACAACCATTTTGCGATCACCTTTGCCTACCAAAATGACAGTAAATTACAGCCAATCATTCTCGTCAGTCCCGGTCAAGGTGCCGATGACTTCTCAAAATTGAATTGTCAGATTCGAATCATACTAGGCGTTGATGGAGCCCTATTTCCCGTCTCAAGGACTTTTCCTGACAAAAATTGTATCCGAGCGAAGGCGGATAGAGCCTCGTCCCAGGGAAATCTTGGAGCGCCTACCTCCTTCTACAATGCTTCTTTGAGGTCAGAGTGTTCTTCGCTGGCGTATCTGAAGTATTTGCATGGCGCCTCTCTGCAATCGGACGCTTTCACTGACGCATGTGTTCTTGGAAGCGTATGGCTGCGACAGCGCGGTCTGGGGACGGGTCTCAGCAATGGCGGCTTTGGATCATTCGAGTGGAGCTGTACTGTGGCATTGCTCATGCAAGGTGGCGGTCTCAAAGGAAAGCCTGTGTTATCAAGAGGATACAATAGCTACCAGCTCTTCAAAGCTACACTACAATATATATCGACCAAGGATCTAATAGCGAGCCCAGTATTCGTCCACTCTGACGGCACAAGCGCCATTATTAAAAATGAACCGGCTCTGTTTGATGGCGGGAGAGGCATGAATGTCCTGTTCAAGATGACGCCCTGGTCATATGCTATGCTAAGGCACGAAGCTTGCCATACTCTGAAGCTTCTCAGTGACCCGCTTTCGGACCAGTTCGATGCTTGCTTCATCACAAGGATCAACGATCCTTTGCAGAGATTTGACTGCGTAGTCAGTCTACCAATTAGCCGACTACGTTCATCGTCGACAGACGCTATTGACAACGACATCGAATTTTGTCATCAGACCTACCAAGCATTGAAAGCAGGTCTGAATGATCGTATCAACCTTTTATACTTGAAACCTCCGAAGAAAAACGCTTTACCACTTGCCGAGTCAATAAAATCTACGAAAGAAACCCAGGTAGTCCAGATAGGACTACTACTCAATCCTGAGCATATCAACCGAAGCGTCGATCGAGGTCCCTCTGCTGAAGATAAGGAAGCTGCCGCTGAGTTCCGCAAATTTTGGGGAGGGAAAGCAGAATTGCGCCGCTTCAAAGATGGTAGTATTCAAGAGAGCTTGATATGGTCGGCTTCAGATGCACAAAATTCTGTTTTGATACAAATAGTCACATATGTCATACGGCGGCACATTGGCGACGAAGCAGCTGGTGCTATTGAGTTTGTTGGGCAATCATTTGACCATCTACTACCTAACCAGAAATCGGCGACTTCAGATCCTCTGGCTATTTATCAGCCCGCACTGGATGCCTTTGGAGCCTTGGAGAAAGAGATACGAAGTTTGGAAGGGCTGCCACTCCAGGCTCGACAGATCTCCGCTGCGAATGCCCAATTACGATCCGCCTCCACCAAAGCACCTATCCTTAATCCAACACTGTGCCAGATGGAGCCGGCAGACATATGCATCCAATTCGAAGGCTCCGCCCGCTGGCCAGATGACCTTATAGCCGTGCAAAGAACCAAGATAGCTTTCCTCCTCAAAATGGGCGAATTGCTAGAAGAATCGACCACAGGTCTATCGGCCCGGCTAGGCCTTGAGAACGCCAATCACAAGCTTCTCAACGCCGCCTTTCTCGACATCATCTACCCCTCAGGTGCGTTCTTCCGCCTACGAATCCACCACGAGCGCGAACTCAACCTCCTCGAACGTGTTTTGAAAGATAAGTCACACACCGCAGCGAGTCGGGAAGAGACGGCCACAGCGCTCTCGACTTACAAGCGCAACTTCATCCAAGCACCACTCCACACCCAAGCCGTTCGCACACTAAGCACACGCTTCCCCCTGCTCTCACCCTCCATGCGGCTGATGAAAAAATGGCGAGACTCCCATCTGCTCTGCGGCCACATCAGCGATGAACTGATCGAGCTCCTCATAATCCGTACCTTCGTGCATCCATATCCTTGGTCCGTACCCGGTAGCGTCATGACTGGCTTCTTGCGAACTCTCACATTCATCTCCAATTGGGACTGGCGATCCGCACCCCTTATTGTAGACTTCAACGGCGAAATGAATACCACAGACATCGATGCCATCAATCTCCGTTTCGAAGCATGGAGGAAGATTGACCCAGCCATGAATCGTGTAGCCATGTTCGCTGCATCCAACATCGATCCTGGTGGGATTACATGGACTGAATTGGGTCCGTCAAAAGTCGTGGCGGCACGATTCACGAGTCTGGCGAAGATTGCTTGCGCGCTGATAAAAGAGCAGGGCTTGCGCGTTGAGCCGCAAGCGCTGTTTGCAGCTGCAATGTCGGACTATGACTTTGTGATCCATCTGAGTAAGAAGTTTGTTGGCGACAAGCAGGGACGGGAGACGGCTGGGCAGCCTGTGTTCAAGAATATGCAGGTCCAGGGGCAGGAGGATAAGAGTCTTGTTGGCTTCAATCCTGTGCAGTCTTACTTGGAAGAATTAAGGACTCGGTATAACAGCAACGTGGTTTTTTTCTATGATGAGCAAGGAGGCTCAGCCATTGCTGGATTGTGGAATCCGCAGACTGGGCCGCGGCCGTGGAAAGTCAATCTGCAATATTCTACGATGCCGATTGTGCAGCCAGGAGACGAGGAAGCCCAGGTGAGCATCAATAAGAGTGCAACGCTGCATGATATTGCAAGGCTGGGAGCGGACATGGTCTCACGGGTTGAAGTCAAACGGTAGACGTAGCATTTGATCAAGAGGAACCAAAGCTTACGATTGGTTGTTCTTCTCTGCTATTCCAGTGCACGCAAGTGTTCCTGGTATCGTTCTCCAACGCCCGCTATGCTCACAGATACGCCTGCAATGACTTCCAGATCAAGCCCTCTTCATCTGTTTGTTAACAGCTTCTGGCCCGACTTCCCCTGTGCCTTCTGAGTAGAGAATGCGCAGTATCTATCTCGTATAGATACCACTTCATACATTCCTTCGTCCGATGCCCGAATCGTCTTGCTGTATTCATGCGAGATCTCGTTCTTAGTCTCAAGGACCTCTGGCTTCTTTCCTTTGGGAGGAGTCGTACTACGCGTGTAACTAGTTCCGTTGTTAGCATACATGGCAGAAGATCCACACTGGATGAGCGACTTACGTGAAATGAAACGGTGGAGTCCCCCCGAACTCGAACAGAATCTCGGCTTCACCGCCCTCATGGATGTCTACCGTCGCTGTCCTCCCTTTGCTTACTCTAACGCTAGGCATCTCGTGGATCACCTTAGTGATGTGCATTTTCGCTTTGCAGGCATCAGTGCTTCTTTGATCGCTGAGAGCTGTAATAACAAAATCTCCAGGCTTTTCGGCTATACGTCTGAAATTCGTTGACGGCACAGAAGCCTTGCGTTCAAGGTTCTCGAAGGTGTAGAAGACATTGAAAGGAGGTGTGCCCGATAAAGCATACGAGATACGGTCGCCAACGCAGTAGTCGGTTTGCTCCTCGAGTGGTGCGATGCTTGGGATGTCAGCGACACTGATCTGTATATGGGGCGCATTGTAATCCATGTTACGCTGGCAGCCACGTGAGTCCTGGACTTTACGGATCGTGACAGAATGAGTCCCAAGAGCAAGCACACTGTGGGGAACATGTAAATTATACTTGTTCGAGACCACGTTAGGAACATTGATGAGTTCAGGCTTTGTGGTAGTGTGATGTTTGATCTCGAGTTCGAGGTGAAATGGCTGTTCACCAACTAGGTTTATTGGGACCACCTCACCGCCAGCTTCCTCCTCTTGGCAATACTTGTAGGTTTTGCCAGCTTGCGCGAAGTACGCCGAAGGCCTCGGACGTACTCGCTGCTGTACTAGCAGAGGAGAGAATCTTCGGTGGTCATGGGTGTAAGAGGTGTCTCCCAACTTCGAAAATTTGTACTCGTATAGACCGGCTTCCGAGGTCTCCATTCTCAATGAAGCCATATGCAAGCCCGCACTGAATTTCTTTGGACTCATCGATTGTGAGCCATGGTCAGGTCTGTGGCGCTGCTCGTACTCAACGTTAAAAGGAGCGGTGCCAGTGAAGGAAACCTCTGTGACATCTTCGTCTCCTTCGCAGACCTCCTTTTTCACGTATCGATCTCTATTAAACTCAATCATGGGGCTCTCCGTGACCCGGATAGAAGGTCTAGGAATCCAGCGCACTGTGAATTGATTTGCAGTCGGGTCTACTGAGCCAGGGCATGTTGCATCGTGGACATCGAGAATCTGGTAGGTACCCTCAGCAACCACCTCGATTTGATCGTTGCTGCTACGTAATGTCTTTTGGATCGGGCGCTCATTAGCATCTTTCATGTTTTGATAGACGACAGTCCATGGTGGTTGGCCTTGAAGTCTTAGGGGTAGAGCGATTTTCTTAGCCTCTAGAGCTAAGATGCTCCGCTTGCCTTCCAGGTGACCAAACGTAACCCGCGGTCTCTGTAGGCTAACATCGACTTTGGCCTCTTCTTTCAAGTAAATCTTGCATCCCGATCGGTCCGTAACGCTGGTCAAGGCCACGGTATACTCGCCACCCTCCTTTAGAGGTTCTGTGGTAAGTCTATGAATGTTATCTTCAATCTCGGTGATGGTATGCTTCTTTCTTCGACCACGGTGGACAAGCTCATAGTCAATAGTATAGGGACGCTCGCCCATGATTTGTATTGCAAATGTCACGGGTTCCTGGATGCAAGCTTTTCGCATGGGGTGTGCATCCATAATACGAGCCGCCGCTGGCGGTTTGACATCCTGTTCGAGCGAACGCTTTTGCGCTAACGGTCGAAGGTTACGATACACAGCGTCACTAACGCTGTGAAACTCGTAGGTGTAATGGCCTGCCTGCGTAGGCTTAAGCTCTATCTGCGAGTGGAGGCGATCAATCTTTTCGATCATTGGCGTCACACTTCCGCCCTTCTGTCTTATATCGTAGAAGATCTGGAATGGCGGAGTCCCAAACAGGTCGAGATCGACCAGGAGACCTATAGAGCTGCCGGCACACTTGTCTGGGATGACTTCTGCGCTGATAGCAAGATCTGGCTCAGGCGGATTGAGCAGTAGACACGACGATGGTTCCATGATTTCGCCTCCACAAAAAGCCGTGCTTATCGATTGGAGGGTATAGAGTCCTGGCTCACGGACTTCGAGTCCATGCGTGGTATCTTTAATGGTCACTTCCTTGAGCGCTGCTCTGCTAGAATGTTTCTGATCTGAAATGATTTCTTCTTGTGGGGTAAATAGATAGGAAAGTGTATACGGAGCATCTTTGAGCTTGCCAGGTCCCGTCGAGCTTATATGAATTGGGAGTGTTTTGGATTTGCCCTTCTCGACTTTAATCGGATGCTGAGAGTCATATTCACGTAGTGCAACCCTTGGTCGCTCATGTACGTAGAAGTGTTGCTCCAATTGACGACCTTTCAATGGCTTCTGCTGCGCGGGCTCGAGTGACCGCATATATGTGTAATTTGCAATATTGCCGCAGGCATCGTGTACTTCATCAATTGTGTACTGCCAGCCGCCGCTGACGCCAAGTGACTCATTCAGAGGGATTTCTATAGTTTGAGCACGTGCCCAGGAAACATCCATGGCGGCCGATTGTTCCAAGGGAATCAATGCACCTGAGGTCCGTTGTCGAGCCAAAGGCGAAACAAGATGCTCAGGATGTATGCTCAGTACAACATGTCCATGATCATCTCTATTCACTGTCTTGCTGTATTTAATCTTCAATGGTGGCGTTGCATCGACTTGCAGATAGAAGTCTGATAGGGCACCTTTGCATTTGTCCTGAGGAGCAGCCTTCACCATCGCCGTGGGGCAGTCGACTACCAAGGTATCTGAAATTTTCCTTTGAACCTCCAACTTAGATTCGTCGATTACTTTCTGAAGTCGATACAGGCCGGTTTCCTTGGCCGTGTACTGAAGAAAGCGTGGACTTGAAAGATCATTCTTGTGAAAATGTTTATCTGCCTGTCTCTTCAGCCTGCCGACTTCCTTGGCAGACACGGTAATGGTCTCATTCGTGTTCGTGTCAAGGTCAACCCTTAGTAGCTCCATGAGTATGGGATTTGTTTGGTTGATGCGGATCGGGAGATTGACGAATGTCTTCGATCCGCCAATGCAGAAAGGGCTTTGATCTGGATTGAGCATGGCGGATCTGCATGTGTTAGCCATTGTAGCCTACAATAGTGCATTTACACGAACATACCCTTCTGGGAGAATGTGGATGATTTGCTTGCCCAGGATCAATGACGAGTTGTGTAGGATAGAAGCTGGCTTCACGCTTCTTTCTGAAACAGCAAGCTCTCTATCATACAAGACTCTGAAAATTGCACCTAGCCACGATATGACAGGTATCTGCCTCTTTGTCAGCGCTTCCTTTCCTCAAGTAGCAGGGCAAGGATGGAGGCACACAGGTATCCGAAACATAAGGAAAGCATTAAGAAACGTATGTAATAGGACCAGCATCGCAGTGGTTGAGGACGAGAATTGAAGCCATGGTATCTGGAACTCTGGCAGTCCATACAGGAAGACCGAATCAATTGCGAGCCACTTCATGAAGAGCCATAGAGATTCCGTTTCGTCGTTGAGGAGTCCCAGGTAGTCTGACAATCTCCATACGTTCAATCCAGCGTAGAATATTGAGACGTATAGTCTTTGTGACGGAGCGTCGACTACGCTAAAAGGTATCATGGGCGCGGAGGTATTTGGGCTCCGGGGTGCCGCTGGGGGTGGCTGAGAGCGAGGGCTCTGCGGCCCCGCAGGAGAAGCTTTCTGGTCATGGCTCCTTTGACCAGATCCAGGGCTCGTCGGAAAGGCCGAACGAAGGCGAGGAGTGCCGTTCATGGCATCGTCGAGAAGATCAGAGCGCCTCAGAATGACATCTTGGGGTGTTTACTTGGTCAGGTCCGCTGTGATCACGCCTCGAGAATAGCAGAACGACTGGGCGTAAGGACAGGGTTATTACTCATGTCTCCCTGCATCGTAAAACGCGTCGATAGCTTTGTCCCGTCTGATGGAAAAGTCGGTTCTAACACCTCGTTTTGGGGGGATTCTGTTTTGGGATAGTGCTTGCGGAGCGGAGCGGAGCGCGAAAATCAGCCGCGAAGTCTTGGCAATGGAGTAGCACAAGGCCACCTCCATTGCAAAAACTTGCATCTCGTGCATCATGGTTCCAAATCCCAATCACGGGCTTTTCCCAATATTCACTAAGCACGGTAAGCCCATACTAGCCTTACACTAACTTAGCCGGCATATCTTGTGACTTTTGACACACGATGGAATTTCCTTTTATTTCCTTAGGTACATTTACTGGAGGGAAGCCTTCTGTTGTCTCGCCCCTCCAGACCCCTTCACAGGGCTGAGCTTTTCAGTATGGGAGGACATACAAGACGACGCCATTCGAGTGATTTATCGAGTGATGCGAACGGCTTTTCCACCCAAAAGGTCTTTACCCAGGAGCCCTCGGCCCCAGCCAGTAGCGAAGACAAACGTCGATGGAAAGGGTTTTGTGAGATTGAATCAGAACCGGTAGGTATCTCTATCCGACATGAGCTTCCATGCATCACGGCTTCTCTTACATATATTACAGGCATTCTTCAACGTGATGCTCAAGCGCTTCGGAGTGAATGGAGTCAAAGTTCGCGAGGTAGTTTCTTTGGACGAAGAGCTTCTTTCCTTTCTGCCGTAAATATCTACGCTATCAGTAATTCAAAGTCAGGACTTTATCTGATGGGAAATCTAGCCGGCCAATCTATGGGCTTATCTTCCTATTCAAATGGATTGAAGAGGACCCGGACAAGCAAGAGCAGAGCTGCCCAGAAGGAGTTTGGTTTGCCAACCAGGTCATTTGCTCAATCTCGCTGTTTGTTTCTTGTTTCTAACCTAAGGTAGACAGTGAACAATGCTTGCGCAAGTGTTGCGCTACTGAACATCGTCAATAACATTCCCAACATCGATTTAGGAGACAATCTCCAGCAATTCAAGGATTTCACTGCAAAGTTCAGCCCAGCTTTACGCGGAGATGCGATTGGCAATTTCGAGTTCGTAAAGGAGGTTCACAATTCGTTTGCCAGGTATGTGCTTATGCAACCATGTCCAGTTCAATTGTACTTCGCATGAGCATATATCTATGTTCCGCAACCCCATCTCCAGTTGTGAAGGTTGGCACTGAACCCCTACAAGGAAAATGGACATGCTCAATGCGGACCTTTTGCTTGAGAACGAGGTTACTTCAGCGAAGGGAAAAGGTAAAAATCGAAGCGGGGGTGAGGATGAAAACGAGGCCGGTTTCCACTTCATTGCATTCATGCCTATTGAAGGCCAACTTTGGAAATTGGATGGCTTGGAGCGTCAACCCATGTGTCTCGGTAGGGAATCCTTAGGCTCTGTTTCGTCTTTGCAGGAATTAATCCTCTTTGACATAGGTGCTTCTAATGAAGATTGGTTAAGCCAAGCAAAGCCAGACATTGAAGCTAGAATGGCTCAATATGAAGAGGGTCAAATCGAATTCGCCATTCTAAGCCTGGTCCGAGATCCTTTAATCAGACTCATTCCTGCATGGGCCGAGAACGTGAAAGGGGTAGCCGCGCTGTCAGCCAAGCTAGACGCTATCAAATCCGACTGGCGAGACTTCACAGCTCCGGTGACCAACGGCGAATCCGCTGGACATCTGAATGCTCCTGATCCAGGTTTTGGTCTCACCCAAGAATTGTTCGATCATACGTCAATACCCGAAGAAGTGGTGAACCTTTGTAATTTGGAGGTAGTAACAGACATTGTCGAACATCGTCAAGAACTCATCACAGCGGAGGCCGAGTTACGAATGTCAATCAGAGAAGAGATGCAGGCTGACCAGACCGACGAGGAGAGGGCTACCGCAAGAAGTCGGGATTATGGAGCAATGATCCAGAAGGTTTTGCGGAAAGTGAGGACGAAAAAGGCTGCTACAAGTGCTCCAGATCTCATTACTTGACTTGATAACCATAGAATTCAATAGCTGAGAAAAAAGTGAATACCCAGTCAAAATTCTCAACGAGTCACATCACGTGACTTCGCGTTTCGCACTCTGAGCCTGACCTGTTCCCGCAGATCACCCACTTTTCAAAAACATGTGTAACCCAAATGCACTGACCGACCCTTATTGTGCCCTCAACTCTACGCCATTTCGAACGCAGAAAATCGTGACATGTGCCAACCCGAGATCTTAGCCGTGTCCCAACGGGTGCTATTTATGAGACTTGGAGCCCAATCTCTTCGACAAGACCAGTTATGCCAACCAACGCAGATCCGAATTTTCAGCTCGAGATCGATGAGTGGATATTGGACTACCTCATATACATCGCGATCAAGGATATCCTAGAATGCTACCAGAGCTTGCGAAGTAAACTTGATTATAACTACGACGAGGAAAAGAGTGATCTGCCTTTACAGCTGGTAGTCTGTGAGCGACCCAGCCTTCAATCCAAATTGTGTGGCCTTAGCTGACGTCTGCACAGCTTACCTGACCATGTTTCGCGTGATGCACCCAGGCCACCCCGACAGTGAAGGCCTGCGGTTCCGTCTACGCCTACTGAAGTTCACCGTCATGTTCACGAAACGGGCCAACCCCACAGAGACCACTCCCCCCGTCCTAGAATTGCTCAAGCTGAGAGATCGGCGAGCAGAGCATGCCCAAGCATTCCGGTCAAAAGAGGAAGTCTCAGTGAAGCTGGATCTTCCAGACCTGACCGAACACCTCGCCCCTCCAGACAATATGCAAATCAAAAAGGAGCGTTCTACACAAGATGCGACGCTCTTCGATCCCGGGTTTGGTGCCCAGCGCCCTCCCCCACCAGCAATATCTTTACTCGACACACTTCCATACTTCATGGCACTGTCCGCCGCACATAATGCCACCATGGATGACGCAAGGGTAACGAATGTATGGATGTTACTAGCGGCAGGCTATATGGCACAAGCTGCGATGGAACAGTACCTTACATACGAAGCGCAGCGTAATGAGGTACTACGGGAAGCTTTTGCGTGGGGCTTTGACGCCGAATGTGGAGCCGAGCCCGAGAGTGACGAATGGCGAATCAATGCTATGTTTTGGGGAGACGACGAGAAGATCCCTGGGTGGGACACGATTCGAGACGAGCATTGGCAGGCTGTAAGCTCTCTAACCCCCGTACAGATCGTGCGTGTGCTGAACACTTCCAGCTTATTCCACCTGAGGGGATTAAGCTACAGGACCATTTTTGGCATCTAATGGCAAATAATCTCTCAATCACCAAATTCGAGGAGAGTGTTATGAGTTTCCTTGGAGGTTTGCTTGACAGCCAGCCAAGACCATTGCTTGCGCAGCTGGAGTCCGGGAAGATCGATGGACTTTCGAGAAAAGAGACGCGAGCTTTGCAGAAAAGGATTGGCATAGTATAGTTGAGCAAGGACATATTCATGAAGATCTCCGAGATACCCCTTTCCGCGTTGTATTCAGCTTCCACAGCTCAACATGCTTCAATCTAATGCTATTGCCGCGTTGGCATGCTACTGAGTGTACATTTCCGTGTCATCAATCTTGAAATCTTTTGACATTTTCAGCATCCATGCAGAATCCAGCGTTGTTCAATTTGAAGCACAGCCTACCTCAAGTCGCATCGGGAGTCCGAACTGCAAGGGTATTGACATAAGACAGCAGAAGAGCTAGTCGTCTGGATACTCATCCTTGATGTTACTGACGAAGACGCGCGTTGTCTTATCCCAACGTTTGAAATGCTGACCCGCCATAGCCACTAAATCAGCGCCAACCTCCTGCTGCACAATTGAGACGTTCTCTTCTGCAACATATCGTACACTGCCATCTTCGACCCTGGAAAACGTTCAGCAGACAATCAACTCAGCGAAACACACGACTTACAGCACATGGTAAAAACTCTGATGCTGGCCTCTTGACAAAGCATGAACATTCATATGGGTCATCCAGTCTGCGCCCGCTGCACATTCCACGTCCCATCCCGTGATCACTGCTGTGTAATGGTATCGCTTATGGTGAAAGACCTGACCAACCTTATATTGGACGCTCTTTCGTGTCTCCGGAGTGCGGTCTTTGACCTGTTTAGGATTACGATCAGCAGTACGTATAACCCTGATTGTATCGAGCAGGCCTCTGTATTGACTAGCGTCCTCGATCAGAGGGAGGATCTGCTCCTCCATCAGGCCGACGTCCATGAGCGTCTGTTTTTCCAGACGCTCTACTATAAAGTGTAAATAGCGTGCGCGTTGGACGCCAGCCTGGTGCCGATTGCCGTCTGGGAGAAGTATCAAAGCCCATAGCGCAGCATAAAATGCACTCTCCGTCTCGGGGAAGGAAAGTGGTGACGAAATCGGGCGTCCACCATTGTGGCGGGGAAGCGTCTGTACAGAAGTAATGATATTTTTGGCGGACCGACGCACTATCTCTTCTACGGGTGATGCACTCAATAGCTCTGCATGGACTGAAGGTGCGATTCCTAGTGAATGGAGCTGCGCCTTGAGGTCTCTTACGCCGGTCTCGAGGCTGGATCTGAAAGGATCCATATACATCGGCAACGTTTCCATCCCAGCTTCGACAACTTGTCCATCAAGGTCAAGACCTGCAGCTGGTTTGATGATAGCCTGGACATGAAACGGGAAGCCACAAGGCTGCGCATCAAGACCAAGTCTCTTCGCAACGCAACAATATATTGCCACGGTGATGAGGGGTAGCGATGGGTGGTTCTCGTCCTGTAAAGCTATGCCAATGAAGTTATTTTGGAGATCGTGGTAGTCGGCGTTTGCGTGTGTGATTCCCATCAGATGGTGTTTTCTCAAGTATTCCGCAACCGCGATAGCCTGTCGCCGTGGCGAACGGTCCACAAATTCTGAATCCTCAGCACGAACACCTTCTGCGAGCTTGTCAAGATGCGCCGAGACTTCATTGAAGTCCCCTTTCCGTCCATGTAGAACGAACATATCAAAAGCCGCAAGTGCTCTCTCCAATGACACCGGCTTCCCGTCCTTGAGCTTCACCCATTCGTTGATCGCCATGGTTCGATGTAGCGTGCCAAGTACAGCGTCGCTGTAGAAGCGCCTGGCAAGCACATCTTGGGCATCATCTTCCACGTTAAGATGTCGAAGTAATGTGTCCTTGGCATCGTAGCCTCGTCCAGTGATCCTTTCAGTCTTCTCAATGCGACTCGCTTGACTGGCAAGGATGCTACCGATTTCTTCGCTCGTAGTTCGGTCAACGCAATGGCGCCTTGCGAACACTATCTTCCAGTCCACCTTAGCAACCGGTCCGTTGAATTTCTCTTGCATTCCATGCTCTGGGCTCCAATATCGATATTGTGTTTGGCAATGGTGACGCCACAGTATAGGCTGCGTGAGGTCATTGAATTGGTGGGAAACTTGCTGCAATGTGGGAATTGATGATGGAGGAATACATAGAAGTATCTGGTAAATAATCTCGTTTGGCAACTCGCTCAAAAGGACCGCCATTGTTGTGATAGATTGAGATCCGATTGTGAGATTATAAGGAACGATAGCCATCAATGACGCCGTTTGTTTTCGATCAAACGGAGCTTAGGGCGCCCGAGTGCCGAGGAATAACCGCTCAAGCCGCTAAAGATAAATAATGTGTGATGTTTCCCAATATTGTTAATCAAGAATACCACTTCGCTATACAACACTCAAGACTCAGATGATAGCGCATTATGATATACGCTGTAACTCTAATCCACTATGGGTGCAAATCAGTCCTACGATACGGGCGGTAGCAATGACTCTAGACGGAGTGGACAAAGCAGCGGTGCTGTGAAAACATGCTATTATGAAGTATTAGGCGTGGATCGTCAAGCGACTGAGGATGAGTAAGAAAATCCAACCCCCGGAGTATCCAGAAGTCGCAGACTAATCTTACGTAGAATCAAGAAGGCGTACCGCAAGAAAGCCTTGGAGCTCCATCCAGATCGAAATTATGGCAATGTTGTAGAAGCTACCAAGCTATTTGCAGATGTGCAATCGGCATATGAGATATTGTCGGATCCTCAAGAGAGAGCCTGGTACGATTCGCATAGGGACGCGATCTTGAGAAACGAGGACGATGTATCTGGCGAACATTATGAACATAATGTTCGCATTACGACAGCAACTGATATCATGAAGATGTTTACACACTTTCGCGGAAAAGTGGACTTTTCCGATTCCTCCACAGGCTTCTATGGAATGCTCGGAGGGGTTTTTTCTACAGTTGCAAGGGAGGAAGAGCTAGCCTGCGAATGGGAGAATCTTGATCCAGTCGCTTATCCTTCCTTTGGCCATGCAAATGATGAGTACGAAGATGTCGTCAGGCCTTTTTACGCTGCTTGGAACGGCTTCGCAACCAAGAAGACTTTTGCCTGGGAGGATGTCTACCGCTTTTCAGACGCACCAGACCGACGAGTAAGACGTATGATGGAGAAGGAAAACAAGCGCTTCCGAGATGAAGGTATCCGCGAGTTTAATGACGCAGTTCGATCACTTGTAGCCTTCGTCAAAAAGCGTGACCCTCGATACAAGCCTAATTTCCAGACGGAAGCTGAAAGACAGAAATTGACGAGGGACAAAGCTGCTGCCCAAGCGGCTCGATCAAGAGCAGCTAATCAAGCCAAACAGGCGCAACAGGAGGTAGTGCCAGAATGGATGAAGTCAAGCAAGATTCCGGAAACTGAGATTTCAGACGATAATGAAGAGGCAGTCAAGGAACAATTTGAGTGTGTTGTGTGCAAAAAGAGCTTCAAGAGTGAGAAGCAGTACGAAGTGCATGAGAAAAGTAGAAAGCATGATCGAGCGGTGCAACATATCCAGCGACAGATGCAACAGGAGGACAAGGACTTGGACCTTGACAAGCCTGATGATGGAAGCGCCGAGCATCAGGAAGAGACTAATGGCGTTACTGAAATCGATGAATCTGACAAGGTACTTAACGAAGCAACCTCTGGTGACCAAACGCAAGATCACAGCGAAAGGGGATACTCGTACCAAATGCAAGATGCTCCTTCGATTGTGGAGAATCTAAACAGCTCCGAAGGCGAGCTCGAGGAAGCGGTGAATGGAGACGAGAAGCCAATTCCACGCGATGAATCATATGCAATGTCCTCGGATGACGAGTATACCACACGGGAGAAAGTAGAAGAGCGCATTCTAGGTGGGCAGGACGGGTCTAATGGCTCGTCAGCCGAATTAAAGACGATCCCACCAGAAGTGGACCGTATATCAGAGACGCTTGCTTCCGAGTCATTGCAGGGAGAAAGCGATTTCAATCCGCAGCCGAGATTGGGAAAAGCCAAAGAGAAGCGAGCAAAAAAAGCTGCTCAAAAGCAGACAGCAACCACTAGGCTGGACTCAGAATTCAAATGTGCTGCTTGTCAGACTAGCTTTCTCTCGAAAACGAGGCTTTTCAACCACATCAAGGACTTCGGTCACGCACAGCCGGTTACTAAACCTGTAAAGGGCGGCAAGGGAAAGAAGAAATGATTAATGACTGGAAGTGGGTGTATGTGATGAGCATTGATGAGTACCAAAACCATATGAAAGGGTCTTACTAATCGACTCGCATAGTGAAGGCGTTGCATTGAAGATAGATACCCACATAGATTCATGAATAGACTACTCTTTCCAATTGACAGCAAGTCGAATATTTAGTGACAGCGAACTTATTTTTGGGTAGTACACGGTTGAAAATGCATTATAACCCAAACCCTGAACGGAGGGCGGATCTGAATGGCTTCAAATACGCTTCATGATGTGCTTTCTCGACGAAGTCTTCCGGGCTGTATCTACTGGCCTTGATAAAACATCCGCATATGTTCTTGCCATACATGACACGCAAAACGTCGATAATCGTTAGAGGATCAATACCTTAGTTATGTAGATACTTTATCTAGCGTGGTTCATACCACCATTTACAAAATCGCATCATAGTAATACAAACCAAACCCTATCCAAGGGTATGCACATGCAGGAATCATGCAACATTAACGGATCATGGCTAGAGGTGGGACCGTGAGAAAATCATCCCTACGTCAATAATTAGCTATTCTATGATACATGACTATGTCTACCTTCCACTGCGGTTCTTCCATAACGATACACGCCCTTGAGCTATTGCGGTTCTGATCATCATCTTCAAAGCTTCCATGGAGTTGCGTACTTCCTCCTCTTCTAGCTAGAACTTAGCAACAATACACCCGAACCTGGCGAGTCAGGACCATGTAGAACACACTACAAACAGGAAAATATTTGGAATCAGCCCAGTCCAGCTTTGGTAGTCTTGACCACCTGTGCAACAGGCTGTACGATCCCCCTATCATTGTTCAGTGCGCCGAGAGCCTTTCCGGTGCTCCAGCCCATCTTCTCTAGCATAGCTCGTCCCCTGTTTTCTTGCCCTAACTCTGGTGCCGTGGCTCCTACAACCTCACCATCTCTGTAAGATACGCTAGCGCTTTCGAAACCTCCACCAAGCGTCTTGCTGGACGCCGCGGATCTCTTCTTACCTTTCTCCAATCTTGGCAAGAATCGCTTCGAACATAGCATAGAGTCGAGGGCACTCAATGCGTCTTCGTCATACTGGGTTGTTCTAGAAGTCTTGTATAGAACCGGAAAGCGCGATTTCCCACCACCAACAGATTTCGATTTCATCTTGAAGACATTGGCAATTTCGTGAACTATTTTGCGTTCTGCGTGGCCCATTGGTGGCAAAGGCAGACTGATTGAACTTTAGTGGAGACAGAAGAAATGGACGCAATGAATCTGTACCTTTCGAGGGACGAAGATAGGAAATTTCGGATCTCTTTCTTCGCCTCTGCTACCGTCATGCCCTCAGAGTACTTGGCCTTCATGTCAAGCTTACCTTTCTTACCCAAGAGGCCCTGCGCTCGTAGCTCCTCACGCTCTTGCTTGCGAACCTTCTTCTTTGAGCGATCGTTCTCCCAAGCTGACTTTAAGGTCTGCTCAAGCTCGGAGTCAGAAAGCTCAATCGGAAGTTTCCCGCGACGGCCTTTTGGTAATTTGCGTAGACTTGGCCGCTCTTGGTCCATAATATCAAAGCCGTTGTAAGGATCTTGGTCAAGCACGGCGGCAAAGGCGATGGCTGATGGGAAGCTGGGCTGCGTAACCCTTGAACCCATTTCCCCTCTGGCTCTTGGTACGGATTGGCGGCTGGTAGTCAGTGTTCCGTCCAGTTGTGGTACTTCATCCCCTTCATTACTAAAGCTGGTCGCATTGAAGAGCATCAGGTTATCCGATCCCAGCCCAAGTTCTTCCTGCTTCGACAATAGTCGCGCGATCTGCTCGTCTGTCATCTTGGCAAGCCGTCGCTCTTCAAGATCTCGCTCATCTTCTATGTCATCTATTTTCTCCTGAAGATCATGGGCTAATTGCTCGTCTTTAGTGAGATCTTCATCGGAGTTATCGCTATCGCCCAGAAGCCGCTCGAACTCAGCGTGCTCCTCCTCAAATTCTCGAATCATCTCGCTGGCGTCAGGCGCGTCTAAGGCGTTCACGGGAAGCCAGCACGCATCGTCTGTGGTTAAGCCTTGGCCGATAACAAGATATTGCTTCCCGGAGGGCCTCTCTCGCTTGAAGAGTATTTCAGCAATCGCATCTGGCGCCTCACTTGAAGTACTCAACCCATCGAAGTCTTGTAAGTCTGCGCTGTCCCAGTCCTCAGCGCGGTTCATTGCGACGTCTACCTGTTCTTCCTTGTCCTGCCATTCAATGGTATCAGAGCCGCCAAGATCACGGTGTTTAAGCCCTGAGACTTTGGCTAAGGCATTGAGATCGTCACTATCATAAGTGTTTGCGATATAATCGGCCACGATCTCAGCCTCCTCCACCGCTCTGGCCGAGGCTTTTCCGCGTTTCCCTCGCCTACGTTTCTTTGTAATCGGGTTCTCTTTGCCGCTAGGAATGACGAGTAGGGGCCCAGTATCTGTTTCCTTGGTGAGTGGTGGTGTCTGGCTTGTGCGAGCGTTTTGCGTTGGTGCGAAATACTGCAAACCCCTATCTATTGGGTCATCAATCACGACTCTACCGGTCTTTTTGGCTGATGGCGATAACTCAGTGGAGGCTTGTCTGAACCTTTGTTCGCGATTGGTTTTCGACGCTTGTCCTTCGCTAGCTTTAATCTGAGAGGCATGTCTACCAGCAAAGATAATGATTTCTTCACTTGATTCTGAACGGGCAGGAGACGGCAAACGCTGTATATTGGGTGGTGGAAGACCAGTATATACGGGGGTATTTGAGCCGTTCACATCAGTAAAGAAGATTTTGTTGCTTGCGATTGGGCTATCCATCTCATGTTGGGCTCCGTTAGACATTGCATGGCGGACTTGCATGGATTCCTTCCCCGCAGCAGGCATGGAGGTCTTGACAGGCTCGCTCTCGTCGAGAGACATCTTAGACATTGATAATTCAGGTGAAGCAATGCTCGTATTGGCTTGTCTCACTGAGGGTTCAGTATCGGCATTTGCCTTTTCTTGAGCAGATTCCGTTGTTACTTCACTCGCGTTGTTCGTCTTTCCTAAAGGAGCGGCTTCACCGGTCTCTCTCTTCCCTTGAGGCGCCTGGGTTAGTTCTTCCGCACTGGAAGTGCCCGCACTGACGAAGGCAACGCGAGAATGCCGAAGCTTTAGATCTGAGTTCCAGCCGTGATGACGTTCCGTATTTCGGGCTTCTTGACTGAGAGAGAAGTGGGCTTGAGTAGCTCCTTTCGAACGAACAGAGTCAAAAAGTGTCCTTGAGTACTACTAGAAGTCCTCACTGACCATTGCTCTGCCACGCATCAGGATAGGTGTTGTCTGCAGCTGATCGTTTGAAACCACCACGTCGCGAACCAGCTCCGCCTCGACCACCTCCCCTTCCCCTTGGCCCCATTGAATTCACTGTTGCGCTCCGCTCGTGGAGTAACCATATAAACGACGAAATAGAGAGTAGGATGAACGAACAACAGCGTGTTTGTGTAAAACAAACCAAATATTGAGAAAAGTGCTCTCATTGTCTTATCTTATCTTAGCGTTGCAGGGGTCGTTGCTCTGTCCAGTGTCCAGGCATCGACTGTGACAGCTGGACATGATGAGTCGAATAGCCTATGCCTTTACTGCAAAACCGGATATCACATGCTCCTTCAGGCGTAGGTGCTTGTTGTGTTACTGCGCGCCTCCAGCCGTTCCTTGATTATGCTGACGCAAATCCCAGATGGAGCTGTAAGGGAACACCGCATCATGTAACCGACCCATCCTACGAAGCACCTCACTTACAGAAGCCATCAATCGACCGGCTACATGATAATCACCTGAAGTACCAGTCTTAGCCTAGTTCCCAGCCTACACCTTCAATGCCGTGAACCTTCCTCTGCAAAGCCGCTCAGAAATCGCCGAGCTCGTGTATCCGAACAGCAGGGCCTCCGTCCTCTGTCACCTGGATCAGACCATGTCCAACGTTGATTTTGGACGCTACAAGCGAATGGTGCAGGCATTTTGGGACCCTGAGCCAACGAACGATGACCTGTCCGGAACTTGCATATGGTGTTTGGGAAAGGAATATGCATCTCAACCTCTGGTGAATGGAGAGCCAGAAGCAAAAGCTCAGACTGAGGAAGTTCCGGTCTCTAATGATCCACATAGCTCCAGGCAAGTCCCCGAGAAGATAAAGCCTTCGGCCCCAAACGGCATCACCCCGAGAGAACCAGAAGCAAAACCGCCAGAATCTGACCCAGAAAGGGGGTGGCCGCCAGAGTTCCTGGACGACTGCGAGTCACGCATATGGCTTACCTACCGCTCAAACTTCCCTGGGATCAAAAAATCATCAGAGGCCTCGATGACACTTTCGGTTCGCTTACGAAGTCTAGGTGACCAGGCTGGCTTCACCTCTGATACTGGTTGGGGGTGCATGATACGGTCTGGACAAAGTCTTCTTGCGAATGCGTTGGTGATAGTACGACTGGGAAGAGGTGTGCTCCCCATGCTTCAAGTTCAGAGGGTCTTGACTTAATGTTTTGTAGACTGGCGACGAGGCAGTCGAGAGGGCGAAGAGCGACAGCTTCTCTCTTTGTTCGCTGATGACCCAAAGGCTCCTTTTTCGATACACAAATTCGTTGAGCATGGCGCATCTGCCTGTGGGAAGCATCCCGGCGAATGGTTTGGCCCTTCAGCCACCGCAAGATGCATACAGTATGTACTTCTATCTTGATAAAGCATGTTCTACCCTAACACAATACAGAGCATTGTCACATAAGTACGAAAGTACTGGACTCAAGGTCTACATGAACGGCGATGGTGCTGATGTCTATGAGGACAGCTTCTTCAAGCTCGCCAAAGCCAGCGACGGTACCTTGACCCCAACGCTCATCCTTGTAGGTATTCGATTGGGCATTGACCGAGTTACGCCGGCATATTGGGAGGCCCTCAAAGTGACTTTGCAGCTGCCTCAATCTGTTGGCATAGCAGGCGGACGTCCATCATCATCGCATTACTTTTTTGGCATCCAAGGAGATCAATTCTTTTACCTAGACCCCCATGTTACACGTCCCGCTCTACGATTTCATGCGGATCATGCAGCATTCTCCGAAGAGGAGGTAGATTCTTGTCATACCCGGCGATTACGCAGGCTACCACTGAAGGATATGGATCCAAGCATGCTCTTAGGGTTTCTCATCAGAGATGGGAAAGATTGGAAGAGCTGGCGCCGAGCAGTGGGCACTGCATCCGGCAAACCAGTTGTCCATGTCGCGGATACAAAGCCATCATTGCATGGGCATGGAAGTGTGAGACAGAGCGCAGTCGACGAGGTGGAGACTTTTGATGATGAAGACGAAGGTGATGAAGGTGATGGGGAATTGGTCGAGCGTTTTCATAATTAAGTAGACAACGCCTACAATGGATAATGCATCAGATGACCTCGTGGATATTCCTCGCAATGCCAAATCACAACTTTGCGACTTTTCGTTTCCAGAGCTGTAAATGGCAAATCTGATGTCAAACGGCTTCTGCTAGTATTTGACGGATGCAAGAGGAATTATGTTTTGGCATTTGACGCTCGCACTTGGTAATGTTAAGGAATTGAAGTGAAGAACAGATTGCGACGCTCCTAATTTCAAGCTGCAAAAGACAAGCGAGGAGGAAAAGTCAACAGTGGGAAGCTTCAAAAGGCAGATTTGGAACAGGCATGTTGCTGTCAGCAAAAAGGATGTAGTTGCACAAAATCATCATTTGCTCTTTGGTTATGGTATTGTACAGCCAAGTCTCAACCCCCCGATGCAGACCTAGCAGCATTTGGCTCCAGATGCAGCCATCCCGTAACGCATTATTGAAACCCGAAGAACACCGAAAGCACGCGCCACCTGCTCGACCACTAGATATCATGACCAATAAAGCTCGACGACTGCAGGAGAAGGCGTCTATTTGGTGGATGAAGAGTACTTGGTGACGGCCTTTGTGCCCTCCGACACGGCGTGCTTGGCAAGCTCACCAGGGAGAATTAGTCGGACTGAGGTCTGGATTTCGCGGGAAGAGATCGTGGACTTCTTGTTGTAGGCGGCGAGCTTGGAGGCCTCAGTGGCGACGCGCTCGAAGATGTCTGAAAAACGGGGTTAGAGTTTCGAAAATGGAAGAGAGTTAACGAGTGAACATACCGTTGACGAAGGAGTTGAGGATGGACATGGCACGGTTTGAGATACCGGTATCTGGATGGACTTGCTTCAGGACTAAACAAGACGCGTTAGTAAGATTCGAGCAATGGATGAGCGACCAGGCAAAATTCCGCGCCAATAGGCCAAGATGGCTCAAGGGGTGTTGTTATTGTAAAGTGGACGCGACAACACGCAAAACAAACGAGGGAATTATACCTTTGTAAATGTATGAGGAGTAGGTTTCCTTCCTCGTCTTGTTGCGCTTCTTCTTTTCTCCTGGGGGCGCTGCGGTCTTCTTGCCGGCTTCCTTCTTCTCAGCTGGTGCTTTTCCGCCTGCTGGGGCCTTGCCGCCAGTGGAGGGCTTCTTCTCTGCTGCTTTGGGAGGCATATTTGATGGAATTGGAGTCTAATTCGAAAATTGAGGTAAGTTGGATAAGTGTGGATGATGTGGATGCGCGAGATAGTTTCGGTGTTGTATGAGATGGATGAGAGAAGATGAAGAACCTACGGGGCGGCGAGAGAACTTATACTCGTTGGCGGCAGTGATGATTCCCTTGGCGCGTTCAGTCCCGCTTCCAAAACATTACTAGCATCAGATTAAGCGAGACCCCAATGGTCACTTCTGGTTGGCTCCTTTTTGCATGGATCCATAAGCTAGTGATATAATTGACCGTTTCACCTATCAAAAATTGCTGGTAATTGCTGGTTTTTTGGTGGTATATGACTAAGCAACTACAAACGCCTTCCGGGCCATCACATCAACCCACTTGTGCTGCTACTACTTAATCCCCATCTGCCCCCAAAACCTCTTCTTTCCATCCATCCATCGACAACTCACATACCAGACCTTACGCACCAGCGCAACTTCAACACTTCATCACCAAACGGTATTCAATTTCCGAATTCCAATCCAACATCTTTCAACATGACTGGAGGTAAATCTGGAGGCAAGGCCAGCGGTAGCAAGACCGCCCAATCGTGAGTCTCTCAACCTACGCTGAGCTTGTTTCGATGTTTTGACGCGTCTTGAATCGAAGCCATTTCGCTTTCGCTTTCAAAGGCTGCTCTCGGAGCCATTCCTTGCATTGGATCTCTACTGATAGATCTTGCACAGTCGCTCATCCAAAGCTGGTCTTGCATTCCCAGTCGGTCGTGTCCACCGTCTGTTGAGGAAAGGCAACTACGCTCAGCGTGTCGGTGCTGGTATGTTCAAAGTTCAGATTTTGACGCGTCTTCCCAGACTAACACAACACCCAGGTGCCCCGGTCTACCTCGCCGCTGTCCTCGAATACCTAGCTGCTGAGATTCTTGAGCTGGCCGGTAACGCCGCTCGTGACAACAAAAAGACCCGTATCATCCCCCGTCATCTCCAGCTCGCCATCCGCAACGATGAAGAATTGAACAAGCTCCTCGGACACGTCACCATCGCCCAGGGCGGTGTCCTCCCCAATATTCACCAAAGTGAGTTTCCTCAGCTTGCTCCTCCGCCTTTGATCATCATACTAATTCACTTTTTCCAGACCTCCTCCCCAAGAAGACGACCAAGGGTGGCAAGACAGCATCACAAGAGCTGTAGATGGTGTTCATTGTTTTGGCGCGCGGGTTCACGGTCTCTTGCTTTACGCGATAATGGGGCTTCGGGGAAGCCAGGTGCATTGGCTTTGAGGTCTAGGGATGTACATTATGTCCACGGCAGCGACATGGTTCCAAGCAGACGAGAGTCAATCGGATCATATCCATGCAATCATCATCATGACTTCTCACAAATGAATCCAGTGACTGACTTTTCGTTTGCCTTTTGAATTTCGGTCATTTCAGATCTTTGACAACAAGACACTGCTCGTTTCACAGCATAACATTTACCTTGCAGCCTAACAGGATTACGAGACAGCGATCCTAGCAAAGGTCTTCCCGCAAAGCCTTTGATTAGACTAGAGCAGCAAAGCCCCGAATTACATGACAATTTGTGAAACACCTTTCGTTCATGCGCGAATACATGCTCGCAAAAAGCAGATGGCCAGGGTGATTGATCGAAGCAGATAAAGTCCAACATTTGGTCACTAGATGTACGTTGAAGCATTTAAAGCGTGATGGATATAATTACGTCCTGGCTTTCTGGCGCTGGTCACTACAAAGTTTGCAACATCTCGACTTTCCTAATGCCAATCTATGTACATTTGACAGCCCCTAGTAGATGTCATCTCGCAATGTCCAGTGGAAGCAAGAAGGGTGATCTACAGCGTCATGTGCGGAGGGGCTACACATTGTAAGCTTGCAACTCCTAAAACACTAGAGACAGAGGTACGTACGGTCCAATATCGGTGCCGGAATATTCCTTTCGTATTTCGAGCCTGCAAGAATTGTGAGCGTAATTCTACACATGTAGAATGTAGTAGACAGTCATACCTCCTGGAGCCGTGGGTGGTCTGTATGGGTCTGGATGCTTCCATTTCTCCAGCAATGCTTCTGCCTCCTGGAAGAGCGCCTGAAAACGCTCAGCAATTAGCCCCTCGAACTGCAAAGCCATGCTCGCTCAGCTCACCTTCTGCTGTCGGGGTTCTCGGACGTTCTTGTTTGCCTCAAAGAGAGATCGTATGTATAGAGCTTGACCACGCCAGATGTATCGATGGACAGCCCAGTCGAGGGCGAGCTTGAGGCTCCGGCGGTAGAGCGAGCTGAGACATACATTAGTAAGGGTCATCAAGGTATGAGCGAAGCCCTCAAATACCAAACTGCCTGCTTGCTGGTCATTGTGATTGTAGTGGAGGTGGGTGCTCTGGCGCGCAAGGCCTTCCTTGTTCAAGGGCGAAAGGACCTGGGGCGAATGTTTGGCACAACCAATAGGTTTTTGTGCCTCAGCTACTCATCGAATTGCTGCGTTGTGGGTCATGAAACGTCGCTGACCTGGGTCATTCAATGATCTATACGTAGAGCGGAGTTATGAGGTCTTTTACCAAGCAATTGGCGCTCGCAAGGTTGCAGCTGCCCTAGCGTCACGAGCTCTCCGCAAAAGTCCAACGAACAAACAAGGCTTTTTCAATGGCTGTGAGCCATTGACCGCTGATCCTCTTTTCAACCTTCATCTACCTCCCTCTCTTTTGCCTGGTGCTCGTATTTCGCGTTCATCCTTCGGGATAACTTCCCTACAACATGGCAAGCAGGCAGTGTCTGAGACGGTCGATTTCCTCCTCGTCTTCACCATGGCAAACCTCATTACATTCACGGAACGCGCTCGAGCTACGAAAGGGCTTTCGAATGCTACCGTGTATGGGCCAGCATTACCATGCTCACACTCGGCTTGGGCCCGCTTTCGCTTCAGAAGCAAGGTCGAGGTGTTTCTCACTTCACCATGGGAGGTCTGCTTTATTTGCTTACACTTTCCTAGGCGGAGGACGGAGAAGATATGCATACCAGTCATCCAAAGCAGACATTATGGTGCGTACATCTTGTCTCTAGGGGACCTGGTCTAATATTCCATTAGCGGACAAGATTGTCAAAGTTCCTGAGATGGCAGAATCGATATCAGAAGGCACATTGAAGCAGTGGTCAAAACGTTCGTTCATATTGAATCTATATGGATGGGAAAGACAAATCAATGGTACTAAGATGTTGCACAGAGATTGGGGATTACGTCGAGCAGGATGAAGAGATCGCAACCATCGAAACGGACAAGGTGCGGGAATAGACTCATGGCGCGCACACACTTTCAGTCCACTGACAATATCATCTCGTACAGATTGATGTCGCCGTCAATGCTCCCGAGCCAGGAACCATAAAGGAATTCCTCGCCAAGGAGGAAGACACGGTCACAGTCGGGCAAGATCTTCTAAAGCTGGAACTCGGTGGCCCACCAGCGGGTGGTGAGAAGCAAAAGGGCGGCTCGGAGCCAAAAGCGCCAGCGTCTGAAGAACAACCTTCTTCCTCTGATCCTGAGCCCAAGAAAGATGAGGGCCAGTCGAAGCAGGAATCCGTACCCCCTCCTCCACCGCCTGAGAAGAAGCCAGAACTTACAAAGCAAGAAATCAAGCCTAGCCCACCACCAAAAGAACCATCCCCAAAAACTCAAGAACAGAATAAGCCAGAGCCAAAGCCTAAGGATGCAGCGCCCTTAGGTAACCGTGAAGAACGCCGGGTACGTTTCAGAGACTGCGATAATCTTATCTTACTAAGTCATCACAGGTCAAGATGAACCGTATGCGACTACGTATTTCGGAACGCCTGAAGCAGTCTCAGAACACCGCAGCTTCTCTAACTACATTCAATGAGGTCGACATGTCGAACATAATGCAATTCCGAAAGCTGTACAAGGACGACGTACTCAAGAAAACGGGCGTCAAGCTTGGGTTTATGAGCGCCTTTTCGCGCGCATGCATCCTGGCGATGAGGGATGTTCCTGCGGTGAATGCATCGATTGAGGGTCCAGGTGGAGGGGACACGATAGTATACAGGGACTACGTTGATATCAGCGTGGCTGTAGCTACAGAGAAAGGTCTTGTCACGCCCGTGGTTCGTAATACAGAGACTCTGGACTTGGTTGGAATTGAGAAGGCAATTGCGGACTTGGGAAAGAAGGTAAAATTGGTTGCTTCTACTCAGAGACTACCACTAAGATCATTGCCAGGCCCGGGACAACAAGCTCACTATCGAGGATATGGCTGGAGGGACATTCACGATAAGTAACGTTAGTAATCTCATTAATTTGAAATATCCATAGTCAACTCTAATATGGGTTCAGGGTGGCGTTTTTGGGTCGTTGATGGGCACGCCCATCATCAACCTACCACAAACAGGTAAGATTTCTACCTTCTTAGGTGTATTCAGATGCTGATGTGAGTTCTAGCTGTTCTCGGTTTGCATGCCATCAAAGAGAAGCCTGTCGCTATCGACGGCAAGGTTGAAATCCGCCCGGTATGGTACATCTCTTTCGTATTCATGGAGCACAGTTGACAAGGCGACAGATGATGTATCTTGCGCTCACATATGACCACCGTCTGCTTGATGGCAGAGAAGCGGTGATATTCCTTGTCAGGGTAAGCTTAATGGTTCCTATCTCGCGTACGAAGACTGACCGTCGTATAGGTAAAAGAATATATTGAAGACCCCAGGAGGATGTTGCTGGGTTGATGATCTGAAGCATGGTTCATATTGTGAATCAATACTCAGTACCCTCATAGGCGCCTTGCAACTTGTACATGAAAGCATCGTTGCCCCCATTTCAGCTTTCGGACGCAATTTTGGATGGCGTGTCCGTTCCATGAAATATTCGTCGTAATAATTCCATGCATGTCCTGCTCACTGCTAATTGCGCTGTCCGCACTCATGATTTCCTCGTACCATAGGGAACGCTACCAATAACAGGAAAACATGTGCCATGCTTCACCATAGTTTTGGTCCCCAGTTTGTCAAAGACTTTCTCTCATTTAACCACCCACTACTACTCTGATTCGTATAAACCCCACGATGAACGTGGAATATCTCAATAGATATGTTATAGCTCCTTGCGTCTGGACAGCACGAATGATCCTCGCGTGTAGTTGAGAGGCTTCAAATTTGTTGGGCGAATTCTCCGATAGGATGTTGCAAGTTTACTCATACGACTTTTTGAGATTTGAAGAAGGGATTTTTCCATCAAATGTGCCTACGATACTCGTAGCTCATATGCACCGGACAAAGTTCAGATAAATAGTGAAGAAGTGGTCTGAAATCCTGCTCTGTCACGCAGGCACATAAGAGTTAGTTACCTTAGCGAAGAAACCCCTTCGGCAGGCTGCAGGTTGCAGATTCTTTTCAGTGTCTTCAAGCAACTCGCAGATGGGGCATACCTTACAATCACTATGTTTCTATTTCGACTAAGTAGGTCTTCGATCAAGGGTGCATTGATATATATCCAGTGACTATTCGGCCGGCTCCAAGAGGCAACATGGAAGCTTAGGAGGCTGTTTATACCCGTAGGGTGATTGATATTGAGCCATAAGACCCCACGAGACCCCACAAGCACCTCCGCCAAGGTACCTAAATAACACAACTCCTCCTCATCGGACTTGCATCTTCCAATGAAGCGGCCTTAACAGTGCTATATGCCATATGTAGTTATTGCGTTCCGCTTCATCCTTCGATGGAAGTTAGCTGCGCCACGTGGGGCTCATGAATGGAATAGCAGGGAGGAAGAGGAAAACTCTGTATATCACAGCTTTTTGCGATTGTCGGCCAACCGGCTGAGCCAGGAAGGTGCTGCATTACACATCTCACATAATAACAGAGTGATAGTCACTCAGTCATCGCTTTCCACTATAACCTGTCAGCGCTCACTCGTCTACTGGATCAGTTTGCAATATGCGTTACGCTCCGCTGATCTTGGGTTTTCTCCCAGTGCTCGCGCGAGGACCAAATGTCGTCCTTTCCAACGATGATGGCTGGGCAGAGACAAACATCAGAGTCTTCCACCATGCCCTGGCGAGTGCTGGGGACTCTGTGGTTCTGTCTGCGCCGGCGGAAAATGAGTCTGAAACGGGTGTGCAAGAATCAAAGAATATCTACCGGAACACCTTCTAACCCTTGTTCAACAGATGCGCCTGCAGCCCCCCTTACATCTCCCTGTGAATTCAATTCGTGCCCGTCCGGCTCTCCAGCCGAAGGGAACAATGCTTCCATGCCGCGCTTCAACTATGTCAACTCGGACCCGGGAGATGCGATGCGCCATGGCATCCAGGCTCTTTCGCCCAAGTTGTTCGGAGGTAAAGCTAACATAGTCGTGGCCGGTTTCAACGTTGGAGGTAAGCCTTAGCTACGAGTACCCTCCCTCAATGATTATCATTGACATCCACGGCAGCAAATCTTGGTAGCACTGTTCTTATGAGTATTTGCCAAACTTTTCCCATTTACATCGAAGCACATAATACATCTGTAATCTATCGTTCGACGCATAATTACGTGCTTGGGCGAATTTTTGCGATCAAATTCTGTCGAATGGACGCTTATAACCGGCAATTCCAGGTCTCAGGCACCGTAGGTGCAGCAACCGAGGCTTCGAAGAAAGGTATCCCGGGCACTGCTTTCAGTGGCACCACTGGATCACAAATAGCGTGGACAGCAGCACTCCGAACCTACATGACTGTTTATGCCCACCTCTCGACCAATGTCACTCAAACTCTCGTTGCATCGGGCAAGCCGCGGGAAGTCCTGGGAGCGCACATTTGGGGGGAGCGTACAGTTCGCTTAGATGGGAGCGCACGTTTCGGTACTTAGATTTGTATGGGGTTCACACCTAAATCTAAGTACCTCACTATATACTGCGTTACCGTCACCACCATAAATATTTATACGCGGTATATTGCTCCTATATATATCGCTGTCGCTTATCCACCCTATTTACGCCTTATATACGTCGCTGTCGCTCTTCTACCCTAGTATTCCGCCCTATACTACTAGCTGAACTCATTCAAAAACGCCGCGTTAATAATCGCTTACTCCTGCGACTCCGGCTCCTTAAATTATATGGCGGCGATGATATCATTTTAAGAACACTTCTTTATAGGGGTAGACGATCTAGCTTCCGCTTCTAGTATAGGCCCTTTTACTAGACGAGGTTAAGACTCGCCCTTAATTTACTCCTATACCTAGTATATTTACAAAAGTAGTCATAGTCGACTATATAGTCGACTATATTCCGACTATATTCCGGAATACGATTACGAGAAAGAAATAGTCGACTATGACTATATAGAATATATAGTCCGACTATAGTCGGATTATTTCCTAAAAATAGTAGAAATACGCGTTTTTCGCGTTTTTTCGTATTTTTAAATAATATTACGCGTTTTAAATAAAAATTATTATTATAATAATATAAAAACCTAATAATATTATATGAAATCTATTATTTTATTTATAATTAAATAGAATTATAGATATATAAATAAAAAATTAATTTTCGTCCTTGTTTTTAATATTTTCCTCCTCGATATTACTAATAACCCCCTAGTTCTTTGATAATATAATTATTTTAAACGTATCTTTAGATAGTCGATTACGTTTTTTAGTAATTATATTAGAGGCCTATAAGAAAATTCGTTCCGAAGGCGCCAAAGTAGTAGGAATAACTAGATGTTACCTAGCTAGTATAAATAATATCGGAAATTTATCTTTATTTAATTTCTAATATTCGGATAATTTTTACTATTAATATTAGTATATATTCTATATTTAGAATAAGATTTAATAATGTACCGTTCGATAAGATAACGGTTCTCGAAGATATATCTTAAATTCTTCTTCGTTAGATATATTATTATCTAAATTTCCAAATAATATATCGTCGTCCGAATTATTATTCTCGTTTGTATTCGTAAAACTTTAAGAATCGGGCTGAGATATAGTTGTTAAGATATTAATATCTCTTTTATATTTATAATATTATTAGGTTATAGTACCTAGGGTATTTATAATAATATGAAAGTAAATATAAAGCCTTAATAGGAAAATAATCTTTATATTTAAATAATAGAATTAATTTTTAAAGAGTTAGAGCGAGGGCTCTAAACCTCCTATTTCTAAAAAGACTCCGGAGTAATGGAAACTATAATATAATACTATAATATAAATAACGTAACTACGTTATATACTCTCTTTAGGGGATTTATATATTATATTTAATAACTATTATAAAGCTAGTTTTAATATAGTATAATAATTACCTCCCCTTCTAGGGGTTTCGCCCTCGAAACTAATAAATATTAATTTAATATTTCGATATTTTCTATAAAAGAGTATAATAGGGAAGAGTTTAAATTAAATAAAATATACGCGTAATACCTACGCCTCCTACCTAATTTTATTAATCTCCTAGTTTTATTATAATAATATATTAAGAAAAAACCTTTAAACCTAGTAGGAAAAGGGAAGGGAAATAAATTATATTTTAAAATTAATAATATATCGCGTATAGTTTGTAATCGGCGTAGTTATATAGTCGTAGATTATACTAGGTATTCGATAAAAATCTTAAAACCCTAAGGGAAAAGTAAAGAAAAGAATATTATAATTATTATTAAAAACTATAAATCTTTATTATTAATAGAGTTTTAGCGATATCGGTAATAAAATAAATTATTCTACCCTATTATTTAAGAAGAACTTTAATTATAGGAGTAAATATATACGGGTAACGGTTTTAGCGTAGATATAAAACCTTTATTAACTTTTAAGTTTTTTTCTTCTTTTATAATATCTTATTATCTTTTATATATATAAACTCCTATATACTACTATCGAAAGCTATACTATATTTAGACTTTTATTAATTTATAATAATCTCGGCCGTATCTTTAAACTCTTTCTTTAAGATCGTAAATATTATATATATATTCCGTAGGTAAGGCTAGAGTTAATATATTATAATTTAAATAAATCTTTCTTTTCTTCTTTTAAATTCTTTCTTTAACTTTATAATTATTAAAATAAATAAATAATTTATTCTATCTTTAAATAAAGTATTTATTTATATTTCGAAAAAATTAATATTATTATAATATTTATTTTATTTTTAAATTATTAGTTTTAAACCTTATTTTATTAGCGATACGTATATAGCTAGATTATTTTAATATTTAATATATTAATTTAATCTCTACGGTATACGATATTAACGATAATATTTAAATATTTAATATATCTTTAACCCTCGCTCCCCGTAAAATAACCGCCCGCTTTATTCCTACTCTACCTTTATCCGTATTTTTATACCTCCGTTACTTTAAATAAATAGGCCTAGATAATTATATCTTATATAATAAAATATTATATATAAAGTATATTTATTATATAAAGAATAAGTACCTATATAATCCTATATATCGCTAGTATTCCGAAATTAAATTATATTAATATATCTAGATTCCGTCTAAGTTTTATATCTTTATAAATTTTCTTCTTAATTATCTAGAACGCCGAGGCCCTAATAAATATCTTCGCGAGTATATTATTAGGTATATAAAAGATATCGTAGTCTTTCTTCGGGAGATTAAATTTAGAAATAATAATATTAAAAGGGGGAAGGATATATTATAATTAATATCTCGGTTTATTATAAATATCGAGGGTATAAATAATACCTTTTATACTCTTATAAATTAATATAGTTTAGATATAATTTATATATTAATAATTTTTTAGGGAGAGATTATTACCCGGGATATAAATACGCCCTAAAATAAAACTATATAATATTAATTTAACGATCTTCTCGAATCGACGGACGAAGATAAAGTCGATAATAGAAATAAAGACGAAGTTTATATACGTTATATATAAGATACCTCCGAATATAATTTTTCTCCCGGCCTAATCCCGTTACCGATTAATTTAATATACTTATTATTAATAATCTCGGTATTATCGATCTTATTTTATTCTCTAACGGTATATAAAGAGTTATAATATCTAGTTATAAAATTCTTTTAATTAAAAATATTATAAAGCCTCGCCTTTAATACGGCGGTATAAAGGGTATAAATCGTTATATTTTAAATAAATTAATATCTTCTCGCGAGGCTTTTAAAAAAGAAGTTAAAGATAAAGTTAATAATCCTAGTCTTAATTTTATTTTTATCTTTTATTTTTTAATTCGAATTCCCGGCCCCGACTTTATTTATAAACGGCCGAGTTTTAATATTAAGAAAATTAACCGCCCTAAATATAAATCTACCTATAAGCGCCCCGCTAGCCGTAAAGATATATCTCGCTTAAAATTTATTAATAAAAAGTAGTAATTAATAATACTTTCTTTTTTTCTTTTTTATTTTCTATACTTTCTTTATCTTCGTATTCTCTTCGAATACTTTTTATAGTTTTAGCGCGTTATCTAAAATATTTATATTAACTTATTTATTAAAGGTCTTTAGTTATCCTAATTATTTTATAAAATAAAATACCTCGCCCTTTATTTTCTTCTTTTTTAGTACCTCTTCTATTTTTTATTCGTTTATATTATTTATTAATTCCGGTAGAGGTATATTAAGAATCGAAATATCGCTCTACCGTTAATAATACGGCTCTAGAAGCGATATATAAAAAATATTATAAATATAATAACTAGTTAATAATCCTAGGTAGTATATTTATATTCCGATAATATCTAAAATCTTAAATAATCTAATTACTTTATAAAAGAGCTTCTTATTTAGTTATTTTTATATTAAATTTTTAATTAATAATAATATAAGGTTATTTATATTAAATAATTTCGGCTTATACCTTTTATTATAACTACGCTTTTACGCCTCGACCGCGATAACCTATACTTTTATTAAATACTCTCTCGAAATATTTAATTTTTTAATTCTTTATTATACCGACGGTATTTCTCCTTTATACGTCTCGCCCTCGAGACGCGGTTCTAGAGATAAATTATAACTATATATAATTATAAATAATATCCATTTTATTATTATATACTATATACTATAATATATTTATTTTATTATAGGTAATAATACTATTTAATTATTTTACTCGCTTAAATAGAAGGTTTTTAAATAGTATTTTAAAGTTTAATTCTAGTATTTTATCTAATTATCCGTTTACGGATAAAATACGGTATTTAGGCGCTTTTTAATTTTTATTAAATAGTATACCTTTAATTAAAATATATTTATAAAGATAGAACCTTTATTAGAAATAATCCTATTAAGAACTCTAAACTTTAGGATAATTTCTTCGAATATTAATTTTATTAACCCCGTAGAGTCGATTATTTTAGTAGTTAAAATATATCGTAATATCTTTATATACTTATTTATAACTACGAGGACTATATTATAAACGCGCCCGTATCGCTTATTTAAAAGTAAATTAATAATAAAATTTATTATAATTTCCTTCTACGGTCCCGTAGGATATAGTAGAGAATTAATCTCGTTATAAAAGCGGTATCGATATACCTTAACCCATTAATATATATTATATATATCGATATATTCTTATATATCGGCCTTAAGAGTATTTTAGAAATATTTTTTAATAAATAACTTTATTATCTTTTTAATACTAAAGTACCCCGTTAATATATTATTATAATATTATTCTAATAGCTCTTCGCGGACTAATCTCTTTTTAAATATATAAATTTTATTATTATATTTAAGAATTAATATAGAATCTAAAGTCTATACTCCGGCGGAATACTAGTAATTCGTTTATATAATTTCGGTGATTTTTATTTACGAGAAGGAATTATCCTTTTATAAAACGCGAATTATTTTAATTATTAATAAATTTTTAGTATTATAAATCGTTTCGTAAAATACTATTAATTTAGTAATAATATATAGAATAAATAATCTATAGCCTATAGTTCTAGCGATAAAGTTAAATAATTCCTCTACTATATTATAATCGATTTAAATAAACGTTTTATTTAAACTCTTTAGAATTTCTTATTTAGGTATTAACTCCTTAAGCCTAAATAAATTTACTACCGAAAGATATATCTTTTTTATAGTAAACCTTAAAGACCCTAGTAACGTAAATTTTATATATATTAGATTTTATATAATATTTACGGATATATTATTTAACGCCGGCGAAATATTATTTATATCTAGATCTTTTATATTTACGAACGTATCTTATATTATAGCGAAAATAGGGCCTTAACTAGTATTTTTTAAATTTAATAATTTCTACTATAGAGTAGGTAATATATTATCTAAAAAATTATCCTAATTTTTATAATTAAAACGATGCGAGGGGTTATCGGTTAAGTTACTTTTCTTAAAATAATATAAAATTAAGAAATTAAAAGATAAAAGTTTTATTACCTAACGCGCCTAGCGATTATTTAATTATTTAATATTTATAAAACCCCTTAGGTTATTATAATTAATTAAGACTTCTACTTTATATAAATTACCCTCGAGGTAGTATTATTATTATTTAAATATTATAATAATTATAAAAAGCTTTTTATTATAAATCTTATATCGAATTTCTAGACCTTATATTTTACGGGACTAGAAAACGACGGGATATTATTCGTTATTATTTTATAATTATATTAAAATCGTAGCTACGGTAAAATTAGAAGTATTTATTTTAATCCGAATTTTTAATTCTAGATTAAAGTATACTAGAATAGGTATATATAAAAATAAATCGCGAAGTAGGTAAAATAGCTACTTTATCTCTTTAAGTTATTTAAATAAACTAAATTTTTTATTATCTTAACTACTTTTTAATAGACCTATTAATAGGTTTATTATCTACGAATAATAATAAATAAATCGACGATAAAAATTAATAAAGCCTAAAAATACTTACATATTATAAAAGGACTTTAGTTTTAGTTAGGACTAAATTATATTAATCTTACGTTCGTTTATTAATATATTTTCGGTATTTATAATAAACTTTAGAAATTTAATTAACCGAGTAAAGAACTCGTATTTTTTAAGATTTACGAATAAAGAATATTTTTATAAGCGTTCGAGTATTTATTATATATAGTTAATATACTCCTCTTTCGAATTTAAATAAATTAGGATATTATTTAAATAAATAATATAAAATATATTTATTAAACCCGCTAACGATTTATTAATATAAATTTAAAAAATAATAGGTATATTCGTTAAATTAAATAATATTATTATAAATTCGAAAAGGTTATATTATATACGAAATATTATCTTTTATTTATCGCCTTCCTTAATTCTTATTCGATAATAAATATTTTTTAAATTAAATTTCGTGAATTATATAATATTATTTAGGCGGTCTAGTGTTTTACTAATTAAAGATAACGAATAACGATTCTTAATAATAATCTTATTAAGACCTTAGTAATCGATATATAATTATAGTTTATTATTCTTTTTTAGAATAAAAAGGATAGGAGCTTTAACGGGGTTTATAAAATACCTAATTTAACTCTTTATTAAAGTATTATCTAGGTATCTCCTTAACTTTATTAATTTTAGGTTCGATAAATTATAAAAAGGCCTATATAACGAGTTACTCTTTATATTAATTATATAATCGTTATTTTTATATAACGGTAGTCGACCTACTTCTTTATTTAAAAAGATATTATTAAAATCTATAAATTCGTTAGGAAGCGTAGGCGGTACGATAATAAAATTATTAAAAGATATTATATTAACGGTAATATCGCTTTTCTTAATCTCGTTCTTATTAATAGGATTTTAATTAAAGAGATTAACCTTAATATAAATTAATATATATATAACTAGTTACGTCCTTAATAATTTCGTAAAATCCTTAAATAATTTTAACGTATATATATTTAGCGCGATACCGAACCGTTAGGTATATATATTATAATCGGTTTAAATCTTTTCCTTTTTTATAACTAGTATATTTATAATAATAGGCGAGCCTTTGTTATTAATAAAGTAAAAGGTATTATTATATTTCTTAATTTATTCTTATAAATCGGTTAAATAGTAAACGATATTATAAATATTATAATAATAAATAGATTACCCGCTTATTTATTTAAGAATCGGTAACGGCTCGCTCTTAAGACGCTCTAGGTTATACTACTATATAAATATTTTATTAATAATATTTATCTCCGCTCCTAGATCTTTATCTATTTTAATACGAATAATTTTTATATCGATATTAATTAGGTTCGTAATAACTTCTTTATAAATATTTATACTCGGTCGGGTTTTTATTTCTTTTTATTCCTTTAAGATAAAGACTTCCTTAAGGGTTTATTATTTTTTAACTCGGCGGTATAATCGCCGATATAATTAATAGTCTTTATTTTCTTCTTTAGATATTTATTAGAGTAATAGCCGAATTTATAATAATTAAAATACTTAATATCCTTAAGATTCTTATCGCTCGCGCGAGTTATATATATTTTATTTATATTACTATAATTACTACTATTAGAATCTTATCTTTTTATATTAAATTTATTTTTATTATCTCCGCTCTTTAATTCTTTCTTATATCTTTTCCGAGGTTCTAATTAATTATCTTAATTATTATTTTATATTTTAAAGTCCCGATTAAAATTATATTTATAACGCGCCGTAAACGATATAAATTCGGTTCGTTTACTAGGAATACTTTAGGCTCGGTTAATTTCTTTTAAAATATTAAATATTAAGCGGGTTATTAAATAAATTATTTATTATTTTTTATTATAGGGAGGTAGTTCGGTTTCTAGGGTATTAAAATAAATATTAAAATCTCGTACTAATTAATTATTCCTCTAACGTATATATTAATATTTAAGATTTATATTTATAACTCGGTTTAAAGGGTCCTCGATTACGTTAAATAAATAATCCGTAAAGAACTTTTATATTAATATATCTATTAAATAAAGTTCTTTATATTTATTTTATAACTTCTTAATTTACCCCTTTAAATAGGGTATTATATATAAAATCTTCTTTTTATCTATTCGAAAGTTTACGGGTATTAAGCGGAACGTAGTCTCTACGTTATAAATTTATTTTTAATGATTTTACGGATTCTTTATATAGAAATCCCGTAGTTTCGATAATCGTAAATTATCTTAATTTATATTATAACCGATTTAACTACGACCTACTATCGGGCCGTTTTCGTCTTTTATATTTAATTTTTAAAAATTATCTTCGATTTCCTTATTTCCTTTACCTACGATAATATATTATAAATTTTTAATATTTTTTTAAATTATAATAATAGAGGCCTCTTTCTCGAGGGCTTTTTATTTATATTTTAATTCTATAAATCGTTAGTTTATTATAAGATTAATATTCTTTAATAAATCCTCTATATTTTCGTCTAGAGTATTAATCCTATATATCTCGCCTTTAGGATAATTATTTCTAAAAAGATTTTTTATATTTCTAACGGATTACTATTTAAGAAAATTAAAAGAGATTAAAATTATTAAGTTATAATACCTAGGGTATTTATAGTAATATAAAAATAAATATAAAGCCTTAATAGGAAAATAATCTTTATATTTAAATAATAAAATTAATCTTTAAAGAGTTAGAGTAAGGGCTCCGAGCCTTTTATTTCTAAAGAGGCTCTAAAATAACGGAAACTATAATATAATACTATAATATAAATAGTGTAACCACGCCGTATACTCCCTCTAGGGGATCTATATACTATATTTAATAACTACTATAAAGCTAGTCTTAATATAGTATAATAAATATTTATTAGTTAAATAATTAATAAATATAATAATATATATATAAATATATATAATAACGTACCTAAACTTTGAGATATTTCTTCGTATTTTTCGTTTTTTATAGAGATATTCTTATGTATATTTCTATAGTAATTATAAAAATTATTTAGTCGAGTTTGAGAAACGAGTTCGATTTTCGAATATCGACAATTTTTTTGTAAACAGATTATCTTTCTCTATTATTAATTAGTATATTATTAATAATATAGAATTATTAATAGAATAATAATAACTTACTTATTATTTTTTATTTTCTTCGTAGGGTAGAAACTCTTATTTATAGTATTTATTCTTAAATAAATAAACTTGATTTTTAAGGCAAAGTAGTTCGTAATTCGGGCCGTATTATTCGATATTTCTTTGAGAAGATATTTTTATAAAGAATTACTAAAATATTCTATAATAAAACTTATAGTATAGATAATAGAATAGACGATAGAATAAATAATATAATAAGTTAATATCTTAGTATAGTATATAATATAATAAGTTAATATCTTAGTATAGTATATAATATAATAATATATAATATAGTATTGATTTAAGATAGAGAGAGAAGAAAGAATTTCGAGGGAGAGATCGAGTCTTATATATTCGTTTTATTAATTCTAGAACCTTCTATATTATAAATTAAGATTATAAATCAAAATTATAAATCAAAATTAGTTATTAAGATTAGTAATAGAATAATTAATAATCTAGTTCTTTAAAATTCTAGAAGATTCTCGAATCTTCTCTCTTTTAATAATTATTAATAATATATTCGGGATTAATAATCGGATTTATAATATTGATTTATAATATTGATTTATAATATTGATTTATAATATTGATTTATAATCTTAATTTATAATATAGAAGGTACTAGAATTAATAAAACGAATATATAAATATTACGGTTTACTAGTAAATTCCTACTATTTAATATACTAGACTATATATAGCTAGCGTAAATACTATAAATACGTAGGCCTAGTATTTAGAAATAGTAACTCTTTTACTATATACTAAATACTATACTATTATATTATAATAAAACTCGATCTCTCTCTCGAGATACGTTTTTCTCTTTTTATATTAACTATTAATTATTAATATTAAGTAATAATTGGTTATATAGATCCTTTTAGAATAGTTTATATTATTCGTCTATTATTAGTAACTTCTTATTATTAGTATAATTTATTTAAATTTTATAGAATTCTACGAGATTTTAATAAAAGATTCTAGAAAATTCTAGAAAATAATCTATAAATAAATAAATAATATTATATTGATATTTAATACTAGAATATTATAAATAGTAATTATATACTATAAATAGTAATAGTATATTAAAAATAGTAGTAATATTTTATAAATAGAAAAAAATCGTATTTATTACTAGTTTAGAGAGTTACTAAAAATAGTAATAAATAGTCGACTATAAGTCGACTATATATTCCGGAATATAGTCGGACTATAACTACTAGTTAAGTAATCTAGTCGACTATGAAATACGAGGTAAAAGTAGTTAATTATTCTAGAATTTTTTATACTACCTATACTTTAGTAGGTTTAGGTTATCGCCGCCCGAATACTAGCGGGGCGGATAAAATAGGCGGCGCTTCTTAATTAAAAATAGATTTATATAATTAGGTATATCCCTTTAAGCTAGCGGCGGCGTGGTATATAAATAAACGATAGTGAGATTAGAGAGGGTAAAAATAAGGGCGATAAGGATACGATAATGAGGTCGATAAAGATACGATAGTAAATTTAATAAGAGCGATAGTAAGGGCGATAATAAGGGCGTAGGAAGGATAGAGGTAGGAGGTTAAAACGAGTATATATACGAGGTAAATAGCGGTAAATAGCGACGATAATAGAGTATAAATAGTTATTTAGATCTTGGTATAAACCCTATATAAATTTAAGTACCGAAACGTGCGCTCTTATTTAAGCGAACTGTGCGCTCCCCCTAAACGTGCGCTTCTAGGATTTCCTAGGCAAGTCGTATCTTCCTAACGGTATCTAGCTCAATGTTAATTATCCTATCGTTAACGGTAGTACCTACTTAAAAAAAAAACAATACTATACGTTTAAAACTACTTTTTAAAAAATAATTATTAAGATACGCTTTTATTATATTTAAACTCTCGTTATTAAAAAGGCTCGTCCGTAATTATCTTTATATCTAAGTTATAATAGTAGGAGGTAAATATAGTTTCGATATACTAGGTTTAAATAATTCGTATTTATTTATCGTAACTAAATACGTTTCCTAACTACGTTTTAATATATAAAATATTATTAACGCCGCCTATAACGGTAGTAAAACGCGTTATATTCCTTTTAAAACCTTCGAGTATATTATAAAATTATATAATATACTCTTTAAGAAGATATACGCGCCCGCTATAAAGTTACTACCCTAAATTAATAATATCTAGTATTAGTAATAACGCGTCGTCGACGATAATACCTATATAAGGCTCGCTTTAAAGGGACTCTAAAAATAAATAAACGTCGTTAAAGACTATACTATATACGTTAGAAATATAGAGATAGTAGCGCCTACTTATATTTCGGATATATTAAATTATAGGCTAATCGTAAAATTTATAAATAAGGCCGTTATAACTTTACGCCGCGGGATTAGTAATAATTAAATTTATAAAAATATAAATAAGATTATTAAAGTCGACTTCTTTATTAAAATACCCTTAAGTTATCGCTCTAAAGATAATAATTTATAAATATTTATTTACTCGATTTACTAGTTATAAAGTAGCGACTTTTAGGTCGAAATAATAAACTCGAATAATATCCCTCTATTTAATATAGGGAAGATTTAGTATTTAGTCTTTAATTAAATAATATCTCTCTTTATACCTATATTTAGGGTAGTTATAAATTTAATTAAAATTAAAATAATAAATCTTAACGCTATTAAGGATAACTAGAAGAAAATCGCGTAAATCTTAAAGATAACTAATATCTTAATTCTAAATATAAAATAAACCTATAATATTAATTATATTAACTAGTTTACGAGGAAAGCTACGGTATAAAAGTTCGCTTTTATCGTCGTAGATTTTAGGTCGCTAATAATAACGAATTATATTATATATAAAAATATCGTCTAAGCGGGCGATATATATATATATAAGAAATATATACCTAATTATACTATCCGGTAGTATTTTAACTACGGCGGATATAAATATATCGGAGTCTAATATATCTTTAAAAAAAAATACGGGCGGTACGCCTCTATTAATTATAATAGAGAAAAGTATACTTCGATTATTATTTAGTATAGTTATTATAAAACCTAGATATATTATATATAATCTAATTTATATTTAAGACGGAAATCCGAGAAGGAGAGAACTATATAAACTTTTTTATTTAAGAAAATATTTTATTTTAAATTAATATTAATATTAGATAGCCCGAAGTATACTAATTTTTAAATTACCTCTTTAAATATTAATAACCTAGAATCGTCCTAATCTTTTATAGTAAAAGTAATAGTAGTAGTAATAAGACCCCCGGAAGGAGCCCCTAGGATATTTATAAATATAATATTATTCCTAGGTATAATCGTTTAGGTAATATCGATACTAGGATTTATACCTATACTAAAAATATTAATAGAGACGATATTAATAACTATAATAACTACGATATCTATAGTATAATAATAGTAGTAGGTATTTATAGACCGTATTATAGGGCGCCTCCTAAATAATAGAGGGGAAGTAAAAATCTAAAAATATAAAATTAATAACGAGGTCTTTTTAGATTTCTCGATATTATTTAGAAATCTTTAAAGAGAAATATTAATCGCTTTTTATTAACCCGATAAATTTAAGACTAAAAAGTATAAAGAATATAAAAATCGCTTTAACCTTAAAAAAGTCGCGTTAAAGAACGCGCTAATAATTACCGACGTCGATTATAATAATAGACGCGCTAAGAATCTTTATCGAATATTTATAAAGGGTTCGCTTAAAAATATTATTAATTTAAACCTAGAAAATAAACGGGTTAAAGTAATTAATTAATAGAGAAAAACTAGTAATATAAGTTTAAAACTAGATTAGTATTTAGGGGGCGTATAAAAAGCGTCTTTAATAAATCTAGATACTCTTTCCTAATTATTATTTTTATTCTTAATAACTAGTATCTCTACGGGTACCTAAATATCGGTTAATTTAATTTATTCCCGATAATCCTCTACTACTCTATTTAAAGACGGTATTATTTAGAATATTTTATTATTTATTTTACCCTCTTCTTCCTTAGATACCTTATACCTTTATATAAACTCTCGTATTAATTTAAATAACCTTAGTTTAATATATAGGAGTCTCCGCGTTAAATATATTTCTAATTTTAATATCCCGGCCTATTTACTCCTAGGGAGCGATATCGCGGAAACTAAATATTCTATAATATAATATTTATAAGTCGAGGACTATCGTAATAGTATTATTATTTAGGGATACTTTTATCCTAGAATATAATATTATTATTATTTAGGAGTTATAGAAAGATTTTTATAAATACTCTACTTATAACCCTATATTTAATTCGTTTAAACTATACTACCCCGATTTAGGAAAATACGACGATTTTATCTAAGTATATTATTTTATTTATAAAAGAATCGACCCCCGAAGGGTATAATAATTAAATATATTTAATACCGCCCGAATAATATTACTACGTATCGGGCTATACGATATAAGCGAGGATAACGGGTAAGTTTATATTAATATTTATAATATTTATAATCCTCTAAAGTAATTTAACGAATTATATAGCCTCTATCACTCCCTAAATAATAAAGGTAGATTCTATAACCCTAATAAAAACTACTATAAATATATTATTATAGGGGACTTTAATATTTACTACCCGATTTAAAAAGAAGAGAGTATAAACGTTAATAACTATATAAATATTATATTATAATTTATAAACGAGTTTTAATTTACCTAGTACCTACTAGTTAATATTAAAATATAAATAAACTATAATAACTTCTAATTTATATTAAACTTATACTTTATAATAATAGGACTTTACGACCGAGTTATATATTATAAAGTAATTTCTAATTTAAATTATAATTTAGACTACGACCTAATAAATATTAATTTAAATATTATTATCGACGAAACTCCTACGGTAATAGCGTTCGTATAAAATTAGGTAAATATTAAGGATTTTAATATTAAACTAAAACTTTAACTCGCTTAGATCTCGCTAATATACGAATTCGGATTAAATTACTTTATAAACTAAATAATCGATATAATTTATTATACTTTAGAATTATACGTCTCTAAAAAGTATTATAGTCTTTATATAATCCTAGGATTTACTCTAAAGTATAAAAAAATAATTAAAAAAATCCGGAGATTTTATAAGGAGGCTTAAAATCTTAAAGGATAAAAAGTATACTCCCTTTAATTAAACCGGGCTAGAAGGGTTTATAAAAATATTAAAAAAGCGAAAAATAATTTTATTAAAATAATACTCCGCTAAATATATAGGGACCTTATAGAATCCGTTTTAAATAATATAACCAAAGTTTAGAAACTCGCTAAATAAATAAAAAGTAGATATATACTTTTTAAATTTTTTACTCCGGATCTTTAACGCCTAGATAAATTTATAATATATAATAAAGTCGAGAAAATTAAATTCTTATATAGGAAATTTTTCCTAAAGCCTCCCCTAACGGATCTTAATAATATCGAGAATATTAAATACTCTATATTATTCGATTTCCTTTAAGACGTTTTAAATATAGAGATTATTTATATTATTAAAGATATTAAAGCCGATAAAGCTCCGAGTCCGGATAATATTATAAATAAAACTTTCGAGATTATATTTCTAGCGCTACTTCCCCGACTTTAGGAGTTTTATAATAAATATTTTAAGGCGGGGTACTACCCTATAATCTTTAAAGAGTCTATTATAATTATATTATAAAAACTAAGTAACCGGGATTACTCGATAATAAAGAATTATTAATTAATCGCGTTACTCCTAACTTTAAGTAAGGTAATAAAGAGTATTATAATATTTCGGATTAATTATACCGCCGAATAAATAAATTTACTCTCTAGAAACTATTTTAGAGGTCGTAAAAAAACCTCGATAAAGAGTATAATATATATTTTAATTAAGAAGATTTACGCCGTTTAAAGGGATAATTATATTTATAACCTCTTCTACCTAGATATTACCGGTATTTATAATAATATTTCCTATAAACGACTACTTTATAACCTTCGTAAGCGAAGAATAAACGATATAATTATAGAATAAATAATTAATTTTATTACTAATAAAATTATATCCCTAAAACTTCTAGACTATATAACTAGTAATTTCGCGGTTAATATAAGTATCTTATAAGGATCCGGCGTATTACCTATATTTTATTTATTCTATAACGTAGATTTAATAAAATTAAGTAATAATATCGTTATAGATATTATAACTACCGGTTATATAAACGATATAGTATTCCTTATAACGGGCGAGACGGTAGAAGAAACCGCCGTATATCTAGAAATAAAGATAATATAAACCTAGGATTAGGCTTCGCGATATATATTTATATTTAATATTATTAAATTTAAACTAGTTTATTTTATCCTTAAAATTAAAATAATTCCCGTCGCGCCTATAACGATATAGTTTCTAGGAGGCGGTAGTATAATTTTAATAAATAAAGAAAAATATATTTATCTAGGTATAGTAATTAATGTATGTTTATACTAGAACGACTATATTAATTATATAAAGAGTAAGATTATTAGGTGACTCGCGACGTTTATTATATTCGTAAACTTAATTTAGGGAGTAGAGATTAAGAACTTTTATAATATTTATATTTCGACGATCCTCTCTTAATTCCTTTATTACTACTCCGTTTAATATATATTAAATAGAGGATATAATATTAAAGGCCGCTAGGATAAGGCCTTAAAATATATATATTATATATAGAGGAGGGCGGTTATAATTATTATTAAAGTCTTTCGAATTATTTTAGGAGTAGTCTTTAATATCGAACTTTATCTTCTATTAATAGAGGAGCGTCTAGATATTACCTTCGCGGCGGTATTTTTATATATAAAATCTGGCCTTATTTATTCTTACTTCTTATAATCTCGCTTAAAACCGTAAATTTATACCGGTAGATAAAGTAATAATTAGAATTTAATAAACTTATACCGAAATCCTAAAGATAGATTAAATATTATATATATAAAATTTAGCCTATTTTAAAGGTAGGAATTTAGGTATAAGATTATATATAAAGATAAATTAAATAAACTAGAATAAAGAGTCTTTATTATTACTCCCTCGTAATTTAAAAGTATTTTTATTAAGATAACGACTTCCGCCGAGGAAGCGACTACTAATTATAATTATATTATATACGGATATAGGTACCTTATTTATTATACCGATAATAACGGTATTAATAGTCTAATTAATATATCGGTAGTATATATTATTAATCTCTTTAGTTTTAATAATTTTATTAACTTTACCCTATTCGAGGCCGAATATAATATAGTACTACTCGGCTTTAGCGATAACTTTATAGTATATATTAAAGAATTTTATAAGTTATTAATAATTATTTATATAATTATTAAAGACCCTAAAGAGGGGTACTACGATTACGAGTATAATTATTATTTAATAATTATCTTTACGGATAATTAAATTATAATTCGCTTTATTAATAAATTTAAATATCCGTTAAACTAGTATATTCTTAAATTAATTATATATAAATTTAACTATTATTAATAGTATTTGATCGAGATCTACTAGATCCCGGCCTATATAGGAGTATTTAATAATAAGCTAGCGGATAAGATCGCGAAAGAAATTATAAATTAAAGGGAGAGTAGTTTAAATATATTAATAATTATCCCGCTCGATCTACGTATTCTTATCGTAGCTTAAATATACTTAATTAAAGTATATATTAATAAGTAATAGGCGGCGAAATAAGAGGTATTAGAATATAAACGATTTATTCACCGCCTAGAATTTATCTCTAATTTATATATACTAGATAAATATAAAAGCTTGGACCGCGCCCGTAGCTCTATATTTATCTAGGTTTATACGTAGTATATCGGTTTAAATAACTATTTATAAAGGATTAAAATTTATTAAAATATCGAAGAGCTCTAGTATCTAAAATATAAATATAATTAGAATATTAAGGACTACCTATTATTATATTATTCTAAATTCGCGGACCTAAAGGAATAAATAATCTAGGTTAATAATAAAAGAGTAAATAATTTAATTTATTTATTTAGGAACCCCGAACGAGTAACTAGAATTATTTAATTTCTTATTTAATATAATAGACTAAAGTAATTCACTATATATACGAATAGGAAGGGTTATAAAGTATAACCGCGCTAAACTTTAGAGTATATCGATTTTAATAACTAATAATTATACTTTATAACTACTACTAGTTATTATTAAATAACCGTTAACTAAATTTTATAATTACGATCGAGACTTATAAAAAGAAAGTCTCCCGATTATATTCGGTATCCTATAATAATATTAAGCGGGTCCTTAATTAAATTCTATAAACTATTATAAAAGTAACTAAATAATTATAAATTATAATTTCGATATACTATTAAATAGTATAGCGATTAACTTCGATATCTCTATAATATCTTTAGGACTCTACGACGGGTATATTTTTATATTATATTAATATTAATTTCTAAAAATCGAAGGAAGCCTATTTAAATAAAATTTATAATTAATCCCTCGGGAAAGACCTTAATATACCCGAAATAATTTAAATAAAATATTATAAATTAAAACTAAAACTATAACTATATCGCTATTACTATAGAGGGGAAGGAAATAAATTAAAATAAAATAAAATAATTTAAAATTCGGAGTTAGGACGGAATAATTTAAAATAGGAATATATATACTTTTTAGGCGATAAAGAGTTTATATTTATTTTCGAGGGTATAACCTCGAATAAATATCTTTAAGAGTTATACTTATAGTATAACTCCTATAGGCGTCTTCTTTTAATTTTATTTTTTAATAATTATTTTTTAGGTAGTCGCTAGTAAAGAGCTAGATACTCTATTATTTATTTATTATAGGGAGGTACTACTAGGGTTCTAGCCCTTAAGTTATATAACCTTCGAACGGATAAATAGGTATATAGGAGTATTACTTTTAAATTAGAATATCTTCCTAGGGCGGTCCCTAGGGAGTAGAGGGATGGCTTTATATTTATAAGTATAAACCCTATTTAGCTAGTTTCGAGCCAGGTTCCGGGTATAATGTCCGGGATTGAGACTCCCCTGTATACCGAAAGGCGGGTTAGATATATAAATAAACCAACCAACCGGTAGTACCTGCTCCTCGCCCGCTGACTTTAAGTTCGCGCTTTCGAGGATCAACGCTGCTTCCTCCTCTACGGCCACGGATGTCAAGACCTGTGGATCGACAAGACTTCCCACTGAGACCACCATCGTTAATACGGCCGGTTGTTATGCTAGTGTCAGCGTTGGGAACGCTGTGACTAAGGCTGATACCAATTCGACTGAGCAGGCTGTTGTGCTTAAAGAAGTTGCAAAATATTCTCTCATGTCTGCCATGATGACGGGTAAGTAGGGGCCTGATGGGTAGCCATCGATTGAGAGATTATTTAGGACTCGAAATACCAGGTTATGTTGCTAAAATATTGCGACACTCCATAGTAGATAGGTTCAATTCCTCGGTCCTTTCCACTTTCCACGTCGAAAGAAACATGGAGTTTCCTCCATCGTTCCAACACCTTCGAGCCAACGCAAGTAAATCGTCAAATCAAGCTATGCTCCTATCCAGGTTTGCCCCCGACCGATCAGATGCAATTTCTTCTTCGGGCTGTTGCTCCTCTTCGGTCCATCCCTTCAGTACATCGTCATCACAAGCGTCTGACTCGAGGAACAAGCAGACGAGGAAGAACAGTATGATACTGAAGACAGACCACTTGCAGCAGCTACCCTTTGCCTCGGGTGGGCAGCAGTTTGGACGTTCTGACGCTCAAGAACGGCGCAAAGCGTGCGAATTGAGTAGAAGCAGACGGGACAGGCGCGTGTATGCGCTTCAGATGACGCGACTTTCCCAGTATTGTCTCCATCAACGGCACAGTACAAATTTTTCGAAGTAGTCAGTCTTCCTGCCCAGAACAGTAGGATGAGACCATTTGCGCACCAGAGCTATGCCATTAGTCGAGCATGTGTACATGTCCAAACGTATCAGTAATTGTGCAAGGCGAGCCGCAAAGAGAGCCGATGTGAGGCAGTTGCGCGACAAGGAGATGCAATGGCAGGAGATGCAACGTCGCTGGCGGCGAGGAGGGCGACGATGGCGGTGGAGAAATGGGGGAACTGCATGGCTGATTAGTCTCAAGTAGGGGAGACAGTTGATAGTAAAGATGGTCGTAAGAGTCGAAATTGCAAATGAGGTGTTGGGTACAAGTAAGCATGAGAGTGGAACAATTTAAAAGTCAGCGACAATGGGAAGTCACTTAGGAAACGGGAAGGAAAGAATATGTCTTTGGTATATGCTCATCGTAGTGGAGGAGCACGGTCGCTGAACGTGGATACAACGTTTAAAATACTAGTACTGCCATTCTAAGAAGGAGTCGGGGCGCAACCAAGCCAATTAAACTGCTAGAAAGCTTGAGTGTGTGACGGGGATTAGTTAGACACACCTCCACAGCTGCCATAGGATAGTGTTTAAGATAATGTCATGCCGCTCGAGAGGGTACCTGTACTGGTGGGTGGAATGAGACATGAAATATCTTTCCAGACGTTGTAGCGCGAATTAAGATTGCAGGCATGAAGGTCACACAATTTCTCACAGCAGATATCAATGTGAAATAAACGAGTGACTATATGTATCCAGGCCATGCGATTATGACGGAGCACGAAGCCGAGGGTGAAAACAAGACTCTACCCAACGTTGCTTTCCCTAATCCCCAGCAATTCGAGTCCTGAATTTGCAGAGCACGGTGTCCCAACTGAAACCATGCCCTGATGGATGTCGGTTAGATCATGCGAAGACGACGACCAGACCTTAGTAAAATACTGACAAGATTCCTCTGAGGCATACTTTGCCAACGAATCAGACTGTCGACAGGGGACACTGTGCTTACTGGTAAGCGACTGGAACTATGTATTCCAATCAACAGCAGCTGGAATCCTGTATACCAATCAGGACTCAGCAATCAATTCCTGGCTGAAGCTAGAGATCATTGTTCACTTACCTGACAATTTCCCGCATCACGACATACGCCGCAGCAGGGACTGTCGATGCATCCTTGCCTTTTAAAGAGGTTTCCAAGTCCACGAGCTTCGGGAGCAGCTCCAGGGGCAGTCGTTGCCAAGGCTGCAAACAGGGCAGAGATGACAAGTACGACGCGCATGATGTCGGTGGTAGAGCTGTTAGGAGGTTTGGAAGTCTGGTGTCTGTTGGGTTGAAGTTTTGTTGGATGCTTGGATGGTTGATGGGAGGTGAGACTGATGATAAAAAAAGAGATGCCAGTGGGAGACCCATGGGGTTTTCTAAAGCGACTCGATCTCATGAATTGCTATGGATGCCTGCAAAGATGCAACACTATGACTAACCCAAACCATCTCTGTGAAGGCATCACAAATCAAAATAAGATTTTTCATCTCCAGCGGATGACTGCTGGGGATCCTGGCGGTGAGTTGGAAATCAGCACCAGCTGCAGGAGGTCTGCATTGGGAATCTCAACCCAAGTGCAAAAGTAAACTGGCTCGAGTAGCAAATGTCTCCTACAACGTAACAGTTATGACACACGGAGGTTTAATGTGCGCCTAAGCGCTAAGATAGCTTAAGAATTTAACCGGTAACCCAATATGGTAACCTTGGCGCGATATATCTTTCATAAGGTATGTTGTAATAAGGCAGATCGCCCCTCCAACCGTGTTCTTCTTATTTTGCAAATTACGCCCATATTGTATCCACATCTCATGGTCAGCATTCGGCCAGCTGGCTTCGATCCCTCGCAATCATTGCGTAATCCAGAACGACCTCGGGTAGCAACCATGAGGCGTTTCCAACAAACAGCGATGATGCATCTTGATTTTTATACACCTCGAGCCCGTAAGCTACCTCGTATAGTCTCTACTATTAAAAAATATATTACGGAGCAACTACTATGAATATAGTTACGGAAATAAGAGTTATCCGTTAACGTAGAGTATCTACCGATATATAAATTATAAAATCAAGATACGGATAAAGCTTCTATAAGAGTAATTCTTTTAATCCTATAAACTTATTTAAAACCGCGTTATTATTAAATACTATTATAGTTAAAGTATATAAAAGTATAGTATATTTATTAAATTATAATACCTAGGATATATATAGTAATATAAAAATACTATAAGTATATAGACTTAATAAAGATTTCTATTACTCGATAAAAGAACTAATTTCTAAAATATTCTAGGAGTTAGGAGTAAATAACTAACTATATAGTAATATATTTTAATTATAATATTAATAATTTATTTAATATATTATTAACTAATAAAGTTAATATAAAAATGATATATATAATATATAATTCTAATTCTAATCCTAATTTTTAATAACTAGTTTTATTATAATATAATAATATTTTATAAATATATTATCCGAATTATTTTATTTTTATAAATAAACGTACTTTATTCGAGGTTATTCTAATAAATATATTAATAATAATAATAAATCGACTATTATCTTTCTATTAAACTACTTTTATTATATTTATAATAATTAGAATTATTAAAATTATAAGGATAGTCGTAAATATCTAGATTATATTTTTATATTTTGAAAAAACTTTACGAGTAAAGTTACGATTATTAGATAAAGAGTAATATAATTTATAATTTATTTATTAATTAGTATCTCGAAGTTTAATTTTAAAAATAATTATTATCCGTTTACGTTAAATATTTAAAGCGAAGAGTATTTCTTATTTAATAAGAAATTCTAACGACTCTATTAAGTTTTATCTTTTAAAAAGAATATTTATTTCGATTATAAATATTAAGACCTAGATTTTACGAAGAAGAGTTAATTAATTAAATATATAGAGCGATTTATTATACGAAATATCTATAATTATCGAGATAAATCTATTTATATATTATAACTCTTAGTAGCCTATAAAGAATATCTAGAATTAATAATATTTATATATTATTAATTCTAGATATCTATCTAAAGATATTTATATTTTAATATTATTTTAATTATATTATATTATATTAAGATTAGATTTTAGTAGTTAAGACTCGGGCTAAAGACTATATATATAATATATAGTCTTTACGTTAATTTTATTAGTTAATAATATAATTAATAAATTATTAATATTATAATTAAATATATTATTATATAACTAGTTATTAACTCCTAGCTCCTAGAATTCCTTAGAAATTAATTCTTTTATCGAGTAATAAAAATCTTTATTAAATTTATATATCTATTTTTATATTATTATATATACTTTAGGTATTATAATTTACTAGTTTTAATTTCTCTAAATCTTTTTAAATAGTAATCTATTAAAAGTATAAAAATAAATTAAATATAATATAAATATATTAATAATATAAACTCCCCGGACGAGTTTAGAGACTTTATTATTAATATTAAATTAAATAATATAAAGTATCGCCGAGGAATTCTTTAAAAATATATAATACTTTTAATTATCGAACGCGAAAACGAGTATTTAAAATATAAAATATAAAATTATTCTCGCGATACGTAAATTTCCCTCGATTCTATTATTCCTAGGAGCTAGTCTATTATAATATAGTATATATATCGCCTAGTATTAATCTAGCTAGGGTAGTAGAGGTTAAAATTTTTTAAAAGAATATATTTACCTTCTTTCACTAATTCTTCTTCTAGTAGTAGTAATATTAACGGATTATCGACCGAGGTATACTATATTAATAATAATTTATATATATTATAAATTTAAATCTTTTGATACTAGGGGACTTCTTTATTAAAGTTATTTTCCTCCTCGATTTTATTTTATCGAGGCTCCTTTCTAGCCCTTTATTCTTTAAATATAATTTTTATAAAATATAAACCGCCTTTATAATAAATTAAATCCTAGTTATTTATATCGATTCTTTTATTTATATAAAAATATATACGAGTCTCTAGACCCCTTTTATATATTAAATAAAAATAACTATTTTAGTATTATTATTATACGGTACCTAGATAGTTAGATTCTAACTTAGTTTTTAAATAACTATAATATTAATATATTTAACTTATTTATTTTAGAGTAATTTTATTATTAATTTTAATTTCTATTTAATATTATAATATTAATACGTAATAAATTATAATATATATAATTTAAATTCGGTATTATAAGTTATTATATATTAAAATTATATTCGTAAATTCTTCGTTTATTTATTAATTTTTTAGTAGTATTAAGTCTAGCCGGTTCTCGTCTAGTTTATCGAAGGTCGTTATTAAGAAATTACTCGAGATTTAACGAATTATTTACTAACTCAGATTTAACTAGTTTATTAATTTATTTTAATCTTTCTATTTTCTTAAATACGATAACCGCGTTTTAAATATTATTAATTATATTTATTATTACTTTCCTCTTCTTTGTATTCTTTACCGGTATTAATATAAACCCGTTATTAATTAACTATACCTAGGAGCCCGGGGGTATTATCTTCGGTAATATTATAAATTATTTAGGTTTATTCTCTAATCTCTACTAGACTCGATATAACTCCTTCTATTTAATTAAGCCTAGTATACTTTACTCTAGAATTCGTAGCGTTTTAAATAAATTATATATCGGTAACTCCGGAAACCCCGATTTCTGTGTATTTTGCACCGAAAATGCGTAAAATACTGGAAATGCGTATCTACTCATATCCCGTATTCTAAGCGCATTATGCACCGATTAAGTAACTTTTTTTTTGACTTTAACTTTTAATGATATTTAGACTAGGGCCCCTATATAGGAATATAAAAATCCTACTAATTCTGTTTTTAGCCTAGATTCCGAATTTTTAATTAGATTTTTACTAGCGTTGCCCTATAGGGTTATAAAGCTAGTTTTAGGACTAAGTTTAACTCTCTCGCGCAGACCTTAACTCTAACTTTAAAATCTTGGCGCCAAGATTTGCCAAGGCTACAGAATGCGCATTATGTACCGATTAAGTAGCGATTAAGTAGAATTGTTTTTCCGGATTTACCGATATATAATATTTCTCCTTCGGGCTTCTAGTATTATATTCGTATAATTAATATAATTCTACGTATATTCCGTATTTAGATTAGTTCCTATATATTAAGGCTATATAGTCGTATCTCTAGTAATTAAAATATTATTTTATATCTCTAATGTTTTCCTATCTCTTGTATAATAGTAGTTATTCGTTTTTTAAAAACTCGTTTATTATTAATATCGGCAAAGTAGTAAGCTAGTATTCTACCGAAAAAGGCGGAAAAGACGCGCAGATCTATTCAGCCCATGTGCCAGCCCCAGAGATCGATTTGACACCTACTTTCGTCTGAAGTTACTAAATGCGCATTTAGTACCTCGACTCATTTTGAATAATTTTGAATAAATCGGAATAAGCTAGTCTAAGTAGTACCGGTAAATAGTTAGATATATATAGTTATAAATAAATTATATAGTCTATAATATCGCGCTAGCTTAGGGGGTATTACGCGCGTATATAATTTTCGTGAATTAATATAATTTAAAATCGAAATTAGACTAGCGTAGTTATAGCGCTCTATATAACCTTAGCGAGCTACCCGACGCTAGTAGAAAATCACGGATTTAAGATCTTAAATTCGATATTACTATTTTTAGAGTTTTTAAATTCTTCTTTCGTTATTTTTCCGCCTAAATTAAGAAAATACGGATTTAATACCTCGACTCTTCTCGTATAGACTCTCGCTTTACCGATAAACCTCTTTAATATATCTAGGTCCGGGATCTCAAGGAGGAGTATTAGATACTTTTTATTATAACCGTATTCGTTTAATTTAAGAGCGAATCCTAGTTATTTTATATTTATAATATTTAAATCTAGGTATAATTTATAATTATCTTTTTTTAATATCTTTATTATTATTTCTTAATTATTTATATCGACTACCTCCTTCTTTATATTATATATTATTATTATATAAATCTATTATAGTACTCTCGTCGAGGAGTTAATATTTTCTATTTATTTAATTACCCTCTTTAGTTTTTTATTTGTTTTTATTATTATATAATATAAAATAATATCCCCTCTCGTAGTTTATTTTATTCTAATAATTAACTCCGCTATTAAATAGACTTTATTTCGGAATTAATAAAGAGTTAATATAATAATATATAATATAAAAGATATTAATTATTTTATAGAGGATTTGGCTCTAATATACTAGAACCCTAATATTACTCTAGTCTCGATAAGACTAGCGGTAGAGCTTAACTCGTCGTTTTAATAGATATTTATAGTAATACTTTTATTAAAATTTATTTTATAATAGATTACTCTCTTTTAGAGAAAGAAGTTAACGCCCTCGTTAATATATTTATATAAGGTACTATAAATAATAACGTAAATAACGTTTATATATAAGGGTAAATAAGTAAATAATATATATTTTAAATTATCGACTAATTACGAGTAGGTTTATAGAGTCTTAAAGTTTAATATAGAGCCGTAAAGTTTAGTATTAAAATCGCGATAATAAACTAAACCGATAGGGAGGTATAAAGATAATATAAATAATTAACGATAAGAGCTATAATATTAATAAAATAAGGGCGTATATATATAATATTATAGGAGTATAATACTAAAGGGCTAGGGCCTGAAATATATATTAAAAAAATAAAGTCTTAACGTAAATCTAGTTAACTAGGGAAGGTTATTTAACGGTATTTTTAGAATTAAATATATTTTAGCGCGGAGCTAGTCCCGATTCGGTTAAATAATTACGTAATTTTTATATTATCCGATTTTTTTTCCTATATAAATATACTACCTAATTAAGAAGTAATTATCGGTAAATCTTAAAAGTAAACATTAATATACTCTAAATACTATCAACTCTATTCGAAAGCCGTCTACGAGTTTATACTAAAACTCTATATTAAATACCGACCCGAAATTTAGTAGGATTAGTAAATTAGGGGTCTAGGTAAAGTCCTATTAATAAATAATACTTATTATTAATAGGTTCAATAGGTTTAGTAACTCGATAAATCGTTAATAATTTAAATATTAGACGAATAGGCTCATTATATACCCTATAGTATACGTATTTATATACGTATTAATATACGCTATAGTATAGACTATAATATAGGTTATAATATACCTTATAGTATACGTAATAGCGTACGTAATAACGTATATAAAGGTATTTTAAATAGTATACGATATACGCCCCCCGTAATAGTCTCTAAAATATTAAAACGAAAGCCCCCTATAGTATATATTGAATATAGGATAGATAGAAACACTTCTTGATTAATTATCTATAGAGGATAAAAGCGAATATACGTATAAGACCCTAATATTAAATATTACTAAATATCTATTTAATTAGTAGTTACTAAATAGTCTTATACTCCTATATTCTAATACTCTTACTCGAACGAAATTCTTTATTAAGAAGTCTCTAAAATAACCCCGTATTCCCCTTATTTTAAGATCGTTATAATAGGCTATAAAGACTAAAACTATAATTTATAAAGACTAAGTTATAGGCCTAAATTATAATTAATAGAGGCCGAGTTATAAAGTTAAGTTACGTCGGTAGAGGTTAAGTTATAAGGTTAAATTATATTAATAGAGACTAAAGAAACAAAACTCCGTTTTTTAATAAAATACGATATTTTAAAATTTTTATTTAATAGTTAACCTATATACGCTAAATTTAAGTAGTAATTAGGTCGGAATATTAATAAACGATATAAATACTATAAAAAGATTATTAGAAATAGTCGGATACTATAGGGTTCTACGGGGAAGTAATTATTAAAGGTATAAAGACTATTTAAAATACTATAGAGACCGTATTAAATACTACGGGTATAACGATATATAACTATTATAAATACTTAGGGGATATTCTAGCGACGTATATATTTATTAATAAAGATTATAAAAGAGTTAAATAAGAACGATAAATTATTAGGCGATTTTATCGTCGCTATATATAACCTAAAAATACCTAAAGCGATTTTCGATATATCGTTATATATACGGACGCGATTTAATTAAAACTTAAAGAGTATATTTTATAAAAACCTTAGATAATACCTTAAAGATTTGATAATAATCTATAGGGTAGTTATTAATTAGTATTAAATTATATATTAATTTCTAATTTACTAGGAAGGCGCTAAATATATACTAAATTTTAAATATAACTCTTCGGGTACGCCCGTAGAGTCGTATTTTTTATATATAAAGATTTAAAATACTCTTATAAGAGTATTAATAGGCTTTATATAAATTATTAAAGACCTAGAATAACCCGAAAAATATCGAACTTAATTTTAAAAAGGGCTTTAGTAAATTTATTAACGATTTAATTTATTATAAAGATATAACGGAATTTAATTTCGCTTAATACGATCTTTTCGCGTTAGAAATAATATTATAGATCGATATATTTAATATAATCGTGATTTTAGAGGTTCTTGATTAATTAATTAATTTATATATTTACTCTAGTAAAACTACTTTATTAATAAAGGAGTTCCGCGAATACTCTCTTAATAGGGTTACTAGCGGCGCCTACTAGCCGTTAAAGAAACCTCGTTAATTAAAAACTTTAATTTATTAATAATTTATTTCCTCTTTTTACTAGTTAGTAGCCGATAATTATAATTATTTTAAAATATTATTTATCCTTCCCTCCGTTTCTTTTTTATTTTAGTTTTAGACTTTATTTATTTATTTTATAAGTTTATAGGCCGCTTTATTATAAATTTATTAAATAATCGATACCTACGGTTCTTTAACCGGCGGTTTTAGTTTTTTTTCCCTCTTCTTTATAAATTTAAATATATCGTTAGGTCCTAGCGGTAATTTAAATTATATTAACTATTTTTTAATAAAAGAGAATTAGCCGAGTTATCCCGTTTTTATTATTTACCGCGCGGTTATATATATATTTTAGGCCTATATTAATATTATCCTAAAGTCGTATATATTTATTTATTTTATTAACTCCGCTTTATCCCTAGTTAATTCCGGGTAAAATAATAGTATATTAATTAATTAATTAATTTATATACCTACTCTAGTAAAACTACTTTATTAATAAGGGAGTTCCGCGAATACTTTTCTAATAGGGCTACTAGCGGCGCCTACTAGCCGTTAAAGAAACCTCGTTAATTAAAAACTTTAATTTATTAATAATTTATTTCCTCTTTTTATTAGTTAGTAGCCGATAATTATAATTATTTTAAAATATTATTTATTCTTCCCTCCGTTTTCTTTCTACTTTAGCTTTAGATTTTATTTATTTATTTTATAAATTTATAGGCCGCTTTATTATAAACTTATTAAATAATCGATATTTATAACTCTCCGGCCGGCGGCTTCTTCCTTTTCTTCCTCTTTTTTATAGGTTTAAGTATATCGCTAGGTCCTAACGGTAGTTTAAATTATATTAACTATTCTTTAATAAAAAAGAATTAACTAAGTTATCCTATTTTTATTATTTACCGCGCGGCTATATATATATTTTAAACCTATATTAATATCTTCCTAAAGTTATATATATTTAATTATTTTATTAGCTCCGTTTTATCCCTAGCTAGTTCCGAGTAAGATAATAATATATTTTTTATTTTTTATTTTCTTTATTTATACTAGTAGTTAGCGCTACGGATTATAGGTACCTTTATTCGGTATAAGAATTTATTTAATCCGATTTTATTATATTTTAGTTATATTATTATAAAGTTTTTAATCTTTTTTAATTAATTATAATAATTAAACTAGTCCCTAAATAAATCTCTCTTTTAAGCCGGGTTAGTAGTTTATATAAAAATTATCGTTTTATAACTCTTTTATTTATTTAGTTATTATTAACGGGCCTAGTTTTTTACCCTTTAATCGATAATTTTAATATCTTAATATTCTTCGATATTTTCGATTAAATTTATTTAATCTTTTCTCCTTCTTATAATTATAATTACTTTATATTATTCTTTAAATCCTAGAGCGCGAAGTACCTAGGCTTTTTTTTTCGTTAATAATATTAAAAATATTTATTATTACCTACTTCCTCTACGCTAAAGTTTATTCTAGATCCGTATATTTTTTATAATTATAATTAAATAGGTCCCCCGATTTATTTAATATTATATTACTAGGCGGTCTAATTAGAGGTCGATTAATATAATTATTAATTTAACCTTAAATACTAGAATTAGGGTAGTTTTAAATACTTTTAAAACCGTCCTAATATAATTATTCTAGATAATTATTAATATCTTTATATATCTCTTTATAGCCTCTATTATTTTCTTTAATTAATATTATATCGGAGTCGTAAATATTAATATTAGTTTAATTATTATATTATATATCGTTTTATACTTCGCGAAGGTAGCGCTTTATATCGAATTAATTAAATACTTTATAACGCGGTTTTAGTTAGTCGCTTTAGTCTTAATTTAGGCTAGGTATAGTCTTTATTTTAATTTTAAATCCACGTATAATCCTAAAACCTTAATATTCGTTTTAAATTCGATAATTATATTCCTAAAGTTTATCGTTATTTTTATATTAAATTTCTTTAGTATTCGAGATATATAAACTAGCTCGTATTTCTAGGGGGTAAATAATATTTTATAAATAACTATTTATTTTAAATAAATATTATAGGTTTATTTTAAATTTATATAATTTTTCTTTATACTCTCGTTATAGGCGAGTAGGTAGACGTCGTCTACGAATTCTTTAATTTATACCGGTAGGTTTATTTTAATATACTCCTCGATTAATAATATATTAAAGAATAGAAAAAGTACGGGTAAAATAAGCGATTTTTATAAAATACCCGTTATTATTTTCTCTACTATACTCGTTCTTCCCCTAAATATTACGAATATAATTTTATCCGATAGAAAATTTACTATCTAGTTAATAATTAGACTCGGAACGCTTTTTATTTATAAGTTATATAATAACCTCTTATATAAAATATTATCGAATACTCCCGTTATATCTAGTAATAATAGGTTTACTACCTTTCCCCTCCCGTTCCTATTATGATTTTATATAATATATACTATATTTATAAAAGTCTCTAGCGCGGTTTTTATTAAACGCTTTTATCTAGCCTCTATTTATTATAATAATAATAATTCGTACTCCTCCGCTATATTATTTAATTTTCTAGAGATAATTACTTCTAACGCCTTATTAAATATATCGAGGAGTATAATAAATCTATATAATTTTAACTCTAAATAATCGTTTTTCTTGAATTTCTTAAAGATTATTATATTAATTTCTTTAAAGTACCTCGGGTAGTATCTTTATCTAAAGTAGACCTAAAGTAAATAAATAATAACGTTTATTATTTCCGTTTTTATTATAGTTTTTAAAAATCGGTTTAAGATTCTAGTTATTCCTAGTACTTTATTAATAACTAGGTATTATATTACTTTATATATTTTTATCCTAGTTATCTTTTAGTTTATTTTACCGGGCTCCGGGTATTTTATTCTATCGATATTACCTAGGTCTACCGTCCGTAGAGGGGGAAATAATATCCTTTATAAGATTTTTATTTTACTCTCGAAATCTTTAATTTTTCTTCTTTTATTATCTTTAATAATTAAGAATTAAAAAAGTTCTTTAAGGCGGTTATTTTTCTTTCTTTTTTATTTTATAAATTTTTATACTCCCGTCGGTTTTAATAAGATTTTATATATACTCTCCCGTTAAAAAAATATTTTCGTTCTTCGAATTATATATATTCTTTTATTATTTACTATATTTAGGGCCTCCTCCGTCCGGGTATTTCGGCTTCGCTCGTATTTCTTTATATATTCCTTTACTTTTAATATAATATTAATATAACGGGAGTTCTAGTAGGATCTAGCTCTTTAATATAAACGGGCCTATAAGATCGTAAACTCGATAATTTTTTAAAAACCTCTTATTATTTTATTTAAATATTAGTCGATATTTTCTTTACTTTTAAATTTTAGCCTCTTTAACGCCTAATAAAGAAACCTTATACTTTATTATATTTCCTCTCGGGTAATATTATCTTTAATCTTCTTTTAGATATACCGAATATATAATTAATTTTTTTTTTATATTTATTTAAATTTTATTACTACTAGCCTATAATCGGAGTTATAATATAAATCTTCGCGGATTATAAAGTTATTTATAGCCTAGTATACTCCTCTTATAAAGAATAATAAATCGATTATATTTTTATATTTTTAAGTTTTTTATATAATAAATATTTTTAATAACTTTAATTTTATTTCCCTCGACTTTATTATTCTCAAGAGATAATCGGTTATAATATAATATATATATCGCCTAGTATTATTCTAGTTAGAGTAATAAAGGTTAAAATTTTTTAAAAGGATATATTCGTTTTCCTTTATTAATACTTCCTTTAATAGTAGTAATATTAACGAATTATTAATCGAGGTATACTATATCGGTAATAAATTATATATATTATAAATTTATACCTCTTTATAATAAAAGATTCTTTAATTAATAACCTCCTCCTCCCCGGCTTTATTTAACCGAGATTCCTTTTTATTTCTTCGCTCGTTTAATATAATCCTTATAAAGTATAAATCGCTTTTATAATAAACTAGTTTTTAATTATTTATATCGATTCTTTTATTTATATAAAAGTATATACGAGCCTTTAAGCCTTCTTTATATACTAAATAAAAATAACTAATATTATTATTATATAATATTTAGGTAATAGGATTCTAACTAGGCTTTTAAATAACTATAATATCGATATCTTTAATTTATTCGTTTTAGAGTAACCTTATTATTAGCTTCGACTCTTTTTTAATATTATATTATACGATTTTAAATTAGATATTATAATTTATTATATATTAATATTATATCTATAAGTTCCTTATCTATTTCTTAGTTATTTAATAGTATTAATTCTAGCCGGTTTTTATTTAATTAGTCGAATACCGTTATTAAGAGATTATTTAAAACTTAGAGGATTATTTACCTAGATATTATTATTAATTTATTATTTTATCTCGGCCTCCCTACCTTCCTAAATATAGTAACCGCGTTTTAAATTTTATTAATTATATCCGTTATTATTTTCCTCTTCTTTATACCCTTAGTTAATATTAGTATAAATTCATCGTTAATTAATTATACCTAGGAGCTTAAGGTTATTATCCTCGGTAATACCGCGAATTACCTAGATTTATTCTTTAATCTTTATTAAATTCGGTATATTTTCTTTTACCTAACTAGGTACGCTCTACTCTAGGATTTATAATATTTAGAGTAAATTATATAACGCTTTTCCTTCGGGCTTTTAGTATTATATTTGTATAATTAATAGAGTTCTATATATATCCCGTATTTAGGCTAGTTTTTATAAATTAGGGTTATATAACCGTATCCCTAGTAATTAAAATAGTACCTCGGGTTATTTATTCTCTCCTACCTCTCGTATAATAATAGTTATTTACTTTTTAAGAACCCGTCCACTACTAGTTTATTTATTATATTTAGGTCCGAGATTTTAAGAAAGAGTATTAAATATTTCTTCTCGCGGCCGTATTCGTTTAGTTTAAGGGCGAATCCTAGTTATTTTATATTTACGATATTTAATCCCGGGTATAGTTTATAGTTATCTTTCTTTAATATCTTTATTACCGTTTTTTAATTATTTATATCGACGGCCTCTTTCTTTATACTATATATTATTATTATATAAGTTTATTTTAGTACTCTCGCCGAGGGGTTAATACTCTTTATTTATTTAATTATTTTCTTTAACTTTTATTTTACCTCTATTATCGTATAATATAAAATAAAGTTTCTTTTTATTATTTATTTTACTCCGACGATCGACTCCGTTATTAAATAGGCTCCGTTCCGGAATATTTTAATTAATTAAAAATTAATTATTTTCTTAAATTATCCCCTAGCCTTAGTATTATTTATTTTAATTATTAATTACTTCGCTTTCGCGCTAGTCGTTATTACCGGGGGAGGAGAGTTCGTTTCGGCTATATATCTTAATAAAATAAATATATATCTATGAGTAATATTAACCTAGTTTTATATTAATAATATAAATATACTCTTCGCCCTAAATTTTTGGATCTTTTATTTTAGCGAGTCTATTTAGGCCTCCTAAAGCCTATACTCTTTTATTAATTTTTATATATAATTAAAGACTATCCCTAGCGCGATTTATATTAGTTATAACCCGCGGTATATTATTTATTATACCTCTTTATATTCTATATCTTTTATAGTCTTTATTATAGTTATTATTAATTTTTCTAAAGCTTTTATACCTCCTTTATACCCTCTTATTTAATTATTAATTTAATTTTATTATTACGATATCTTCGTTATATTAGAATATATTAATAACTTACTCCTTATTTTAGTATCTTAAGTGTTATCTCTATTACCCTTATTCTCTTTTATTTTAATTAATTTCGTAATCCTTTAAGATAGTGAAATCCTATTAACCTAACTTTCGTCTTATCTTTTTCTTTTCGTATTATCGGTATAGGCTATTAGAGAGGAAGATTTTTTTCTCTTTTTCTTATCTAGAGCTAGGGTTCTTTATCGGAAATACGGATATAATAGTATATACTTTATACTTTATTTCCTTTATTTATACTAGTAGCTAGCGCTACGGACTATAAATATCTTTATTCGATATAAAAATTTATTTAATCCGATTTTACTATATTTTAATTATATTATTATAAAGTTTTTAACCTTTTTTAATTAATTATAATAATTAAACTAGTCCTTAAATAAATCTCCCTTTTAAGCCGGGTTAATAACCTATATAAGAATCGTTATTTTATAACTCTTTTATTTATCTAGTTATTATTAACGGGCCTAGTTTTTTACCTTTTAATTAATAATTTTAATATTATAATATTCTTCGATATCTTCGATTAATTTTATCTAGTTTTTTCTCCTCCTTATAATTATAATTATTTTATATTATTCTTTAAATTTTAGGACGCGAAGTACTTAGGCTTCTTTTTTCGTTAATAATATCGGAGGTATTTATTATTACCTACCTCCCCTATACTAAAGTTTATTCTAGATTCGTATATTTTTTATAATTATAATTAAATAGGTCCCTCGATTAGTATAATATTATATTATTAGGCGGTTTAATTAAAGGTCGATTAATACGATTATTAATTTAACTTTAAATATTAGAATTAAGATAATTTTAAATACTTTTAGAACCGTTCTAAAATAATTATTCTAGATAATTATTAATTTTTTTATATATCCCTTTATAACCTCCGTTATTCTTTTTAATTAATATTATATCGGAGTTATAAATATTAATATTAATTTAATTATTATATTATATATTATTTTATACTTCGCGAAGGTAACGCCCTTTATCGAATTAATTAAGTATTTTATAAAGCGACTTTAATTAGTCGTTTTAGTTTTAATATAAATTAAATATAGTTCTTATTTTAACTTTAAGTCGACGTATAATTTTAAGACCCTAATATTTATTTTAGGTTCGATAACTACGTTCCTAAAATTTATTATTATTTCTATATTAAACTTCTTCGGTATTCAAGATATATAAACTAGCTCGTATTTCTAGGGGGTAAATAATACTTTATAAATAAATATTATAGGCTCTTTTTAAATTCGTATAATTCTTTTTTATACTTTTATTATAAGCGAGTAAATAAACGTTATTTATAAATCCTCCGATTTATATTAATAGGTTTATTTTAATATACTCCTCGATTAGTAATATATTAAAGAATAGAAAGAATATTAGTAAAATAAGCGATCTTTATAAAATACCCGTTATTATTTTCTCTATTATATTTATTCTTCCTTTAAATATTACGAATATAATTTTATCCGATAGAATATTTATTATTTAGTTAATAATTAAGCTAGGTATATCTTTTATTCGTAAATCGTATAATAGCTTTTTATATAAGATATTATTAAACGCTCCCGTTATATCTAATAATAATAGGTTTATTATCTTTCCCCTCCCGTTTTTATTATAATTTTATATAATATATACTATATCTATAAAGGTCTCTAGCGTGGTTTTTATTAAGTACTTTTATTTAGCCTTTATTTATTATAATAATAATAATTAGTACTCCTCCGTTATATTATTTAATTTTTTAGAGATAATTACTTCTAACGCTTTATTAAGTATATTAAGAAGTATAATAAACCTATATAAATTTTAACTCTAAATAGTCGCCTTTTTTCGATTTCTTAAAGATTATTATATTAATTTTTTTAAAATACCTCGAGTAATATCCTTATTTAAGGTAAACCTAAAATAAATAAATAATAATATTTATTACTCCCGTTTTTATTATAATTTTTAGGAATCGATTCGGGATTCTAGTTATTCCTAGCGCCTTATTAGTAATTAGGTATTATATTATTTTATATATTCTTATCCTAGTTATTTCCTAGTTTATTCTAACGGGCTCCGGGTATTTTATTCCGTTAATATTATTTAAATTTATCGTCGGTAGAGGGGGGAATAATATTTTTTATAAAGTTTTTATTTTACTCTCGAAATCTTTAATTTTTCCTTCTTTATTATTTTTAATAATTAAAAATTAAAAGAGTTTTTTATAATAGTTATTTTTCTCTTTTTTTTATCTCGCGAGTTTTTATACTCCCGCCGGCTTTAATAAGACTTTATATATATTCTCCTATTAAAAAAAAATTTTCGTTCTTCGAATTATATATATCCTCTTATTATTTATCGTATTTAGGGCCTCTTTTATTTAGGTATTTTAATTTTATTTATACTTTTTTATATATTCCTTTACCTTTAATATAATATTAATATAACGGGAGTTTTAATAAGATTTGGCTCTTTAATATAAACGGACCTATAAGATTATAAATTTAACAATTTTTTAAAAATCTTTTATTATTTTATTTAAATATCAATTAATATTTTCGTTATTTTTAAACTTTAGTTTCTTTAATATTTAATAGAGGGATTTTACGCGCTATTATATTTCCTTTTAAATAATATTATCCTTAATCTTTTTTTAGGTATAATAAATATATAATATTATCTCTTCCTACGCCTACTCGAATTCCGTTATTACTAATTTATAGTCGGAGTTATAGTATAGGTCTTCGCGGATTATAGAGTTATTTATAACTTAATATACTCTTTTTATAAGGAATAATAAATTAATTACGTTTTTTTATCCTCGGGCTTTTTATATAATAGATATTTTTAATAATTCTAGTTTTATTTCCCTCGACTCTATTATCCTTAAAAGATAATCGGTTATAATATAATATATATATCGCCTAGTATTATTCTAGTTAGGGTAGTAAAGGTTAAATTTTTTTAAAAAGATATATTTATTTTCCTCCGCTAGCGCTTCCTCTAGTAATAATAATATTAACGGATTATTAATTAAAATATACTATATTAATAATAAATTATATATATTATAGATTTATATCTTTTTATAATAGGGGATTCCTCGATTAATAACCTCCTCCTCCCCGATTTTATCCGACCGAGATTCCTTTTTATTCCTTCGCCCTTTTAATATAATCTTTATAAAATATAAGTCGCTTTTATAATAAATTAACTTTTAATTATTTATATCGATTCTTTTATTTATATAAAAGTATATAAAGGTCTCTAGGCCTCCCTTATATACTAGGTAGAAATAATTAATATTATTATTATATAACGCCTAGGTAGTAGAGTTCTAACTAGGTTTTTAAATAACTAAAATATCGATATTTTTAATTTACTTATTTTAGAGTAACCTTATTATTAACTTTAATTCCTTCTTAATATTATATTATACGATTTTAAATTAGGTACTATAATTTATTATATATTAATATCGTATTTATAAATTCTTTATTTATTTTTTATTTACCTAGTAGTATTAATTCTAGCCAGTTTTTATCTAGATAATCGAATATTATTCCTAGGAAATTATTTAAGACTTAAAGAATTATTGATTTAAATATTATTATTAATTTATTATTTTATCTCGGCCTCTCTACTTTCTTAGGTATAATAATAATATCTTAAATTTTATTAATTAAATTTATTATTATTTTCCTCTTCCTTACGCCTTTAGCCGGTATTAATATAAACCTATTATTAATTAATTATACCTAGGAGCTTAAAGTTATTATTTTTAATAATACCGCGAACTACTTAGGTTTATTCTTTAATTTTTATTAGATTCGGTATATCTCTTTTTACCTAATTAAATATACTCTATTTTAGGATTTATAATATTTAAAATAAACCGCGTAGCGCTTTTCCTTCGGGCTTTCGGTACTATATTCGTATAATTAATATAATTTTATATATATCCCGTATTTAGGCTAGTTTTTATAAACTAGGGTTATATAATTATACCTCTAGTAATTAAAATACTACCTCGGGTTATTTATTCTCTCCTACCTTTTATATAATAATAATTATTCGTTTTCTAGGAATTTATCCGCTATTAATCTATTTACGGTATCTAGGTCCAGGATCTTAAAAAGGAATATTAATTTTTTTTACGACCGTATTCGTCTAATTTAAAGGCGAACCTTAATTATTTTATATTTATAATATTTAATCCCGGGTATAACCTATAATTATCCTTTTATAATATTTTTATTACCGGTTTTTAATTATTTATATCGACGGCCTCTTTCCTTATACTATATATTATTATTATATAAATTTATTTTAGTATTCTCGCCGAGGGGTTAATATTTTTTATTTATTTAATTACTTTCTCTAGCTTTTATCTTACCTCTACCGTTATATAATATAAAATAAAATCTCCTCTCGTTATTTATTTTACCCCGATAATTAACTCTATTACCGAGTAGGCTCCGTTCCGGAATATTTTAATTAATTAAAAGTTAATTACCTTTCTAAATTACCCTCTAGCCTTAGTATTATTTATCCTAATTATTAATTACTTCGCCTTCGCGCTAGTCGTTATTATAAGGGGAGGGGGGTTCGTTTCGGCTATATACCTCGATAAGATAAATATATTTCTACGGGTAATATTAACCTAGTTTTATATTAATAACGTAGGTACGCTCCTCGCCCTAAATTTTTAAACCTTTTATTTTAGCGATTTTATTTAGGCTAGTTAAAGTATATGTTTTTCTACTAATTTTTATATATAATTAAAGATTATTCCTAGCGTAATCTACGTGAATTATAGTTTACGATATATTATTTTTTATACCTCTTTATACTCTATATCTTTTATAGCTTTTATTATAATTATTATTAATATTTTTAATATTTTTATACCCCCTTTATATTCTCCCGTTCGATTACCCGTCCCCTTTATTTATTATAATATCTTCGTCGCGTTAGAATATATTAGTAGTTTATATCTACCCTCTACCCTAGTACCTTAAGTTTTATCTCTACTATCTTTATTTCTTTTTATCTTAACTGATTTTATACCCCTAGTAGAATTTTCCTCGTTATATAATACCCGTATTTAAGTTATAATAATATAGAAATAATACGTTTTAAACGATATTATAATAAAGAATCAATACCCTTTTTTAGAGGTTCTTAACTAGGGTTATAATACCCTAGTTATTATAAAAGATAACTATAATAAGCGCGAAGTATATAGGTATCGCTGAAAAGGTAATAAATATATATAATATATTAACGAGTAGTACTAGCGTATAGTCTTTAGATTTCTCCTTAGTATAAGGTATAAGGGTAATAAATATTAATTATTTTAATAACCGTTTAAGTTAAATAACTTCCTTAATAGTTTATATTTAACTAACGTATTCGGCTTTATAAGATAATAATATAACCGTTAATTAACGTTTAAATTACTAGTTAATAACCGTATTACCGAGATTAAATATATAACTAGAGGTAGAGTATCGCGTATTATAATTATTAATTTAATTAATATTAATATAGCCCTCTAATAGGGCGAGTTAACCCTAGAATATAAACTTTAGGTATAATATACCCCGTAGGTAATAAAATATATATTTAACTACGGCCTAATAAATCTTATCGGGGTTAGAAATATAACGGTTTATTATTAATACCGCGAAGGCGATATTAGGTTATATACCTATTATTATATATATAAATAATCCGATAGCTAATTAATTATTAGAATATAGGAGTACAGGACTACTTAGTTACTACTAACTAAGTAGATACTTAGTAATACTTGGTATTAAGGTCTTATACGTATATTCGCTCTTATCCTCTATAGATAATCAATTAAGAAGTATTTCTACTTATTTTATATTTAATAGGTTATGAGCCCGGGCTCTATATATCTAGCCGTTACGTACTCCCTATTCCATAATAAATAATAGTAGTAATATAGTATAATTACGTTATAATTACGCTCTTATAGCGCGCACTAAATTATACCTATATAGAATTTTTTCTTTTAGACGGTAAATTAAGGTTTAGTATCTAAAATATAGTTCCGCCGGCCCTACCGCTACTAGGAAATAGCCTAATAGATTATATATATAACTATTAGGAAGTAGTTAATCGTACTATATAGTATATACTAGAGAGTAGCTAATCGTGTTGGAATATAGGAGTGTAGGACTATTTAGTAAGTAGATATTTAGTAATATTTAGTATTAGGGTCTTATACGTATATTCGCTCTTATCCTTTATAGATAATTAATTAAGAAGTATTTCTACTTATTATAGTTTAATAGGTTATAAGCCCGGGCTCTACGTATATATCCACTATATACTCGCTATATTATTATAGTATTAATAATAGTAATACGGCGTTATTACGTTATCGTAACTATATTTAGGACGTATTAAATTACGCCCGTAAGAAATTTTTAAATAAGGGGCTTAGTACCTAGAATATAGCTCCGCCGGCCCCGCCCCTACTAGGAAATAGCCCGATAGACTATATACGTAATTACTAGAAAGTAGTTAATTATATTATAAAGTATATATTAAAGAGTAGCTAAATTATTTATAAAGAGTTTATATACCGCTAGAAAATAGTTAATAAGCGAAGTACGCTATTAGAAAATAGTTAATTATTATACTAGGGAGTAGCTAATCGCCGTAATCGGCTAGTATTAACGTACTTTATATATACCTTAATAAATACCTTAAGGGTAGTTATATATAATAATTATTTATTATTATTAATACCTCTATATAATTTATTATAATTATTATTAATATATTATAGCTTTAAGTTTATAAGGTCTTTTTAAAACCTAGAATAATCGTAATTAATTACTATTATAACTCGTTTACCGCTTTAAAAAATAAGTATTAATAGCGTTAGTAGTGTTAGTAGTTAAAAATAAACTTATAACTTCGTAGTCGGGGGGAAAAACACTATAAACTATAATTATAGGTCGTAGTTATAACTATAATTTTTACTACTAAAGTAGTTATTAAAGTTATTCGTCCTTATTCCCTTATATAGAGTAATAGCGAGTTAAACTCTAGATATATTATTCTTTAAACTTCTAGCCTCGCTGTTTAGAACGATTATAATAATAACGATTATTAAAATAAAAATAAAATCTAGAGTAGTTTAAGGCTAAACCTTTTTATTTAATTATTAAATAATAATATACCCTCTAAAGACTCTAGCTCCGTACCTTTCGGTAGATTAAATAAATAGTCGACTACCTCCGTAATAAGGTATATATATACGACGATAAAAAAGACGTTAATATAATATATATATACCGCTATCGATCCGACTCTCTAGCTAGTTTTAGTTATTTTAAATTAATACTAGAATTACCTAGTAATATTAAGTTATTCGGTTTTATACCTAGGTTACCGCTAGTATATCGGTATTTATAAAAACTATTTAGGTATTTATTAAAGTCGAAACTTTAAATTTAATAGAAGGCTTTATTAAATAGAAGTAGGATATATATAATAACTTTAACGTAATAAATTTATAGGAATACCTCGAAGATTTATTCATTATAGCCCTAGAACTGGACGTAGGTAAGCCTAACTATAATATCGATACTACGTATTAGTACTTTACCGATAATAAGATAATTTATAATATCCTTTATTATACCGTCGCCCTTATAACCTACGCTAAACTTAAAAATAATAAGGTCGCTATTATAGCCTAAAGGATTATTATAAACGAATTTAAACCTCGTAGCTCCGGCTACCTATATAAAGTACTAACTAAATTTAATTAATTTACTACTAGTTAATATAATAGTTTTAGCGATTATATTAATAAATTTTAGGAGGTTTATAACGAGCTCTATAACTTTAACTACTTTAAATTTAATAATAACTTTATAATCTAATAGTTCCACCGTAATTTTAGCTTTAATTACTAGCGTTATTATAAAATATTCGCTAAAGACTACGATTTATTTAATATTAATAATACTATTAAAATTACTCTAAATATAGCGATTTCTCGTTTTCGTAATATATTATACCTATAAGTTAATAGCGCTAGCTATAGCTAGCTAGTATCTATAGTATATATTTTAATACTATAATATATTTAAGAATTTAATTAAGAAGGAACTATTCGATTATACCCCTACTATACTAACTTTATTAGGCGGGCATAGTACTATACTATTTATAATAAACCTTAATATAATAATCTTAACTATAATAACTAGCGCGACTGTAGCCGGCGCGGTCGAGGTAGCCGCGTTAGAGGCGGCGGTAGGGGTAATAATAATACTATTATTAAAAATAATAACGATAATAATAAAAATAAGAACGATAAATCCGATAAATTAAATAAGTACTAGAGGTCTAATACCGAAGGTAATTCTAATTTAGGAAATATAGAATATTACTATACCCTCGTAGATATTATAACTAATATTTCTAAACCTTAGGTTCTAGATATTGGTACTATCGTTTATATTAATTATAATCGCTTTATTTTTACGGAGTATATTAAGTTTAAAAGTGTTAATAATATTAACGGCTTTAGGGGCGGCCTAATACTATATAATAACGAAGTTATTCGGCTATTATATTTAGGCGAAAAAAGTATATAGTACCTTAAGGTTAATAACGTTATATATATTCTTAATAGCGGTTTTAACCTAATTTCCTACGTTAAGTTTTAACGAGCTAGTTACCCCCTAGGTTTTATTTTAAAAAGGATCTTTATCGGATCTAAAAAATTTATTATAATATTATAAAACTATAACCTCTATATTCTATATATAAATTAATAATAACTCGTATTAATTACTATTAACGCTAAAGCTTTAACCTAATAGTACGAGAGACTCGGTTATTTAGGGAAAAATAATATAGTATAGTTATCCAAAATAGTTAACGGTATCGATTTATTAAAGATTAAGGGCGATAATAGTTATAAGACCTATAGCGTTATAAAGATATATATTTATTCGTATAAACGCAGCCTACGGAAAGGCCGTTTCGAATATAATATTATTTATAGTAATATTATTAATTTTAGGGCCTATAGCTTCGGCTTTATAGTTACCTATATTAATAATAAGTTTAAATATAACTACTACTATTTCATATTTAATAAAATAGGTATATTTAGCGCCTTTCGTAATTATAAGTCCGTTAAAAAATATAATAATTACTATATTTATTACCTTTATACCGATAAGGATCCTATATATATTAATAGAGCCTTCGCCGATTATTAATACGAATATAATATCGTCTAGAGTTACTCTATTTTTAGGAACCCCTAAATAAATAACGTATTAAAATATATTAATTAAACCCTACTCTAAAAGGTATATACCTTACTAGATAATAACGGCCTTAATAAGATATTAATTTTAAAGTTTATCTCAATTATAAACTAGCTCCGAAATCGGTCTTTTATTATTATAATAAATATTACGCCTTATAAAAGCTCTACTAGAATACGTCCTAATCTATCGTATTTATATAATATTAACTAAATCGGCCTATATTAGGACTATTATATTATAGGTAAAAACTAATAGAAGTTTACCTAACGTAATATTAAGGGCGTTTTTATTAAATATAAGGGTAATTATTTCTATTAAATATTAATACTTACGGGTAAAATACTCTACTTTACCTAGGTTTAATAAACCGAGGAGCGTTATACTAGAAATAAATATATTATAATATAAATACTATTAATTAATAAGATCTCTAGAATAATTCCCCGTTAAAAAAGCGATATTATAATAAAATATAAAAATACTTTAAACCTATATAAACCTCCTATTAATATAGAATTAAATATCGATAACTACGGATATAGTAGTAGTAGTTTTAAATTTATTATAACCCCTCTCTAGCGACCTATTAAACGCGCTATCTCGCTACGGTTATTAAAACTAAGAATTAATATACCTAGCCCTAGCCTATAGGCGCTATAACCGCTATTAATTATAAACGAGGTATTATCGCGAGTAATAATATTAGGGTCCTCGAGCTTTAATTTATTAAATGATATAGATCCGGCTTAATATTCCCCCGCCTCCGCCTCGCCTATAATATTAATAAGGGTATTTAATAGGTATCTAGAACTACGCGAATTTACCCTTTCCCCCGACCTAATAATACTACTAGCTAAAATATTATTATATAAATTATACGAGTCTAAAACGTATAAAGAAACTATAGCTGATACCCTAAATAAAATATACTAGTAACTCGGTATAAAGGTCGAAATTAATTTACTCTTAATTAATAATACCTAGATACTAGTTAATCTACCCTATAATCGAAAAATCCTTCGCGGTAAATAGGTTTATAAATTTAAATATAGTGTTACTAGCGCCCGTTAAGTTATATATAACTTTAAATAATAATATAAAATCGATTTTAATAAAACGTTTATTTTAGTAGTTAAATTTATAAATTATAAAATATTATTCGTTATTATAACTACCTACGACCTAGAGTTTAAATAAATAAATATATAAACTATTTTCCTATACGGCCTAATCGATAATAAAATCTATATCGAATAGCCTACTAGTTTCGACGATAATTTAGGCCGTATATACTTCTTAAAACGTACTTTATATAGGTTTAAATAATCCCCTCGAGTATAATATACTACCTTTATTATTTTCCTAGCTAAATTAGGCTTTATATCCTTAAATACTAACTTTAACGTATTTTTTAACTATAAGATATAACTAATCATTATACTATATATCGACGATATACTAATTACCGGCGCCGGTAAAGATATTATTATTTAGTTAAAATAATACTTAAGCGATAAATATAAAATAACTAACCTTAGCCCTATTACGTATTATCTTAATCTTAAAATATCGCGCGATTATTTAGATTATACGTTATCCTTTAGCTAGGAAGTATACCTAAAGCGGGTATTTAAAGATTATAATATATTTAATATTAAAGTTAAAGCTATAGGAGTCCCTATAGACCCTATAATTAAACTCGTACCGGCCGATAAAAAATATTAAACTAAACCTACCTTTCTTACTATATACTAATTAACCGTTAACTTACTAATATATACTATAATAAATACGCGCCTTAATATTATTTACGCGGTATTAGTAATAAATCGTTATACTTTTAATCTTAACGAATCTTATTAAGCGGCCGTAAAACGTATTTTCCGTTATTTACGTAATATACTATACTTAAAGCTAGTCTTCTAGGGTTAACTCGCCCTATTAAAGAGCTATATTAATATTAATTAAACGGGTAACTACGATATAAGATATTCTACCTCTAGCTATATATTTAATCTTAATAATATAACTATTAACTAGTAATCTAAATATTAATTAATTATTACGTTATTATCTTATAAAGCCGAATATACGGGCTAGACCTAGGCTATTAAAGAAATTATCTAGCTTAAGAGGCTATTTAAATAATTAATACTTATTATACGTATACCTTATTCCGGTGGAGATTTAAGCTAGTATATATTAATAGTACTCGTTATTATATTATTTACGCTAGCCTCCTACTCCGCTCTACTAGTCTACTTTATATTTATAATAATTATTTTTTATAATAATTAAGGTATTATAATACTAGCTAAAAACCCCTAGGACTATAACTATACTAAATATATTATAATCTAGTACTACTTCTAGCGCGAAAAAATAATAATAAACGAAATCGAGTTCCGCTATATTCCGACTATAAAGTAAATCCCCGACGGCCTAACTAAGGTTTTTCTTAAAATTAAATTCGATATTTTTTAAATTATTCTAGGCCTTTAATAGTTTATATAAAAACCTATTAATACTCCTATAAAAGAATTTTAAATCTTTATATATTAAAAATACGACTCTACGGGCGTACCCGAAGAGCCGTATTTAAAATTTAATATATATTTAACGCCTTCCCCGCAAATTAAAAATTAATACGTAATTTAATACTAACTAATAACTACCTTATAAATTATTATTAAATCTTTAAAACCTTATCTAAAGCCCTTATAAAATATACTCTCTAAATTTTAGCTAAATCGCGTCCGTATATATAACGATATATCCTAACTCGCTTTAGGTATTTTTAGGCTATATACGGCGACGATAAAGTTATTTTATAATTTATCGTTCTTATTTAACCCTCTTATAACTCTTATTAATAAATATATATATCGCTAGAATATCCCCTAAATATTTATTATAGTTATATATTATTATACCCGTAGTACCTAACGCGGTCCCCGTAGTATCCTAGGCGGTCTTTATATCCTTAATAATCGCCTCCCTATAAACCCTATAATATCCGACTATTTCTAATAATCTTCTCGTAGTATTTATATCGCTTATTAATACTCCGACCTAATTACTACCTAAATTTAGCGTATATAGGTTAATTATTAAATAAAATTTTTAAAATATCGTATTTTATTAAAAAACGGAGTTTTATTTCTTTAGTCTCTATTAATATAATTTAACCTTATAACTTAACCTCTACCGACGTAACTTAACTTTATAACTCGGCCTCTATTAATTATAATTTAGGCCTATAACTTAGTCTTTATAAATTATAGTTTTAGTCTTTATAGCCTATTATAACGACCTTAAAATAGGGGGAATACGGGGCTATTTTAGAGACTTCTTAATAGAGGATTTTATTCGAGTAGGAGTATTAGAATATAGGAGTATAGGACTATTTAATAAATAAATACTTAGTAATATTTAGTATTAGGGTCTTATACGTATATTCGCTCTTATCCTCTATAGATAATTAATTAAGAAGTATTTCTATCTACTATAGTTTAATACTATCTAGCGAGCCTTATAACGAGTAATTTCGCTAACGGCTTTATATTTAAATTTAGAAATTTATTTACCCCGAAGTACTTTACGATTTCGGGGTAGATTCGATAATATCTAGATATTATTAATTAAAAGAGAGTCGATTTCGGTATTTATACCGAGCTATTAATATATTTTATTAAGAGTATTAACTATAATTTCTTTATACGTTTTAGGCTCGTAAGGCTCGGTAGGCGAGACTCTTATAAATAAAATTAATAAGTTAAAGAATAAAATAAATTCATAAAGCTCTAGATATTTATCTAGACTTATTAATGTTATAGGCGTATTAGCGCCGGAGCTAGAAGAACGTTAGGCCGGTTTTATATTAAATTCGGAATTTATATTTTCTAATATATTTACGCGAGTTAACTCAGAATTAACGTTACTAGCGAGATTTATTTATAGCTATTATACCGGTTATAAACTTAATATAAGTTATAAAATTAATATAAATAACCTTATCCTAGGCCTCGGTGATATAATATATTTAATTAATCGTTATAATAACGGTAAAGACCGAATAATATCCTCTACTAATTTAATACGGCCATCTACAAAAGTGCAAGCGACTCTGAGAATCTTAATTTGCTCGGAGCGCTCAGGCCCGCTCGCGAGCGCTAAAATGGCTCAGAGCCGCTTAAGAATTCTCAGGCCCGCTCAGGCTCGCTCAGGCTCGCTCAGGATTATTTAGGATTCTCAGGGCCGCTCAAGGCCGCTTAGGGTCGCTCAGGATTATTTATTTACATGGCTATTACTGCTGCCATAGATATGCGCATATATGGCCATTGCTGCTGCCATAGATATGCGCATTCATGGCCATTGCTGCTGCCATAGATACGCGCATACATGGCCATTACTGCCCCTATAGATACGCGCATACATGGCCATTGCTGCTGCCATAGATATGCGCATAC
>JAABUW010000052.1_pt1 | contig 232372 bp, 225 predicted proteins | sample 5560081 | NCBI WGS metagenome assembly JAABUW01 (sample SAMN10711882, study PRJNA513363) | rock metagenome | isolation source: Antarctica rocks | place: Antarctica: Victoria Land, Knobhead sud
AGTGCGCATATCTATGGGGGCCATGAGTGCGCATATCTATGGGGGCAGCAGTAGCCATGAGTGCGCATATCTATGGGGGCCATGAGTGCGCATATCTATGGGGGCAGTAGCAGCCATGAGTGCGCATATCTATGGGGGCAGCAGTAGCCATGAGTGCGCATATCTATGGGGGCAGCAGCAGCCATGAGTGCGCATATCTATGGGGGCAGCAGCGTTATTAGAATGATTATTAGAAAATCCGCCTTGGCGCAGTGGGGATCCCCAAGGGATCCCTACCCCACCCCGCCCCACGCCAAGCCCCACGCCAATAGATCCCCACGCCAGGCTGGGGTGGGGATTTGTCAAGGTGTGTATACAGAATGTATGGTTTTATTGGTTTTGTAAAAAGATGTTGATTATCTATGGAGGATTTGGCCCTGATATACCAGAATCCAGCCAAGGCGCTAGTCCTAATATGGAAGTACCGAGGCTCAGCCTGGTAACACTATACTAGAGTCTACCCCGTGACAGAACGCCCCTTTTAAAAGAAAGAAGTCAACGCCCTCGTTGATACGCTGATATGGGGTATCGTAAGCAATGACGTAAGTAGCGTCTATATATAGAACTAATAGAGTAAGCAAATATATATAGTATATCCCTAGCTCTTGAACAGTCGGTACGGGGTAGCCGCGGGAGTGCCGTAGAGCCTTAAAGCTTGGCGCAGAGCCTTAAGGATTTTTCTTAGCATACTTTTGGATGTTGATTCTAGCGATAGTGAGGTGAGGCGATAGGAAGGTATAGAGGTGACGTAGGCGAATAACGGTGGTAACTATAGTATTAATGAAATAGGGGCGTATACGTTTAGCGTTATAGGAGTATTAATAGGGAGGTATTAAATAGTCGACTTTTTTCGTATATAAAAGTGAGGTCTTAGCGTAATTTTTAAATAGCCAGCGAGTTTTAAAAGTAGTCGTTTACCGGTATTTTCGAAGTTAAAATTATTTTAGCGCGGTACTAGTCTAGATTCGGCTAGCTCTTATACTTAGTCTTTAACTATAACCTAATGAGTATTATACTCTGGATTATTAACGTCGTTACCTTCGTCTTCTTCTAGTACGCCGTTATAGGCGGTACGTTAATATAGTGTAGCGGTGTAGACGGTATTTTAATATAGCGTAGTGTAGTGATTACTAAATAGCTTCTTGTCGAATGGCTTACTATTAAACGGTTTACTAAATCTATCCTTAAAGGGCTTATAGGGCTTGTTATCGAGTAGTTTCTAATTATCCTACTAGTAGGATTACTGCTATTAAAACTGAAAGTAAGGTGGCTTTTAAGGTAGTATAGGGCCGCGAGAGGAAAAGTCCTCCTAAATTAATACCTTATTATCCACGTCTTTAAGGAATTAATTTAGCGTTATTATTACTTTTAGCTTAGGGATATCCCGATGTATATTCATATAAAATACGTTCCAAACGGTCAAAAGCTGGGAATATATTAAGGTAATATTTATAGATTTGGCGAGGTGTAGTATATTTTGAATAAATACGCGAGGATAAGTGCCCTTTCGAATATCCTGGGGTGTGTATATAAGGGTAGCGATCTTAGCTATAGCTACTAAAGTTCTAATTTTGAATTAATCGATAAGGGTAGTATACTACTACTGTAGATCGGATACGGTATTACGTAGGAGCTTCTTTTCAAGCTCTGTTAGCTCGATTGAGTACTATATTAAGGCTAAGCCACGAAGGCACGCGGGAATAAGGTTCTTAAAGGCGGCGTAGGTATTAGGCTTTATATCTACTATATTTTTAAGTCTATCCATAAAAACGTAAACGTCTTAGTAGTATACGTACTTGCCGGTATTCAGAACTGGGGCGTTATTTCTAGGCTTATACTAAGGGTTAAAAAAACTAACGTCTTTAACCTTTAGCTTATCGTCTTTGACGGTAAGCTATAAGAGGTTAGGAAGCTCGACGTTATTATCTAGGGTATACTCTTCTAGCTAGTGTTACTACTAATTAATAAAATCGGTTAATACTTACTTTATAACTTGGCTGATAGTAGTAGTAATTATTACTACTAATAATATAGCTTACTCTACGGTAAAGCCTAGTATAAGACCCGGATTAGGGTTATAAGGAGGTATGTTTTCTTAAGGCGGTATTAACTCCTACTACTCGGTATTTAAGCTCTTCTAGGAGCGAGTATTATAGTTAGAGTTACCTAATATAGTGATAGTAACGACAGGCCTACTAAAAGGGTCGTTTCTAGAGTTTATCGGATATAGAGGGACCGTATAGGTGCTAGTCTAAGGCAGGTAGGCGTTTTCTCGTATTAAGGTAGGTAGAACCGTTAGGTTACTAGTTAAATAAGGTATACGGAAGCGTCTTAATAGATAAAGTAATCGGTATAAACCGTTACTACTATTTATTAAGGTATGTATACAGAATGTATAGTTTTATTGGTTTTATAAAAAGATGTTAATTATCTATAGAGGATTTGGCCCTAATATGCCAGAATCTAGCCAAGGCGCTAGTCCTAATATGGAAGTACCGAGGCTCAGCCTAGTAACACTATGCCAGAGTCCACCCCGTGACAGGATTACACCTCGATCCCCACCCCACCCCACGCCAATCCGAAGCGTATTTGGCGGTCGTTTAACTACTAACTTTACTTCCGACTAAACCTATTCTCTTTTAAGAATCTATAAATTATAAATTTATAAACTATTATATTTTACTCTTTATAAAGAAACCTCGCTAGTTTATCTTAATATACTTATAGATACCGTTATTAATATTTTAAAAAAGACTCTTTTATAGTTTTATAAAGACGGTAAAGACGACCGGTAGAATAATACCGAGGAGTATTAATTATTTTATATATTATAAAGTTCTACTCCTAACGGAACGCTATACTTCTATAGTAGTATATTTTAATAGTAATAATATCAGGTTTCTAATAAGTCTATAGAAGTATAGACGCGCTATATTTATTATTATTATCGATAATACGGCCTATAGCGGCGGCGGTAAAGGAGGACGGTAAGGGAGGGTATTAAGATAGGCTACTATACTAAGATTAGTATATATAAGTGATCTAGGAGCTTTAATTCTACCTATTACGGTACCGCGGTGTAAATGGTTAATTATATTATTCATTTAATACGATTCCATGCGATTTGCTAGTAAAACGGGTGTGTTTGGCATGGATCGACATTACTAAGAAGTCGCATGAGTTTTGCAACCGCTAAATCTGCAACGATGCCAAGCCCGATCCTTGGCATTCGCACGTGCTCAGATGCCCCTTCCTCATGCATTCCATCCCAAGCTTAAAGACCTCACGTTCATCATTTCGTATCGATTAACATTACTCTAATACTATGAGCTCCAATATCATGGAAACTGCATTCATCGCGGAGACGCAGAATTTTCCGAAGGAGGACCCTCTGGAGATTGAGGCTCTTCGCCTATGTGATGATCCGCTCAGGACATGGACAAGACGCGCTCATCGAGACGTAGTGCACGTCTAAAGTCCTCAAGTTTGGAAAATATAGCAAGATCGAAAGACCCTTAGGACAAAGCCTACAAAAGCCTCTATTTGGAGATTCTCAAACTCCTACGAGCAGTCCATTCTGCTTACAGACGAAAGGGACTAGGATGCTGCTACAGTCAGTATGGGCGAGTCTATTTAAATTGTCAACTACAAGCCATTCGCTTAGATAGGGGGGCACGTAATCCTCGTTGGGTAAATTGCTCGACAGGATCAATTGTCAGCCGTTCAGGAGTATTTACAGTGGCTCCAGATTCTACTTAGCCCAGAGATATCGGACTACGATTGGTACGAGCATAACCAGGACGAGAAACAACATCTGTGAGGCATCTGGCCCAGATGCCTTGCTCAGTGTAGGGAGAAGAGACTATGGACCATGATGATCAGGATCTGCTATACACAGAAGTAACATGGAAATTTGATCGCGGTAGCAGCAGCACTCTTGTCTCAAGATTATCTTATCCCTGGATTACCGAATAAGAGTCCTGGCGTCCCAATTTGTTGTCTGAAAATCGTGAAAATGGTGGGAAGGACCATTGCCTCGCTCATCATCTTCGTGATACGCAGTGCAAGATGGTGGCCCGAAAACCACGGGTCAAGAAGGCTGCAGTGAAGTTCGGGCCTCATGCATGACTCGTACCAATCTTGTGTAATCCTAATGAACGCTCCAAGCATCATGCATGACGTTAGTAAACGCACACACCGGAGATCAATTGGCCAATAAACCCTAAGCAGACCACAACAAAGGCTGTGAAGGGTTACACGTCGGATATAGCCTTAGGAAATTGCCATCCTTCTAGGGCGCAGCGCGCATTGAACTGTCAGATACGGACACAATCTCTGCCAACCCACGTGTCACATTTTCAAAGGTTCCCTTGGACAGAGCCGATTCAGCCGTCAACAAATTGGAGCTAAACTTCACTTATCAGCAACCTTAGCATCTCGTTGGTACCACCCCCAATAAGGCCGAGGCAAAGCCCGAACGAATTTTACATACATCACTTATCAGTATCCCTCGTATCTGATTGGTATCAACCTCTACCAAGGGCACCGATAGGTCGCCAATATGAACTCGAGGTGATACCTGTTCAGAGATAAGTATTTAGTCCGATTTAGAGACATTGCTTTGTTGAAGTCTCGACATAGAATATTAAGCCTGTGAACTTTGCTCACATTCAGGCACTCGTAGTGTTTTTGAAAAACTTACGGTCTTTACGCTGCCATGCTTGTTCAGAACTTTGAACAATGTTTTCCCAAGCTTCTCTCTACTGTTACTTGGGCTGCGCAAAGACAGCCATTTCAGTCACTCGGCGTCTCATTCGTTCTGCTGTATATTGCATGGAGGATCTGGAGATTCTCAATTGTACCCCCGATGCATCGAGCTGAGCCACGGGTACCGTATTGGATCCCTTGTCAGTGATCCCAACCTCCTCAAAGATCAGCTGCAAAACTGACTAAGAGTGTAGTCCTCGGTAAGTGGCACGACGTTCACCCAGTCGCACGATTGAATTAGGACCATCTTAACTGACCAATATCGTCTTGCAACGTTCGCAGGTCACGTCAAAGGCTTCTTTTGCGACTCAGAAGCGCTCATCAATCGAGCTCTGTAAGCATGGGAAGCTTTCAACTATGTATACGAATTAATGAATGTTTGCAGACGTTATTTTGGTCATACGCGCCGACCATTTGCTCTTACAGTAGTGGGGCAAAAGTCCTACGTTCTTACAGATCCAGGAGATGTCTCAAAGGCTTACAAGAACACGACTGCGTTTTCTTTCGAGATATTTGCGGAACAACTGATGCGGACATGTGGATGTTCAGCTTCATCGGTCAGGAAGATGTTTCAGGTGCCTCCTTCTAACGGAACTTCCTTCCCAAATCCTTTACGGAAACATTTCATGAATTTGAGCCACGACATTCACACAAGCCAATTAAAACCAGGGGAGGGACTTTACACCCTCGGCATGGGCTTTGCCGAGCAGTTCTCCAACCACCTTGTTCTCGAAAGTCTGACTAATGCCAAAGTGAGTAGAGAAGATGCGTCTGCGACATCACTCTCAAGATTGTGTTCAAAGAGCATCGTTGATGCTGCACAAAATGTCTACTTCGGGCCACATTTGTCACAACACAATCCTGGACTTACACGTGTATTTATGAACTTTGATGACCAGGGCTGGCAGCTTCTTTTCAATATGCCCCGCTTCCTGAGCCAGACTACGCATTCTTTGAAGGACGAGATCGTTGATGCATTCGTGGACTACATGGAGACCCCCAGGAATCAAAGGGCTGGCGGCGCCTGGTCGATAGGAGTTCTGGAAGGCGAGATGCGACAGTTGGGTCTAAGTAATCGAGAAATGGCAGGCATGTTGATGATCTTCTACTGGGGGTAAGTCCTAGACCTGTTCAATGCATAGCCAGCTCGCTGACCGATAGTCCACAGACTCAACACAAATACTCCAAAAGGGGCCTTCTGGATGCTCGCCAATATCCTTCAGAACCCTTCTCTTATCGATTCCATTCGTTGTGAGGTTCTGCCCGCTTTCTCTTCAACCCAAGTCGATCTACATCACCTCACTAAGAGCTGCCCGCTTCTCAAAAGTGTCTGGCTTGAAACCCTACGTCTAGCCACCGCATCAGCTTCTGTACGCTACATCACTCGAGACACCCTCATCAACGGCAATCTTCTTCGCAAAGGGAATCGCCTCATGATTCCCTACCGCCAAATGCACTTCGATGCGTCCGTGTTCGGCGAAGATGTCAACTCGTTTGATCCCATGCGCTTTATGCGCAATGAGTCCTTGGCCCGTAGCCCCAGCTGGCGACCATTTGGTGGGGGACAGACTCTCTGCCCCGGCAGATTTGCGGCGCAGCAGACTGTTTTGACCTTCGTGGCGACGATTCTGCATAGATTTGATATCGAGCTGGCGTATCCGCAGAGCTTTCCGAGAGCCGATGAAGGAAGGCCGGTGTTGGGTATCATGGGGTGGCTGGATGATTTGAATGTCAACATCAAACCGAGGAAGTCGGAATAAAAGGGCGTAGGACAATGAAGCCTGAGGAAGGAAATGTATGGACATCTAATTGAGACCCAGATAGAACATTACATCGGCTTCGGGAGGACCTGGTTAGGGTTGGGCGAATGCTATGGTACTAGACGTGCAGTTCAAGAAGGGTGATAAAGTTTTTACAATCAGAGAGTCTTTGATTAGAATGTTGAGTCGAGAGCAACGATCATACGAGGTAGTAGACCTTACTCATGTTTTCCTGTGAAACTACTAATCCTACGAGGTCTAAAAACTCATTGTGCAAATTGTCCTCCTCGTGTCACACAGCGCCTGATAATCGAGAGACAGTCGAGCGAGAGTCCGCCATGGGTTCCAATTACCTACCTCTCCCCCTCCCTCTTCCACGCACACCACCCTCAAACCCTCATCTAAGCGAGCCGCGAGCCTCTCAACGCCTCCTCTCAGGCATCCCACTCGAGTCCGGCCGGATGATCTCATTATCAGACCTATCATTATCCATCACCCTGAACATCCACCATCCAACCTCTGGCTGCAGTGTGTCCTCCCTCTGCTCAAGAGCATGGCTCTTGCTGCAACGCAGGCCCGCAAAGCCAGCTAGCATTTTTGCTATGTATTCATGACCGTTGTCGTCGACTTTCACAGGCACCGATGCAAAGCTAGGCGGTATATCTTCCATGTCAATGTGGTGGAACAGAGCGCCATCCAAGTCCAAATACTGCTTGTCTTTTCTTGCCTTTTGATTTAGCTTAATGCCATCTTCACTCTAGAAGAAAAAGGCTGTGAGCCGACTAGAGCGACAAGCAGGTCCACTTCCTCCATCGTAATGGTGCACACTCTTTTGCCAGAAGTCTTTGTTTCCCTTGGAGTCGGGGTCCTCAAAGGCGCTGAGGAAGCGGGTGATAACCGGCACGAGCAGCTTCGACCATTCCACTGGCTCCTTGCCGGAGGTTTGTAATTTCTCGATGCGGCGCAGGATGAATTCCCAATCTGATTTCTGGCCAAAAAAAGTGACGGACGGGATACCGCATTTCAAGGAGCACTTGTACGTGAAATAATGCTGCAAGGTGCTCATCATGACAATATTACACACCACTTTATCCTTCTTCGTCGTTGGCGAGAAGTTGGGGATAATGCAATCTCTCAGCTCAGGATCTTCGACATTCTTCTCAGTCTGCAGACTAATCTTCTCTGGGAACTAAGACCAGTCAAACGTCTCTGTTGTCCCGACTGCTTGAACCTCAAGCTCAACCTGTGCATCACGAGCCACGAAGTGGTGCCTTAGGTCATTAGCACGAGCGTTGACGTAGAGGTTGAACTAGGTCAGTATGGCGAGCCAGACGTCGTCAGGTCGTATGATGGGATTATGTTGGGAATTGTAGGCTTGAATGCAGACCCAGATGAAGCGATTACGGGATGTGCTAATTCCTTCCTTGTATACGTTCAAAGTGAACGAGGATCGGATTATCTGCGTACAGCCAGCATGATCTTGTGCGCTACACTGCTGCAGGAGCTTTGCAGGATTGGCGAGGTGTTGTGGCCAGTGTTTGTAAGGAAAAATTTCTCGGCTTCTAGCGACGCTGGAACGGGAAGACTGGGAGAAGACGGAGTTGAGGCATGAAAGGCAGGTCTGGTGGGATATAAGTATCGATTGGGCGAAAGATCTTTTAGGGAAGTTGACGGTGGCATGCCATGGTATCAGCTCGCGAGGCTTACGAATGTTATGCATTAAGGCTGAGTTGGGAATTGCGAAGCGTTAGACGTTTTCTTTGTGAAGCGATACATGTATATATGAAGAAATGATCGCATTCATGACTATCGATTTCTCGTTACTCTTACTGCCTCTATTGCTTGCTTCAGAGTTACCGATAGTGTTGATTGATCATTAAGATGAGTTCTCAATCTGCATTGTACTCAGCCACCACACCCTTCACAGTGGAGTTTTCAAGCTCTCGGTTCAGTCTAGTGTGGAGTCAATCTTTGAAGCCTCGCGGAACTCAAAAGAACTTCAATTGCGGTACGACTCTTTTGTGGACTCAGCGAGATAAATCGATATGTACAACAAGTCTTTTTTCGTCTCTTATAATACTAGGACTTCCTATAACCCTAGCCTGACATACCAGTACCCTCAAGTTGGGGTAGCAAGCCGCCCAGCCATAGACTTGATGCAGTTCCTTAGTGCTAAACGTGCGGTTCCACAAGATGATCGGATCAAAGGCTTCGGGTTTTGCTCTATTTCAGATAGCGAGCCACTTTTCATGAGCCATTGCTTGAGGACCTGTGTAATCATGGCCCAATCTGCCTAGTGGAGGATGTATTCTTTACTCGATCGATTCGCAAAGATGAATGCTGATTCAAAGCCGTGCGCAGGTACGACCGATTGTCTAAAACACAGCAAGCTGAGGTGGATGAATTCATACGCAGTACTAGGAAGGATTGAGGAAGGCAGCCTGATGCCAACGAATCTATACCGTTGCAAGTTTTGTCGGAATTATGAAATCCAATTTTTTAGATCCGTCAGAAAGAAAGAGGGGTGTTGGGCTGCTGGTGATTGAGTGGAGATCCTAGAATTCAACGCCATTACCATGAAAAAATCGGTCAGACACAGAACCTGTATATGAGACCAATGAGAAAATTTTGTAACCCGAATTAAACGACCGCAGAATCGTCGTATGAAACTGTGGTTTTTAGCATTGCGGGACTTCGGCTCCCGATAGGCCTGTTCTGATGAAGCCTTTATCTACCTCTCAATGTCCTTCAAAACAGCAGAAAAGCCACTTGGTGCTCTCTAGAAAAATCTTCACACATATCATCCTTATAAATGGACACCCAAGCGTCCCGTGGATTCCTTGCGATCATTGCCACAAGGATATCGAAAGTCTGAAGCTGACGAGGAAAAGCCTTCATGGAAACATTCCCTAATTCGAAAGTCACGGACTGCAGACTCGACGGCACGTTGTTATCGTTAGAATAGCTATCAAAGCTAGGGTCGAAGCTCTACGTATGCATTGATTGTTGGGCTAATTGTTCCCGTCTCGATCGCGGTTCTTTTCCTACATCCGTTCTCAATGGCCTCAAAGGCTGCCCGCTCTCCTTTAGTATAATTCCCGTAGCATCCAGCATCCTTGCAGACCGAGCTCGCGATTTCAGGCCGGACTTTGTTCATCGCCCCGCTGAGCATGGTCAGGTCCGCCAGCTGTTCTTGAACGAGGGACTCCCTGGTCTGGGCGCGTCCGTAAGCATTGCGATTTCCAGCAACATGATCGGGTCTAAATGCAAGGGCCATTGACTTCACTGTTCCTGATAGCATATCTAATGAGCTATGCCAGTTTCGTCGAACCTCCTGGTGATAATAATGCTGACTCGAGTAGCATTCTGTTCTCGAAGGGTATCCAGACATTGATGCAAGGCCTTCGGGCGGTCGAATAGAGAGGTGCATGTAGATAACAGAAGGTATTCGAGTCCTACGCATGCTTGTCGAAAAATGCGGATATTAACGGGAGGGTATGTTTCGTAGGTATCGAAAATTGAGTCGAAGAGACTCTCATACGTAAGGTAGTTTGTTGCGGAGGTTCCTTTCCGTAAAACCAAAGAAACACTGCGTGACCACGTACGGAGATGCAATCGATCATACAATCCCAGATGTTTCTTCGTACTTCGGGAAGTAAGTAGCCAGAGTTCCGAGCTGAGTGCATCGTTCGAGGTCCAATTCATGGGCCTTCGAGAACTACTTCCCGTGATTGCTGTTGGGGATCATCATGCCTGACATGGGTTGAAGTCAAGCTATTTCATCAAGCTGAAGCCCCAAGCTCCTAAAGAATGATCAGACTTGAATGGATCATAGATGGTTAGGTAGTGATGGAGATATCTTGAGGAAGAATTTGTGGTAGGGCTAGTCCAATCTTGCCCTGAATTCTTCTCCTCGGTTGTGCCTCCATCTTCAGACTTGTACTCGTACACTTCACCCCATCTATATGAACTCGCAATAATTGACCCCTCAGACTACGATTCTATAGACTAGGATGGCGACCAACGTGGTCCTAGACACCACAATGGTAAACCTTGACGCTCAAAGTAGCCCACAACAAGCTAATAACCACAGGGTCCCATAACAGTCGAGCTCTATGGCGACCACGCCCCCAAGGTATATTTCCCTCTCTCTCTGCTCTCTAATCCCTGCCCCACCAAAACCTGCAGCCTGACGGCCACCCAGACCTGCAAGAACTTCGCCGCGCTCGCCCAGCGCGGCTACTACAACGACATTATCTTCCACCGCATAATCCCCAACTTCATGCTCCAAACCGGTGACCCCACCGGCACCGGTCGCGGCGGCAGTTCTATCTACGGGGAAAAGTTTGAGGATGAGATTGATCCCACTTTGAAGCATACAGGGGCTGGGATATTGAGTATGGCAAACAGTGGACCGAACACGAATGGAAGCCAGTTTTTGTGAGTATTTCGTTGGTGATGAATGGTTCTACGGAAGGGGCGAGGAAAGCTGATAGCGTTTGAGTGGTAGCATTACATTGGCGCCGACACCTTGGTTGGATGGGAAGCACACAATATTTGGGAGGGTAAAGAGTGGATTGAGGGTTGTGCAGAGGATGGGGCTTGTGAAGACTGGGGCAGAGGATAGGCCTATGGATCCGCCGAAGATCAGAAGCGCGAAGATGGTAGAAGAAGGCGACGAGGGCATTTGAGCTTCATCTCCATACTCAAGGCTTAACACAAAGCCCCTAGCTGGATATGGCACTGCAACACAGGGAAGCGGTATCATGACGCATAGAAGCGCACACTGATGGCAACGAGGCCACAACGTAGGGGCAATGACTACGCCAACTACAGGCAGTTTCACGCCGTGGAAATGCTATGAGGGCAGCCCCGGAGGCGCATGAGGGCGAGCAGAGCAAGAAAGACCATCAGATTGCTGTGGGTATCGAGCTTAATGTTCATCATGGGTGTGGGAAGCTGCTCGCAAGATATAGTAAGCTGTCATCGAATTCGAGAATAGACTGAGACTAGGCGTTGGGGCTTCAACCTCAAGTGAGCCAATCGTGGTTGGCTTTCCACGAAAGCGAACTCCGACGCAAATTTGATTGTCTGTGAATCACCTGCTTGCAACCGATATTAATCTTTAAGGTGTCAGCATATTTAGAATGCACCTTGAGTGAACGGCAGAGTGATTCAACGTCAAAATTGTTTACTACTAAAGCAACTTAGAAATGGGCTGTTTATTCAGTAATCCACATATTATTCATGACAGACTCTCCAGGATGCTCAGACTAGCCTCGTCAAGTTGAAGGGTAACAAGCCGGCAGCGGCAGCCTGTGGTAAACTTTGGATCGCAAAACTTTTCAAAATTGGGGATCAAGGGCGACATGTCTCTTCAATTTTTTCCAAAATTATAGTGTGAAGCGTATTCACTGCTACAGTACCAGAGATTGTACCGTCACAAAACGAACCGCTTCTTTCATGTAATGTCCAGAGCAGCAGATACAGGAAGGCTTTAGTCTCCCACAGCCAGACCCTTGGAGTCAATGAAGATCCGGAGTAGCTACATATTCGCTGCGAAAAGCACGGTATGTTTGTGGCTGTGGTTGTCAGGAAAGGTATTCGACGATTTCGAAAGTTTATATTCAGATCTGTGCTTAGTCAGCATCAAATGTCTAGCGCCAAAATTCTACCGAAGCACCACGAACTCTTATCTATGCTCACGATACTCTCTCCCATAAAATGCGATATGGAGTCACTTTCGGAAACAGCCTGGGATATCGTACTGTCGGGCACAGGCTTGTCCCAGTCCCTCCTCGCCCTGTATGTCCACAACATCCTCATCATATCTTGAAATCTCGACGTCTCTGACTGACGCAGTCCTTGAGGAAGGGCGCTCTCACGATCCGGCAAGAAAGTACTACACATAGACAAGAATGACTACTATGGTGGGTCAGAAGCTGCCCTGAGCTTGCAAGAGGCAGAGTCATGGACTGAGAGTGTAGACGAAGGTGAGCCAACAGCCCGGCACAAGATACTTGTGGGATTGATGCTCAACTTACCTTGCAGATGCTCGACCATCTCCATTCCGATATGCAGCATTCAGGAATAAAGAAGCCGAGGAACATGCACAATCTGCCGATAAGGGTCCCACCATGTTGGGCTATTCTCGAGCCTACAGCCTCTCGCTAGCACCGCAGCTGATCTACACACGTTCCAACCTTCTGCCAACCCTCGTGTCCTCGAAAGTTCACCGCCAGCTTGAGTTTCTTGCAGTTGGTAGCTGGTGGCTCTACAGTACAGGGGAAGCTGAGGGTGGAGGAAATGCAGAGAAAACTACAGCTTCGAAGGGGAGTCTACGCCGGATACCGGGAGGCCGCGAAGATGTCTTCGCCGACAAGAGCATCGACTTGCGGTCTACGAGATCATTGATGAAGTTTCTCAAAGTTGCTGCCGATCCAGAAGCGTACATTACGATACTCGAAGAATGGGGCAACAGGCCGTTCCCCGAATATCTGGAGTCGCACTTCAACATACCCCCACGGCTACAAGCTCCTCTAATTGCCCTGACATCTTCGCCAAATACACCAGCAGACACTCTGACATCCTACGCACTTCCGCGCATACATCGGCATCTCACCTCAATAGGCATGTTTGGGCCAGGCTTTGGGGCAGTCATACCGAAGTGGGGCGGGCTGGCGGAGATAGCACAGGTAGCTTGCCGCGCCCAAGCTGTTGGTGGAGGTGTCTACGTGCTCAAAAGAGGGTTCGGGACGAATGAAGAAGTAGAGGAGCAGGCACTGGGTAGAGATGGTACTCGCTTTTACAAGGAAGCGGGATTATCCACGGTCCGTCTCCAAGGAGGAGAAGAGATCAAGACTCGATGGGTCGTTGGTTCAGTATGGGATCTACCTACACGAGCTCAGCAGCAGAAGCCTAGCCATGAAATCGATCCCAGTCACGTCGCCCGGAGTATTACCATCGTCTCTGGATCATTGTCACAACTCTTCCCACCTCCAGCAGAAGGTGCTCCTCCACCTGCTGGAGCGGTAGTCGTCTACCCTACTGGTACACTCGAGCTTGAGTCTAACGACCAAACGCCCAACATCTTGAAGATTGATCATCCACCCGTCTATGTCACGATCCATTCGAGCGATACTGGCGAGTGTCCCTCTGGCCAGTGTGAGTGTCTACCCTTCTTATGCTCCAATCGCTTCTAATGATGACCCAAAATAACGAATACTTATCTACATTGTCTGCAAATTCCGTTGAAGATAACATACCTCTGACAGTCTGACACTTGCTACGCATCTTCCCTTTTGATTTCAGATATCTCGGAAAGAGCAGCTGCTAATCCTCCAGCTGTACAGGTATCCTTTACGCCAACGCCTTCCACCTCAAATACTCTGAGGCACATGACCTCCTCCAGAAAGCGGTCGACAGACTTCTCGCCAGCATCACCGAAGCCCCAGCGCCAACGATCCTCTGGTACATGCACTATGACCAGCAATACAGATTACCTATCACCACTGACGATTACGATACCAACATCACATGCGATCAAATCTCAAATGATTATGTCCTGCAGCTACCCGACCTTCCGCCTGGGCTGGCACTCGGAGATGATGTACTAAAACATGTCAAGGCCGCATATGAAAGAATCATGGGTGACGATGGCGCGCGTTTTATGTTGTTCGAGGATCGTGAAGGGGCTGCTGATGAGGAGAACGATGTTGTCGATGGATAGATGTCATCGAGTCGGAAAGCTAAAGGCAAGGCCACCATCTAGAATGACTTTGTCAACTAAATAACGTGTATAACATGAATGAGACCAGGATCGCAACGAGCTTGGAGAGCGGTTTATGGCGGAGGGCAATTTCCATGCGCAGCTCAGATTTGGTTGGTATTAATTGGCTTCTTGCCATGATATATGCTCCAAGTCCATACAAAAATGGCACCCATACGGACTTTAACCACTTTGATTTATGCATCTGCGAGAGCGCTTCTCTCCATTCTGAACAACGGTCGATATTCTTGTATATAGTCAATTGCTTTGATCAATTATCTTTGATATCTTAGCGTTATATCTATCCATGCAGTCCATGTTATTTCAACTATATTTCCCATCCTCACGGACCAACCCCGCCTTCTTATTCGCCTCTTTGCCCTGCTGACTCCATTCGGGTGCCTCATCCTTGCCATTCTCTTCCTCCTCATCACCTTCCTCCTTAGTCTGGTGGACCGTCTTGGGGTTGTGCTCGGCGGGGGAGTAGATCGTGTACAGGATCTATAACCTTGTTGTCAGCGACCTACTTTATACGTGTCTGGGAAGGGCCGAAGCTGGATTGCGTAGCAGAAGGAAGAAGGGAACCATACCAAAGGTGTAGGCCCAGTATTGACAAATTGATGCTGTGTACCCGCCGGTACAACCATCAAATCCCCAGCCTTGACATCCTGATCTTTCCCCGCAATCGTAGCTTTCCCAATGCCAGATGTGAAGGTCAAGGCTTGGTCGACTGTGTGCACTTCATCACCGATATCTCCCCCCACAGGCACCGTCATAAGCACAACCTGCGAATACAACCCCGTCCACAGCACCCTTCTGAATTCCCCCGATTTTGACGGCAGAGCCGCTGTCATGTTGGGGAAGTAGGCCATCTCGTGCTTGGGGGGTCCGGAAGGCATTTTGGAGTCTTTGGCGTGGTACAGGGCGGAGCGGGAGAAGAGCCGGCTGGTTGAGGGTGAGATGGCCGAGTTGGATATTAGACGTGGGAGGGTTCGAGAAAAGGTAGATTTGAGCATTGTTTACAACAGAGGCTGTGGGAGGGCGAGGTTTATGTAAATTGGGTTGGGGATGGCATGACGTCCTTGATCAGTCAGGCCTTGGCGCACCTTCGACGTCAGCTACTTTTCCGCGTATAGTCTGTTCGTGCTCTCGCAGCAGCCACGTCCACGCCATGGATTTTCGCTTCGTACTGAGCAGGCAATGGATAGAGATCGCAAGACAATGAAGATTGAAGAGGAAGTCAGCATGAACAAGCTCGACGCGCTCTTAGCTCCGTCGCTAGCCCCGCTTGCATTGGCCGGCTTGGCCATGCTGGGCTGTCTTGCATGTCTCCGTCTTGATCGATATTCCAAGTCGACTTGCCCTTCTTCTACATGGAAACAGATTCATTGGCTCCCGGTTCATGCACCTGTGAGGCCCGTAAGGTCTAGGTGCAAGATGCAGCTCGTGTTCGTCTATAGGGCTGAGTCCCGCCGCCAAGCCAAACGAGCCCAATTACCACCAGTGGATGGGATACTTGTGAGGCTCAGCCTTCACCTAATCTCCGTTCAATTTTCCCTCAAGAGGTGTGGCTAATGTCGCATCGACATCCACTCAATTCGCCCTATGATGTCCGGCCCCGTAATCCTTTTCGTTAGAGGTTCCGTGATTGACGAACGGAGATTCGAGTGCTTCCTCAGCCTTGCCTTTTCGATCTACAGCCTACCATTCACGTCCTTCGAATCAACTCGGAATTCAAAAACGTGGGACGACGCATTGCACGCCACATCTGTACTGAGCCCCTTACCATTGACAATTCCCACACAAAAGCGTTCCTACCACTCGGTGCCGCGCAGGCCATGCTGTAAAGCACTCGCACCTCCTAATCTTGTTGGTTCAACCGCGACCAGCGCCGCTCTCGTGGAAGACGAACAGGAATTCAAGCAGTGGAAATCTATGTTTGAGGCGGCAGAAATGTAACCGTGTGATTTAGCGTATTCAAAATCAATACGAATTCTTGGCAACGTCGATCCATGCCGCACACACCTGATCCCAAGATCCAAAGATTCAAGCCTAAGTTTTAAGAATTTTCCTTTTCATGATATCTCTTCTATTACTATCCCATCCACTGGTAGAGGGCTCGTCTATAGGGCTGAATCCCACAGCCAAGCCAAACGGGCCCAGTTACCACCAGTGGGTGGGATAATTTAGTTATACTTTACCTAATTCTTATATTCTATACGTTTTATTATAATCGCAGTAATCATATCTACTTTTTATATATACAAAATATCTAGCTAAAGGTGATGATTACTATATTTGATTTTTGGACGTGGTGTGCGTTGCATGGATCGACATTGCCAAGAATTCGCATTGATCCTGAATACGCTAAATGCAAAAGGTAAGCACAGGGAGGCACGGAGGCTCAGCCTCATATCGCAGACCCGTACCTGCATGAGAGCGCAAATTTTTTTTACGTTCATCCCTTTTATATAGCTACTCACTGTCCACGCAGCTTACCTCCGAGCTAATCGAAAGTCTCCTGTTTCCTCCAAATGGGAAACATGTCGTTGTCTGTGCTCTTGTTTGCTATCACAACTGCAGCAATATACACTAATCAGAGCTCCTTTTCTAATGCCACAGACATGGTTATATTCCACAATGATACCTCTCAGAGCAACCCCACTGCAAGCACAGCGTCGTACCTTATTCAGAGCCCTCTTTCCACTCTCGCGGCGGCAGCGGTATCTTCCCAGAGCAGGGCCGCCATCAGCGCAGCAGCGCACCTTGATCAAAGCCCTCTTTCCACTCCTGCAACGTTCGTGTTGTCGAATAATCATACTCCTCAAAACAATGCCGCCATGAGTACGGCGGTGCACCTTAATCAGGGCTCCTCTTCGACTCCCAGGGCGGCAGCAGTGTCCAGCAACAACACTCACCAGAGCAGCGCCACCATAAGTGCAGCGTTGCACCTTGATCGGAGCTCTCTTTCCACTCATAAGGCGGCAGCAGTATCCAGCCACCGTACATTCCAGAACAGTACCAACACAGCTGCACTGGTACGTTTTAAACGGACAAGTGCAGCCGTACCATTTGAACGGAGCTCTTTCCCCCCTACCACGGCGGCCGCAGTGTTCTATAACCATACTTTTCAAACCAACGCCAATCAAAGTTTCAATAATGCGACTTTTGTGCCCTGGGATTCTTCAAGTTTCCTTCGATGTTATACCCGTAAGATCCCCCGAAACCTTGATCAATCATCAATTGACGTGTGTGATTCTAGGATACGACGCACCTGGTATTGAATACGACGTACCGTTGACGTCACCGTCGCCTTTCGAATCCTACTGGTGCAGTAATTGGGTACACCAAAGCCTTAATGGAGTACCCATGTTTTCTGAACGCAACTTCTATGGGTTTGATCCCCAAACTAAGAGCTTTTGTTTGTCCATTGAGAATGCAGATTTCAGTAGCTTCTTTGCTACACAGAGCTCCACTGCTTCCTGGTCACCCACGATCACTTCTCCATGCTGCAATACGGACTGTACTATTCAGCCGGCTAATGCCCAAATACTATTTTGGCCTACACCCGCCCCTTTGCCCAATGTTACTACTCTCGTTGGCACCGATAACTTCACCTTGTAAGACTCCTGATTCAGATCATCGAGATTCTCTGCTAACAATTGGCTAAGTACCTCCCCGTCTGTCTATGTTATCTTCAACCAAATCTCAGCGTCAGGCGAATGCGGACAAGTTGGCGAAACCATTGATAGCGTCACGATGTCTTACCCTCCAGGGGACTTGTCAGCCGTGGGTTTATCTGGCAATGTGCCAAATTTCGTCATTGTCACGAACGAGGCTATTGACTACGGCGTTCTGTACTCTAATTGCTCCACTCGTACAGGATTCAACTATCATGGTGCCATGTATTGCACTGATACAGCTGATCACGGCTGCATGAGTTCGTCGTCGAGTATCTATTCGTCCTTGAGGTCCCTTGCAATACATTGTTATCCTCAACTCGTATTCCCAAGCCGTATTCAAGCAATGAATCCGGCCTGGTCGTCATGCAATAAGGCTTCCGGCTTGCCTCAAAATGGGGTCTTCGACCCCCCACGTGCATTAAGGCCAGGCGCTGCCTCAGAAACTACCGCAATCAATAACCCTAATCACCCACCGACCGCTGTCCCTGCTTCTCAGATATCGAATCCAGAGGCTCCGATGACCACTTCCCCAAGCCGTCTATTGCCGACAAGCTCAACGGAGAATCCGTCGACAGGAGGCTCAGTCGACCCAGGCGATTCGAAGCACCCAGCAACAGGCAACTCTCAAATGGATCTACCCCTTGACAATCATGGTTCCGACCCAGCAAGTAACGCAGGCGTCGTTTTACCCCAGGCCAACCAGAATGCACCCAAGAATGAGCCAGGCATTGACGATGCTCCATCAAACATCGATTCCCAGCCAGAGCCTCCCGCGGGCGACAAGCCTTCCGACCCAGACTTGAACGCCGTAGATCCCGCTCCTGTGCCACCAGCGACGCCTACATTCGCTCTTACGCTGTCAGATGGACAGACTCTGCCAGCTACCATCATTGACCCCACTGCTATTGCGGTAAGAGGATCAACAGTAAGAGGTGGTGAATCGGCTGTACAGGTATCTGGCCACCAGATATCAATAGATCCAGCAACCTCAAAGATCGTGGTAGATGGCCATGAGCTCCCTCTACCACGTCAAAGTCCTGCCTCTCCCCTGCCTGCCGAAGCTGTGGCTGCAGGATTGAGTTATGCGCTTGCCAGTACGCCAGTGTCAAGTTTGGTTGTTGGCAGTGTCACAGTAATTCCCAACGGGCCACCGGCTACACTTTCTGGAACGCAGGTGTCGCTTGGCTCGGATGCGTTTATTGTTGGCTCATTGACTGTAGCTTTAGCCGGTCATCCAGCCTCTGCCCCAGGATCTGCCACCACGCTTGATGGGCATCTCATCCAGGCTGTGCCCTCTTCTCCTGGCGTTGCTCTTGTTGATGGACAAAGCCTCACTATGGGCGATAACCCTTCGCCAGTAATGGGCCCGTCAGCTGTCCTACAGACGAATGGAAACCTGGTACTCGGTTCATCGACCATTTACAAATTCCTTCCACCTTCTCCATCAGTATCATACTTCACTGTGGGCAGCGAGACTTTGACTCTTTTGCAGGGCCAACTTCTAGCTTCCGGGACGATACTCGCACCTGGTGACCCAGGCGTCAACATTGACGGTACCTTGGTATCATTTGGGTCATCTGTATTGCAGATTGGGGCAGCTACAATTCCAGTGTTCGCCCCTACGCCAGTACCTCAGGATCCGAAAATCACGGCTCCAGGCCATTTAGCCACTCTTCTTCCGAATGGCGTGGACATTGCAGGCACAATAATAACACTTAATGCGCCTGCGGTCACACTATCCGGAACGCGAATCTCACTTGGACCGAGTGGATTGGCAGTTGGGACATCCACGATAGCGGTCAGCTTACCCTCCACGCCGATATTGAGTCCGATCGTTACCGGTGCTGGCCAAATGGTCACCCTTCTCCCCACGGGAGTGGTAGTTGATGGTACAACTATCTCAGCCAACGGATCTGCCCTTACAATATCCGGAACGCGAATGTCGCTCGGAAATGGTGGACTGGTGGTTGGATCATCCACAATAGCGCTCGCCTTGCCAAGCTTAAGAGACTCGTCGTTTATTATCACTACTCTGGGTCAAACAATGACCATCATGCCAGGTGGCCTTGTCGATGCCGGTACAACAATCAGACTTGGCGACGCCCGAATTACCCTATCAGGCACACGGATAGCTCTCGAAAGTGATGGAATAGTAATTGGCAGCTCGACAATACCGTACCCGAAGCTCAAGTCAGCTTCTACGAAGGGACTGGGCGAGTCTATACTGGGCGGACTGAATGGTGGCTTCCCCACTCCCATTACAGACTCCTTGTCAGCAGGATCGAATGAGACTGCCCAGAACTACACGGGTTCTGCTAGCGAGCCAGAATCATTTCGTGGACTCGCGGATCGCCTTAGCTGTTGGTATAATGGCCTAATAGTGGTGATAGCACTCTTTTGGCTCTCCGCGATCTGAAGTCTAGGATCTTTGTCAAGCTAAAGCTCGCGCTATTCCTTCGAAGGGAATTGAGTATAATGTAAGAACAAGTGCCGAATTCGCCGTTTCTGTTTCTCTCTGACTCTTATCTCGTCGCTCTAGCTTTCTTTAGAAGAAGAAGAAGAAGGCTAAGTGTGGTAGGCGTAAAGGAAATGCGTATGTGGGCTTCCAGAAGTGACTAGAAAGGTCATTGCTGATGTACCAGGAACGTGGACGGTAGCAAGCTGATCGTCCAGCTCCACGATAAGCTCACCTGATTCCCCTGATCGCCTTTGTGGTGGGCTCTCGATGAATAGCTGCACGTTGATCGACCAGTTGGTCGACGTGCAGAGAACCTGCGGGAGCATTGGCTGGTAAATTGAGAAAGTCTTGGGGGTACGGGATCTCGAAAAGAAGCTGTCTTGCGTCTGGAGGGACGGTGTTTTGTTGAGGTGATTATGTGGGTGATCTGGGTGACCCATTGAGGGACGCTGAGGTCTCCGAGCTAGCTGCTGGAGCCATTGCGATTGCACGTGGTATTCGCGTTGTCGGAGGTTGGGATGGCTCCGGTGTTACAGATGGTTCAAATCCTGTGAAGGGTACAGGTTCCCAGGTTGTTGTAGAAGCCTCAGATGGTGCAAGATACCCGAGGGATTCAGATGATCCAGATAGACGCACCAAATTCGAGGCCCGCTTGCCTTTATAGGCCTAGCATGCTTAGCCGGAACTCTCAGCTTGATCACCAGAGATAGCTCTGCTGCCGCTGGATATTGATCCAGCAGATTTAGATGCTTCCGGTCGTTCAGTTGTTCCAAGATCTTTGAGTGCTCCAGACAGTCCAGGCGAGGGTGGCCCTGTCTGCGAAGTACGTTCTTCTCCACGCCTTCTAATCCGATCCATCCCTCCCAAATTGAGCTTTAGGCGCTCCTGCAAAGTTTGAGATCAGAGTGATCCAGATAGCCTCATTCGACACTCATTCTCCGTTGTAAGCCTAGAAGGCATACTTGGGTGTCTACATTTATTTATAATCCAAAGACGGCATTGTCGCTGGAGAAAGCGATTAGGTTTAGCCAGATAATCCAGGTGATTATGGAGAGACGGAGATCAAGACAATGTCTATCAGATCCAAAAGAGAAATTTGCTACTTATCAAAGACCTCGCACTATAACAGGACCGCTAGTCCTATCAAAGCCTAAAAATCTTGCGGGTCCAACTTTGAATCTCTACTAAAGCTCAGCGAAAAGATACACGACTTCTAATTTCCAGCGTCACTAACTTCACAATTAAGGCCTTTGGGTTTATATAATCCCTGGACAATTATATATAAACGTCGGTTCTAGAATTCTATAGCAGACCGTTTTCGCGTGAGCCTTATACTGAGTGAAGTATCTTGACTGGCGAAAGGCCATGTTGTATTTCTTCGCACCCACCAAAATCGACCCGAAATCCGCCCAGAATCCCCAGTCCAAATCAGGGTTCCGACCGATTTCTGACATTGTTCTTGGATTCGGCATCGCAATGTTATGGGGCGATTCAGATGACACAAAGAGTTGTGATTCCTATGAGATGGTGCTTCGCGTTCGACAGAGAAATTATCATGACAATGCAGATCACAGAACTCCGGCGGGAATCAAAGGAGAAAATAGATGACCAAGTTCTGCGAGGGCCGATTTTTCTATGGCATTCTTATAAACACCTTCTACTTCGATACCTCCACATCTTGCCTGTACTTGGGGTACCACCTCCACTCTCGACATCGTATTGAATGTAAACATCACCTCCACTCTGGCGTTGTCTTCCACTTCTCATACTATTCCTCACGCATCGCAGAGATTGTAGAATCGGACGATCATACGAGTACCCTCGAAATTTTTCATATATTATCGTAAGGAGCTCAATGCAATCTGTAGAGTGTCACAAATATCATAAGGCCCAATCCCCTTGTCATGACGACCATGGCACTGTGTTAACAGTCATCCATGTAGTTAGTATTCCTGCACAGTGCCTTCTCGTGTATACTGTGGGAGTGACCATGCTACATTTCCGTCACACTATTACGTGTCCATGCCATCCGATGACAGAGAATCCAACCAATGACTTTGTTGAGCTGAGCGACGAATCGGCGAGAGTATTTGATTTCTGCCCCCACAACAAACCAAGACCCTTCACATTTTCACGACCTGCCCCATTGACCACAACGCCCAGATGTATGGACTCAAATTATAAAGCAAATCTCCGTAACGCGCATGGACTCACACGAAATCCCTCCACCGCAGAATTTCCCCTTACCAACCAAGCCTTACCAAGCCTAACTCACCTCCCCTGCCAAATGCCGCATAACGGTACCCAGCCGCGTCTCAAACGCAAAAAACTCAATTGACAATCTACCAAGCAAAAGAATAAGGCTAAATCATGTCAGACTGTGATTACCGTTTTCCCATGCAACACACCACTTTCACCTCACCCTTACCCTTGATGACGAACACACTCAGCCTCTCAGCTACGCGCTGCTAGCTCAACCAAGCCAAACAAGCAGTCGTGGGAGTTAATGTAGTCAGGCTTCGGGCCCAGCCGTGCGCTAAAGTATTCAACGCTTACCAGAGTAGGATAGCAGCTCGCAACAAGGGTCTTTTTACCATTGTTGATGATGGGGATCTTGAGGCTACGCAAGCGAGGAGAGAGTGTGGATTAGGAAATGCATGCGTTGCGCGCTGCGCTGCGCTCGGGTGGGGGCGCAGATTGAGACGACGGAGATTGTTGGGCTGATTTATAGATTGGATATATGAGATAATATAAAAGAACCCTTATGTACTGCGTTCATCCCCAAATACTAAAACACAGCTTGCAGATTCCGATACCTCGACATCCCCACCTTTAAACAAACGAGCAACCTGAATAATTTTCGCTATCCGATAATCTGAATATTGGACACTGCAACCCTCACCAATTGACTTGGAAGAATCGCTCAAGATGATTTCTCCCTCAGAATCCATCGCAATCGCGGAAATGGTCATCTACCCGCCCCTCCTCCTCGCCAACACCTTCGTCCTCTTTCGACACGGTATACACAGGCAATCAGGCTGGATTTTCCTCACAATCTTCTGCATCATACGAATAATTGGTGCTGGCTTTGGTATTGCTGCTGCGTTACACCCTGATCATATCAGTGATTATGAGTGGAGTGCGATAATGGGGTCAATTGGTATCAGTCCGCTGTTGTTGGCCACAATGGGGTTACTGAAGAGAACGTCAGTATATTCTGTTATCGGGTAGCCGAAGTGGTGGAGCAGGCTGCTGACAGTGCCAATAGTATCGACGAAACCTCCAATCGCGTTCCCACTGCGGCAGGGACTCGGCCAGACTGGGAGAGATATATTCGGTTCATCCCAGTTGTTGGTCAGCTGTAAATTTGCCCCTCCCCCTTCCAGCAGCAGCGCAGAGGCTAATTCTTGGTATCAGCTACCACATCCTCTACTCCTCGCGGGCAACAGCCACCTCCCGCCGCAGCAAAGTCATTCAGCTCCTCGCAATCCCAGCCACAGTTGCCCTCATCATCGGCATCGTCGGTGGCGTCGACCGAACAAGCTCAAATACCTCCGACCAGAGACAAGGGACTTCCCTAGTAAAAGCCGGGCTCATAATCTTTCTCGTCGTCTACGTTTGCATACTGGTGCTCGCGGCAAAAAGCGCCACTCAATTCAGTGCGGTCCCTGTGGGTGAGAAGCGTGTTCTCGCAGTCGTACTACTTGCGTTGCCGTTGCTGGCCGTCAGGATTTTGTGGAGCCTGCTCGCCTACTTTGGTCACATGTCGAACTTCTCGATCTTGAATAATGGCTCGGTGGCTGTCTTGGTGCGCTCTTTTATGTCGACACTGGAAGAGTCCTTGGTCGTCATCGCCTATACGTTCGTTGGGTTGATGGTGGGGCCGGCATATGGATCGCAGTATGACGTCGAGAGCACGACGGTGCCAGCGCTGCACCAAGTACAGGAAGCCAATGGCTCTCAAAGAGCGCCTGAACCAGCCAATTACACACTTCGGTAACCGAATGGAATGCGATGAGCGATAGTGTTCTAGAACCTGGTAGTGGGCAATTTGGCGGCATTGCTGGGGTGTTCGACTGGGTCAATTGGGGTGATATCCTTGTGCGGTGTAATCGTCGTCTTTGGTGTAATTTGTTGTGACTTCTCTCGTTGTCCGTATGATAGTAATAGACATAACAGTATCTATCCATGAGTCCAAGAGGGGTTCAAGCCAGTTCCAGGTTCGCGTTTGGGAAATTTTGGAGGAATGATGCAGTAACCTTTGACTAGCACCAAGACCCGGGTGCCTCTTTACCAATCAACCAGCTCTTCTTCCGGACGCTGGTGATCGAATCTATCCCACGCAGTAATCTCTGTCTTGGATTTCAGCACTTTCGCCAGCGACGATGCCTGCCTGATACCCATCCGCTTGCCCAGCTTGTCGAGCTGCATGATGCACCAAGCCCGTGTACTGGGCGCGGTTGTGTCCATAGTGGCCGCGAGGTATAAAGGCCACATCAGATTTGTCCCTGCCGCGGCTCTGGGTACATATGGAGTGGAATCATTGAGTCGATTCTCGCCGAAGATGAAGGGGACGCTTGCACATATGTCTGCACTCAGAGTCTGCAAGATAGCCTCCGATTCTCGCATCTGTGTCAGGTCGTGAAAAGGATGGCAGGAAAGCCAGTTCATCTTTGCTTCGTGGGTGAGGATACGGGTACAACGCCACATACTGTAAGCAGAAATAATCCAGGTATTAGGGTAGACGTGGTAATAGTAAGAGCAGACTGAATCTGAAGGGGCTGTGTATACGGTCTTATACCTCAAGGAGTCGGGCAACCTTTCAGCCCAAGCGACCAAGCCATCATCTATGGATTTGGCTACGTCAAGGAACTCAGGATCGTCTGCCATCTCATTTTCCAGAACAGCCCGCATGTGACAAAGCCGTACATTGGCTAGAAACAATTCCAGCTCGCCCCGTGAAGCTGATGCAGGCTGGTTTTCCAGAGCAGCCTTTGACCACTCAACAATCTCCGGAGGTACGGCTTTTCGTCTCTGGATGCAATCGACTAGGACTTGGGTGCGGAGATGTGTGAAGATTTGGCGTCCAATCGGAGTGTGCAACTGGTCTTGACCACGAACCTTGGCGATTGCCGTGGCACCATTGATGTGGTTTGTCCATGCCTTCAGCGATTGAGGCGCGGCACAGGTGACTAACTCAAAAAGCCCCAGCAGCATCACCGTCATCATCGTCGCGTCTGATTTTACCAGCTCTGATTTCTGCAATGAAGTAGTGAGAGAGCGCAGTACATCCGAATGCTTTTGCCGAGCCCAAAGCATGGTTGCTGAGTCCGTTTGCATGTTAGATATGCCTGCCATTCCGATTGCTGCAATGATTCCGGGCAACGCGCTGTAAGCTGATTCGTGAGTGTAAAGCTTTGGCAAGTAATTTGCATAGCTTATCGGAGATGTAGGGTCCTCCGAGACATAGTGGTGGAAGAAGAATCCGCTGCCTTGGAACTCCATTGGCATAGACATACATTGGAGAGCAAGCTGATTATATGCCGCGGCTTCATCAGGGGTGACGAGTGCATTCGCGTCTGATATTTCCAAGAAATTGAAGTCATCAGCAGCTTCAGAGACTGGGGAAGCATAAGAAGTGCTGTCCTGGGATGTTATTCGAGACCGTGCCTTGCTGACAACACTTCTGGTTTCATCCCGAAACCTGAGATCTTGCGCGTCCCGATAGCCAGGACACTCCCTGCGAGCTCTTCTACATTGACCACACGAGGGGACTGATTGATCACACTTGATTCTTTAGTATGAGAACAAGTTTGGGAAAGGGACCGAGGGCTATATTTTGAAATTTCTGCCAATGGGAGCGCGTCTTTAAGTACCTTTGTCCTTTTAGCACGACAAGTAGCACATCCTTTACTGGGTTTCCCGCAGTAAACCATCTTATTTCCACATATCGTTCTCATATACAGTCAATACGATCTTTGATGCTAGGGACGATGGCAACGGCAAGTTTGATTTATGGTGGATCGAAATCCTGCGAAAGAGGGCAGGAAAGATGGTCAGCGAAGGCAGCAGCACTCATCCTTTGCAAGGCCTTGATGTCTTTTGTGGTCCAGGACTAGTACTACAAACAACGTTAGCAACGTCCATAGGTATGGTTCTTCTATGTGTTGATGTAGTTCATTAAGGAGTAGTAACTATAGTAGTTACTAGTTATATATTATCTTAAGGGGCTTGCCCTAGCCCTAAGTCAAGACCTATTTAATAAACTAGGTTGACGGGGAATAATAGTTATTACCTTAATCCCTTAGACCTACCGAGCCACTACTAAGTCCCTTCGGGTTAACTCCCGTTTACTAAGCCCCTTCGGGTTAGAAATATTAACTTCGTAGTTAAACGGCGGTAGGTTTAAGCGTAAAACCCTATATTTTTATTAGGTTCGTATTATTTTCGTAGGCCGCCTATATAAATTTTTCTATTAACTTTTTTCTTTATTAATAACTAACTTTACGACGCGATCGTTATTTAATTATTTTAGAATAAGATTTAAATTAATCGCGCGCTAATACTTCTATATATACTCTTTCGAATATAATTATTTATAATACTATCTATCGTATATATAACGAAATAAATATAGGTTATCTAAAAATCCTTAATTATAACTCGAGTTTCGATTATTACTATAACGATAATTATTTATCGCTAGTTTTTATTCTTTATTATCGGTAGGTCCCCTTCGTTATAGGACCCTCCGCGAAATATATTCAAGGTTAAAACTAATATTTATTATAGTAGTATTATATATAGTAGGCGATTTCGCGTCTACGCCTATTATAATAAAGATAAATAATTTATATAAGACTCTAAATCGAGAGTATATAAAAGGCGCCGCGATATATTACTTCGGAGTCGAGTTTAAAGAGAAGTAGTATAATACTTTAAATATATTATTAAACTAGAGAACGAATTTAATCTTAATTACGAAAACTAGATTTAGTAAAAGTATCGTCTTTTAGATTTTATTATTAATATTTTTATTTATTAAAGTAGTATTAATTATTATATCTTTAAATACTTTATTAGAAGAGTAACGCGAGAAATTAAATTATATATTTAATTACCGACCCTTCGTTCTAAACGGCGATAATAATAAGCCCGTTAATATTATAGCGATATACTCCGGCCACTTTACCTACGGTATAATAACTAAATACGACTTATAAATAGGTAGCTAATAATAATAGTCTTTATAAATCCTAAGATTACTAGTTCGAGTGATTTTAATACCGACGTACTACGGTATACTAATTTTACGTTACGGTTATATTTATTAATAATCGACGAGCTTTATCTAATAACCGAGTAGAAGGAGTTTCGACTAGTATACTTTAGTCTAGGTATCCTCCGAAAGTGATTACTACCTAGCGTCCCTCTTTTAGGGGTCTTTATAACGCTCGATATCGAAATATTTAAGATTATATAAAAGCGATATATTTTCTCGGAAGATATTATTATTATAAAGACTCCGCTTAATCGGCTAGAGATATATATTTAAATTAATACTACCTATAATTCTATTAACGGTATATTTAACCTATAATATATTTTACCGTCGTAGATTACTACCGCCTAAGATATTTCGAAAACGATTATTTTTATAGATTCTATAACCTAGGTTAAGGATATATATTAATTAATACACGTATAAATAAGACGATTATCGTATCCGATCGAGGGTACGAAGTTAATCGTACCTTTTTTCGCGGCGATAACTACTCGAGATAAATAAAATATCGCGATATATTTCGGTCTACTATCTACCTAAGGTTTATCTTTATATATTATTATTATAACCGATACTTATAGGCTAGGGGTTAATAATCTAAATATAAAGAGAGTTATTTAATAATTACTCCCTTCGTTTATTTAGAAGGTATATTAATATATAGGACGCGCGATATATTATAATCGGGAGTAGGCGTATATCATTTTATTATATCTACCCTAGTATATAGACCTTAAAAGCGGGGCGTCTTTAACGGAGCTAGTTTCGCTTAATAATATAATAATAAAATCTTTATCGGGGCCGAGAAGAGCTCGTATAAATTATATAAATATTAACCGACGAGCTCGAATAGTACCTAGCCTATACGATCTCCTTAATATACCCGGGAGTAGTTATATTCGCGATATCGGCCTCGCCTTTTTTAATAATACGGAATATAATATACCGAATTATACGAAGTTATTCTTTTATTACTCGGTTTATAATCTAGAATTATAGGCGCCTATTATTATTTACGCGGAGTTAAATAAATCGGTAGACGAGAACTTATTTAAATATTTATAATATATATTTAAACTTCGAGCTTAGCGATATTAAAAATTAAATAAGAAATTCGTCGATTTATATTAATATTTCCCTACGTCTTTAATAATACCTAATAAAATCTTAAGAGATTTAGCGACGTAGGTAAAGAGTATTCGCGATAAACGAACTATATATTAATAAATTAATAACGCGTAGTCTAGCCTCTACCTATATTATATTAAAATATTAAATATCCTAGAGTAGGGACGATAAAAAGAGTTAAATTAAAATAAAGTATTCGATATATAAATAATATATAACGATATTAAAAGAAAGCGGCGGCTAGATCCGTTATTTAATAAAGAGTAAACTAAGTTTAAGGAGCGAAGGGATAACTAGTTAATTAAGGTAAAATATAAATTAATAGTTAAAAAAGCGCGTATTAAGGGTAGAACCGTAATTAATAAGGTAGGAGTTAAGCGACTAAATATACCCGTTATAAAGAGTAGATCTCGTATTAAAATTAACGCGGCGGAGAATTAATCTAATAAACTTTAGAATATAGAGCCGAAGATAACCTAATATAAAGGTAGTAAATATTATATTATTAAAAAATAATATAGTAGTAAAAGTTATACCTCGTAATCTAGCTCTTATAATAAGGCGAGTAAATTAAAGGGGGAACCAACGATATTATAATAATTATACTAGTTATTATAGGAGGTATCGGCGAATAAACCGGTAAAATTAACCCCCTTTCGATCTCGTTAATATAGATAACGCCCTACGCGATTTTAAAACTAGTTAATAAACCCGCGCCGCGCGGATTTATTATTAAATTAGTCGATAAATATAATACTCGGAGGCTTTAAAGTAGAAGTTAAGATTATAGGACTCCTTAATATAGAATTATATTTAATCTTTAACCTAGCCGTTAGAGTATCTTTATATTTATCGTCCGCTAATAATATATACTCCTAGGTATACTATTTATTATATTTTAATATATTCTTATTTAACCGCTTAAGCCCGGTATTAAAAAGGTTAATAATTAAGTTTAAAAAGAATTTATTTTACTCGGTATAACGAATAAACGACCTATAGGCGAGGTTAAGGGTTATATTTTAAATATCCTCGGTAGTATTTTTAACCGGATATATAGCCGAGGAGGGTTTTTTAAATATAAACTCTATTATCCTCTTTAACTCTAGAAAATATAGGTTATTAAAGGCCTAATTCTTAAATAATATATTATTATATTTAGAATAATAGGACCGGTCGTATTAAAATATTTTAAGATTATTATTAAGTAGCTTAAAAAGACGGTCGAGCTCGAAATTTATATCCGTTATTCCCCGTAGGTTTATAAGACTATTCGTTAATATATACTTTTATAACTTTATTATTACTACCGGTGAATCTATTATATAAAGTATATAGAGTAGGGCCTATATATATTTTAAAGTACCGGTAGCGTCGGCTTAAAAGAGAATCGTAACGTAGTATAAAGCGTAACGGAGTAGGCTAATATTAATATATTTAATAATATATCGTAGGGTTAAATAAATTTCGATGTATATATAAAAATTTTAATGATTTTAAAATTATTAATCGCGAGTAGATAAAGGTTAGGTGTATATAGTTTTAGAAATCTTTTTTAATACGCGAGGCTAGGTATTAATATTTAAGGTACTTTACGCCGCGAGCTAGGACACGATATTCTTTATATATTAAAAATCTATAGATTACTACCTTAGGATTCTAATCTACGTTCCTACTATATATATTTAGTAACTATAAATAATTAGGTTCTTTAACGCCTAAAAGTCCGTTAATTAAATAACCCTAAAGCGATCCTAGTGATCGGCCGCGTATTATAATATAAATAAATTCATAGAGTTACTAGGGCCCTAATAAATCTTATAAAATAATTATAATATATTAAAGCGAAGGTACTAAAGACCTAAGCCTAGTAGTAGTTAGTTAAAAATATTAAATAGGAGCTCGGAAATATCGCTATATAAAGCCTTAATAGATTATATACGTAACTATATCTTAAGGTTACTATATATTAATCGAAAATTAATATTAAAAATAAGACTTTTACCGTCTAATCTAAATTAACGTTTAAATATATCCTCTAATATATAGATATTATTGGCCGTCGTACTTTTATCTTTAAATATTAATATTATCGGGAAGTATTTTATTATTACCGGGTCTAATTTCTTTAGGACCGGTATCGCTTTTATTTATAAAGACTTTATATTATTTAAATAAAGTACGTATACCGCCGAGATTACCGACTCGATATAATATAGCCGAATCTAGAACTTTAGTTCGTTAGTATATTTTTATTAATATTAAGGCGTAAAAGGAAGAGTAATAAAATTAAAAATAAAAAACGTACCTTTATATTTATATTAGTAGGTATTAATTAATAAGTAATTATCTCGGTTAATAATAATATAGTTATTAAATATTATATATTTTACCGAAGGGCCCCTTTATCGAAGAGACGCCCTTTTAAAATTAATATAGTAGTAATTAATCGGAATTCTCGGTAGTTATTTATTCTTTCTCCGCGCCTTCCTTCTATATATTCAAAGTTATTATAAATTAAAATAATACTCGCGGCCTACCTTATTATTTAAACCTTTACTTCGGCGTCTTTTCTTAAAGTTATTATATATCGTTATAATATTAAATATGAAATAATTAAACTAAACTAGTATAAAGTATCGAGAACTCGTCGTCGTACCCCCCCTTAATATAAATAAAGCTTTAAAATCGTCTAAAAGTTAATCGACCTATAAGGTTATATTAAATAATAGAGTATTAATAATATAAGAACGGCGGGCTATTAAATAGTAGGATTTATTAATAATAACGATAAATTACTTAATTTATTCTCGTAGTAAACTCGGTAGAAGATTCTAAGTTATTACGGGGCTAGCCGTAATATAACCGGAATAATATTTTTAAATAGTTATAAAGTACCGCTCTTAAGCCCTTTTATAAATAAATAAAAAATATTAAATACTTCGTACTCTCTTAGGACCTTAATTTCTTATTAAAATATATTAATAATTAACTAGCCCTACCTCCTAACTAGCGAGTCGCGCCGTTTAAATATTAATTACTTTTTAAATTAAGAATCGCTAGGTAGCTCGTTATAAACGAAATCGAAAAATTATTTTTATATTAAACGGAAAATATAAACCTTACGTAGTTTATAAAGCGCTCTTAAAAATCTCTTTATATCCTATTATATATCGGTTATTATTATTAATATATTAATAATCTTTTCGCCCTCCGTCCACCGTCGACGATATTTTTTATTACCCGCTACTATCTTTTTTAATAAATTATTACTACCGGTAAAAGTAGGGGTAGGGGCGGAGGAAAAACTCGGAGTAAAGAAAATAAAAATTAATCTATTTAAAGTTATATAAGGGCGGAGATTTAAAATAAAGGTACGGCGCGCTCGTTTAAACGGGCGGCTTACGGTCTTTATATATAACGGAGATAAGCGGGGAGGCGATATTAAGGGGCTAGATAATAAACTAATAAATAATAACGTAGTTTCTATTTTAATATAATTTATAATATAGATTATTAATATTAAGGATTAATATTAATAACTAGTATAGGATTATTATAATTAAGATTAAAATAACGGAGCTAGGCGAAACCGCGCCGCGCGGTTTTATTTTATAACTAATAATATCCTACGTTATTTATATAATTTAATATTAGCGCCCTTTAATTTTATTATCCGTTTACCGAAAAAAACTACTCTCGCTATAAAATCTTTTCTCCGTTTATTTTACCCTACCCTATACTACCTTAAATAATTTTAATATCTTTAAATAATATCTTTAAATAGCCTTCTATACGCGTATTTAATTAATTTTTAATAATAAATTAATATAACTCTAGACGACTAGGTCTTCTTAAGTTACTCTATATATTAATATTTAATTAATAAGTAATATTAAAACGAGCTAGGTACCGGCCGGAAATCGATAAAAGATTAGATTAAATTTATTTAGTAACCCCGATAACGTAAAATTTACCGCCGTCTATTTTAAATAAGTAAAGGCGAGGTTTAATTATTTATCGGACTCCTCGTTATCTAGGGTCTCGTTATCTTCTCTTACCTCTATAAATTATAAAAGGATAACTCTTTAAAGGGTAATATTTAGGCGGCCTAATATTAAATTATATAATATTTTAGGCCGAGTAATCTTTACGTCTCTACGCGTATATAGTACCGGAACGAATTAATTATAATTAATTATATTTATTAACTCCTAGATCTTATTTATTTTATATATATAATTATTTATTATCTTTCCCTACCTTTTTACCCTCTTTTATTATTCGGCTATATTTTTATAAAAACCTAGAATAATCTTCGTATAATTATTAATAGTCTCGTCGTTAAGAGATATTAATCCTTATATAATATTAACTTTATATTTATAGGCGAGATATTTAAATATATTTATATCAATATACCGGAAGAAGGTCGAGTCTCTAGGCCGAGTATATTTAATATAATAAAGATATAAAACTAGTTAGTGATTACGATTAAGTCGTAGGTATATATATAAAGCCTAGTATATCGGATCTTACTAGATAATTTACTATATTAATAAATAAAATATTACCCGTAGTTACCCTTTATTAGGTTATCCGTTCCGCTCTATTTAATAATAAAGATATATATCGAACTCCTCCGTTATAATATTTCTAATCTTAACCTCGGAGCTACCCTCTAAATTTACCCCCGTTTATAATTAATTAAATATACCTTTAATAATAACGTTGCCCGTCTCTTTCTAGGTATCCTATACTTCTAGCCCTCTTATTTTACGAACGATAAACCGCGATATTTAATTAGTTAGGAATACTCTAATACTCGCTTTAATTATTCGGTATCTATAAACCCTATATTTATTATCGTTTATTTATAATCGGGTTATTATCCGTTATTAATTCTTAGTAGCTACGTTAATTTTAAAAGTATCTATATTACTTTAATAACGCTAGTACTTAATTAATTATAAACGGATAATCTCTTCGTTTAATAACTTGGTTTATAGGCCGAAATATCTAGTTATAATATATAAATATATATAATAAATATATCGTAAATCGGACCCAGTTTCTATAAATACTCGGAGGGTACCGATTTAACTAGCCTCGCTATTTATACTAGTAGCTTTTAGATTTTTCTTTACTATTTATTTAAGAGAATTAACCGATAGGCCCGTATAATTATAACCGAAATACTTAACCCGATTATTCATTCCTTGATCCTTATCGCCGTTATCGTCGTCGTTATTATCGTCTTTATTAAAGTTACCGCTCGAAGATACTATATCTTTATTCTCCGAGGTACGGCTTAAATTATTATTATTAACTTTATAATTTACCGACTTAGGTTTAATCTCCTTATTATTAACGACTCGACGGTTATATCTCCTACGTTTTCCTCGTAATAAAGGTCCCTCGTTATTATCTATCCTTAACCTTATTAAATACTTTCGATTAATCTTTAGTCTTATTAATTATTTATCCGTTAAACTCGACTTAATTAAAAGAGTACGAGTATTAATTTTACTTAAGTTATTTAATATTTACTAGTCTTTCGGGATACTTTTATACGTAGATCCTCGTCTATAATTATTCCGTTTTAAATAATTAACCGTTAACTAAATAATTATAGAATAAACATCGTTATAAATAAATTTATTAGCGATTTAATTTATATAGCCGAGGTGATTTTCCCTTATAGTATCGAATTATTAATTTTATACTACGGTCTTTTATATATTTTATATACCTTTAATATATTTCTTCTTTCGTCTACGATTAATTATCGCCCGTTTTCGTATATCCTATAAAATCGTCGAGTCTAGCGCTTTATATACCTTTTATTTACTCGCGAATCTTATTATCTAAAGTCTATTATTTATTAATATACCTTATACCTCGGTAATAATCTTATTAACGATCTCCGTATTATTAACGAACTTTTTTAATATATCCTAAATTAGATCGATTTATACCTTAGGTTCTCCGGCCTAACGTATCGTTTCGTTAATCTTCTAGCGTATATCTATTAGTAATTTATTCGTCGCTCTAACTATAAACGCGAGGATCGAGGCTCTAGCGACCGTTAAGGAAAGAGAATCTTTATAAGATATTAACGAGGATAATATAATAAATAATTAAGTAATAAGTCGATAAAAAGTAAAGAGAGGTAAAAAGCTTTAACGAATAAAAGTAATAAAGATTTAAATAAAATTAATAAATAAAGTAAATTATTATACTACCGACGATAATAATAATAAAGTTAGTACGGTAAATACTAATAATAATATTAATAATAATAATTATTAATAAGCCTTACGTACTAAATCTTAATACACGAAGGTATTACTCTAGAAGATTATTTTAAAATTTGAATATTTTTAGCTAGGAGGTGAAGTTTAAATAAATATTTAATACTAGTTAATATACGAAGTTAATACTCTAGAAGATTATTTTAAAATTTAAATAGTTTTAACTAGGAGGTGAAGTTTAAATAAGTATTTAATATTAATTAATATACGAAGTCATTACTTTAGAAGATTATTTTAAAATTTGAATATTGTTAACTAGGAGGTAAAGTTTAAATAAATATTTAATACTAAATAATAATATTCTAATTTAATCTTTCTATTTAATATTAGTAACGGCTGAATTTTAAACGTCCTTAAATTAAATAAAAACTTAAAATTTACTTTCGAATAATAAAAATTCACTTTTAAGTAATATAATTATTAATAATAATATTTAGGCGCCCCTAGCCCCGCCTAAAAGTCTTTAAACTTTAAAATTATTTCTTAAATTAGCTTTTATTTATTTTTTTACTTCTTTTTTCTCCTTTTAAAATTAATTTTCTTAATCTCTTTATTTAATCTTTATACTTTAATATTAATTATAATAAGAGATAATAATATTTATAATTTAATATTAATTACGGAGATTAATAATCTTTTGAATAATATAGTTTACTTTAATAATAATAATAACGAAGGGGATTTATTAAATAAACCGTCCTCTAATAATATAAATATAGGGATAACCTTAGGCGAGATATTTAAAAACGGAACCTTAATAAATCCTACTCGTTAACCTCTACTATTTATTATATTAATATTATAACTAGAATTACTTTACGGAGGACTATAAACTAGTCTTCGAAGATAATAATATTAAGCCGAAGTATAAAGGGCCTACCCCGAAATTAGGTATAAAACGTAAATTAAATAAAAGTAACGCGTTAATCCCGAAAGTTAAACCGGCGGTATTTAAGGTTTAAATAGTTAAAAAGAAATAGTCGACTCGTAGTAGAAAAGAGAAGGAAAAAGTAGATAAAAGCGACGACGACGGTATATTAATCGATAACGATATTAACTATAATCGTAAGAATATAAAGGACTAACTTAATAACGAGGAGATATTTATTAAGTATAAATAAAAAATACCTATTAAATTTAGAAAGAATAAGGCTATAGGGTCTATTAAAGGAATATTTATAAAATAGGAGAAGAAGAGAATAAACTTTAAAATTAAAAGAGACGAGGACTCTAGTAGATTTATAAAGAAAAAGCGCGATATTAAAACCGCTAAACCTCTAACCTAAAGAATAACGATATATAATATTATTTATTACGACCTTTATAACTTAACTAGAAAGAATATTAATAGACCTACCGAGCGCCGATATATAATCTTTATAACCTATAACCACTTTACTTTATTTATAAATCTAGGAATTTTAAAAGTCGACTAGATCCTTAAATCTAATATTCGCTTAGATAATTAGATTATTTTATTTATAATTAACTAGTACCCGGCTAGAATTCTTATAAACTAGTTAAGTGAATTCGATCTAGCTAGAATAATACGTGGTTTAAAATACCCTCTCGGTTATACCGCTAAATAATAGAAAGTAGTAGAGGATATAAATATCGATGGGAACGTATTAATAACGGGGAAAAAGGGATAATACTATATATAAACGAAGGGCCTATATATATTAAGTAGATAAAAGGCGCTTAATATTAATTTATATTTTAAATATCCGGCTAGGGAGAAGATCCGCTATTAGAAATTAATATAAAAACGATCTTATAAGGCGATTATTTAACTCGTATCTAGATACCCTAACGACCCGACCTTCCTAACTCTACTATTATACGTTAAATTATTATTATTTATAAAGAGGGCCGCCTAGAAACCCTCCTTTTTAATCGCGAATAATATTATATAAACCGAGATTAATAAGGTAATAGTAGTAATCTAATAGAGTATTTTAAATATAATTATAATAATCTTTAATAACGGTTAAAAAGCTAGTAAATCCGCGCGGCGTAGTTTTACCGCGTCGTTTATAATAGTCCTTTAGATAATAATACTAAGCCTACGAATAGTTATAATAAAACTGAAATTTCGAATTTACTATTAGAGTTCAAGACCGTAAATATATTAACTTTATCTTCTATAATTACGAGTATATTAATATTAACGTCCTAGATTTCTAGATAATAATAATAATTAAAGTTTACGTATAATAATAATAAGATTATAATTATAATAATAATAAATTTAAAATCTTAATACTAAATAATTAAAGTTTTAATTTTAAATAACTAAACTCTTAAATTTAAATAACTTTAGGCTCGACCCTAAGGTATATTTATTATTAATTATCCTTAAGAATTTAATATTAAAAGGCTAGCCCCCCGCCTAAAACTTTTAAACTTTTAAAATTATTTCCTAGACTAGAGTTTAGTTTTAATAAAATTTTAGATAATCCCTTTTAATTATTAATCCTTTTTCGATTATTAATTTATAATATCGGAACTATTATTTAAATCGTTAATACCCTCTCTTCCTAATACCTACTATAATATAATATATATATTAATTAATTCACCTTATAGTTAAAACCTATCGGACTATTATTATATTATAATAATATTCGAAATACTTCTAAAAGAGACCCGTAACTAGATCTACGGGTATTACTTTATTTACGCCGAAGAAATCATCCTTTATTTAATAAAAAACGAGAGGTTAATACTTAAAGGAGGCTTTCGTAAACTAATAAAATATAGTATAAATAAAAATTATAATATCCCGATCGGAGACCCCGAAACGCTCGGGGGGGTTATTTACGTAGCGGATTAACTTTATATTACCCTACTCGGCGTTAATAAAGTTATTCGTAAAGATATAACGAGTATTCTTTTTAAGTATAACGTCTAGCGTTTAAATTATCTTAATTATTTAATTAATAACGAGTATAATAAAGATCCCGGATCTATAAATATATAGTTCTACTTTAGTTATTATTTCCGTTATATTAAAATCTATTTATCGATAAATAATAGTCTTAATCGTCTTTTTATTATAATAGATACTCGAGCGGAGTAACGAAATATAAGATTCGACGTAGGAGATAAAGTTTACGGAGCTTTAATAACGAATTTAATAAATTTTTTTAAATAGAAAAACGAGTGTCTAGTACGAATAACTTAGCTACGATCTCTAATTTTTAATATAAAGAATTTATTTTATTTAAATAATTATTATCGTAGAGAGGCTTTATATAATTTATATTATTATATAATTTAAGAGGGCCCTTAATATAGAAAAGAACTCGATCCGGCGAAACTTTATAATTATACTAGAATTAATAATATAATCCTTAATAATAAAGATATACTAGATATTAAAGTAAAATCTAAAACGGACGTAAAAATAATCGGCCTCGATATAAATTAGGATAAACCGACGGAAGGGGAAAAGAGAGAAGACGGGGTAACGGATAATAACGAGGATAATAAAAACGCGATCTTTATAAAGTTCTAGGGCTTAGACGCGTTATACTTTATCGGGGGGGCTAGGTAAAGAATAATCTTTATATCGGTAAGTCCGGAAACCCCGATTTTTGCGTATTTTATACCGAAATTGTATAAAATACTGGAAATGCGTATCTGCTTATATCCTGCATTCTAAGTATATTATGTACCGATTAAGCAGCGATATTGCACCGATTTAGCAACTTTTTTTTTTTTTTTTTTTGAACTTTGACTTTTTATAGTATCTAGACTAGGGCCCCTATATAGGTATATAAATATCTTACTAAATCTATTTTTAGCCTAGATTCCGAATTTTTAATTAGATTTTTACTAGCGTTGCCCTATAGGGCTATAAAGCTACTTTTAGGATTAAGTTTAGCGCTCCCGCGCAGACCTTAACTCTAACTTAAAAATCCTGGCGCCAAGATTTACCAAGATTTACTAAGGCTGCAAAATGCGCATTTTGCACCGATTAAGTAGCGATTTTGCAGAACTGTTTTTCCGGACTTGCCGATGTAATCTCTAACGATAAATATATACTCTTTAACACTTAATAAATAACGATAATTAATTAATTAATAAATACTTTTAGTAAGATTTTTATTACGCCGGTATTATAATTTTATAAATAATAATAAGAAAGTTTATAAATAGTCGTTTATAACTTAAATTCTATTAATATTAAAGTAATTATTAATTATAATATTTCTATACGCGGTTATATTAATACGTAATAAATTTAGATTTTATCGCTAAGATTACGGTATTAATCTAAAAGTAAAATAGTACGGGTATTTTAATAATCGACAGTTAAAATAAGGCGAACCAGATATAATATTCGGATTTTACGCTCAGACGTGCTACCTGGAGGTTCCGTAGTAAGCAGAAGGCGCTAACCCGAAGGGGCTTAGCGGAGCTTGGCACATCTGAGGGACTGAGGCAATGGTAGTTGCAATCCAACGACACCCCCACTACAACCCGTCCTGCTGCTAGAGGCAATGTTATTCGATATAAGATAGGGTAGTGTAGTGTACATATCTCTTCCTTATGAATTTTGATACATTACCCCTTAAAGATGGTATTGCGTGGCTGTACGAAGGGAAAGAGGGGAGGATGATGGCGTTGTGTATCATACGATATGATTTTGTTCTAACGATTAAGTGATACATCTAATGCTTGCGATGAGTGGTTAGGTGCGCTCTAAGGGTAGCGATTTACCCTAAGCTGGATTCCCTTCTATAGCCCGATTTCGATTCCCTGCGCTCGATACCTTCAGCTCGATACCCCAGACTTGGTTACTAACCGACTTTCACGTCCGTGGATACGGCTGGAACAAGAAGCGAAAAGATTGGTGATAGAAAAATAATCTGTTAGAATGCATTCTATTGGTATGTAGGATAAGTTCACGTTAACGAGAGTGTTGATTAGTGAGCTATCCACTCTATATAAGTCCGTCCACCAGGAGATCAAGACAAATATCCAACCAGATAAAAGAAAAACGTCGAGTATCCCACTCTGGGGTATGATCCCAATCCCGCTCCCAGAAACGCCTCCGTCACCACCATATATGCACAAAACACACCATACTATGATACCACCCCCCCTCCATCTCCATCTCATCACCCGTCACACCTACTCAATCAGATCGCGTAATTTTCGGTGTGCAGGAAGACTTCCTCCCTCCCCTCTTTAGACCAAACAGCCCTCTGCATCCCCGCAACAACTCTCTGCACATCCACCCTCATACCGGGCGGTCCACAGACAAAAACACAAGTCCGCTTCCCAAACTCCCTCTCAAAGCCCTTGAGCATATACGGAATATCTGGCCGTCCATACTCGGTACTCCAACTGCTCTTCTTAGCATTGATACTCGGCATGAATGCAAACCGCATCAGATTCTTCTGTAGCATGGTGGGTGTGGAGGGGAAGCCGAAATCGAAGTTGTTTTTGTCTTGGCCGGGGACGGTGAGGTTTTGGGTGGGGATGGTGAGGGAGGGTCTGTTAGCGCGGTGGGCTTTGATTACTGCTTTCTTGGGAGCGGGGAGGAAGGTGGGGTGTGGGAGGCCCGTGATGGCGTCGTCGTTCTCTGCGCGGAGTTCGTGGGCCTTTTCGGGGTCGCCGCCAGAGGCATCTTGGATGAGTGCTGAGGTTCGCTTCGAAGCTATGCCTTGGAATGTGCTGTCGATTTGTTTGTGGAGGAGATCGTGGAGGGGCCGCGAGGGCGAGGGTGGGAATTGTTGCTCCCCGGGTAATTGGCGCTTGGCGGCTGTGATGAAGAACTGGCAATGGACGGATTCCGGGGGAGCGAATTCGCGGCAGATGCGGATTTCTTCTTTGAACCATTCCATTGTGTCGGGCCGTTTCAGGGCCCAGACGAGGTGGACGCGTTTGGTGACGGCTTTGGAGTCGCGCATCTTTTTGATGAGGTCGAGGAGTTGGGAGACGATGGCTGTGATGCCGCTGCCGCCGGCGAAGAGGATCACTGTGTCGAAGGAGGCGATGTCTCGGCGCATGCCGCCGTAGGGGCCGTCAATGAAGGCGCGGTAGATCTTCTCGGTTCCTTTTTCTTCATTCTGAATAGCTGAGTCGAGAACTTTCCGGGTGAAGCCGCCAAATGGGCGGAATACTATAGTCATATCTCGGTATCCTCCATCGCCTTGTTGGTAGTCTGACTCGAAGTCCTCACTGCACAGCGAAGCGATGGTGAATGGGTGGTTCTCGAAGACGGAGATACCTGGCATCCTCAAGTAGACGTACTGGCCTGGCGCCCACTTGACTTTGGTTGCAACTGTGACTTTCACTGCATTTTCCGGTAGGATCGTCACTGCGGCTGCATCGCCAATCAACCAGGACATCCGGAAAGGATTGGCCCAGTTGAGGTAGAAGAGCCGAGTGAGGTATGAAGCCAACCAGATGGCAGTCGTAGCCCAAAGGTAGTTCCATGAGGTGAGATAGTTGTGGCAATGCCAGAACAGCATTCCAAGGAAGACGATGGAAAGAGGTACATGAGCCACGACGAACAATTCGTAGGCCATTCTCCTGATGAATGGCAGCGAATGTATTATAAGTACCAGCAGAGGCGCCAGTGCAGCCCAGCCGCTTCCGTACGGGTAGTAGCCAGTCGAGAAGAAGCTCTTGAATGTGTTCAGGTTTGTTTTATCCCACAAGGGCGTAATGTAGAAAGGCACTGCGTGCACCAAACTCAGGAAGAGCATGATGTAAGCCGCCCATCTATGCAAAACGTTCAGTCTCTCGTGACCCATTCCAGTGATGACAGAGATCAGGTTGGCTTTCATACTGAGGGCAATAATCCAGGGCATCATTGCTACTGCTATCATGCCTGCCCGAATAGCTAAAGGTGGCGATCCATAGCTGATGCTGGTGTAGTATAGCGGTTGTGGTATAAAGCAGTATAGAGTCACGAAGATAGTTGCCGCCGAGACAATGAAGATGACCCCTATGCCCGGAAACTGGACCTCTCGCTTCTTGTATCGCAGGATGGGCAGGGGCCGATAGGCCACGAACCGAACGAGCGCAGTCAGCTTGTTGTAAGGTCCGAACGAGAAATCGGGCAAGTCCTCCTCTTTCTCTGGTTGTGGTAGCTCGCCACTGCCTGGGAAGAACTTCCGCGACGAGCAATTCGTCGGCAGGTTTGCCATCTCATAATCTGTGTCTGGCGACGAGGTCTTTGACGATTTAATCGCCTTCTCCTTGAATGTAGCCCTCCTTATCTTATCCGTCCAGTAATGGTACCAGTGTATCGCACATGTGAAGACCAGAAGTATGACTGCGAAGTACACGAATCCCAGCGCGTATTTTCCCGAATGTGACCACGGGTCCTGCTTGCTTGCTGCGATCAGCCCTGGTGGGCTATTGCCTGTTATCTTCATGTTGATTCGCTTGGTTAATGATTGGAGGTTTCTCGTAGGGGCGCTCTCGATGAGCGTTCGTAGGGAAGGCATGATTGTAGAGGGCGATAGTTTCAGCGGAGGGCAGGACTTAGGCGGTCTATCCCCAATGATCAAAGTACTACCATTCGTCTCTGCGATTGCGGCTGGTGTTGGCGGAGTGCGCAGGTCAGAGTGAAGTGCGAATGCTGTCCTGTGTGTCGCTGAAGGGTTGATCGTCCTGCGTACTCGTTGGGTGTTATGCGTCCTCCTGCAAGCTACTAAATGTTCAGAGAGGCGAAGTATATGAATTTTGCGCTCAATGATCTCGGAGTTCTGTTCTTCCTTGAATAACACCAGGCTAATGCTGCCGATTGAGGGATAAGTAGGTGAAGAGATCTATGGTGGGGAAAGGATACCAGCTCCTCGATGCGATTAGTATTGTAGCGATGGTGATGCGCAGAGAGGTCGCTGAGTCTCTGGCCGCGCACTCGTCAAGGTGGGAGAAACGGACTCGAGTCTATCTTTGGGGCGACGGTGGGTATATGTCCCTTGCACCGTTCATGTGGGGGAGAAGCGCCGGATGTGCTTGTGTGCAGCACACCAATGCTATTGGCGCCTGCACCGTTGTGACCGACATTTCCCTTGGACTATGAAATGCGCTATGGGAAAGCCCTCCTTCCAGATGCAGCTTGGGGGTCTCTCGGCACAGTTCACGCACTCTAAGAGGGTCGCTGTCTGATCCTTGGAAGGATCCTTGGAAGGGAGGATTTGGCGTGCAGCTTGGGCGGGAGCTCTTTGGCGGGGATTGGCCACGCTGGAATACGAGTCCCTGAAAACATCTTGGTGGAGGTGCATGGTGCTGATGTCGAATCAAGCAAGCGGCCACCAGGCTGGGACCGACGTTTCCGTGATAGTGATACATCTTGACACATCTGATTCGTCCTGGCAGCGGATAGTTGCAGGGCCTTGCAGAAAGTAGCATGAAGCTTGCAAAGTAGCGGACGAATCGATAATCCAATCACACAGTAGAAGTGCATAGGTACGCGCTGGCTTAATTAGCGTCGGCGCATACAGGGCAGCTAACTCGATAGAGAAGGTCTCTCCTCACCAACATTTTCGAACTTCAAAGCACTCAAAAATCGACGAGAAATCTGTGCCGATCAGCTGAAACCAAAGATGACGACTCCAATATGCGACCTCGCTGTGGCCTCACTGTTCGGAACCTTCGGAACATTTGCGGCACTTGAAACCCATCATCGTGCAATGGCACACGAACATCTTTTTCGAGGCCAAATTTACGCGCCAGGACTCATCCTCTTTCAGCTACTGATCTCTGTCAAGACTCTAGCATTCTCAAAGACTTTATTAGTCCTGATCTGGCAATGCGTCAAAGATCATACTCTGCCCTTTCGGAATTTGCCACCATAACGGACAGTCTGGAGTTGCAAATCTTCGAAAATCAGAACGAGCAACCCAACGGGAACTTATGACCGTTCCAGTGTGCGGCAATCCTGCTGCGTCATCACTCTATCGGGCCAGGCTGATAGCTCGAGGTTAAGAGAAACTTCCAAGCACAAGGAAGTGATCACTCTCGGCAGGCTTGGTATTAAGGAAGGTGGCAGTCCTGAATACTACGGCAATAACTTGACACAGGATGCACTTGGTCAGAGCCTCGAGTTGAGGATCTAAGCTCGATAGCGAGGTCTCAATTAGTGGATTAAGAGTCAACTTGAGCGTAGATAGATGGATTCTTCGCTTTACTACAATCTTATTACGTTCATGTACCACGATCTTTGCTCTATAGCTTTTGCAACTGCCATTCTTCTGACAGCAAACTTGCCAGCTTAGACTTCATCAATTCAATCTGGAACCGCGAGTTGCGCAGAGCCATAATAGACAGTGACACTACAAGATCAGGTTTCTATTTAGCTCCATTGCACACGAGTACTACGCAGACCGGTCTTTTGGCCAGGGAACCCATCGTCGAGCCTATCGGGTCGTTTCGCAAGTCCTTTCAGGGTTTTGTGGTTGTCAGGTCTTCAAAAGTCAGCCTGCCAGAGCCGCTGCTTTCAGAAGCCGACTGTTGGCATTCGAGACCACCTTGCATTGCATCTACGATGGTGGCGATTGAGGCAATTGTGGAGGATCCACAATACCAGTGTCGCAGGTCTCTGGCCCAATGCTTGGCCCAGTAGGGAGGGCGAAAGGGTATGATGCTGGTGGTTGATAAGACATGCAACATCCGCCCCTGCTATGGTTGATTTTGATCGTAATCGATACCATCAAGGACTTCATTATCCAATGCATGCTTCACTGCAGGGTACACAGCCATAGCGAAATGGCTATTCCTAGCCAGGACATATGCTGGTGTGATACCCCCAAACTTTCCAAACATTGCTTCTCGTTCCTGGTCGTTTAATTGCCCTTTGATGCCCGAAGTCCACCCGTGCAGCACATATGGAGATCGCCAATCTTTCTGCCATGTCTCCGGCCCATAGAGCTGAAAGCTCTCAATGTATTCGGTGAGGTTTTGAGATCCTTTATTGCTGACGGCAGGAACGCCTTGATCGTCATGGACTTCGTAGAGCGATTTGAGCTCAGTGGCTACCCAATCGAACGGAAAGAATGTGTTATGGGGAAGGATTAGGACTTGGTGGTCCGGCATTTGGAAGTCCTCTGCCAGTCTCGTTAACAGGTCAGTCGCATGAAGTGCCCAGCGACCAGGGTCGAAAACGGTATGTTGAAGGGCTTGGTACGCTTCCATCATCTTGTTTCCAGGCGCTGATAAGATGACGGCAGGGCATATCTGCGTATTCTTCTGTCGCCCTACGACGTTCTCAAAGCCTGTGCGGCGAAGAGGCTCGAGATCTCGGAGGACATAAGAGTCAATGTCAAGATAGATGCCGCCAGATTTCCCCAGGACGCCAGTGCGAACGAAGTCAGATTGATTGGGGAGCTTGTCAATAGGTAGTCCAGAATTAGTGTGTTCTGGGGGTGTCTGGTGATCAAACTTGACCGCACGTAGCTTGCTGGCCGCCTTGGTCCAAGGACTGGTACTCTTCTTGAGTGTCTCCTCGATGAGGTGCTCCTCCACGTTTGTATGAATGTATATAGTTTCTGGGTGTAGATAGTGGAACGCGGAGTAGATGGCGATAAATTGGCGAAAGGCAAATTCGAAGGTGGGATTGGGAGATGGCTTCACAAGATAGACGAAGTGTACGATGTTTGGGATTGTGACGCGGTCTGCGATCGATATCTCCGTATCCTTGGGAGTGTTTTTGGTCGTCTGTCCCGGGTTTGAGATGTGTGAGGTGCTGCTTATCGCAAAGCCTTTGGTGGGGATTTGATGAAATAAAACAAGGACGGATAGTAGGACGAGGCCGAGAGCGGTCCATGTCCATGTCCATGTCCATTTGGTATTGAAAGCTGGCTTGCACGCTATAAATTGCATGACCAAAGCACACCAGATATAGCATATGTTAATTGTGTCTGTATGTTGGATGAAGAAGGAAGTCTAGGATGCAGAACCAGAATGGCTCACCTGGGAAAGCGCCAGGTAGACTCGTTTCCAAGCACGTTTGTCAGCCAATGATGATCCTTTGTTCTCGATAGAAGTGCACCTCGCACACTTCATGTTTCGGGCGCGGGGAATCGGATGTGAGCCCGGCCGGCGGCTGCCCCTAGGGCGGCTAGTAAGCTGTCGGGATTGGCCGCTTTCTCTTCATGGATGCCAGTCCAGGTACAGTACAGTAAGATCGACACTTCCCAGGAAACATGTACAGCCGTCCAGTTGTTCGCGAACCCTGGAATGGATTGGATGGGATTGCAAAGCGGCAAGTCGTGTTTGCCAGTTGTGCCAAGGTTCACTTCCTTCGGGCGAACTCGAGCGCATGAAATTGCTCCGGATGCTGGTTCCCATCAGCCCACCGAGCCCAATGACTCCAGTCCCTATTCATGGCGAGTTATGAAGAATCTCTCGCCCTGAGATAAGCGAGTGATGCACAATGCTGCACGAGACACAGATTACCAGTCGATCTCTTGCTCCGCTCGTATCAAGCCAGACATTTTGACCAGGCAGATGTCGAGCTCCGCTATCCCGGGTAGACCCAGTATTCTATTGATAAGCGGCACAGCGGTTATCTCCTTGAAACATAGATGGTGCAAAGGCATCCCCTTATGCGAAGCTGAAACAGCAATTCGCTTGTCCTTCTGTTTGTAGACGAGGTTGGCAAGGCGAGTAGGGTTGACCTGTGCCCTTCCTCCCATCCATCCTTGTTTGTTTTCCAGATCGTTGAATTCGTACATTATTACTCTTGTCAAACGTATACCTGCGCAATGCAATATTTTCACCGCACGAGTCCTGCTCTAGGCATGCATTCCTTGGCCACAGCAGTCTCCAGCATGTCCCTCTTTAGCTATAGAGATAACAATCGAGTCTCTGCAACGAATCTTGAGGCACGTCAGGTTTCCGGTGTGGTCGGCACGTCTCAGTTTCTTCGACGAGCGTACCAGGCTTGTAAGCAATAGCTGGCGACTGCTCTATAAATCTTGGCAACGACTGATTTCGCAGCTACTGTCGTCCACAACTTCATATATGTTGACGGAGGAGAATTTTCTTTCTTGAATAACGGTACCCCAAATTATGAGTATTGTACGATTGAATCCGAAGTACGGCGATTTCCTATCTTTACTGACTTCCATGTTTTAGCAAACACCATCCTCTCCATTGATCTCTCTCAAAGCTGGACAAATTCGACCGTTAAGATACTGTCTACCGCCAAACCTACTGGTTGTGCCAGCCTCAACGGGCCTTCACTCTGGTACAATCCACAGGAAGGTGCCCTATATTCGGGCTTTGCCGGCTGGGCGTCAAATTTCGTTACTAAGGATAGTAGTCTCAACAACATCTCAATCTGGACCTTCACACCTGATGGGACTGGAAGCGGCGCCTGGAAAGATGTGATACCCTCTGGCTCGCCCGCCCTAGCATCATTGAATCGCCCCAGTCAGGTATTCCAAGCCTTTGGTGATGACAGCGCTTGGGTACTGGGAGGCTTTGACTCATATGACCCGGGCCAGTATCCGTATTTACCAAGCATGGTACATTTCAACATGTCGTCCAGGACATTCGCAAATAACAGCACTCCAGCCAATCTAGCTAACGGCGGTGCGGTGACAAATGGCGCTATGCATTACGTGCCATCATTCGGGCCTCAGGGCTTGTTCGTCGCAATGGGAGGAGACATCATTCAAAACGTGCCTGGGCTCATAAGTTTCGACACAGTTGCTGTGTTTGATCCCGCAAAACAGGAATGGTTCAATCAGACCACTACAGGAAGCCCACCCAAGAGCAGGCTGGAATTCTGCACTGCAGGCATCAATTCAACCAATGGCACTTATGAAATGTACGTGAAAGTAGATCATCGCTGTCTCGGATAATCTATTGCGTGCAAAGCTAACAAGGTCATTAGATTTGTCTACGCAGGTTGGGGCACGGCGCTTGGTGCCGCCTCTGTCGAATTTGACACAATAAATATCCTTACCTTGCCAGCTTTCCACTGGATTAGTGTTCCGAACGACCCTAAAAATCCCCGAATAGGTCTCACATGTAACGCCATCGGAGGAAGCCAGGTCTTGACTATTGGTGGCAGGGATGGAAACCCGAAGCAGACTTACGGGACGCATGCTTCGATCACTGAGAGTACTTATGACACCCCCGACCCTAATGCGCAGGGTCTAGCGATCTTTGACATGACGGCCCTAACTTGGGCGACTCAGTACACTGCTGGAGCTCCAGCATATGAGCAGTCAGGTCCAATCAGGCAATTCTACGCAGATGCGCAGCAGTGAGTACTACGCTAACTTTTCACGAAATCTGGAAAGCCGCTTGCTAATTTGACACCAGAACTTATAGTCAAAATGTCACAGCAGGCCTCGCAGCATTGCTACAAGTTACGCATTTCACGAACAGTATGTTATCAATTGACAACCCGACATCTCGGGGGAGAACAAAGCTTGAACTGATCTCGCGTCTAGCAACAAGTACTTCCGCTACAGGTTCCGTAGCTCCCTCTCCAGGGTCCTCCCATACCGCCATCGGTGGCATTACAGGTGGTGTCGTCGGCGGTGTTGTCGGTCTCGCTGCCGTGGTTGGATGTATGATTGTACTTCTTAGAAGGCGCAGAAGACGCCGGGGACAAGAGTTTCGATCGGCAAATTTACCGAATGAGATCTATCCTATAGAAGGGAAAAAACAACAGGCTTCCTTGCAAGAAATGGATCAGGAGTTTACAAGACCAGCAGAATTGGGTGGGGCAGGGATGTTCGAAATGGAATCACGACAAGTTTCAGTACCAGAGCTGGGAGATGGAAGACGAAATTGATCTCGGAGATGTGAGATTCATATTGGTATGCCAGCCATCCCTAATTGTGAACAGGGAGCAGATCTGGGGGGACTCTGGTGATTGACATAAATCGTGCCTTCGCCGGATAGCGACTCATCCTACCCTATCCCCTCTTACATGGACTCCCCGTTAACTACAATGTTAGGACAGTGAGTCTGATCGATAGGCGTTTTCTTAGGCTCATAATTGGAATCTGGCCGTTCACAGAGGGAATAGACCTTTGGAATTCCCAAACATTCATCGAATAGTGGGATGGCGGGCAAGAACGAAGGAACAATTGAATAATATAGAATCTCTGTTCACAACATCTTACTCGATTAGATGAACATATAACAGCCATCGAAGAAAGAATTGAGATAGCGTATCCCATTGGTCTATTACTTGTGCTTGACAAAGCCAATATATACATAATTAAGCTTAACAACCGCTACACTACTTTTATCGATAATTCTGAGAATCAGCCAATACACGCGCTATTGCGGTGCAAATTCGCCACTGTTGTCAACTGGTGAAGCTTTGAATAAGCTCTCGTATCTGGCTTTGGGCTTTCGAAGTTGCTGATTACCACGGTGGTTGAGCTCGAAACCCGTGAGATGCATTCATAGTATAATTAAAAAAGATCTATTGAGTTGCAATTATTGGATCGAAGCTACCAATCATCGCCATTCGATATCTTTAGTACCTATTTCTTGGATGAAAGATTGGGCTTACCTCCAGACCCTGGAACTATTCTGACATGGAGAAGGCTGCAACAATTATCTTTAATGCCACCATTTCGGCTTTGAATACCGGGAATAATCACAATGTTGGGGTCTCTGCCCCTAAGAATCTTCACAAGAAGTTTGCGTGTAGAATCAGAATGGACGAAAGATTGGGCTCATGCCCGGAAGTTGGCGCCGTTTGTCGCGGGAGGGCTGCAACAACATCCAGAATGACATCCTCCTAGCTCCGATAGCCAGGAAACTTACACAATACGAGTCTCCGCGCCCTGGAATGTACGTAATGCATTCTATATTTGATCAGAAATCCTGTACTTTCGGAGTTAGATGTCATCTGGAAGGGCAAGATCAGATCAGAGATAGTATTGGAAATAGGCTATCCAACACGAGCGAGTTATGTTCCGCGATTCTTGCTCTATAGCTCTTGCAGCTGCTATTCTTTTTCTAGCAAACTTACCGGCCGAGCCTTCATTATTTGAGAAAAGAACGGCGAGTCGTGTAGAATAATTATTCGACAGTGAAATACAAGATCTTGTTTCTATACCGATTTATTGTACACGAATATTATCTACGGTAAGTTCATTTAGCTTATTACAACAGATTCTCTTCCTCATGCTTGCTGGGGTGGCTTGCTTATATCGTCGCGAGGCACTACAGCTGGGCGGTCATCATGTTGGTGGCTTTATCTCCATATATCTTCGCATGTAAGCTAGAGAGAGGGTTGCTAGATCATTACCTGGCTGGATGAGGCTTTAGCACTAGGCGCTTAGAGTATGTTCGTCTCAGCGTAAGTATTTTCATGTTCGTCACATTGGCTCTATCAGCCGGGCTTGAGGAAATGTATAGCGACTATAGCGGTGTGCCATGACTCTGAGACTAGTCAGTTGAACATTCTGTAGGGAGTTAGTGGATGCCATCAATCTCATTATAGAATTTCAGGTACCTCTTCTGGACGCCGGCTTTTATGGTCTAGAAGCACTTCTATGTACTCTATGGTGAAAGCAGACCCGAAGAGTGTTGAGTTAGCGTGAAAGATGGGTTTGCGGACTGAGGAGGATGAGGTTTGGGAGATGGAGATTCACATTCAGGGGGAAGGGTTTGGGGTTGTGGATGTGTGGTCGTCGATTGGGTTGGTGGCAGTTTTTGTCTTGACTAGATCTGTGTATACTCGATGGAGGACCAGAATGATACGCTATTTGCGCTCAAGGTGACATATCCAAAGCGTACCTTTTCTATGGACTCCGAGTCCAATGGCCATCACTTAATGAGCTGGTGTGAGCGGAGGAGAAATCAAACAGAAATCTTCTTGATAAAAGCTCAAGATGCATTTAATTCTTTCTATCAGATATTCTTCACCTGCAAGCGATTTCACCATTTCCTTTCTATCACTGGTCCGTTCTCTCACGCCCTATGGACACTCCACTTCATTATCTTAATCTCTTCATACACCTCGCCCCAAACCTGCGCACTACCACATCTCTTCACAAACGGCGAATACTCCGCCAATACAGCCTCCACCCTCCACTTCATCCCCATCTCTCTCCCCAAGTCCTCCCAAAACTCCCTCCACGACTCTGGACTATGGCTGAAAACGCTCGCTTGCACTTTAGGACTAACCTTGACCTCACCCGGCTCAACAGTGCCGAGGTTCCAGCCGAAGATGACAGCGTCGGGCGCGGAGCTGAGGAAAGAGACAAGGGCCTTCGCGACGAGGATCTGGTCGGGGAGGCGGAAAAGATGGAGGAAGGCGCCGACGTGGATGATATCGAAGCCTTTCTTGCCGTTCTTTTCCAAGCTCGCAAGCGGATCTTCCGCAAAGACATCGCCTGTAGCGAACGTCATATCCCCACCCTTCCCCTCGTGGTCCTTGAATAAATCGAAGCCCGCGTCAATCAGTCCTTGGGAAAGGTCGACGCCGTACAGCTTTCCGGGGTCAACACCATCAAAGGCTAGTTTTCGAAGTTCCTGCCCTAAGCCGCATGCTATGTCTAATAGACGCTCATCATTGCGTGACGGGGAGGTGAGGCGGTGGAGGATGGTGGGGTAGACGGGGAGCGAGGCAATGTTTAGGTCGAGGAAGAGAAATATGCCGACGCAGGGGTAGGGTTGGATTTGCCAGGCTTTGGCACGCTGTGTTGGGAGGGGGTTCGTTAGGTTGTGGAGATATGGCTGGAGCGGTAGGTGCTAGGAGAGTGACTTACGGAGGCATTAATGTGGTCCACTAGCTCTTGTCCTTCTAGACCGGTGGTGGATTCGAGGACTGGGAGGGTCTGGATGGGGATCAGGTCGAGGGTAATGTCGGGGTCGTACCAGTCGGAGTTTGTGGTGGGGCGTTTGGGGTCTATGGTCCTGAAGCCGTCTTTGGATTGGGTGTCGGACGTCATGGTGATGTTTGCGAGATGTTGTATGAGTAAAGGAGTATGGTGGGAGGAAGGAAGGGAAAAGATCATGCGTGATTTTATATGACACCCTATGTGATAAAAATCTTGAATTATCCCACCCAAAGTGATGCCACCTCCTACCTTTCGCCACTTCAACAGGATGTGAATGTTTAGTGTTGGATAAATTGCCACACGCAGCTAGGTATAGTGCCACCCCGTGACGAGATCTTGAACTTCTGGTGCTCCACTGGCTTCTTCGATCTTCTTATCACCAATGACCCTATGAAAACGTCATTTAAGACCGCTCATCGGCGCTCACGTTGCGTGAAGTCACCACCACACAAACCTCTCATTTCTTACCAGATAGCTCTCTATTAGCTAACACCCGCGCTCAGTTGCCGGTGGCAATACTGCAACGGCTCCACGACTTGAGTCCAAAATTCTTCCCTCCAGCCTTGCTCTTTCTCTCCACCGCTCCTCATCGTTGGATTGCGCAAGCACCATTTGATTGCTTCGGCGAACTCTGGCCCTGCCTCGTCGTTGGCGTAGCGGTCACACCATTGTATTGCCGCGTAGAGGTCCAGTGCTGTTGAAGTTTTTATGGGTTAGCATTACTCTTTGGGTTATCGATCGGGGCTTTAAGGGAAGTTTTGGGCGTGAATTCGGAACGGTTTCACAGAGATCATCGCTCGTAAGATAACTACAAGACTCGCAAGATTTCCAAAGGCGTACATGTGTACACGTCTCGGAGTTGGGATCTCAAGTGCAAGATGTAAGAACGGTAAGAAGTCCAGTAGTGATGACCGACGCAGGTTTTGAGAGTCGAGTGCTGCCACAAATTGAGGTTGACTGGAGTGTACGCACCTGAATTTGCTTCGCCGTCCAACGTAGGAAAATTACGGCGGATTTCGTGGTCCTCGAGCGCGATACCGAAGCAGAGTTCGAGGAGTAGAATGCCTGTGTTGCAATATACGGTGTCAATACCTCACGTTGGATACGGTATTTGGATTACAAGCCAAGTCTTAGTGGTATGCGGTGGCGCAGATATTCCTCGATAAGAGCAAATTCAGGGAGATATACATACCTAGTGTCGACATTCCATGGTCTGCTACTATATAAACCGACCCATCGTCCGTCGGTTTGGAGCAGAAAGAGCACGATATGTACGGCTTATTATCGACCAAAGTGTCATTTTTGCGGTCAAAAAGAACGTCTTTCTTGCTCCATTGGGGTCCTAACCACGGCGAATCGTGCAATTGGAGGTGAGACGATGCGATCGTTAAGGCAATAGCGTATCGTTCTCGGCGGGAAAGTCTGATTGTTGACCCTTTGCCGAGCAACCTTTCTAGGGATACTACCCCCTCGACTTTACTTCGTTGGGGGGTCTGGCCCATCAAAGGGTGCATGGAGTATTGGCAATCAGTGCCCATTAAGCATCCATAGGTTGTACAGCCGCTCTCAGCTGCGAAGATCCTACACATGTCCATAATTCCAGTTGTATGTCTACTGGGAGCGGAGTCCGAGTGCGCCCGTTCCGACAGGCTAGGAGCCTCCCATTTGACACCTTTTTTGCTCATAGATGATGAAGTTTTCAGCGAAGGCCTCAGAGCTAGATTGTGTACGGCTTTGTTTGGATGGGCAGGTACCGGAACAACGATCGAGGTTGTCAGATTAGGCTGTACATTACTGTCGATCCGCTTGATTTGTGTTCTTCGATAGTTCCAGGGACCTTTTTCGTTGAGAGTAGAATCTTGCGAAAAGACGAAGTCTACTTCGAGCTCCACCTCCGGGCTTGCGCGGTATTGTAAATGTAGATTTGCATGATGAGATGAGAGACAGTCACAACACCAGGCTTCCTTCAGAAGACCATATATGTTCTTTGCGTGCTGCCAGAAATTGATCATTTTACCGGTGCCGACGGAAGGATGCTTCTTCCGGCGTTGTCGCGCCGCCGCTAAACGGTCACTCGAGTCAAGAAGTCCCCGGAGCCTGTATCACATTCGAGGTCAGCATACCCAGACTTAGTGCCCAGATTGGCCAGCGAAACAAGTCTGAGCAGGATCAGGGGGAGAAACTCCCCTTCTTGCTAAGAGAATGTGCCATTTGTGCGGTTACTTCCAGCTTCACGTACCTGCTGTTATATAGTGCCAATTCTTCAATAAGTTTGTTGCGCGGCTTTTTGTTGAACGTGAACCTAACCCGTTGCATCTGATACTCCAAGTTTGGTTTAACTTTAACCTTTATCTGGACACTGCTCGAGTATCCTTTGTGGGAGCTAGATGTTGAAAGAGTCTGAGCAACGACACAAATTTAGCTAATGGACTTAAAGCATATATTGAATCGAACAAATATGCATTCCAGTGCGCATTCTGATTTTCGCCTAAGGGACATAGATGGCGAGCATAGTACTGCTCGAGTGGGAATGTGGAAAAGCATAGGTTGAGTAGCCCATGCTTATGCCGTGCAATGGAAAAGAAAGTCGCATGGCTAAGAAATCAGCTTCCGCGGATCACAGGATAGTGAGCCTGTGCCCGGGCGAATTATATGGAAATGCTCACAACGAACGGGACCTAGCCCGAGCATACAGCCATCCGCATAGCTTTCGAGCTGATATATGCTATATAAAGACCGCGTTTTTAGGGGGAAGAAATCAACGAAATGGGAAATATCAAGGTAGATTACCAGACTGACCTCCTCAATCTTACTCTGAAAAGCAGGCACATCGACCCCAAGCTCCTTCTTCAGACTCTTCATGACAGCCATGATTTCCCCAATTATCTCAAGATAAACGTCGTAGGATTTTGGCAGCCGTTCTTTGAGCCCGCTTTCGAGCTCGGCATCTTGCCACAGGTCCCCACCTGGCTTGGCAATCAGGAGCTTCAGCTCTTCGTCGTCCTGGACTAGAGTTGAGAGAAGCTGCTCTAAGTTCTCCTCGAAGACCAGCTTTTGAATTTTGAGATTCTGCTGGCATTTTTTGTATTCTCTCTTGATCTTCCACCAGTCCTCAAGAATTTCCCATCCTTGACGGTAATCCTCTAGGGCCGAGATCAGGAGGGGAAATGCCGCAAGCACGAAGCCTGCAACTTCGACACCACTCATGATGAGGTACCTTCTTATATCTTTTCCTACATCAATATAACATGCAAAATGTAGACGGGCACGGTTGGAGACTTGCCAGATGAGGTGACGGCCGTACAACTCAGCCCCATTAGTGGGGAAGCTAGACATGCAGTCATGCCCACTAAGGCTAGTGACCCTACGCTAACCGCTTAGGCTATCTTTGTCAGGGAAAATGAGCCAAAATATGGCTCAACTTTTTGTACCCAGCTGCAATGGTACAAAAGGATTGAAGTCTTTCCCACCTTTTCTATCTTGTTGAGCGCGACGCGTTCGACACTCGCCACACTGTTGCTTACATCTAGATTCCCACGATGGTGGTACCGTCCGACCTTTCCACTATATTCGACTTTGATATCCATTACTTACTCTTAGCAGCTTTGGCCGCCCCATGAGCGGGAGTCACCGAAACTATGATTGTCCAGAGTTCCTGTAGTCCGAATTCAGAGTGAGTGATTCAACACGAGTTCCAATTTCTTCTATCTTGCTCTTTCAGCTCTCGCTAGGATTCTTGCAGTGGGTGGCGACGGCAACGTGCAGGTTATTCCGCAGCGTCTGAAGAGCTCCATGTCTCCGGACGACGTCGTCGGGTAGCACTCCCTTGGCGTCTCAATCGGACAACGTATCAGCTTTGTAGATTTTCACCGCTCCACGCAAGAAACAATGAGGAGGAGAGAACCGTTCGAATCGTACTCCCGAACCTAATATGGTGAAGTATTGAAACCCAGCCAATGGCGTGTCCTCGGAACCTGGATCACTGTCTCCACAGCTGCGATGACTGGCCTGCGTGTCCATACCAATCGTTATGTTGTACGCTGTCAAAAGCGAGATGGTGGGGCTGATGGCCGCTAATGCACCTAGTGGTTTAGCCTGGGGGCTATATATCGAAGCCACGAGCACTCTCGCAATGCTTTCGATATTAGTATGCCTAAGGATTTGCCAGATGAGGGCCGTCGCTATCAAAGCAACACTCGTGAACGATGAGTCCCGATGGCAGTATTGTAATCGCCCCCAGAGTACAAGCCTGTATTGATCTGTTCGACGAACTATCCAATGTCTTAGAGACTGACAAGGACGCACAAAGCTCAGTGCTGGACCGGCTGGGCAGGTTCAAGATATGGGCAGGTAATATCGGTGCATTCCAAGAGCTGCCTCTACCAAGCTCACTCGACTATCGTCTGAGAGAGGCACCGAAGATCGCCGAGCAGATCACAGAGCTCCTTGAAGACTTGATCGACACGCTTCAGGATATTCTTTCTATCGTTTCTGGAGATAAGCCAAATCGTACTGGGTTTGCTGCAGACGCTGGGCTTGAGGTTTTCGTGTCTGGCAATGGTGGCAACGACGCATCAAGTCTTCTAAGCGACGAGTCTCAGCCGGAATCTGAGCTCGAAGAACTGTTGAAATCTTCTGGCGATACTGTGACCGGCTTATTCAGGATTTCAGTGCTGATCCGAAGTGCGACGACTCGCGATAGATATGCTAAAGCTGCCGCTGCTTGTGGGGAGCCTTTCGATGCGCATTTTGACATATATCATGTCGGTCACAGATATCCTCGTATCCACCAGACCGAATGGTTGGAGAGACGCCTGGGGAAGGCGATCACGCGGCGACGCCAGTACCTGCGATATTGTAGACAACATCGCGAGAGAACAGGCACAGAAAAAAAAATGACCGAGGTCGATGAAGATGTCGTGTCTAGGCAAAGGCAGACAGCGGCAATAGATAGACGTGGAGCACTCGGCAGCCAGACAGAGAAGAACCGTACAGGGAGCAAAGCACCTAGCACTCTTGCCGTCACGACTGCGTCTACATTGAACGTTGCAGCTTTGGAGGTGTTACATGAGATCTCAGACGATGCTCAATCTCAGACGTCATATGCAACTTCAATGGGGGAAGATGAGAGAAGTGACGGCCTGCGAGTACCACCACTTCCCGAAGAAGCCAGTCGAGGCCTACCTTTCGAATGTCCATACTGCTGTACAATTCAGACCATCAAAACTCGAAGAGAATGGAAAAAGCACGTCTTTCGCGATCTGAAGCCATACATCTGCACATACGAAGGTTGTGATCTCAAAATGTTTGCAGAGCGTAGTACCTGGTTCAATCACGAACTTTCAGCGCACCGAGTCGAGTGGCGTTGCCCTTTCTGCCCTCATGTGACATTTCAATCGCCTAAGTCTTTTGAGAGGCATCTGCATAGCCACCATGCGCAGGTAGTCACCAAAGAGCAATTATCAGCATTTACCGAAACTTGTCAGCAGTCTGTTAACAAAGTCTCACCACATGCTTGTCCCTTCTGCGACGAATGGTCGACCAGTTTAAACTATGCAAACCCAGATGTACCGTTAGCAAGCCTAGTGGTCACAACCGCCCAATTTCAGCAACATGTTGGATCCCACATGGAACAATTAGCTCTCTTTGCCTTGCCTAGAGACTATGGAGACAGAGACGCTTCTACGGGTGCAGCTGCCGGCCACGGAAATCACTCCGAATCGGACTTAGGCTCTCGGGCTTCGTACGAAGACCAGGACAATCCGCCTCTACACGTTGCAGCTTACGAAGGCCTCGAAGCAGAGGTATCACAACTACTGGAAGACGGAGCCGTCGTCACCACTCCTGGACAGACGTGGGGGAATGTCTTGACAGCCGCGATCATTGGAGGCCACCCCTCTCTAGTACAGCTTCTCCTCGATCATGGTGCTGCAGTCGATTTGCATGCAAGTTCTTATGGCTACCCTCTCGAGGCTGCACTGAGGAAGAGTGATGAAGATAGTATAAGATTGTTACGAGGTGCTAAAGGTGTAGTCGACGACCTGTATGACACTCGAGATGAGACCGTAGAGCTCATCTTCAATCCCATTGAAACAGCGCACCATCACAGTGATGAAGCCTTTGCATGTATAGAGAGGTCAACGCAACTCCAGGAACTGATCTTATCCATATCTACCACAATCGAGCAAATCAAGGGTGATGGCGACGGTCTGTCCCAGGCCTCTAAAGCTCTCAACAACATCTATCCGGGCATACTCTCAGTCTACAGATGTTTGATCAAGGCAACTCGACATTTCAAATACATCCAGAACAAGGAGACATTCAGAGCTCTGAAATCTGTGCTGGACGAGTGTCAGCGTAAATGCGAAGAGCTAGGTGACATGGTAAACAGCGCTCGATATTCTGATACAGAGCATGGCTCTAGCTTTGGGCCGCCTGGTGAAGGGAGACTGGCCTGGCAACGTGACAAAAAGCTTGAACAGATCGGTAGGGCAATTGGCGGGTATATAACACTGTTGGAAGAGCTCTATGCGTACGATCCCACGGCAGCTGGGCCAACCGGTGCGGACGCACTCCTAGCGTCTATTCTAGGCTTTCGTCCTTTCGAAGACAGTGAGGGTGAGGGTGAACTTCAAGAGAATGATGTTCAAGAGGCAGCACAAGACGAAGAGGAAGATCGTGGTCGGAATGAAGATGAAGAGAAAGACAGAGACGAAGACGAAGATGAAAAAAGCAGCTGCCGTCCGGCGGGAGATTCTGCGGCAAAGTCTGGAGATGTTTCGGCAATCAGTACGATAGACACCATCATTCAGACCATCAAGTTCAACGTGGAAGTATTGGCACGCGTCAACAGCTCCACTTCAGACCCGACCGCTGTACCAAAGTCTTTCCGCGATGCTGCAAATGTGCTACCTCGAATGGCGACCGTTCTATGCGAGATCAAGAGACAGCTCGAAGGCAGTCTAGACCAGCAAGCCCATCAGGCCTTGGAAACAATTTTGAAGGAAGGCCTGAAAATCCTAAGGGAGCTCGGAGTTGTCTTGGAACAGTCCCTCATAGAGAAAGGATCTTCAAGGTACGCACTGGGCCAGAAAGCAATATCGAGTCTTGGGCAAGACCAGATCATGAAACAAATTGTGTGGAAAACAGAGAGGCACATTGAGACGTTGGAACGTTTTCGAGCAACATCTAGCGTCTCTGCTTCTAAAACACCTCTCAGATCTAGAGAACAGGCTTTTAGTCGGCTACTGAAGGAAGGCGTTCCACCCGATGCCACTGGTGATACGCAAGCTGTGTCAGCCAAAGAGGGCATTAGCACTGTAAGGAAGACGTCGTTCGAGGTACCAATAACGGACTTTGCATCGCCTGCAGACATTGGGACAATACTGGAGACAGATTTAGACTTGGTCTCGGGGCTTGTCGACATTTCTCGAAACCTGATGCGGAGATGTCTAAGAATTGAATGTAAATTTAATGACATAGCTGTAGATCCATCTCGTTATGTTAGACATCAAATCGCGCCTATTGTGGGTGGCTTACGAACCGTTGGCAAAGCCTGGGATAGAATTAGGGCTTGGTCGGAGGCATACAAGCCAAAAGAGGAGGCGTTTGGACATGGGCTGGGACAACGCCTACGGCGATCATGCGAGGTTGGCACAAGCATGTTGGACGGTTTGGAGGCAGCCTTACTGGAGAATCCTGGCCGAATATACTACTCAGGAGGCTTTGAGAGCCATCGCTACCGCTTGAAGACTCAAGCCGACGCTATGATGTGTATTTGCCAGGCTGTAGAGGCAGAAGACGTTTTAGCCTGGAATAAGATCCTCGAGGATTCAGCGGCAACCATTGCGCAGTCAGACGAGGCCATGAACTCTACTACTAAGATACCTCGTTCTGTCATACGACGAAGCCTACAAGCACGCTTATATGATGGAGCTGAATGGGTCTACTTAGATCTTCAGCGCAAGGTTCGGGGTCCCTTCTCTGGGGTGCAGATGCACAAGTGGTTCCATTCTGGATTTTTCCACCTGGATCTCCAGGTGAGGAAACTCAACGATACGGCTTATGAACCGCTCTCCGATCTAATTGAAAGCACTGGAGACTCGGAAACGCCATTTCTCGAGCATGAATATGATGGTCCAATTGCTCTAGCTGTCGATACTGACTCGCTGGTGGATGAACAGGGTCCCCCTGGTCTTGGTGGCCTCCCAGTTCTGGAGCTGAAAAGGCGAGACACACTGCAGGAACGCTTGCTGGCCGAGCAAACGGGTGCTTCGCCAGATTTATCGCGCAGCCAAAAATACAAACCACCAGAACAAATCATTGAGGCTATCAGGACTGAGGGGCCAGCTCAAAAGGAGAAATTTCTGCCTTCTCAATTGGATGGCATTGCAGAAGACACATCAAGTGAGTCATCAAGGGAACGGAAGAAGTATGTACTGGATGACAGTCGAACGGTACCAACAGCCATCACTGATGACTCAGAGGATCTGCCTCACCAGCAAGCTTCCTATGAGCGTCGTCCTGAGCCTTATTTCATTAGACATCATCGTAGCTACCCTCGTCGGTCCCATTACAGTACCCACGATAAACATTCTTATTCCTCGTCATCGTCTTCTGACGATAGCGGAGACGACGGTGTCCATTACGAAAGCGGCGTCGTGGCTTCTAGCAAGGACAAAGCAGCACTTCCAGCCCCAAAAGGCATTCTCCTTACACCCCGCGAGAAGTTTCCCGAATTCCTAGACAAGGGTACCATTCGCGAAGGTGTGGCTCAGCATAGATACTTAGAAAAGGAGGGGATCCCACATGATGCACGCTGGACAAAAATTGATAGGCGACTTGTGAATCCAGAGTCGCTAGAGGCAGATGGCATCAGATTCAATGAATACGAAGATCACGTGGTTGTACTGAAAGTAATGGGCACTGAAGAGATTAGGAGGTATCAGCAGAAGACGGTAGACATCAGAGCTCGGAGACGTATGTTGAAGGGTAGTGAAGCATCGCCGCCGCCGCCTGCCTCCCGTTCCCCTCCTACATCACTCACAAACGAGCTTCAACAACAGCATCCGCATCCACCAACCCAACAAGCCCAGCACCCTCAACCATCACCGTCCCATTCCCCACAAATGCAGCCTCGGTCCCATTAAACCCAATAACCCTAACAACCCACCCCTCACCCCTCCCAATAGCCGCATATCCCCCAAACCCGCCCTTGTTTTGACAATCCTCTACAATCTCCGTCGCCAGCCCCCTCACCTGCTCAAAAGAAAATCGATCCTCGACTGTAGGGCTCGAAGCCGCGATCTCGACGGCGCAGGTCGATTGTTTGTGGTAGACGATCAGAGGAGGTTTGTTGGGGAGTTTGGGGAGGGAGTTTTCGAGAAAGGGTTGGATTTTGCGATAAGCGGGGAAGGTGCGCAAGTGATTTAGGGTGGGGCGACAGCCGGTTACGTTTGTGTAGGTGCCTTCAGCGAAACAGTAGATGGGGGTATTTGGCGGGGGAAAGGAGGGGAGGGTGGAGGCGTTGAAAATGTTTGGGTATGGGGAGCTGTCTAGTGCGAAGCGAGGTAGAATGCTCGAGCCTGGTACTGATGTGATAGGCTCGATGCTCGTTTGTAGTGGGTGTGCTAACCCTGTGGAGGATAATAGCAATGAGAATGCGGTGACGATGAGTTTTTGAAATTCCATGGTGGGAACAAACTTGTATCAAACAATGAAAGCTAATTCATCAAAAGGTGAGGAAATCTGAGACTCTGCGCCTAATCTCAGTCATCAGCAGCGCTATAACCGAGCGGCTCGAGATATTTTGTTCCTCATGTATAGTCAGTCGTACGCGTCCATCGCAAGTCGCGAATCACAGATAAAAGCGTTCCCGCCAGAATCTATTTCTCCTAATGGCATCAGCATCATCTTTGTCGATATTTTGTCATTATTGGGTCGTCGTTAATATCATGTTTTTCACTCCGACAACCTCCGAACGAGCTTAGGAGGGCCCGTCGGACGCCTGGACAACCATCCTGATTGGCAAGTGGACAAATCTTAAAGCCAGACTGCGGCTGGAGATGACGATTACCATGCTGACTGCTGTTGAGGTGACGCCACCAAGAACTAAAACTACCCCACATCATTTCACTGAGCGGATGGTCAGAGACAGGAAACACGTAAGGCAAAAGATCTCGGATAAAGTGGGTCCTATCGGAGCGGAATTAGTCCATTCACGTTCAAAAGCACATCTTTGATGTATTTGCTCACCTCCACAAGATTTCGTGAGGGTCCTGATCTTTGATCCTGACAACTCGGTAATTCATGTATTCGTGAAGATCCTCTTTGTCGGTCTCGACGAGTCGGAAACAAAGAGGGCACTTGAACGATCCCGATGGTTCTAAATACACTGGTGGAAGAGGGAATTGCGGTTTGTTGTCTGGCTGTGGGCAATCTGTTAAGTTTCCCTTGTTTCAAGCCTCGCTCTGCTGCGAGTCACCCAAGTCGTTGCTAACGTTGATTGGCCTTTCGAAGTCTTTCGAGAAATGGACTTTGTCCTTGAAGCAAGAAATCTTCTGTCTTTGCGATTGGCATGTCATCATCACCCGCACTGTTCTGTTTCACCTGGCTGGGCGCCGTGGAAGAGGCTATTGAAGACCTCTGATGCTTTGTATCCGGTCTAGGGGAGAGACTATCATCACCAGTACTTTTGTGTACAACCTGCTCAGGACATTACGATACTCTTCCCTCCGTGCATCATCTTCTTCGACTAAAGCGGCGTCATCCCTCATATACTGGCCGATAACGATCTTGTGGCGAGCGACAAGATCTGTGATTGTAGCAAGGCCATTTCAACAAAACTCTGCTCTGTTGAAAATCATTCAACATGGGCTAGCCAATAGGGTCAGATAACAGAATGCAGTAGGATTAGTAGCACACTTACAGATATGAGGAAGCATATCCCCGCACATGGCAATCCAGCATGCACAGGATCCGCGTTTGCAGCCTGCCTGCATCATTAAGAGTGCTGATGACCTTGACAATGCGGTCTACCTGGCCTCGGATCTTGATAGGGTTGTGAACCCACTGTAGTCTCCATTGCTTCTGCAGTATCAGTGTCCTTTGGGTAGTCAAGATAGCCTGTGCTCGCTCCTAGATACTCACGTCCTCTGCTCCGCCACTCGCTTCTTCCAGTATCCTTTCGTAATTCTTGACGAGCGAGCTATTCTCAGCTCCCGATTGTGCATACGCAATTAATAAATTAATTATTAAAATAAAATAAAACTTGAAGACCCCATAGATCATCTCGATCAATTTGAGTAGCTGGTCTGGGTGACTGGGAGGGAGTTGAATCAGGCTTCAGGTGTTTCTTCGGAGGCAGCGAATATCCAGTCATCAGCGAGCCCGTCCTACTTGGCATCCCTCTGCAGTTCTAACTATCGTGCCTTTGAGTAATGATACCCGTACGAAAGAGGGTTTAGATGTTACTCGAGTGGTCCGACAGATCGCGCCGCCTTTATCGTCGTTAAGCTTGGCCCAAGTGCTTGGTGCCCTGTGCGCGTGACGATGGCAAGAGAATGCCAAATTTTTGCTCCTGTCTTCATGGGTTGATAGAACGATGATTTCGAGCAGCTGAATTGATGACATAATTGGTTAAGTGTACTAGCTGTGACCTGCCCGTAGAGGGTAACTGCCGAATATTCACGAGAAGCGTTTTCCTATTGGAATCTTACATGCGTATGATCCGCTATGGCATCCTCGAAATGGGCAATCACCCAGATCTCCCAGCTTCTTCCGCTAGATGAAGAATCCTTGCAACAGATTCTCGATTACACCTCAACACTCCCCAAAGACGCTGCTGCAGAACATCTTAAGAACCTTCTGGGAGACTCACCTAAAGCACTAGAGTTCATCGGCTCATACAACGCACGTCGAGAGACTCCTAGCACCCCAAGCTCTGCCCCAGACTCTCCCAGAAATACTCGGAACCCACACCAGAAGAAACCTCCTCTCAAAAAGCTTCCCTCTCCTCGCCGACCTGAGGACTATGGCAACACGCTTGGCGCATACAAGAAGAGGGATGGGGAGGACTACATGGTGGGCAGCAAACGAGGCCAACCTGAGCCGGCTCTAGCGAAGAGGTTGGCGCTCTCAGATCAGCCAGATGCTCGCGAGCTGCCCAAGACAACACCAGCAAATTCTACGTCTACCAAAGCTCCACCTTCAGCAGCTGGATCATTAATCTCTGATTTACCCAATGTCAGAACTGGGTCAAGAACCTCGTCGCGTACGGGTTCGCCTGCACCAAAGACCAAGATCAATGTCCAGGGTGGGGCGTCCATGCACGGTGCATCTACAACCCTTCAAGATCTAGTACGTCTCTCTCCACGTAGACCAAAGGCCATTCTACTGACATCTATATCTCACAGGACTCCGCAATCCGCACCCTCGAAATCCAAACCAATCCTTCCCTCTCAAATGCCTCCCCCGCAGCCCGCCGTTGCACCTGCCTCGCAACACGACATCCTCTCCTAGCAGCTGCACCCAACTGCCTGAATTGTGGGAAGATCATATGTGTAAAAGAAGGCATAGGACCATGTACCTTCTGTGGAACACCACTCCTCTCGTCCGAGCAAGTGACATCGATGATCGATTCGCTACGGCAAGAGCGCGGGCAAGAAAAGATGAACCGCAACAACTCTACACACCGACGCGCTGACCTCGCTTCTGCACCTCGTCCTTTCACAAATCCGGCCGCGAGCACCGCCTCGTCTTCTTCGGCGACGGACAAGACTCTTGACCTCGCAAAACAACATCGAGACAAGCTTCTCAATTATCAAGCGGAGAATGCGCGCCGCACACACATCATAGATGAAGCGGCAGACTTTGAAACGCCAACGTCTGGTCAATCAATGTGGAGCTCGCCCGTCGAACGTGCCGCACAGTTAAAGAGACAGCAGAAGGTGCTACGGGAGCAGGAATGGAATGCCAAGCCTGAGTATGAGAAGCGCAAGGTTGTTGTCAGCGTCGACCTCGTTGGCGGTAAAGTCGTACGGAGGATGGCAGATCGCGAAAAGCCTCAAGAAGCCGTAGATGAGGCTGAAGACATGGAGGTCGATACCCCCACGGAAGGCAGTGGAAGTGGTGGAGGAACTTTCAGCAAGAACCCACTTCTTGGTGGGCTCATACGTCCTGTCTGGAAAGGCAAAGGGGTTGATACTGGCCTAGAGGGAGCGGAGGAGGATAAGGAGAACCTGCCCAGGAAGACTACATGGCGAAGAGTACAGGATGACGATGATGACAACGAAGCAATAATATTGGATGGTGGCATCTATGGCGGTAACGACAACGAGAGACGGCTGGGAGATGAAGAACATGCCCAGGGGTAATGAGCCGAAGCACATGATCAAAGAACCTGCATAGAAAGCATTTGCTCACCCCAAAATAGAGGCCTAGAAGCAATAGAGAACCCCTTTGCAATGCACTATTAGCTGACATCGGTTTCCCCACTACAAGACACATCGTTGCCTTCTGATTCTTTTGCTTCAGAACCCAGTCTAACTCCTCCAAAGGCTACCGCTCGTGAATTGAACAAGGGTGATGCGGCATCTCCACCCTGGTGACGCAGAGCCCCATCTGGGGTGACAAGCACTCCACCCTCATCCCTCCACTCGATAACCCTAATCTTTAACCACCTAGAAGCGCGGTCTCTCCTCCAACCGATTCCAGGTAGCCTCGGAATTGTCTGCCGCCGTGCTAACTCCTGCTCTTCTGACCACTCGATTGCAACCACGCTGGGACAGAGTCCCCTCTCCCTTATTAGCTTGCTAATCGATAGGGCCGAGTCAAGTGCTACATTCGCCTATAACCATATTCGTCACTCATTTTTCAATGCTTTTATTGAAGCCTGTTCTAAATTCATCACGCTCATACCCATCCCGTTTTCGAGCCGCAGCACTGCCGTAGAGCCAGACTATCAAAGCTTAGCACATCCAGCTTTCCCTAGCCTCTGCATCGGAAAAATCGAATCCACCATCTCCCCTCCTCTCACCGCAAGGATCGAAAGAAGGGTATCACTCAGCTACAAGTATTGACATTCGTCAGTCAACTAAAGAATGATTGCAGTGGGAGTACACCACCTACCCCATGACTATCCTCGCAGCAGCCCTGCAACCAAATCCCACAACCATCCGCCACCGCATCCTTGCGAAACCTAATCCTGTAATCCCTCTCCACCGCATACCGATTCTCGGTTTGAAGCAGATACCGTGTAGGTTCCAACAGTGTCTCGTGTCCATTCCGCTCATACCCTGTTCCAAGGATGGCTAGATCAAAGCTTGGATCCGACATGCTGAGTTCTCCGTCTGAGGTGTTTTTCAGTTTGAGCCGTAGTCGACGATGCGGACAGGGTTCGAATCCGATGACTTCCCGCCACGCGACGATTCTGTGCTGCCATTTGCTCTGGTCCGGTTCGTGTAAGCGTTGGTGGTACATGTTCTCGTACAGGCGATCTAGAAGTTCTGGTCGTACTACGCCGTAGTTTGTGGCTTTGTCGCTTCCGTTACTTTTTTGTCGTGATTCGGTGGGGAGATTGTAGAATGCATCAACGCGTTCTGGGTCGAAGACCTCGTTCACACTAAAAATTCGATTGGTGCAGTCAGTAATGCTCGGATTGTAGGGATGTGAAGAACCTACAAAGGACTATCATCGCTGGGTTTGAGCGCAGATGCTCCGGTGTAAAGAGTGATGTAGGAGTTTGGATATCGGGTTTGCAAATCGTTGAAGATCTCGGCCGCGCTTTGGCCACCCCCAACGACAGCCACATTGTATTCTTTGTGTGTATCTGTCAAGATCCTGGGGACGGCGGTGGAGTATAAAGATGAGTGGACAATCGCGCAGTCAAGACCGCTAGTCGAAAGAGCAGGCGGTATCCTGGGCTTCCCGCCTATGGCAACAACCACACTTCGCGCAGTGACGGTACTTCTCTCGTTCGTCTCGACATTCCTAGAAACCACCTGCCATGATTCGACAGGGCCCTTCCGGTTCTCATTTGGTGATACACAGATAGTCTCTTGGCCATACTGGACATCTTGTTCAAAGTGCGAAGCGCACCAAGACATATAGTCGTTATATTCCTCGCGCAAAGGCAGAAAAGTTGCGAGGTTCGTGAAGGCGACGAGACGGTTCTTCGCCTTGAGATAGTTGACAAATGTAAATTTGGAGCGGGGATCTCGTAAAGTGGCCAGGTCCTTAAGGAACGAAATCTGCATGCGCGCGTTCGGAAAGAGCATGCCGGCATGCCATACAAAACTCCGTTGTCTCTCTAGGTAGAGGACTCGAGTTTTGATTCCCCGGTCATGAAGAGCAACAGCGATGGCCAGCGACGCAGGCCCAAATCCGATACATATGAGATCATATTGATATTGGAGACGTGGGTCGGTTAGAGAGGTTTGGTCGGCAGGTTTTGAAAGCATTGCGGTTTATTGGATCAGTGAGAAGAGGAAAGTTCAAGCGTGAGTGGAATATTTAGGAGATGATGTAATGGACGAAACTCTATCAACGAGACGAAGCTGAGAAGAGAAATAACAACTTTATGCGCCTGGTGCTTGCCAGAAGCCCGCTGTTCCTTGATCCTAATAAGTCAACTGAGAAATAAGCTTGAATAATAGATTGAGAGCCGCTACCGGTATGTCAGTACAAGTGTCCTCCGCGCATACAAACTGTCAAATAAGGTGGAGTCTCTGCGGACATGTATTAACTGGGTGATGACAGGGGATACTGCGTCGGGTATCTCTAGCTACTTTGACGGTCTAGAATTTTGATACACGCAGAAATTTGAGACCTTAGTGATAAAAAAGGGTAGAATGCTCACAATTAATTGAGCTGATAAGAGGGGGATAGTTTTAGTCGAAGCTGTGATTCGTTCGTTAAGATATTAAGGCCTTGCCTGCGGGAGGCCTAAGGTGTGGGGGACGGATCTGATAACTCTCAAGGGCATTAGGATACAATATAATGTGCGCCTGTGATGTGTTTGTATGGCCGTCCATTACGTTACCCGGCTCGCAGTGCCAATACAGGCCTTAGTCAAGAATGCTAGGCCTCAAATGCATGGAATCCATATCTTATCAGATCATCTGATTAGCTTCGTCATGCATCAAAATCGTCACGGTTGCAGCTAAGGCAGGCTAGGAAGAGAGTCAAGGACACGACGGCAGAGCACATGTCCTGCATCTAAAGTAAAGTTACGTACAGTCTAAAGTAAAGGTACGTACACCGTACAGACATTTTTGATTTTCCTCCTTCTGCCGAGAGGTCTGTCATGGGCCTTGGCAGTCATCCGAGGGCCGCCGCTAAGTCATGGCGCTAGTACTTGTACCTCTGCAATTGGGTCTACATGGCGTCATCAAAGACTATGAGAGAGGGAGTATTCCCAAAATGAGAAGTTGATTGTCAACCTAATATCTGCAACATCTTGCGAGTATCCGGCAACCTCGCTACCTTAAAACCCAATGACCTCATCCATACTATTGCCTCCAGAGGGAGAATAATCTAGCTAGTATTTAGGGGTTTTTCTTGGAACAACATCAACATGACAGCCCGAGATTCCATGAATGCACCACCAAATGCGACCATTGAGCTTTCTCTGCAGAATGGGCTCAACAAGCAAGAGGGGACATCTCTGGATCCGTCTCACGACTCAAGATTCGATTTCGACTCAGGCTCACTCGGAGACCCCTTTCCTACGCCTTTCCCTTCTTTGACGGGTTTGAGATCGCGCACGAATGATGGAAGACCAGAGTCAGTTACGATTGGCTCGAGGGTGACACTTGTTGATCTTGATAATGCTACAGCATCGCTTGGTGCGTCGCCCATTGCAGCTCTACAGGCTGCTTGGGCTGTGATTCTTTCTACGTACACTGCTGCGCAGGACAATGTCATCTTCACCACACTCATTCCCGCTTCAGCGTGTCACAACTCGGATTGTCTAGGCGAGGACGCCTTTCACGCAATTCCAACGCAAGTATGTCTTGACACCCCTCAGAAACGGGGCCAAACAACGAACGGCAGCATTCTTAAACGTCTAACAGAATCAAACGAGTTGGCGCTCCGTCTATCTAAGCAGCCAGTGGTTTCATTTGCTAACCATGAGCAAGTGAGCAAGCATGGAACCATTGTAGCCTTGAAAAGCAAGGAATGTTCTGAAGACGATGATCGTGTCTTGAAACCTAGCAATGGGCTGTTCAAAGGTGAGGAGTTTGCGGTCAGTCTCGTAGCCTGGCCTGACATAGCTGGTTTTCTAAAGTTGAAGGTACTCTACATCGATTTAGTTCTGAATGAGACTAGCGCGCTTGTGATGTTAAAGCAACTGGATCATGTCTTGGCATTTATACTAGCAAATCCCGCAAAATCAATTGCAAGGAGCTTGACTGCTATCCCCACTTCTCTATTATCCATATCGAATGAAATCCTACAAGACTCCACAGAATTCAGTTTACAGACACCACACCTACACACCCAATTCGAGCGATGTGCGAGAGACACCCCGCACCATGTGGCCTTGGACTTCAGGAAGGATATACAATCCGACAAATCAAGCGAAAACACCACTTGGACCTATGAGCAACTCAATAGCAGAGCCGAGAAGTTTGCTACGCGTCTTCTTCATCGCTTTGGCCAACTACCCGACGAAGTCGTACCGATATGCTTGGAAAGGTGTCCGGAGCTTTACGTTGCCATTCTCGGTATTCTGAAGACAGGCGGGGCCTGGTGTCCAATCGATGCCTCTTTTCCAGCTCGTCGCCGTCATGACCTTATTGCACGGACTGGCGCTCGAATGCTGGTCGTCGCTGAGCAAGAGTTTGCGGCTGGCAGCGAAGGCATACCCCAGGGCGTCGTCACTGTGAATATATTAAGTCTGGAGGACATTGTCGCTGATCCTGTTGAAATTCCTTGTGCAAAGATGGGAAGCCTTGCCTATCTCATCTGGACAAGTGGAACAACTGGGGATCCCAAGGGCGTTCCAATTCACCATGAAGCTGCAGTACCCAGTATGAAAGCTCTACAGAAGTCTATGTAAGAAAAAATTTCGGAGTCTCGACACCCTGTTTGGCACACATTCTCGGGTCTGAGGACATGTTCGTGGAGTGGGATCGTGGGTTCTTACCCGGAATCTACCTCCAAGACATGTCTTGCTACCCAGACTCCCGTCTTCAATAGAAGTGATACTAACTCCAAAATGTGCCAGACCGGTCCATGTCACTGGAGGCACTGTACGTTGCCTACAATTCTCTCATTTTACGTTTGATGTGTTCGTCCAGGATTTGTTCTACACTTGGGGCGTTGGAGGAACGATCATCTCTTCGACCCGCGAAATCATGCTTGGCTCCTTCGCCGAGCTAGCAACCCGAGCAAATGCAACCCATGCGCATTTGACCCCAGCTTTCGCGGCGAGCGTCCCGAGAGAGCGATGTCCGACCCTGCAGGTCATCACGATGATTGGAGAAAGGTTGCCGCAGGCTGTAGCAGATGATTGGAGTCGGGATATGCGAGCGTTCAACACTTATGGCCCCGCTGAGACCACGGTAGTTTCGACGTTCCGGCAATTTGGTGCTGCAGGAGACGAAGTTCCGAGCGATAACATTGGCTTTCCTCTAGCATCTGTGTCTGCATTTGTCATGCGCGATGATCAACCTCTCATGAGACATGGCATTGGCGAGCTGGCTCTCGGGGGCCCCCAGCTTTCAAAGGGATACTGGAATGATCCAGAAAGATCTTCTGGGAGATTCGTTTGGAATAAGCAGTATTCTAGAAACCTATACATGACAGGAGATCTGGTTCGCCAACTGCATGATGGCTCTTTGGAGTTTATTGGCCGTACAGATGACATGATCAAAATCCAGGGTATCCGTGTTGAGCTTAGCGAAATTAGTTTTTCTCTTCGCTCCTGCCATCCACTCATCGAGCAAGTCGAGATACAATACCTAGATCGGCAAGATCGTCCTTCAAAGGTTATTGTGGCTTTTCTTGCTGCACCAAAATTGGACAATACTAAGGAATCTACATGTCAGTTCATAGCAAGCGAAGAAGCTATTCCGATCGCTAAGAGCGCTTTGGTTGAAGCGCAGAACAACTTACCAGATTACATGATCCCAAGCGTGTTTCTCGTGATCAACAGCATCCCACGGACATCTTCGGCTAAGACCGATAAGGCCATTCTCAAAGAGATTTACAGCTTGATTGATTTGGGAGAATGGGAGAGGACGCTTGCTTCAAATGACAGCAATAACAAAGAGGTAGCGACCTGGAGCACGCGCGAATCAGATCTCATCGCCATTGTCTCCGAACTCTCTGGGGCATCTCAGGGTTCTATGAGTCGAGCCAGTGACTTGCGTTCGTTTGGAATCGATTCCATTGCCGCCACGAGGCTGGCTCCAATGCTCAATGCTAAGGGATTTGTCGTCTCCGTCGCCGATATCCTTCGGTGCCAAATTCTAGACGATATATTGAAAGTAACTGATAAGCCCCGCACCATGCATCCGACAGACACGTATAATCTCGATACTTTCCACAATGAATGGTATACCAGGGTTAGAAAGGAAATCAAGAGAAGTGATGTCTTCGTTGCTCCGGCTTTGCCGCTACAAGAATCTCTTCTCAGCGAAAGTATGCAGAATGCCGACGCATACTGGAGTCACGTCTTCCTCTCTCTCGACACTCGGGTCGATATCAGCCGCTTGCACGAGGCATGGTCACAGGTCGTCAGCGACACAGAAGCATTGCGTACTGGCTTCATCCCTTCAGCGGCAGTTTCAGAACATCATGACGATGCATTTGTATCGGACTCAACGTTTATGCAGCTCATATACGAAGAGGCTACTATGGATTGGACATGCGTGAAGTCATCAGAGGCCGAAATGAAAGATCTTGCCACAGAACGAGCCCATGCGGTGGCCTTAGACCATCAAAAAAATAACTTTATGGACCCGCTCCTAGCCATTACGATCTTCAAACAGCCGAATCATTGCATAATGATGGTCTCTATTCATCACTGCATTCGCGATGAGGCATCGCTAGACTTCATCCTAGAAGACGTTAGTAAGAGCTATCAGGAAATCGGCGAAGGCTCAAAACAACGGCACCAATTACGCGAGGCTCTTCAACTGATGCTTCCAACGAAGGCTCAAATCGATGAGGATGAGAAATTCTGGTCAAAGGCACTTGAAGAATTTGTTATCATTGATGGCGCAAGCACATGGCCTGATTTGACTGGGAAGAACACGCGAAGCGAAGACCCAGCTGCAGGATTCATAACTCACACTCGGGCACTAAGAACGAGCTACAAAGATCTACAAGGCGCAGCGTTCAGCCTCGGTGCAACATCGCTGGCATCGATTCTACGAGTAGCTTGGGGGAGCGTACTACTGGAGTACTTGGAGACTGACAGCGTAGTATTCGCAGAGACTTGGTCAAACCGCATTGATGACTTTGCATTGGCGGATGCTATCGGACCTCTAACGACTGTATTACCTGTCCCTTTTCTTGCATTGGGATCCGCTCGCGAGGCCGTAATCACGCAATCGAATACTCAGAGAGAATCTAGAGCCCATCGCTCAATTCATCCACGATTCATTAGAAAGCTTCTAGGTTGCTCGGAGAATCAAGTTCTTTACCCGGCAGTGTTCAATTTCCTTCCTGACTTGAGAGAAGCCAGCCGCAATGGTTACTCTTGCATATGGAATAAGGTTGAGAACATCGTAGGCCTTGTTGTGGAACATCCTTTGGCACTCAATGTCGCACAAGTAGCGAATGGTGTTCTGGAGATGGAGATCTCAGCAAGCCAAAACGTTGTGAGCAGCGCCCACCTCGCCATACTTGCTCAGCAAGTGGATGCATTCGTCGAGACGATGCTAAGATCGCCTGACATGCCTCTTACGCAAATTGCGTTGTACTTTCCAAAGGAACTGCTCTCCGTGACCTCTGTCTCTTTTAGCGAGAATGTGAGACTTGCTTGGAAACAAAATCCCACGGATTGGGTGGATCATTACGCCGTAGTGCATCCACACTGGCCCGCAGCCCAAGTAGTCACCTCCTTTGACAACTACAAGTGCGAATCTGAAAGTTGGAGTTTTGCAGAATTGCGCTTCGCATACAAACGAGTCGCAGCTTTCATCAGTCACAGTGGGAATGTTAATCGGATGATAGCGGTGTGTCTGGATCGCCGTCTTGAGGCTTATTCGGTAATTCTTGGGATTTTGGCGTCTGGCAACACCTACTTACCTATCGACGAAGATTTGCCACAGGAGCGCAAATCATTCTTACTGCAGGACAGTGCAGCTGCCATGCTCTTCACCACCAGGTCTCTTGCCGTTACTTTTACAAGCAGGCTCGCTGAAAGCCGCGTTATCTATGTGGGCGACGGTGGATATATAGAGCAAATGGTCAATGGTCATCCGGTTGAAATGCTCTCACACCCACAAGCTAGCGATAACGCTTATTTGCTTTACACCTCTGGATCTACTGGACTGCCGAAGGGTGTGCTTGTCAGTCGTGGCAACCTTTGCTCGTTCATTGAAGGACTTTCTGAATTCATATGTCCACTTATCCCGGGAATGGAAGAGCTTCCGGGTAAAGGCAAATACCTCGGACTTGCAAGCAGAGCTTTTGACGTTCACATTGCCGAGATGTTCCTTGCCTGGCGTCAGGGTTTGGCTGCTGTCACAGCCCCCAGAACGATGCTACTCGATAACCTTGAGCTAGCGCTTCGGAAGCTGAGGATTACGCATGCTAGCTTCGTGCCATCTTTGATCGATCAAGCTGGCTTGGATCCCACGAATCTCCCTGATCTTCACTATTTGGGTGTTGGAGGCGAAAAGATGTCGAAACGTGTTGTTGATACGTGGGCTTCAAATGAGAATGCTGCTTTGGTGAATGCGTATGGTCCAACTGAAATGTCGATAGGATGTACAGCTGCAGAAGTCACACGAGAATCGAACTTAAAAAACGTTGGTCAACCCTACGGGAACTCCGTTGCACACGTTCTGGTACCTGGATCCAATAGGTATACCCTACGTGGCGTTGCGGGAGAGCTCTGCTTTACAGGAGACTTGGTCGCAAATGGCTACCATAATCGGCCCGATGCGAAAGGCTTTGTAGACGATTTTAATGGTGAAAGAATGTACCGCACAGGTGACATTGTGCGCTTGATGGCAGACGACACACTGGAATATCTGCGCCGAGAGGACGATCAAACCAAAGTTAGAGGTCAACGACTCGAACTAGGGGAGATCTCCGAAGCCATTAGAACGTCAGCCGTAACGACGCTGGGCTTGAACAAAGTCGACGTGGCGACTATGGTTGCTCAGCATCCAAAGCTCTCAAGAACACAAATTGTTAGCTTCGTCGTTCCCAACCCGGCTCCAAATAAAGCCCCAGAGTCTGCAGAGATCTTGCGCCCTGCCTATGACTGTAATATCGCTAGCAAGGTTCGAGCCGAGTGCCGAAAAGTCCTTCCAGCTTATATGGTTCCTGACGTGATCATTCCCCTCACAAATTTGCCGCTAGCACCGTCATCTGGAAAAGCAGATACGAAGCGCCTCAGAGTTCTGTTTGCAGACATTCCAATTGCGGACATGATAAACTACGCTTCCTCAGAACAGCCTAATCAGCCGGAGTCAAACCACCGAGAATTCACTGAAGCTGAGAGAAGTGTGCGAAGCGCAGTCAAGAGTACCCTAGCTGTTGATGCGGCTGACATTTTAATCAATACCAATATCTTCCGGCTTGGACTTGATAGTCTAAGCGCCATCAGTCTGGCCATCAAAATGCAGAAGCTAGGGTATGACTGCACAGTTTCCAGTGTCCTGAAAACCCCCGTCCTTGAACAGCTGGCTCTTATGCCTCAAAAAGTCCAAAACAAAGGGACACTGGCGGATAGACTTACACAGACTCGGTCGAGAATAGCAGGTCTTGAATCTAGATTTCGTGTCATTCACTCCCATGGCCTAGACGACTCGTCTATTCAGGGAGTAAAGCCTTGCTTAGCTTTACAAGAGACCCTTGTCGCGACTTCTCTCAGCAACAAGGCTGGTGCACTTTATATAAATCACGTGGCATTGAGGCTATCCACTGAAATTGATCGCGCTCGTCTTGACAGAGCTTGGACAAGGGTAGTTGCCGACCACGAAATCCTCAGGACTTGCTTCCAAGAATTTGAAAATGGAATCGTCCAAGTCGTTCTTAGATTTGACGATTCCCGATCAGTAATTTGGGAAGATATTGCTACCTCAGATCCCGAAACGGCTTCCCAGCTTCAGCAAAGTGAATCTGCGACAGCAATTATCTCTGACATTGCGAGAAAAGCCCCAGTGAGGCTGACCCTTTTTCGGCCACCTTCTGATGACCGAAGTTCGATACTGTTGATTTCTATACATCATGCACTATATGATAGGGCGTCCATCGCCATGATACTCGAAGAGCTTAACATGCGCTATCACTCAGCTATTCCTTCAGCTCATACCCCTTTTGATTCGATGATTGCATACGTATGTTCTCAAGATCAGGAAGTGTCCAAAGTCTTCTGGAGGGATTATCTAGCACGTTATAGACCGACTTCGATTATCAATCGAGCTGATACCACAAATGAAGACCTAACCAACAATTTCTTTTCCACTGTGGACAGGACCCTTGCTAGTCCACTCGCTGAATTAGAGGATTTCTCTTCTTCCATTAGTGGAACACTAGCATCGACCATGCAGGCAGGCTTTGGCATCATCCTGGCTCAAAAGCTAGGAGTTCGCGATGTAGTATTTGGCGCTGTGCTTTCGGGGCGCACTGTGCCACTAGAGAACCCTCATACCATCGTTGCCCCCTGCATAACAACCATCCCTCAGCGCGTCAATCTCCGCAACGATTGTTCCTCCATTGTAGACATCATGAAGGTTGCCCAACAAGGCTTTGTAGAATCTCTCGAGTTTCAACATACAGCTCTGAGACACATCCATCGCTGGCTCGGAGCAGAGAAACCTTTGTTCGACTGCCTGGTCTCTTATGTACAGAAAAGGGATTTGAAGCCTGATCCTTATCCGCATCTTTGGACTGAGCTCGAGGTCTCTATGCCCAACGACTTCCCGTTCTCTATTGAATTCGATGCTGACCATGAAGCCAACCGATTGCGTGTCCACTGTGCTTTCTCTCCTGCCTTTGGAGACTTGGACAGAGCAGCGTCTTTACTAGAGAATATCGATCTTCTTCTAGGAGCTTTGATTCGACGAGAAAATGTCACTATTGAAGATCTAGGAATCTCGAACAGCGATGCTGTAGACGCTAGACCGAAGCCGCAACTCTGGGATGAGTCACATTGGGCCCCAAGAGAGCGGAAGATGCAAGAGCTTGCGGCTGAGATCTGCGGTATCAGTGCGAAAGACATCTCAAAAGGAGCATCATTTTTCAGTCTAGGGATCGACTCCATTACTGCAATTGGATTTGCGAAACGCCTAAGACAGTTGGGAATGGAGTGCTCTTCAGCGGACGTGATGCGCCATTCATGTATAGCGGCACTAGCCCAGAATATCGATGCTCTTCCGCCTCACATCAACAGCACCGAAAAGCTCGCAAAAAAGCCACAGGAACACAATCTGAAGCGTATCATACCTCAGATCCCGGTTTTAAGCTGTAGAGATACTGTGACAGACGTCTACGCCTGTACTCCACTGCAGTCCTCCATGCTTACCCAAACCCTGGGATCAGATGGGAGGCTTTATTTTCACCGCCATGCTGTCCGATTGGCATGCCATATCGATCTTACCAGACTAAAACACGCATGGGAATGTCTCACGATGGAGACAGAGATACTTCGAACCACCTTCCACTTTTCCAACACGGCCAATTCGTGGCTGGCAGCGGTGCACCAGGAGTGTCCAGATGCTTGGGCAGAACGCGATATCAGGACTTCATTGTCTGATTCGCTGACCGAAATCACGGAATACTCTGTATTTCGTGAAGAAGCGGACTTTGAGCAGCCGCCTTGGAAGACAACTGTTTTGAAGACAGCAACAGAGACTGTGCTCGTGATCTCGATACATCACAGTCTCTACGACGGCGTGTCAATCAATCTTCTCTTCCAGGACCTGGCAAGATTGTATGAAGGCATCGATTTACAGCCAAGAGTACCTTTCAGCGATGCAGCGAGAGCTATCTCTCAGAGTAAGACCAACGCCGAAGAATTCTGGTTACAAAAACTCGAGGGTTTCCAAAACAGTGAAGTCTCCCCGTCACAGAAAGGTACAGCGACGGATATGATGGAAATTGAAACTACTTTCAAAATGAACATTGAAAGTATCCTTCGAGGCTGCAAAGATTTGGGCGTGACCATCCAGACGGTCGCACTCTTGGCCTATGGAAAAAGCCTCGCTTGCGTTTCAGGACGCCGAGATGTCGTCTTTGGTCATGTGGTTGGAGGTCGATCACTTGCAATGCCAGGCGCAGACGAAGTCATCGGACCGCTGTTTAACACAGTCCCATCCCGCATTGTCTTTGACAAGACTTATGTTACGAACAAAACTACGGCTGTCGAGATCCAAAAGTCCTCGGGAGACTCGCAACCACACCAGCATGCTTCATTGGCTAGAATCCAGCAGGCATGGCGGCAGAAGGTTGGGGATGCTAACGCACAGCTTTTCGATACTCTGTTCGTCTTTCAGAATACCGTCAACAAAGTATCATCCACAGACCGACTGTGGACATCTCTCGATATTGGTGAAGCCGTTGCCCCCACAGAATATTCGACGAATTTTGAGTTTGAGCAAAGAGAAGAAGAGATCATCTTGAGAGTGGCGTCGCGCAAGGGCCTGACAACACGAGAGCAGCTGCAGGTCTGGCTCGCAGAATTTGAGCAGGTCTTTCAAGACATTCTTGAGCATCCGCAACGGAGCGTAATAGCTTTTCCCAGCTCGCTTCAGAGTCTACCACTTGCTATGGGGAGCGCGAAGAGTCGCCCATCTCCACAAGATGAGATTGGGCCGGGACGGGATTTGGAATCCATCCGAACAGTACTATCAAACATATCTGGCATTTCCCCGGAGAACATTTCAGTAAATGCTAGCATATTTTCCCTAGGTCTCGACTCCATCTCCGCAATCCAGGTTGCTACGACTTGCCGGAAGCAGGGGTATGATGTAAGTGTTGCCGACGTTCTTCAAGGACGGAGTTTGGGGGGTATCTGTCGACGGCTTCGGGAAAGGAGCCCAGAGCAAAACAGCGGCATGGAGAACCAAAGTACATTAATCAGTGCCGAATCAAGATCAAAGGCTCTGGTCTTGGCAAATGTAATAGATGAGGATGTGGAGGATGTACTACCGTGTCTAGCTGGTCAGCTATATCATCTTGCAAGTTGGCTGAGATCAGATCGAAGGATGTGTGAGGCAACATGGACATATCAGTGTTCCAAGAGTGTTAATGTGGATTATTTAAGGTCTGCTTGGAGAGGGCTGAGGGAGCGTCATTCGGTGTTGCGCACAATGTTTGTCGCTCTCTCGCCCAAAGAGGCCGTCCAAGTGGTACTCAAACGGTCAGCACTCAACGATGACTCCTTCAAATGCATACAGGCTCCAGGTAATTCCAGAGACAGCGTCATTGACCAGATAAAGCGAGGAGCGAAACAGTCATTCGACTTTTTCAGTCCTCCTTCGAAGCTAAGCCTCGTACGCGGGGATACTCACGATTTTGTAGTATTGAAACTACATCATGCAACGTACGACGCCTGGACAATTCAGACGATTGTCGAAGATCTCGCAGCACTATATCATAGCGCCCATCTACCGGCCCCGCCGCACTTTGGGTCATTCATCCACCACAGCATACGTTCTCTCCACACCGAACCAGAAAAAGCATACTGGCGCAAAAGCCTGAAAAATTGCCAACAAACCCTTCTCCAGCCCTCAACCACCCAATCGGATTCTCCTCTCCCCCAATCCACCACCGCCACCCCAATCCTCATCGCCATCAAACGCGCCCTCGCAAACCTCCGCGCCCTAGAAACCTCATGCCGCCACTCCTCAACCTCCCTCCCAACCCTCATCCTCCTCGCCTTCGCCCGCGCCCTAGCCCGACACAGCTCAACCACAAACCCGACCTTCGGTCTCTACCAAGCCGCACGCTCCGCTTCTTTCAAAGGTATCGAGCAGCTATGCGCTCCATGTCTAAATGTGACACCGGTGGTTATACGGGATGCGTTGGGTCGGCCGGCTTGGGAGAGTGTGCAGCGTTTGCAATGTGATTTGGCGGAGAGGGTGGAGTTTGAGCAGAGCTATTTGCATGAAGTGCTTGATTGGGTGGGATGTGGGGGGGAGCCGCTTTTTAATACTTTTGTGAATATTCTCTCTTATGAGGGCGGGCGGGGTCAGACGTCAGCCGAATCGTCGACAGCGACAACAGCAAATTCCGACCCCCTGTTCGTTCCGTACCAGCTTGGAGATATCGCGCTGGATTTTGCACCGGCACATGAGATAGAGTATGGGAAGACTGCGGTGGATGCGTTGGATGTGGGATTTCTTGCGGAAAAGAACTTGAACTTGGATGTGGTGAGGAGTGTTGAGGATGATTGCGTTGATTTTGGGATCAGGTGTGATGGAGAGCTGATGGATGAGGGGATGGTGAGGGCGTTTGCGGGTGAGATTACTGAGGAGGTGGAGAAGATTGTGGAGGTTGTTGGGAGGAAGGAGGTGTAAAAGTTTACGCAGAAGAGAGAGAGGGTAAGGTGAAGGTGTAAGTTGGAAATCTATGTCAAATTGGATGTGATTAGTAGTGTCGCACTTATCACTTATCTTCACAATACAAACCGAACGCTTATGATAGACGCTGAAGCCCCCGTGAGAAAATCGTGACGAGACTGTAGCTCGAGGAACTTCAAGGGACAAAGATGATTAACGAAAAGTACATCTAGAGCTGCACGATAGGGCCCGCTGCACTCACCATTGTAAAATTTGTGCTGGTCTGTGGGAGTCAACCGAAGACTTGTCGTGTGTTGAATATAGCAGTCCTTTTCCATGATGCATGAAATCCTCCATAACACCATAATTGCGCATGTAAAACCCTCAAGATGGGGGATGAAAAGTGCCTTGTGGGCACAACATGAGCAAGGAGGTTGAATAGAGAAGGGGATGAAATCGAGAACATGGATATGACAAGACTTAGTAATATGGAAAGAAGAAAAAAGTGCGAAAAAATAATAGTTTCTAGTCGCTGGCTTTTGTGGTTAGGTAGGTAGGAAGAGAAGGATCTTACTCAAATTTGTTGATTATCACTCTACCAAATGTTTTTTAGTTATCTCTGGTGACATCTCCAGCAGACTATGGCAGTCAGACCACTCCAGCTCAGAACTGTATTAAGTTGTTAGTAATTGTTGAGTTTTATTGTATTGTTGATGTGTTGTAATTTTGCTGAATTGTTGTTGTGTTGTATTGTTGACCAGGTTACAAATTCCTGCTGTTACTAACAGGCGTCCCCGAAAGCTTTTCCCAGCCAGATATACGCTCTGTGAAGCAATTAGCGAAATCTTGGAACTACCACTGGACCAAACGACTAGAAACTATAGTGAAGGGAACATAATGACAAATGTATTATAAACTTGAGTGCGCAACCATGAACCACTATGGAATGATGCTTGTTTTGCAAAAAGGAAGATAGAAGCGCGCTTTTCATAGATTCATGGGGCTTATATCCTTTATACCGCTCGCAGTGACCGATGCTTGACATGCTTTCGGACGCCGTGATAAGCCATATTTCCTACTCAGCCTTGACACTGATCTCCCAACTTCATGTTCATCGGACCTCGTATCAATGACTCAATTACGGCCACCAGAGCCTGTAAGACGTGCCCATTGACTGTGGACAGTACATCAAGGCTGCAAAATCTTAATGTTCCATCAAAAGCGGCAGCGGAAAAAGGGGCCCAGCCTTAGCATCTAAATAGAAAGTTGCCAACGCGAGACCGACCAACACCCCATAGCAAAGCAACTCAAGCTCAAGAACACCAGCAAAAAGCGACAGCAGCATTCTAGATCACCGTATAGCCCTCTGCAAATGCAATTCTTGACCTATAGAGCGTCGCACAATCTTCAGGCTGGCGGAGACCTTGATTCAAACACAGAGCCTTTGGCCAAGCGGTAAGCAACTAGCGGTATCGATACAGTATCGATAAGGTTTCATATTTAGCAATGGGGCCCTCTTTCAACTCGTCAACACTCAGCGCAGACACGGGCTGGGGATAAGTTACCACGTCTCAGTTGCATGCTCTATTGCCTTTGAGCAGACCAGGCGATAGCGACCGGGCGTATTGTCCTGGACAGGTCTTCCGCCACGCGCGGGTTGGCGATGTTTGTTCGCCTTCCTGGAAATCGGAAGCACAACACGCCACAGCATAAGCCTGACCTCGTGTGGGCATCGGACAGCAAGGCGAGCCTCACAGCGCTCAGGAAGAGCAGCAGCACAAAATAATGAGCAGCTCCCATACAGCAAAGGCCTGTGCTTGCCGTGCGTAACGCGATGCCTCCTATGAAGCGCGGTTGATCTTTACTAGAATAGCTCTTACAGCCTCATCCTTTTCCACCTCCTGATCTGGTCTACGCCGATGCGACCGCACGTACCATAGGAAATGGTCAAGATTGGGAGAAAAGAGGTCACAAAATGTGAAGCAGGCCGGATGGCAACAAGACAGAAGATCATCGATGATACAGAATGGTGGTTTTGCAAGATTTTGACAGTTCCGTACGCAAGCTGGCGCGAATCGCACGAGATGAGATACGCAGGACTGTCCAAGGATTTCCACATAGGCGGAGCGGAGAACACGTCCACTGCATCAGGGCTCCAGATCATAGATGGCCATCCAGATCGCGAGCGATGGAGAGCTCGCCAGGCTCGCTGGACTCATCGTACTGCTCCAAAGATGAGTTCGAGGACCTCAAAGGGATACAAAGCCAGTGAAGACTCGCGCGCAGCTCTCCTCGCGATTCCTGGGACCGAACCATGTCCTGGGGCTTGATTCCCGAGATGTTTCTGACCACTCAATCTCAGAATTGTCTCCCCTGGCCACTCTGGAAGCCCTTTCTATCCTCCGTGCCAGACTGCCTGGCTTCCAGCTGCGCAATCTTGTTCTCCAACCCAGCTTTTTTTGTCACGAGTGCTGTCCTCGTCTGCTCCAGGATCGCGATCTTGTCTGCGGGCGAGATTTCTGCTCGTCCTGTTGCTTTCTAATTTGAACAGCACAGATCAGCCAATTGCTCAAGTCTCCAGCCGACCCAGGTTTGAAGGCCCAGTAAAGGGTTGCTGAGCATGAAATGACAGAAGTAATACCTGCTTGATCTCTTGCTTCTCCTTCAATCCTGCACCATACCAGGCTCCTGTGACGGCCAGAGCGGCGGTCGAAGCCGCCATAATGATTGGGCGAGCTTTAGAGCCTTGTGACATGGTCCAATGGCTGCGTCTGGCTTATGTGCTAAGATTCGAGGACGGAGAAGACTTGCGCCAAGAGAAGTAGTCGATGGTCTCAATGGAGCTTAGCTTACGTAGATCTACAATTTCTGAAATCCTTACCCTCTGTTCATCCTCAGTCTTTTTCTTCTCAGCTCTTGATGCTATACAAAGCCGTGAAGAGTTAAGATCACTCCTGGCCCTACCGAAAAGTCGCCTGTCTCTGGTGAAGCAGCTCCATAGCTCCCGGCGCTTCTACTAATACTCTAGCTACGTACATATGCGGGCCACCTCTGATAGCTCAATGAAGAACCTCTTTCCTAATGATGACTGATCCATGCATGCATTGAGGCTTTTGCAAATCTATTCGCAACCCCAGCTCAAGTTCGCCCAAATTGGTGCCATATTCATCGCTCCCTCCCCTTGATCCTGCACACTTCCCGCTCCTCAACCCTTCCTTGCTGCACCATTCCCACAATGACCACTCCACGCGCCTTCATGATCCGCCATGGTGAAACAGAATGGTCACTCAACGGGCGCCACACAGGGACATCAGACATTCCACTAACAGCCAGCGGGGAGAAGCGAATTCGTGCAACGGGCAAAGCGCTCGTGGGCGATGACAGGCTGATCGTACCTTCGAAGATCGCACACATGTACGTCCTGCTCCCTCTCACGCATCGCAGCCCAATCCCTCCAAACAACATCCACCAGTGGCGCTAACATCGTTCCTCCCCACTACCAGCTACGTATCCCCCCGCCACCGCGCCCGCCGCACCCTCGAACTCCTCGACATCGGCTGCCGCGACAAACTCCCCTGGCAAGACGAGCGAAACCACGCCCTCGACATCCGCACAAACGCCAAAGTGCAAATCACAGAAGACATCCGGGAATGGGACTACGGAGAATACGAGGGCATCACCAGCGCCGAGATCAAAGAACGCAGAGAAAAAGCCGGACAACCCGTCTGGGACATCTGGCGCGATGGATGTCCAGGGGGCGAGACACCCGCGCAGGTGACGGAGAGGTTGGACAGACTGATCCACGATATACGCACCCGCTTCCACGACGCGGCGATTGGGGTCCCCAAAAGCGACGCACCCGTCAGCGACGTCCTGCTCGTAGCGCACGGCCATATTCTGCGCGCTTTCGCCATGCGGTGGATAGGGCGGGAGTTGACAGAGGGAGTAGCGCTACTGTTGGAGGCGGGTGGGGTGGGGACGCTGAGTTATGAGCATAGGAGCCTGCATGAGCCCGCGATCTTGCTTGGGGGGGCGTTTATGGTTGATTTGGTTGAGGGGGGAAAGGAAAGGGAGTAATGAGTGGTGCGTAGATGGGGGCTTGTGTGTGTATATGACACCCTGGCTTCCTAAAAGTCTTACAACGAAGGACCTCTTTGCTTTGGTAGACCTAACGAAAGCTTTGGCCTCTGATTGCAACGGAGGGAATTGACCTCGCAGCAAGCCATGAAGTATGCCATCGAAAATTGATACTCTTCTAATCTAATCACTGTGGAAGGGGCAATGACCGAAACAAGAATACCTTTGCGCAAGAGCTGGAGCTCGACACGCCATCTTCATTAGGTAACTTTCCCAAAAATCACACAGTCCGGGCACTCGCTGGAGCAAAACAATCGACGTCCGGCAACTTTATCCTTAAATTCAAGCTCTCCCCTGACCTTCAGCGTTCCCGTTCGAGGCTCACTCTGCAGCACGCTCATGACAGCAGCACTAGATTTCTCTAGAAGGGCACGCTGCCGATGAAGATATCCCGGTTCTCGAGGAGTATTGTATAGATATGATACCCACGCCTCCAACCACGCCAGCACATGTGGCTGGCTGACGAGGCGTGTCCACATACATATGCAGAAACGACCATCATGGACATGAGTTATATTTATAAAACACCAGGTGACAAGCTCTCCCGATAGCCAAAGCAAGTACCAGCTGATTTAGATCCGGCATTCGATACCTCGAAAGTCTGCTTTGAAGGAGGGAGACGAGGGTGAGTGACGTACCACTGTTTATGAACTTATCCTTTTCCGAGGTTTGTTGGTCGTTATATACTAGACATGGGCTCGTGTAGAGGTGCCAATGGGTCAATCCGGCTCAAGCAAGTGAGGATCTGCTGTTTGGTAGGGCCTTGCGCATCTCAGTCCTCGCGAAAGGTGAATTGATTCACCAGCGTTCTGATGTTGTCTCGTATCTAGCATCTACCGACCGACAAAAGGTAAGGATGACGGTTACCACCCCTGTTCATGTAAAACGGTTTCAGTGGTGTAACAGGGTACCTTATATGGGACACAGTCAGAGCACTAAGTATAGGTGACACGAACCTACGACAGCTTCTTCAACAGCAGGCTTGGGTCCAGGATGAAGGGCTGTTGCGCACGTAAAAGCTCATGAGTCACAGCGAGGGTTCAGGCTGTCAGCGCTCTTGATGAGCTATCCTCAAAACGTGACAGGATCTGTCGGAGTAGCCGTACTGTACGTCTATACGCGTAGGGCTGATTAGCTGCAGTAGGAGCGTTGTTGATTCGCTGCCGAGAATTGATTAGTAAACACAAATATCACAACATAAAGTTCACATGGACTTATCACGTAGTCATTCAATTCCACATCACTCGGACGGTTCGAGCATTGGATTACGGCGTTCGACAATTCTGTTGATACGACCTAATTATCCCGTGTTCGGTGCGCGATCCCGGGGCATTCATGCTAACGTTCGATATTGCTGGTAGAATCCCCCATCAACCATACGTTCCCATACGACAACACCAATCATGCAACCAAATCTGCCCCTTCCAATGTCCTCCTCCTTCCGAATATGCACGCATCCGTTCTACGCCCCCTGAATCAAGGTAAAGTTATACAGTATATAGCAAAGATGACAAGTATATCGCAGGTCAGGCCCTCATCCAGTTTGAATGGAACCCCAGTGAGACGTGGTATGTAGCATCATTGTGATCTTTCATGCGGATCGATTGTGCGATTGGTCCGGGGTGACATGGGAGGTCACAGTGCAAGCTGTCGAACTTGGCAAGGGCGTAGTAGTAGAGTGGATATCGACTGAATCCTGAGTCTCACCACCCAACGAGCACAAGAAGCCAATGATGCAGTCGATATTAATCGAGAATGCCATCCCACATGCCAGGCCCCAAGCGCCCGTCCAGCATCTTTTCTTTGATCGATCTGTTGATCGTCAGAGCTATACCCCTCCCACGCTTATCACTCCCAGCACGAGCTTTCTTACGCGGCAAGCTATCCCTTGAGATTGTCGGCTTGCCCTTGGTCTGGTAGAGAAACTCGGAGTCGACATCATCAATATTCAGAGAAGGCTTTTTGTTTCCATTCTTCGGCTCAAGGAACGAGTCAGCACGTTTTCGATCTATCACAACTTTGCCATCTTCCTCAATCAATCTTGAGTGTTTGTTGATGATATCGCCCAAGCATCGCGGGGCTATGGTGGCTCTAACGGCAGCCTGGAGCTCACTGGTATCTTTGATATCCTGCAGAGCTCCATCCATTCCAGTAAAGTCGTCCATGGAGTTGGGGCGTGGGCGCTTGTCATGTCGTTGAGGACGAGGCCTGGCTGGGGGAGGAGGTGGATGAGAATGGTGGTGCGGGTGGCTCTGCGCTAGGTCCTGCAAAGCAGCAGCTGCTTCGTGGGCGGAGACACTGGAGGTTTCGGATTGTTTGACAAAGTGAGATAAGAACTCGATGGAGTTCTCGCGATCAAGCCTTTTCGTTTCTGAGTACTCTTCCCACAATCGGCGATCATGGACTCTAGGCGCAAGCTCTGTCGGTGAGCTTGATGACAGGAGACCACGGGACGCGACGGGCGTCCGATTACTCTCCATCGCTGCAGACTTTTCGAATCCTCTGTCATATTCAAAATTCGCTGGCCTTTGTTGTTCTTTCTTCAGACCGCACAATTGCATATTCGCACATCGGCGCGTCGCCTGTACTGCCAAGCTTGGCGGTGGTAGCGCGCAGTTCGATGATGCTACTGATGAAATCGACGAGGATCTGGAAGATCGAGACGAATTGTCAGATACTACTGACTCAGGAGAAGATTTCGAGGAGATTGACGAAGCAGACTTGGCTGAGGGTGATTGTCGAGGAGGCATTGAGAGTAGGTGGGATGCTGGTACGTATTGCGCCCACTCATGAGGATTGTCCAACGTAGACCTAGCCAAACAGTTGCTGTTGACTTGAGCCATAGCGTAGCCCATCGCTGGTCTACCTGGGCAGAAGCCAGAAGCACTCACTGCAGGAGTGCAAATGGCCCCAATCTGTGGAGTCATATCAGGCGTCGGCAAAGGTGCAGGACGAGGAAGGCTTGGCATGGTCTGTTTTCGTGTAGAGCCCATACTCATTGCTGCTATTTCCGGCGGTACTGTGTAAGGGTGACTGGGTGTAGGGGTCCGAGAGATAGTACATGGATTGGTGGGTGTTGCGTCCTTGAATGCGGACAATGGAGGGAGTTTTTCACGTATCGGCACTGGTGGAGGGCTCATGTTGGATCCAGGTGAGTTGTATCCGGAGTCGTCGGATAAATCCAAGGATCCGAGAGCGAAGCTATCCAGCTCCGGAGTCAGCAGGGGCACTATAGACTTCCAGGTATGGGCCGAGGGTGGATAGGACCTGGGAGTGTTCACCTGGGCAGATGGCGAATACTTCAACACGATGTTGTTCCAGCGTTTGAAGACCCGTTCCGATATGTGCAGTTTCCAGTTAACCGCAGAGAGAAACGCCATTTCGTTCTGATTGATCTCACAAGTCCTCAGTCCAGAAATTTTACTCCAAGCCCGAGCTGAGTAGTTCCGGTCCTGGAGATACTTCGACGCGAGGATTAGGGCAGCCAAGAACATCCGTCGACCACATTGCATGGCCCGGCACGAGAGTGAGTCCTCCGATTGCTCCATGGTAAAGTCATGTTTGGGTATGCAAGATCGTATGAGTATGAGATAATAAAGAGCAACCTGCAAGGTCGAGTAGGTTGTTTTCGACCGCCTTAAGACCTCTTGTACAAACGTACGGAGGCCAATGAGGTTTTGTTGAACGACGCCAGAAGTTGCCTCCCGGCTGCAGGACAAAACAGAGAGTGGCCATATAGTCTCAATCATCTGAGTAGAGGTGTCTTTGGGGTGGTGGTTTCGTCAGCAGTTCCTCTTTCCTAAATTTCTAAAGCAAGTTAGCTTACCAACAAGACTATCGACGAAATTATCTTTTCGTTCACTTTGCCGCACCAAGGTGGCGGGTGGGCGTGGGCCCGCAGTTGTTGTCTTCCCATCTTGCGATTCACACGAGGTGAGACGCTGAGTTCGCCTCGGATGCTTTCGAGCTTCAGGGGCAATTACCCCTGTAATAGGCTGCACCGTAGGAGGATGATACAGGCTTTTGTATGAAAGAACCAGTCCTCCAGCTGAGTTGTATGATGTGAGGACCACTCCGTCTGACGAGTGTGAGGTGGCTTCTAGTGCTTCATCTGACGAGTCCGAAGAGCCTCGGCGGCTGTAGCTGGCATTATAGAATAGATCTTCGTGTTCGTTGGTCCACCCTGCGCTCGATGAGTCCACTGACCCGGGCGAGACGGAGCTTTGGGAGGAAGGCGCATCAACAGAGTCCACTGAAGACGAGGAGGAGGATGATGGTGAAGACGCGATCGAGCATGCCGAAGGGCTGTAGCCGGCGGCGTGCTTCCTTATATCACATGGTTTTGTGTGGAGGCATGGTTCAGATACATCGAAATCTGTTCCGTTGGCCATGCCAATGAGATAGCACGGTGTTCGTTGGGCTTGATGGGTTGAGGAAGGAGGTTGGCGAGAAGAAAGACTCTATATGTCCCAAGAGTAAGGGGCAAATGAGTCAAGTAAAGCGTATAAGTCCGTCTCTGAGTCTTCGAGTTGTCGAGCTTCAACCAAGACTGGGGCAAGCAAGATTGCTCTGATATCAATAGTATGAATGCCGAAGGGGTTTTCAGACAACAGGCCACAGGACGTAGTTGTAGGATGTTGTCAGGCCGGTGTTTAAGTAAAGGAGATAGTCTGAGTGAGATGGATTGTTGGTTCAGGCTCCAGAGTACAACCTAAACTCGTCTGACCTGGCAAAGTTTCGTGTTGTCTTAGGCTGCTGGAAACGAAAATGGGTGTTGTTTTCAGCTCCTCCAAGTCACCAGGTATTACAATTCCAATCGCGGGAAACCGTCGAAGCTCTTTGACCGAATAGTCTGAGGGTTGATCTGTCTTGCGAACAGAACTGTCGCAAAGAGTAGGTCGGGGCGGTGGTCGACTGATTCAGCGGATCGTGCTGTCACCTCGATCTGGTTCTGGGACGGTTGCGATGGCCTTTGTAATACTGATGACCTGGAGCGCGTTACTCGACGAATGATACATTCTGACTGCTGCTAGCTGAAGTGACACAACGTGAGAAGCGTCTACTTCCTCCAAGCTGGAAATTGCTCGGATTGCTTGCAGTGGCCGGAGATATCTGATGGGAGGCCGATATCGGGTTTCGCGTGGTTATGTAGCTATTGAAGAAATATGATGGTTGAGAGAGCTCGAAGTGAAGGTGTCCAGAGGTGGCGGGAATAACAGGCAGGGGGATAGGCGTCGATCGGAGGCAAATATATGTGGCAATTCAGTAAATATTGCAAGAGTGACTGTTCAGCTATTAGGTGAATAATAGCAGCCTGTTAGCTATGAGTCCTATCGTGCCGTTTCCAGCCATTTGCCTCGAGGGTGACTGTTTCCCATTGTACTCACATGCGGGCGCAAATATTCACAATTCAGACGACCGACTCCAAAGGAAAAATAATGATACAATCTTGACAGAGTGGAGAGGCAGATCAAATAAGCATTGGACGATTAATTGCAGGACATAGCTGTATAGTATGGTGCTATCAGTGTAGATTTTGCCGGTTCATGGTTGCGGTTGTGGGAGGAAAGGCCAGTGGGCAGCTCGCAGTTTTGGGTGTGGAGGCGCCCGGGTATCTTGACTCAGAGGTCAGTGGCGACTTCCACTTGAGCGCCAAAAAAACTTCAGACCATTTCTGGATGACTCGGAGGCTGCCGTAAGAAACTTTACGTGCATTGACACCTTTTCTACTTCCTACTACGTTCCATATCTATCTCTATCTCTACCAACATTTTGCTGTAGAGAATGTTCTGATGAGGAGAACTTTTTCTGGGCGCGGCGGCGAGGGGTCCATTTCGTCATTTATTCGGGAATGGTACAAGAACCATTTTAGCTTGCAAAAGTTACGCCTGATCCAGCCACCCACAGGCAGCAAAGCTGGGATGAGTAAGGTTTTCACAATGGCGCTGTTCGTAATTGAATGTAACGTCTTTGAAATCTGTTCTCTATAAAACTTTTCGTCCTTCAGATTCTTCTCCACGACCATTTCATGATCGTCGCAGCACTTGTACATTGTTTCGTATCTCCACTTATCGCACAGGCAATGTGCTGCAGGATCACGAAGCGAGCTTCCCCGCGCGAGGACACCTCAGCGACGCTTACGATCTCGGATCAGTTGTTGACGATTGGCTTGTTATTTTAGGCTCGCCGAAAATCTCAGCGACGATGACTCAAAGCTGTTTTCTGCGACGGCATGCCGCCTAGCATCATATGACGCCCCGCTTCCATAATCTCACAGGATCTGGCTATGCGCCGCGAGTCAACGTTTCATGCTTACCACCAACAAGACATTCTTGTTGTTTTCAGTGGGGCTGAGCTTCAGGCACCTATCCTCGACCTCTCTCTGCGACCCCTTCGGCCATCACATTATTCGATACCAAGCCTTAGGGAAGGCTTGTTTGGCAATCTTCAGCCCGTTTGACAATTCATCAATAGATGGTGGGGCTCTTTTATCCAGCCAGCCACGATAGTATATCAGAGAAATGGGTTAGCGATGACTAGAAAAATGCACTGCCTTTTTGTTTGAGCTCCACGTTGTTGCCTGTTTAAGCGCAGTAGTCCTTATCGAAATCAGACCGCGGTGAGAATGAGCAGAGCCTGATGCGCAAGGTTGAAATTTTTCGTCAACCTTTCAGCAAGGCCATGCTGCATTCTTTGTTGATGAACATCGACAAGGGCGACTTCTGGTTCATAAGCTCTTATAGTTTGCTCTCTACTCAGCTTGACCATATGCTGCGTAGTTGGGGAGCGAGCCCGCAGAGTCTTAGATATTATTGGACAGCGAGAGTGTATTCGCCCCTAATTCTAAAACGTTGCGTAGCATGCCCTTAACTCAAGGTCTCCCACTGTGCTTTTAGCGAAGCGACAAACGGTCTCATAGCTTCAGGCTACTCTCAACAGGTCTCAGCCTTTGGAAGCTGGAGAGGGGAATCTGTTCATCTGCGAGCTCCAGTCCCCAACGTCGACAACAATGGATCCAATCACGGCAATTGGGCTTGTTGCCAGCATTGTTCAGCTCATCGAGGCTACATCAAAAGTCATCAAGTACGTGAGCGAAGTGAAAGACGCACCCAAAGAACGAGAAAACCTTGGCCTTGAAGCCGCAAATCTTATGCCTCTGCTCATGACATTGAAGCAACGCATTGAAGCAGATCCGTCGAATGAGGTGTGGTATGCCGGCGTTCGCTCTCTTATAATTCTCATGGGGCCAATGCAACAGCTCCAAGAAGCGATGGAGCAGCTCGGGTCGAAGCTGAAATCGAGGAGAGAGAAATTGAGCGGGCACTCAATGTGGCCATCTGACCGCAAAGTGTCTATTGTCATCCTTTCGAGAGTTGAGCGCTTGAAGGCGCTCACTGGCTTGGCTCTCCAAGATGATCAGTCATGAGCCTATATTTGGTTATTCACTCGTCGAATCTGCCTTGCCATATAGTCCGGAAGTGGTTTCAGCGCGGTCACTTAGTTCAAATTCTTTCACTTGCAATTTTTTCAACCATACTCTTGGTTACTGTTTGCAGTGACTTTTCTATAGCAATGAAGCAGGGCCTCGATAATGTGAACAATCACGTTAAATCAATCAACGATAACGGGACTCAATCACGAGTGAACGACCAATCGAAAGACGGCCAGGCTATACTTGATTGGCTGTCAACCGAGACCTTTGCTGGACGGCAGAGAGACGTTCTCAAGCAAATGACCTCGGCTACTGGTGATTGGCTGCTCAAGACAGATGCATTTGCGACGGGGCAAGCTAGCAAAGAGAATACGCTTTGGTGTCCTGGAATTCTAGGAGCCGGAAAAACAATCATTGCCTCCCGTATCATCAACCACCTCAAATGCACAATTGTGGGGGAAGAAGCCGTTTTTGCTTATGTCTACTGCAACTACAAGGAGCCGGACCAGACGGCAGAAACATTAGTAGCAGCATTAGTAAGACAGCTGCTACATTATCTCAGTAATATACCAGACGAACTCCACGAAATATACGAGGCACATATCAAGGAAAAGATTCAACAATCGCTTAATGATTACGTGCGACTATTACGTCAACAAGCCCAAATTTTTACTGGACCTTTGTAATGATGGATACCTTAGATGAATGCAAGGAGCAGGATGGTACTAGGCAGACTTTGATCGAGGCATTCAAGACTATCAAACCAGATGTGCATCCTCTGGTGAACTCGCGCTCGCTCCTAAGTACTGAATATGAGTCCAGAGACTCGTTAAAGCTGGAGATTCGCGCGAATGATGAGAATGTTGCCAGACATGTCAGATTTCGAATTGCAGCGACGGAGAGATTGCAGCGTCATATCAAAGCAGACCCTGCTCTGGAGAGCGCGATAATCGCCAAAGTCGCTCAGAATTGTCATGGCATGTGAGTATTATTTCCTGCTTTGTTGGAAAATTGCCAGAGAACGCGGAGACGAATGAACTCCGTATGAGAAGAAAAACGTTGATGGAGCGTAGAGTGATGATTATCGGTTATGACCATTGCGATTATAATGGGCCAAAACACGATTCACAGAGCTGGGATGTGTCATCTGCTGGCTTTTAGAGTCCCGTAGCGGGCCCAAATTATCGCTGGACGAGCAGGAAACTTACCATTTTCAGCACAATTGACCCCCACAAGCACCCAATGAATCGCTTCATGAGCAAGCACTTTGCCCATTGTTTATGGCACTTTCAGGAAGTTTATTAACACATTGTCAAAGGTTCCTCCTAGCGAGGCTCCACATGGACTCGCTCATAAAATAGCCGCACCGCACAGAGGTTCGGTTGACCCTTGAGAGCTTTACCAACAGAGCTTGACGACATGTATCACGACGCCTTATCATGATAGCTAGCCAAGATAGAGCGGACTTCGAGGTAGCCCAGCAAGTTCTGGGATGGGTGGACCATGCAAATCGGCCCCTGACTTTGAAGGAAATACAACACGCTTTGTCCGTAGAGCCCGAGCAGAGTGATCTTGACGAAGAGACTATGATTGAAAGGGAGAGTGTCGGTGTGTCTTGGTTTGATCAGGATCGACCAAGCCCGTGGCGAGTTGAAATTAATCCATTATACTGCTTAGAAATACTTTGAGCAAAGGCTGCTGGAAAACTTCCCCAATCCTCATCGGACCATCGCATCGGCTTGTCTCAATCGTCTGTCATTTGACTCATGCCGGAACTTTGACCGAATCGAAGATTCTTTCGTTGAATTTTGTCTTACTAGGTTATGCCGGTTCCAATTCGGGCTTACATGCTTGTAAAGATGTGCAGGGCCTCGAGCGCCAGATTCGAGATTTTCTGAAACCCCGAGCGACATACCTGAGCTCGCGCCTCAGAATAAAAAGGTGGAGATCGCTCAGTAGCGTGTTTACCCACACGCACTGGGAGTATCATATTGCCTATGAGTCCCAGATCTCTGGGCATCATATGGCTACATTCTTTGGCTTGAAACTTACGATGTTTGAGTTCCTCGACTGCGATGAAAATGCCACGAAACGGCAACGCATCCTTGATTCAGCACTGCTGATTGCTTCCGCCAGATGGGACCTTTCCATGGCACAACTCCTACTCGATTACAGCGCCGATGTCAATACTATGAGCTGGATGGAGTATACTGCATTGGACTTGGCCACCAGGCGTCGGCAATCCTGTTACTTGAGAAGGCCGCTAATGTAGACTTGACGCGGTCTGGTGACACGCCCACGGCGCTTCATATGGCGACTAGAAGTGGAGATGGAGACATTGTCCGCATGCTTTTATCACAAGCTGCTGACCCGAATTTGGAGCTCGAAGACTACCTACCCAGTCCTCGAACAAGAACAGCACTGAAGCTTACAGCTATTGGAGGCTTCACAGCTATCGCACGGATTTTGTTGGAAAGCGGGGCGGATGTCAATGTTCAACCTCCACCTGCTGGATACGACAAGGTAACGACGGGAATGACATTGTAAGGTGAACTGTCTACAGCACTATCCGACGCAATAGCACATAACCAGAAGTCTATAACAGATTTACTGATTGAATGGGAAGCGGATGTCCAGCTCGGAGAACTAACGCGGCTAGAGGCAGCTATTGTGCAGGAAAATATTCCACTTGTGAGGCTTTTGCGCCAGAACGGTGCCAAAGCAGTCGAAGTGGAAATTCTAGACAGAGTGATTCTTCGCGCCGGTTGGCTGGCTTCCGGAACCATAGAAGGACTTGGCGCAGAGATACGCGTACTAGCTGTCCCAGGATCGGCGCTCATACGCGCAATGAAGCTCCGTATAGATTTCCTAGTGGCCTGTCTCGTTGAGGCCGGTGCCGACATCAACCTCAAGTCCGTCAATGGAGATTTCCTCCTCTATGCTGCTGTGAGATGGGGACACGACGATTTTGTAGAAGTCCTCATAGAAAATGGTGCAGAAGAATTGTGGCGTCAGAAAGTAGCAAGTGTACGAGTATGAAGACGGATGATGACTGAATGGTATTTAGACCTAAACAATCCACGAAGAGTGCTCGGCTATGATACCAAGATCATTCGTCACGAATTACTTCGAGAGGAACAAGGACCGTACCTAACGGATTATCTTGCACACAACCTCCGTGGAGGGCCGCCGCCGAAATCGCTCAAGGAATACGGGATCTGTTTCATACATCTGCCGGAGAGACCCTTGCTACCACACACGATGGACTAGAGGGACCTTTTAGCCTTTCGGATGTCATTATATAGTATATTGGACTACCACAACGAGCTACTGGCCCGTACGGGACTATTTAGATCCCGCTTGCATTCGCCACACCAACGAGCGCGACACCACCTTCATCGTCATCCCCATCCCCATCCTCCTCTTCCACCTCCATCTCCTCCTCCCCCACCCCCAGAGACATCCTCCTCGCCCCCGTCCTCTTCCTCCCCCAATTCCCCACCACATTAAACATCCATGCCAACACAGCCACCGCCCCACGCGCTCCTTGGCCTCCTCCTCCTCCTCCTCCTCCTCCTCCTCCTCCTCCCTCCCTTTCACCCCCACAATCTCCTCCTCAAAACCATCCAACCAAATCTCAAGGGTATACTCGTCCCAGGCGCTCCCCACCTCCCTCTACTCTTGCTTTGCAGCGCGTCAATATCTGCCAACATGAGTAGAAAATTCAAGTCACGATTTCGGCGCTGGAATGCGGACTGAAAATCTGAACTGTATGAACTTTAATCTCATTGTCGACTTGATCTTCGCAAATCAAGTCGATCGCGGACATTTGGACGGTTTTAAATTTCTAGAGCGGGAGGGGATGGGACCGAGTTTTTCTTTTGCTGGGACTTTTCATGTAATGAAATCGGTCGGTGGCAGCTTAAGAGGAGTAGGGAAGGCGACGATTTTTACATGTCGACTCAAATAGAGCGGGATTGGCCAAGGGATTTTTATTATTGAGCAACAGACATGGCTCACAGGGTGGTAGACGAGCGCTATCTGAGCAATTTTCAAGGGTAAATACCCGACAGATATACAAGATCAGAGGCACCAATACCACAGATTGCCCCGGAAACTCCAATCCCAGATCAAGCTCATAGTCCCGCAAAGCCACTACAAAGTACGCTGCGTACCATCACGCGTATTACCCCTCGATAGCATCGGCCGCAGCCCCCTCGTTCCCCTCTCCACATCCGTCTCCAACCCCGTACTCGCAGTCATCTGCATACGATACGCAGCCATCGAGAACTTCCCTCACTCCCCTCAGCCTGGGTTTCCTGATCTGGTGCCCTCCACCTAAATTCCTAAGGCGGCTGCTGTTGAGGCGGTCGCTGTTCGGCATTCTTGCTTTTGGGCCCACTCAGTTTGGCAGGCCAAGGCGCTCTTTCCATAGCGCTATTGCCACTGAACTTCGAGCGGATTTCCGAGGGAATGAGAATAGCGAGACTGGGGCAGATGCGGCTAAAAAGTGGTTGGAGAGTGGGCAGGGAAGCGTAGATGATGGCGAGATTCACTTCAGTTGTCATCCAGACAATTGTAACGACGAGTTGCCAGCTGGGGTCGGTTGGCTTGGGAGGCGGTGTAAAGGATGTATTGCCGTCGGATGCCGATTGCGGCGATGCTGGGCGGTGTTAGTTGGCGATCGATGATAAATCTATAAGAGGATAATGTGCTTACACTAGCCCTGTTGCGAAGATGCATGCGGTTCCTATTTTCTCCACTCTCCCTTGCTGATATGGTAAAGCAGCGGCATTGGCATCTAAATCAGAGCGAACTCGGTGGTGATGTTGCAGAAATCGTAGTCGCTTATGACAATGTATGATTCGGGGTAGCAGACAGTCTTGGGGTCGAGTCGTTGGGCCAGGTCCCATGCAGCTCTTATTGGTCTGCAAGAGAACATAAGTAGCAGGACCGAGATGATACTCCAGAGTGCGATGACGGTACCCAATGCCCAGGTCGTGTACCGGAATCTCGTAAGGACTTTGAAGATGCGGTAGAGGAACAGTAAACGCGGTAATTTGGCGAGCATCATGACGACAATGTATAGATAGCTGTGAACGGCAATGCTGGTCAGATATCCATTGAGCCGCTCTGGAGGAATGTCGACAAGTGACGCCTGATACCATAGAGATAGGTTCCCAGCATTTGGACCACAGTACGGCCGATTGCAATGGCTAGTGCTCCAATTGAGAAGTAGTCTTCCCAGCCGAAGCTGTAGGTTAGGCGGATTTTTGTCTATATACGAGCGGCGACGCAAATGGAGGCGGGAATGAGGGTGGTCGGCGCAGTGACATCCACCTGCCACCCGATAGATGGCGGGTTGACATAGTTATGAGGACCGTCTAGAAGAGTCGATTCACAACGATGTAAGCAAGTACTCTGACTTGATAGCTGCTCTTTCAATATGCAGAGTGGCACGTGTATAGCGATAGCTGAATGTCTCAACCTGGAATTTCGTACGTTTATCTACCGACCAGCGCTATTGCCTCGATACTATTCTGCTACATCGTCAGCGGCTTCTTCCCCATCTGTACGCACGAGCCAGTGCTCGGCCAGTACACGCGGAGAGTAAAGGTGGGAGCGGCTTCATAGCCACTTCGGTGACGCTCAACTTCCCCACAGATTTAGGGACAACGCAAGGAGCCGTCTTAGTACGATTCCATGCATTCGGGGCATCGGTGGGCATGCTATTGGAGCGCGAGAGTTTAGTCGAGCGGGTTCGAAAGGGGAATTTCGATTCCGGTAGATCTTTATCACTGGGTTGCACCGGCGTGGTGCTTGTACTCCTTGATATAAGGGCATCGAGGCGCTGAATCCCTGAACCAAGCCTCTATCTTCAGCCTAATCTGTACCCCAGAAAGATGGTCATGCACTAGAAAGTGACCACCGTGGTGCCGATCGATATTGTTTTTTCGACGACAGAAGTTGTAATTGTCTAATAGACTTTGAGCGTAAGGCTACCTATCACCCGCCAACCTTGCAAAGAAGCAGTGAGGGAGGATCGTAGCAGAAGCATGATTAGCGTAGGGGGATTGGCCAATCAGGATTGTCCCAGATCGAGACCTTCAAGAACTTTTCATCTAGACAGCACTAGTGAGTGCCCGCATTGATGATGGAGCAAGTAAGATACCTTTGGGGGATCAACATGAAAGGCGATTTCTTGATCAAAATTTAAGGGTAACGGTGTGAGCAAACAATGGCAATACTAATGAGATTGCTGCTAGATGACTGTCAAACCACCAATAAGTTCTCAACATTCTGCCGGTGCGATCTGTGCAGATGCAAGGTCCAAGGAAGTCTTATTATCCTTCTTCCCCTCTTCATTGCATAGACACCACTGACCCTATGACCAAGAGAAAGCGAGCGAAAGCAGTCTCAGTCGGGGACTTTCGAAATCGGAGAAAGTCGTAGCTCCGTTACTTTGTCATTTAGCGGTTGCAAAAGTCATGCGAGTGCTTGGCAATGTCGATCCGTGCCACACACACCTGATCCAAAAACTTAAAATCGTAATTATTAAACTGAGTTAAAATCCTTATATATATAAAAGATAAAGCTCATCGCTGCGATATGAAAGAGGTAGGAATTGAAAAATTTATCTAAGTATTAATTAGATTATAAGCGATTAAAGAAGTCGCGTAGAAATCTCGATACTCTCGATCACGAAACTTCGGCAGTATCAGGTAGTACCTGAATTCCTAAATTAACGAATATTAATCCTGGATAATAATAGTAAGGTATATATAAAACTTATATAGCTGAATCTCGCGATTTCGAAGATATAATAATTTACTAGCTATGTATAGTAATGGCTAAAATAATAAGCCGTGAATATTTGAATCAGATGTGTGTGGCATGGATCGACATTGCCAAGCATTCGCATGAGTTTTGCAACCGCTAAATCCATGCGTTCTTGTCTTGGCAGCGATGCTAGCTTCCTAAAACATCAGAATATTTGCAAGCTGTCAGAGTAGTATGCAGTAGCTCTGAGCCCGAAAGAGGCAGTCTCTCGCTCAAGTATCTGCGCTCTGTCTTCTCCCCGAGCACAATGCTCTCTCGTTCAGCGTTCTCATCACAGACTTGTCAAATACTTCGAAGAGCTCCTCCGAAAAACCTCGTTCCTATCACAACTCCTTCACTTAGCAGTCGTTGCTCGGTCCATCGCGCCAGCATGGTAAGTGACCTACCTGGGTTGTTCGTGTATTTTGTCATTCGATTGGCCGTTTCAAACAACATGCGCTGACGCAAACCCTCGAACAGTCTACCAGAACCGAGACAGATGCTTTCGGAGAGGTGCAGGTCGCCTCAGACAAGTACTGGGGTGCGCAAACAGAGCGATCACTGGAGAATTTTAAGATAAACCAGCCACAGGACCGAATGCCTCCGCCCGTCGTCAGAGCTTTCGGCATTCTAAAGGGCGCAGCGGCAACTGTGAACATGAGCTTTGGGCTTGGTAAACACACTATCGCTCCTAGATAGGGACCTCGCTGAGTGTGAAAAAAAGACAAGAAGCTCGGGAAAGCTATACAAGAAGCCGCGGAAGAAGTAGCATCCCTCAAACTTATCGATCACTTTCCGCTGGTTGTTTGGCAGACAGGGTCAGGAACACAGTCGAACATGAACGCTAACGAAGTCATCTCGAATCGCGCAATTGAGATATTAGGAGGTGAAATGGGTTCAAAGAAGCCTGTACACCCCAACGATCACGTCAACATGTCAGCCTCCTCAAACGACAGCTTCCCTACAGTCATGCACATCGCTGCAGTCCTGGAGATCGAGGAGTCCTTGATCCCGTCCATGCGAAGTCTGCACGCCGCACTACAAGCAAAGAGCGAAGCCTTTGAGCACATTATCAAAATTGGACGAACCCATCTACAAGATGCTACACCTCTAACTCTGGGCCAAGAGTTCTCCGGCTATGTCGCACAGATGGATAGGGGCCTTGAGCGCGTGCAAGCAACACTACCACATTTGAAGCTACTTGCCCAGGGTGGAACAGCAGTAGGCACAGGTATTAATACATTCGCTGGCTTCGCGGAAGCTATCGCAGAAGAAATCAGCAAAATGACGCAAGCTGACTTCAAGACTGCCCCCAACAAGTTCGAGGCTTTGGCTACCCACGACGCGATCGTCGAAGCATCAGGGGCTTTGAATACCGTAGCGACTTCGCTATTCAAGATCGCACAGGATATCAGATACCTTGGCTCTGGACCTCGGTGCGGATTGGGAGAATTGAAGCTACCAGAGAACGAGCCCGGCTCTTCCATCATGCCTGGAAAAGTCAATCCAACCCAAGCTGAAGCTTTGACTATGGTTTGCGCCCAGGTGATTGGTAACCACACTGCAGTGACAATAGGCGGAATGAATGGACAATTCGAACTCAACGTCTTCAAGCCAGTCTTGATCCGAAACCTGCTGCATAGCATCAGAATACTAAGTGATGGGATGAGGAGCTTTGAGAAGAACTTGGTCGTAGGCATCGAAGCAGACGAGAAGAGGATTAGTACCCTCCTACACGAGAGGTAAGCCAGTTTACGTCTCATAACAAGTACTGCGGCTAATTTGGGAACAGTCTCATGCTCGTCACCTGCCTCAACCCCGTCATTGGATACGACATGGCGTCTAAAGTCGCGAAGAATGCCCATAAGAAGGGCTTGACCCTAAAAGAGAGCGCTATGGAGTTAAAGGCGCTGAGTGAGGAGGACTTTGACAAGTTTGTCCGTCCGGAGTTGATGCTGAGCCCAAAGGAAGTGTCCCATTAGGGTTGTCTTCGTTGGCACAACAAGTGCCAGCTCGTGGGTAGGTACTCGTACATATAATATAGATATGTACAAACAATGCAAAAGACTAGAGGGAAGTCATGCATCAGATGTAGGTATTTCTCGGGGGTAAGTAGCTTGAACGCGTGCAATTCGAGTAGCAATTGGCACCTCAATAGGGTTGTAACCCCGAAAAACTATCATCTTTTGACGGAATTTGTACATATTGTCTAGGAAATCGTGATATTCCCTTGGACATGAAGTCTGAATAGTGTTCTTTTTTGGGTAAGCTGTCTATCAAAGTCGTCTTCCTCGGAGTAAAAGAGCGAACATGACATCCAATAAGGAAACGTAGGAGCATTCATTCGCCTAATACAGAGAGACATTGACCTCCAAAACGCCCCGAGATTACACTCGTAGCCTTATAGGAGCTATGAATTGAATCACCCATTACCTCCGCCACCCCAGCTCCCCCTTCCCAACTATCTGCGTCTACACACTCCGAATATGATATGGCTGTTGCTTGATCCCACACAGCTTGGGCTAAAGCTGGGTTCCAGGCATGGCTTCTTCTACGACTTCTCGCAACAGTAATTGTAGGACAGTGAAAGGGAAGGTGGCAGAAATAGCCAATTAGGGAAGAAACGTCACTAGTAAGACTTCTGTGGTGAAGTTGTGTGTCGATGAATAATTTTTGAGAAGAGAAGCAAGAGGTCTGGAGAACAAAATGCCGTCCATCCAAAAGTCGACTAGCGCTTCCGCACCACAGCTCGCGCTCAGTGTCGCGTCTCCTATTTTCAATTCTCAAACCGCGTTTCGTTCTCTACTCACTCCCTCAATCACTCACCATGCCTACAGCGATCACGCCTCGCAGGCGATCGCGCGATGAGCTCGAGTCCGACGAAGTTGGCAGCGCATCCCCAGATATGATACCCTCTTCCCAACCTGACTTTGGCAGCAGCAGCAAACGAGCTCGCCTTACCAACCGAAATGCGACGCCTTCGTCCAATGGGACTCCTCTGACGAATGGCTACCACTTACAGTCAGACGTGTTGCAGAAAGAAGTCTTGCGTACAAAGGGCGCACCGAAACAACATCAACCCGGAGCGATCGTCCGTGTCACACTTGCGAACTTCGTTACATATACGGCTGTGGACTTCTACCCAGGGCCGAGTCTGAACATGGTCATCGGGCCCAATGGAACGGGGAAGAGTACGCTGGTTTGCGCGATATGTCTGGGCTTGGGATGGGGTCCTCAGGTAAGGTCTACAACCAGCAAAAGTGAACCAACGGGACTGACCAGTGGTAGCACCTCGGTCGGGCGAAAGAAGTCTCAGAATACGTCAAGCATGGGTGTCAAGAAGCTATTATCGAGATTGAGCTTGCAAAAGATGGGGGGAAATTCAAAGAGAACCTTGTCATACGGTGCACAATCAAGCGTGATGGCAACAAGTCTATTTACACTGTGAACGGTCGGCCACAAGGCAAGAAGGCCGTCATTGAACTGGCGAGGTCGCTTTCTATTCAGATCGACAACCTCTGCCAATTCCTGCCCCAGGACAAGGTAGTCGAATTCGCCGCGATGACACCCATCCAGCTGCTACGTGAGACTCAGCGAGCCGTCGCTTCTCAAGAGATGATTGACACGCATGAGGAGTTGAAGGATCTCCGCCGAAAACAAAAGGACGCTCAAGCCAAGTTTACCGCGGACCAAGACTCCCTCACTAACCTTGAAGGTCGCCAGCGATTGCAAGAAGCGGATGTCGAGCGTATGCGCGAGCGCGAGCAGGTTGTCAAGCATGTGAGGATGCTGGAAGCTGCAAGGCCATTCGCGCAATATCGAAGCGCGAGAGCTGTGGCAAGGGAGGCGAAAGAGAGACGACAGGAAGCGCAGAATGAACTACAGACCCTGCAGGATGAGGTTGAGCCAGCGATGAGAGCTGCCAATGTCAAGGAGCAATACAAAAAGCAGATTGAAAAGGTCGCGGCCGAGCGAAGGAGTGACATTAGCAAAGCTGAACGACACGCCGACGGAATTGACAGGAAATTCCAGGAAAAACACGACAAGCACAACGAGCTTTGCAACGAATACAGGACGGAGCGGGATAGCGGCAAGAAGTATAGGAACGAGATTGCGCGGGTTGAGCAGCTGATCGGAAACTTGAAAAGGCAGATGCAGGAGCAGCCTTCGGAGCTCGACGTGTCAGCTTACAACGAGCGCATTCGCGAGAAGCAGCGCGGCATTCGCAATTGCAAAGAACAGATATCTGAGTTGAAAAAGAAACAAGGCGAGGTGACCCAGCGAGGCAAAGATAAGAGCGCTCGAATCCAGCAAGCTGAACATGACCTAAAATCACTCGAGTCTCAGGCTGGTAAACAGAGATCAAAACTCCAAAGTGCGTCAGCAGATACCGCTAAGCTATGGCAATGGGTGCAAGAAAACCAGGATCGATTCGAGAAACCAGTCTTCGGGCCTCCTATCGTAGAATGCTCGATCAAAGACCCCAAGTTCGTGAGCCAGATCGAGTCTCTAATCCAGCGTGGTCATATGCTCGCCTTCACGGTGCAGACAAAGAAGGATTTCAGGACGCTCTCGGACGCAGGAGCAAGCCAGCGCCTATCAGAGGTTAACATACGAACAATGCAAATCGGACTCGATCCATTTCGTCCGCCAATCGGAGAGGATGAGATGAAGCGTTATGGCTTTGACGGGTGGGCTCTCGACTACCTAAATGGACCAGAACCGGTTCTGGCCATGCTGTGCGCTGAAATAAACCTCCATGCAAGTGCGGTCGCATTCAAGGATACAACGACACAGCAATTTGAAATGATCCAAAACAGCAATATTGGTTCCTGGGTCACAGGCAAGTCGAGCTACAGGATCACTCGCCGCAGAGAATACGGACCTGGCGCTACTTCCACGCAGGTCAGAGACTTGAGGAGAGCCCAAGTATGGACGGAACAGCCGGTTGACATCACAGCCAAGCGGGAATTGCAGGAGAACATTGCAGGGTGGACGGAAGAGGTTGAAGCCGCTAAAGAGGAGATCAGTGAGCTCCAGACGAAAGTCTTAGCATACCGAGAGGCAATTCACAAGACGACAGACGAGGAGGTCTGATTACTCCTTGTCCAAGGACACATGTGTGTTGTTACTGACTTTCATAGGCTGAATTATCTAACGAAAAAGCAGCCAAGCAGAAGGCTTTGGGAGAATTCAAAGCGCTCCCTACAAAGCTCGGTATATCACTTCATCATCCGCCACTGTGTGCAGTACTGACATCTTCTAAGCTGCTCACCAAGACAAAGTCAATCAAGCTCAAGAGGCCATGAGTGCTATAAGACTACGTCTCAGGGACATAGGAGACCAGCAGGATGCGATTGCAATGGAGAGAGCAAAGCTCGCAATAGACTTCGCCGTACGCTTCTCCCCTTCGCAAGTCCAACTTGATGCTTACTGCCAAAAACCAGGATGCTGTCGAAGCACTCAGACTCTTGCACAACAGCCTGCACGAAGCGGAGATCTTACTCATAGAGGCTACATCCGACTTCGAAATCCTGCATGATCGTAATCGATCCGTGAAGGACCTACTAGCAACTCAGACACGGCGAGTCGACGAGCTAGCAGAACAAGCCTCTAAAGCTCAGCAGGAAGCTCGACGTCTCATCAACGTCTGCTCAGGACTTCTGCAAAATGAATCGGATGAGGAGCTTCGCACCTTTCTCGGGGCAATGCCCGAAGGCCAGACAATTGAAGAACTTGAAACCGAGATTGATAGCGAGAAGGCGCGATTAGAGCTGATGCACGAAGGCAACGGCAGTGTTGTCAGAGACTTCGAGGCAAGGCAAAAAAAGATCGACAGCCTGAGTGCAAGGGTCGAAGAAATAAGACATGCCTTGTCTGAACTAGAAACTAGAATACAAGAACTACGAGATCAGTGGGAGCCAGAGCTCGACTCGCTTGTCAGCAAAATCACCACTTCCTTCTCCTTTAATATGGAGCAGATCAGCTGCGCAGGTGAAGTAGGGGTTTTCAAAGACGAGGACTTCGATCAGTGGGCGATACATATCCGTGTCAAGTTCAGGTGCGTCCTTTTCGCCTTGGTTTCCCCTATCACATAGCATTGAATGGGCTAACACTAGCAACAGAGAAAACGAGCCCCTAACAACCCTCGACTCCCACCGCCAATCAGGCGGCGAGCGCGCCGTGAGCACAATCTTCTACCTCATGTCCCTGCAATCCCTAACAAAAAGCCCCTTCCGCGTCGTCGACGAAATCAACCAGGGTATGGATCCTCGCAACGAGCGTCTGGTGCACAAACGTATGGTTGGCATTGCTTGTGGCAAATCCGACATACCCACCACCACTCGCGCTGCCCGCCGCGTTGATGATCTTGAGGATGACGATGAAGGTGAAGCGGTGGATAATGATGGAGATGGCAGGGGAGGCAGTCAATACTTCCTCATCACGCCCAAGCTCCTCAACAACCTTACCTACGAGCGCGGAATGCGGGTCCTTTGCATTGCCAGTGGAGAGTACATGCCTGCAGACAGAAGCAGAGTGGATTTCAAAGGCTGTGTAGATCTGATGAGGGGTTTGAAGGCTGGAGGTACGGGCGTGACAGCCGCAGGATAGGTAAATGTATCTGGTGGTGCTGGTGATTGCCGCTGTTCAAGGGGGAACATACCATGCCTTTAGGTACGTGAGGTAAATAGATACCCTTGCAACGACAACTTTTCGCGGAGAGACGAAAATCATTGAGCTAGCACTTCTGACATGATGTCTCACAGCTGCCACTCCAAAGCGGTCAATGATATTTTTCGGCCGTTCCCAACTTAAACACAAATGCCGTGCACAAAGAGCACCAAATCAGTATTAACTGCCTGAGCATTCCGCAGACGTGTCCAATATTCTCATACTGGAGCGGAATAGCCACCTGTACTTACGGTCATTGAATTGGAAATGGAACGAATGGCAACTGCATGGAGTGGAGTACTGATAGTACCATGCAGAATGCGCTGCACCTGTTAAAGAATATACGCGACAGATCCTCCTTATTGCAGATGAGGTCAACATCCAAGGAGAACATCCCTCAGCACAGCCGCTCAAAACATTGGATTCGCGTCCTAGAAATGACGGTGAGAATGTAAGCGAAGCATAATGGTGACTGCTAAGCCTAAGCTTCCCTCTGCTGTATCTGATTTTGTCAGATTCCTAGTGAATTCGTCCTACATTCCTGCTCGACAAAACATCAAAAAAATGCATCCATTCCCCTCGTCTGCGTCCAGGCAGTCGTCTCATCTAACATAATTCTCCTGCAGGATAGGATACGGAAGAAGAGCGGTATCTACGCCCTCCCCAACCACCCTCACAGATTCAATACTGGTAAATTCCTCTCCCTGTACCCTCCCAAAATCCTCAATCGCACTCGCCCATCTCACCAGCTCTGTTTCGGACCACGCAGTTCCCATCAGCGCCAACCCGAATGGCATACCAGTCGTAGCGTTGATGCCGGCCGGAATAATGATCACCGGATAGCCAGCTTGCGCGGCTATTTGGTATGTTTGGCGTACGTCTGGGGTGACGAGGAGAGCATCAACACGGCGACCATTATTATAATTGGTGAGCGCATAATCGATACCGTTTTCCCTCGTCGCGCTCTGGCAGAAATTTAGCGCTTGGTAGTATGTCTTATCCATGACGCCTTGGGTGGCGAGGGTGGCGAGGAAATCGTCTTGGCCGGATGCGAAGGCTGGGTGGATGTTGGGGAGACCGCCTTCGGTGTCGGCGCTGGCCGTGTTGTATTGGACGATGTGTGAGAGGGATTTGATGTCGGTGTTTGAGAGGGCTGCTGCTCTGGCGGAGCGAGGACCCAGAAACTCTGCCAAGGAGTACCGAACGTGGCATTTTTCAGTGCATCTTTGTTAGACAAGAACTGGGCGTAGCCACCTAGAGGCGTTCTGCCAGCTTGGGCGAATGTGTCGTTAGGGGGTCGATGCCGTAGATTGCGTCAAGAGCGTAGACGGCGTCACGGACTGTGCGGGCAAGTGTGCCGAGGGTATTTAGCGTATGCAGAAAGCTGCGCATTCCTTGGCATTTTTATTTATTTTTCTTTTCCCCCACCACAGCTATACTACCTAGTACTGGCTCTACAAGTAACTCTTCTAATTAACCAATATTATATAGGTGGATAGCTCTGCTTAAGGCGACTCTAATGCCCTAGAAATTAAATCAATTAAGCAAGTATTCGTTGAGTTATAAGGCTTGCAATATAGGTAGTAGGCTTGCTCGGTTTGGTGGGGCTTAAGCCAAGTTCTTAGCCCCCTGATATCTTCGACCCTATCTATTCGATTAAGCTGATTTCTACGGCGTTAGAATCGCCTTAAGCAGAGCTATCCACCTATATAATATTGGTTAATTAGAAGAGTTACTTGTAGAGCCAGTACTAGGTAGTATAGCTGTGGTGGGGGAAAAGAAAAATAAACAAAATGCCAAGGAATGCACAGCTTTCTGCATACGCTAAATCATGGTGGTGGGATTCCGGGATTACGCTGTGGCGAAGAGTCAGCTTGGACAATGGTTTGGTTGGCTTAAAGGACATCAGAGAATAGACTTCTTGCTCAGCCTCGACTCGAGTCGCAAACAAAGCAAACGAGAACGGCCAACCGACAATACTCTCAAAGCAGCAGGGGAGAAAATGTAGCGAACAATGTGCTCAATATCAAAAGGGACTTTGATGAACCCCGGTCATCCAGCGCGAATAACTAGACTAACAATTGCTGCCAAGCTTACGTGCATATTCAACAGAGCCTTCATAGTAGCAAAACAAGAGCGAATCACCCACAATGTCGATCCACCTCGACGAGGAAATGCTAAAGGACTCACTTACCCAGAGCGAGAAGTCAGCCCAACAGTCGGCTTAACACCCACCAACGCATTCCTCTCCGCAGGATTTATAACTACCACTCATCAGTATCCCCCTCTCTATCACTTCAACCACTAAATTCACCCCTCCCGTCCGTCTCCGTCCCCAAAGCAAAAGCAACCGCATTCCCCGCCACAGCACCAGCACTCCCACTACTACTGCCTCCTGGATTGACAGTCAAATTATACGGACTCCTTGCCCGTCCGGTACACTCTAGATTCAGCATTACTTCTTAGGACGAAAAATTTCAAAAGAGAGACACGTCACGGGAGTAGTTTTCGAGCCAAAAATCACGGTTCCATTTCTGAAGCATATCTTTCGACTTCAAAAAGGGTTAAAAATATGGAAGAAGGACTCCATAAAACCTGTGTCTTACCCTCCTCTTCCCGAATACCCCTCGGAGTAATTACTACTCCGCATATCCGCCTACTCACTCAGCGTAGCCTTGCCCATCAGCAATGCACCCGCTTGTAGAAGACTGGACAAGACGAAAGCGTCGCGGGGAACGATGCTGCCGAGGAGGGCCCAGGAGCCGGCGGTCGTTTCCATGCGGTCTTTTGAGGCGATGTTGTCTTTGATTAGGAAAGGAATGCCATAGAGTGGGCCTCGGACAGTACCGGCTGCTCGCTCTGTGTCGAGGACTGAGGCGATGGAGAGGAAATCTGGGCTTAGTTACAGGATTACACTGTAATAATATATTTAGTAGTGGTAAATTATAGAAGACGCGATGCAGGAAGAGCCCGATTATAGTCCGATGTGTTATGATAACAGCAAGAAGCGTGCAAAATAATGATTGGAAAGGTTGGAAAGCTAGAATTCCAAATAATATACTCCAAAAGATCGATTTAGTAAAGTCTATCAAAACAGTACCAAAGTCGTGAAGCTGGTTTGAAAGCCAGCAAATAAGTACCTACTCTACCAAACTGAGGGGTAGGTACCAGCCATGTATGGTATAACATCAAGACTTGCACTCCATCCTCTTCCCTCAATCTGGGAAACGGAAAAGAGCTTACTCACTTCACATACTCATCAACCTGCCACACCCTCCGCAAATAACACATCGCAATCTGCACACTGGTCAGCTGCCCTTTCGCCATCGCGTCCTGCATTTCGTCAATGGTCGCTTCTTCCAACATGAAGCCATTACAAGCGGGCATAGGAAAGAGATCTGCGGGGTCCGGGGTGAGAATTTTGGGGAAATTGTACGGGAAGGGCGAGTCGAGGATCTGGGATGTGATGGGGTCGGAGGCATTGTAGCTGTCGAGGGATGATGCTGTAATTGAATTATTTGCGAGGATGATCATAGAAGCTTGGATGTGAGTGGCGAGGGAAAGGAAGAAAAGAGCGAGGAATTTTTGCATGCTGAATTATAGTCTGCTAGATAGCGATTTTGACAACATAAGAGCCATTGTCAGTTGCATCCTATGACGAAAAGGCCGGAAACATAAAAGCCAATAGTTGTTGCATTGAAAGGAATCCTCTATCACTCACCACGCTCGGTGGTGCAGAGCCTGCAGAAATGCAGTCACTTCTGCATTTAGCGTTGTGCAAAACTCTTGCAATTTCTTGGCATAATAAATCCGCTCGTTTCACTAATGAATTTTTGGAATCGCGATACTAAATTCGTATATATCAATTCTTATTACGGGCTATATTCACGGACTTAAAAATTCAACGAGATTCTTTCGAAGTTTCGTAATCGAGCGTATGAATTCTTGTATCCCTTATAACCTAATTATTTAATTCTTATATACTGAGTAGGGCTACAGTCGTAGTAGTTATCTCTCTACTTCATACGTATAAAATATCTGATTAAGAATTAAAATTACTACTTTGAACCTTTGGATCAGGTATTTGGCATGGACCTATCATGCCAAGAAATTGCAAGAGTTTTGCACACGCTAAATGAATCCCGACGCAGCTTCAAGTCGTCCCGCGTCCATGTATACGACCGCACCAATGGCAGATTCTAATTTCGAAAAACCAATTTTCGAGTAATGAGCAGGACGTGATGAGCGTTGGACGCCATCCATTTGTTTTAGAAGAGCTAGACCTTTCTTTGCTTTGCGGTCTTCCAGGAGTACTGCCTTCGTTCTTCACCTAATCCTCCTTTGGAAATCAGTCTTGGTCGGCTGAATATAGAGATTACACATCATTCGAGCTCAACGAGTCAAGATTTCCCCGTTCTAAATCCATGGCATAGGGAGCTTTGATTGTTATTTCCCCGCAGTTGTTGACAAGGGAGTGCCATTTTGAGACAGTTCTCGAGCAGTGGTATGTGTAGCATGAGCACAATTGAGGTATCGAACCACAGCAGTCACAACTCTTGTCAATGCTGCAGGATCTTTGATATGATGACGCTAGCTGCATCTATCATCACATCCTCACGCACGGAGCACATCCCACCATCACCCCCATCTCCCTCAGCCCTCCTAACGTGTCTTCCCAGTAGCCTTGTTCGGCGCCCCCTTCGCACCCATCTTGCTCTGAATCCGCCCCGGCTGCCCTCTCGCACTCGACGCCGCACTCTTTGCCTTCTCAGCCTTCTTCTTGCTCTCGGCAGTCGCCTTCTTGTCCTTTCCCTTGGCGATGGCTTCTTTGCGTGCTGCTTCGCGGGCCTCGGGTCGTTGTGAGCGTCGCTCTCTGATTACCTCGAGGGAGGCGCCGACGATGCCACGTTGTTGCTTGACAGTGCGGCGGGTGCGCTTTTTGGCGATTTCCTATGGTAGAGAGATGGATCAGCGGGTAATCTTGGTGGACCGATAGATGATGAGGCGGGAGGGAAGGCGTAGGCTGTTCGAGAGGGACCGTAGCTGGAGGGATATGCCGGAACGTTTGATCTCCTAGTGTAGTCCAGCTTCATCCACCTCACACCCAGACCGATTTTTAGCGCATAGGAATCGAAGCCCACATACCTCAGAGATACCCTTCTTGTGCTGCCTTCGGAACAGTGTAGTCCACGCAATACGTCTGGGGTTTTTGCGCTGGAGGAAGAGGGATTCGGTCTTGCCGTTTTGGAATCGGAATATCTTGCTGTCCCCCCGGACGTAGAGCTTACCCTACCATTATCCGGTCTTGTCAGCCGCTTGCCCATACAATCCTTGTCACTGCATCCGCCGCCGCTCGTGCAACGGGCCTTCGGCGTCGTTGCGTTGGGGGAAGGAGGGGCTGGGGGAGCGCACCTTGCCAGGATATATCTTCTCACCGCTGAAGGTATCTTCATAGGTACGCATGATGGCGGTCTCTGATGCGGAGTCTGAGAGTTGTTGTTTGGTCTGACGTGGTGGCCTTGGTGTCGATTGTCGGGCGAATATCGCGCTAGCGTAATGATGTGGGTCACGTGCACGTAGGGCTGCGAGGAAGCGAGTTACACGGCTTGCAAGGCTGAGAACTCCTCTCTCAAGATTATCACGTCGGTTCGATAGGTGTTGATGGCTTTGGTACAACCTGAGCGAGGTGTTGGAACTAAGAAGAGCTTTCTAGCGCCAACATTGGACACTAAGGCTTCTGTTGAACATGGTATTAAGGACTTCCTGTTTCGCAGTACTCTATTTCGAACTCGCAGGACGCTACATAATCTTTGCATTTTTTTATTTGATTGCGAACTGCTAATTGCTAAACAACATGTAATATCTTTGGCACATGAACTTTTGTATTGTAGACTGATGGCCTTTTAAGGCAGCATCAATCAACCACTGGCTTTAAAGCCATATAGTGAAAATCGTGCAGGACTTCCTTGTACTTTGCCGAGATCCAGATATGTAGCCATCCCCATGTGAATGTTGAAGATGTTGACCATGACCGCCTTTTCCTCCTTCATTATTCCACGATTCCGACGTAAGTATCGTCAATTCTTGTCATCATCACCTTCCTATCCTACCCAAACGTTGCTCGTAAGCCAGTGATATGAATCGTTGGTAAAGTAGATGCAAGTTATGGTGATTGCGACGCTTCGAGAATTTTTCGTAGCCTGATTAAGGCATTAGTGGAACTGGCAAGCCTCCCAAACCTTCGGATTGCATTGCTATAGGAGATGTCAATGGGTGGACGAAAACGTTCAATCCTGAAATGTAGCTTACTAGACAGGTACGCTCGTGGCAAGGAGAGACTGGGCAGAGGCCAAAGCAATGCGGGCACACGCTCCTCTTGCAGCTCGTGCAACCTAAATGTGTAGGTAGGTCCATGCCAGTAGGCATCCACGTGTTGATCAGAAGCAGGATTCTCGAAGCTCGTGTCTTCTCCTCAGGTAGAGAGACCCTGTCGGAGACGATACGCCGGAGTTTGGAGTAGACGCAGCATCCTTCACTGCAGTTGTCGCACTTGCCTGTGCAGTTCGTGCAGCGGAGGTTTTTCGAATGCCAGACTCGATTGTGGTGGGGATGCTTTGTGTAGTCGCCGCTGGAGTCAGCCACGTTGCGGTAGATAATCTCCGTGTTGGTCTCGCGGCGAAGTTCAGCGAGCTGGGAAAGGAAAGGCTGTTAGCATTACCTGTCTTGCAGTGTGACTGACGGAGAAGAGGTTACCTTTTGACTTGCATATGCCATCTTAGAGGCCTCCTCATTCTCAGCCTGGATACGAGCCCGGAGAGTTTCGCCTAAGAGGCCACCCCCCGAATCGCGCTCGGTGAACGTCCCAATTGGACTAGGTCGTCCAATATATTTTGGGCTTACCCTGGAGCGCCCCGAAACATCACCTGAAGGAGGCGCAGAGCCAGATCCGACTGACTTGCGAGGAATGTTCATGGTGTCCAGCTTTGGGAGTGCTTCAACAGCTCTGGTAACCAGCAGTATGCTATCTGGCGTGTGAGGCCTGTCAAAAATTTCTGAGAGAGTGGGAATCCTGTGTATAGCATTGCTTCCCTCACGAGCATCCGCATCGACGCCGGCTGATGCAAACATGGAGACTGATGAAAGCTCAGCCTGTGTTGGCGAAACCTGCAATCCGGCTTCGTTGACCGTGCTTACACCGGCAATGGCGGACGGATCCACTGGAGAAGCAGAAACCTCTGTTGCTATTCCTTTGCGCTTTTCTCGACATAGTGGGGAGCTCTTGAGCGCGGTTGAGATGTCTTCGTCATCGCTCAGATTCGCGGATGCAAATCGGTCAATGCTGTCATCGGCGGAGTTACCGCCATTATTGTGCTGACGCTTTCTCGACGGAGTACAATACCCGCTAGTTGGAGAGCGACCCTGGGGACGAAAAGAGTTGCGCAAAGAAGCTACGCCCTTGTTGTAGCGTAGAGGTTCTGGTGAAGGAGCGTCGTTGTTGTCGCTTGACTCGCTCGACTGGGTGTGACCGCCACTGCTGGCTGAGGTAGAAGAGCTCCAGGTATGATGGAGTGATTTTGGAGAGTTGGTGTTATCCGTTCCACCCGAGTCATGATTATGACGGTTGAATTTGCTAGTGTCAGGTGGAAATAACTCAAAGCTGCCACCTTGGGGAGCCACGTATCCGCTGGGGCTGGTGTTTGGGTCAACGACTTCAAAGCTGCTGTCGAGTCGTGTCGGACTTCCGTACTTCTTGTATTCAGGATTGGCGAAAAGTGCGCGGCTAGTGGTTGGGGTGGAAGCTCCAGAGCCACTCTCACGTGCATCGTCTTTGTGGTTGTGCTTGTGCACAAGCTTGCTTCTGTCCATGGGAAGAAGTAACATGCTAGCATTGACAGGAGATAAAGGGGAGGGTGAATTGAAGCTGGAAGGTCGCAAAGTGTCGACGGAGGAAATATCGGAGTTATTATGGAAATAGATGGAGTTTCGTGATCGAACAGCTGGGATGAAGTGGATTTTGGACTTATCGACAAGCTCTTTGGTGGAGCTGACTCCTGTTCCGTAGTTTGCCTGGAGAATGGAAGTCTCAATCTCTTTGATGGTTGTGTTATCGTTAGTAAGAAGCAAAGCCTCCTCTTGAGCCTGCACACGAGCTTCTAGTTGAGCTTCGTGAGCTACGAGATCGAGTTCGACTTCGCCGTCTTCATTAATAAGACCACAATCGCAGACATGCTCGACGATGGTAAGAAGTTCGTCTTCCTCAAAACCTCTCTCTTCTGCGATTGTACGTAGTTCCTCGTAGCTGTCCTCGAGTTCAGAGCGTTCATCCGTTGTCAAGGCAGATCGTGACGTATGTAAATGGGGACGTGGAGAGCGGGTAGCTTTCGACGCGTTGAAAAGCTTGAACTTCTCCCTTATCGATCTGCTGGACTGGCTCTTGCGTAGAGGATGAGGAGGTTGAGCTGACTGGTCATCGTATTCTCGAGCGTTTGCGCCAATGATGGCACCGAAGACTTCTTCTCCAGGGAGAGTTGACTCTACTGGTTGATCGTTGAGCGTGCGATCATTTGAATGGAAGGTAGCGCCAAAGACATCATCACTATCGCTATTTCTAGCGTTGGCGGTCGTGGTATTAACCGTCAGCTTGGTCTTCCGACCGTTACCTTTTGGCAGCTTGAAAGGCGCCATCTTGAAGGTCGATAGTATGAAAATGGATGTGTTGCGAGTGTCTGATGAGAGCAATCGATCTCAAGCCTTCCATGGCAGGTCAAGGTCGTTTAAAGTTTCCGAATATCCTAGAACTCCAAATTCATTTTGCGCTGGCGCGAAACAATTAGTGGATTTGCAGGCTCCTCGGATCCATTTTAGGCCGGGGTTAGCCTATCTAAAGTGGGCCGGAGACCCTTGTTTGAGGTTTTGGCCATCGCAGTGCTCCAGACATGCAAGTACAACTCTGTTAAGATCTCGCAAATGTTGTGGATTGCTGCCATAGTGCCAATTTTGGAGTAAATATCTTTCAGTGTCTTATATTTATGTTGCTTGCGAATGTTACTACACCCGGTCACTTGCCTATAACGATCTACCGGTTCACAGCACTGTTAGTTTCCGGCAGTTGTCCCAAATCTCAGGCATAGCATTGTAAGTGAGTTGTCATTCAGAGTATACGCAAGCCAGTACCTATTGGACCATGTGCCTGCATGATGTCCTCACGCAATGCAGCTTGTATGAACATACATGAAAGAAAAAGGAGGCAGTCTACCTTTATACCCTAGAGCCATTGTCTCATAACCATCATCCTGCCATTCATGTCAACACTCCTCAGCATTGAGCACTGTTATCAAGCCTTCGCGTATTTCTGAGTCCATTCCCTTGCCGTCTGTATCGCTGCTGGCTCGTCCTCCTTCCACCGCTGAGCCACGTCGTTGGCGAGAGGGTCATCTGGATTGGGGGCTCCAAGAAGAGCTTGTATTGAGAGTAGGATAGTGCGGATCTGGAGGGCTGGAGACCAGTTACCTGCGCCTGTTAGCTGGATCTCAACGGGCGGACGGAAAAGCTGTGCTGTACTCTTTAGGACATCGAGGCAGATGCGGCCAAGCTTGTCGATGTTTGGATGGTATATCTTCGTGAGGAAACGAATCTTGGGCGGAGTCATTGGGTAGTCGTCTGGAAGGAAGAGCTCAAGCTTGAAGACGCCCGCTGCTAGAGTAAGCTAATGTCGCTCAAGGATGAGTAATTGAATACTAACATTCATAGGGCGACTGAGAAGGGCCGTGTATCATGACATCGAAGTATCTCAGGTTGTCATCATGTGGGACTGCACTGATACCAGGGACCCTACAGCCCTAGCTGTCAGCCTGACTATGCTCTACGCAGTTCTTGGAGGAGGGACATGCGGTTCGGCCATCAATCTCTCTGTCTCCTTCACGATCCGCTTTGGTAAAGCGGCCATTGTGACTAAGAACCCTTGCTCTGCGTATGTTTGTGGAACAGCTATAGTGTCAGAGGGTTCTCTCGCGACAGTAATAGTTGTGTTTTGCAGCTTCCGTACAATGTCTTATAGGACAAGAGATCAGGATGAATTCATGTGACGGTGAAGCTTTGAAGCAGCACTACTGCCATGCGCTTCAAATAGAGCTATTTTTCTTTGACTCACACTCGTTAGATAGTGTTATTCACCCGAATGCGGAGCCTTGCTTCACCAGTTGAAGAACGGATGTTCGCTCGGCGCCTAGCGTCACGCTCAGGCGGCTTTCCCTGGACTACTTTACTGTAGATCGAAGATGACTAAGCAGTCTTCTAACGCGTTTCCAATATCGATCTTCATTGTTCATCTCTGCTTGCTCGCATTACGTTTGGTAACGGTCTGAAGCATTGCAATTGAACGATACTCGAGTATAAGAGGCCCAGGATGCGTAAATTGAGCTTTACATTTGCTGTACAGCCTTTAGGATCCAAACGATCCATACCGATCCCAATGTTCCAAGACATTGGCTCGTTCGCTGACATGGCTATGGCCCTGAGCTTCACTGGTCGCATTATCTCTGCATCCGCCGGAAAATCTCGACTGCCCTGAGTTCTGGGCGCGCATCGCTACGCTGTACCTCGACAATGACCCATTTGTTTTTACCCTTTGTTAACATAGCCTCTTTATCTATGATCTTGAAAGGACGGGTGCCCAATACAGCTCCAAGAGATGGAGAATGCAAAGCCTAAAGGGCCAGTATCGGCTTTCGAAAGCCCGACTTTTGGGCAGGATGGTTCCTTCCACTTGGATAAGCCTGTTGGTTCAGCATCCATCTCGCCTTGTGGTAGAGACATCGTCCTGGCTTCGTACGTCGCTCCCTCTTCCTAGCACCTATGATGACCTGGGCTCGTCGCTAACGCGATGCACAGGCGGCAGGGCCTACATGTAATTGACCTAGATTCACCATACTCTCCTCCACGGCACCTGCCTCATCACACGCCATGGGAAGTAGCAGATGTCCAATGGTCTCCATTCGCCGCCCGCGACTACTGGGTCGTCAGTACGTCAAACCAGAAAGCACTCGTTTGGAATTTGGGCTTGGCAAATACTCGTTCATCGGTAGAGCATGTCCTCCATGCCCATACTCGTGCAATCACAGACATCAACTTCTCTGCCCATCATCCCGACATCCTTGCTACGTGTGCAGTAGATAGCTTTGTTCACTGCTGGGACCTTCGCCGTCCAGCCAGACCTGCCATGACATTCTGTGATTGGTTTGCAGGTGCAACACAGGTCAAATGGAACCGGCAAAATTCTCATATCATGGCCTCATCTCACGACAAATTTCTTCGGATTTGGGATGACCGGAAAGGCGCACACCCATTACGTTCGATAGAAGCGCACGACACCAAAATCTACGGTGTAGATTGGAATAGGACAGAGACTGCCAAGCTTATGACCTGCTCACTGGACAGAACCATAAAGCTCTGGGATTATGAGAAGCAGACAGACGACATCCGGACGCACGAGCCCGAAGAAATCGTACGTACCTCGTTCCCTGTATGGAGAGCACGTTATACTCCTTTTGGATTTGGTCTATTGGCAATGCCTCAGCGTGGAGACTATGACCTACACTTGTACGATCGGCGACCCACCGAATCTGAGGACGATTCGTGTGTCACTCCGGCGGTGTATCGATTCGGTGGCCATGAGAATCAAGTCAAGGAGTTTCTATGGCGATCAAGAGGCAACGTCACAGACAACATTGACGACCGCGAGTTCCAACTTGTGTCGTGGGGTACTGACCGAATTCTACGCCTACACCAAGTAGATGAGGATGTGCTCGGTAGAGTCGGATACGAGAAAGGCGTCAATCGAAACTTCAACGTCACCCGCAGAAATGCTGTTTACAAGACATTTCGAGACGACCCATCGAAGAATGTGCAGGCTGCATCACAAGACTCGCCATCTACCTATGGCATACGCTCTGCGCTTACTGCTCGTATGAGCAGAGCTCCTGTTTCGTTTGTCGGTGGATATGGCAATGGCGGATTCATGAGTCCCACGGCTGGGCGTAAAACGCAATCTCCAAAAGACATGGATCCAATATCGTGGATGCGAGGTGTCAGAATCGGGAAACGCGAACAGTCACCTTCTGTTATGCATCAAAGTGTGTCCTCGATTTTGTCGCCAAGCCTGAAGATAGACCCAAGCTGGGACGTGTTTGAAAGTTTAGGCGAAGAGATCACGCATGTGGGAGACAAGTTCCGGAAGGTCAAATTTGACCAAGTATGGTAATAGCTTCCAACTAGAATATACGGTCAGCTTACAATTATCAGGTCGATGTTCAGGGCCGGAAGATTATTGTGTCTTTCTCAGGTCCCTGGGGTCCCGAGCAGAGTCCTACATATGTCAAGGCTCACATTGAATTCCCAAGTCACTACCCTGACGCTGCGCCGCCTTCTGTTGCTCTGGAAAACACTGCTGCCATTGATGAAGATGTCGAATCAAAGATTTCACTGGACGTTGCAGTGATCACAGCTAGCTTCGTCTCACGCCAAAGAAGCTCGTTAGAGGCCATCTTGCATTACCTGCTGGGAGAACAGGGCGTTGAGGAGAGTCTGCTCTGGCTCAAGAAGCGGAATGAGAGCGTCGATCTCGATTCTACCCGGGACCTGGACCTGGACCCCAGCTCCAGCGACGAAGATGACGATGCACTCGGGACATATTCAGATCCACCAGCTAGTATCCTGGAGGTCAGTGGTCCATTGACTGCTGTCTCGAATGCTCAATACAACGTTCCCATGCCTAAGGCATGCGGCGCGTTATGGGCAGATAACGGATGCTTAGTCTGCTTCTTCCCCCCGAAACTAGAAAAGGAGCCATCTCTGCTCGATCTCAGCCTGAAGTCCTCTGATAGATCGTCCAAATATCGCAAGACTATCTTCGAAGGGTTTGGCCGGTTGCGAAGTAGATCAAGTCGGCAAAAGCGAGCAGCATCTACGCTGGAGACGATTGAAAGTGGCGACTCCTACATTGATGACACTTCTTCGTCCTCGTCAGACTCATCCTCTTCGGAGGAGGAGATTGATCTGGCTCGCCACCATTTCATGCCCAGTATGGCCTGGCGCGGTGACTCGTCAGAAGCACACCCCGGAGCCACTATGGATGAGTCGCAGAAGTCAAGTGGTGACAGTGGGCTTGATAAGTCGACCGCTTCGAAGGGAGGTAACTTTGTCTCCATTCATGAGTTGAGCGATCTTCTTCCTGCGAAGCAGCGACTTGCCCAGAGACTTATGATTGGAAATGGATCTACCGGCCTCGTGCATAACGCGCAGATTGCTAGAGATGAGGGGGATCTTGATCTAGCTGACGTTTGGTCATTCGTCCACCTTCTGCTTCAGCGCAAGGTGCAACTGGAGCTGATGCAGTATCCTAGCACTAATCAATCAGTCGTGGTCGTTGCGCGCCGTGCTGCATCCGGTCTGAAAGCTAGGGACAGCGCTGTTGACCTATCATTCGATTCGAAAGAGGACAAAAGACCGTCAACAGCGTCAGCTTCGGTCAAGTGGGGTAGCCATCCGTTCGGATCGCGGTGGTTTGTGAATCGTTTGTGAGTCTCTCAAGCGAAAGACCCATTACCTGCTTGCTGAACATTTCTAGGTTTCGCCACTACGAACAGCTAGCAGATGTGCAGATGTTAGCACTGCTATCTTGTGTATTCAGCGAACCTCAAGGTCGCCCCAAAGCCTCGATTACAGGGAGGGACCGTTCTACTCCGACCAGCTCGCTCGACTACAATGACTCGCCAGATGGGCTTCTCGAAGGATTGAGCAACTACTATCCATCCCAGGACATCGCCAAGGCCCAATTAGCTCGCGTGCAACCGGATCTCTCTGTGCAAATTAACTTCCAGCACATGCATAGCGGACCTCACTCTGCGGCGTCTTCGACCGGACCGCCTTTGAGTGATCTGTCTACCAGCGGCACTCCTCCTACAAACTACAGACCTCTACGCGCGAGCTTTGAACGAAGGGAATCGCAGGCAACAAGCCTCTCGACCTCGCCTGAGCAACTTCGTCATACGCATCGCTCGAATTCGAACCTCGGTGCACTTGCTGCATCATTTAAAAGTTCACTGCCCTTCAGCGCATCCGCTGCCTCTTCGCCACCCAAAATGTATTCGAAGAAGCGCTTGAGCCCTGCGCCGAGTTACCTTGGGACTTCAGCATCATCAATGGCCTGGAATCCATCCGACTTCTTCGCGAAATCATCTACCATCACCGAAGACCCGAGGTCGACATTCTCCCTGTCAGTTTCAGATACCGAAGAGGAAATCACTCCAGTACCGAAGAAGCCTGCCTTCAGCGTTAAATTGAAGAACCAAGATCAATTCCATAACGACGGGTATGCCAATGTCCCTCTCCTAGACCCGAACCAAGAATGGCAATACCGTGCCTACAGAGAGGCCTACGCCCACCTCCTCTACATCTGGGACATGCCCCTCGCAAGAGCAGAAATCCTGAAGTACAACCGCCCACTAACAGAAACTTCATCGCCTCGAAAATCAAGCTCCCTCCTCTCCATCGGCAAAGCAAGTCTCGCGGTCACCGCCGCCAACTCCGCAGATCTTGCCCTGGACTTTAGCAGCCGCTGCAGATCTTGCTCCTCCCTCTTACCAACCAAGAACGCAAGCCGCCGCTGCTCAAACTGCTCCGTCAAACAGCGCCCTCTGACCTGCATTCTCTGCAACACCTTCATTCGCGGCCTCTCATCACCCTGCCTCAACTGCGGCCACGTTCTCCACGCCTGCTGCCGCGAGCTCCTGCTCTCCCAACAACCCGACAAGGCTCCAACGGAATGTCCTTCCGGCTGCGGCTGCATCTGCGCCGATTACACTATCGGTGAAATCGAGCTACCAGCGCCCAAACAAGCCTACGAACTAAGCCCGGCAATCACGGTTATCGGCGACGCGGGTATGAACGAGCAGGAACAATTGGGATGGAAGGACAGTGGTACGAGTACAGGAGATGTGAATGTGGCGGCTTATGATAGTTTGGCAAGGAACTTGCAGTTGAAACCGAGGATTGAGGGTGCGGTTAGGGGAGGAGTGGGAAAGAGGAGGAGTAGTCAGATTTGGAGGGGAAGGAAAGATAGTATAGATGAAAGTTGATGGTGATTGGATTATCATTAGGATTAATGTAGCGGCAAGAGCAAGGCGTGGCATGATCTGGAAAGTTGATGGAGTTGGAAGGATGGTAGATACCCCAATTGTCTCGTTATATGCAATGGCCTGTTTGAGCGAAGAGGTTCAAACTTTCTGTTCTGATGAGAGTCGAAAGCCCATAGTTCATGGCATATTTGACCTGGGCTTAAGTAGTCACACCGAGAGTGTGCTCTTGGTATTGGGAATTGGCAGCTGCTATGGGTATAATCCCCCACAAGACGAGACGGTGGGGGAGATTTCTCGAGCATGTAAGTCTGTCTGTTCGGTGCTACTCGGGCATATCACAATGGCATGGATAGATGTTGAATATAGCATCGTTGAAGCTGTGATTGAATTCATTCCATGAAGCACGAATTGCTCGCTCATGTCCCCCCGCCTGCAACTCATCCGCTAGTCATGAATACGCGCACCTATCCCATCCCATCCCATCCCATCACATGACCACAGCAACATGATCATCCATAAACTGATCGATATTCCCCAAAAAGAGCGCCGCAACGATGGAGACGGCGCCGAAAGCGATACTTACAAGGTAGACGTATCGGTACGACTCCGCAAAAGCAATTTGCCCCGCCCCCACTACGATTTCCCACGCCGTCACATTGCCCGCTATGCCGGGAAGGAGTTTGATTTCTTCGAGCAGCGATGCGCCGGTGAGGATAATGGCCTCTTCGATAATCGAAGTGTTGGTGATTCCGAGTTCGAGCGTCATCGCTCCGCCAATGTAGTAGATTGCGTTGGGAGTGAATTTGGATACGAAGACGTTGTAGTAGGTCGTGTAGCCGATGCTGCCGCCGATTACGCGGATGGCGAGGGTGAGCGCGGCGACGGTGGCGATGAGGTCGTCGGGGCAGATTATGGTGGTTATGATTGAGGCGGGGACGACGATGCCGCCGATGCCGAGGCCCGCAAGGATGAGGAGGCCCCAGGCGCGGTAGAGGGTGTCGTATTTTAGGGAGGCGAGGGCGCCGCAGCCTGTAGGAGAACAAGTCAACTTTTCTGCACTGTCTGTCTAGATTTTGGTGGAGGATTGGAGAACGCACCGGCTGTCATAATGCAAGCGCTCGCAATCATCAGTTCCCTGTTGTGGCCGCGGAAGGCACTAAGGAGCCAAAGCACAATGACTGCACCAGCTAAGATACTGAATCCAATGGGTAGACCGCGAATGCCAACGCCGACGGGGTCTTGGCCGTACACGTTGAAGGCTTGGGTGGGCCAGAAGAGCAGGACGGAGAAGAAGTTGGCGCCGGAGATGAAGGTGATGATGAGGGTTAGTATGAGGATGCGCGGTGCCTGCTTCAGGCGGGCGGGGAACATTGGGAATTTGGCGAACTTGGCTTCCCAGACGCAGAAGGCGACAAGCATGAAGAAACCGATGAAGAGTGGGGCGAGGACGTGGGCGGTTTTCCATGAGTACTAGTATCATTGTTAGCAGCGTTCTTCACCCTCTGTTTGGATGCCGAAGAACATACCTGATATCCACCCCATTGCAGCCCTGCCATGAATACCAACATACCCACAATACTTAGGAAACCTCCAACGAAGTCAATCTGCTTGAACACCTCCATCTTCGTCAAACCCTGTGAATTGACACGCGGCGGTGGGTGGTAGAAGATGATAGTCATGACGAGCCCAACAAAAGCCCAGATACCACATAGTAGCCCACAATACCTCCATCCCCCACGAGCGGCGATCAATTGAGCCCATAGCACGGATGGGCAGAAGGGTAGGATGGTGAAGACGAGGACTGCAACGTACTTCCCTCGCTTTCGGGTTGGGGCGAGCTCAGAGGTCACGGCGAGAGCGGTGAGTTCGTTGATGCCTGCGCCTGCTCCTGCGATTGCCATGCCACCTAGAAAACAGCGTCAGAGAAGCGCCATACTTCTTTCAAAATATGTAGGTCTTACCAATGAGGATGTTCATGGTATGGGCAGTCGACGCAACAATGACCCCAAGAATGATCAAGCATGCACCCAGTATAGCCACGTATCGACGTCCCATGAGATCCGAAAGGGATCCAACGAAAGGGCAGACTGCCGCCAGAGCAAGCAGGTTGGCGAGGACGAACCACGTCCATCTGTCTGCACCACCAATATCCCGGTAGATCAAGGGAGGGATACCGCCGAAGAGGTAAACGGGGATTTGGGAGCCTGTCCAGAGGAATGCCATGGCAACCAAGGACATGAGTCTCTTGAAGGTCAACTAGATCGCACTGTCAACAATGCTCTTGATGAAAGTGAGGGGAGCCGTCGTACCGGAGGCTCGTGGTCATGGTCCTTATCGTCGCCGTATGTACGCAGTCCACCTTTCTCATAGTATGATGGGTGTCCGGGGACACGCTCGTTCGTCTTCACGTTTTCAATTTGACTGTCCGCCATCTTCTCGCCAGTTGCCTCTCTCGATAGATCAGAGCCTGAACCCATCGTGTGAAGATATATATCAATATCCGCCAGCGTTCAATTTACATTTTGTGCCACACGCATGTTCGGCCACTCGGCGCGCTCAGAACCCGCTCTCTATAAAGGCGTCAAGCTGGCACGTCTCGACCAAAGCCTGGGCAGTATGGTCAGAGAAGAGGCCAGGGAGGTAGTACAGCAGAGCGAGTATTATAAGTAGAGGATGTAGAGCGGTGACGAGACTAACAGGCTCAGACCGAGGTGAATCAGAGGGAAGCATGAGGGGTAGATTGGCATTAGTGGGCGCCGGTGCGACTGGTACATCAATTTCGGTTTCCATGATGTTCACTAGGTACTCGTACTCCGTACTACTAGTAGTGCTAGGTAGGGGGTTTTGCAGCAGGAATAGTAAGGGTGGTCACATTTTGATGTGTTTTGACAGTGGATGATGGCGCAGATTTGTTACAGGCACGGGGCAACGCTTAGGTTGGGAGGTCTAGAACCGGCCTTGCCTGTAAAGGTACTCCGGCCCGTCTCTGGTCCGCGCTCTCATTGGCGCTAGAGAATGACAGCCAGTCACCCAATCTGATGCGTGCGTAAAGTATGCTTACAATAATCACCAATCGTCCTTCACCAATTCAATCTTGAATGAATGGAGGCCGGCTGACCCTGCATGACTTTGCATATTAAGTGCGTTAATCTGTCCGTGCACACTTTTCCCCGACTTTTCCCCGACGGGACCCCAGATCGTCCAAGTGATTTGCCGGTAAAAGCGGGGTACGCTAGAATTTCCATAGCTTCTGTATGCGGGGGAGCGCTGACTAGGTACTGGCTCACTGCCTGAGAAGAAGGTAATGTACACCGAGGCTCTGTCCGGCCCAAGATTGCCAGAGAACGCCAGAGAACGCCAGAGAATATCAGAAGGCTTGTCTGGAATAGCTTCATGCAAGAGTGTTATGAGCTATGGGTCCGTCTTGACAACGAGACAAGGTGTGAAGATCTTTGTTGGACGTCTCGGCCTGCCCGATGGTAATTTGAAGCCCCACCGTATACGCGACGTTTCCTATAAAGTACTGTATAGACAAATTCATACAAAGATATCATATCCAGACATTCGATATGTATCTGTGCTTTGCACAAGTGACAGTGATATACAAAATACACTCCTGGAACGCTACCCGACGACATAAGTCCCATCCAATCAGTCCTTGCCACATGTCCTTGACCCGTTAGCGTCCACTGTCCCCATCACACTCTGTTTAAAACGACCATGCCAAAAGTAGCAGAGTCTAGAACGGCGCTCCGTTCATTCCTAACATAGTGGCGTCGCCTCGCCGGCAGTCCAAATTCGATAGCCTTGTCAATTATCGAATTCCGCCCCACCTGCATCGTCTATAATCTTTGCCGATTTCCTCAGGCGCGCTGTCCTCTGGCGAAGGCTATTTCGATTTCTCTTTATCGGCTTGCATAGCTCTCGCCGCTGCCATTTCCGCTCCTGAAGGCATGATGACAATCATCAGGTATGGCACATTCTGAAGGTAGAATCAGTATGATGGGTCTAGCCAAGAGCTCGCAGGCATAAGTGCCAGGTGTAGTCACTCACCTTTTTCATTTATCTCTTTACAAGACCTCTCCGTGGTCGTTGAGCTGTAGTAGCTACATCTGGTTGTGGCTGCAGGGTGTATCCTCTTCGTGCAGCTTTCCGCTCCAATTTTCGAGCTCGTTATTCGGCTTTTCTTTTGCTCATGTCGATGTGTCCACCCGAGAGCAAGTAAGTGGGGACCCGCTACTGGCGGGATGATTGGGATCGCTGAATCGCGAAGCGAATTGCTGTGGGGCCATGCCTCCAGCAAGAGTGGAGTTGGGTAGTGCTGCGGTCTGATAGATCGTTAGTCGAAGTCCGTGTGCTTTGATGACAGATCAATAACTCACAGATTTGGCCTGAGCACGTCGGTCATGATAGTCTGCAAAGAACTTGTCGCTTGTCTTGATCGCATTTTGCTTCTTGCCATCTGAGCCTGTTGCCATTGCGACATCTAGAGGGGGGAAGATCAAGGGCGCCGCTTCTGGCATTTCCATTTCGCCCTGAGTCCTGCCAATTGATAGTCGTAGGTTTCTGGTCTTGTTCTTCCAATTCGCTTCGTCTGGAGTAAGATAGTGTGAGATGGTCTGGGAGAGATCAATGCGTTCATGCGAAGCTTTGCTCTCAGGTGCGTATGTCATGACCATGCGGTAAAGACCGCAAGGTCTGGAATATTGTTCATTCATTTGGGTAAGGAAATCGTTGGTCCTATTGCTTGTTTTAGCTAGGTACTTCAGCGTAGCAACACCAAGTAATACCTTGTTCTCGATTGAATTTCGATGTCAGTCCTGGCTGCTGTTTGCATGATTATGGAAGCCGGGTTAGGGACAAGTCCCACAACCATAGCGGCGATGTTGACAGCATTAAGGACCGGAGATGCCTGTTGAATTACCACTATTTAGCAGGAAACTTCTCCACCTTGAGCAAATATTTATTAACCCACCTGGCTGACTGATGCATGGATTTGAGAAATTGAAGGAATTCCGCTTGATCGATGCCGCAATCAGCGAGTACTGGCGCGTAAGCTCGCACAAAACCACGACTGCTATCCTGAGGTCGCCGTTATGGAATGATGACAGGACATGGCAATCGGCCTATGCTTCGTGGTGTCGAGGGCGAAGAATGCTGCGAGACGAATGAATGTACGGTCTTATCGAGATAATGCTTCCTCCCCTCGTCGCTTGACGGCATACTTTCGAGGTGAAGTTTCTCATCGTAAGTGGGATATTTTGCGTCGTCTGATTCTCCGGCGGCGTCATCTAGCGCCCAATCTGCCTCGTCGTCCTCTTCCTCATTGTCATAGACAGGTGGGGGGTCGTCATCGTCGTCTTCGGGGCTGTCCAGCAACGCTTCGTAGGACTCGGCAGTCTTCTTGTTATCAGTGTACTCGTTAGATTGCTCAATAACTCCGCATTGGATCGAGCTTTCGTCTGAGCTGGCGAGCACGGCGTTACTGTTCTAGGACATTTTTTGAGCTTTAGAAACTTTTGCTGCTGCAACGCCTTCGGCAGTAAGGCCAAATCCGCGTGCGATGAGTTTGGCAATACCGCCAATTACAGGGGGTACCATTATCGTGGAGTTCACAAGTTGCACCTTAGACGGAAATAGATGTGTGAAGATATAGCCTTAAAACAAAAATAAGGCTTGTAGAGCTCAGCTGTTCGGCTTCTTGAGGCAATAAATAAAACCACAGGTAAGATTATGATAAAGGAAAGTGATAAGATGTGGACTATCAGCTTATCTATATCGAGATCATGCAATTGAGGGAGAAATACTTCGGTAATCTCACCGGGCTATCTTTAGCTCTTAAGACGGGGAAGAATATACTGAAGCAGCATACGCCTAGATGCTGCCAAACATAAACATGATCTCGCACTCCGTGTTCACGCAATACGCCTTCCGTTCGGCAACTACTACGGACATATAGCTCTCTTCCCAGTGCTAGACTTCGTGACCTCAACGAGCAGCGACAAGGTCTCTTTAAATACACCCTTCGCCCAACTCTCCGACTGCCTCTTCGACTACTTCAGCACCTCTCCCGTCAAATATGAATTCAAGATCCAACTCGGCACCTCGCCCTCCCACCATCCCACTGAAGACGCAGCATAATGTGGGACGAAGTCACTTCGCCATACTAGACGATCTGGACGGTGGAATTTCTGAGGCAGGATAGTTTTGTGCAGGAGCGGAGGGTATTCTCAGAAGATTATATGCGGTTGGATCCGTGGAGGGGGCTGCAGGCCCGTAGGCCGTTGGGGAGTATCAATCGGTTGAGAAAGTATGTTTATGGGAGGAGTCAGAAAAAGAGGGATAGGTTAAATGTGAGAAGTTTGAAGGACATTGCAAATATTGATGAGATCCAATAGTAGAGGTATACAGATGAATTAGGTTACGATTAAGCTGTTTTGTACTGACCGTGTTTTCCTTTGTTACACGCTCGATGGGCTGGCCTTGGGGGGAAAGAGAAGCAGCTTTTCAACTCAAAATTGAGAGGCCTCATCCAGTCAGTTGGCAACTTTGGGGTCTTCGTGAAGCTTCGGAAATAATGATTGCTTAGGATCTTCCCTCATCAAGCGACACTTAGCCCTGGAAGCTGGCCATGCGAGTACTAGAAAACTCCTTATTGTTCCCCCAAACCAAGCTGTCTGAGTGTAGTATATCTCCAAGAGTAATCGCCTTGGTTCTCAGGCTTCACGCGATCTGGACTTTATAGCGGGCATTCTCCCCCCGAGAGAATGTATCGATGGATTCGTTTTCTCAAACAATTCTCACGCTTTTCATCGTCGCTGACGAATAGCTCAACTCGAGCTTGATAATGCTGGTTATTGTGTGTAATCCAACCGTCTCTGGGCGCGAGAAGCCGCCCTTCTAGTCGTACGTGTTGCAGCTGTAAGGACTTTTGTAAGAATTGGATAATAGTTATCCACGACGCCTTTTTCCACAAGGACGCTGACTCTACTGTAATCGCTATGTCACTCAGTTCCAAAGAACGAAGAGTATGGGCGTGAGTCGTGAGAAAGTCCTGTAGAGTCGTCCAGTCCGTTGTAATAACCCCTAATCGTAAATCTCTCAAACTTGGCCAGTGTTCGCGATATTGGAGGATATCTTTTAGGAATAGTACCTAAGCAGAAGTAGTACTCCCGGGTAAATCTAAGTGCAGTGTTCTGAGCATTAGCGCTTTGCTGATAAAGTTTGCGCAGTGTTTGACTTCAGCACCCGATCGGTCGTTGACTGTAAGGCGTAGCTTGAGCTCCCGAAGCCGGCTAAGCATGTTATGGTGATTACCGACCGTGCTTAAGGCTTGGTAAGGTATCCAACCGCAGTCTACTAACTTCAGACGGGCTTCGCTTGTATGTGAGGCTTTGAACAGAGAGCTGAAAATGTAACTCCTGTGGAGGGTAGAGGGGGCAGCTACCGGCTCAACAAATGTTTCCAGCCTAATCGAAGATCGTGTTTTTAGCGTCGTTGGAGCCCTTATTTCGGCGCTCTCGGTTACGAATTGGATTGCTTCGAGGTTTTGGAGTGATTTGAAAGCGACAGAAAGCCAATCCTTGAGATCATCGTTAGCAAGCACCCGCCGCTGGCACTCGACATAGTACCGGTATTAGGAGTAATGGTACTGCAGCTCTACCGGTTGGAGCTGCTTATTCGACTCTTTCGACCCTGTATTATGGACCGACTCTGCCCCATTTTGCCCCTCGATATCTGCTTTTACTACCTCATACCAGTTATCGTAGCTCTTGAGCGTGGTGCTAAACAGTATGCCATCGTATGTGATCTTGTAGATATAGTGTTTCAGTGTGTGGTGGCGTGTGATGTAGCTGAGCTTCTAGAAGCTTTTGAGATTAGACCTGATTAGGACATTCTTGAAGAGATACTTCCGTGTAACTGGCTCGAAGGATCGACAGAGAGAACGCGCTACCTTCAGCTCGCAGGTTTCGAGATGTTGGCAGATTTGCTCGAGCACTTCTGGGGGTGTACTGTTAGCCATGTCGGCGTCGGCGTCGAAGAGTTTGGGTTTTAAGGTCCTCGGCTAACTTATAAGGGTAAATCCTAGAGATCTAGAAGACCCAGAATAGTAGTGAGGCCCGCTTGGTGCCAATATAAATGCCAGTCTGGAACGCCGGGTCGAATTGAGAAGTAGCGTAGGCTTTCGGGCCTATTCCTGAGCCTCCAATCCCCCGGTCGTAACTTAGGTTGGATGGAGTAGGAGCTCGGCCTTCACTCTTCCGCAGATTTCCTTCAGGACATCAGGGTTCTGTTGGCCTAGGAGTGTACTCTACCTAACTACTACTCAGCGTTAGTGTAACTTGCCAGTAGGCTTTTGTCGTCGCCGAAATCGATGGTAACCATAAGCTGCCATATTATCTTGAAGGCCTGACGGCCATGGCAGTCGCAGTAGCAGGCCTGGTGCTATCGCATCAGATATACATAGGAGCTGCAGGTGTAAGGCTGATGAATAAGGGACAAGTCACAGTTGGAAAGGCAATTGTTTAACGCACCTTAGGCCCAACTTGGAAAGCCCAGCCTTATCGAGCCAATCGAAAGGCCCACTCGGCCATGTTACGGCGGCCGATAAGCAGATTTTAGGATTTTAGCCGGCCTGCTGAGTCGATAACTCTATAACGGTTCGTTTTGGTATTATAATTCCGTATGTAATGTTGTAGTAGTTCCTAAGTATAGCCTATTACTGCCCTTATACATAGGTGCGCGTATGTATGGCCTATGTACGCGCTATATGGCCTACGTATGCGCGCATGTATGGCCCATTGCTGCCCCCATATATGGTATACGTATGAGCGCATGTATGGCCTATTGCTGCCCCCATACATGGCCTATGTATGCCCTTATATATGGCCTATCACGCAGTCGCCAAAATAATTGGTAAGGTGGGCCTTAGGGCTGCCCCGGGGCCGCCCCTTTGATATATTCATTCTTAGTAGCGCCTAGAGGCTTTTTGAAAGAATACCACAACACCATTGAACCAGCGCCATTAGGAATCGAACCCAATATGATATGTATTGAAACCCAGCAAACATTTTGAGGGCTCGTTTAGGGACTAGTTCAAGTAGGCAATAGATGAGGGCAGGAATAGGCTATACATACGCTTATACATATAAATATGAACTTTTATACGGAATTATAATTGATATTTGTTGATATCTTAATTTTAGCGCCGGACGCGTTAGTACCGGGGTTTCGTTTTTGACTACTTAAGGGTAAATAAGCCTAAGGTAAGCTTACGTTTTGGCTGGTAGGCCGGCTAAAACGCTGGGGGCCCGGGCTAAGCCTATTAGATCTAGCTTCGAGCCAGGCTCCGGGGTGGCCCCGGGGTTGAGACTCTCCTGTATGCCGAAAGGCCGGTCAGATGTATGAATAAACCAACCAACCAACCAACCAACCAACCAACCAACCAACTCAGCCCAGGTCTTGACTATGGCGCAGGATTGTGCTTTCACGAATCCGTCTATGCCTGCGTCTCCCACCTGTATCTCCCACCTGTAGTTGGGGTTGATGCCTGCAATCATCCCGTTGCTGCTCAATCACCGCAAGGATCGTATTCGAGAGCTGAGCGGACTCAGCTTACTCACAGCCTTCGCTTATAATAATACAGTCAGACAGGCTTTACATACCTAATACTGATAGGCTAATAAGGTCGAGAAGGCCTGACACCTTTAAGCCTCACTTCGCTGTAGCGCGCTCTAACGTTCTGGCATGTTCCGGTGTCATCGAATGGTCAGAAATAAAGGGAGCAACAATGGGTCAAAACATCACTCGGGCTGCAGGCCTCATAGAGACCAAGCCTTGTCCGTCATACATAAGCTACGCTTATTTCCACCGTTATTCGTCTGATAAGGGCCAGGTGCCATTCCAGCTGGCCTTCGTCAGCCACAGTCACTCTTTTGAGACTTTGGAAAGACGCATCAACAGAGTGCTAGCCATAGTACAAATTATTCGTAGGTATGATTTGAGGACCTCTACTTACTGATTGATAATATGCACCCTCTTCGCCTAGGCTTGCTACAAGTCGAGGAGTCTAGACAAGGGCAGTGCACTCAACTTGCATCAATGAAGTCTAATGGAGGCTTCGTGGCTGACGCTGAATGATGAGGCAGCTGACGGCAAGCCTGAGGTCCTGCAGGACTATATAAAGGATTGCCATGCCTATTTCTTCACTCTTATTCCTCGACAAATACACCTCATCACAACAATCTTGACACCATTTCGATCGAAATAAACTCATTCAGACTTGTCCCAGACCCTATCATTAACCATGGCACACCTTCTCAGCCAACTCAGAGATTTCCTTGATCGTGAACTCGAACCCCTCGCCCGGAAGACCATGACAACGCCGGGACCAGAGCAGCCTCTACCATCAGACATTTCGAAACTTCCACTCAAATCATGGGACAAAGGCGTCTTCTCATCCGAGCTAGTCAAACTCCATATTGTTCCTTCTGTTGATATTATTGGCCTAGACAAGGGAATTGCTGAGAGCGAGGTTGGGCCGGGCCATGTTGAAGAGGTTGGTACTTCTCGAAATACTTTTTGTAGTTCCTAGCCATCTCTGGATCACGAGATACGCATGAGGAACACTGGCTCAATGCAAACTTCCCGAACATTATTCAAAGTTCGATGTACATCTGAAAGGAGTAATGCTAAACCGGGATTTACCACAGGGCACTTATGGAGGGACGCAGCTAGCGTTGACAGAGATGTATGATCGTATTGAGCGTGGGTGAGTGATTTGAAATGCCTCGAATCGTCTGCGAAGTCCCTGGCATCCTGGATCCGGGCAACGACGATCTTGATCGACGGCATAGTACAGCACTGGGTTCTGAGAGACTATCAGTGGATCATGCCGGATGATCTGTCGAAGCTGCTGAGAGCTGATCTGGAAGATGCTGAACATGTATGCAGGTACATATCCTACTTTGATGCCATTGCCATCGAGTCTACAATTCCTCAAACCATCTCTTTTGAAGAGAAAGCTTCGAAATACCGCTACCAGCCTGCCGGAAAGGACAAGTATCCTCCTCACCTGGATGTCATCCCAACCAAGGACGAGACTCCTCTCTGGCAAATCTTCAATGCAATTGGACTTCTAGACGCCGCATCATTGTTGCCAAAGATTGTGCCAAAAACCTTCATTGGCAGGATCGCCAGTGAAATCCAGTCAACCTTGCTGGATGTCATAGACGGAGAACCACAGAACGGTCCTGCGATCGCTGATGTTGAGAAACGCAATAAATACGACCGACAGTCAGGGACTGACATTGAACGTGGTGCCAATATTGGAAGTGACTACGATGACTGGTACTCTGATGCTCGATTCGCTCAACAGCAGTTCACTGGGACAAATCCAACCACGCTTACGACAGTGTCTCCCAAGCTCCTTGACGAGTTCAAGGCCGCCGCTACTGCCCAGGACCTGAAAGCTGTAGTGTCGCTTCTCGATTCTGCGGGGAAGGATCTCTACGTTCAAGATTGCAGCTACTTTCGCGAGGCTGCTGGTCTGCAGCCTGACGATGTCATGATATCGGAGGATCCAATTGGCAATAGATTCGGCTGTGCTGCTGTTAGTCTGTTTCACTTGAACCCCGATGGCAAGCTTCATCCACTGGCTATCTGTGTCGATTACAAGGTCGACATGAGGAACTCGGTGGTCATCTTCAACAAGCGCCTGCATCCTTCCGATGTTACATTTCAGGAGAAAGAAGACTGGCCGTGGCGTTACGCAAAGACCTGTGCTCAAGTATCTGACTGGGCACGACATGAGATTGCTATCCATTTAGTCGACACCCATTTGGTATGTACATTTCAGGGGAAGCCTGCCCTCGCATTGATTGCACAACGAGACGTATAGATTTGTTCTAAGAACAGGCAGCGGCTCTGATTTACTTCCTGCCCCCGGAACCTGCCTCATGATCCACTCGTCGCAAGTAATAAGCAACGCTGACTCCCAGTTGCTCTTAGGTCGAAGAAGCCATCATTGTTGCCACTCACCGCTGCATTCCGACCACACATCCTGTATACAAGCTCTTAGAGCCGCACTGGTTCCGAACTCTAACCCTGAACGCCGCCGCGCGCTCAGTCTTGGTACCCCACATCATCTTCGATCTCGTCGGTATGCAGAACGACCAGCCCTACAACTTCGCCAATTATGCCTACAAGAACTTCGACTTCCAGGGAAAGTACATCCCTAACGATCTACCAGCTCGTGGGTTCCCAATAACTGAGCTCAAAGACCCAAAGTTCAGGAATTACACCTACGCTAAGAACATGGTACTAATGTGGGACGCCATTCACTCCTTCGTTACTGAAATGATCGCGATCAGCTACCACACCGACGCCGATGTAGCAAAGGACCAGCCCATCAAAGCCTGGTGCCATGAAATCCAAAGTCCAACTGGGGGTCAAATACCAACCTTCCCAGCAATCAAGACCATTGCCGCCCTTGTCGACGCCATCACTATGTGCATCCACATCGCCTCCCCACAACATACGGCTGTCAACTATCTCCAAAACTACTATCAAGCCTTCGTCATCAATAAACCAGCCGCCTTGTGCTCACCCATGCCCACCACGCTCGGTGCTCTACAAGCCTACAAAGAGCAGGATCTAGTGAAGGCTCTTCCCATCAATCGCCAGCGTGAATGGCTCCTATCCGCGCACATTCCACATCTCCTCTCTTTCCGCGTGGCAGATGAGAATAACCTCATCAACTATGCTCTCTCTTTGTGGAATCTATACATGAAGAAGACGGGCAAGGGGGAGCCAGAGGTGAAGGCTGCGGCTGCGAAATTCTACTCGGATCTACGGAATTTGATTGGCGTCTTTGATGAGAACTCCAAGGGCATGACTGAGGGGACGATTCCCTACAATGTCATGGATCCGAATTCGACGGCTATCAGTATTTTGATCTAGCGATGGGATATGGTCAAGGTAAGGGAGTGATAGATTACGACAGAACAGTGTGTGGTACGGGCTGAAGCTGGAGGTGGAATTTATGTTTACTTCACATTCTTATGCCTCGTTTTGCTAGGATGACTATGGCCGTTGCTGAGTGTCTGAGTGATAACAATGTGGCAGCTGGGTAACAAGCAATCCTTGTTTTACAATGATGAGATAGTTAGCAGAGGTCGAAGTTTGGCTCCACAGGCTCGATGTTCAATAAGTTGCTGTTGCTAGACCTTCACAGCCTCTAAAGGCACATTTCCCAGATACAGAAGGGAACAGACGAGCCATTTTCATACTTTAGGCTCCTAAGCCCACATTCGTAGAACGTCACCGGCACTTGATGCTGCTGTGTACTCGTAATCCTGAAACATTCGCTTTGCATCCGCAGGGTCCTCCCAGGCTATGCAGGGTCCGCTTCAAGCCCAGCTCCAAGCACGGCTAGGGGTCTTTACGGGCCGTTGATAGGCTCACTCGTCTCAACCTAAAATTCAAGCTTGAACAGCCTTCCCCTCTTCGACTTTTTTGCTTTCTCAATTTACTTTAATATATAAGCTCACCTTCACCTTGTGGTATGCTCAACATTTTGCATGGGCCAGTTCTAGCCTACTTGACGGCTCCTCCCTACCTATGATAACCGTGACAGGACGTCGAGTACTCCCTACAAGCCTCAGATGTCAACCGCAGCTGAAGATGACGTATGAAGCAGGTCCATGCTCAGATATTCATTATTCCATATACTTTATTTGACTGTTCCGAAAGCAGCCAATCGCATGCTTTTTCCAATCACGGGCCAAGCCATAAGGGCCATCTGAGTTCTGACAGCTGGAAATGGAACGAGAATGGCGGTGAACAAGTGGGCCAGACCCTTCGGTTCGATGGGCGTGTCGCCCCAACGGCAGCGTAATCTTCCTCAAAGAGCCATTTGCCGAGCCCTCAACAAAATTCTTACGCCTAAGGCTGGAAATTCACGATACACACACATCTTAAGCTTCGATCCTTTGGGCACAATGAACCTCTGCTGATGGCAAGCTCGTTGTCTGACTCTTGGAAGTTGCACTAACACGGACCCAATTCTTTATTGCGACAGAATCCCTTGACTTCTCCTCGTACTCACAATGGCTTCTAGAACAGCGGCCTCGACAACCTCCACTTCAACAGAAATCATGCCAGAAGACCAGTACGGCGAACTGCTGGACACCTATGGCCAGCAGTTTGAGCTCCCCAACTTCACCATCAAACAAATCAGAGACGCCATTCCAGCCCATTGCTTCCAGCGCTCAGCACTTCGTGGCTTCTCCTACATAGCCAGAGATATTATCTTCCTGGCCTCAACCTTCTACGCCTTCAACAGCTGTGTCACCCCAGAGAACGTGTCCTCATACCCCCTCCGCTTTGCCCTCTGGACCCTCTACACCATCCTCCAAGGCCTCTTCGGCACAGGTCTCTGGGTCATCGCCCACGAGTGTGGTCATCAGTCCTTCTCCCCATCCAAGACCCTGAACGATACAACTGGCTGGTTCCTTCACTCAGCACTCCTCGTCCCATACTTTTCGTGGAAGATCTCTCACGGCAAACACCACAAGTCCACTGCTCATATGGAACGCGACATGGTCTTCCTCCCCAAAACCCGCTCCGTCTACGCCAAACGCGTTCGTAAAGCCGTCGACGAGATATCCGAATTGGCTGAAGAGGCGCCACTCATGACTGCTGCGATGCTCATCGGGAGACAGCTCGTGGGCTGGCCGGCATATCTGATCATGAACAAGACGGGCCATGATAACCATGCTGAGCAGAAGGAGGGACGAGGGAAGGGCAAGAAGAATGGGCTGGGAAAGGGGGTCAATCACTTCGACCCCCAAAGTCCGTTGTACGATGCGAAGGATGCTAAATACATTGCTTTGAGTGATCTAGGCTTGGGGCTTATGGCTCTTGTGCTGTATGAGTTGGCGCAGGCCTATGGATGGAACAATTTGCTGGTCTGGTACTTCGTGCCTTACCTGTGGGTGAACCATTGGCTGGGTATGTCCGTCTTTCCTCCATACAATAGGTTAAATCACCACACCAGGGACTAACGAGATCTCGCAGTCGCCATTACATATCTCCAACACACTGATCCGACTCTTGCGCATTATGGTCCTGAAACTTGGACTTTCACCCGCGGTGCTGCCAGCACCATCGACCGCGACTTCGGCTTTGTAGGCCGCCACCTTTTCCACGGCATCATAGAAACACACGTCCTTCACCACTACGTCTCTACTATTCCCTTCTATAACGCCGATGAAGCTAGCGAGGCTATCAAGCCGGTCATGGGACGGCACTATCGATCTAATGTTGAAGGAGGACCACTGGGCTTTTTGAAGAGTCTGTGGACGAGTGCGAGGTGGTGCCAGTTTGTGGAGCCTGCCGAAGGGGCCACTGGTGCGGGGAGGGATGTGGTCTTCTACAGGAACCATAATGGATTGGGGATGCAGCCGATGAAGGTTGATTAGATCAATGAGTGATTAGATGAGAAAGACAAATGCGATAGACATAGACGGCAGATAGATAGCAAGACGCTTGCGAATCAAGATAGATAACCATCCAAGGAAAAGTTTGAACTTCCGGGTAGTTTCAAGTTTCTTGGGTGAAACGCATCGTCTGAAATGGTACGTATCTCGCTCTGACCCTTCCTCCTGATGCATACCTCTGTGCCCTTCCTCAGTACACAATCCTCTGTCCCCTGACCACTTTCCACACATGATCTTGAGCTACCACGCACACACAACCCCATCTATCTCAAGAATACCCACAGCCAACAGAACAGTAAAGAACCCAACAAAGCACACTCGCCAGCCGCATACACAACATTCGGTACAACGGGATTTCATAGTAGTCTCGCCCCTTTTTCCAGACCCAGGGGTTACATTCTCCTTCCTTCCGCAAGGACAGATAGATTTGGTGGGGACAACGGCGATGACAGTAATGACGATAAAGAAGAGGAAGACTGACGAAGAGGATCATGAGCGAGACGGTTTCCTATGGCGAGGATTCTGACGAGGCCAACGACTCGATCAAGATGAGGATATGATTTGAGAAACTTTTGTGTAGAAGTGAGGTAACTTACTTAGCCGGTAGATGGTAGAGATGTTCAATACCTCTACTTCTTCAATCGGTAGACGCCAGGGGGTTTGAGTGTTCCTCCTGCGTTATATAGTCCTTTCTTGTTTTGAAGGGGGGAGTGTCTGGGAGATTTGTTTGGTATAATTTGATTGGCTAACAGATGATAGAGAAGCGCTGAGGGCCTTCTTTGCTGCAATGAACCTGATGGATCATGCTGGAGGGGACGCGGGATGGATGCGATGGAACGCCATCCGAAATCCGCGACGAAGGAAGGGACTCCACATAATGCTGGCCCTTTTTCTTCAGGCCTGTCAACGTGGAAGAAGATGGTATGAACCTCTTGCATTGCGCTTCTGCATACTCAAAATGCACATACAGGTCGTAACGATGTTGTCGTTGCTTTCTATCCAGACAATGATAAGAAACCAGTCATCAACGACTATAATTTAGCTCGTACTATTGCGATCCTCTATCGATATAAAGATTAATTCTTGGACGGGATATACGGTGTGAGGTTAAAGAAGTTAGACTATATGCAGGTGGGCATCTCGTAACGAAAATATAGCAAAACAGAATGCATACCAAATAGAGCAAGGTCCTCCCATTTTCTTTGCAAGACGTCCTCGCGACAAGCGACAAAGTGTCTTATCTTAAGCAAAAACAAGCTGTAAGACGCTGCCAGACGTGTCAGAAGGCTTAACAAAGCCTATATAAGTGCGGCGGCTGCGGACTCCGTTATTTTTGCGGAAAAGACTACCAGAGATTAATTGGGAGGAGAAAGGGCATAAGAAAGAGTGCAGACTTCTTTGAATAGTCAAACCCTTCCTTGTTCGTCATTGGGACCATAAAGAGCCCTTGTCCAGCTTCCGATTTCCATTCCACACCACGACACCTCCAATAGCTTTGTAAAGCAAACCCAACGACCACCGCTGTGAAGATGGAGCTAGGCATGCGGGGAGGCTCGAGCTCACTACTTTGGAGCACACCCACTTCACTAGAGTCGGAACATTGAAGGGGCTACTCGTCAACTTCAGATTGAGAAGAGGTAGCCCGGGAATCCCAGCCACTGTACTGGTTCCTGGCACAATAGGTTCTGTGACGATAGTCGCTTCAGAATGAAAGATAGACGTGACTGGAACAAGTATGCAGCAAACAGGAATGAAATCCATCCTCGAGCCTAGTATCAACGTTTGGTAGACATTGCAGAGATCGGTGAGGCTTCCGCAACTGTGGTCTTGAGGATGCTTGAGGGCTGTCCAATGCATCAGGGACTTTTGACCAACAAACTTCGGAAGGAAGCAAGTATTGCTGCATGAAGAGAGCACAGCTATCCCACAGTTTCGATTCGGAAGAGAGATAGTACCTTGTAGCCACGCACGTTCGTTGGTTTTGGGGGCTCTGGTATCCGTGGTTGCACTATCGGATGCGATACCAGTCTCTTTTGCAGCAACCCATGCGGAGTAAGTCTACAGATATGAATTCCTTGATGACCTCCAGACTAATTCCAACAGGGCAATTACGCTCCCGAAGTCTCATGTCCCGTTGACAGCACCGCTGACGGTTGCAACGCTACTGCGATCAACTACAAGCGCGACGATGATCCAGTGGCACGCGATTCAGCGAGAATGGCTGCGTTGGGCTTGAAAAGGAGCCTGAGCAAGCGATGCTAGACTCGAGGAAAGATGATATCATGGCACTTTTGTAAATTAGGTACCACATAGTCTGCTTGACATGGATTGTAAGGTACTCTCTTGAGTATCAAGGAATCTTGAAGTTGTCATCACATCCTGCTCTATCATCATCTCACATATCTCAATCTAAAACTGCCATTGTTTCAATTCTTCAGCCTCGCCTGTAAATACACCACTGTCAGCCCTGCACCTGCAGATACCCCTGAGCCCTAATTTCTGATTTCTGATTCCTTCCTGCTTCAAGTACGCGCGAAGGATCTGGCTCACCCCTGCACTGCCCGGCGGACACGCCGTTACATGATGACGTTAAGTGGGCATGAGTTATAAAGCTCCTACCAATGCTTGAGAAACAGAAGCTTTACCCCCTTTAGATCCTTCTTTGTTTCGTGCAGGGCCCAGCCCAACAAGCAATCCAGTTCGCGTGATGCACATTTCAGCGACCGCAACATTTATGATATAAGAAACGCTACAACATAGTGGCTGTTCCTCGATCCATCTCGCAAAAGTCAGACGACGTCGCAGCACACAAAAAACACACCGAGTTCAGTCCCTTTACACACAGATATGGATTACCCAGGTCAGCCTGAAAATCCTCCGCACCTACGGCCTTCCGATACTACGAGCAAAAAGGATAAGCCTACTACTTTTGAGAGGTAAAGAGATACGCAGCCAATGCCAGAGTCTACATCTACACCGCTCAACATGTCGCCATATACCTCGAGCCCAAAAGGACCGTATTCAAAACCTCACAGCCATCCAAAAATGTCCAGCCATGTTCTTCCAACCCATCACGCCACCTTGAGCGAAGACGTCATGTTCCTTGTCTTTAAGGCACTTCCTAAGTCATCGCTGCGCACAGTATCGCAAGTCAGCAAGGCATTTCACGATTTGGTTCTTCCAGTGCTCTACCACACCGTCGACTTCAGCGCTAAACCCGTAATCGACATCCACGGTGTAGTCCCACGGTACTGGACCCCACGACGCTCCATCGACGCCCTTCAAGTCCGCCAACGGCGCTTCGCGCAGCAGATCGCACGCAAACCCTCCTACGGCACCCTACAGCACCCTAGTCCGCTCATTGGTCTGGACAATGGGCTTCGAAACCGAATAAACCTCTGCTTCCTCATCAACGAGCAATGGGACGACACAGTCATCTACACCATGTTCAGCCACCTCAACCTCGCCACGCATATCACCATCGACGCGAGCACCGCCCCGCCGGAAACTATCCCACACCTTCCCGCCCTCTTCCCCTCCGCCACGAACATCCACTTCGACGGCAAAACAACTTATGCCTTCGCCGCCGCCATCCTGCACAACCCCACCTCTACCCTCCTGTATACACTCACCCTTGACAACGTTATTGAAGGCGGCCTCATTCAGACCCTGCCTCCAACGAAAGCAGGCCCCTCACCGACTCCCCCACCAACGACGGCGAGCGTCTCATCCACCTCCCGGAAAACTGGCCCCCCGAGTCCCTCCCCCTGCAGGTTCGTCCAGGCTGTATGCGCCGCATCCTCGAGCCCCCACTACTGCACCGCTGTCGACAGCTGCGCTACCTCGCCCTCCGCAAACAGGGACATCAGCACCCGGACCAGATCTTCCCAAGCGCCACGTATACGTTCGATAGAGACGTGTATGATGAGTGGGCTTCCTTCATCTGCGCCGTCAAGCCCAGTGTGCTAGTCGTTGCGCATCTGAGGGATGTGGAGAGGCCTTATAGTGGCGTCCCTTTGCGGGGGGGGGTGCTCGGTGCCGGCGATTGCGCCGATGGATGAGTATATGCGGGAGATTTTGGTGCCGGTGCTGAGGGGGGGTGGGGCGAGGTTGGCGAGGTTGGAGGTTAGGGGCGTGAGTAGAGGGGTACTGGGAGGGTTGGAGGCGGAGGAGGGGTTGAGTGCGGTGGAGGTTGTGGTTGAGGAGGTAGTAGAGTACTCTAGGTAGGGGCTCTGCTTAAATGGGCTCTGCTTGAATGTTAATGGTTATGGATGATATCACGTTGTTAATCGCTAAGTGAGGTGAGAGGGGTAGGATAAAGGGTTTTTTCTTCTCTAGGATCCTATCCCTACCACAAAGCATCATCTCGACTTCGAAACATTGATACCTATCACATACCACCCCTCCTTCTCTTACACTTTCAGTCAACAAGGAATCAACATCTTTCTCCATCCCTGCACCCCCAAGAGGAAGAAGAAGTGAACAGTCGTCGTCTGGAGAAAGGCAGGCCTAGCCGCCATTGGTGCTGGCTTGCCGCCAAGACGCCATCTCCGACCAAATGGCTTCTTGTCCACAACTTCTCCATGAGCTGCTGCAGGACGTATCACGATGAAATCGATCTCATGCAGATCGTTTAGATCTTTCATGTCCAATACAACGACATTTCTGGGCAAAGACCGCTGAGATCTTTTCTAAACGAGTATTCTATATACGTGAATCTTACCGTATAACGCGCCCATCTTGACGCTATTACGACCACCATACGGCATTATTAGTCGTTCAAAAGCGTGAACCTACGCTTTACAAGGAGGATTATATCCTCGAAGCTGCGAGAATGGGCAAGGCCGCACGTTGATCAAAGCGGAACAGCTCTGCCCAATCAACATTCAACTGGATAGCCTTTTCGGCACATTACCCTCTCCAGCCTGACATGATTTCTCCCAATGCCCATGAACGATTGAGCTCGCATGGCCCAGGTTCAAGGCTCATTGCCCAATATACATGCCCAAACGTCGAACAGTCGAGTAGCGTCCACCAACGCCTCTCAATTCCAGAGCCCATACTGCGTGTCCAATAATCAGCACTGATCGAGCAGCGTTTGGCAAATTGTTGGACACAAAGTCCAGGGTCTTTTGCAACAATATGTCCACTTGAAGCAAAATCAGCCACAATGCACGCTCCAACGCCATCATACCTGACTTGAGCCGGCATTGCAACATTTCAAGCTTCTAACCCTGTGTTTGTCCAGAATAGGTACTCAATGGCCACCCTCCTTCCCACTCATCAGCCCCTTCGCCCTCTCAACCCACGCCACCCCATCCACCCTCTCCTTCCTCGCAATAGCAATAACCCTCTCCCTCCTCCCACCCAGCCCCTCGCCCTCAAACCCGGGTGTCATCGTCCTCCCCACAATCCCCACATTCCTCGTACTAGGCAATCTCAACATTTCCCTCTCGACCTTATACCCGACCCTCGCCGCAAGATGCGCCACCCAATCGCACAAGCTGGAGTATGCAGACGGTTGCTTGGCGCGAGCTTTAGCGTTTAGGGCGTTGAGGTCACCGGATTCGGCAATTTGGGGGCCGAAGATGACTTCGTTGTCGGAGCATGCGACGGCTATGGCTATGGATTTCGACTTATTAATGTGAGCTGAAAAGTAAGACGGCGCCAAGGCGTCTGCGGAGTTATTGTTGAAGACCGAGGGCGCGCGGAAGCGCAGGCCTGAGAGATTATGCGAGCAGCATGGGATAGCAAGGAAAGGGGAAGAGGAGATGGAGGCGATGAGGGGCGTCCAGGGCGTAAGTTCGTCGGCGTGGTTGGAGATTATGAAGGTGCCTGTGGGAAAGATGCCGTTGTGCCAGGCGGCGGAGTGGCGCTTGGATATGATACCGCCGTTGGCGTGGTCGGATGCCTGTTGCATTTCGAAGAGAGGTTGGGGAATGAGGATTAACTCTTTGAGATGTCGTTGGATGGAGTCGTCGAAGGTGCCCCATGTCTTTCGCCGGCGCGCGTCGAAGCCCCAGCCTTGGTAGCCTTCGCGGAGGAGGATGTCGACGAGGACGCCGTTGCCGCAGCCGATGTCGACGAAGCCGGGGAAGATTGGTATCGTGTCTGTTCCTCCTATATCCGTTTGCCCTTCTCCAACATGGAGCCTTGAGAGTCCGTTGGATCTGTACATGTCTTTCCATAGCTCGAGCAGGAACGCTGCTATGCCTAGGTCCTCGAAGACATGCTTGCTCGGTTCGGTCTTCTCTACCCAACGGTCACATAGCCTTGTAGCATGTTTCTGTTTCAGCTCTGTATATTTGTCTTGCACCCGCTGCTGCGAGACTAGTTGATCATGGTTCACACGCTTGGTATAGCCTGCCAATTGACCCTGACCATGCTTGTGTATCGTCGTCAGTAGATGCTGGCCTGTCCGTAGAAGGCGGGGTGAGAGTGGGAGAGACTCCGAGGGAAAGAGGCGGTAATGGAGAGAGATGCTCCCTTTCGGACTCTGATATGATGGCGAGGAATTCCAGGTGTGCAGATACGCCAGTGACTGAATTCTGGGATGGTACCAAGGTACCTCGTTGGCGTCATGGGAATGTGGTAGGTAGACCACGATGGTTTGTTGTATATCTCCTGCAGGAGAGAAAAGAAAAATACACGTCTGGGCAATTGGCTTGTCAAGCTGTGGATTCCGAGGTATCATGCGCCTGACAATAGTCCTCGTCACCGCAAATCCAGGCAGATCCCCACCCTGGATGTGGTATCTCTGTAATGCCTTCGACTGCTCTTCTTCGGATAGTTGACCATCTGTAGGCTCATTCTTTTCACTATCGTACAATATATCAGCTCTAAATAGCAAACTTGAATTGATATTCGGATTCCTCAGTAAATTCAGCGAAACAGATGTAAAGATATCCGGCGAGAAGTCACAAGTATTCTCTCCAACATGCAGCCAAGCCGCACCAGGTAACTGTTGCGAAGTTTTAGGACGCAGCACTTTTTCCAGCGAGTCTCCTGCAAGGTCGTCACGTCCAAGCACCTGTGCCGGCATTGTCTCGCCTGTGGTTTGGTGGCGCTCTAGGGGCCTGTTGGTGATTTAGTCAGGGACGTCCAAGCTAAAAGTGGGCGGCTTTCGGGCATCTGTTCCCCAGAGATTCAGCTAACCGCGATTCGTGCAACAACAACCGACGGACGTTTGTGGGCTGGACTTTGACCCACAGCAATTGAGTTCGAGATCCACTGGTACCTCTCTTAGTCCCTATACACAAGCCGACACAACCACCACTACCTCGCCGTCGCCAAGATGTGGCAATCTCCCGCCGCGACCACCGGCTCGATCAACATGTCCTCCAGCACCAACGGCCCCCTCTTCAGCACCACCCTCATCTCAGATGCTGTCACGCGCGCCCTCCCAGAAAACTATACCATACGGCCGCTCCAGCGCTCCGACTACCAAGCCGGCGTTCTCGATGTGCTGCGTGTCTTGACCAGCGTGGGGGATATCTCTGAGGAAGCGTGGACGGAACGGTACGATTGGATGGCGAAGAGGGGGGATGAGTATTTCGTGCTTATTGTTTGTGATGGGGAGGGGAAGGTGGTCGGGACGGGTTGTGTGATGGCGGAAAGGAAGTTGTGAGTTGTAGTATCTCGCGGGACCTCAATGGCTAGTGGGAGGTGGGCTAACACTTCGTGTGGTGTAGCATACATAATTTGGGATTGGTGGGGCATATTGAGGATATTGTGGTAAACAAGGATCAGCAGGGGAAGAAGCTGGGGTTGAGGATCATAGAGGCGTTGGATTTTATTGCTGAGAAGGTTGGATGCTATAAGGTCGGTACCTCCAATTCAAGGTGCTTCGATATGCAACTGGAACTCTATTGTCTTGTTTGGGACACAGCACTGACATCTATCTATACAGACGATTCTCGACTGCTCAGAGACGAACGAAGGCTTCTATGTGAAGTGTGGCTACAAGCGCGTGGGACTGGAGATGGCACACTACTACGAGAAAAAATGACTACAGGAACGGAACCCGGGAAGGGAAAAGCTCTGACAGCTCAAATCCATGGGGTGTAGCTTGGGAGTTTCAGTGGAAGGGGAAGCTGTCACTCGATATAAGAAGATATGACCATTGACCAGGTGTGAAGCCGGGAAGCTTCGGGCTTCTGGGTCCTGCTTTCCATTAGCAGAAGAGCTTGGGAATTATCTCGACGATTACCGATTATGATCATGATGGCATAGAACGAGGTTTGGCATACATTTTTAGAGAAAGTCAGCTTTGAATGTAATATAGGAAATGCTTAAAAAGAAATCCATTCCCAAAGACGTGTGAGCAACGATGTCTTTGATAATGCATTAGGTCCTGTGTAGCAGCAACCCTCCATCTATTACGAACACAAGGTGGAATACCGTATGTAGCACAACAAGTTATTTCCGTATTTGCAAGTCCAGTGCCATCTAATCTTATTCACACGTAGAGCGTTGTATTTCCGCAAGCATGTTTGCCAAATTGGGTAGTCCAACGCCATGTCCGAATGTACGCCGACTGAAAGTGATATCTGTAAATGGGGTTGAGAAGCGAATGAGAAAAAATATGTGAAAGAGTATGCCTCGGATATGAAGCCAGACATTAAGCGAAGTGGTAAGTGCACGTCAGATGCAGATCAGGCTCCACCCCGCCGCAGGAGATCTAGATTCATGCATGCCAGATCATGCGTGATAGAATCCGATGCGACGTGATGTATGTGCGACTCGATCTAGTAGACGTTTCCCTTTGGAAGGGCACAGAAGATGCCCACGGAGATGGCAGTGATGATCAATCCACCGCCAATGGCTTGCAGGAATATCGTGTCCTGGATCTGGCGGAGGGCCGGTTCTTGAATCCAGACCTCACGATCCAAGATCTTGCGGAGGATGTTACGCTTCTCGTATCTGGCCACCCATGGTTCGTCCTCGTAGCTGTTGGCGCTGGCGAAGGTGTCGAATGAGTTTTTGCCCATGTCAAAAGATGAGCGATCATCGTCCTCGGCGAAGAGCTCCCACGGTCGCAGGTGACGGTGATGCATACCATGGAGAACCTGAGAGCTGTCAGCATCTGCCTCTGCACGGTTGCTCTTGATGTACTAACAATGCACATGCCCTTCCACGCGCAGATCATGGTTGCAATTCCAATAAAGAAGCCAATGGCAGAGAGCACTCGATAGCCACGGCCAGCGTTGCTCAGAGTGATGAGGACTGCGGATATAATACCTCCGAGGATGCCGAAAACACCAAGGCCTCGTGCAAAAATAACGCGAGGTCGATTGCCATTGCAGATGGTCCAGCGGATGAAGTTAGGATGTGCCTGGTGACGAAGAGTCCATTCAATTGTGTGGACGACATTACGGAATGCTGAAGGGTGGGTAGTGTTGGCTAAAGCGTGAAGTAAAGTAGCTCGCTCCCTCGACGAGAGATTAAGCTGGCGAGGTGCGCCATCTGCGAGGTAGATTGCAATGATGCGTGAGATTTCCTCACGGAAAGGCTGGATCGTGACTGCGCGAGTATTAATGATGTGATGATGTACCTGAAACATGGATGGCAAACTTACATGGCTGCCACTTGAGATCAGCACCTTCAAAAGCACCTGCCGCTTTGGCGTGGAAGGATCTATTGGTGTTTGAGCGTAGTGTTGAGCCAGTGTCACTCCAGGCAGGCTCGGAAGGAGCCATGCTCTCCCGGTCTCCATTTGGTGTTCTTGGTGGAGTATTGAACGGGTTGCCCTTCACCTCCATGACGCTGGCTACTGGTGGTGCGAAGTCGGTGCCTTTGAATACAGCAGCAGTCTCAACACTGACTTGCTGCTTGGGGCCCGTTTGCCCTTGTATTGCTTGTACGTCTTTCTCCAATTGTTCTACCGTCCACACAGGTGCAAGGGCACGCTCGTTCTCTGGTAGCTCGGAAAACCGCTTCGTATAGTCTCGGTACCAGAGGAAGAATTGGAGGTTCTCTGCGGCGTGTTCGATATAGATGAGGTAGTTCATGAAGTCACGAACTGTGGCTGGCTACAGGACTGGGAGTCAGCTCAGTAGCTTAAGTCGATCAACGATAATTCAAGAAAGCTCCGTAGGAACAGTGATAATGGAAAGCCTCAAGCCATTTCCATGTATGGGCCCGTGCCAAAAACAGTGTTGAAGCTCGTGGAAGCAACGTGGATGCGAGGTGAATGTACTCACAGGGCAAGTGCCTCCAGCCATTATACGGTCAAAGGACAATGCATCTGGGATGCCAAAGGACATTCCAGTGCCTTGTGAGTCGATGGATGCTTCGCCAATGGATTGTGTCTTCTCGTCCCCGAGGACTGAAGCTCGAGCGGAGTCGACATGTGGGGGACGACGGTAGGTGAGGGAGTAGACCATGTTTGGTGTTGATGAGGGGGAGTGGAGATGTTGAAGGGTGTTGAAGGGTGTCGATGGCAATGAGTGTCCAGGATAGCAGCAAAACCGAAGGTGTGGGAGCGAGGAGGGCTTGTGGAAGAGGATGGAGAGATGGAGATAGCTTTTACGGAGTAAGGTAGTGTTTGGGGTAAAGAAAGTCAATAAACGGATTACGGTGTTTGGAAGCTTGGTCCACTTCTTTTTTTCGACAGGTCGCAGCCAAGAACACCCACGCCTTTTCTCCACAATAGATGAATTGAAGATACGGGCAATTGAGAGATACAAATTACAAAGTGTAGTCGCTCTTGAATATGAGAGGAGGACACTGGACCCCTTGCAAGCGCCACTTGCTGGTGTACTACTTGCCGCAGAATGGATAGTCAGGCACAAGTGGTGAAGCATATCTGGAGACGGCAAAGCTAGGCCAAGTGTACAAGCTGATTGTTATTCGTGAGGTAGTCATGGTACCCTTGTCCGAAATATGCCGAGGACGAGGCTCTTCTCAGCCGTCTTTCCCACGAGTGGGAGATGAGATGAAGCTTTGTGGTACGGCTCAGCAGAAAGTACCTGAAAAGGTACTTTGAAACGGGCGAAAAGAGCCGCGGATATCGCATTCTTCGAAGCAGAAGAACCACATGAGGTCAGCATTGCGAGGAGCTCTCTAGTTCTACACGACTTTTCACATCAGCATTGGTGGTCAACCGTCGGTCAACGTCCACCTCCACGCTATCCTCGACAATTCTCCGAGTCAAGACGTGGGGCCAGACACGTCCTCAGGACTCGTGGCGTTTTCGATGCAAGCTGATGTCTTAACCGCGTGGCTTAACATCCAATTAAACGACTGTGAAAGATCTCGATAGGCGCATCTATCACGTTCGAGACCATCTGAGACCATCTGAGATAGCGCATCCAGCCAATTGCGAGATACGAGGCGTCTGTTTTGCATGGGACGTTCCATCAAACTTCCTTGAGGCTCAAGCTAATGACTGGTTTGTAGATCGTGCGAATCCTAAAGTATCTTCCTTCCGCTACGATTACCGAGTGCAACTTCCTGGGAGACTCACACGTGCACCCAGGTTCCCGCATCATCTGGATGCGGACTGCGCATGAACAGCATAACCAAAAAAAATTGAACCCTTTCGCTCTGGCGTTCACAAGAATGGCATTATGAGAAGATTTTAGAGGATTCCAAATAATTCTAATCTTGCGCAATCCACGTGGAGACGGAGCAGCCCCCGAAGAGCCAAAAGAACTGCAATCTCCACTTGGCACGGGCCTCCTTCCATGCCTGCTTGCCATGAGCTGGACCAGCGAATCACGGGCTGACATTCCCCGGGTATGCCCTAACCCGTTTTTACGCTTACTCTAGCGAGCCCAGTGCTGATAGCCTTTTCGGCAATCTCGGTATCGTGGGATCGCACTTTCAACAACCTCGGACGGCTACTAACGTCAAACTCTTGCTTCAACGTCTTTGTAGGCTTGGTTCTGCTGGCGCAACAGTACCCCAACGCTCATAACGAACCAATACTGTCAGTTGTCAAGGAGGTTTGCTGTCGCAATACCTTGTTTCTAGGCAAGCACCTCTGTATCATGGGTTTTTATAATGAAATAAAAGCAGAAAGTGTTGTAACATTTGCTCTTATGTACCCATTGAACTGGCAGACTACAAGGTCGTATACTTATCATGAACCGATCTACTCATTTCATACAATCATTACAAGGTCGTTTAATCAAGTCGTATGCTCCTCAAGAACATAATCCGTCAATCGCTAGGCTCATCATGAATGTGTTTGGTTCTTTCAGAGCATTGACTGCTCTCATGAATGCATTGTCTATTATGGCATAGGAGCACCGATCATGGCATTCTTCGAGACCAAAGAGCGGATAATTCGCATGCTTCAACTTGAGAAGTATAAAAGATATCGAGTTCTAAGCTCTTGGGAAATTGTTTTAACCAATTCATGGGCTCACCATGAATCAGTTTGGTCACTTAATATGCTCATCAAGACTCTGTTTGGTTAATGCGTACGCTCATCATGATTTGTTCTGGTCGAATAGAACGATATCTACCCATCACAGTACTAGTTTCATTTGCCCAAAGAGCCACAATCGTTCATGACCCAGGAGCAGAGACCTGCACACTTCGTCCCCAAATCCCATTGCATGCCTAAAATCTCGCTCTAGTTGCCACCGTTACGATGCGCGTCGACACTTCCACCATGCATTCACTTCCAAACCCCACCCATGATCATCAGAACCCCGTCTCCACCGCCGACGCTAGGACCTTCCCACACACATCATGGCAATAAGTAAGCCCTCTCATCGCGCCGCTAGAGGTAGTTTACCGCTTTCATGGCCCAATACCACACCAGTGGGGGGACGTCAAGTCAGAGATAAAGGGTACCGGACCGCTCAGACGCGCGACCGACCGCTTCAACACCGTTCCTTTCAACACCGCAATCCGGTACGACACCATTCCAGACACTCTAATCCAGCGCAATCGGAGACGCGAAGGCGGCAACAAGTGGCTAAAAGAGCGCAACGGATAGCTGACTGGAAAGCTGCAAGAGCTCGGAAAAGCGAGCAGAGGAGGGCGGAGAGGCTGGCTGCGCTCGGTTTGACCGGTAAGAAGCTACCCTTGACGTACGATATACGATTCTCGCAATATCTTTCCCAATCAACCAAGCAATCCTAATGTCTCTCCTGTTCTCGTCTCTGTCCGTCCCCCACTGGCTCTGCCCCCTTTCTATCACATATCAGCCTTGTGGCATTCCCTTTCTCACAACATCTATGCGCGCTTACCCCTGCATGGCACGCATTGACTTTCATGTATTTCCGTTCAACAGGTCACAACAGCGCTACTTCTGCCCCTACTGTTTCTCCCATCTTCATCAAATTTGCTGATACATGGCACAGAAAACGACATCGACTGGGAGCCTTTCCAGGCCGACTGGAACGCCCATATCAATCAATGCATCAAATGGGTAGACCGAAGCTTCAAAGCATACCGATTCGACGCCCAATCCTATGGAGAATTACAAACATATTTCGCCAACCGGAAGACAAGTAAGTATTTTCTTTCCTGCTCACCTAGCCCCAAGTTTTCTGCTTTACTTCGACTTTGATGGTTAAAAGTGATGTCATACCACTCCTCCCCGTTCATCCTACCCCAATCCAATGCGTCCCAGTTCCCACTCACCCTAACCCACCTTACCACCCCTCCACCCCCCCTTATCCCCCTCACCGACCCCCACTCCCACTAACCCCCCAGAACTAACTTCCCACTCCCCAGACACACCCACACACGAAACCGCCCTGAGCGCCCTAACCCTCAACGCCATCAAACAATGTCAACTGGAACTAGGCACTGACCTAGAATGGGTACGTAGAGCCAAGAAGGGCTGGGGGAAATGGGGCGATGCTATGGAAGAGTATGCGATCGAGGTGGGCGAGGATGCGGTGATTAAGGATAGAGAGGGATTGTGGGAGATTGGGGAGGAGGATTTGAGTGATGAGGAGATGGAGGGGTTAGAGGGTGGGGAGGAGGGGGAGCGGCCGGATTGGATGAAGACGGGGTTGACGCCGCCTCCTGAGTGGGAGCAGAGGCACTTTGGGTTTGGGAATGCTTGAGGGGTGGAGTGTTGGGGGGATGTGTTGGAGGGCGGTTAGATACCCCTGTCTCTGGACAAATACGACGTAATTTGTTTAGTAAATACACCGATTTGACTTCGTAAGCGCTGATTTTTGTCGATTCATAGGGTAGGATAGCCCCTAGATCAACCGTTTGAGCTCTTCGTCTCATCTAAGTCAACATTTAGAGGATGTAATAGTTTACTGCTGACCCTAGAGGCTAGTTCCGAGTTTATTCGTCTCCCTCCTCCTCTGCCTCGTCCTCTCCGTCTTCGTCATCAGAGCTCGGGTCTTCGTCCGGCATGACAACGCTATTCAAGTATGATACAAAAGGTGTTAGAACTCCAATCAAGTCAGCTATCCTTTTCAGACCTCCAGAGCCAAGCACCTCATCGTCTTTCAGCTTCCTTCCAATGGTGTAGTTGCGTAACCGCAGCAGCTCGATGTTAGGATTCTCCACATCATAGCCCTGTATTCGATCGGTTAGCAAGCCAAGTGATTAGGTACATTCAGATAGCAAGTGGCAACGGCTTACCTTCGGCTTTGTCTTCAGCATGTTCTCTGTGTTCATCCCCACAAATGCTTTCACGGCCTTCTTCTCCACTTCCCCTATACCTCCTAAGAATTCCTTCCTCAGCTCAGCTGCCATGAGAACCTCCTTGAGCCTGTGGCTCTTCTTATCGATGTCTTGTCGCATCAGAGCCAGAGGTGGCGCCTCAGGGTGCCAAACACCTGCACCCACGAAAGACGACCCCGGAGAGATTTGCACGTAGTAACCTGCATACGGTCCTTTTCTCCCTGTACGTGACCAGGCGGCCGAAAAATGTGTTTTGTAGGGCGTAGGATCTGGGCTGAAGCGTATATCACGGTAGATGCGGAACGTAAGGTCTTTTGGCGGTAGTTCAGGGATAGTCTCGTCCATCTCAATGACCTTTTCGGTCAGGCTTTCGACGAACAAGTCCCAATCCTTCTTGGACTGCCGGTAGTCTGCATCATGCATCTTGAGCCATTCGCGGTCGTTGTTCGCTCGGAGGTCTTTGAGGAAGAGGAAGGTATTGGGATGGATGGTGCTATCTGTGTACGGTGTCTTTCCGGCCTCTCTTGGTTTGGGCAGCTTGATAAATACTGCTTCGCCCGGCGCTGCGGATATCTTGGCGCCTGGTCGCCAAAGCTCTTGTCCTTTTTTGCCCGTGACGACCGTAGTAGTGCCATTGTTCTTCTTGATGACCTTCTTCCCGCCTCGCTTCTTCGGCGCATCTTCCTCGCTCGCGTAATCGTCTTCCTCTTCATCCTCTACCTCGCTTTCTGGTGGCGAAGACACCAAAGATTCATCCTCGTCTTCGTATCCCGATTCCTCTTTTTCGATCTCTGACTCGGCCTCGGATGCTGAGCTTGAGCTGTGCTCGAAGTAGGGGCTTTTCTTCGGCGTCCCCTTGGAGGACGTGATTGGGGAAGATTTGAGGCGTTTCGATTGCCGAGAAGTTGGCGTTGAGCTCGTGGTCTCGAGGACTCGTTTGAGGGGCGTGGAGTTGCAGGACGCGCCTGGAAAATGAGACTTCCTTTGGGGCATGGTGATGGCGTTGAAGAGCGTATTCAGTAACGCCGATCGAAGCAATGCAGAAGTAGCTGAAGCAGTTGAAGCACTATGTTATGGTACAAGATGTTGACTTGATGCATCGCTCTGCAGCTTCTCCAAAGACCTCCAAAACGCGTCGCAGGCGTGACATCATCGGAAACCACTTTACCGGATTAGGAAGCGTTATTGAATTCTGAACTTCAAAATCTTCTGCATCTCAGTTTTCCAGGCCAGCTGCATGACGGGCTTACGCCCACCAATACCGCCCTCCTATATCGCGAAGAAGAATGCTATCCTCGCTTACCTCTCCACTCCAGAATCCACCTACAAAGATCTTTCTCCCAAAGGCTCCCTTGACGAAGCCATCAAACCATTGATTGACCGCATTAATGCATTAGAGGGCATCGTGACGACCAGCTCTTGCGCTGGCCGGGTGAGCGTCTTTCTCGAAGGTCATAAGAAAAATGCTTCAATGAGCGAAAGGCTAAAATATGCAGAGGGAGGAGGAGGAGGAAGACAGCAAGGAAGGCAGCAGGCTGCAGTACCTGGAGGGAAGGGCATGGGAGGAAAATGGCTATTCGTATCTCATGAGCCAGTGCTTTTCAAGACTCCACCGTCTTCGTTCGCTACACACCTGGGAATGAGACGATATATAGAGAACTGTGACTATAAAGCAAATGTAGACATCAGTAAACTGCGATTTGCAAGGTTTCAATTCGAACCTATGGTGCGTAGGTCCATACATGTGAAGGACAATTTTGAAGATGCCCAGATGGACCTGCTGCTGATGTAGACGTAGATTCTGCATATCATGTGTGCATCTCTCCACCACGCTCGGCCCATCCTCGCCGCCGCTATCAATGCTGGGTTCCGAGAAAGTGGCGTGCAGAGTCTAAAGAATTTGGATGACCCCAATGCATTTCCTATGGTCGCTATTCGGTCGTCCGGGTTGGCGTTGGAGGCTGTGGTTGGAAGTATACTTGAAGGGCCTCAGAGCGATGGTAATGAGCAAGACGAAGGCGACGATGAGGTTGAATACGAGCTAGATGGGCTTAATAGTATGGTCAGTGAGGACTATCTGCACGTGTTAATCAAGCTTGCGAATGAGCGGTTCAGGACCAATACGGAACGGATACAAAGGTTTGAGGAAGACCTGTTTCGCAAAGAAGCAGGCCCTCAGGTAGGGTGGGAGGATAGCAAAAGCAGACAAGAAAAAAAACGAATGGAGGGCTTGCAGCGGCAGGAATTCTTGCGCAGGGAGAAGAACCTGGGCTAAGAACCCTAGAAGCATGGCATGCCTAGCTCCACCTCAGTCAAAACAGACAGCATATATGCACTTGGCTCCCTGATACGTAGCGCGCCGGGTTCAGGAGTTCTTCGTGATTGACCAATCGATGGTAATGTCGAGTATCGCCTGGTCGAGATCTGGCACCGGTTGAGTGATCCTCGGTATGATATCGTAGTGTTGAAGCACAAGAGAGGTCAAGTATTACCGAGGCTGCGAGGGTTCATGCACTTTAACGAATACAGTGAAGAAGTGTAATTCATTCTCGGCACTTTCTGGGCTTGACACACCTCTAAACAACACTTTCTAAGGCTCATACCCCACAATCAGTTTACTCTTTCTTTTCTTTCAGAATACATCAATATCACCCACCAAACCAGTCATCATGCCTCAGCGCGATCCCACCGAAGTCATCGCCATCAACGGGATCACAGCTACGCGCGCCGAACTCCACGCTCAAGCCACCAAGCATCGCAACCGCAATAAGCGTGCAAAGAAGGCTGCAAAACGCGCAAATGCTGTGCGGGATAAAGGTAAATGACTCTTCGCGACACTGGTGTAACACCGCTAAGAATGCGTAGATTTCGAGTGGAATGGATTCGATGACGATGTGAGCGAGCAGCAAGGTATTGAGGGAGGTTGGGATGCTTGGACTGCCGCGCTTTGGTATATTGATTGGGCTGGATGGAACGAATGGATTGGGGATGCGCATATCGATGTTCGTGTTGTCATTGTTGTGTTGGTTAGCGTCTATCTCGTTTTTAGAGCGTTATTGTTCACCTAAGAGGTCGTTCCATATTGGCGCAAAAAGGACGAGACAGATTCGAAAATATACTTCGTCGCCAGCGGCCACTCGTTCATGTCAAGCCGACAGTCATCGTAATGTGTGCAGACATAGAAATTGTGATCTTGGATCACGATGGCAACTTTGAGTTTCTCCTTCAGGAGAAAGATGTTGCACCTTTCTAAAGCGGTGTCAAGAATCTGGGTCGAGGGTGGCACAGTGGGAAGACGGTAGGCTTGGTGGCCGAAGAAATGGCAGTTGTGAGGGCGCAGAGGCCAGCATGCGTGATACTCGCAGAGAGAAGAGCGAATATTGGGGCAATCTCCGCTCTTAGTTAGCTGCTCTCAAGGAATTCAGACTCTCTGGGATACTTTAGACAACCTAAGATGGTGCTCAAATCGAGTGTGCTAGTGCTCGGACTGGCGGAATTGAGTAGTAGACTGCCTCTTGTCCTGACCCTTCGCCTGACTGAGAACATCGCAAGGGTAGCAAGCGACTATTTCATGAAGGCACTGGTATGAACCCATGAAAAGGCCAAGCTTCAATTTTCTCCGACAACATCTCTCGTCTTCACGGAATAATTTACATCGCAGACGCTTAGTAAAAGTTACAGCCGGTAAATTAGTTTTATAATCAGCTCAGCAGCACACAGATAGAGATTCTAAAGCGAGACGAAATCCCAGGATTTGTAGCGATGGCCCCCGTGGATTACACTTACAATACGCTGAGTATTTAGCTGGTGGAATATGCTGCATTTTTCTTAAGGAGTGACTGCTAATGACTCTCAACGAGTTATCAAATGCTTCGTCGTGACTCTTGATACTCTTATATATATACGTGCGTGATTTCAATGAACAGTAATCAATGCTGTTGCAGCGAGCATGTTCGTGAGAAAGTACTTACTCCATACTCAAATGGCGTCCATCTGTGTTCATGCTTATCCAATGTGACAGTTATCACAGCCTTGCATTTCTTTCGTAGGGCTTTTAGATGATGTGTTTTGTCGCGACGGGAAGCCTCAAGTCCTCAAGATAAGATAGCTGAAGTGTTAAGCTAGAAATACAAATTGCAAATTATCGCATGGCGCTCCAATATTCGCGCGACCACGTTTATATTGAGGCTTACTACCCCTTCACAATGCCTAAACCACGCAATCACAAGCCTCCGAGGCCTCGAGAACTTCGCAAAGATCCCAATGAGAGCGTCACCATCGGCGGCGTGACCGCCACCCGCGCCCAGCACAAGGCTGTCGCGACCATGCGTCGCAACCACAAGAAGCGCGCCCGCAAGAATGCAAAACGCCAACAAAGCTGTACGTTGCCTCATTACCTTCCATAAAAACTGTAACGTACGTTCGCTAACCTCGTTTTTTGCGTGCGTAGCCTCGCCCGCCCTCGACCCCTACACCGCTGCCCTCAACGAGGACTCTCGCGCCTTCGCCGGCCAAGACGTGAGCGAAATGATGGAATGGGCTCTTGCGGAGAGGCTGGGGCTTGGCTCCCGCCCGAGAGTGGCGAACAAGGTGTATGAGGAGGTGTGGGAGGGGTTTGAGGAGCCGGTTGGGGAAGAGGAGAGGACTGCTCGTGCTGCTCGCGCTGCTGCCGGAGAGGAGAATAGGGGGGTAATTTGGTGACCTGCGGGGATGGATGAGGGGGTAATTTGGGGGCCTGCGGGGGAGAACGGGGGGATCAATTGGGGTCAGGGGGAGAGGAATGGGGGCGAGATTGCGCCGCCGGGGCTGGGGGAAGGGTTTATAGGGCTATTGTTAAGGGAGCCGTGGTTTTTAAACATATTTGGGAGGCCGACGCTACTCCGCGTTTTGGCGGAGTTCGGGTTCTAATGGAACGTTTTTACAGGTGCTTTGTGCTCTTGTGTGTTGTAATGTGACGAAACTTTGGTTCTTTTCCCTTGTAGAAAGGCTCGTGTGTTGAGCTTCATAGAATCTGGACTTGATGAGTTTTGAACATATAATGAGATAAGCGCTTCGCGTTTAGAATTGTCTCGCTGATGTCGGCTGCTTTCGTAGCTTGACTGGCCCTTTCTTAGCGGTTAGCGAAAACTTGACTAGGAAACTGCTTACTTCCGAAAGAGTCTAGCTAAGGTAGCAATTCGATCACAAGTTATGTGAATCACTTCCGGTTCGAGTCAGAAGCCAGGATTAGCAACCTTGGGTTTCTGTGCCAGAAGGTAGTGGAGGGTTAACTAATCCCAAATACATATTTTTGCCTTTTTTTTGCCCTTCATTGTGTTAAAAGAATGCGACTTGGTCAAGAATGAGGATTTTATTACGTGTTTTGAAAGTTAGCGCCCGCAATGTTGTACCCATACAGAATCGGGTGTTCCTTCTTATCGATATATCGTGGCTTCCCAACGCAATCAAACTTCGCGTCAAATGTTGCACTCAAGTAAGAGAGGGCACAGACTGAAGGTCAACTGCACTCGCCGCATGGATCCCCGAACGTGCGAAATTGGTACGGTAGCATGCAAAGCCAGGTTCACAACTTCTTTCGTCCAGTCATTTCCCACCAATGAACGCTCCCCGCTTCATTTCGAAGCCATTCCCAATATCACCTTAGAGGAAAATAGAGCAATAATACAACGTCATCGAAGCTTACATCAAGTATCTTTAAACGAACGAAATCGCAACAGCACCCTCAACTTCTAGTCAATAGAGCCAAGCAGGTACACATTCTTTACCAAGAAATGTCGTTACAGAGCGTTTTGACGTTAGGGTAGAGCTAGCGACTACCATCTTCTTGGGGGAAAGGTGCCACATCTCATCATTTTTGTGACGTATGAGGAGTGCACTTTACAGCAGCATTAAGGGTCTCGCTACAGAATGTTGGGAGCTTGATGTGTCCCAAAGTAACTACATGAGTGCTCCTGACTTGGATTGAACCGTCATTTGGCATGATCTGAAGGTAATCGAGGCGTTTGTGGTGTGAGAAAGTAAAGAAGAGAGCAGATGTCGTTCGGAGAGACTCAAGCTAGCCGACTTTGTGCTGGGCGGATGCCAAGACCCAGAATCTACGACCAATGGAAACAGAAAATGATCTTTGCTACTTTCACATAACTATGTCCCACATTCTGGCCATTCTAGGATACGAAGTGATAGGTTCTCTAGATATCTCATTCTACTCTCTTTGGAGCGAAATATTGACACTTTCTGATGGCGAGATGCTCATCTAACGGCGCGGATGCCGCTCTGAATGGATTATAAGTGACAAGCTATACCAGATTTCAAGCATCAAAGATCACTTTCAAAAAAACTGAGCCTCAATAATAGCAAGACATCGAGCTACATGAGCACTCTCGTCCACCTAATTCATGAGAATAGCGCTTGGGAGCGCACCGATGCGAGAACATTTGAGTCCAAGATACCACATGATCAAGGGAGCAAAATCTTCTAGAGTCGTCTGTGGAGGTCTCTGCATACGCATGGTGCTGTTTTCCGAGCTTCAACATCTTAGGCAATACTATACTTTTTGCGCTTGATATGGTATTAAAACGGTTATATCTCTCGTGTAGGAGTGAAAAAAACTACTTTGTTGGCTTTGAATAGGTATGTAAAACCATCTTATAGACTTCAAGAGCTTAGGTCTTACCCTGCTTGCTGCTCGTCCAGAACAACTAATTCAGCGAATAACACTCATCTCGATCTCGAATCGCCATATTCTCTACTCATTTCATCCTTGAAGGTTCATTGTCTTGATTCGTAACGCTCGGCAGTACCACTTCATCTAGTTCCATTAGCAGCTTATGTGACACATTCGTCGAAGTTTCTGTGAAGAAATTTGCCGTTGATGGTGGAAAATTCCGCAATATGCGCCTTGCGGAGAGAATCTGAGCCTTGAAGTGGACGCAAACGTTGGAGACGGAGACGACGGAAATGTCAAAGGGGAAGATGAGGAGGCTTACGAAGGCATCATCAGTGTCAAGGGGGGCTTCGAGGGTGAAGCTATGAGCGATGGCATGGGGGTTATTCTTGTATCTTGAGTATGAGAAGACCAAAAGTCAGGTGCTCAGAGTACATGAAGCTCTCATAGATAGGATCTTCTCAAGCAATCGGTGGTCAACAAGCACCACAAACAGCTGCAATAGGCGTCAAAGTACAGACTAGCTACTCTTCAGCCCTTTAGAAAGGAACATAGTAGGACTAGATAAGCCTACGACGTTCTATTCAACGCTCCAACTGCGCCCTTCTTCTGCGAAAGAGATGCTTTCACACTCCGTTTGAGCCACGTTGGCGGCCAAGAATAAAAGCTTGTTCAATAAAGCGTCAAAGTAACAGCTCATACAGCGTTCGATCTGCACAATTCGGATTCAGCAGCACGAGTGAAAGCACGAATGGACAGTCACGTTACTGCTCGATGGATACGGCTTTGTTTGAGTTTACACGCGAATTCGATCCTGAATACGAAAGAGTCAACGGGGATTTCGAGAGTTTGACTTCTAGGGCGTCAGTGTGAACGCGTGCTGAAGACCTTTGAAAGATGTCATGGTTTTTCATTGCATTGCCAGGAAAGCATCGGCAACGGCGACATAGAAGTACCAACAAATCCTTTCCCTGCTGGAGATATCTGTTCAGATTAGACTCTAGTTACCTGATCTCGCTGAATTCTTTTTCTACCAGATCAGATATAAAGACCACGGTGAATGAAACCTTTGCTTAGCTGTAAGATTACTGTAGTCGAAATTCGAACAAGTGTTGAGTAGCATCTAGATTCTCTGTTCCCAAAGTCTCCAAATGCTATTTCACAAGCAGTCTTAATGCGGAAGGCCGTTCATAGCCTTATTGTGTTCTGCGCGAACAAAGCCGAAGTCTTGGTGTGTAAGCGCTGGAGAGCGCGATCTAGAGCGCAGTCATGTGCACTGATCATCTTTCCGCACGTGGTTGGCAGGGATAACAGACTTCAACCCTTCCAAGTGCCGAACTTGGGACCAGTAGGCGCATGTTCTGCACTGTCTGCATCAGTGCATACATAATAAGCATCGGGGTAACGACATGTCAGAAGGCTCTCGACACTTGCCTGTCAAGTCCGAAGTCCGGAGTTGACAAATCGGTGCAGCTCGTATTGCTGTTATCTGTCCATCAACGTAATGGCCCCGCCGGCGAATAAAAGAATGTTTATCGATTGGACAATGGAGGTGCAGGAAGGGCATCGCGAATAAAGTAATATAGGGTTCTTAGGATGATTGCCACGTTTGTGGCTGGCTGAGAGAGCTGCGGGTGTCACACACCATTTCGCTAGAGCCGATTATCTATTGGATACATCGATGGTGCGCGACCCGAGAAACGATAGCGTCATGCATGCGCGGAGGTCTGTTGCTGTTTGGGATTGCCAAGACCTGCACTGGCCTCGAGAACGACGGTGCTGGAACGGAGTTGAGCCTCTTTCTCGAGCATGCACTTCAACACAAAAACCCCAAACGAACGTGCTGCAGGTCCTTTCCAACGCCCTAATTGTTTGATCCAAGGATATGTCGCTGCTGGTCATTGAAAAGGATGCGTGTTTCTCTATGTGGAGTCCAGGATTTCCAGGCCGAAGACTTCATTAGAATTCGCTTATTCGTCCCAATGATTGGTTGGATTTGCAAGGATTCTGCATCCTTGTCAAGCATCATTTCATCAATGCACAAGAACGTACGACATCTGAACCTCAACAAAGGGGGGCCCTTTTGAGGCTCTGACCAGCAACAAACGACTTCCAGGAACGCTGGAAACGTTCGGTCCGCGATCCGAAGTGGCTTAAACTTCTTTTCGGCTTTCTCCGTGTAGTAGTAGCTTCTTCGCTGCAGACGTCAGGAGGTTCATCACGGGATCATGATCAATACGCCGTAGTTTCACTGAAGATGTGATCGTTCACTTTTTTGGATGGAACCGTTGAGACTCTCAGGGTATCTTAGAAAGTTTTTGCCTGGTCACGTTCCGGATTTTTTACTTACAGCAGGCCCTCAAGAGTAGGAGTGTCCGCCTAACTCCGCCATTTTTGTACTCAAAGCAGCGGAGGGTCTTGCCTCAGAGTGAAACACCAACATATTTTCGGACAATGGTGCAGCAGCGAACTTCAAGGCGAAGCTCCAGGCCAACCTTTCATCACTCATAATTACGACTAGAACAGTAATTGGACAAAAAGATGGCCTCGATTGCCAAAGAAGGTAAAGGATGCGAGAGAGCAGAGAAGGTCTTGGCGAGATTATGCAGCAGCAGCAGTAGGGAATCTAGACCACTCCATGATTCGCTTGAGCGGACCCTTGTCCTTTGCGCGAAAGATACCCCTGTCCATCTTCTGCAAGGAATTTGAGCTAATCTGGTCACTAAACTGCATTGGGTTGAGTGAGAGAACAGGCAGACAATCCAACGCCCGGACTGGTGCTCTTCTTTACTACAGACTTCAACCAAATCAAAGGCAAAAGGAATCGCGCCTTTCTTGAGTACGAGATCCTCTCTTCAAAGAGCACCCTGAATCACAGGCATTGGAATCACCATGCTGAGCATCATAGAAGCTGTGAGAGTGATCTTATTAGCTTCCCAAGGGCCGCTTCTCCATTGATTGCTGGAATCTTAAGGCATCCGAGTCCTGCTCGATGACAATTCGAGGGTCTCTAACGCACAACAATAGTAATCCCGGGAGCAAAGAACAAATAGATTGTTGAACTTTGAAAGAGTAGAGGACGATACACTCCCCATCTACGTAGTGACTTAGCATGATCAAAAGGGTTAGACAAAATATGATCGTAGTTGTCCCGCATACTACTGTCTTTTTAAGATGACCGAGAACAAGCTTTTGATGCCCGCCTCTGTCCATCCCTACAACATCGTATTCCCTAAGGGACGCTGTGAAGCGACAGACGGGGCCCAGAGCTTCACAGCACTCCAGGACATCACGACCATCTCCTTTCTCCTGTCAACGTTCGCTTGACGATTTCCCCAATTGGAGCAGAGCAGCAACGGGCATCAATCAATTCGATCAAACCGGTAATAAGCCCAAAGAGCCCGCATCCAGGATTCCAGCCTTTGAGACCGCCTGCCGCACGCCCACCCTTAAATTGGGGACAAAGGAAGTCCCACTACCTGGGAACGCACCAACCATCCCAGCATCCTTCGACAAACTCAACGATCACCTCTAACGTGGCCCTACTGACGACTTTATTGTATAATCACCCTCGTCGCCAGCCACAACGTGATCGACTTCGGTCTGACAGCTTCCTCCGATCGTCCGCCCGTGATCGGCAGACCCGGAAGCCTGGGCTGTTCCTTCGAGCTCTCAATTAAGCATCGCGATCCGTCGCTGTACCTTAACCTGTTCGTATGGCCTTTTTTCGCACCTTGTGCCTGTAGTTCAATCTCAGAAGTGAAGAAGCTTCGACTCGAGTACGATCTGATCTCACTCAAGCCTCCGCCAGCAACCGACCCGAACTTCTGTCGTGACGGCCCCAAAGCCCGCCAGCTCCCGAGTTCTCCAAATCCACAAAGTCAACGCGATCAAGACTTAGAGTATCATCAGCAAACCCAATCAGAAGAAGTCATTCAGACCAACGTGTCCTGAGGAGTTGCGGGGAGACCATTGAAGACGTCAGAATTCCGCGCTGCCCTCTTACATTGTCGACGACTGGAGCAGAGTGAGCTTCGTGCAGGGAAACATCCACCTTTAAAATCCTTCCTTACTCATCAACGCTGGCTACCATCTTCGTCCCTCCTGCGCGTAATTACTTTGAATTACCGCGCATCGATTCTCCTCAATCTCGAGCTTCCAACAGCTCCTACCCTACAAAGCCGCTCCCGGCTTGCACCTACAAGTTGCCCTCTCTGGATTTCATGCACCAACAGGCCAGTCAGCAGTACTGGCCTGGCCATTCGAGCTCTACCCCAGCCACGGCGGCTCAAAGCACCTTGCCGACGCCCCCAAGTGACGGGGCGGACGGCTTCAAGCCACCGAGCCACAACCTGAAGTCGAGATACAACGGCTTAGCAGCGCCCCAGGCACAGCAGCAAGCCGGTATGGCTTCCAGTCTAGATACGACCGCGGCATCGTCCAGCCTGACAGCTCGAAGGCCTGCCGCGACCATGCTACCACAATTCGAACTCCCACAGCCTCAATTCCAACATTACAACGGTGGTCAAACGCAGAAATACATTCCTCTACCAGCAATGAATGCGACGCAAACCTCAGCCGTCAGTGCTGGCAATCTTCTGACACCACCATCGACTGTTCCCAGCGATAGCTTGCCCTTGTCGTCAGCTCTCAATGGTGCCACTGCGGCTCATAATCTTTCGTCGTCCTCATATAATAACACCTATGCCTGGCCACCACTAAATACGGGCTTGACGCCTACTCTGGGACTATCAACGGGGACTGGGACCACACCGCAGGCATGGGCAAATCCACCGGGTCAAGTCCGTGGGATGTTTTCGCCGTCCCTGGCATCGTCTCTGGGAGGACGCGTTAATTCCCATTCCCCAACAGCAGGCGAGAGCCTACCCCCTCCACCGTGGAATATGAATGGAAACCTCAATGGGGTTCAGAATGGGCTTCCTCCGTTACCTTTATCAATGCCTGCCTCCGGTACCCTCGGAAGTCTAAATGCCCAGCAAAGCCCCTTGGCGCAAGCCTACTTGACTCAAAATCAAATTCAAACTCAAACGCCAACACCAGTTTCCACAACAACCACACAAGCCTCACCCATGAGTGGTACAGACCCTTATGCTCAAAGACCACATTCAACTCCATCAGCGCTCTACAGTCAATCACAGCCAACCTCAGCGCAGCAAACCTCGTTCCCTCCCTTTAACAATAACTCATCGCCAACGCAACATAGCCCAATGAGCGCCCCAGCTCGAATCTCAGGTCAGTCGCCCTTCAGCGCGCAGAATTCGTTCAGTCCAGCTCCACCACCGAACCCGTTCGGTCGCCCCTCGATCCCACCATCATACTCTGTGGGATACTCCCCCATGCCACCAATGGCAGCTCCACAGGTCAGTGGGCCTATCATGACCAACATGTACAACCCAAACAGCCCTATGGGACTACTGGGTATGCAAAATGGCGTCCCTGGGGGCTCCCTCCCTTATGGTTTTCACAGTGGAAACGCAGCAAGTGTGGCGCAGGCAGTGGGGGGTTATGGGAACCCGCAACAAATGGGGCACACCGAGAGGCCATTCAAGTGCGACCAATGCCCCCAAAGTTTCAATAGGAATCACGACTTGAAAAGACATAAGAGGATCCATCTTGCAGTCAAGCCCTTCCCCTGTGGGCATTGCGATAAGAGCTTTTCAAGGAAGGATGCACTCAAGGTAAGCCATGAGACATTTTCAGAATCATAAAATTGTCACTTACCCGTTACACAGAGACATATTCTTGTCAAGGGTTGTGGCAAGGGAGGAGCGCCTGAGAGGCAAAGCGGTTCACCAGATACTCCAACCAAATCCGAGGGAAGCGAATCATCTCAGTCACCTGTCCTCGACCAAAACTCCTAAGCTGATCCGGCGTGGGTCTGTTCTTCGCCAGCGAGGCCACGTATCAATGATGGGCACGGCGTAATGGTATGGATTGGCGTTCACGATGGATAATGATAACTGGTAATTCTGGTAATGCTTGCTCGACAGAGCAGCTGGAGGATTTCATGTACAGAATGGGATAGGACATGCATGCGTTACAAGCAGATGTGTTGGATAAGTCTCTGGAAAAGATCGGGACGGAACGAGCTTTGTCAACTTCGGCTTTTTGAGTATCGCCTTTTTGTTTAGGTATCACGGGGTCTTGGGAACTGGTTCCCTTGCTCGTCTTAATATCAGGGCTCGCAAGGCCTCGGAGCAAGGTTACTATGGGCGGTTGTCTTGGTGGAATGGAAAAAGCTTATTATGTTTTTCTGTAGGACTTCCCGTGGACGTATAGCTATCGCTACTATTGCGTGTCGGTATAAGCTGCTTCACAGAAAAATTCGATACCTAGTAGACTTAGTGTAATACTCTTTGAACATCCTAAGAGATTGCTACTGATAGTGACCGTATGTATGGTTCGCCATGGATTGCTCAAGATGGTTAGCGGGCTTCGTGGATCATCGACAAGGTTCTTTTGCAGCAGTCTTCTCCATCCTCTTCCATCACCAACGTTGTAGCAAGACTTCGCGGCACGCCGTATACACAATGTCCCGTGATCCGAACAGAGACGATGGCTTGCCATAGCTTCGTAGATAGGCGAACCGAGCTGAATAGCCTTCGCTGCGGCTGCAACCACGCAGATGGAAAGAAACGACTCATTACGCAGGGAAGGAAAGAAGTAAATAAATGAATGAAATACCACCAACGTAGAAGACGTGGCATAACAGATGAAACGAGTCATACCGTGCGAAGAGCTATCTCATTGCATTATGCTCATGTTCGCAAGCAAAGGGACAACGGCGAGAAGGTAATCCATGCACCTCTAGGAAAGCTTTCAAATTCGTTTATGTACAAACTCCCTTCACTCCAATGTTTTGGTTTTCCTCTGTCCACCTCGTCGCCGTCCCTCGATGACGGACTCTGCTCCGCTCGTTGCCAAGCTCTCCAATGTTTTGATCCATTCCAGAAATTCCAAACCACACTCTGCTTGCTCTTCCGCCCTAGATTGGCGCACATTCCCCACGCTCATTCGCTGAAGCTTTCGCTTCTTCTATCGTCATCTTTTGCTGGTTCTGGAAACCCTACTGTGTTGAGAGGTTGAAGCTCTCACCGCGTCGAGGAAACCCACGGAGAGGTTTTCAGGGAAGGAGCACCGCGTGCTTCTCCGATGCTAAGCAGAGAGACACGGACAGAGTTACGTTACATGCTCTTTTCTATTATCTTTTCAAGACTATCTTTATCGCTCTCCTGGCTCGGTTTGGGTAGTCCTTGGAGCTTGATATCGCTCCCTCATAGCTTCACTTTGCCGGTATTATCATAGCTACTTTTACTTCTCCGCGCCATCAGGTTTTTCCCCACACAGGGAAATTTGCATCTCCGAGCATTGCACCTGGCGCCGGCATAATTCCTTCCTAGCTAAGGGACTTTGTTGGCTATTCACTGCCTTGGCTTCTCGACCGCAACACCTACCGTCACGTATGCTCAAGCGGCGCGCATCCACTCTCAACCGCGATTGACTCAACAGAGATGGCGTCTGATGGCGGGCCAGAGAGAGCTCCTATAAGACGACGTAAACCGCTCAGCGACACTACAAAATGGGTCAATAATCAATCCTCAACACCACCTCCACAGTCCAACCCCTACACTTCTATCCCTCCATTAAGCTCGGCGAATTGGGCCTCTTCTCAGCCAACCATTCCTCATCATGAGTCTCTTGCACCTGGCGGCACCCTTCAAGTACGCAACAACCCCAGCTCGCCTGTCTCCAAAGCAGAAGACAAACGCATCTCCGCCATCTCGAGCGAGGACGCTCGCAACTCCAATCGCGACTCTCAGATCTCGAGCTCCACTAATGCTTCTGGCAAGTCGAGGCGCAAAACACACGTTGGACCATGGAGACTAGGAGCAACAATTGGCAAGGGTGCTACTGGGAGAGTGAGGAAGGCAAGGCATGCAATCACCCAACAAGATGCCGCGATCAAGATTGTGAGCAAGAAGCAAGCAGCTGAGATGCTACGGAGCGGGAGTCTAGCAGTGCTGGATACTATGTCCCGCAAAGATGGGCAGCAGAGAGTCATCCCTTTTGGTATCGAGAGGGAGGTGGTTATCATGAAGCTCATTGAGCATCCTAATGTGATCAAGATATTTGATGTATGGGAAAATCGAGGAGAACTGTAAGGCATCAACGTGGAAGCAATTGCATTGATTTATGCTAAAGTATCTACTCAGGTACCTGGTCCTTGAATACGTGCAGGGGGGTGAGCTCTTCGACCACATTGTCTCCAATAGAGGTCTTCCTGAGTCCGAAGCCATTCGAATCTTTCGCCAGATGATTGCGGGCCTCTCCTATTGCCACCGCTTCAGTATCTGTCATCGCGACCTCAAGCCGGAGAACATCTTGATGGATGGCAATCGCAACATAAAGATCGTTGATTTCGGAATGGCTGCACTCCAGCCAGCAAAGCAATATCTCAAGACAGCTTGCGGTAGTCCTCACTATGCGGCCCCAGAAGTCATTCGTAGCGAAGGGTATTCGGGCGACAAGGCTGATATCTGGTCCTGCGGCGTGATTCTCTACGCTATGATAGTTGGCACGCTACCATTTGACGGTACTAGTTTTGACGATGTCATACAGGCAGTACTTGCTGGAGAATACGAAATCCCAGCAGGTGTCTCTGAAGAGGCAGCAGATCTCATCTTTCGGATGCTACAACCAAATCCGAAGCAACGCATACCCATCCAGAAGATGTGGCAGCATCCAATTATTCAAAATTACGCCAAGCTTGATTGTACCGACGCACAAGGCAAAGCCTACATCGGGCCTGCGCCCCCCTTAACGGTCAATGATTGTGGACCACCCATTAGACACCACAACGACATCGACCCTGAGATACTAAGGAATCTGCAGAACCTCTGGCATGGTGCTAGCGAGGAGGAGATTGCTCAGCGGCTGTTGAATGACGTGTAAGCTTTGTCCTCAGTCACTCTCTGTGTAGTTGCTGACTATGCAAAATATAGGCCAAACCACGAGAAGGTGCTATATACAAAGCTACTAAAGTTTCAGGAAGAACAACTGGAGCACTATGATGGTCCTCCAATGGACTACTCGACTAGTGACTATCACCACAATTCACCACCACAGCAGCCGATGCCACGCTCCTCTACTAGAGCCTCGCTGCAGACAGCTCGTGGAACTCGAAGAGTGTCACAGTTCTCCCTCGTAGACCCCAACATGCCACCACGACCAAGGAAGACAAGCCGGACCCAGAGCGTCAACCGGCAGGCTAGTATCGCCGAGACTGAAGGAAGCTATGATCCATTCAACCCTTCTCGTACTCGAATTGCAAGTCTGGCAGCGGATCCTGCTAGGATCACGGTGCTTCGTGGTCCATCTCAGCCATCTAGCAGATTTCCATCAGCGCGTATTCTGAGTAAGGGCTCTTTGAGGGTCCCCTCCATTACGAGTGTCCAAGCAGAAGGTGATACTTACAGCATCGCCGACTCTCCACCGACCAGGAGGCTACATAGTGCCGACTCTTCTCGACTCATGGCCAACCGACACATCTCCCGCGCCAGCTCTCGAATGACGATAGCTTCCAGACGCTCGGTCACCAGCAGCTCGTCCGTCATTGTCGCGCGCAGGCTCTCGAGCTACAAGCGCCAGGTCAGCTTCGTCCATAATCGCAACCGCCCTGTCAGTGGTCGTCAGGCACGACTCAGGAGCCAGGAACATCGCGCTTCGCCTTTTACTCTTCAAGAGAGGTATCAGAGGGATCAAGCCAAAGCGAAAGCTCAAAATTTGGCACACGATAAAGCCCAGACTCAGGTCATAGCTGAGGAAAAGCAACTTCCCGACTCGCCAACGCTCTCTCGAGAGACTCCACAGCCAGAAGACTTGCCCCTTGTTCGTTCACGCAAGGCCCCTGCAGATGGTACTGGAGAAACGCAAGGCTCTCCAGCAAAGCGAGCTAGATTGAGCCATCACTTCAGAGAGGATGCGAGAAAAGTCAGCCTTGAAATGGAGAAGCTTTGTGAGGAGGCTTTCAATCGACCTAGGGGACCATCAGTGGGTTCTAGGAACCCCACACCAAGAACCACGTCGACAAACAACAGAGATTCCCAGCCCTCCTATCGCACAAACATATCCGCAACTACGCCAGATACCTCAATTTCTATTCACGAGGACCCAGTGCCTATGTCATCCACTCGTCGCGGCAAGACTCGTGAGATCAGCGTAGATTACAATGAACGACCATTACCCCGACCACCAGCTACTGAGCGCAAGATAGATACCGAGCATCTTGGGTCGTATACTCAGCGAGAGCTTGCGAAGACTCGAGAGTTGCTCATCAAGCGCCGTGATGAATCTATGATGGCTCCTGGCTATCTTGATGAAGTAATAACACATCTAGACAGGCTCATGCAGCCTAGCGCAATTAGACTAGCAGACGAAGAGCGACGAGCAGTCTCGACTCCCGATGGCATGCCCCGCAAGGATACGTTCGAAGACATCATGCAGAAGAACAATGTCGCTTTCCGCTCTGCATCAGAACCCCAGAAATCATGGCTTAGAAAAGCGACCATACGCCTTGTGGACGGCTCTGATGGCCATAGGCCGATATCACCAGTCAAGCCTCTCACCATACGTAAGAAGAGCGGGTCATCCACACCCTCGGGTGGATCACCTCGACAGGTTACACCTACGGAGCGACTATTCATCACTGAAGAGCTTTATCAGCCACTGAATGATCATCGCTCTGCCGGCCTGGCTCTTCTCGACAATCGTGAACTTGAAACAATCGAAGAAGACGAAGACAAAGAGAACTTCGACCCAGCCGACCGTTCGCGCAACATGCAGGAACCCAAGAAGCGCAACTGGTTCCGGCGCCGCCAGCACCTGAAGAGCCGAGATAACAGCAAAACTCCTCCACCACCATCAAAAGACCATCAGCCCCTAGCTGAATGGGAGACCTTCGATCCTCAAGCCTACAAGCGTAGGAGCGGCGCACCAAGCGAGGGTTCTCAAAACAGTGACCCTAACAACAAGTCCAAATTAAGCAAAGGCCGTTTCTTCAAGATTTTCAGCGGCAAACGTGACTTGAAGGACAGCGACAAGTTAGCGGGTGCCGACTACGACGTCAGCGAAGAAGCAAGCATCACCACTCAAGACACGTACAACCCTCAACAAGCGTACATGACCAGCGCATCATACAATCCTAGCCAGACCGCGATCTCCAAGCATGGAAAGACGGGCAGCAGAGGCGACAATTTGATGGGGGCACCAGCTGTTCCTAGGGCGATTCACCCACAGCATCAGAATTGGTTTATGAGGTTCTTAAGGATCAAGCCTGCTGTGAGTGTGATGTGCTTCCAGGTTTCTAAGGTGCGGGCGAGAAAGGAGGTTACGGGCGTCTTCAGGGATTGGAAGAGATATGGGATGAGGGATATTGTTGTGGACAAAGCGGCTGGTAGGGTGTGGGCGAGGGTGGATGGGAACAACTGTATGTTGCTATTCCCCTTTTCCCTTTTCCCTTTCCCTTTCCTTCGACTACTTTCTCCTTCTCTCCTCCTATTGCTTACTGATGCCTTTCCGTCATAGCTCTCCACATCCCCTCCCTCTCCCTCGCCGCCGAGTTCCACACTCTCCTCCACCGCGGCCGCCGCTCCAACCTGGCCATTGCACGTTTCACGCAGGAAAAAGGCGCCAAATCATCGTTCGAACGGGTTGTTGAGACGCTGGAGCAGGTTTTGAGGACGAGGGGGCTGCTTGTGGAGGATAAGAGGGTGGTTAGGGAGATGAGGGCTGGTTCGGGGATGTAGATGTTGTGGTTTTATACCGGGGAGAGAGGGAGTGTAGCATGGGGATGTGAAATAGGGGTTGAGGTGGTAATCATTGCAAGTATATTCGCTCGCTCGTTCATTGAAAGAAAGGGAATAGTGAGGTAGTTGTGGTGATTTGTGATACTGTTGTACTACTTGAAGAGGATGGATAGGCGAGAAATGACTGGATTGAGAGCAGTGAGGTACATAAAGCACTAATCGAATGCATTGATCTGTACACCACGTTTTCTTTTGCGCTGGAGTTTGCTATGCTTCTGAGGGTTGAAGGGGGCTTTGCCCCCAATAAGAACAACATCTGAGCTATTGAAATCGACCAAATACCATGAATTGACGCTTCTGATACTGCTAGGACTCGACGGTATGGAGAGAAGATGGAATGGAGGGAATACTGGGGCTAGGGATTGTGTGAACAGCGTATCCAGGGTGAGATACCCCAGGTATCGTAGCAAATCGAGCAAGTTTCCTGAGTGCAATAGCAGACATCAGGCGTACTATAAAGCAGTATCTGATACGAAATTGGAGCTGGGAAAAGGGCAGTAGTTGGCTACTGCAATGCGTTGGAATTGTCTAGATGAATCTCCATCTAGCAAGCCTACCCAAACTCTGCCCAGCTTCTCGCACGATGCAGAGGTTTTTTTCGCTGGCCGTTCTTTTCTTGGCTTCGTCGCCCATGATTCGTGCAACAGCGATGTTGCCGATGGCTTCACACTTACCCTCTCCTAAATGATAGTTGCCCGTTGTGACGAAGCCGATGAGGTCGGTCTCGTTGGGGACGCGTGGGTAAGCAGGGTCGCCTGCTTTTGGTGGCTCGGACTGTAAACTAAGAATAGAATATTCTAGCAGGCTTTTCGCCAAATGTTGATTCCGAACGTGTTCCGGCGCATTCTTCGCCACCGGCATTGGCCGTGGTGGATGGCCCTTCTTCTTTTTGCCAGCTTTCGGAGGATGGGCCAGAGCGAGCCACTGAGCCCGTAGCTCGTCGTTGGTGGCTGGGAGGCTGTAGATGCGGGCGTTGCGGGTGGGATGGCCTGTGGTGAGGAGGGTGAGGTGGACTGGTGTGAGGGCTGTGGGTGGGACGAGGGTGTTGTTTGAAAGTGGGTTGGTCAGGTGGTGGATTTTGAGGTGTGGGTCTGGAGGTTCGGTTGATGGTTGCGAGGGTTGAGAAGCGGAAGAGGGAGATTGTTGTGGTTTAGATTTGGCGGCTTTGTCTGGCTCTTTTGCGGTCGATGTGTCGAGATCGTCTGGACTTGGTGGTGGTGGTCCTTGGAAAAGGCGTTCCCAATCGCAAGCCCAGCCCATGCCAATCTCTCCTCTCTTGCCATCCCCTAGGTCCACGCTGCCCCATTCAGTCCGCTTCCCTTTCGGCCTCTTCTCCCATTCCCGCCTCTTCTTCTCACGTTCAAGGAGTTCCCACTCGAATCCTGCTTTCGTGCCTGGATAGTCACCCGGAAACCATGGCATAGCATGCTCGAAAGACACCTGTCGCTTCTCTTGCAGCCCACCAAAGCGAGGATTGCCACCAGAAGATAAAGGGTAGTGCATTAACGAGTACCAGACGGGAAGGACACAGTCCCAAGGAAGCAGTAACTTCCAGGAGCCTTGACCGTTGGCAGTGGATGTGCGGGAAGCCATAAGAAGGACTGGAATTTTAGGATCTTTGAGGCTTGGTTCTGGATATGCTCCTGGCAACGCATCGCCTTTGCGGCGATTGATGGCTTTCTGGCTTGCCAGTGATCGAGAGGCTATCAGGCGCTTGGCGCGGTCGAAGATATCAGAAACATTCTGAGTTTGATCTGCTGGCCAAGATGTGAGCATTTCAAGCAGAGGATCTCCGGACAATTCGGACTTCTTGAGTGTTCTTGGTGGATGATGGAGACGCGGGTCAGAGATGTTGAAGCCCAAGAGTGCATTTGCTGGTAGAGAAGCTGGGTTGGTAACAGAGGCGAGCTGCGGCCAGACCTTTGCAGGAGTCTCGATATCCTCCCAGCCATCGTCTGCACTTGTTCGTGGCTTTTCCTCAGTGCCAGTTTCAGCTTCTTTGATGGGGTGTAGGGCCCCAATCAACGCTTCCGTGGATTCAGGTCCCACAACCTCGAGACTTCCTATCTCAAACCTCAAATCTTCAACCATCGCTGGAGGTCTTTGAATCTTAGCAACCTTCAAAATCTCATTCCAGACCTGTAGAAAAGCAGAGGGATGCACTCTGATGAGAAGCCTTCGCCTAGCTTTCTTCTTTTCCTGCTTAGCCACTTGCTTTGGTACTGCTCCTACATCTTCCACAGCCACATCCTCTTTCGCAGCTTTAGCTCCCCCTTGGACTACATTCTCGTCCTCGTCTGCTCCAGTTGTAGCAGCATCTTTGACCTTCTCTTCCTCGTTTGCTCCAGCAGTAGTAGCATCTTTGACCTTTTCTACGGTTGGCTTCTCCTCCTCCGAGTGTGCCGCCAACGGACACCAAATAATCCCTACCCAAGCGATCCACCTCTTTCCCCCATCCCTCTCTCTAATCCAGCCCTCCCACCCTCTAGTCCCTCTCCTCCACTTCCCCTCCCTCCTCCCCACCAACACACTCTCCTCAACTCCCACCCCCCTCAGCAATCCCAGCAGACTATCCTCCACCCCCTCCACCCCAATCGTACTCATATAACTCATATCCCACGCCACACACCCCCTCGCACTTGCAGCACGATGTGTAGGCCTATAGCACTTGTCCGTCGGAGTCAAAGGAATCGCAAACCGCCATAATGGCTCTTTAGGCGGCGTCATGTGCGCTCTTTTTGCATGGTAGAGGTGTGTCGGGAGCCAGGCCTTATGAATCTGGCGTTTGCGAAATTTGGCTGGGGGTTTGGCGGGCTTGGAGAGGGTATCTTTCCTGAGCTTCGGGAGCCGTGGGGCAAGCATGACCATTTTCGCTGGGTCGGTCTCGCCAGGCTTTTGTTTCTTCACTTCACGTTTTTTCTTCGTCAAAGCGCCGAGTTTCTTGAGCTCTTTGGCCTTGTCAAGACGAAGACGCTGGTGAGGTGTTGGTTTCCGTCGGCGAGATGTCACGGTGGGTGTCTTATCGTCCCTCATCTTTACCCTTGCAATGCGCCGTCAGCCATTGCTCCTCTTCCAAGCTATCCCATCCATTGGCTGAGCAAACGCACCTCCCTCGCCGCCCTGGCTCTCAGCCTCTTCGGCACCCTCTTCACATTATGACTAGCAGTCCTCCTCCTCAAATCCTTTGGCACCTGCTGGAACGCCCTCGAAGACAGACTCAATCTTGATGAACCCATACTCGCCCCCATGGACTTGATCTCGAATTCTCGCGCCTTGACGAAGGCGGAGACATCAAGATCGCCATTCTGATTAAGAGCTTTTTCCGAGGTCTGGGCGAGGATATTTCGGGCTTTGGAGAGCTTGACGCGTTTGGCATCGCGACTATTCTGCGGAGAAGCAAAGGGCTGCTTGCGCTTTTGGGGGCCCGATGAGGACATTGTAGAGGCGAAGCGAAGGTTGCCTGCTGTCACGTGTCAAGGTAACATGGAAACGAAAGAGAGGATGAGAAGCGTAGGAAATCTAGCGCGTTTCTTCTACTAGTCCAAAACAAGATTTTAGGGTTTGCACAAGGCTGCAGAGTTCATATATCAGACCAGTAGCGAGTATAATGGGTAATTATAAGCGTCACAGAGCCCCGCGGCGACAGTATAAAATTGAAGACGTAAGTGTGTCAACAATTGAAGCTGTCTCTCAATGAGGGTTTCACAGCCCTAGGATAGGCCTAGCAGCCAGACCTGCTGCTCAGATTGACAACGCTCTAGCTTTACATTTGAAAATGTGCTTCCAGTATGGCTATAGATAGCCTCTCGGAATGAAGGTCTTTGCAAAACTTTAGCATTGGAGAGTAGGATATCAACGCTTTTGACATAGATAGAGCAGAATGCTCGTCAATATCATTGCATTCGTAGTTCCTAGTAGTACGTTCAGGACTTTGCAAGCAATAAGTCCACCTATCTCAGCACGAATAACTGCGACTGATGCAACACCATCACTCCTTCTGAACCTCGCTGGTAGCCTCCGCCAATCACACCTCCACCATTTCCTTCTGAGCCATCCGACTCAGCATCCTATTCCATCTCCCCTTAGAAGCATCCCTCAGCGAGCTCGTCTCGCGCATACCGCCAAATTCCCTGTCCTTGACAGGATACTTGATACCTCCTACAAGACCATCAGTAACAGACTACCGATGCTCCATCATCATCACAGCTTACCCATCAAACTAGGCCACATGCTATGATAGATATTCTCGTATCCTCCAGCCGGAACGTCATGCGTCTCATGGAAGATACCAATATGTGGATACTTTTCGTGAGTCTTGTTAAACCAGTTCCACGCGTCGCGATGTAGTGGAGCATTAGCGAAGGCGTGTAGACCCTCGAGCGATTTCCAGTATGAGATCGTGACCAGAGAGGTGCCTCCAGCAGGCGTGGGGAGAAGCATACTCTCGGTCTTGCCGAGAACTGACAGAGTATCTGAGCGTTAGAAAGGTGGATATTATGAAAGTAGGGATGGCGAACTTGACATTCAGATGGTGACTTACAGCCCCATTGCTCGCGGTCTTTCTTGAGATCGACCCCTATGTAGAGCGAAGTGTAAGCGTGTCTCTTCGAGGTCCGCACAGCAGAATTTAGATATGTTCAGGCTGCACTTAAGCGGGGAGGGACGTGATTTGCGGGTTGATGAACAATTGGAGCAATACGAAGGCATGCTTCTGCTTTATGGAATGGACAAAGGCGTATCTAGAGAAGCTTGAGGATGGAATAACAGATGTAGGACTTTTTGAGTACGGACAGACATGATCCACGTGTAGAAGGAACATAACAAAGCATGCATCTCACAACCATCGACCCCAAATTATACTTACACATCTTGAAAAAGCGATCCCCTGTCTCCTTAAGACCTGGCGCGAATAATCCGAAAGGGCTGTATATATCAGTTTTGTAACCCAGTACAATGGTTTTACCTCTGCTTTTGAAGGAGTACGTACTGACTAATGCTTGCTCCAATGATGAAGACAACCACCCCCTTATCACCACCCTTCTCCGAAACCTCACCATATTCGTCCAGGACTGGCGCCGTCATCTTGGTCATCATAGCCCCACTGGGAAGGTAAGGGTTACGTATTACCCCTCCAGCGATGGCAAGGTTGGTACTGAAGCGCGCAAGGAGCAATACAAGCGCAGGGAGGAGAGCAACACGAGTAGGTAGAGCTAGAAAGAGGACAGACTGGAGGCAGGCTCCCATGGCTAGCCATGTTGAGGTGCTGAAGTTGCGTTGGAAAGACATCTTGAATGAGCTTCTTATGCTGATATGTGGATATGTGGTAGGTATGGTAGAGGATAGAGAGGAAGTGTTGAACTTTACTTAGGTATGAGGATCTCCTTCCACTTGAGTGTGGTAGAGGATTGAAGGGGAGTGTCAAGCGCTGTTCAAGGAAAGTCTTGTTGTTCGTGATACGGAATACTTTGTTTATGTGACACGAGCAGAGGCGACGGCGGTGGGCCATGAATTCCTCCTTCCCCGCCACTTGCTTTTTCTCAACATCACTTTGCATATTCGATGAGGAATGCACGAGATCACAATGAAAGGTCCGATCAGAAATATCACGAGGCAGGATCTGGTGATACATGTCCTACATAGTGTGATATCAGAACATGCTTCACTGAGAATCCTTCACTATGAGATTTGATATAGCAACGTTTTGTGCCAGTTTTCGCGGACAAGGCTGGACTTCGATTCAGTCTCCGCGGTACCATACCATACTAGAATGAGATTTTCATCTATTATGAACAGCGATAGTAGCTTAAGCACGTAACAGTGATTAGCAAAGTGGTGCTCTGCAGCATGAGGTTGGAGCGTGCTTAGGGTGGCACGCTGAACAATGCTCTGCATGCCCTGCAATGCCCTGGTCAATCACCATTAATTGCTGTAACTCCTTATTTTCAAAGAGTCGAGAGTTTCTATGTGAACGTCATGTTCTCCCAGCAAGGCATGCTAGCTCCGGTTCAAGCGGATATCTTCCTCATCCTTCCACCATGAACTCAGCTAAAGCGCAAGAACAACATGGCCTCCCACAAACCCCCCTTCACCCTCCAAACAGCCCACGAAAACGTGAAAGCCGCCCAGGCACTCTGGAACACAAAGTACGTCTTCCCCACCACCCTATCGCCGCCGCTCCCAACCCAGCAATCCCATCGCCCCCAACTACCCAATCGCCTTTCCTTCGATCCTTCGATCCCATCCATAGCCCCAAAGACCACTCCTCAAAAAAAAAAAAAAAAACTGACGCAGCACATCAGAGACCCCTCCAGAGTCGCCCTCGCCTACACCCCCACATCCACCTGGCGCAACCGCAGCACCTTCATAAAAGGGCACTCCGAAATCCGCTCCTTCCTGACTCAAAAATGGGAAAAAGAGAAGGAGTACAGACTGCGAAAAGAGCTCTTCTCCACCACCGAGAACAAGATCGCGGTGCAATTCTGGTACGTCTCTGCTTCTCCACCTCTTTTCAGCTTTCAGAACAGATAGCTTATCACAGGAGATATACTGATAGGTACGAATACCGCGACGCCCTCGACTCCATGAAATGGAAACGCTGCTACGGCATCGAGCACTGGACCTTTGCCTCTGATGGAAAAATGTCGAAGCGGCAGATGAGCGGGAACGATGTTGAGATTGGGGAGGAGGGGAGGTGGTTCGGGGAGGGGGTGGATATTGATGGGGTGGAGTTGGGGGAGAGGGATTTCTAGCTACGAATATATGTACCCCGGAGGACTGGGATGGATTTGGAAAAGGTTACAGGGGAAGAGATGGTACATGTATAGATAACGGTGTGAGCAGTGTGGCTTTCGGTACGATTAGCCGAGATGATTATGAGGAGATGATTGATGCTGTGCATGAGCTGATGTTAAGGGCGATTGGTAGGAGGTATAAGCTCTGTATGGGAAGGGGCAACAGTCGTTCTCAACAGGAGGAGATACTGTAAACTTGTTGGGCTACGTTCCCTCAGCTGCAAGCGTATACCACCATGTATACCTAAGCAATGCAAATCAGCTCTGTATTGCTAATCGACAGATCACTTGCGCGAGGGCAGAATAGAACACGACCGATTATTGAAATTTACTTGCGCTATCGATCTATTTACTCATCTCTTCCCCAAGCTCTTCAAAAAGGTGACCATGCATGCTGCTCAACGTATTCAGCCAGCATTCCACTCATCCTCCAATCGCAGCCTAGAGCGTTGATAATACTTGCAGCCACCAGAAATGTGTGCATTGCGAGCCGAGCCGGTAGAAGTACACGTATGAAATGATTGCCGATTGATTGACTGATTGCTTTGCAGATGAGGGACAAAAGGTTGTGGACCTGAACGCCTTAAAGGATCGCGAGCCGCACGCTGAATAAAATGCCTGAATTTTTTAGCCGCCCCGTGGTTGTGTCACTATTGCCGATGAAAAAGGAGATTGGAGTTGTTGCGTATTAGTGTACTGGTGTACGTATGATTCTGTCAAGCCCAAGTCCAAGTAAGTGGGTAATGTGAGGGAAGCCGCGAGTTGAATGACGAGTGGAGGACGAGCTTCCGACCAGCGGAGATATAGTGTTTGGCCTCGCCTTTATCATGTATTCCCTTCGAAATCCCTTTGGCGCAGACTATGTCTTCGCTCAATTTGGACCTTTCTTGTTCAGCGCACTCAGCATTTGGCTGTCCGCACTTGACCTCCCACCTGAATCCTGGCCCTGTCCGGAGAGCAGACTACTGACAGTCATTCCACCTTGTCGCGAAGCGCTACCGTTGCCATTGCCATTTCCGCCCTCTCGAGTTTGTCCCTGTGTAGGAGGGGGGGTGCGTCCCTGATCTCTAGGCGGCAATACTTGAGGAGGATGTAGACTACCTGGGTAGTTGTTGTACCCAGAAGCCGAAGAAGTGCTTCCATGAGGAGAGCCCGACGCACGAGCATCGTAGGAGTAGGCCGACTGTGGCGAGGAACGACGAGGAGCGGGCGCAGGCTGTTGATGTGGTGGCGGCTGCTGCTGCTGTGGCGGCGGAGGATAGGAGTAAGGTTGACCCTGTGGCGGGTAAGGAGCTGATTGATATGAAGTCGCAGAAGATGCAGGTGAGACTGGGACAAGCCCAGTAGGATCAGGATACTCGTATCCACCACCGGAGCCACGACGACCAGTTGGGGCCGGCGGGTGACCCTGGTAGGGGGTATGAGAATTGAACTCTTCTGGAGGTGCTGAGGGTGGGGGAGGAGCAGGCTGGAAAGACTCGTCCGAACGGAGACGCTTGAGACTCACTTTATCTTGAGCATGGGGAGGCTGTGGGGGACCTCGGTCATCGTAGACGGGACCGCCTTGATAGGGGCCTGGAGGCGGCATAGGGTAGCCGTGGGGTGGTGGAGGGTAATTGGGGTCGTGTCCCATTGGAGGACCTAGAGGCTGCCCATGCGCACCGTAGATGGCCGGCTGCCCCTGCTGAGGATATAATGGCCTTCCTCCACGCTGAGGTGGCATTGCCCCGGGGTTGCGAAGGTGTGGATATGCTGTATGGGCTGGTACAAAGGCTTGTGCTTGGGAGGACACGGGTGTGAAGATACATTCTTGCTGGAAACGTTGGCAGTTGGTGCAACGTCCATCATCTGAGGCTTCGAACCCTGAACAGCGAATCTAGGATCTATTAGTACTTGTCCCACCCATATAGTGAATCTGTAAAGCGTACCTTGCGCCGTCTGCAGTACCGACACGCGATGGCGGTCCGCTGCCGTGGTGCCGGCTGACTCTGGTAGCCCATATGCGGCGGCGGGATGCCTCGTGGGTCTGGCGGGTAGGGAGCATACATGTCGTGGGGCCGCATGCCGTACATGTCTGGATGAGGGTGTTGCTGATGCTGAGGTGGTGGCAGGTTGATCATCTCGCCTGGTGTTGAGGGAGAACCTCCGTACCCGGGTGGAGGAGGCTGAAAAACAATGGTCAATATTTGGCAGGCACAGGCCGAGGTCGGTGGATGAGGTCTCTGGTGGTGCAGATGTACTTACTCGATAATTGACTGCTGGGTTTGGTGGAGCTGGATATGCGCCTCTCTGTGGTTGGCTTTCCCACTGCGGAGGCGGATATTGTCCCTGTTTATTCGGATCGCTGGACATTGGCGGTGTGTGTCTAATCCTTCCTCTTCCCTGACTGTATTACTTAATGACGACTGTCTCCCAGTCTCATGTTCCCTAGGCTTATTAAGTCAGAAGGCGTTGTGATCCGGTTGTATTGCCCAGAGGGAAGAAAGTTGCGGTGAAGCCGGGATGCGATGAACGACAGCCTGCCGCTTAATGAAGTGTTTGTGGATGGGTAGAAGCGGGTAGCGAGGCTTCTAGTAGGTAACGGAGCTTGAGAATTCAATTGGATAATGTGATACAGGCCAGTGGCGACGGCAGAGGCCGTGTTGTGATTCCTTGTGTTGTGTTTGTGGAAAAATTGTGACGAGGTTTAGGTAGGCAAGTTAGGGAAGAAGCGGACCCAGGTGAAAGGTTCGCGGGTATTTAGGTCCCTTGGTGAGCAAAGCCGGTGCTTGGGAATTATGGCAGGCGGGAGCGGCACTGTCTTTAGTAGGAAAAGATGTTCAATGCTCCGGTGATCACTGGTCTAAACTTCGATCAAACATCCAATCCTGGGGAAGTCTGAGAGCGCAACCCGTTCACAAGTGTTAGGGATACTTGGGTGTGCTCAGGCTCAAACAAGAAAAGAAATCTGCTAGGCTTGCAGCCCGAAGATACTTTTAGTACGCCCGCAAAAATACCATAATACCGCCACATGCACTTTACATCGCTGTACTTCGTAAATAATCAAACTTCTCCCCCCTTGAAGATAATGGGTATGATTATTAGCTTTTTGCCCATGCGAGGACTATCGAAGGCGTTGGTGCTTGCCTCCCGAAACCTCGCCGGAAAGGTACGTTAGTGAGGATTGCACAATATAGAAAAAGACGCAAGGCAATAACAATGGGGGTAGTGGAGGTACGAAGATTGTTGGTGAGATTCAGGATTATTACGGCGTACCACGGTTGAAGGAAGGGTTCATCATCCATGTAGCTAATCTATACTCCGTAGCCTGCATCCTACAAAGCCTCTCCAACATGAGCTGGATTTATCATCAGCCCATTCGCATTAGTTCACACATCGCGCCTCCGTAAGCCCTACGGAGTTTCCTCACTACCCTACTGCTGGTGCTGCATCAGTGCATTCCGTCCATCAAAATGCAACGCTACTGTACGCATACAGAAGTGCTGACGAGCCTTACACTGGTTCGGTTTCTTATGCCTGCCGGCAGGCTTAAAGTGGCACGAGGTGTCCAGTGCGCTTTGGCGAAGCCGAACCGCTGCAAGGTCAAAAGTTTGGCTTGATGCACGAAGGCTCAGCCCGCGCTGGAATCGCTGTAATTGGACACTAAATTCGCGGATTATGGCTTAGCAAGCGAGGTTGGAATTTGGGGGCGGGTGCAAAGGTACTTTCCTTTCCAATACGGAGTACGCCGGGGACCTGATTTCTTGTTCTTCAATTGCGATTGAAAGTAAGAGACCTCGTTCATGAGCTTGTGTCATCCAAGGCAGTGTTCCGAGGGCGTCTAGTACAGTAAAAAGGCCAATGCAATCTTAGCGAGAACGCAAATTGACGAAACAGGCTGGCCGATCGTTCTCTCAAAACGAAATAGTCGGGGAATTTGAACCTTGCTCCCACGCGAGGATCTGCGCACCGGTGTGCCCCAGGATGGTGATCCTATTTCAAGCGTGCTGCGCTAGCATCTCTCCTCCTTTTCGACTCACCCTCAATGCGAAGTCTGATTTGCTGGGGATTGCTGACGGAACGAAGCAAAACTCCCGGTCAAATTTCAAACATTGTTGAGTTGACTGGGCCGATCCAGATGTGGAAGAACCCTTGCTGTGATAGTTGGTAATCATCTTCATCCGACTCACAAGAGCGTATGTCTAAGACGTGTTCACAAGTACCAAGAACAACAACCGCAGGTATCCTCCCAACAATTCGATAGTGCTGACGTGGCTTCTGCGCAACAAGAGTAATGCACACTCGGACTGTCGGAGCGAGGGTAACATGTCGCAGCTTACTGTACGGTTCGGCACGAACTATCCCGTCAGGGTTGAGTACGGGCGTCATCCTAACGTCAATACTATTGGGCTAGTCGATAATAATTACCTTCGTGGAAATCTAGGAGAGCCACGACCGCTCCGTAACGAAAGCCCCAATTGAGAAATTCTAAATTATAAAGTTCGAAATCTTAGGATATGCTATTATTGTTCTATAGAAAGGTTCTTCAAAGTTTTAAGCCGATTGGTCTGCGTTGAAACTGTTGTTCCAGCGCCAGGATTTGCGGGCCCGAAGACGATTATTAAAAAGTAGCGGAGGAAGGGCGTCTAAAAGGCAAAATCAAACAAGTTGAGAATGGCACAGATCTGTGTGATAGTACCGATTCAACTCGACCACATCACCCAGATTGTTTAGATCGCAAAGCCGTTCAATTATGCTACCCTATTTTACGGTTTGAATCAAAGCTTCGGATCACTTGTGTGGTAGTATCTATTCAACTCGACCACGCTACCCAAATATAATTGATACGTTTGACCGCCAGACCAAACCACCGCGACTTAGAAAAGTTAATAACTAAGCCTTTATATATTGAATCTTGGCGCACCCCATCAAATCCAAAATCCAAAAATCACCTGTTCCGACTACTACGTCACAACCAACTATCGTAAACTTATATGTTTCCGCTTTGCGGCGATACCGACACTATACTGATTGATTTCATCGTTGTCAGGGCTCATATCTGGTACACCGGCTTTTGCCGCTCGTAACGTGCCTCTTGTTACGAATCCGATTCCTGCCTAATCGGAAACATTCCTGGCTTTGGCTAGCTGAAGTAGTCATGTGGTACAGCCAACTTTCAATACCCCTCAAGTTGTAGTAGTGAGGGTGTTGGCATTAATTCTGACTAGAAAGTCCGAACTCTCTTCGAACCTTCGCTGTAGTAGTCTGTGGCCAACCGCAACGGAGCTGGTGTTTGCAAAAGGCTTTGGGCATCGAGACAGCAGATTATCTAACCCTTCCGGGTCAAGCGTGCTGCACGTTATGACGCACTTTAGCGTTGGAGCAGGGATTTCAAGCTGTGTTGTGACGCGGCGATCTCTGTTTTGATTACAACAAGCTGAAATGCGCGTGCTGCAGCAGCTCCCAGTCCACCGAGGAAGGAGCACTGCCTTAGGGTCGTTGATAAGGAGTGTCTCAAACCTCACCCCTCACGCCAAATACACTACCTCAAATTACCTGTCAAGCGGACACCATCAATAATGCATGATGCAGGCCTCTATGCGGAGTAACAATGATGCGGGTAGGATCACACCGCTTGCAATTACAGGGTTGTCGTGAAATGGTGTAGAAGACCAAGCGGCCGCTACTGGCCACCAGGCGGCTTACAGCGACAGGGCGCCTTGTCTCTTCGATTATGGTGCATGAAATGTTCATAACGCGGATGTTGCTCAGTTTTGTGGATTGAGTTGAGTTGTTCAAATTTCAAGCATCTTCAATCGCGCATCGAAGGTTCGGGTGAAGATCAGCCCGTGCTCATGCTGCCCCGTAAGGTCAGCGGGCAAGTCGCCAAGCCACAGTTTTGGTTGGGTTCCAAGCTGACGGCTCGAGGCGAGAGTGCAAATTGCCATGTGGTCTCGTGAGGAACGGGAACGGCACGCAGTGCAGAAGTGATGGTGGGGGCCCCCTTGTAACATCCCGACACAGCGCTTCGAGGCACGGGTGCACGCAACACTGAGCGATTATGATGTGAGGTGTTCGGCGCATTCAATTCAGGCCCGCCAATGATGTGTAACGATAATGAACATGCTGCTTCATTTGTCTTGTCTTGTCTTGTGGTCAGATCGCCATGGTGCAGCCTCGGAGATGCAAGGAGAAGTTGGACATTCTCGACATTTTCGATTGGCTGCAACGTCGTTTTCGAGCAGCTTTCTGATGCACCTTCATATTAGGAGACTGATCTCGATTCCACCTTCAAGTAGCAATGATCTTCCTCAAATGCGCCCAGAACAGAGCACTATTGTGCCAGCTAAATGCGCTTGAACGGCTCCGCTTCGGCCCACTCCATCAGCCTTGAAATCTTGCTCTTTCGCGACATGCGGGCTTGATGCTGGACTGGCAACCCCTAGCAACAAGTAAACGGTTTTGTAGTTGTGGTTGTCGTTCTCTGTAAGTAAGGGTACGAAGGTGCGTTGTAGTAGTATACAGGCTTTTGAGATTGCGACTTCTAATAGCCAAGGGATGAAATTACGAGGTTGTCCAATCGCTTCACGAGAAGCAATCCAACCAACCTAGGCGGTCTGATGTGCTCAGGGATGACACGTTCCTTGGCTCGGCGTTGCTCGATGTCGCTGCTTTTACGGAGTAAAGTAATGCATTGATCATGCCGGTTAGAGCCGCGTGGCCCCTGCCCCCACTCGGCCCCGGTATCGCAGGTCAGATGATCGAAATCGTATGCGCCGATGCGAGCCTAAGACTTAGAGTCCGCTCGAAAGTCAATGCATGCTGGAGACGAATCAACGGGGCGGAAGGGATGTATGACGGGCCGAGACCTCGTAATCCAGGAAGCCAATTTCTCTTGACATTCAGAGATACTTTGCAAAGGGGCGAATGCTGAAGTGTGATTACTCTCGAGTAATCGCCTGAGACTCGCCCAAGTTCGCTGAGAGGTGGTGACGGGATAGCTTTCTTAGTTTATAAGATCAACTCATCAACTAGAATATGGGAGGGTGTGGGGCGCTGTGCAGGCCATCAACTGCACTTGCCATGGGTCTTGATCCTACGGAAATCAATAAAGTGCCTTAGTTTTGCAGGTACTGTTTGCCAACGAAAACAGGACCTAGCATAAATGGGGCGCAAGCACTTTACCTAAAACGCTTGACTCTCATGCAAGGAGCGGCAAATGGATCGGCGATCAGATGGTCCATGAGATCGAGATAGGCAGTGTGATGCTGGCCTGCAAGAGATTTGTTCATTGGGGGCAACGTGTTTTGCTTCGTACCGACGGAATTGCCGTGCTCGCCGCGAGACTGAAGAGCATCTGGTCGTCATGCAAGAGAGCAAAAACGGACTGGCGAATACCAGATTGATATGTTCAGGCGGCATGGCATTTGTTAGTAGCAAGTCATGTTGAGGCGCTACGCAGGGTCTTACTCTATTCTTTTAGGACGTGGACGAGCATTTGAGAGTCCTGCAAGAGAGCAGATGCAGACTCTCTGACATTAGAGTCTTAGGATTAGGGTGAAATTGGGGACATCGGCCTGTAAGAGGTCTGTCTGTTTAGTCGCGGCGCAGGGTCGTTGAGTCACTATCGATGAACTTTCTCTGCTCCCTTCAAAGGCGGAAGGTCACTGAGTTTCGTGCAAGAGAAAATGTGCGGACTAATCACCGTCAAAGCCATCAGATCCGTACGGGCGGTATAATACTATCCTGCGAGAAGTCTGTAGAGTTCCTTGTGGAGTACGGTATGTTGATCTGTTCTCCACGAAGCCGGGATACCTTTGTATTTGCTCCGTCTCTTGGAATGGGGAGACTGTACATATTCTGGATCAAGCTCGATGATGGCAAGCAATTATGTCACTATTGACTGTAGAGGTAAGAAGTCCAGGAGGTCGCTCGAGTAGAGCCGTCCCAGACCTGTGCTGGGAGGTGGCCTATGTGTGACGAAGCGCATTTTTGAAATCAAGAGCAAAGAGCACCGAGAGGATGTGTAGCAGAGTAGCTGCTGCGATTGCGAAACGTTGGATGGCATTCATGTTGAGGTCGCGAGTTGATGTGAAAGTCGCTTCTAGTTGGACTTGCGAAGATTACCCCTTGAGGAAGGAGCAATGATAAGATACACCGAGCAGCCATCTTCAAGATTCAAGGTAAAAGATGTTTAGCTAATGCATGCTATCTGAACTAATCTTATGTACTTGCATTCAATGCTCTCTCTATGTAATGCGCCATGTAAAGATAATTCCGGGACCGGCCGTAAGACATTCCATCCTGATATTTTGCTGCTGGGCAGCGTCATGATATCGTGTCCAGAGTCTGGTAAACTCTACTGTTCAACCACATTCCGGGGTGCAAGCATGATGCACGCTCGTTGCGGATGGAAAACGCTCCTATTGCATATAGAAAAGGGAATCCAAACTTTTGTGTCTCACGGGCCAAGAGATATTTTCATGCTCATATCTCATTTCCCTCCCGCCACCACGGCCTTTTCCATCTCGTCGCTCATTTCTCCACTAATGCCTCCAGGAATCATGGCGTAAAACATCTTCGATTCCATCTCTCCAATTTTGTCCATTGTATTGGCTTCGAAGTCAACAGTCGAGACTAGGTGGTCAAGGCTTCCGAAGGGGAAGCCAGTGGAACGAGTCACTGGGTGATTGGCGATGAGATTGGCGTAGAACTATTGTTATAGAGAGAACAGTTAGAATGGATACGGAGAGCAAGGTAGGTGGGGAGATGATAGGCGTCGATTTCTTACCTCAACAACGTCTTCATCCACATGTGCTTTGCGTGAGAGCCCTTCCCAAGGCCAGTATTGCAGTAGCGGGCTCACACGGAAGTGGTGACGAGCATAGTCGCTCATCTGAAACAACTCCCAGCGCTGCTTCTCACTCAACCCTGGCGCGTTGAGACCAGCCATCAGCAGGTCCTTGAGCAACTGCTCCGTGAGCAAGGGTGTTCCTCCAAAGCTGGTTGAGTGCCCATGCTTGCTTGGAGAGCCAAACATAGAAAGTGGCGAGGTACAGGAGGTGGGGGTATTGTAGGCTTTGCGAAGATTGATTGAGAGGATGTGCAGCATCGTACGAGTAGCCTGGAAGATTTGGTTGCGTGTAGCAAGGGTGTAGTGGCTGACATCGTACCATGGGAACTTGGCGAGGAGGGAGATGAGGGACTCGTAGGTGCGCTGTGGAGAGCGTTGGGTGTAGTTCGACTGCAAGAAGTCAGCATCTTGGCTCATAGAGTCATCATTAAGATTATGGTAGTCTCTTACACGGTGAGGCTGCTCAGCATGCCTGACTAAGTTTCCCAACTCCTCAGCACTAACGAAAGTCTTAAAGCCGGAGTTGAACATCTCCTTCGTTTCCATCACTTTAGGCCTACCCCCTTCCCAGCTGACGTTCTTTGCCTTGGGGAAAAGCTCTTTCAGCAAGTCCTCCTGGCTGCTCAGGTGAATGTCGATGACACGGTCTCCAATCCTATTCTGTCCATGGGGACGAAGGCCTAGGGAATTTGCACAGGCGCGTGCATCTGGTGTAGAGTAGAACTCAACGTAGCAGTCCATGGTCTTGCCTGTGGAGCGATCCATGATGACGTGGATTGGAGGTCCAAGGTCAGTGGTTATAATCTTCGCGTGGGGACCCAAGAAGTTGAGGATTTGAGCTTTAGTGAGGTCGTAGGGGATCTATAAGAAAATCGAACATTAGCAATCTTGTCTCTTTCATTAAGAACTGAAAGGGGAGGGGAAAGGATAGCCTTTGAGCAATAGATATGTGCAACTGAAAGGCCAGAGTCTGCAACGACTCAGGACACCAAGCCACCTATAATGCCCGCCCAAAAGTCTGCATTGCGCAGTCTTCCGTGGCCCTGAAGGAAGCCATATAAAGAATTTACGATTTCTTGCGCGGCATGGAAAGCAATGATGTTCTAAGTAGAGTGCAAATGCTAGTGTAAAGTAACATGAAGGTACTTGAGCCACAGCAGCTAGGTACGGTTGTCTAACAATCCGACCAAAACTAAACCATGTCCAATCCTCCAGGTGTATCGGTGTTCATTGCAACGCACAATGTCCGCGTCAACAATGTCACGATGAACAGTCATGCTAATTGCAACAATCAAGATGTTCTGAACTTACATTACCGATCTTCATCACACCCCACTGTGGTGGCTTCGTCAACCGAGCGTTCTCCGCGAAAGGTACGTTCTCCTCTGCAGTTGCCACTTCAACGCTAACAGGATCAGTGCGAGTCAAGTTCTGGTATCGAACGCTAGCCGTTCCGGTAAGATGAGGATACATGTCATCGGATGCAACCCGGTAGGGTAGGATTGGAACTTCAGGGACCACGGCTGGCAGGGTGACAAAGCGATTCTGCCATTCTGTGTTCTGGGAATGTGGGCGAGCTTGAGTCTCCCTGGATTGGACGGCGTTTGACTGGGCGAACAAGCGCGCAACACGGTTCGTCGCAGCTGGACGCGCGTATGTGTACGGACTCGGCATTGGCGAGGGAGTATAGGCAGTCATGGGTGGCTGACCGTATGCCGAGGGAGGCTGAGCATAGGCTTGTTGCCAGGGATTGCCGTATGGCAAAGGCTGGTATGCACCGTATGGGCCTCGCTGGACAGTCCAAGGATTCTGAGCGGGTGTCATCTGAGCGCCAAATGGAGGCGCAGCATACATCGGAAGAGGGTATCCACCGAATGTAATATGCTGAGGTGGTACACCGTAGGCGAAGGGCCCAGGAGCAGCCTGTGCGACACTCCCATCTCCAGTAGGAACCTGGCCCTTGCTTGATGGCACTGCACGCTCATGATCAAGTCCGACGCCGAACGCATGATCGTTGATTGTGTGTTGACGCGGGGTCGGGCTGCCCTCCGGAAGCTCTTCGTCTTCTGGAATGCGTAGACGATCTAATTGAATCTTGCTGGGTGACAAAGCTTCGTCGACTGGGGTCTGATTTTTGACATTGCGACGCCGATCAATCGGCAGTCCTATAGAGGACCAGTCTCCGCCTCGAGACTGTACTCGAGAGCGGTTGCCATTGCGAGCCTCAAACTTATTGAGCTGATCGCTGAAAGCTTTCTTGTTGGGTGATTCGACAGCTCGGGTCCCTTGTTCAAGCTGAGCGTTGAAAGGCTGACCATCGACTGAGGTGACAATACGAGACCTAGTTTCTTCACGGATGCCTGCCCCGGACGGTGAAACCATGTAGGTCACAAGGTCTTCGATGTCATTGAGGACTTGGTTCCTCACTGCTTCGAGAGTGATCTCACGTCCGGCTATCTTGGTCACTCTTGTTGCTTCTTCCCCACGAAGGCGTGTCGGCCAGTCCACACCTGGGAACACACGATCCCAGAAGTACTCACGAATAGAATCACGATTATTGGGAAGCCCGGTCGGTGGTCCTGCTTTGCCTGCCATGAGTTCCTGAACACAATCTTCAAGTCTCTCGAGTTCTGGTGGCACCGGCGCCAATCTGCTCACGTCGTCAGTATCAGCGACAAGATTTGGGGGTACTTATGCTCACTCCTTTTGTTGCGCCATGATATCAGAGAACTGTCCATATGTTTTGGTACTGGGAACGACGTTTCTCCGTTCTCCACCAATAGGTGCTACGTCATGCTCGTTGGACATTGAGTGTCCACGAAGCTGATTCTTCAATTCCTCCACTTGGCGATTCAAATCATCGATAGTCTCTTGCTGAGCTGCTGAGCCGTGAGACGGCTCAGCAAATCGAGTGGTCGGAATCACAGCGCGAGAGAAGTTGCGGTCAAGGGGCTGCCTCTCTGGCGAGATGGTGAGAACAGATTTGCGACTGGCTTCATTTTTCCACATCTCATCAGGCTGTAGAAGCCAGCGGTTATCGAAGACGCCGTTGTTCCACTCTCTTATCCCTCGTTCTGCAGCAAGCTGCGCGAAAGTGTGAGTTTGGTGCTGTGTTGATGACGACATTGAATCATCTGAGCCACTCAGAGCCACTCCACCGCTTGGATAAATTTCTGCATCCGAGCTGAAAGGGCTCTCGTCAACCCTAGGCGGCTGATATCTCGAATAATGAGGCATCGTGTTATGCACAGGGAGAACGTGATCAGCGTTCAAGTTTCGCGCATCTTCAACGGTATGTAAGCTTGCCAAGGGCAGCGCTGCCTGTCTATCCCCTTGAATGTGTCCGGGTTGTTTCGTACCTGTCAAGGAAGCTGACGGTCCAAAGATCCCATATGTGTTGAGGCCACTCACTTGTCCAGGAACGAGAGTCACTCCTGTATACTCTTTGGAGGACGAAGATCGCACGGTCTGTGATGTCAGGTATTCGTGTTCAAGAAGAAATTCGATAAGTGAATGGGATTCCTTACCCGAGAATTAGCGGATGGCCCTCCCGAAGAGTTTTCACCTTCAATATTGTTTGGAGATTCTGGTGGTACGAAGGTCCGTGGAGGTGAGTAGTAGGGATCGTCTGAATCCTCTTCTTCGTAAGTCTCCGGTCTGAATCGTTGCGAAGGATAGTCAGGCTCGAAGAAAGGATCTGCGATATGGGAATTTTGAAATGAGCGAAAAGGTGAAGCAGATGGGTTCAACCCTGAAGTGTTTCGGACTGCTTGGTGTGAATTGTCCAGGCCAAAGGGTCCAATTTTTCTCACCGGCTCCATTGAGTGAAGCGTAGAAGGAGTGTGTCCTGCGGCCCCATTGGACGATGGCGATGAATCCATGATGAGGTAATAGCAACCGCGGAATTAGAAACGGACCTATTGGATACGTGAGAGGTACTCAACAGGAACGAAAGATGACAGTGAAAGGGATATGTCAACAACTCACAGGAAAACGCGCAAAAGAGATGCAGTGAGGTCGAATTGGTCCTGAGAACGCGACTAGATACCAGGCTATGCCTGGCAGCTGTGGCGTTTAGTAAAAGTGTATCTTGGGTGGAGTAGAACGACTGACGATCAGCCATATAGCTGATCGAAGCTGATTGTAGAGATCACTAACATAATTGAGGTAGTGAAGGTGTGTTGTGGCCGGAGGAGAGGGAAATACCAGTATTTGTGTACACTATCAAACTCAGCCAACGCTAGTGACCCAGCCCGCGAGTCCCTTGACGACGAGCGCGGTTAAGTCTCCAATGGTAGGGTTGCCGGGCTCTATAAGCTTCACTCTGCTATGTGTTTTCACCGAGTGGACTGTTGCGACTTCCCAAGGACAACGTGAGCGTTCGTAGCGTCAGAGGAAAAGGGAGAACCTCTCCGCAAATCCAAAGATGTATCAACACATCTTTGAGACGACAAGTACGAAACGACGGCTTTCCAGTCTTAGAAGAGAGTCATTCAACGCCATTTCCAGAGAGCATGTGGTTGTCACTTGATACCCAGGACAGGATCATGCTGCAAGAGGACGTACCCAGCTTAAGAGAAGGGAGCAAAGTCATGCATAAGGGCTCACTACATTGGTAAGTGCACTGACAAACGACAAAGACGACGCTCATCTTCCACCTGAATGCTCCCCTTCGCTACTCAACGACACCTCTCAGGTGTCCATATCCAGGCGAGGTCTTTTGGCTTTTGCGTGTACTGATGGCTCCTGGTCCGAAACCTCAGGCGAAAGGGTCACCTTCAGCCTATTCTAAATGCTTCGCAGTGAAGCAAGGAGCCGCGTTTCGAGCACGAGTAGGCAATTGAGAGCAGGAAGCATATTCTCTCACTCTGGATGAGTGGAATCCAGCCTAACTTGAGCACCCGAAGCTTGGTATCGCAGAGTATCAATACTACAACATGAACAACAGGAAGAATAGGTTGCTGTCACGAATTACGAGCGATCTTACGTTGTCAAGCCATTATCCACGCTCATCAAGCCAAATTTCTGGCAGTTCAAGGGCTTGCTCGGATACTGATAAGGCAATCGGCAAGCAAGAAGCCCGTTCAATGGTTCCCATTGGTTGGTCCTTGAGTGCGGCTGTTGGTGTGGATTGGCATATAAACCTCTAGGACTCGCAAGACAAAGTCTGCACACAGTAACCGAATTTGGAAGCGTCGCTCCGTTCGAGATTGCCATTAGCCATAATGCATGATGTGTCTATGGTACAAGAACGCTAGTCGAACTAGAGCAGGTTGTTAGCCTGTGCAAAATGATAACGGGAAGTAGACAAACCGGTGTCAGGAAGGACTCTGCTATGAATCGTGCTCGTGCGTTCAACTATATCAATCATCAGTACCATTCAATAGAGTAGGAGAGTGTATGTTGGTCTTTGTTTGGGAAGTTGTGGGAGGGAAAGAGACGTACGAATAACTTCATCTCTGATATTTCCTTATCGACTTCCTCCATGAATTGTATGATGAAGTCCACGAGCTTATGCTTAAGCATCTCTTCGGTGTGGGTGTTTGTGATCAAAAATGAGATGTCATAGCCCTAAATTTGGATGTCAGCGTGTCGACAATATGTTGTACCTAAAAGAATGAGAGAGTAGACCTTCACAGGCTTTCTCCGTAAAATAAAGAAAGCTTCCGCTCTTTGCGTCAGAAACCTTGTAAATTTATGCACCAGAATGTTCTCGATCTCGTCCGCTTGCTTGATCCTTATGCTAACTCTGACACTATTTATGCTTGGCTCGATGAAGACCTTCTCGTTCTCATTGCGCGATACCGTGAGAGGATTGAGAAGGACTTCTGGAGAGCTGGCGGCTTCAACTTCTGGGACGTTATGCCTCTCTGACGTCTGGGAAGCAAAGTTCGAGAGCGATAGAGCAGCGGTGAGGGAGGAGCGGACGCAGAGCAGGTAGGGGCGGAGAGATTGAGACTGGAGAGCTTTGTTAGCTAGGTAGGGCATGGGCTTGGGGGCGGCGTACCATTGCTCTGGATCAAGCGAAAGGGTCAACCTGGAAATGCTGTCATCGAGAGAAGACTTCTGATACCTTCTCCATTCACGGACAGCAGATTCTTTTCCTCAGTAAACAGTTGGGTACATGAGAGCTGCCTGAGTGAGGTGGTCAGAGAAAACGCGGGCAACGGCATGAGAAAGTCTTGGCGCGATCGGGCTCTTTGCCTCTCTATGACAGTCAACATCTTTAAATTCTACACCACAACAAGCCTCTTTGTCTTAGGTCCACGCTTTCAGTCTAGCAAACTTATGACGTCCAACATGTCGAGTATCCAAGGTGGGATCCTTTGCCCCCGAAAATATATTAGATACCCAAACTGACAGCTATTGCAGTGTTCGTCAAGCACCAGGGCAAAAAGCATGAGGTGGAGCTAGACCCTACATCCACGGGCGAGACCTTCAAATTTCAGCTTTACTCTCTGACTGGCGTCGAGCCAGACCGCCAAAAGATCCTCGTCAAAGGCGGGCAGCTCAAAGATGATACCGAACTTTCGAAGCTTGGGGCGAAGCCCGGGCAGACCTTCATGATGATGGGCACGCCTGCTGATGCCGGGGTTGCTCTAGCACGACCTAAAGAAAAGATGAAGTTCATGGAGGATATGACGGACGAAGAAGCGGCGAGGCTGGAAGGGGCAACACCTGCAGGCTTGCAGAACCTGGGCAACACGTGCTACATGAATTCGACTCTCCAGACGTTACGTGCTGTACCGGAACTGCAAGAGCAATTGCTGAAATACACTGGGGAGAAGGCGGGCTCATCGCGAGGAGTGGACTTGAGCCAATATGGTCTACCAGGTTCCATGGCGGGATCCATCGACCTGACCAGCTCCCTTCGAGACCTTTACAAGCAAATGTCAGAGACGCAAGAAGGATTCCCACCGCTCATATTTCTCAATGCACTACAAACCGCCTTCCCCCAATTCGCCGAGAAGTCGAAGACCGGCCACGGCTACGCACAGCAAGACGCAGAAGAGGCCTGGACTCAAATCCTATCACTGCTACGGCAGAAGCTCAAAATCAAGGCCACCCCCGCTGCCACCTCGTCCGCTTCCGAACAACAGCAAACAGCCGCTCAAGAGATCTCGTTTATCGACAAGTTCCTAGCAGGCAAATTCTCATCCACCCTCACTTGCGACGAGCCAGCAGCTATAGAAGCAGGCGAAATGCCCATCGATAGCTCGGATATCTTCCTAAAGCTAGACTGCCATATCGAGAAGGAAACCAGCCATCTCCGTGACGGAATACTGAAAGGTCTAGAGGAGAAGATTGAGAAAAACTCACCCACGCTCGACCGCGACGCCCTCTATACAAAGACCTCTCGCATATCACGGCTACCCAAATACCTCACAGTTCACTTCGTTCGCTTCTTCTGGAGACGCGACATTCGCAAGAAGACCAAGATCATGAAGAAGGTGACGTTCCCTGCTGAGTTGGATGTTGTGGAGTTCTGCACGGAGACGCTGAGGAAACAACTCGTGCCTGTAAGGGATAAGGTGCGAGAAGTGCGCAAGGACGAGGAAGATGTGAACCGTGCGAGAAAGAGACAGAAAGTGGCACACAAGCAGGAAATGGACCGTGCTGCAGATGCTGCAAAAGGAGTGGAGCTAGCCGATGAGGAGAAATTGGCGAAGGAAAAAGCTGCGGAGAAGAAGGGCGACGACAAAGAGATGGCAGAAGCTGTCTACAAGACTGATGCCGAGTTCGAAGCCGAGCAAACTGCATCCATACTGGCTGGAAAGAAGGAGCTCTTTTCACTCATCAACCCTGAGTTGGCGGCTGACGAAGGATCGAATAAGTCTGGACTTTACGAGCTCAGGGGTGTGGTGACGCATCAGGGTGCCAGCGCCGATAGCGGCCATTATACATCTTACGTCAAGAAGCAGGGAGCGCTAGATGAGAAGACTGGCAAGAGGAAGGAGGAAGACGGCAAGTGGTGGTGGTTCAACGATGATAAAGTGAGTGAGGTAGATGCGGAGAAGATCGAGACTCTCAGTGGTGGTGGTATGTACTCTACAGGCTCCAAGCCATTTTGGGCTGGATTGCTAACATCTTCTGTAGGCGAAAGTCACTCTGCACTAATCCTCCTCTATCGAGCTATTGACTTGCCGAATGCTGAAGAGGTCAAGGAATAGATGCTACTCGACAGCATGTGATGAATAGATGTGTTGTATGATACGTATCAGCATAGCGTGCATGAAACGCCCGTGGATACCAGCCTCAAGTGGCATGACTTAGAATAGAGAATCAACTTCGAAACTGACAGGTTGCCCATAAATGTTCAAGATACCTGTCAACAAGGTGCGTGACACGTTTGTAAATGACCGTTGCTCTAAAAAGCCACCCTTGCTGTTGGAAAATACATACATTAAGGGGCTGCTCTCCGAAGTCTTACTCCACCGATGGAAATTCTCCCCAGTTATGTTGTGATTATCGCTCAAGTATCACACAGATTCGACCTCTTGCCGTTCTACTTCCTCCACTTGATGCTTGATTCAAGGGGATGCCTCCACCGTACTGCATGAACCACCATCACATCTGAATTATTCTGTGCATGTTGCAAGCTCATCCTCGATACGATTGCAATTATTCCTTCCACAATACAGCCAAAGAACAGACATTCCAGGCTCATGATAATTGTCAAGCTTGACCTTTAACGCTCTCTGACTTGGAAGGGAATCGTGTGCTTGGCTCTGCTTAAACAAGAAAATTCTGTATTGTAATCTCCCAGACCAACCTCGAGTTTTCAAATTTTCAACCACTTCTCGATATCTCGACCTCGACCTCGACATCTCGTCAACAAGATATAGACCTAAACTTCCATGTCACTCTGATCGATCAGATCATAATCACACTCTTGGGAGTGAGAAACAAGCGATCAACCTCACCGTGCTGCCGTTTGCTGAACATCGAACCCAGATTCAAGCCTTCTCGATTTCGTCAGCATCTTCTAACGCTGTCACCATTATCAACAACGTCATGTCTCCTTCGCCAAAGCTGTCGCTGCTCGGCCTCCCTCTCGAGATCCGTAACAAAATCAATCGCTACCTCCTCCTCAACGCTCGACCGATTGGCTACGTTTCAAGATTCATTGGGGGTACAAGGTCCGACGACCGTGAATGGTACGAGTGGGATGCTCCACCCAGATTCGATGTGGCCATCTTGTGCACGAGCCATCAACTCAACGCCGAAGGCTGCGCAATCTTGTATGGAGAAAACACCTTCGGTCTCAAAATCTAGGCGGGTGACGGGGAGGAGAGGGCAGAATTCCCGGGATTCAAGCGGAGACTAAATCATATCGCCCAGTCATCAGTGTAAGGCTTTCCAGTCGACAGGATCAAGCGGTAACACATTGTAGTCGAGGCGAAATGTGAAAATGACATACACTGTATACGAGCGAGCGTGAGGAATGTATGCATGGTGCTCTCGGAGAACCCTACATTGCAACGACTAGACATCGTTCTCGAGATGCTGCCCTTGGCCGCAGACGCAGGAGAATTACTGCAGCCGTTTTCGCTCCTTCGAAATTTGAATAAAGTCAGCTTCAAGAACGTCCCGCCTATCTACGCTCAGCAGTTGAAGATTTTCATGGAAGGCAACGAACCTTTGGCCCATCTCATGAGGTATGAAGTATTGGAAAAACACCTAGGAGAGTTCAATTCTGGTTCGTTCTCATTGAGAACCATGCTGTGCGTCTTGGGAAAAGAAGACTCGGTTCAGCACTAGTCTCACGACACGTGCGGCAAGGCACTATCTCTAGCTAAAGAGGCGATGGAGGAAGGAGATGCCGAGCGATTGGAATATTGGGGCAACGCCATCATCACGGCTGGGGAGGCACGTATGGCTTTGGCGAAGCATTCGTTGGTGCAGCGTGGCTGGAAGGTTGGAGTGGAGGACAGTGAGGATGATAAAATAGCGACTAAACGCGAGATTTAGGTTTCCAAGAACGTGGAGTGTGAGCAATCAATCAGTCATCAACCAAACCTCTACCAATCGCTTCATTCAGCTTTCACAGGGGCTAGGATATCGAGACGCGGCTCTCCGGACGAGGCTATCGAACATGAAATCTGCTTGAGAGCTGGCTTTGACCGACATGAGGCTCGAAGATATTTCGAAAGGGAACGCCACTGGCTATTAGCAAAGGGCTGGTCCCTAACATAGGTACAAGCACAATTTGCATTGGAAGGCAAACCTATCATATTTTGCTCAGAAGTAGCACAATGAGTTAACCTTCTCCACTCCAGCCCACCCCCAACTCCCTTGCACCCTCTTTTGACAAAGAGTCCCACCTACACTCCTCTTCGTTCCCCCTTTGAAAACGCCATATTCCACTCCACCCTCCACTTACGCTCCCCCTAATGATAGCACCAATTTTCTTAGTCCCAGCCAGCAACTTTGCCCACGAATCCAAACCCCCCGCGACTGATGGGTCATGGATATTCGCAGCCACTTTATCATTGAGATTCGCAGCGGCTACTAGGGGATCGTTAAGATTGGGGGCTGTGGGGTCTTGGTGGGTTAGGACGTTGGAGGTTTTAGCCTTGGGGGAAGGAGAAGTGGAATGGTGTTCGTGGTTGCTGAGGTGGAAGTAGGGTCGGGGCTGTTTGGAAGGTAACGTACCCTTGAGTCTCTGCCATTTGCGGGGACAGCGAGGATACGGGCTGTGGAGAGGAGAGAGGAGGAGTGTGGAGTGGTGCATTTTGGCTAATCGGACGAGTTTGCTGGACACTGCTGTACAAAGTAGACGGGGCTGGAGCACGAGATAGCTTGAAAAAGAGGGTATCAAAATGGATGACCAAAGAATGTGGTGACCTCAACAGCCTGATGCAGGTCAATTGCCGTGGCACGTCATGATCAAAATAATTTGCAATGAGGGCCCGCCCCAGGAGATGCCCCAATGAGCGCCGAAAACTACCCTCGGGGACCCTTTTGGACGTGCTTGGTGGCTCGCTTAGGGGCCCCCTCATTTGCAAATTATTTTGATCATGATGTGCGTGGAGGCTGAGTGAGCATGGAACAAAAGAACAGGGACAAGGAGAATATACAAGTAGGCGATATCTGTAAAGGAGATTGGTAGAAAAGTGCCTATCTCTCTGTTCGCGGCTGAGTTCGACATGCAATACACCTTCATATCGCTCCAAGCGAGATAAACCCGTGGATTTTGGCAAAGCTAGGACTGTTCAGCGGCCAAGTCCAAAGCCTTGACGAGTCAAATTGTCACAAACTTCAGCTCTGCAAGATTCCCATTCTGAGGAGCCTGGCGTAAGTGTCACGAGAAGACATAAGATCAAAGTCCGCATTTTTAACCCCCGTTAAGATTCGACGTATTAAGCTCTCAGTCAAGAGTGTTCGATTTTCCGGTAGTTAGTTTTGCTGTTGGTCTTACCCAAATTATAGGCTGATAGCCGTTGGTCTGATATATTGCTCTCTCGTTCTTCAATTAACGAGCGAGCAATACACCAAATTCGGAGACTATCAGCTTACGATTCGGGCAGCGACTCGCTTCGCTCGAGAAAAGCTGCCAACGTACCCAGTGCCAACAACATGTAGCAGGCATGATTTCATTATCACATGCTTCCCATCTATATCCTCTATCCAATTTAGCTCAACGGCGGCAGTCTCTCCGCAAGATACTTTTCAAGATCATCGATCTCTTTTGGATCGGCTGAATGTCCCAGTCCTTTATACGTCCTAAAGTCAACTGTCCATCCCATCTCCCTCAGTACCTTGGCTGTATCAACGCCCCACGCTGTCTTCACGAGCGGATCAATATCTCCGTGTCCCATGAATATTGGTGTATCTTTGTTGTTACTGTCAGATGTGACGTAGTCTTTGATCTTATCATGGAGAAGTAGGTAGCTTGAGAGACCAAAAATGCCTCCAAGTTTGTCAGGGCAAGTTATTCCTGAGAAGATGGAAATGGCTCCACCTTGTGAGAAGCCGCCTGGGAAGCATTAGTGAGAAACTTCGAACATTGTTGGAAAGATCTTACCAAGTACTATACGTGACGAGGGGATACCTTTGTCTATTTCTGCTTTGATAAGGGAGTTGAAGTGGTCGCGAGACCTGAGGATTCCAGTCTGGTCGTGTGCCTGGGCGAGTTCATTGAACGTAGTCTGATGCAGTTGCAGTGTCAGCATTTGACTCGAGGAGCTAATGCATAGACAGGCGTTTTTGAGCCGCTGGTATATGCAATATAGAACGAACGGTATCTCGTCTTCGTACAATATCGTACCAGCCTGGCATTTCCATCCCGAAGTTCTAAAACTAAATCAGCTAGACTTCTCGCTAAATCTTTAGCGGCATCGTACCACTGAAATTGGTATGTTTGGAGCATTTGGAAAGACGAATTTGACCTCCTCAAATTTGCCCCGCCTTCTGAAGTTCTCTGCGATCGGCATCCTAGAATGTATCAGACTTGGGGCAGGTATTTCATTGACGTCGCAGAGAATGCCAAAATATGGGCAAACACTGAGAAAGCAGACTGTTCATACCAGCCTGCACCGCTGCGATCAATTAGCCAGCTCCACATCAGACAATGCCAAAAGACTCACCTGTCTCCAAGGCCATGAGCCCATATTACAGTTGCGGTGTGCTTCTTCAGTGCGGGCACAACGAGGGCTGCAGGCCCAGCCATACTCGCGGGCGGCGGTTTCGATGTCAAGATTACATATGTGGTGAGCAAGACTAGAGTCAGAATGCAAAAATGCAAAAGTCTCTTGTGTGTCGAATAGCAGATGTTGACTTACCGGGATGAGCGTGATGATCGACAGTAGGGATTGCCACTACGGAAGTCGCAATTATCCGACTCCGGGTTTCACTGCGCATCATCGTCGTCACCACCTGCCTGCTAGTACGCTTGTAGAGGCAACCTAGGATGCTCACTTTAGGCATCTCTCTTCTCTTCTCTTCAGAGTTAACGGTTCTTTTCCAACAAATTCTATCATGAAGCTCACCAATATCTTGCCGCTTGCGGCCCTCTCCACTGCCTTCATTATTCCAGACGAACAGGTGACCGACCAGATCGCCATCCAATCCCATCGGGACCACGCAGAGTCCGTCTTTGACAAGCTACCCTTCAAGGACGAAGCCATCAATGAATTTGAGAACTCCTTCTCCAAGCTCGTTGATATTTCGAAGAGTGCTTTCGATCAGGCTGTCGACTACGCCTCCGAGAATGGCGAGGAAGCTTACCAGAGGATCCTTGAGACAGCTTTTGATGCCAAATCATGGCTAGATACTGCTGCCAACAGCGTGGAGGATGTCGGGAAGCATGGGAAACATGGTCACCATGGTCACTGCAAGAAGCCAAACATGACTGTCTATGTAAGCTCAAGCTTGTTTATCCTCCAGAAATTCCTACGATACTGACCGTTAGTAGGAATTGATCGCTTCGAGCAAATATACCACCAAGCTGGCTGCTTTGATTAACGAATACGAAGATGTTGTCACCCTCTTGAATGGCACACTTGCGAACTACACCGTGTTCGCCCCAATCGACAAGGCGTTCGAGAAGATCCCAGAGCATGCGCCAAAGCCATCAAAGGAGCAGCTCAAGAAGGTCCTCCTTTACCATGTCTCCTCCGACTTCTACCCAGCAGGCAAGGTCCTCGTTACACACACTGTGCCTACATTGCTCGAAATTCCCGAGACTCTGGGCATTGGACCCCAGCGATTGAGCACCAACATTGGTCTCAAGGGATTGACCGTCAATTTCTACAGCCGCGTTGTCGCGATTGACATCGTGAGTCTTCCACCAATTCTGCTTGGTGAACAAAACTGACCGGTATAGTTTGGCACCAACGGCGTTATCCACGGTGTCGACAGCCTTCTCATTCCACCACCCAAGGTCGCGGACGTCATCCAGTTACTTCCTGGCGAGTTCAGCACTCTTGAGCTAGCACTTGTCAAGACTGGTCTCTTCGCGGCTATCAATGACACTTCAAACCACCTTGGCGGAACAATCTTTGCGCCTTCAAATTTTGCCTTCCAGAAACTTGGTCCCAAGATCAATGGCTTTCTCTTCAGCAAGTACGGCCAGAAGTACCTCAAGGCCCTGCTGAAGTACCACGTCGTCGCCAATCAGACGTTGTACTCAGACGCTTACTACAAGGCTGAGTCTATCGAGGTAGAGGAGAACGGCATTCCCAAGGGATACTTCCACGTTAGTCTACCTCATTTCCCACGGGAAATATCCTTCGCGACTTCATGCTAACATCAGATACGTAGATCGACCTTCAGACCCTGCTTGAGGACAAGTCCCTCAGCATTGATGTAGGGCGCTACGGTCGCTACATCAGCATCAAGATCAACGGCTTCGCCACCGTGACTATTGAAGACGGCATTGCCGCCGACGGTGTCATCCAGGTCGTAAGCAACGTCCTGATCCCACCTAAGGCTATCGACCGTGGTCTGCTGCAGTGGGAAGGCGAGGAGTTGACTGTGGAGGACCTCAAGGAGAGACTCGAGCCTTTCACGGACAACGGGGAGCTATGAAAAGCTACCATTAGCATTTGGCGTGATCTGACAAAAGCGAATTTGGAAGCGCGACAAAAGGTTGGGTTGATAAACCTCATATAGCAAAAGCATGATGTGATGCGTGCGTAAGGAAATACTTGTATACACTAGCAATTGACAACGAAGCGAAATGTAAACATTGTTCTTCCTTGTGACACCCAACGTCTTCTATTATTCTCATATTTTGTAGCGTAGTAACAAAACAGTTTGCCTTACTGACGAAGATCTTAGGTAAGGCATGCCGGAGACCATCTTTGAGACCCCTTGGACAAGATACCACTCAAATAGGCGCTATTATAACGGCGCAGAAAACAAGCTCGATCCAAAGAGTGATTACGATTCCGAGACATCAGTCAATTCCGTACTGCAAGCTGAAACACTGACAGAGATGCAATCTGGATAGTGGTAGGCACGTTCATTGAAGGCTGGGAAACCTATACTGCATATTTATTTCTCAGTCTCATGGAATTGCTTTCTCTTTTAAGGTGTCTTACTTATGAATTAAGCCCCTTTCGTGGTCTGTTCAGATAATAACACCTCAACCAATTTCATGTTCATACCTGAAATCCGCCTCCGATTCTCCCACCAATCCCAATCACTCATCAATTTTTTCAGCAACCTACAATAATAATCCCTCCAATCGCACAGAGCGAAGGTATCCCAAACTCCTTTCACCCTCTTGCGTAAATCAATATGACACATCTCATGTGGGTATTCGAACCTAGAACGCCAGAACTTCAAAGCAAGATGGACGACCGCCATCCTTCGAGAAGCAAGCCGTGCTTTGTGCACTGACGACGTATGTAAAGAATGTCATAATTTTCAGAAGCAACTCTTCGTGCAGACAAAACAAAGCATCAGGAGCCCTATATCTTGTCACTACAGAGGGTGGCTCGGACTTAGATACAGCTGAGAATTTTCACAGTAGCCCATCATCTTTCTCAAACAATTCATCAAAGCCTTCCGGCCACCCATTTGGATCAAGAACAAAAAGTTCCCACTCAGAGTTTTCTATGTCCTTCCAAAGACCTCTCTCAATGTCAGGATGTCTGTCTCCTCTCCGCCAAAATGGTTCGGGACCATTGTAATGACCGCACCAGCGGGGCACGAGCCCATTATCGAGCTAGCGGGCTTGAGACATGAATAGCTCGGCTAGATTGTCCAAATTTGGTTGCAGTGGCGCCTTGGGTGCTAGCAATGCGTGTTGCTGCTTAAGAATGTGCCAGCAGGCCCAGTGTATTGGGAAGGGGCTCTCTGTCTCAGCACCGTTATCTTTGGGCTCAGCGCCAGATTCAACGGGGAAGAATGGTCCAGCTCCGTTGAAGCCACGAAGTCTACGAGAATCGATTTTCCACACAGTCCGGTCCGCGTTGTTTGGTGGTTTCACTTGATCCCTTTTAGCTATGATACCAATACAAGACGAGGATGTTGTTTACATGTAATGAAATTTCCTGTCCACCTACTATACGGCCCGGAATGAAGACCGTTGGAAAAGCCAAAAGGTATCCCGCACAGTGCACAATAAGTCTCGAAGTCTCCTTCCATGATCTCGAGAAGACGAGGTCAGACTTGTGAATTCCTCGGAAGAGCAAGCGCCAAGAGACATAAATCTCAAGACGCAGTCGCTCGAGAATTTCTGTAGTGAATCAGTGGAATCTCCAAAAATATGAAATTGTATGCATAGTCATGTCAGTAAATTCACATCGGATGAACCAAATAAACATCGGACATCTCTCGCCTGAAATGTTGGGTAAACTTGCCCCGCCAGCGGCTGACTAAACGAACTCGCAACAACATGAGAGCTTCTCTTCATAGTGCCCTGCAACTCACCGCCGTCGTCTATCCATCTTTTCGCTTTATTGTTTCTACCCCTCAGCCGAAAGTCTTTGCAAGGAGAATCCAAACGCTTGTCCCAAACATTCAATCATCTGCAAGACAGTTGGTCCACCAGCTCCCAAGATGACAGCTCTGAAGGTAGGGGATAGCTTCCCCGAGGGCGTGGAGTTCTCGTGAGCTGCTTCTTTGATCATGATCTACGCTCTTAAATCGGGGCTGACGAGTATCTCCTTGCCTCAGATATGTCCCGTACACGGAAGAAAAAGACTCCATCACGTCCTGTGGTATGCCTCAGCAGTATCACGCCAGTAAGGAGTTCGCAGATAAGAAGGTTGTCCTCTTCGCGGTCCCAGGAGCTTTCACCCCTGGCTGCTCAGTCCGCCATCTTCCAGGCTACATAGAGCATTGGGACGACATCAAGGGCAAGGGTGTAGATCTTGTCATTGTCATTGCCATGAATGACGCATGAGTCATGAGTGCGTGGGGCAAGGCCAATGGGATCAGGAAGGATGAGATCGTGAGTACCTTGTTGTAATAATCTTGGATATGTAGTCCCCTGACATTCTCTAGCTCTTCATGTCCGACCAAGGGATCAAGTTTTCAAAGAGCATTGGCTGGACGAGGGGGGCTGATCGGACGGGACGATATGCCATAGTCATCGACCATGGAAAGGTCGTGTATGCGGAGAACGAGCCTGGAGGAGATGTTACGGTGTCTGGCGCCGAAGCTGTGCTGTCAAAGCTCTAAAGGGAGATATTGACCCGGGCCTGACTAGGTTCGTGATATCTTCTGTCAGCTTGGTCATAGCTTTTGCAGGCTTCAATCATGAAAACTAGGGTTAGTAATATCTCAACATAAAATAGACCGCTGGAATGGCATCAAAAGGCACCTCTTGCCGTTTAATCCTGTCCAAAAATTGCTGGATGATGAGACATTGACTCGAACGTATGCCTTGGATCCACGTCATGATCGTAGGAGAAACAGTAATTTTCACATAAGACTATTCTTATATTTTTCTTCTGTAGACGGAAGCTATAGATTCAATGGGGAGTATTTCCTTACAGCCTGAAGGACTTTGATCTTCAAAGAAAGCCCATGCGGGAGGACCCGACTTGGCTAGCGCCTCTAGCCCCCAATTTCTTGATCGGGAACTGACCGGAACTTGCATAGTCTCTGCACTGTCTTTCAGTCTTTCCTATATTTCACATTCGCTTTGTTTGCTCTACGCCTGCTCGAGGTCACTCACTAATACGTTTGGTGTTGTGAAATTTGAGTCACGCTCGAGGATGACTCGATTAATCGTAATTCCCGTTCGTTCATGACCCTCGTGGAACAGACGCAGTCACCATTACTCTTTCCCACCGTCACGACCAGGACTCGACCCACAACCCTATGCGATAGCGACCCTCTGCATTCATACCTTTCTGTGAGTTCACTGCTGGACTCGTACACCACACAATCACGATGATACTCTCACGATCCACCGCTCCCGGTGCATCCTGGTCGGACCTGCTCCTTCTGCTGGTTTCATTCCTGTCGCTCGCAGGCTTTTCCTCATCGGAAAACAACCAATATGTACGGTCTACAGACTCTTCAGGCAATACCATATACCTCGAGGACAATCGAAAGCCCGCAATCTATACCCAGAATTTTGGGGACTGCTTGGGGAGCTCTTTGATCAATGTTACACGATTCAATGTTGCGTATTATGCAGACAATATGACGGTCCTGTTCGACCTGGCGGGCAACACCAACGTGGCCAATGAAAGCGTTATGCGTTCGTACCCAAGACCTTTCATATCCGATGAATCCGACTAACTCACTTCAGTGTACATTGGTGTGTTTGCTTACGGCGAGTCTCGGTTCGATATCAGCTTCGACCCTTGCCAAGCCCAAATATACAGGTACTCTAATGTTGTTGCGTTTCTCCATACACTTCTGATATGATATAGTCTCTGTCCCATGAATCGCAGTGTCCCGATCACAGCCAACGGTATCATCCCCGTCAGCCAATCAGATGTGGCCGCGATCCCTCCCATTGCCCTTGGTATACCGGACTTTGAGGGTCAAGCCATCCTACGAATCTTCGGAAACTCGACACAAACAGAAATTGGCTGCTACTCAGCAGTAATCACCAATGGCGCGAGCTTTTCTCACCCTAGTGCAGTGGGCACCGTCTTGGGCATCTTCACTCTGGTGGCATTGGGAGCATCATTTGCTACGGCAGTCTACGGCAACCATATTCCAACCATGCGGACGCACTATGCCCACTCGCTATCGATGTTCGTGGTCTTTGCGGTTTTTCACCACATCTTCTATACGGGAGCGCTGTCCATGAATTGGCCAAGCGTGCTAACAGCCTGGTGGAGCAACTTCGCTTGGAGCGCTGGCATGATATACAGCCAGTCAATGCAGAACAGCATCAACCAGCTGATCGGCACCAACAGAGGAAACACAAGCATGGTTGGAGCCGCAGGCTCGGGAGCCGGGTCCAATGATGTCGGAGGAGGCTATCAGCTCTCCCAAATCTACAAGCGAGCAGGCCGAGATCTTCTCAGTCGATACGTCGAGTCTCCAGAGGAACACACTAAGGCTCCATTAGCACGAAGAATGGAGACCGTCCTCGCGAAAAGGTCCCTTGCAAACTCATCAGAAGGCTTCTCATGGTATGGATATCCCGTGAAGCCTGGCCTGCCGATACCAGGCAATTACTCTGGATTTGCTGGCACGCTCTCAGAAGAAGGTATTCCAGCCTCGAATGCTTTCATGACTGGATTCCTCTGGTTTCTAATTCTGATCGCTCTCGTCGCTGCTACCATCGTTGCTTTCAAGTGGATTTTGGAGGGCCTAAGCAAAATCAATCTTCTCAGAACGGAAAAACTTGGTCACTTCAGAGCTCATTGGCTCGATTATACAGCCCAAGCTGCTCTTCGCGCCATGTTCATTGGCTTCTTCATGATGATGTTCCTGACAACGTTCGAGTTTACGTACAAGGGTTCGGCTGGTGTTACAGCCATCGCTACTGTTGTCTTCCTTGCTTTCTTCTTTGGTATGTTTGGTATGGCGGGCTATGCCCTGTTCTATCGGCTTCGATTGGGACGCTTTAAATTGATTCCTGATCGGTTACACCTAGAGAAGACTAAGGGATTTGGTCCACTTCCATGGTACGCTTTCGAGCTTGAAAGTTACAGGTCCGAAAAGTCCGAACAGAAAGAATCTGCCGGTTCAGTGCCATGGTGGAGCATCCATTACGTCGAGGAAGATCCCCAAAGACTTGAGGTGCATCAGGACGAAGATTACACCACAAGATTTGGCTGGTTAGCTGCACGCTTCCGACGCACAAGATGGTGGTTCTTTACCCTGTGGTTGGTGTACGAATTCGTGCGTGCATGTATCTATGGAGGAGCTGCTGGTCGCCCACTGACTCAAGTCTTCGGTCTACTCATCGTGGAGTTCATCGCGCTGATTGCCATAGTGACGTTGAAACCGTTTGAGGGTGCTCGCCTCAACGCTTTGATGGTATATTTGCTTGGCTTCAGCAAGGTCGCTACAGTCGCTCTGTCCGCGGCCTTCGACGCTCGTTTCAACTTGGCACGGATTCCAACAACGGTCATCGGTGTTGTCATTATCGTCATCCAAGGTATCCTCACGGTTGTCCTTCTAATCGCCATCGTCATTGGCGCCATCTCGAGCTACATGTCTCTCACTCGCAATCACGAAAACTTCAAGCCTCGCTCCTGGGCGCCCATACGCCAACGCTACTTTGCCCACTTGGAAAAGGCTGCCACGGATCTCCCAACACCACCTCCGCCACCGCCTGAAGAGCCGAAAGGGCCATACTTCAACGTCGGATCGGTGCGCCGTGTTACCAAGATCGAGGATGAAGACGAAGACTTTATCGGCAGTCGCACCTCCGTTGCACGTCCTCTAACTGCTTCTAACACTGCACGTGGCAGCCGCGCAAACAGCATCCACTCTCCGCTTGACAACACCTTTACCAGCGTACCCTTTGGGGCGCGCGTGCATCGATCCAGCTGGAGCACTCGGGACTTCGCAAATTATCATGACCAAAGCAACCAGAATTCAGGCCTTGACCAGAGCAATCGTAGCACAAGGATCTGGAGCTCGCCTGGCTCATCTGCCCTGCGCTTGAATAACGGCAGCATTACTGATCTGCATGAAAGTGGACAGCGAAGGGCGAGGACGCCATTGAACACCGAAGGCGGACTAGGTGGACTGGATGTAATGAAATCGAGGAATGGCAAGGAGAGAGAGCATGCGCTCGATGAGAGGGTGAGCGAGGAGGCGAAGGAGTCTTCGAATTGAGAGAGCTTCTTTACCGACGGTCTTTACGACTTTTATGATTACTTACGTCCTCGCTTTGCAGTACTGGAGGAGCGACATCGTCTTCCTCCTCGGACTGTTCCGTTCTCGGTGGCAAGGTCTCATTCGATACGGGGGACTGTAGATGAAGCATTAGCATAGTGCGTACGCGTTCTCCTCTTGACTAGGAATGCATTCTCGGGCATTGGTCTGGCGTTACGTACTTACATCCTGTTCACTATAGCGAAAAGCGTGATGAACCATTGAGCTTGCTCCTTCGGTGTACCTGGGGTTGCGAAAGCTTGCAGCTGTAGATACTTAATCCAATTCAATGATCTTTACACTTGCTTATTCTATCAAAAAGTGACTTTGATCTATGGATTTGTGTGATCATGCTCCATAATCGTGATTACTCGAGATCCCGCTCCGGAGTTGGTTAACGATGGTGCTGATATCACGCTGAATGAATGTTTATAAAGCATAGGTGCTTTGCACCTTCGATGCTCAACCTCTACTCTATTCACTCCATCAAGCCCATCTCCTCTGAATCATACCAAGCCAGTAATTCATTGCCACGAATCCTGCACCCACCTCCCAATAACCACATCCTACACCCCCATCCTAACTCCCACCCCAACCCCTCCGTACACCACAACCCCGCCCTTTTTCGAAGCCAAACAGCCTCCCCCCCCCGCTCCCCACGACGATCTCCATAGCCTCGTCGAACCAAAGTAAAACACGTCATCAACTACTCACACAGCAGCAACGAACCTCCTCGTCTCATACGAATTTGCGCTCTTTCAGTTTTCATTCACTTTCCTAAGTACGGTGGACGGGGAGGAGCTCGATTGCAGAAACCTGGCACGCTGTGCGATACTCCTTCTTCCCTATTTCTTTTGGACGAGGCGATGAATTCCATTGGTTTGGGTGTAGAGTACCTGATGCGTATGCGGCTCTGTTTCTGGCTCTCATGTTGCCGGAGTTTTGATACGATGGATGCCGGGGGCGCTCTGATGTTTTGGTAATGTCTACGCAGGGCTTGCACCGTTGATATGATATTTTGCGGGAACGAAGACAATGGAGCGGTCTTTTTGGATGGAGGGAATATGCGTGTAGTGATATCATGCACCGCAGCGTGATTGTCCGTACTCGAGAAGGCGGAAACCGAGAATATGGGCGAGGCTGAAGGTCGCAAGGGGATCGAGGGTTTTTGGGCTGGCGATGATCAGGCTGGGATTGTAATGATCGGAATACTGTTCGATGGAATAGGCATGGCCGTCGGCGCCGAGAGGAGAGAAGTTGAAAATAGAGCTCTGCCTTAGGACAAAGCTCTGCCTTATCGAGAGCTATGCATAGTTGTGTAAGATCTGTTCCCTTTAGCCGGCCGTCCTGAACCCACCAACCTTGCCAGAAATTGGGGGCTGCTGCGCTACTTTCGCCAGCGATCTGTAGACTGGAATTGCAACGGAAACCCAGGCCGTCAGAGTGGCTGCTGCGGAAATACCACCTTGGTAATGTCAACCTGCCTAGAATGGCAGGGGGAGGTGGTGGAAAGGCCGTGCTTTGCAGATACGAGCTATGCACGACGGTGCGAATTCTAGACGATATGCAGAAGCCGGCGCGTCGCTTCAAGCCTCGAAAGTAACGCGTCGGATGAAGCAGGAGGACAAGACACAGCAGAGCCGGGGGCGCGGCTTCAAGCTTAATACATGTAGCTGCACCGGCTATGCTTAATCCAATAAGATATCACGAAATATATCTCCGGAGTAAAGGTGTGTTCCTAGACAATAGGCAAGGTAGATGCTCCGGGATACGTCTTCAAATTTGAAGTAGGGGCAACAAAGAGAAAAGTGTCACTGTGTTGAAGGGGCAGAATGGGGCAACGAAGCAGAATGTTGGACCCACTATGGCATGCGTTGTTGTACGATTAGATCGTAAAGCTTTCTAGAGTTGTCTCTTAGTATTGTACACTGTAGGCACTGGTCGCCGCATGCAACAAATTCTTTTCGAAACCTTCTCCATGGATCCTGCTTCCCTATTCCCCAATCCTCTAAGTCCAAGCCCCCCTCTTCGAAGAACGCCATCATGATGCACGCAAGGGTATAGAGAAGCACCAGCACCTTGCTTGCCTTCAGAGGCGCGCTCAAGGCGAGCAGAAAGAGAAATAGCGAATCGTCGTATGTACGTCGTTCAGGGTCCTCTGTAGCCTGTTGGGCCGTTCCGTTGTCCGTCACGCTTATGCTGTGGACCCAATCCTATATACTCCCGGGACTCCCTCCGCCGTGGCATCCTCGCTCGTGCCTTTTCATGTTGCTTCGAACGCTAAAGGCTTTGCCGCATCCTTTGTGCGGACATTGAAATGGTTTCTCACCTGTGTGCGAGTGGCTATGGATCCTTAGACTGGATGGTCGGGAGAATGCTTTGTTGCATGTTTGGCAAACGTAGCGGTCTTGCGATTGGCCGGTAAAGTTTGTTGTGGATGTTTGCGCTATGTAGTGATGGTGTTGGTATTGAGTTGGGTTGCTCGGATCTATTGGAGGTCCATCTTGAGGGTTGGGAATGGGAGGGTTAATGGTATCGTGCATGTTTGGTGGGAAATTCGTTGGAAGTGGCCGTTGGCTGTTTTGGTAGTACGTTGCTGGTCCTCCCGTGACGGCTGGATTTGCGGGCGAAGGGTACGAGTAATTCGATGCCGCCGATGGAGACGGGGGGTATGGAGAATTCTGATTCTGGTTCTGGTACGGCGATTGACCCACTTGTGAAGGCAGGCCATTATGCCCAGGATTTGATGATGGTGGGGGAGGTTGGGGTTGCTGGTGCGGCTCAAGGTTGTTGATAGCGCTTCCAAAGTATTGCGGAGCAGCTGTCGAGGAGTGCGAAGAAGTTGTAGAAGGTGACTGGTGGCGCATGTCAAAACCAAGCTGTGGGTCAATTGGAGGTGATGGCGGTGCTGCATTAGGATTGCTCACGGTTGGCTGACCGTAATTCTGCGATCGATGGCCGGTGTTTTGATGCGCTCCTCCAGAGTTGGAGTGTTGAATTGGTTGCCCCTCGGCATCCACTGACAATCGCATAAGCTTCACAAGTTCGCCATTGGATTAGGAGGAACTCACACTGCTGGTCCTGACTCGATAGAGGGACCTCCATCCCGATCAAGCTTTGAATCGAAGGTAAAGTGCGTAAACTGCTGAGGTCGTCGTTTGGGGGTGATGGCGGGGCGGGAGGTGGTCGTGTGAACACAGGCGATTGGCTTGTGTATGGGCTCGCAGTGAGGGCAGTTGCCATATCTTGCCTGTAATCGTGTCGAAGGCGTCTATGGGGGTCTGCAAAGTTCTGGCTCGATCTTTGCTGTTGTGAAGGTGTTGGCTGAGCTCTATGAACCAGATTCGAGAGATTCATATCTTCAGAGTGTTGACCATCAGTCAAAGCTCAGATTCAGAGATAGAGCCTCCAAAGGCCAATATGAGGTAGCTGGGTACGCGAGAATGGCCAATGCGTCCGTATGCAGTACAAAGCACATAGAAGTGGACCCAAAGAGACAGAAATAGGCTGCATGATGAACGAAAGTAGGAGGTTGGAGAAGCTTACAAAGATTACAACGTCGAGTCCATTAGAAAGTGAATCTGCCTGTCAGATACCCTTAGACCTCTTTAGAAGAGGTCCTAGGGTTTAGGTGAGGTAAACTGCCTGGTAGGCTGGTACCGATCTCCAAACAGCAGAGAAAGTGCCTTGGAGATCAGATATGCGGTAATGTTGCTAGTCGGCAGGATGCTGGACGTCGCTCCGCGCGAAGATCTTCAAGGTCGTTCCCAAAATCAAGTTGATAGTGTAACGGGCCAGCTACTTTACTTTACTTCCCCTTCTCCTAACTGGGGAAACGGCAGGAACGGAGTCTGGAACAAGGGGGGGAGTGAGTGGGACGGTGTTGGTCGAAGCGCAACGCAGGTTCGTCTCGGTTATGGAAAAAGGGTCCCTGGAAAGGTTTAGGCTTAGCTTGGAAAGGGAGCCAGAAGAATGTTCTACCACTAGCAGGGTACGACCTCGTGGTACTTACGATGATCTTACGGAGTACTCGAGTCAGCACCGAAACACTGCAGCCGATGGATCCATCAAATCTTTTTTTCGTGTTTCCAGAGGTAATAGTACTGGCCAAACAGTGTCGAGAGAAGTTCCCCTAGCGCCAGAAAGAGCAGGCGAGGTACGTACCTTATTGAGGTTGAAGGAGGACCCAAGCCCTTTGGGGAATAGAGGATTTAGTGGCGGAGAGAAAACAATGTCATGGTCTTACTCTGTACTGCTTTGTAGCTTGTACTGCTACTGCTACTGCTACTGTAAAAGAATTCCATATCTTTGACAGCATCTTGACCATCTCAGGAGGTCACTTCCGGTGAGTGGATCTGTGAAACCCTGTCAAGATGGGCGGCTTTCAAGCTCGATTGGTGCCGAAAGGACCCTAGCCTGCGCCCTAAAGTAAACACTGGGTCCTACTTTAGGGGAACAATCTACCGGCCCCGGCTGATCGTCGCTAGCATGATCGACGTCCGTCGATCGCCCTTAAGCCCAACACAAGTCTAGGTTGCGCGCTTTTTATTACGCCCCACGAACCAACCAACATCCCCTATCACCCGAGAGAGAACACCGATCACTATAAAACGCACGCCAATGGTCACGAATCCACGCTCATCGAGGCTGGAGAGCGCGTCCAGCCGCTGAGCAACAGCATGATACTATGAGAGAGGACTATACCCGAGGAGGAAGATGCTTGCGACGAATCTCCCGAATAGTCCAGCCTCCCATACGTCAGAAAACGGCGGGTCAGCGGTCAGCGATCATCAATGCACCCCTAAATGGGCACCTCACAACGTGGAAACGTCTTGAAATCAAATGACGGCTGCAGATCACACTGGACTCAAGCTCTAAGGAGACTCCATACCCAGCTCAAATGCCGACAACGAAAGGATACTTTCGGAGGCGTTTTTCGTGTGGATACCACAGCGATGACCGTGCAACAAACTGGTAGCTGCTCATAAGTTTTAGGACCAGAGACGTGGCGTGTCACTGAATCTTCCGACTGTTCAGTGCGGCTGTCACATCTGACCGTGGGATCCTGCATCCCAGCTAGCTGCTATTGCCTCCCTCACATGCGCAACGCTATGGCATGTTCCACGTTGACGGCAGAAACCGGTGCTATTCTTATCAGTTGTCCCTCCATTGTACCTGCTGCTTCAGTCCATGTTCACGCATGCTGCTCTACTTTGGCCTTCTCTGCCCTGTTGACGCATAGTCATCGTATAAACATACAACATGCTACTCAGTAAATTTCATGCTCACCGTCCCATGTACTTTTTACCAGCGAGTTTTGTCTGATCTCATCGAGCACTGAATAGTACTCTCAAGAGCCTCCAAACTCCTGATCATCCAATGGAGCTTCCAATTGAAGAATGGGAGTCGGCATTGATTCGGGAATATGCAGGTATCCGACTGCGCATTCGTTTCTGAGCCTTCAAAATTCAGCGTAGAGAAGCTGCAATCCTCTTCACATTGGTTTGACTGGCGCGGCTAGACTGTGCTGCTGCAGGTCAGTCCGAACCCATGAAGACCTCGCAATCTTAATCAAACGTCAGGAGAGACGATATGAAATGTTCCTCCACCATGCGTTCCACATCATCCTTCCATAAAGATTGAGCTAGTCTTACAAACAAGTTCACCACTGATTAACAACGGCAGAACACCAGTAAAAAAACGGTGTAGTCTGGGCTGATGTCTGAAGGAAAAGCACAGCATCAAGTTTCCCCACACTCTCCCATGGATGTTACTACTCCACTTCCGGCATTACCAAGGCAATGCACAGGATCCACAACCAGGATCCATAGCTAAGATAGGAAGTGTTAAAAGATCCTGACGTCCGCCCCCACAGTTTTCAAACCTTGACGGTAGCCGCAATATCGAGCGAGCACTGAATGGCTCGCTAGGTGCAGATCTTGCAGGGCGATCGGGAATTCCACCCGTGAGAATTCTGCAAGGCGACGCACATCAGGTGGTGTCTGGAACAGTCGATTCGCGAATGGTATCATTGCTTTGAACTACTGGAAGGTTTTTCGGTCAGCGAAGTACTTGGGTGGCTTGAGCCATGCTGAGGATGATATCATAAGCTGCTGAAGTGAAAAAATGTCTGCGAGCGCAGCCTTGCTGTGATCTTTTAGATCTTGCTGCGAGGGATTGAGTACTTCTACAAAGATTGAGAAGGAGCTTCTTCAGATGCTACTTTTTTTTCGGGTATTACGATCGAGCTATTCGATGGCGAGCGATAGGGCTGTTTGGCCTAATGGGTTGGTCATTGAGCTGCATGCGTGTCCTATCCACCTGGTACTCTACAGACGAAGATAAGACCCGGCCTGCAGAGCCGGCTTGAGGCAATTCGCTCATGCGACTCAAGCATAACAGAGTCGGTGCATGTCAAAAAGCTTTTTGGCTACTAAATATGCACGTCGTGATACAAATCCATCCACAGCTTTAGACAGACGCAAAATTTATATGGTTTTCCAAAAAGAATAATACATTTTTCCCCGATCAAACTCCAGATATACTGTCGGGCCTGTTTCCCATATATAATAGCTTGCGCTGTGCCCACGATCTAGCGGGTATAGATCCACATAACATAATAAACAAACAAATGCCATCCAATCCAAAGAATCTGGTCCAACAAAGTCGTCCCAAATATCATAGATCACAGTAAAGTAGCAGATCCAGCAACACCCATCGCTCATACGCATATTCAAACACGCACACAAATACGCACAACCCCAACACCTCCTCCCCCCCGGACTTTCCCCCAACATGTCCCACCCCCTCACCGCCTCCCCCTCCCACCACCACCCATCTGCCCCCTCCCATCCACCCGCCTCTCCAACCCCTCAACCCGTGCTCTGAATCCCTTGACAATATCGCGTATATGCCGCACCTTATCGAACTCAGTCTCCAGCTCATCGATCTGGCGAATTATTTCTCTGAAACGGGCGATTTCGGCGTCGGCCTGGGCGATGGAGGACGCGGCCCGGGAGGATTGGTGGGATACGGTGCGTGTGGTTTGGGCTGTGAGCTGTGGAGAACGTTAGTTGTTTGAATGGAGCTTGGCAAGGGGCAAAAATAGAAGGTTTGGCAATGGGGCTGCGCTTTCATCTGTTTTGTGTTGGTGGAGAGGGCCCATGGGGAGGGCCATAGGGATGGTCATAGGGATGGACATGGGGATGGAAACCTACACTATCAACCCTCCCCTGAATCGCCCCCATTAACCTCTCAAAATGACTCCCCAATACAGCCAAACTCCCCGCGTCCAGCAACAACCTCCCACCTCCATGGCCCGCCGAGCTCGCCGCACTCGCTGCCCGACTAGTACTCACGGAGCTCCTCGCATGTCCCCTCCCCCTCGAGCTGGCGGTGCTTTGCGCGTAGTGGGTGGAAGTGCCGGAGGACCCAGAGAGCGCGATTTGTTGGTGTTGGCGGAGGATGGCGAGTTCGGAGGATGAGAGGCCGAGCTGCGAGTCGGGAATTGAGGAGGGGAGAGTGGATGGCATTGGAGGTTGATGGGCGCATTACATGCTGGTGCGTTTTGGAGGGGAGGTAGGTTGCATGGTTGTCCCGCTATGGGGAAGGGAGGGTTTTGTACTGTGAGCCTTATGGCCTGAGGAGAGGGTGAAGAAGCTGGTGTGGGTGGATGTGAGTGTGGATGTCGGGCAGCAGAGATAGTTTGGGCATCGTGAGAGGTGGAACTTCGTCCAATCGTTTTGCCGTAGGGCTGGATCCAAAGCCTGAAATTTTCATCTCGTCCACTCCTCTGCTCTCCAACATCGCCTCATTGTTTATCGTGGAAAGCTCGAGTGTGTGATGCATCATGCTCGGCATCATGTGTAACATCTTTGACATATGATCTTGATTTTAGAAAAGTCCGGGGTGCAGTGCGCTGAAGAATGCGGACTTGGAGAATGTGTGACGTGGTAAAGCACCTAGCATCTCCAACTAATGCAGGCTTCAAAACGTGGTGGATATTTCTTACATCTGCAATTGTTGACTTCATTGGCTGATGTTGATTTGGCCGCTGAACTCAGATCTTATGATTCGGGCTTCTTTGATGGTCTTCAATCCGAAAATGGTCTTACTTGCGCCAATGGGCTTGTGCGAAGAGTACTTACATTTCAATCCGGACGCCGCATAAATCTCCCCCACGATGTCACCAATTCTTGTTTACGTTACGTTACTGGGTTATGTGCCTCTTCCTTGTGGTCAATCTCCCTTGCTGAGGACATTCGATCGGTAAGAGCAACACCTAGTACCTAGAACTCCGGTTTCAATAGCAAAGAATCCTCAGGCTCATCCGAAATTACGGCAATCCAGCTTGTACTAGGTTGAGATCATTCGTTTTCTGTCAGTCAACACGTCAAGGCTATTATCCCCAAGACTGATTTCAATGTTATTCATCCTACATCACTTGTCTTCATTCGTGGGAATTCAGATTGGATACATTCATCCTATATCCTTCTTGGGGACATTCATAATCCCACTTCAACCGATCTCTGCACTACCTTGACGTCTGCATAGACCGAAGTGATCCGCCTTCAATCCTTAAGTATATAAAACCCCGACCTTCTCCCTCCTCTTGTTCTTTTTTGCATCCATCCACCAAGCCAAGCGCTAGTCAGTGGGCCAACATAAGGTACCTTGGTTTATGTTCTTTTGGCATGTTTCTTGTCTGACACACTCTCTTCACTACGATTCATTTGCCTTGAGTACTGCCTCTTTATTGTACTATGAGATCTCTTCAACATATATACATACACATGACAGTTTGAAGGCCTGACGGAGGGCTGGATGAGCATCCACGCCCAGAGCACTTGCTGTCCCAAAGCTTGCGTGGTCGCACAGCTCTAATTGTGTGGGGAGACTCGGAAGCACGTTCATTTACGTCTAAAGGCCAAAAGGAAGCTGTCGGATTTCAAATGTGATAGATGCGACATCTACGCCGGAGCCTTACCATTCGTCGCCATGCCGAATCTCCAGCCTGGAGGCTTGATACTGGACTTGTGATGCGGAAATGCTGTCATTGCCTTGCGTGCGGCGGAGGTGCTGGGCTCGGGCCTATGGCGCTACTGTTGGCATCGATAGCCCGCACGCCATGTTGCGACAAGCGCAGCGGGACCTCGACCTCGTAAGACTCGAGAAAATCGAACTCCGACATTTTCGAGCTAATGCATTGCAGATAGAGGTATTAGGGCCTAAAGACTTTTCCGTCTTTAAGATTTCTCTTGCCGAGCTGGTTCGAAACCCTCCAAGCTTCCTTGTAAAGATGTCCACTTATTCGATTTTTCAGAACGGATGGAGATGGAAGAATGGCAAGAACAGTTCGATTCCTTCGAGCTTCCACGGGTGGAGCTCCGCTGGTGGGCGTTTTTTTAGCTTTAGCTCGAAAAACATGAATGATAAATGCGAGGCCAGAGTTTCATCAGAGTCCATCACTCTCTACCACGGCGATATCACTCACCTTGATGCTATCAATGGATTTCAAAACGCTTCGACAAGTCAGACATCGCCTACCTCGGATGTCGTCCTTGCCCGCTATGTCCTTGGGAGTATCAAAGTCTCTGACCAAGCGAATATTCTTCGCCACTGGGCGTCTTACATGACACAAATGACAGGTCGGATGGTGGTCTCGTTTTTCATCCGGCAAACCGCGCTGGGAAGTGAGTCTTAAAGTCTTCTAAGCATCTCACTCCAACTGCTAGATGGATCACAGAAAAGAGCCTCGCTGAGGCGAACAGCTTCGAGGAGGTGCGAGCAGCTGCCAATCAGTATGAAGATGCGAACAACACCATGATGAGCGGGTATGCCTCTTTTCACAACACCTTCTCCGACTTTTGGTCCAAGCATCTCTTGGTCTAGACGAGAGCTCAGCTGACTTTCGTGGTACTCGCAGAAACAATGATGGCGAGCACTCAACTGACACAGCTCCCCCTGTATACGAGCAAACCACCGCCAGTAATCACCCATCAAACCCTCCCAATTTGAATGAGGCAGCTATTGGCCCAGCATAGAGGCTCGGGTACTGTGTTTGAGGAAGTCTGTACAGCTCTAATTGGGATCGAAGGTACTACAATTTGACCGACAATTACGATACCGACGAAGCCAGAGAATGGTTTATCTCTGGAAGGTGAGCCTTGATTGAGCGTTTCTTCGTGGAAGATGTCATAGAGACATGAGGCTGATTAATTTTATCGATGGATTGGAGTTGGAAAAGAGCAATGCCTTTTACGGGAAACGGATCAAGCACGATGTGAAGCAAGTGAAAGTTGTGGAAGACTTGATTCCTCGTCAGCCTTTCTTCGACTGCTTAAATTGGGTGAAAGAGACAGGAAGTGATGCTGACTCATTGGGAGTCTGGTCCTCCTGTCTGTGCCCTTTACAAACTAATAGTGATTTGAATTCTTGGAAGAGAGCAAAATCCTATTATACGTACCTGCGATGGTAGCATAATTCGGAGCACATAACCCAATGAAGCTCAGCTTGGATTAGGTTGGCGACGACAAGAGACTCACGACCCAGCTTTGGCTTGCTGATGGGGTGTTGTGCAAAGTCAATGCCAATCCAAACGAAGACCATTGACAAGGCTATCAAGCGGCACGATTTCCGGATTTTTATCTCTCACCTTCCAAACTACCTCTCTTGCTAACACCTCCAAAAATGGCAACTATGAAGCTTCCTCCAGAGATGCTAGGCATGGGCTGCTCCTTCATAATAAAGCCCGATTTTCAGGGCGGATAGAAAGCACAAGGGCAACAACAAATCTTCATTTCAACTGCATCCGCAGTCCTGGCCGAACCCTGCTCCCGCTCTCACATTTGGTCTACCATTTCTTTCTTGCGACGCCATCGTCTCTATGTTCTTTGCCTTGTCTGTTTTTACGTTTACTTTGCTAGTAAAGCTACCAGTCCACAGTCCTGGGATCAAGCAGCTCATTGTTAAACCTGAGGATGCTGAGCAGCAGGCTCTTGTCGTCGGTGCCTTATGGCAAATTACCTTCCTGGCTGCCAGCAATGGCTTAAGACCGCGGCATTGGGGTATGAGTACAGCTTGTACCAGTATGTGCAAGATATCCCGCCATCAGCGCCAATAATGCCGCCAAATTGGGCATCTCCAAAGGTAAACAAGGTTCGCGTTTCACCGACACCAGCGAGTCGTTACAGCCAATGGCATCTATCGAACCTCAACGTTGGCTTGAAATAAGTACCAAACCTCCTCAAACACACCGCTGCGACCAGTCACGATTGACGAGATCGTTGCACCCGATTGGCGCGAATACAAGAATCCTTCAACTCTAATCAGCGGGATTCACAGCCTGCTCGCCAGCCTCGGAAAGGTTGATGTCCCATTGGTTCACTTCAACACCTCTACTCATCGCAGCTACACGTATCAGTACGCTCGTCGCTCGAAGATCCGCGCTAATAAGCGAGTCTTGAGGTCTTCTAGGCATCTCAATTGAGAAGGGTAAAGGAGATATGGAAAAAGGTGACTGACTACCAACAAGATCGTCCTGCGTTGCTTCTTTGAGTCAAGCCATCGAGTGAGGATCTGTGACAATAGAGATGCCGGGGTGAAGGCAGGTTCGCTATGTTGTCCAAGAAGATAGAAAGGCAAGGTGAGTATAATCACCCCTCTTCACTTTGCAAAGTCACATTTTCCAAATCCTCAATTCTACTAAGATCCTCTTCTCTTGAAAAATCTCATTCTCAATCTCCTATACCTTCTGACATCTTCCTCTCTTCATTCTTATACATACATCGGTTTTTATTTCTGTTCTCAACCGCTCACATTCTCACAATAAAGGTTACCAACGAGCTCAAAGGATTCGATACCAACGTCTCAACAGCTGGCGCTAGAATCTTACATCATGTTCGAAAAGGCGTAAGCATTTCGAAACGCGCTCGTTGACACCGTTCACGGCAAAAGATCCAAGATCCGCACATTGTGTCATACAAGTGGGTGCCAAGAGGTTCGAAAGCTCTTCGACATCTCCCCCGAGGACAAAAAGCAGCAAGCACTATTTAAAGCTAAGACCGATCATGCTGAGGAGAACAGGGCATGGTACGATGAATCAGAAGTACTCGTGCAGCCGCGAGTAAAACTCACGGTTCCCAAATCCCCTTGCACAAGCGGGAAAGACACCCTCTACTGCTCCGGCAAAGAGTGGACTGTCTTCGGCTCCTTCTCCACTGAGTAAGGGCTAAAGACCCTTGGGCCTCATTTCAGACCGGCAAATTCGTCTCTTCAATTCAAGCTTGACCGCAACGCTTCAATACTAAGGCCTACGATAGACGTCATGTATTATACGTTAGTTTTATGCGAAGCTATGAGAATTTATCACGCAAGTCACAGCTCATCGGTTGCCTTAATCCAATGCGTGCGAGAGAACGCACTGTTCCTTGGAGAAACAACACCGCTAAGCAAAACGCCAAATATCTTCAATTTTGTCTAGTCTGGAGCCTGCCTCGACTAAAATTTAATCGACACGCTGATGACAAGTCAAATGCTGCATACTAAAGATTCGCTTGACCTTCAAGTCACAGTTCTCGAGCGAAAGGCCGAAGAATGCGAGGAAGCGTTCAGGATACCTTTCAGCCACCCTCTTATTGCGATCTGTCCAGAGGACCCGAAGAGTCCTGTACTCGAAAGCCTATCGGCATTAATATATGAATCATATGCAGAAGCTGTTTTTCAGACGATGTTGCAAACGGTGGTCAACAATAAAGCACTTTTCTGCCTTACCATGGCTTCTCAACTCTCAACAAACCATCAACCCACAGATGAGTCTCTGACGCAAGATGTCACCAAGTACTTTCGTCCGCACCATCGACGTTTCATGTTCTGGCTTACACATCTCAGTCTCGTTTCTACGCACCTTTACCCGCTCCAATGTGTGCGCCATGGAAGTAGAAGACTTCGATGTTGAAATAGACACCGCGAGAATGCGGCACCTTCTTCAACAAATCACGTCTGCACCCATACATCGGGCAATATTGCAGAGCATGCAGGTACATCTCAATGGTGCATGTCTATCACTCTGGACGGATACTCAGTGATCACTAGGGCTATTCACATCATACCGAATCAGTCGTGCATAGTTGGGTTTCGGTAGACTGCGGCAGAGGCACCTACGAGAATCTTTATGCCTGTCTCGCGACCGTTCTTCTGTGTCTTTGGACTGCAATACAACTCCCTATGCCAATGTAACAAGTTGCCAAAAGAGATGCAAGATATGATTTTTTGGAGGCAATTTCGCAAAGTCATTACTAAACCGCTCTCGCCCGACCTCGTCGCCGCCTGTGCAATATTCGAATGCCTCGAAGCGCGCAAAGCACTTATAATTTTACGATTGAAGATGAAGGACGAAACGACTCTGACTCGTGGCTTTGAATGGCCATCGATTAAGGCAATATTAAAATTGAGCTTTGCTTGGAGATCTGCTTGCGCGCTTCCATGTTATTGGAGACCAATCACAGCACTCAGTACATGGAGGCTTCTAAGGCTTTCGAAAAGCGTCGTCCGACAACTTTCTACCTGGGTAATTATGACCTAGGTGTTAATCGTGGGCTGTATCTTTCCAACGCTAGCATTTTACAGGTGCTCTCAAGTAATTCCGATTTCTCTTTTGTCCCAAAAAGCCATGCAATTCATTGCAGATAGTGCTTCAATGGATTACCTCATTCTAAAGAATTTCGCATTAGCTCTCTCTCATCCAATCTCAAATAAAATACAACGTAATGGCCTCACACGCAGCAGCGGAGCTCAGCAAGCTTACTGGATCTGCAGCAGTCTGGCCAGTGAATGACCTCCCAAACGATCTCCAAGTCGCGGATTTTAGATTTTCTTTCAGGCTGTTCATGATGTATTGAACTATTCTTTTTGAGCCTCGAACCTACGTACTAGTACAGTAGCTTACGTTTTGACCAGCGTTCATACCGCCTGCAGGCCCGATTGTGTTCTTTTCTGAGCTTCCATTAAGGACTGTAAACGGGTGCCCGAGGCTTTCGCTGTGTCTATTGGCGGATCTGTCGTCCGTGGAGCCTATCCGGACAACTATCTCGACATCAATTACCAAGGCCAAAAGGGGCATAATGACAGTGGGCAGTTACGCAAGATCAACATACTGGAAGAGAGAACAAGACAGGCCAACGATCCAAACAAAAAGGCTGGCTAATTGGTTTTGGCCGCCGAGATAGTGTCAATACACGATCGAAGCTCGTTAACTTGGTCTAACAACAGGTGGACCAATAAGACGAAGCGCGGAGAGAAGCACCACGACGAGCTGGAGCGCCATCGGGACATTCTTCAAAGAAAACTGACTTCGCTAAGATCAGCAGTAATTCTCGACCTAGATCAACTAGCCCAGACTCGTACCAAATATCTGCATGGTAATCGGTATACCGAGAGGAAAGTGATATCGGATGCTGACATCTTGAGAAGAGCACCGACTCTGTTGTAGTCTCTTGCAATTTCCAAGCAGCCATTGGATAGAGTTGAATTTAGATAGATCATTCCCAGATTGAGCAAGCATCATGTCGCAGCTATATCTGCCATCCCCACCCTGTTCAGATAGGAATAGCAGTGATGAGCAGCAGGTAGTAAAGAGAATGCGTGTGCAGAGTGATTCAAGCATATCTGATAATATTCCCGTCTCTCCTTGTAGCAACTTTGCAAGAGAGGGATTCACGTACGACAAGTACAAGGCAGGAGGCCCGCCTCTTCTACTTCTTCCATCCAATGATATCCCTCTTGCCCAAAGCGATTCAGCATACTCCATTTCGAGACAACTCCTTCCCTAAATCAAGACAACTTTAAGAGAGCTCGAAGTGGAGAGGGATGAAGAACGGGATCTGTATACTGACCGCCGGTAATTCTTGATCGAATCCTTCCTTGTCATTGATAATGAAAAAAGCAGTCTCACTCCCAGATCGTCGCAGCAGAGAGTAGAAACATCACGGATATTGAATTAATCCATCGCACCGTGGATGATGAACCACCCTTCTCGACATCCAACAGCGTGAATCGCCAGGGACTCTGAACCACCTTCCCCACGAGATGCGCCTAAAGACCTGGCAATGCAGCATCTCCAGCTCTTACGATTGCTGTTTCCCTCCGTTCTCGAGTTGGGGATATCACGGCCCGGCCTGAAATGGATACGTGATAGAAGATAGCCATCCAACTGTGGCAGCATTGAGTACTACACGATCGCAGCAGCTCTCCATCATCGTACATTTGGCACCCCTAAGGGACATGCCACAAAACACGCCAAGGCTTTCACGATATCAATGCCTTAAAAGCAATTAGGACGGGTAAATATTATTGTGTTACCAGTCAAAACGTATGGTAAGGGTTTTACCATGACGCCGGCGAATGAGATGATCTTGCTGGTTATTAACTGGACATCCCATCAACAAGCCGCCATTGTCCATTACACGACAAAAAAACCTGGCACAAGATGCGAGAATCTACGCCAGTCCTTGCACAAGTCAGACTCCCCTGGAATGCGCACGGCATCACTGGAGAGCAGATCAAAGATGCACTGGGGGCCTCAATCTGCCCAGACTCGGGCGAGGTAAACGATGTTGTCTTGAAAACAGAGTAAGTCAATCTCTTCGTCGTGAAATGATCACACGGCTCTAAGTGACGCAAATAGTGGAACCTTTATAATCACCAGAAACCCTCTTTGAGCAGCAGGAGATCTGCCAAATCCATTGGAGCGGGTCCATCGATCCAACCGTTGCGAAAATCCTGTGCCACCTCTGATCAAGCCTAGGAATCGCATTGCGAGGCAGAGTGATCACGGGGCTCCATTGCCTGAAGGGAAGGCCTCCAAAGGAAGCCCGTTACAGCAAGCTTGAAGAAATTCCTTGGCAAAGTCTCCGGCGAATCGAAACAAGTGGTACCTTCCCTCCCGAAAACGATGACCCTTCTGTTCTCTTGAATTTTTGGTAATTGGGGGAAAGATCCATGACACTAAATCTTTCGAGGCAACTTCGGATTGTTTTCTTCCTTTTCCAGACCACTTGTCAAAATGGATCATGCTTTCGACGTCGCAATGGCGTATCGGCAATCATCGGTGCACTAGCGACGGCAACGTCGACCGCTACAGGTCTCCACATGTGGAGACCTGCCGTCCTTGAATGAAGGTAAGGAACTTCTCTACCAAGTAGTGAAGCCTGGTGAAGTCTAGACTTCGCAAATAAGCACTTTCCATCACTCACCATAAGACACTACGATCGTAGACAAACTGTGGTGGATCGTCGGAAGCTCCTTCTAGCATTGGCCCCAAGTCTTTACCACGGAAGCCAGTATCTTGCCTCTCAGAGGCAGCAAAACGCGACCGAGTATTCAGGAAGATGGAGAAGCATGTAGGCCGACCAGGGTCTGCACAACCAGGGCCTGCAGATAAAGATGATGGAGCATTCGAGAGATACTGTGGAAAGGCATACGCAAAGATAAAGAATCAGGAATCCAAGTCTGTGCAACATTCTAAAGATGCTCAGCAAGTAAGTCGCCTAGAGAAACTCGCGCAACGATACGAGGAGGCAGCGGCAGCGCCGGCCGATGGGCCAGATAATACAGAAGACGTCGACAGCAATAACCAAGACCGAATGGTGCAAGCCATGTCTTTACTGCTCGCCTGACGGTTCGACAAGCACACGCCACCAAATACATTCTTTGCAACAGGGGATTCCGTGCACAACAAACAATATGCGACGCATCAAAAGCAACAGAAGTAGTGAGGAAGAGAGCAGGAGACCCAGCTACCCGGATAACAGCACCGCCCAGCAGGATGTTGGAGGCTTAAGCCTTTGCCTGAAAGCGATGGAGCATGTACTCCTTGAGAGGACCAGGCTACCGCAACTTCCCGTGTCGGCGAAAACTGAAAGAGTGTCGGACAGGGTCAGCATGCTGATAGTATTCATGCATATCAGCAAACCGCCGTTTCAACTCCAGCTCCAGCTCCAGCTCCAACAACAATTACGATGGGTTGGGGTGAAATCCCCATCGAAGCAGAAGAGCAGCTCCTCGAGCGCTCAAAATTGAGCGAACACCCAGACCCGCCCTCCCTGCGCGCTGGACTCCGCCAATCTGCGCTTAAGGCCATTCAGCTTTGGGAGCGGAGAGGGCGGCAGCAAAGCTAGCCCAGGGCCCACGCCACAGAGAGACCTAAAACAATAACAACAACCAGCCGGCCAGCTGCGACAATTTGGCCGGCTGGAGCCAAGGACGCCTGTTACCGTGAACAACCAGGAGTAGGGGGTTTGATAGGTTTGGTGGTCGCTGTCTGTGGATTAGTGGTTGCACTGTGCACGATCGAAGCAGAGCATTTGATGGTGCGGTAGCAAGGGACCGGCCAAACCAGTTCAATCCGGTATACAGAGCTTCTTAGGTTCCAACTGATAGTACTACAAGGTAACCACAATTGGTTACAGCCCTATATGTAATGTGAATATACCCGGCAAGTTGTTACCTTAACCTTGTGCATTGGCAACGCCTGTCCTATCTTGATGTCCTGTGAATTTGTGGGAGCCATGCAAGCATTAGCCACTTATCATTGCTTGCTCTGAGCTGTGCACGAGATATGAACAATGGATGGACTGTGAATGCCATGTCGAGTGCCAGTTGGCGGAGATTGTAATTCCTTACTTGGTTGTGATTAGCTAGGATATGATAGTACCTCTATGCAGACTTGTCGAATCCGTGGCTCCGGGGCTTTTTAGGACATGCTAGTGTTGCACAAAGGGGCGAGCAGTGCTCAACTAGCAGCATTCGGGAGCGCTGCTATTTCACAGCCAGACCTGGATAATGGTAAGATTGGTGGAGGTTCATCTCGACGAAGCTGATGGGTGGAAGTGAGAGGATGTTGCTGGGTGAATAATTTGCTGAGGACGGTATAGAGGCAGCATTGAGAATTGATTGTTTGCTTTTTGATAACACCAGCGTTAAGTTTCTTGCTTGTAGGGAGTTGTGATAGTCGCCCTACGTGCGGTTCGTCTTCGGCCACCAGAACAGATCATGGTTTTGTAAGGGGTATAGAACCTCTTCACTTATCCTCATCACTAACCTCCTCGATCTGCACGCCCTTCGGCCCCACTCCTTCACCTTCTTTCTCCTCCTCACCCATGTCCATCTCCATCTCCCGCCTGAACCTCTCCTCCTCCTCTTCCAGCCTCCTTCTCTCCGAATCCTCGGCAATTGTAGTCTCACTAGCAACAGCAGGAGCAGCATCAATCACTGTTACTCTGTCACTACTAGCCATAGCAGCACCGCCGTACCCCTCCGCTTCCAGCCTCTGCACATCCTCCTCCTCAAGCAACTTCCCACCCTTCCCCTTCGTAGCATCAATCTTCCTTTTGACCGCATTGGGCACAAACCGCTGCGTAGCCTCCTTCCGCAAATCTCTAACCTGCGGCGCGCTTTCGTACGTAGTCTTTGTAGTAGAAACGGGTTTCATTGGCAGTGCAGTATTGGGTGCAGCGTCTTCCATGCGGTCCGGTATCCGTCTCTCAGCGCCTAGAGGCTCAGAATTAGCGTTCGTGCCATGAGGACGAGGATCGGGATGGGGATGGCGAGGGTGATCATCTCGTCGCTGCCTTGGGATAGGCGGTGGCGTATCCCTCGGCCATGGTATCCTCCTCACATCCGCATCCGTCTCACTCCCACTATTTTGCTCCTCCTCTCGCCCTCTCTTCCCCAACCCGCCATAACCCCCTCTTCCAGTCCCTCTTCCCCTGCCATCCTCACGGCCTCTCCCCCCATCATCACCCCCCCTATTAGAGCTAAAACTCGGCGCCTTATCCCCCAACACCTCCCTCGCTTTCTTCACCCTGGCCAAATCCTTCTCCGATTCTTCAAGTTGTTTCTGGTCTCGTGCAGAGAGCTTGCCTCCTTGTGACTCTTTTAGAGCCTGTAGATCTGAGATTGTAGATTCGAATTTGCGTGGGTTTCGGTTGGCGAAGCGTTCGGTGCGTTGGGCTGCAACGGCTGCTTTGCCTTTCTTCAGCGCTTTTTGCTTTTCAGCTTTGCGCTGAGCGGCGGCGGGGTTGATGGATTTGTCTTTGTCTTTGGCCATGGTGAGGGTTGAAGAGAGGTTTTAGGGTGGTGGGATAGTGTGGTTGGAGCGGGTGTTGTGAGGACGAAGAGGTGGTATGACGAAGTATGAGCTGGTCGCAGGGAGGTAATGATAGTAGGTCTCAACGCTGATGTATCTGTTATTCGGGAGGGGGAATGCTATAGAATTCTAGGATAAGTTTAGGAAGTTGATCCTGGAAAATTGGAAATTGCAGGTGTGATGTTCTACGAAAATTCATCTTCTGGAAATCGTATACGAGCTCAACAGCCACGATACCTTGACGTTTGGCACGGCAATCGCAGCACTCAAAGCACCATCTCTGGATTGATTCAATCGTTCTCAAGTCTTTATTGACTACCACCCTATCATGCTCATCCTGAGCAAAAGCATGCATCCTAGGTATCTCCGCCACTAATCGCCAGCCATCCAGAGCCCGTAATCCTCATTGCCACGCACCGAGGTCCTTCCAGGAAAGAAACCGCTCGTTCAAGACGCAAAGAAAAGTAGTTGCTTCTGTGGGGTATCATGACGCTGCGACATTACTTGGTGGATTCGGCGACTTTGTTGTAGACGTCTGTAACAAGAGAATAAAAGTTAGAATTATGGCTCGTTGTTAGATGCCATGGGATAGGGTGGGAGGTGTATTTACCAGTAGCAGTCTTCTCAACGTATTCAACAGCATCGTTGACAGTCTTCTTTGCCGTGTCAAGGTAGCTCTCCTCTCCAGGCTTGGTAGAGGTGGAGTCGGACAGCGACTGCGAGATGGACTTGTCGTCGCCTGTTATGCATCAGTGGCTGCTCAGCTTTGAGTGTTGTTGGGTTATAAGGGCGGTATACTAGGCTGAACGGTGCCTGCGACTTTGTCACCTATTCCATGTCAACGAAGTGGAGGCGTGAAGGGCCACAATATCACGGACCAGCGTCGGTAACGCCCTCCTTGGCCTGGTCCAGGTAGGACTTTTGGGAGTCGGGAGTGAGCTTCTCTTGGGCCTTGTCGCCGAATTCTTTACGTCTGTAGCGAAGATTGTGTCAGCCGGTGAAGCGTTGGATTGAAGCCCATGGGCAACAGTGCTGACGGGTTGGAAGCCCTCTGTTTGGACTCACCCGAGGTCAGACATGATTGCTGTTGATGATTTGAAGTTTCGAAGGTATTGGCAAGTTGATTGGAAGGGTTGTAGACGTTGTCAGGTTGTGGAAGTGTAAGGTTGATGTTGGTGAAGAAGGAATGTTTGAGAGAGAGGGGCAGTGTTTATGTACTCTACTTCGCTGCTGCCCCATGTTACTAGCGGGGTACCGTGAATGCGGTTTATGTGTCATATGCAGTTTCCTTCACCACGAGGGTCCATCTTACATTTCTGCCATGATGGACTTACGATTCTGAGTCTATGTGATCTGTGAACGGCAAGTCTTGCTGCTCTCGTGCTCTTTTTCGTCCATCAATTGTGCCTTTACCCCTCGTACGTCATACGTGGGCTAATTCGCGCAATTCTGGAGATGGCCATTGCGAGGGCAAGTTTACTAGCTGGCAAATCACGCCATTAAAGGTGATCAGAGCAATGGGTCAAGCTTACTAGTTACATGTCATGCACGTTCGTATATGCATCCCTGCGGTTGTAGCCCAGAACAGAGCGATGCTGTTATGGGCTTTGAAACGTTCAAATGCATTTATCAGGCTTAGAATTGGAAAACGCTGAAATCCAAGCAGCCTTGGAATTGTGATTAACGGCATGTATCCAAGGAATATATAATGGGTATCATTCTCAACCACGTCGACATCTTCCTCCCCTTCCCGTTCAAACTAATCATGACTAGAAATATTCACAGAACAGGACTGTTGCAGCTGAAAGTGCTGGTCGCGCCAGTAGCATATGACTTGATCATACCCTTAATAGCAGAGTAGATACCCAAGATAGCAGTGGTAAGCGATCCCAAGAAGAAAATGATGTGGAACGTATTCAAGAGGATGTTGTGCTTGAAGCCACGTACCCATCTTTTCATGCCATTGTCATGACGAATGGTTTGTCCAGTGGCCGGGTCGAATCCCTCACCGCTTTGGATCGCAGCCTTCTTTATCTGGAATCCGATATGGAGGAATGGTGGGAAGGTGTATGAGAATTGCAAAATGCAAGCCGCGGCTATGAAACCAGACAAGTTGCTGACTTGGGGGATGGCAGAGGCGATAATGAATGCAATGCCCCAGTAAACGGGAACGACACCAATCCAGGCGAGCTTTCCACCTTTCGTACCAAGGCTGGGGAAGTTAAGCAGTTCCATGAGGACGTTGTTGTAAATGACTTTGATGCCGATGTTGCCGTAAAGCAGAGCGGCGATCAGGCCAGAGGTAAGACCAAAAGCGTTGGCAACGGTCTGCCATGCATAGCTGGAGATTCCTTGGTATGCGATAATGAGGGTGAATTGGCCCTGGTAGGAGTAGACGAATAACCCGAAGAGCATGTATATGAAGTAGATGAAGACTTGGGCGCAGAGCATTCCCTTCCAGAAGTCCCATGGTCGCTTCATCTCAGCCATGAATTCAACGAAGAGCATGGCACCACCGTACGAAAAGACTGCTTGCATGAGTCCGACGATTTGGCCTGAGAAGTCAACTCCAGCGGGTGGGCCAGCAGTAGTGACAACTGGTCCTTGGTCGATCATGTACGCGGTGTTAGCGGCGACGTAATTAGGTGTGCTGTGAGCAACCACTGCCATGGTCGCAATGATGACAATGACGTTCAACCAGATGGCGAAGTTGGCCAAGTGTCCAAGCCTTGCTAGGGTTCGGATCTGCCCGAGTAGCATGCCGGCAATAGCCCACACAAAGCACAGGATGATGAAGCAGGCACCATTCTGGTCAAGCTTGGGGCCTTTGGCAGCCATTTGAGACAGACTCTGGCCGTTAGATACGATGATGATGCCGACATTAAATAGTAGCTGGAAAGATTGTAGAAGATTGACACCGACTCGTACGGTTTGACCGTAGACGCGGAAGGCAATGTCACCGTATGTCCTTAGTGGGTAGCGATCGGAGTCCAGTCCTAGGAACATCCTCCAGAGCAAGTAGCCTCCACTGTGCATGTTGTAAGTGCCTATGTCGCAGAGAATTGTGGATATATGACTTACTATCCAGCGAATGCGCCAAAGATGGTGTATAGAACAGCTCCCGGACCGTAACCCATCTGCCTGAAAGCCCATCTAAACATCCGAATATGTCAGCATATGCTGGAGCAGAGGCTCGGTGTAGTACTACTCACGCAGTAGAGAAGGGGCCAAGGATATCGGTGGTGAGGAGGAAGAATATGGCGCCCCAAGTCGCAGTACGAACAGCACGGGAAGCTGTGATGTACTCTTCTTCAGAGATAACGTAGCCTTGACGATCGGGGGAGGAGGAAGTTGTCGGCGCCGCCGCCTTCTCGTTCAATTCAGTCGATGTCTCAACAGTTGGTTTCCTCTTCTTAGCAAATGGGTTTAGGCCCTTGAATCCAGCAACTTTCAAGGCATTGTCGGTGTGGGGAGTATTGACGTGACGGTCGTCTGCTCGGGTAATGGCAGCGTAATGCATGTACTCTTCGAAGGTGATGCTCGGGTCGTGCAGCTTCTGGGTGGCAGGACGAGTGATCTCGGTGCCCTCGCCAAAGCCAACACCAGCCGACGAGCCCATACGTGGGTCACCGCCGTCCATGTTCATTGCTCCACCCATTGTGCCCGCCATGAGGTCTGGTGTCAATTAAAATATAGGCAAAAGCAAGTAAGGCAAAAGGTGCGAATTGAGATATCAAGACATCTCGGTCGCGACATGCCATTTATATGTGCTACGGGATTAGGCCGACCTGCCGCCCATCTTATCGTAGCTACTAGCTATCGATCAACAAGAACGAGCTTGCGGTTCTAGCCATCATGATAGTGGAAAACCCAAACCTCGGGGCAGCCATTATCAGTTGTGTGCCACCAAATTGCGCGCAGAAGGAGTGTGGAATGATACGATGATAAGTGCATGGGAGCGCATCGCGTAGTCCGAGAATGGAAGGTGGTCAAGAGAGCTTGACGTTGAAAGGGGCGGGGAAGTTGAAGTTGCATATCAGCAGCTAGGAGCACGCGACTCCCTGATTGGCAGGAACCCAGATTATCATTACGGAGTTGAAGTCTTGAAGCTCGGCTCAGCATCATGAATCGCAGGTGCCGCGCAAAGGTGATGCAGGAAATCCTACCGTGTCATCGTAGGATCATGCAAATGTAAGGGAGTATTCCTTCTTTTGACCTTCTGGAAGTCCGTTTTTGCCTGGGTAAGAATGGTCGCCGACGGTAAGTGGATACCTACCTTATCCAGATGTCAACTTCAAATATCTCTCCGTAACATCAGATGGTACCTAAAGTCTAGACCCTTGAGCGTGAGTCAGATGGGGTATTCGGAATGCGCAAGCTCTTCTTGCTCTGACAAAGCTCGTAGACCCTGTTGAAATAGTGAGACTTGTGTTCACCCTTTGGCGCAAACCTGCGCAGCATCAGCGGCGTCAACAAGCATTTACAAGCCTTTTTAGTAATTATCAAACTTTAGTCGCGCTATATCCACTCGTAGAGTCCCTTGGCTCTTCATGTTCTAGCTACTTTCTGGACGAGAGTGAGATGTCACGACGCCTCCCACCTTCAGGAAGTCCTATCCTGTCTCCGGCAACAACTCCAATGGTCCATCGTCAACAGTATACTCTTGGCACCGCTGGTACCCGCACCCGTCGGTGATCAAGGCTGTTTCCGCAACTAACAAATTTTGCCTTAAGCTTCTTTACCGAATTTTATCGGCGGGTTCCGATTAGGCCTCGCTCCGAAACGGAAGGAATGTAATTGGTCGCTCAATGTAAAATTCTTCGCTTGTCAATATGCAGAGGAATATTCAAAGCACTTGGGTTCCTATCGAAATTATTTCATGTTGGATACCGAGGTGGCTCTTAAAGCATCCTCCCAGGACATATTTCCGTTCTAAGATCCGATCTCGATTGTAAGTCCGCTCGCTCGGTTGACTCGCCAGACGCTATGCTTTGGTATACCTTAATGATTTCTAGAACAATGTGGTGGAAAGAGGAAGGCATAGCAAAATCTCGCACTTAGGCGGGCGGTGTATCGTGGATTACAACGAGGAGGAATTTGGGATCTGTTGGCAATGCATGTTAGCCGCGTGCACAATTGGCTCAGGTTGGCTCATAGAGGGCTGACCAGGAACAATGACTATCTCATTCTTGCGTGTCCTAAGTCTGAGAAGCTTGACTTCATCTGACTTGTCCATACCCTCTGTGAATGCTTTCGATGCCGCAAGGAATGCGAAGACCTTTCTAGCAACCTCTTCAGCAGTGTTCCCCTTCGTGTTGTCATTGCTGCCAGGGTATTCACTCCCGCTTCTTATTGCGTCCACTGGCTCCGCAGAAGCATTCTGACTGGTACCTTTGCCAATCGATGGGCTCTGTGGAGATATTTGCGAGGAGCTGGCAAGGAGTCCAGTGCTTCGTATGATGGAGCCATCGGCTTTAGAGAGTATGAGGGTGGATTGGACACCTGATTTGGATGCAAGGCGGGAGAGGTTTTCCAACGTTGCTGCGGGCTAGAAGAGGTAGTCAGCATTGCTAAATACGGCGTGTAGAGCATGTTGAACGACATACCGTTGGCTTTACCATGTCGGACAATACGTAGAGCAGTCTCACGACACAATGTGTACCACTGCACCAACGGCGGCGTACAGTAGTAAAGCAATGTTCTCAAACAACGAGCAGTGCTTCTCGTAAATGAGGAGGAAGTGTATCATAAAACACTCCAGCACGAACATATGCCCAAGACACAGTTGGTACCAGATCGTATCACGTCGGCCACGGTAGTCACGAAAATCTGGGTTCTGTAGGACGATTGAAGTCAGAGCATGGTAGACGAGCAGGAGAGGTACAATCAATGACGGGTTCAGAGTGAGGCCAGCAAAGACTTTAGGGTCAGTCTTGGGTGGAGGTGGCCAAAGCTGGACATCAAACGTGGTGAAGTTAAAGAAGTAAGAGCTCATCCTTGAGTTTGATAAACCAGGATATTGCGGCTCAAGTCCAAGGAGTGATAGCCAATCATCGATAAAAGCGCTGCTGGAGGTTTGCCATGAGCTTAACGTTGAGGACTGGCAAACTTGTCTCAGACCTTTAGATCAGAAGTAAGACCCATCAGCTTTTTTGTGAGGTCAGTAGTTCTGACATGCGGGATTTTGTCGATAAAGCAATCGCGTCCACCGCTCAGCGATCCTAGAAACCAGCCTCGCCAACGATCTTCGTTATATAACTCTACGCTTAGCTACTCATAGGCCAGGCGGAGGTGACAACGCTATCTTTGAATCCATCTTGTCTGGAGAAATGTTGCTACCATGATTGCTAACCTGCAAATGTCCACAGCTAGCAGATGTCTCCACTACTGCCTCCTTGGGCGCCATGGCGGGCTCGCTCCAAATGTATGCCATCTCCAAAGCCCCCAACTCTGATATCCTAAACGACACGACCACTGGAGGACCCGCTCTCCCGACCATCAATGAGCTCAATCCTCCTGTCGCCTCCAAGGCAAAATGGGTTTGGAAGGGTCGACGTAGTCTCCTCTTCCTCCCCAATGGTGAATTCGTCGCCAAAGTCAAATTACACAAGCATTTGCAACCCCTTCTCGCCGATCCTGCTTCCATCGCGAGCGACGTCTATCTGGTCACCCGACCAGAACGTGTTGTAAATAATCCGGCAGGGTCACTCCAGCACTGGTCTTTCTACACCCAGGGCGTCTTCTACCATTTGTCTGCTCCAGACCTGCCCAGAGATACCACCGGGAAGAGTCAAAATGCTGTCAAGTCCAGAGAAGCTGCATGTAGACTGAAATACGAGGACTTGAGGAACGTCAATCCAGAAGACTATGTCAGACTTCGGAATTCAGCAGGCCGGAAAGTTCTTTTGGCTTACAAAGTTGGGCAGACGGACTATAGACATGACCAAATCCTCAGTTTAGCAGAATGGGCAGTCCGTCAATTGTCTGTGTACGGACTCTTTGGGGCAAATTGTCAGCATTTCGCTACGACCATGGTTCGAAGGACTGTTATGAGAGTGGGGGACCGCTCCGCCTTTGCCGGCACAGCAATTCAGATCGTAGATTGGGATCTTGGAAGAGGAGATCAGCCGCATGAGAATTGCATTGAACGTGGCTTTGTTGTTGCGCCCCCATTGCCCGGTATGTAATGATTCCCTTTTCCGTTAAAAAGAGACCTTATGAAAACTAACAGGTCGCTGTGCATAGTTGATGAACATTTGTTGAGCGCTTTAATCTCGACATTTTTGTTGGCTTCTGAAAGGTCGGTGACCAATGAGATATCCCTATCGCAGCATTCACATTGACTCGCGTCAGTACGTGGAAACATCCGACCCCGACAGATCAGAGCGTTGTATGAGAAAGGACCTAAGGCCTTCGGAGCTTGGCACCCTTCTGGATACTACAAAAAAGACTTACGATATTCTTTTTCATTGTTGCTTCACGCCTGCGACGAGCTCAAGGTCAGTAAATCTAGATGCTTTGGCAGTCAACAGTGATGTGTGAGACTTGAAGTCTGATTGCCTTCAGGAGGATTTGAGTAGAAAACGTTGGAAAGACGCACTGTACGGTAGGTATAAAGAGTTGCCAGACGGATCGGTCAAGAGGCCTCTACAGAGAAAATTTAAAAGGGTTGACCTCGAGCTGCCTTCAGTCAACTTGCAACCCCAACGAAGCCCAGCTCAAGACCCAAAAGGCTGAAGTCTCGATACTCAAGACTCTCTCATTCGCCATCCTGAGGAATTATAGCTCACGAAAGTCCTGCTAGGAATGGATCTTAATCTGCAAGTCTTTCGAGGTCACAGCATACCGCATGAGATACCCATTGTCTTCCAAACCCTGATTGCCACACAACGTCCCCTCTCAACCAATCAAACCTCTCTCACGCATTTCTCCTGGCCCTCGAGATCATCACATTCCATACGAACCCGTCTCTTCAGCGCCCTCACGAGATTATACAATAACAGAACAATGAAAAACGCCGCCACTGCACAGAACGTCCCCAGAATCGCCATCACCACAATAGACCCCGCCCCAAAGAAAGCTACCTCGATTTGCCTACCTTGCCTCCCTGACGCCAACACCACCTGCATCGCATTCAGTACCGTCGTCAGATACGCAAATGTGACCAACGGCCACGCAAAATATCTCCCGAAGAACGAGTTGAAGTTTGTGTGCAGCAAATGATAGCCGCAGATCCAGTGCCCGAACCAGAAGCGAAAGATGAGGTTGAGCCTGAAAAGGCGCAGTTCCCCGTACTCATAGCGCTTCGAC